>LNFM01000584.1_pt1 | contig 197273 bp, 177 predicted proteins | sample 596031 | NCBI WGS metagenome assembly LNFM01 (sample SAMN04254537, study PRJNA301005) | activated carbon metagenome | isolation source: dual media filters at the Ann Arbor, Michigan drinking water treatment plant | place: USA: Ann Arbor
GCAAAAGCCAAGCCTGAAGTAGTGGCCGAAGCCGAAATTGTCGAAGTCCCCGTCGCCGAAGAAAAGCCAGCGCCTAAAAAGCGTGGACGTGCCAAAGCCGAGACTGCAGAAGTAGCGGCTCCTGCTGAAGAAAAGACAGAAGAGGCAAAGCCGAAAGCCAGCCGGAAAAAAGCTGCGCCAAAGCCTGAAGCCGAAACAACCGAAACAACCGAACCAGCTGACGAGTCCAATGATGGCCCTCCTCGATCGGGCTGGTGGCAGCGGACCTTCGGTTAATCTGATTGTCTAAACGAATTTGAAAACCCCGCCGTTCAGCTGACCGGCGGGGTTTTTATTTGCCCAATTTCTTCATTGCGCGTTCAGGCAGTTGCGACCATCTATCGCACATGGCCATTTTCTCTTTCCGCCGAATCCGCGCGGCTTTTGCCTTGATTCTTGCAGGCGCTCTCTCCGTTCAGCCAGTTATGGCCCAATCAATTCTACGCGACGCCGAGACCGAAGCGTTTTTTGAAGAGATTTCAGAGCCTTTAATCCGCGCCGCGGGACTCGACCCGAACAATGTCGATATCGTTTTGATCAACGATAAATCAATCAACGCGTTCGTTGCGGGCGGCCAGATTGTCTATCTGCACAGCGGCCTTATCGACGCCGCGACCTCAGCCAACGAAGTCCAGGGCGTCATCGCGCACGAACTAGGTCATGTCGAAGGCGGCCATGTTATCCGCTATGCCGACGGCGCCAGCGCGTCAGGCAGGATCAGCATCGCAACGCTGATCCTAGCCGCAGCCGCAATCGCCGCCGGTGCAGGCGAAGCGGGCATGGGCATCATGGCGGCCGGACAACAGGCAGCATTGGGTAAATTCCTAGCTTTCAGCCGCGCGCAGGAAGGCACCGCCGATGCGTCGGGCGCACGTTATCTCTCGGCTGCGGGAATAACCGGAAAAGGCTCAATCAATTTTTTCAAAAAGCTGCAGAACTTCGAGTTCCGTTTAGGCATTCCGCAGGAGGACAGTTACGGCCGCACTCATCCGCTATCAGGTGAGCGTATCTCCGTTCTGGAAGACACCTATTCGGCTGACCCGGCATGGAACAAACCGCTCAACCAGAAGTGGGAGAGTGATTTTAAGCGGATCAAGGCGAAGCTCACCGGATATCTATCCGAACCCAAGGCAACGATGCGTGATTATCCCGAAAGCGATAACGGGGTTCCAGCTCGCTATGCCCGCGCCTATGCCTGGCACAAATCGGCCTATCCGCAAAAGGCGTTGGCCGAATCGTCAGCGCTCGTTGCCAGCGCGCCCGACGATCCATATTTTCTTGAACTCCACGGCCAGATTTTGCTGGAATCGGGCAAGCCGACTGAAGCCATTGCGCCGCTGCGAAAAGCCGTCCAACTGACGGGGAACCAGCCGCTAATTGCAGGCATATTCGGCCACGCGCTGGTTGCCACTGAGGACAAGGCCAATCTCGACGAAGCCGCCACCGTGCTCAAGGCTGCGGTTGCCAAAGATAACCAAAACCCTTTTGCCTGGTATCAGCTCGGCGTCGTCTACGAACAGAAGGGCGATACCGCGCGCGCTGCGCTGGCCAGTGCTGAACGCTACTTGATGGAAGGGGCGCCGCAGTTTGCGCTTCCCAATGCTCAAACTGCAATGGCCGGACTGCCTGAATATTCATCCGATTGGATACGTGCGCAAGATATCAACCTGGTTGCCGAGGCGCAGCTGTCAAAACTCAACAAAAAACGGCGGTAAGAAAGCGGCTGGCCAGCAGTGACGACGACCGCTAATTGCGTGATATGACACAAGCAACCAGCAGCAACCGTATCCCTATCTTCATCGCGTCAATCGGCGCCATAATATTGCTCGGCGTCGGCGCATTTCTGTTCGCCAAAAATCGCGAGCCATCTGCGCCGCCAACCGAACTTGCGTCAGGCGCTGCCGATAAGGCAGTCGCTGCGGCTGGCATGACGCCGGAACAGCGTACAGCAACCGAGGCCCTCGTGCGTGCCTATATCCTGGCAAATCCCGAAATCATTACTGAGGCGATTGCTGAATTGCAGAAACGCGATGCTGCAAAACGCCTGACTTCGGCAGGCAATAGATTGACCACACCATTTCCCGGCGCCGAGTTCGGGAACCCCAAGGGCGACGTAACCGTCGTTGAGTTTACCGACTATAATTGTGGCTATTGCCGCTCAAGCGTTGCCGATGTGCAAAAGCTGATCGATAATGACGCCAATGTCAGGGTTGTCATCCGTGAATTGCCGATACTGAGCCAGACCAGCCGCGATGCCGCATTATGGGCGCTCGCCGCAGCGAATCAGGGGAAGCATAAGGCGTTTCACGACGCATTGTTCAGCGGCGCGCGGCCTGACGCGCAAAGCATCCGCGCTGCTGCGGCAAAGGCTGGCATGGACCTTGCCGCTGCGGAAAAATTCGCTGCGTCGTCAACCGCCAATGCCGAGGTGGAGAGCAACATCGCGATGATGCAGCAAATCGGCTTTGGCGGTACACCAACCTTCATTATCGGCGACCAGATACTCGAAGGTGCGCTGGGCTATGAGGCTTTGAAATCCGCAGTGGATAAGGCGCGCCGGCAGAGCTAGATGCTCAGCCTTTCTTCCCTTGAGCGATCACATACCATTCAACCGAACCCTTGCGGCTAGCCGGCGGCTTGGCATGCTTCACCGTGGTGAAGTTCATCTTCAGGATGGCAAGCATCACCGGGTCGGTTCCGCCTGCAAATACTTTAGCTACGAAATCGCCGCCTGGCTTCAGCACCTGAACGGCGAAATCTACGGCCGCCTCAACCAACCCCATTGTACGCAAATGGTCGGTCTGCTTATGCCCGACGGTGTTGGCGGCCATGTCGGACAATATGAGGTCGGGCGCACCGCCTAGCTCGGCAATCAGCCGATCCGGCGCGCTATCGTGCATGAAATCCATTTCGAGCAGTATCACGCCTTCAATCGGATCGACCGGCAACAGATCGATGCCGACAATCGCCGCTTTGGGCTGTTGCCGCCTGACAACCTGCGCCCAACCGCCCGGGGCCACGCCCAGATCGACAATCGCCCGCTTGCCACGCAATATATGGAACTTCTCGTCAAGCTCGACCAGCTTGTAGGCAGCACGGCTACGATAGCCCTCACCATGCGCCTTTTTGACATACGGATCGTTCAATTGCCGCTCGAGCCAGCGCGTCGAACCGGCGGTCCTCCGCTTTGCGGTTTTCACCTTTTGCTTGCCAGCCAGCGTGCGGCCGGAGTCTTTTCCGCCAAAGAGATTATCAGCCATCAGTTATTCCGCCTGTTGCGGCGCTTGGCGTCGCTTGCCATTAACGCGCGCAATATGCCTTCGCGGATCCCGCGGTCGGCAACCCCCAACCTCTGCCCCGGCCAGATATCGAAAATAGATTCAAGAATAGCGCAGCCGGCGACGACCAGGTCGGCACGCTCGTGGCCAATTGTCGGGAACTCAGCCCTGCCCTTGATCGAACGTCGCGCCAGTTCCTGGCTGATTTCGCGCATTGCGGCGGTTGGCAGATGCAGCCCGTCGACCGCACGCCGGTCGTAGCTGGATAGTTTGAGATAGACGCTGGCCAGCGTCGTCACTGTGCCCGATGTGCCCAGCAGCCGATGGTCACCGCCATCTGTTGGCAACCGGGCTGCAAAATCGGCAAAGCTGTTCGATACTTTGTCGCGCATCGCCTTATAGATCGCCATCAATGCATCTTCGCCATCGTCATCCTGCCGTTCGCTTTCGGTGAGCGATACAACGCCCCATGGCACGCTAACCCAATCGAGTATTTCCGGAATGACCCCGTCGGTGGAGACCAGTACCAGTTCGGTCGAACCGCCGCCAATATCGAATATCAGAGCCGGTCCCTCGCCTTGCTCCAACAAAGCATGGCAGCCCATGACCGCCAACCGCGCCTCTTCTTTCGGGCTGATAATGTCAAGATGAATGCCGGTTTCACGCTTTACCCGCTCAATGAATTGCGCGCCGTTTACGGCCTGACGGCACGCCTCGGTCGCAACCGATCGCGCCAGAACCACGTTGCGCTTTTTTAACTTTTCGGCACAGACCGATAGGGCCTCAACCGCACGATCCATCGCCTCGTCGCTCATCCGTCCGGTGGTCGTCAGGCCTTCGCCCAGCCGCACTACGCGCGAAAACGCATCGACTACGGTGAAATCGTCCCCGCCAGCTTTGGCGATCAAAAGACGGCAATTGTTGGTGCCCAAGTCCAGCGCGGCATAAGCTGTCCGATCAAACCAGTTGCGACGGAAATTACCGTTTTCAACCGATACCGGTGTTATGATTTGTTCGGCACGCACTGCGTCTTTGACCGAAGCCTGCTGCACTATTGCAGCTTTAGGTGCCGCATTCTTGCGACGGGGCGGTTTCTTGCGTTTGCGCCCGCGTCCCTTTTGCGGCGATGGCGCGACATTCTCGCCCATGGCCGTAACTCACTCTTATTTTCTATCCGGGTCGGATGTTCCGCCGGTACCTGTTGCCTGTGTTACGCCGAAGCGGTTAAAATATCAAGATTTTTGCTAGGATCGCTTCAACCTGTTGATTCCGCGCCTTGACCACCCCAGTCGAGCATCATATACGCCCGACCTCCAATCCCCGGTCGTCTAACGGTAAGACTGCAGACTCTGACTCTGTCTATTGAGGTTCGAATCCTTACCGGGGAACCATAATGCCGGTCTGAAAAAACTTCTTATTGGCTAGCAAAGGCCTGAAATACGTCAGCGACGCTCTTTGGCCGGAGCTTTTTTTGCATAACGTCCACCGCCTCTGAAATATCTAGCACAAAATGCGTGACGCTATCCAATGCTGGTTCACGTTTCGCACCAAGCGAGGAGATCAAAGCTGTGGCTGCGCTATTTTCACTTAGAACCTGCATTTCAAGCGTCGTAAGATCTTCGTCCAGACAGTTGATTAGCACCGCGGCGATCAATGCCCTTGCAAGACCTACGCCCTGGTACTCATCGAGCACAGCAATCGCGAGTTCGGCCTGCCGTGGTTTCTCCTGCAGCCGGATCGCATGCACTGCTGCAATAGGTGGATAGTTGTGCCCATCAAGCAAGATGGCACCCCATCCGATATGGTCATGGCCATCAACGGCGCTCAGCCGCTTGACGATGCTATCGGGCGGTTCCCGGAACGCTGAAAAGAAGCGGAGATAGCGAGAGCGGTCGGACATTTCGACTATGCCCTCCCTGATCCGCGCCTCGTCACTCGGGCGGATGGTGCGCAAGCACACGGCACGGCCATCGGATAGGTGCGTTTCAATCTCGCAAAGCGGCTTGCGCAGGGGTTCACCGGCATCAGGCATTGACCATGTCGCATAGCGCACTTTGCCGACATTTGGCAGCCCTTATCTGGGTAAAGAAAAAGGCCGCCCTCCTTTCAGAAGGCGGCCCATTTTTAAGACTAAATTTGATCAGAAGCGGAAGGTGACCGTTCCGCGATACGACTGGTTCGATACATCGCTACGTCCGATAGTGGTGTCCGCACCGAGTGCGATTTCGAACTTCTCGCTGCCAAAGGCGATACCCGCACTGGCTTCAAACCAATCCGAATCGGTTCCGGTCAGCGCAAATACCGCTGGCAGGCCAACACCGCCGACGAAATTCGCGCCGAATGAACCGGGCTTGTCCTGGAATTCGTGGACATAATAAGCCGAAGCATATGGCCTGAATTTCAGGCTCCCACCTGACAGGGTCAGACCGGCAAGTCCTTGCAGGCTGTCGTACCGACCACGGTCAAACGCCAGTGCAGGCGCGCCGCCGGTTTCAACCGTTGGCGTAAACTCGATCCGGCTGGTGCGCATGGCAACGCGTGGGCCGATTTCGAGCGAACCTGCCTCGAACATCTTGCTCAAGCCAACTTCGGCTGACAGCGCCAGCGTATCGTCTTCGCTCTGCAAACGGTAGCTCGTCGGCCCAAGGACCGCCGTACGGTCAGTGCGCGCACTGAACAGAGCCGCACTAACCTGAGTATCGAGCGTTATGCCGCTGCCATATTGCAGCTTTCCATACAGTGTACCCTGGAACAGTTTGCCAGACGCATTCTGCGCAGCGCCGCTCGTTGTGCCGTCGATATCGGTGTAGGACAGCGCAAAACCGATACCCGCATTGTCGCCCAACTCGCTTTCGATACCTACAGCGGCATAATAACCGTCATAATTATCGTCGCCACCAAAGGGAATTGCGGTCGCCATCGAGCTGCTTTCGCCATCAAGATAGCCGCCGGCAAAGAATACACTGACCGTATCGGGCAGTGCTGCGGATTCTTCTGTGCTCTCCTGAGCATAGCCCATCACAGGCTGGCCAGGCTGCAACTGGCTCGACGACATACGCGAGACGGTTTGCAACGGGTTGCCAAGCGTTGCCACCTGACCGCCGAAGCCGCCTGAGATATCCATCGACGCCAGACGGCCACGGAAGAACCGGTTCATATTGTCGATTGCGGTCGTTCCGATTGCGGCCTTGAGCGTTTCGGCGCGCGGTGCCCAGCTTTCAAGCGTTGCCTGAATTGTCCCGGCATTTTGCAGATCGAGGAAATCATAGAGCGGCGAAACATTAGCTCCGCCACGATTGCGATCAAGCAATGCGGCAAAGCTCCGCTGCACCGGCGTCAACGCAAGCGGGAAATAGCTCCCCGCGTTGATCCGCGCCTGAACCGTGTTTGCAGTGTAGATAAATTGCGGTGTCAGGATTGCGCTGAGCGCGGTGGTCGAGAATGTTCCCGTGACACCGCCGCTGGCTGTGAGGATCGTGTAAACGTCATTCGCGCGGATGATATTGCCACTCGCTGCCGAGAATATGACGCGACCTCCGACAGTGGCAAAACCGGTGCCGGCGCCGTTGGCGACAACTGCCAGACGGTCCGAAGTTCCGCTTGCTCCAAGGTCGACGGCAAAGGTGCTTCCCGATGCCATGACGAGGTTGCCGCCGATGGTGAGCGTGCCGACCGTCCCAAGCGTCGCAGGGGCGAAGTTGCCCAATACGCTAGTCAGGAACGGCGTATTGACGCGACCCGTGCCGCCCAACAGTCCGGACGAGAACAGATAATCACCGCCGGTCGTGATTGTGCCGTTATTCTGCACAATACCGGTCGAATGCATGACGTCGATCAGGCTGGTCAGCGACGCACCTGTATTGACGGTCAGTTGCGACGAAGCGCCCAACACCGTGAAGCGGTCGACGGTAACGTTCGAATTGAGCGTTACGATACCCGCATTGCGCAATGTCACGTCGAAATAACGACCGGCAACACCCGTTGCGCGAACGCCGTTTACGTTGTTCGGAACAAAGTTGGTCGCACCCGGAAGGCCGTTCGCGAGCGAAGGCGCTGGCAGTGGACCATCGCGGAACCCGGGTGCTGCCATCGGCGATTCGGTGGCAGCCATGCCGTCGCGCATCGCTGCAGTGGTGCCTTCGTTTGTCGTCACTGCGGCAGCAGCAGCTTCGGTGATCGCTACTGCATCCGGCGCGGCTGCATCGGTAAGCACAGCGATCAGCGTCGGCGAATTGTCAACTGTACCGCCGGGAGTGTTGGGAACGCCATTTCGGATTGCACCGGTAGTAATATCTTGGCACTCGTTCGTGCCACCAAGTTGGAAGCATTGCTCGCCAAATTTCGGCGTTGTCGCCACGATTGTTCCACCCAATTCGGTCGGAACACCGTTGACCAGCTGGCCGCCCGAAATGATGTTATAGGCTGGGTCAAGCGTCGTGACCCATGCCGTGGCGTCTTCCCAATTCTTGTTACCAGCCGTCGCGGTGACATAACGATAAGGGTTGTTGGCTACGATCCAGTCCCAATACAGGAACAATGGCTGGTAGAAGCTCTGCGTGCCATAGCTGCCGCCGGGCTGACCGCCAAAGAAGGTCGACCCGCCCGAGAGCACGCCGAGAATGACACTCTTTGAAAAAGTCTGGTCAAGGATCAGCGGACCGCCGGAATCACCCGGACCGGTCGAGCCTTCGCGTGGAAGGGCGTTGTCGCGGAAACCGTTAAAGTCGCGCGGGTTGGCGGCGGCTGTGCCACGTGCCGGATCATCGAAGTCCAGCCAGTACAACAATTGCGGACGCGATGGAGTGCCCGTTGTGCCGAACAGGAACAGGTTACGCTCGTTAATTGAAGTCAGCGCGCCCAGCATGTTTTCTGCGGCGCGGCGGCGGAAGTCGTTGCCGATTGCGCCGGTCGTGCCGGTACCGTTACGGCCATAGCCCGATATAGCGACATGATAACCCGTACCTGTCGCCGGATTAATGGCGGCAGGTGTTGCAAGCGGCGAAAACAGCAAGGCCCATGTCGGGACATTGCGCGTCGGCGCATCGAGCACGGCAGTCGCAATATCGGCTTCAAGGAAGCAAGATGTAGGCGCAGTGCAGGATGCAGCCGCAAGCGATGCAGGATTATAGAATACCTGTTCGATGTTATAGAGCTGCTGCGCGCGGTTCGTCTGGAACTGGCCTGGTCCGGCACCAGCGCCGAGCAACCAATTCACCAGTTCATCCGTCTGACCCGGCGCGTTGGCGCGTGTGTTGGTTTCGAAACCGATGGCGATGCCTACACCGCCCGAACCAGCGCCATAAGCGGTCGCGGCACGTCCATTAACGCAGTGTGCGGCGAATAGAACGACGCGCGGGTTGATAAGCGAAGCTGTGCAAAGGCCTACAGAGCCGCCGCCGCCGTCGGTGACGATCTGGCCGATACCGTTAATGTTGACAGGATCGCGTGCATCGGTTGGGGTGAAGTTGTTGTTGATGGTGATTTCGGGCATTTCGACTGCCTCGACAATCGAAGCGCGCGCCGCTGCATTGCGTTGCGCGTCCTGTGCTGCATCGTTCAGGCCATCGATGAGGATGTTATTAGCATGGGGTGCGTCCAGCGCATCGGTTGGCCGTCCAGTGTCCTGGGCAAAAGCCGCCGAAGGTAGAGCGAGCAACGCCGTGGATGCAAAAAGCGCGCCACGAAGGCGCTGTGAAGTTGTGTAGGTCATGTCGCAAATTCCCCTTATAATGCAGAGGCTCCTTCCCCCACATTTATGGGGGTGGCGTAACATGCAAAATCGATTCTTCGCAATAACCAAAGATAAAGAAATTTTAACTGTGGTTAATGTGCAACTTCAAAGACTTTACAAAAATGTTTCAATCGTTTTCCGCATTATCGTAGCGCAATTCAAGATAACGCCCCCGGACTGCAAGCTTGTCCAATTCACCACGGGAAATCTGGCCAGTCATGGTCTCGATTTCACGATCAATTAGTTTCAAACCGTCTACCAATTGCTGCTCTGGCGTCTTGCCGCCATGTTCCTTGCGCTTCAGGCTTTCGGGAATGCGCTTATAGCCGTTGATGAGTTCGGGAAGATGTTCGCCGACCAGCTTGCGCACTTCGCGCGAAGCCGGGTCGTTTTCATCCAACGTCTGCAATTGAGGCGCAAGCTGGTCTAGCCGTACGCCTATGTCCTGCATGATCGTTACGGCGGGCGCTGGCAATGCTGGGCGCTGGGCTTCCAGCCATATTTCGGTTTTGCCCGCGAGCGTGCCCAAATCGGTCTGACGCAGCGTCTCGGTCGTCGGCATCGGCATTTCGGGATAACGCATCAATACATAGGCCGCCGCCGCACCGACTAAGCCGGTAATCATCACGCCCCAGAAGCCGATACCATCGATAATGGCGCCAACTATGCCTGCGCCGACCAAAACAGCGCCAACCGCGAGCGCGGCCTTCGAAACCTTGCCCCAAAAATGCGCGCGGCGCAGCGCCTGACTCTTGGTGCCAATGGGCGGCATCCGCACGTTGCGCAGCGCGCGGCGGCTGCTGTCGAGGATTTCGTCAGATTGGGACGCAATGTTTGGCAATGACTAAGCCTCCAGCGACAGCAAACCGCTGTCCTGCACCGATTTGGTGGCCTGCGCCTGGCCTTCGGCACGCGCGATATAGCCCTTCGACTTCTCGACTTCCTTTTCCAGCGCTTCCGACGTCTGTTTCATGCTGTCGAGCGCCTTCATCTTGAAGGTATCGATAGCATCCATCGTATCGTAGATATTCTGGAATGCGCGGCTGAGCGTTTCCAAAGGTATAGTTGAAGCCGCCGCCTGTTCATGAATGCGCGCGGTGTTGTCACGCAGCAATTTGCCCGTGCTGTCGATAATATTCGCGGTCGTCGTATTCAGTGACGTAATTTGGTCGAGCACCAGTTTCTGGTTGGTCATCGCCTGTGCCACAGTCACCGCAGTGCGCAGCGCGCCAACGGTTGTAGTCGAAGCGCGGTCGACGCCCTTTACTAACTCGACATTATTTTTCTTGACCAGATCGAGCGCAAGATAGCCCTGCACCGTCACTGCCATTTGAGTCAGCAAATCCTGCGTCCGCTGGCGAACGTAGAATAACGCGCTTTCCTTTATCGCCCGCGCTTTGGCCGGGTCAGATAGTTCGAGTTCGACAGCCTTTTCTTCAAGCTTCGCATCCAATTGCTTGGACATGACAATCATCTGCTCAAGCTTGCCCATCGCAACCCAAAGATTCTGCCGCTCGACGTCGATTGCGGCATTGTCCATCAGCAACTCATCCTTACCATTGCCAAGACGGCCCAAAATCGAGCTAATATGCGTTTGCGAGCTTTGATAGCTGTCAAAATAGTTGCGCAGCTTGCTACCCCAAGGAATGATGCCGAACAGCTTTTCCTTGGTCATTAGATTGCCCTTTTTGGAAGGGTCCAAATCTTCGACAACGCGCCGCAACTCAGCGAGATCCGCACCGACACCTGAACTTTCGTCCATCCGCCGGATCGGCTTGTCGAGGAAGCGGTTCGACTGGTTCGACGCTTCCATGATTTCCTTGCGGCCCATGTTGGTCAGTTGATCGACGCGTTTGCCGAATTCAGGGCTATTGACATCTTGCGCGATCAGATCGGCGACATAGGCCTCGACGCGTTCCTGCAACTTGGTCGTTTGCTCGTCGGTAACAGGCACCAGCCCCATTGCCTGTTGAGCCGAAACGGTCGGCACCGGATCGGGCGGGGTCAGTTTCAGATCGCTGACAGTTTGCGTAACGGTTTCGGTCGACATCGCTTCTTCCCTCTGTCCTTAACTTGAGTAACAGATGGAACGAGTGCCTGACCATTTCAAGCACTTCCGTCCCCAGCTGTATTATTTTTCTAATACAGTATCGCCTTGCTCCTTCAAAGCAGCTTCGACCAGCGGCGATAATCCTTCGACTACCCGCGATACGCCTTTTGCGTTGGGGTGGATGCCGTCAGGAAGCATCATCGCCTTATCGGTCACCACGCCATCAAGGAAAAATGGGTATAATGGCGTATCATATTGCTTTGCCAGTTGCGGGAATAAGCCATTGAAAGCGCCTGCATAATCCTGCCCAAGATTAGGTGCAGCCAGCATCCCGGTCAGCACAGCAGGAATTTCGCGTTTCTTGAGCTCGTCCAACATTGCAACCATATTGGCCCGGGTTTCCTCGGGCTTGATGCCACGCAACATGTCATTGCCGCCAAGCCCGAGCACCACGAGATCGGGCTTGCGCTCGAGATTATCGAGGACGAAGCTTAGGCGCGACTTACCTGCCGCCGTGGTATCGCCCGACACACCTGCGTTATGCACGCGCGCGTTGAGGCCATCGGCTTTCAACGCGGCCTGTAATTGAGGTGCGAGGCCTTCATTCGGCGCGAGCCTGTATCCAGCATACAGACTGTCGCCGAACGCAACCACCAGACGGTCATAGTGGGCAGGCGCTTCGCTCTTTGCCGAAGCTGGTTCGCTTTTCGTCGATTCCGCTGCCTGCCCGCAGCCAACTAGCACTTGGAGAAGCAGGGCAAGCGCCCCATATAGACCAAAATTCCGTTTCAAAAGGCTATCTCCTTGCACGCTCCCATCACGTCATCGCCGGATATGGCAATCCGCGCGGCAAATGTCACCCTAAGCCTTGGCTCGAACGACGCCGAAGTGTCGATTTTGCGCGGGGTGGATCTCGAAGTGCCGTATGACAGCAGCGTTGCGTTGCTTGGGCCTTCGGGGTCGGGCAAATCGTCTCTGATGGCGGTGTTGGCGGGATTGGAGCAAGCGAGCGGCGGGACGGTATTGGTCGATGGCCTCGATTTTACCAAGCTCGACGAAGACGAACTGGCGCGCGCGCGGCGGGGTCGGATTGGAATTGTGCTGCAGGCGTTTCACTTGCTTCCGACCATGACCGCGCTTGAAAATGTCGCGATTCCGATGGAACTGGCTGGAATAGACGACCCATTTGGTCGGGCAAAGGCGGAACTGGAAGCGGTCGGCCTTGGGCATCGACTAACCCATTATCCTTCGCAACTTTCGGGCGGCGAACAACAGCGGGTAGCAATTGCACGCGCGATGGCAGCGGCACCCAAAATCATTTTCGCTGACGAGCCGACTGGCAATCTCGATGGCTCGACCGGCACGTCGATCATCGACCTGCTGTTCGAACGCCGCGCGGCTTTAGGCGCGACACTCCTCATCATCACCCACGACCCCGACCTTGCCAAGAAATGCGACCGGATCATCACGATGCACGACGGCCATGTGGTGGAGAGCGTGGCTTGAGCCTCCCGCTTGCCGCAATTTGGCGCATTTCCCGCCGCGACCTTTCGGCGCGGATCAGGGGGTTGCGCCTGCTCGCCATCTGTCTGTTTCTGGGTGTTGCGACATTGGCAGCAATTGGCAGCCTGACCGCAGGCATCGCCGATGAGTTGTCCCGGCGCGGGCAGACGATATTAGGCGGCGATGTCGAAATCGGCATTGCCCAGCGCGAGGCATCCCAGGCCGAAATGGCCGCAATGCGCAAGGCGGGGTCGGTTTCCGAAACTGTACGTTTGCGCGCGATGGCGATCGGCGATGATAGCCTGCTCGCCGAGCTGAAGGCCATCGACAATGTCTACCCGCATTATGGCGCACTCAAACTGCGGGATGGTGGCATCGTCAAGGCACCCGCCAAGGGTGAGATATATGTCGGTCCGACCCTTTCCGAGCGGCTCGATATTCAAACCGGAGGCGCAGTCCGCTTTGGTGAAGCGACGTTCAAAGTGGCGGGTATCATCGACGAAGAACCCGACCGCTTGGGCGAAGGCTTTACCCTTGGTCCGGTGGCGATCATCAACATGGCTTCGCTCCCTGATACTGGCCTCATCCAGCCCGGCAGCATGTACGAAGCCAAATACCGCATCAAACTAGGCCCGCAGGAAGATGCAGCCGCAGTCGCCAAAACGCTTGAGGCGCAATTCCCTTCGGCAGGATGGGACATCACTGACCGCTCCAATGGCGCGCCAGGAACACGGCGATTTATCGAACGGATGGGACAATTCCTGACATTGGTCGGCCTTGCAGCTCTGGTCATAGCTGGCATCGGCGTCGGCAATGGCGTCGGCAGCTATCTTGCCAGCAAGCGCGCCAGCATCGCCACGTTGAAAGTCACCGGCGCCGATAGTCAGACCATATTCCGCATCTACATGCTGCAAATTCTCGTGGTGGCTTCGGTTGCGATTTTGGTCGGCCTTGCCGTCGGCAGCGTCATGCCAATGGCGATTGGCTGGGTCGCAGGAGATATTTTGCCGGTCGCACCCGGCTTCAATCTACATCCGTTGCCATTGGCCATCAGCGCAATCTACGGACTGCTCATCGCCCTCGCCTTCGCGCTGCCCCCGCTCGCCCGTGCGCGCACGGTGCCTGCCGCAGGCCTGTTCCGCGCAATCGTCGAAGGCGACAGCCGCATCGACAAGCGGAGCACGATTTGGGTGGTGGCAGCCATCTCCGCCATCGTTGCGCTGGCGGTCGTGACGGCACGCGAACCTCTGTTCTCTTTGGCCTTCATCGGCGCGGCATTCGGGCTGCTACTGCTGCTCACTGGCATAGCCTTCCTTCTGCGCTTTATAGCCATCCGCCTTCCCCGCCCCAAAGCCCCCCTTCCCCGCCTTGCCCTCGCCAACCTGCACCGCCCCGGCGCGCAGACTCAGGCTTTGGTGGTTGCGCTTGGCCTCGGCCTGACATTGTTCGTCACACTCGCCGCCATCCAGACCAGCATCAATAACGAGATCAAAAACAGCGTCCCCGAACGCGCGCCGAGCTTTTTCGTGCTCGACATACCGCGCGATGGCGCAGCGAAATTCACTTCTATGGTCAAGGAAGCCGACCCCAACGGCACGATCAACCTCATCCCTGCCCTACGCGGTACAATCATCGAATATGGCGGCCAGCGTGTCGATCAGTTGGAGGAATTGCCAGAAGGCGCATGGGTACTCAACGGCGATCGCGGCCTGACCTATAGCCCGACCGTCCCGAAAGGCAGTGAACTTGTCGCGGGCAAATGGTGGCCAGCCGACTATAAAGGCCCAGCGCTCGTCAGCCTTGATGCCGAAATCGCCGAGGTGCTTAATGTCGGCATCGGCGACAGCCTGACCGTCAGCCTGCTTGGCGTCGAAGTGCCCGCAAAGATAGCGTCGCTGCGCACCGTGAACTGGGAAAATTTCGGCCTCAATTATGTAATGGTATTCTCGCCGGGAAGCCTTGATGCCGCGCCGCATAATATGGTTGCGACGCTAACTGTGTCGAAGGATGCCGAGCGAATCCTCGCAAAGGCATTGCCCCCAGCCTTCCCGTCCTCCTCGCTCATCGAAGTCGGCGAAGTTACGGCGCAGATTACAACCTTGCTCAGCCAGATGGCCCAAGCCATCGCAGCTGCCGCCTCCATCGCGATCTTGGCTGGAATTGCCGTTCTCGTCGGCGCCATCGCCGCTGCGCGTCAGTCGCGCATATACGATGCGGTAATCACCAAAATGCTCGGCGGCACGCGCAGCCAGATATTGGGCGCTCAGGCGCTTGAATATGGGATACTGGCCGTTGTGTTGGGGCTATTATCACTCGCGCTTGGTATGGGCGCGGCCTGGTATGTCGTGGTGCAAATCTTCGATTTCAGCTTTGCGCCGGACTACGGAATCTTGGCGCTGACGCTGATTGGCGGCGCGGGACTGACGTTCGTGCTGGGTATCGTCGGCTCGTTGCCGATATTGGCTGCGCGACCCTCCGAAGCTCTCAGGAGTCTTTAGCCAGATGAGTCGCCAACGGCGCGGACAAGATTAACTGCGCCATATGATACGCCAGCGTCGGTAGCAGCACCATTCCGGCGATCGCGGGCGGGAAAATAGTCGCCGCTAACGGCGCACCAATCGCGATGCTTTTCTGGCCGCCTGAAAACAACATGGTGATCCGGTCACCGCGGGGCAATTTCATGAGACCGCCGAGCAGCCACGAGCCGCCGAAGCCAACTGCGAGCATTCCCGACAATGCCAACGCGAGCCACGCCAGTTCATCGCCGCGCACGATGCTCCAAATGCCAGCGACCACCGCTCCAGAAAACGCGACATAGACCGCAATCGCAATCGAGATGCGGTCCATCCATGTCGCCAGCGACTTGTGGCCATCAACCCATGGCTTGAACCACCGCTGCGATAACTGCCCCAGAGTGAAAGGTAGCAGCAGGATTAGCGCAATCCGCCCCACCGCCTCACCCGATACATTCGCCTCACCGACATGCGCCAGCGCAGCGAACAGCAGAGGTGAAAGAACCACGCCAACGAGGTTGATCAACGCTGCCGCAACGACCGATGCGGCTACATTTCCCTTTGCCAGCGCGCAATATGCGGCTGCGGACTGGACCGTCGAGGGTAAGATGCCCGTAAACAGCAACCCCAGGGCGAGCGTCGCTGGCAGAATATTGTCGAAAATGTGCGACAGCGCCAACCCAACCATCGGCATAACCCCGAACACAAACAGAAAAATCGCTCCCTGCAGCCGCCAGTTGCGAACGCCATGCAGCACCTCGTCGCGCGGCAGGCGAACGCCGTTCAGGAAAAACAGAAGGAATATGGCCGCCATCGAGATCAGCGATGCGGTCTCCGCAGCTTGCCCGCGAACGGGCAAAGCACTCGCCAGTACTATCGTTGCAAGCAACAGGAGGACAAAGCGGTCAGCGAAGATACGGGCGATCATGGCGGCTGCTTTGGCTACACCTAACGCGCAATGCAACAGCAGCGATGTTGCGCTGCAACGAACTTTGCGTTAAGGGCGCGGCGAAATCGGGTGATTGCGGTCACCCCACTCCCAAAAGGCTTTATTATATGTCCCTTCGCAATATCGCGATTATCGCGCACGTTGACCACGGCAAAACCACGCTGGTTGACCAGCTTTTCCGCCAATCTGGCACCTTCCGCGATAACCAGCGCGTCGAAGAACGCGCAATGGATTCGAACGATCTCGAAAAGGAACGCGGCATCACGATTCTTGCAAAGTGCACGTCGGTTGAATGGGAAGATACACGCATCAACATCGTTGACACGCCAGGACACGCCGACTTCGGCGGCGAGGTTGAGCGCATCCTGTCGATGGTCGATGGCGTCATCCTGCTCGTTGATGCTTCCGAAGGCGCGATGCCGCAGACGAAGTTCGTGACCGGCAAAGCTTTGGCGCTTGGCCTTCGCCCCATCGTGGTCGTCAACAAGGTCGATCGTCCCGACGAGCGCATCCAGGAAGTGCTCGACGAAGTTTTCGACCTGTTCGTCTCGCTCGACGCGACCGACGAGCAGCTCGATTTCCCTGTGCTTTACGCATCGGGCCGCAACGGCTATGCATCGACCGATCCCGACCGCCGCGAAGGTACGCTGACGCCGATGTTCGAAACCATTGTGTCGCATGTGCCTGCGCCGAAGGCCGATGTAGACGGCGAGTTCAAGATGCTCGTCACCTTGCTCGACCGCGACAACTTCCTCGGCCGTATCCTGACCGGCCTCGTGCTTTCGGGCACCGTCAAGGTGAACCAGCAGATCCACGCGCTTTCGCCCGATGGCAAGATCGTTGAGACCGGCCGTGCATCGAAAATCATGTCGTTCCGCGGCCTTGAGCGCGTTCCGGTCGAAGAAGCCAAGGCTGGCGATATTATTTCCATTGCTGGTATGACCACCGCAACCGTGGCCGACACCATTGCTGAACCTTCGGTAACCGAGCCATTGCATGCGCAGCCAATCGATCCGCCGACCTTGTCGATGCGTTTCTCGGTAAACGACAGCCCAATGGCTGGCCGCGAAGGCACCAAAGTTACCAGCCGGATGATCCGCGACCGCCTGATGCGTGAAGCCGAAAGCAACGTCGCCGTCCGTATTACCGAAGCCGCCGACAAGGACAGCTTCGAAGTTGCAGGCCGCGGCGAACTCCAGCTCGGCGTTCTGATCGAAACGATGCGCCGCGAAGGTTTTGAACTCGGTATCTCGCGCCCTCGCGTTTTGTTCGGCGAAGACGAGCATGGCAAGCCGACCGAGCCTTATGAAACTGTTGTGATCGACGTCGATGACGAATATTCGGGTACCGTGGTCGAAAAAATGGCTGTCCGTAAGGGCGACCTCACCGATATGCGTCCTTCAGGCGGAGGCAAGACTCGCATAACCTTCAGTGCGCCATCACGCGGCCTGATTGGTTATCACGGCGAATTCCTGTCGGACACGCGCGGCACAGGAATCATGAACCGCCTGTTCGAAAAATACGGTCCGCATAAGGGCAAGATCGAAGGCCGCAAAAACGGCGTGCTGATTTCCAACGGTGCGGGCGAAGCTGTTGCTTACGCGCTCGGACCATTGGAAGAGCGCGGTATCCTAATGGTTTCTCCAGGTGAAGCGCTCTACGAAGGCATGATTATTGGCGAAAATGCCAAGCCCGACGACCTTGAAGTTAACCCGATGAAGTCGAAGCAGCTGACCAACTTCCGCTCGACCGGTAAGGACGACGCCATCCGCCTGACCCCGCCTTGGCGGATGACGCTGGAACAAGCGATTGCCTATGTCGACGATGATGAAATGGTCGAAGTCACGCCCAAGAACATCCGCCTGCGCAAACGCTTCCTCGACCCGAATGAGCGCAAGAAACAAAGCCGCGCCAAACAGGCCGCGTAAAGACAACAAAAAGGGCGCTGGCTTTCACCAGCGCCCTTTTTTGTTCTAAATCCGTTGTTTTAGAAGCGGAGCGAAGTCGTAAAGCGGATGTTGTGCATGTCGAAATCGCTGTCATCGCGGCGCATGTCGGTGCCTGCTGGATTTGTCAGAAGGAACGGATTGGTTGCTGGCGCTGTGCCGCGACCGACCGATACGCGATAATCGTCATCGACATAGTTGGTGTACAGATATTCAAGACCGATCGACAAGTTCTTTGCGATCTTCACTTCGGCACCGCCGCCATAGGAATAGCCCCAGCTCTTGGTGCTGCCATTGGTGGTGAAGCTGTTTGCGGTGTTCGACGACGAAAAGCTGTTGTCGATTTTGGCATAAGCCGCGCCGCCGGTTGCGTAGAATAAAGCGCCACGTGCCGCATAACCAACGCGCGCACGCGCCTGCAGTGCGTAATCAAGCTCACGTGTGAATACATAATTGGCTGGCGTTGTGCTGAACGCAGTTACGCTATCGCGTGACTCGTTCTTGCCGGCTTCAAGCACAAAACCGACTACGATATTGCCCATCTGGCTGTCATAGCCAGCGCGGACATTATATTCGAGGCCGTCCTTGTCACCACGGCAGCCTTCGATAGGGGTACGTCCAGTAGCCGCACCACCGCAGAAACCTGGCGAAAATGCATTTGCGCCCGCGACGGTATTAACGTTATTATCAAAATTGCCGTCCAGATTGGTGTCAAAAACAACACCTTCATTGCGGTCGTTATTTTGTGCGGCCAAGCCGATGGAGCCGCCGATATACGCGCCTTCCCATTCTTCGTCCTCGGATTGGGCGAAAGCGGGGGTTGTTGCAAAGGCAAGCGATGCCGACGCAAGCATAAGAAATTTGGTAATATTCATGGAGGTTTCCCTTTCTTGTCGTAAAATGACAATCGAGAAACGCCGAAAAGCGGGATAAGGATGCACGCCAAGCAAATTAAATGCACTTATGTTGCATTGCAGCAACAGTTGAGATGTAACTACAGCGCCTGCCCTGCCGCCACCCCGCTCGCCCAAGCCCATTGGAAATTATAGCCGCCAAGCCAGCCGGTGACGTCGACCGCCTCGCCAATGCAGTAAAGACCCGGCACCTTCTTGGCTTCCATCGTCTGCTGCGACAGGGCATCGGTTGCGATCCCGCCCAGTGTCACCTCGGCCTTGGCGTAGCCCTCGCTTCCGTTCGGGGTGAAGAGCCAATTGGCAAGATGGCGCTCCGCTTCCTCCAGCGTCCTATCTTGCGTATCGGCAAGGTTGCCGCTTGTGCCTATACGTTCGGCTAAAGTCTCGGCGAGACGATCGGATAATTCACCTGCGAGCACCGCCTTCATATTGCTGCGCGGCTTTTCACGCTTCAATGTCCGCAACCATCCGGGCGCTTTATCAGGTACAAAGTCGATGCCAACCGCCTGCCCCGGCCGCCAATAAGAGGATATTTGGAGCACAGCAGGTCCGGAAAGTCCTTTATGGGTCAGCAACGCAGCCTCGCGAAATTCGGTCTTTCCGCAACGTGCGACGACCTCGGCTGAAACGCCTGACAATTCGCGGAACAGCACATCATCCCCGCCCAGCGTCAATGGCACGAGCGCGGGACGCGGCTCAACAATTTTTAGGCCGAACTGCCGTGCCAGATCATAGGCAAAGCCTGTCGACCCCATTTTGGGTATGCTCGGCCCACCCGTAGCGATGACCAGCGACGCGGCGCTGGCGTGCAAGCCATCATAAGAGACGCGATATTCGCTGCCGTCGTGCGAGACTTCGCCAACCGGCGCGTTAAAAACAAAGTCAACGTGCCCGCCTGACGCCACCGACCGGTCGCATTCGTCCATCAGCATTTCGACAATTTGCCGCGCGCTACCGTCACAAAACAGCTGCCCCAGCGTCTTTTCGTGAAAGGCAATATTGTGGGCTTTGACCAATTCGATGAAATCGGTGGGGGTATAGCGGCCAAGCGCAGACTTCGCGAAATGCGGGTTTGCCGACAGATAGCGTTCTTGCGCGTGCGCCGTCGTCGCATTCACATTGGTGAAATTGCAACGTCCGCCGCCAGAAATCAGGATCTTCTTGCCCGGCCCTGTAGCATGGTCGATCACCAACACCCGCCGCCCACGCTGTCCCGCGGTCAGCGCACACATCAACCCCGCGCCACCAGCGCCAAGGATTATCGCATCGTAATTTCCGGCTTTCATATCCGCCCCATCGCATGCCATAAACCAGACATGAAGAGATTTATCACCGCTATCGCCCTGCTCGCTCTCGCGCCAAGTGCTTCTGCAAATGACAGCAGCGCCGCTGTTGGTGTCGGCGGATTGGAACTTCGCCAGAATGACTCGATCAGCATGGATAGCGAGGATCTGTTTATCTCGCGGCAGTTGGTGAAGGTAAAATATCGCTACACCAACCGCAGCAACAAGGATGTCGAGACGTTGGTGTCGTTCCCACTGCCGTCGATCCCTTGGGGCATCGCGCCGTATCTGAGCGAACAGGGCTATCCCGATTGGAACAATCTGCGCTTCTCGACCAAAATCGACGGCAAGGCGGCTACGCTAACCCGCGTCGACCGCGTCGAAGTAAATGGCAAGGATGTATCGGCGCGTTTGAAGCAGCTTGGCTGGCCGGTGGATTACTGGGAAAATTACGAATTTATGGAAAAGCTGATCGGCTTGCCCGAAAAGCAAAAAGCATCAGCGCTCAAGGAGGGCCTGCTGCGTCGCCCGTCGGACGACCCCAAAGCGGTCGAACCTGCATGGCAATTGGTCACACATATTACTCGCAAACAGATATTTCCTGCGGGTAAAACGATTGCCGTCGAACATGAATATACGCCCGTCGCAGGCGGCAGCGTTGGCGGTGCGTTGGTTGCCGAATATCGCAAAAATCCCGACTTCAGATTTGCCGACTATGCCAAGCAATATTGCATCGACAAGGCGTTCCTCTCCGGATTCGACAAGGCCTATGCGGCGAAGCTGAAAAGTTTCAACGCCAAGGGTGTCGATTATTCCGGCGTGCCCCATATGGAGCATTGGGTCAGTTATGTCCTCAAATCCGGCGCGAACTGGAAAGGCCCGATCAAGGATTTTCGGCTCGTCATCGATAAGGAAAAGCCAGACAATCTTCTAAGCTTCTGCGGGAACGGCGTGAAGAAGATCAGCCCGACCCGCTTTGAAATGCGCAAGACGAATTTCGAACCTACCGCTGACCTCGATATCCTGATTGTCGAATTTTTCGATCCCGAGAAGAGCTAGCCAACTTGCCAAGCGCAGGCGATTGCGGCAAAGGCGCTGCCCATGACAGAAACTGCTGATACCCCGCCCGACCATCTTTCGATCCACCCGGCGAGCCCGCATTTCGACGGCGACAAGCTCGCGCGCGGCATCGGTATCCGCTTCAAGAGCGAAAAGCGGACGACGGTCGAAGAATATTGCATTTCCGAAGGCTGGATAAAAGTTCAGGCTGGCAAGGCCCGCGACCGCAAGGGCAACCCGCTGCTGCTTAAGCTCAGCGGCCCGGTCGAGGCATGGTATGAAGACCTCGGCGACGACGCGCCAGTGGCGAAAGCCTAACCTTTAGGGAAAATCGATATCAGCTTGGCGAGTTGGTCATTGACCGGGTCAAGCTGATCATCCTGCGTTTTCCCAAGCCTTACAATCGTCAGCCGGTGCTGCGGCGATACGACCACAAACTGCCCGAGATGGCCGAGCGCCGCGAATACGTCGGATGGTGCCTTGTCCGGAAACAGCACCTGATCGCGGCCCTCGTTTCGCGTTCGGTTAAGCCAGATATGCCCACCATAGCTGCGGTCATTCTTGCTCGGCGTTTTCATGAAGCGGGTCCAGCTTGTCGGCAATAATTGGGCTGCGCGAACAGACCCGTTGTTACGCAGGAATTCACCGAACTTCGCCCAGTCCCGCGCAGTCGCATGAATAATGCTACCGCCCAGCATTGTGCCGTTGCGGTCGAATTCTATGAATGCGCTGCTCATGCCCAAAGGCTCGAACAATCGCCCGCGTGCATATTCGAGCATTGCGTCGCGGCGGACTTCGGGGTCTTTGCTCGGCGTGAGCGAGCGGGTCATGATATCGGCAAGGATGTGGCTCGTCGCGCTGCTATATTCGAACTTCTGACCCGGCTCTGCCTCCATCGGGCGACCCTCGGCATAACGCGCGACGTTTTCGCGGCCATCGAGAAACAACATCTGCGGAGTGTCCGCATCGAAAATTTCGATATCGCCCTCGGCCATTTCGGTATGATCGAGGCCCGACGACATATGGAGCAGGTGCCGGATAGTGATCTTCGCGCGAGGGTCGCCAGGTGTCTGCCATTCGGGCACCGGTGCCGGCTCGTCGAGCGCAAGCCTTCCGTCGGCAATCATCAGTCCGACCAAGGTCGCGGTCACGCTCTTTGCCATCGACCAGCTGATCAGCCGTGTGTCGGGACCATAGCCCGTGGCATACCGTTCGGCGACGACCCGCCCACCCTGCATCACAACCAAAGCCCGGGTTTCAGCGACGGCCGGATCCTCAAAAAACGGCGCGATGGTTTCTGCCAGCCGCTCCTTGCTCACCACAGCATCTTCGACGATGATCGATTGACCGGGTGCGACCGGCTTTGTGGGCGGTTCCTCCGCACACCCGGCAAGCGCCAAAGCAATTGAAGCATAAAAAGCGGTTGCGGCGGGGCGGAATTTGTTTCTAGGCATGGCGCGCACCGATGCACCAACTGGAGGGCCAATGGCAACCGCAACTTCTAAACCACCGGTAAAAGCGCCTTCGGCAAAATGGCGTAATGCCAAGCTTGTGGCATTGGCGGTGCTTTTGCTTGCCGCGTTGTGGCTGGTCTGGAACTGGAACAGCATCAAAGGTCAGGCGCGCGTCGGCGCGGCTTATGGTGCGCATATCACCTGTTCGTGCCGTTATATTGAAGGCCGGGATATGGCGTCCTGCGAGACCGACAAGGAGGCAGGCATGGAAATGGTCAGCCTGTCAGATGATCCTGAAAATAAGCGGGTCACGGCATCGGTACCATTCCTCGCCGAAGCCGTCGCCGAACGGCGCGGTGCTTTCGGCTGCGTGCAATTGAATGAAGCGGAGATTGAAGCGCTTTAAGCGACTGCTTCAAACATCGCTGCCTCGGTTTCCTCAATCCACCCGCCGCCGAGCACACGGTCGCCTTCATAGAACACAGCTGCTTGACCCGGCGCAACGCCATATTCGCTCGTCTCGAAGCGCAGCCACTCGCCATCCATCGTCGCCGCGACGGGCCTGGCCATCGATCGGACCTTTGCCATGATCTGGCGGCCCTTCACATCGGCGAGCCAGTTCGCGTCAACCACCCGAGCGGCGGCAACCGCCAATGCTTCGCGTGGTCCAACAATGACTCGACGGGTCGATGGCTCCAGACGAATTACATAGAGCGGCATGGGCTGGCCACCCACTTCAAGCCCTTTGCGCTGACCAACGGTGTAATGAATCATGCCCTTATGTTGGCCGAGCACCCGGCCGTCGAGATGTACAATATCGCCGCCAGTGTCGGCGTCGGGACGAATTTTGCGGACGACGCTGGCGTAATCGCCGTCGGGAACGAAACAGATGTCCTGGCTATCGGGTTTCATCGCGACGATCAGGCCCAGTTCTTGGGCGATGGCGCGCACCTGCGGCTTGGGCATGCCGCCCAAGGGAAAGCGCAGATATTCAAGCTGGTCTTGCGTGGTGGCAAACAGGAAATAGCTTTGATCGCGCGCGGGGTCGGCGGCGCGGTGGAGTTCGGCGCCGCTGTGCCCTTTTACGCGGCGGACATAATGGCCGGTCGCCAGACAATCGGCACCAAGTTCTTTCGCAAGCCGGAACAAATCAGTGAATTTAACGCCCATGTTGCAACGTACGCAGGGGATCGGCGTGCGGCCTGCCATATATTCATCGGCAAAATGATCGATCACCGATTCGCGAAAGCGGCTTTCATGGTCGAACACATAATGCGCGATGCCGAGTTTATCGGCGACAGCCCGTGCATCGCGTATATCCTGCCCGGCGCAGCAGGCACCTGCACGCTTTACCGCGCTGCCATGGTCATAAAGCTGGAGGGTAACGCCGATTGTTTCGGCGCCGGTGCGCGCTGCCAAGGCCGCCACCACCGACGAATCGACACCGCCGGACATGGCAACAACGATTCTTTTTCCAGAAAGATCGGCACCGAGTTGGAAATCTGCGTGATAAATATCGTCAATCATTTGACAGGGCTCATAAATGCAACCGTTCGGAATTGCCAGTTTTGCGTGCAAATTTCTCGATTTGAAACAGCACAGCAAGCTAAATGATAACCGCCGTTAACCTCGGCTAACATCATCTGAATTTCGCCTTTACTAGCTGTTATATGATGTAACGCTAGGGGGGTGTCATGGAAATGACATTTCCCCATTTTGTGCAGCGTCAGGATTCGGTCGCCCGATCCGGGTACCAAGCCATGCTAGCAGTCGCGGTTGCGCGGCAAGCACGCAGCCGGACCGTGCGTGCCGTACGGCAGGCCGAAACTGCCGCTCAGCAAAAGGGGGATGCTGCGGAACAACGCATCCATTATTTTGCAAAGGCTGGATGCCAAAAAGTCCTAGTTCGCGGTGCTTTTTGGCGCGATCCGGAAATAAAACATAAATCTGAATCTGGCGTTTACCAAGCCGGTTCAACCAATATCAAAGTCCATGATTTAGAGCATGCAGCAACTGGGGAACAGTTAAACCATGCGGGGCATGGAGCGAGGAAAATATGATTGAAAACCAGAAAATCCGTCCGGCGCAGGTCATTGGCCCCTTGGGCGAACCGCTAACACTGGCAAGCCTTCCCCCCGCCGGCACAACCCGGTGGGTCGTGCGTCGCAAGGCCGAAGTTGTAGCCGCGGTCAACGGCGGACTGCTGTCGATCAATGATGTGTGCGAGCGCTATGATCTGACGCTTGAAGAGTTTGCGTCATGGCAGCGTGCAGTTGATCGGTCGGGCATGCCAGGACTGCGCGTTACGCGGATCCAGCATTATCGCGACCTGTACGAGCGCCAGCAAAAGTACTAATTCCGTATGATTTTTAACGACAAAAGCCCCGCATATTCTGCGGGGTTTTTTGTTGGTTGACCGAAGTTTACACTCTCGAAAACAAATTGCGATTTGGCATTCCGGTTCGGAACCGTTATCTTACTAACGCGTTCAGAACACCGTTGAACGTCAAAATGGAGGAATCAACATGGGTTGGATTATCGCAATTATTGTCGGCGGCATCGCTGGTTGGCTTGCCAGCAAAGTCATGGGGCGCGACGCTTCGATGGGTATCATCTGGAACGTGGTCGCTGGTTGCATTGGTTCGGTGGTTGGCAATGTGATCGCCAATCAATTCGGAATTGTTGGCAGCGTGCAAGAATTCTCGCTCACCGGGCTAATCGTCGCTTTTGTTGGTGCCGTTATTGTATTGGGCATTCTCAATTTGGTCCAACGCGGACGCGTACGATAAAACCAGCCCTTAATTTTTAAAGCCGTGCAGAGCGATCTGCACGGCTTTTTCGTGCGCGCTAAGTTGTTTGTCGAATAGATTTGCCGCCGGTCTGTATTGTTGCACCTCTCGCTTTGCTGTACCGTATACGGGAGAGCAGATATTGTCCGGCTCTAAAACTGCGTCTTGCAGAAGGTGACTTATTCGGATAATACAGTGCGACTGTAAATCAGGGACGCCAAGCGTGGCCCGTAAACGAAGAATTTGGACTGGTACATGAACTACGAAACAACGATGGGCACGTTGGATGGCGGCATTCTGGAAGAAGACCGGCAGCGCAAGCGCAGGCGGCTGATTATCGCTGCGGTTGTTTTGGCCATCCTTGCTATTGGTGCAGCGGCATATTTCATGATGGGCAGCGGCGGCGAAACCGCGACGGCGGCGGGCGAAGACAAAGCTGGCCAGGCGCAAACCGTGACCGTTGTCGCACCAGGCCGCGATACCGTGGTGCGCGCGATCAACGCCACAGGGACACTTGCCGCGCGCCGTGAAATTCCTGTCGGAGTTGTCGGCGAAGGCGGACAGGTTAACCGCGTCTATGTCGATGCCGGTGACTGGGTGAAACAGGGTCAGGTGTTAATCAGTGTCGACCGTTCGGTGCAAGTGCAACAGGCGTCAGCGCTTGAGGCCCAGATTGGTGTCGCCCGCGCAGACCTATTGCTTGCCCAAAGCGAGCTCGACCGCGCCGCGCAATTGGTAGATCGTGGCTTTATCTCGAAAGCCGACATAGACCGCAAGACCGCGACGCGCGATGCAGCACGTGCCCGCGTCGGGGTTGCCAATGCACAGCTCGGCGAAACCCGCGCACGTAATGCCCGCCTCGATATCCGCGCGCCTGTCTCGGGTTATGTATTGGAACGCAATGTCGAAACCGGCCAAACCGTTTCGGCGGGCAGCGGCATATTGTTCCGCTTGGCGCAAGACGGCCAAATGGAATTGCAAGCGGCACTGAGCGAAGATGATCTCGCGCTGATATCCGAAGGTGTTCCCGCCAGCGTCACACCTGTCGGCACCGACCGGCAGTTCAATGGCACGATCTGGCAGGTTTCGCCGATGATCAACGCAACATCGCGGCAGGGAATGGCGCGCATCTCGCTGCCATTCGACCGTGCATTACGTCCTGGCGGCTTTGCCTCGGTAGAAATCAAGGCAGGCGCGATGACCGCACCGGTTCTGCCTGAATCCGCCGTACAGACCAGCCGCGAAGGCAGTTTTGTTTATATCGTCGGCAAGGATAACAAGGTGAAACGCCGCCCGGTCAAGGTTGGCACAACCACCGCTAATGGGCTGACGATCGCCGAAGGCCTCGACGGTACAGAGCGCGTGGTGCTGTATGCAGGTGGGTTCCTGAACCCTGACGAAGTCATCAAGCCAAAGCTGCTCAAGAAGTAACTCGCATAACAAACGGGACGCAAGCCCATGAATTTTAGTAATATTTCTGCATGGTCGATCCGCAATCCCGTGGTTCCTATTGTCTTGTTTCTGGCGCTGACGCTGGCGGGCGTCATGTCGTTCATGAACATGAAAGTGCAAAACGACCCCGACATCGAATTTCCGGTCGTAGTTGTCTCGATATCGCAGCCGGGCGCAGCACCGTCGGAAATGACCACGCAGATTACCCAAAAGGTCGAGAGCGCCATTCGCAGTGTTCAGGGCGTGCGCAACATCGACGCCAGCGCAACCGAGGGCAACACGACAGTCAGCGCTGAGTTCGAAATCGGCGACGATATCAACGCAGCTGTAAGCGAAGTCAAAAACGCGGTCGACCAAATCCGCAGCGACTTGCCCGATGGTATCTTGGAGCCGCAGATTTTTAAGGTCGCCACCTCAAGCGATCCTATTGCCTATTTCGCAGTCGAGGCCAGCGACATGACGCTCGAACAATTGAGCTGGTTCGTCGATGACAGCGTCGCTCGCAAACTGCTCTCGGTCGAAGGCATGGCTTCGGTCAGCCGCAACGGCGGCGTATCCAGAGAAATCCGCGTTGTGCTGGACCCGGCCAAAATGCAATCGCTTGGCGTTACCGCTGCGCAGGTCAACAGCGTTCTGCGCCAGCAGAATGTCAACGCAGCAGGCGGCCAGTCCGAAATTGCCGGGTCGCGCCAGTCGGTACGTGTACTAGGCAATGCCGAAAATGCATTTGCGTTAGGTCAAACGCAAATCAGTCTTGGCGGCGGACGCACGATCAAATTGGCTGATATTGCCGAAGTCACCGACGGTTACAGCGAACAAAAAGCGATGGCGTTCGAAGGCGGCAGGCAGGTCGTGACCTTCGGTATGTCGCGCGCAAAGGGTGCTTCCGATGTAAGCGTATTCGACGAAGCGGCGATCAAAATGGCCGAGATCGAAAAAGAAAATCCGGGGATAAAATTCACAACATTGTTCAACAGTGTCGATTACACCAAGGGCCAATATAAAAGCTCCATGGCAGCTATGATCGAGGGCGCATTGCTCGCCATCGTCGTGGTATTCCTGTTCCTGCGTGACTGGCGGGCAACGGTAATTTCGGCGATTGCAATTCCGCTGTCCGCCATCCCAACATTCTGGTTTCTCGACCTTTTGGGCTTCACGCTCAACACTATGTCGCTGCTCGCCTTGGGCCTTGTCGCAGGTGTGTTGGTCGATGACGCGATTGTGGAAATCGAGAACATCGTGCGGCATATGCGAATGGGCAAATCCGCCTACCAAGCCTCAATCGACGCTGCCGACGAAATCGGCCTCGCTGTTGTTGCAACCACTTTTTCGATTGTCGCGGTGTTCTTGCCCGTCGGCCTGATGCCGGGTGTCGCTGGTCAGTTCTTCAAGAATTTCGGTCTCACCGTCGTTGCATCGGTGCTGATGAGTCTTGCCGTTGCGCGTATGATCACGCCGATGATCGCGGCCTATTTCCTCAAATCCTCTGGCACTGCCGAACATGGCGAAGGTGCTTTGATGGACCGGTATATGAAAATTCTGCGGTGGTCGCTTGGCCATCGCCGCTGGATGATGGGCCTTGGCGTGTTGGCTTTGGCCGCGACCGTCGCGCTGATGGTTGTACTGCCCAAACAGTTCTTCCCAACCGGAAATCAGGATTTCAGCCGCGTTCGTATCGAAATGGTTCCAGGTACAACGCTCGACCGGACCAAATCGGTCGTTGATCAGGCTGCGGCCATTGTCGAGCGCCAGCCCGAGGTGGAAACAGCTTTGCAAAGCATCCGCGAAGGCAGCGGCAGCATCTTTATCACGTTGAAAAAAGACCGTGAACGTACAAGCCAGGAATTCGAACAGGCCCTCTCGCCTGCATTGAGCCAGATTGCCGATGCCCGTGTTTCGTTCCAGGTTTTCGGGCCGGGCGGGGGCGGTTCGGGCCGTGACATTTCGGTCATGCTGTCGGGCTCTGATCCCGCCGCACTGGACCGTACAGCGGTAACGCTGGTTGAGCAGATGAAAGGCCTCAAAGACGTTCGCTCGCCGCGCATTGTTGCCGACATGCAGCGCCCCGAATTGCTCGTTACTCCGCGGACCGATCTGGCGGCGCAACTCGGTGTGACCACCGTCGCCTTGAGCCAGACGATCCGCATCGCGACATTGGGCGACATCGATCAGAACAGCGCGAAATTCTCGCTGTCGGACCGGCAAATCCCGATCCGCGTGATGCTCGCAAAGGAAAGTCGCCAAAGTCTCGATGTCATCCGCAACCTGCCGGTGCAGACCGCAAGCGGTGGATCGGTGCCTCTGTCGCGCGTCGCCGAAATCAGCTTCGGCGCAGGGCCGACGTCGATCGAACGCCGCAATCAGAATTTCCGCATCTTTGTGGGCGCCGACTTTGCCCCGGGGGTAGTTTCATCAACGGCCGATTCAGCCATCAACAAGTTGCCGGTAATGCAGAACCTTCCCACCGGCGTATCACGTGCACCTTTCGGTAGCCAGGAATGGGAAGCCGAAATGCAGAAGGATTTCTTGGTGGCGCTGATCTCGGGAACCTTGTTAGTCTTTGCCGTGCTCGTGCTGCTCTACCATCGCTTCATGTCGCCCTTGGTCAATATGGGATCGCTACTACTGGCACCATTGGGAGGGTTGATGGCACTCGCTTTGGTTGGTCAGCCGATATCGATGCCAGTGTTCATCGGCATATTAATGCTGTTCGGCATCGTCGCCAAAAACTCGATCCTGCTCATCGATTTCGCGATTGAGGAAATGGCGCGCGGTGTACCTAAGTTTCAGGCGATTATGGAAGCTGGCCACAAGCGCGCACAGCCGATTGTCATGACTACGGTCGCAATGACTGCGGGGATGATCCCGACCGCGCTGTCACTGGGCGGTGACGGTCAGTGGCGCTCACCGATGGGGACCGTTGTGATCGGCGGCCTTATCGTCTCCACATTGCTGACGTTGCTCATCGTGCCAGCCGGTTTCAGCCTCGCCGATGGCTTTGAAAAGCGCGTCGGGCCTTGGCTGCGTACACGGCTGCTGACCTATGACCCAGACAAGCATGGCGAGGCCGAACTGGCCCCTGCCAAGCCTGGCAAAAAGCCCGTGAAGGACGACGGCAAGGGTGATTTGGGCGGCTTGCAACCTGCCGAATAAAATGACCCTGCCCTTGGCAGCACCGCCTGCCTTGGCTAAGGCTTTGATGTGAAGTCTACCAATCAACTGGCTCAGTCCGAAAAGACCCGCTACGCAGAGCGCGACGCCGAACTGCGCCAGATGCGGATTATCGCGACCGGATTGCTCGCGTTCATGGCCGTGTTATTTGTCGCAGGCAATTATATGGAAACCCGCTACGAAGGGCATTGGGGCTTTCTGCGCGCCTTTGCTGAGGCGGGCATGGTGGGCGGACTGGCTGACTGGTTTGCAGTCACCGCCCTCTTCCGCCACCCATTGGGCATCCCGATCCCGCACACTGCGATTATTCCCAACAACAAGGAACGTCTCGGCCGGACACTTGCAAATTTCCTTCGTACCAATTTCCTCACCACCAAAGTCGTCGCGCGCCGCGTGCAGCGTATGGATGTCGCCGGAGCCATGGGTAAGTTCCTCAGCGCACCTGCTGGTGGCGAAGGCCGGATGCGCATGGGCGCATCGCGTTTATTGGGCGACGTCATCGCTGCATTGGACGACGAGCGCCTCGGCGGCGTTGCCAAGGGCGCCATCCGACAACAGCTAGACAAGCTCGATATTGCGCCATTGCTGGGTCAGCTTTTGACCGCGATGATCAAGGAGCGGCGGCATGTCCCGGTGCTCGACGGAATCATCAAATGGGCATCGAAAACGCTCGAGGCCAACGAGCATCTGATCCGCGCAATGGTCGAGGAGCGCGCGAACACCATTATGCGCTGGACCGGTCTCGACGACCGGCTTGCCGACGCCATCGTCAATGGCCTCACCAAATTATTGCACGATATGGCCGCCGACCCCGACCATCCGTTGCGCGAAAAGGGCGAGGAAGGCCTTGCCAGCCTCGCGCACGATTTGCGTCACGACAAGGAGCTGCAGGCCAAAGTCGCGCATTGGAAGGGCCAGTTGCTTGACAATCCGGCGATGAGCAAATGGATTAACAGCCTTTGGGATCAAGGTCGCAGCGGCCTTTTGAAAGCCGCCCGAAACCCCGATGCGGCGCTGGCCGGTAGCTTCGGCGATGCGCTTATCAAGCTCGGCAGCACGTTACAAGACGACGCGCGGCTCAAGCACCAAATCAACCGCTTTGCGCGCCGCGCGATTGTCGGGACCACGGAAAATTACGGCGACAATATCGTCGCGTTGGTGTCAGAAACCATCAAAGGCTGGGATGCATCCACGCTGACTGACCGCGTCGAAAATGCCGTCGGCAGCGACCTGCAATTCATCCGCATCAACGGTACATTGGTCGGCGGCATGGCCGGGATTGTGATCCACGCGGTGGGATTATTGATTTAAACGGATAGCGCAGCAATCATCCGCTCGGCTGCTTCGGCTGCCACGCGCGCACCGCGTTTCAAATTGCTCTGAAAATCTCCGCCGCTATCGTCATCCGCATTATCGGTTGTCGCTTTAATTGCGGCCCATGGCAGGTCCATCCGTGACGCCGCCTGCGCAACCGCTGCGGTTTCCATATCGATCAGGTCGCCGCCAAGCGCTTCATAGAGCCGCCTGCCGTAATCTGGATTTTCAACGAAACTGTCGCCGCTGATAATCCTCACTTTGGGTAGGCCAATATCGGGCGTCGCTTTTGCGCGAAACGGCTCGACATGGGCTTCACCGATGGGCCAGGCGCCAGCGGTATAATGTGCGAACCGATCATGTCGGGACGCACCATAATCGCCCTGCACTGCCTCAACTATCTGGAAACATTCGCCTTCGACATCGCTCAATTTGCCCGCAGTTCCAACAACCAATAACAGGTCGACCTGATAATGTTCAGCCAGCATCATCGCGGCCATCGCGGCATTGACCTTGCCGATGCCGCTACACGTGATCGCGATATGCTTGCCCGCATGTTTTACCTGACGCACCAAGAAGCCGTGGAGCGGTTCGCCATCCGCGCTTTGGCCAGGAAACAACGCCGCTGCTTCTGCATCTACGCCGGTTATAATGCCTATTCGTTCGATCATCATGGGCTGCTTTCCTTGTGCGATTCCATCGGCATAAAGCGCGTTTCATGTGATTATGATGACAACAGCATCAAATTCCGCAACGACGGGCAATATGTATCCGCGCGGACTAAAAATTTACTTCGATGGGGGGTGCAGGCCTAATCCGGGCCAAATGGAAACAGCTGTCGTTGCTCGGGGGGTGACGTATCATCAGCCTGATTGTGGGATTGGCAACAGCAACGACGCCGAATGGCTGGCGCTGATCCATGCGGCAGAAACCGCGCTTTCCATCGGCGCGAGCGACGTGGTCTTGTTGGGCGACTCTGCTTTAGTGGTCGGACAAGCCAGCCGAAGTGCCAAGTGCAGGCGCCCTGAATTCCAGCGGTATTTCGAAAAGTTCTCAACATTGGCCGACAATTTCGAGCGCTTAAAAATTAGGCATATAGCCCGCACCCAAAATCTCGCTGGAATTGCTTTGGCCAAAGCACGCCGGTAACGTCAGCGCCCCGCTGCAATCATATCCTCAATCCGGACAAACTTCTCGCGCGGCGCGCCGTCGCGGGCACGGGCAATTTCGGCTTCCTCGATCTTTTTCCAGTCGTCAAAGGTCACCACCTGAACGCCGCGCCTTTCGAGCAATGCATCAAGCCCGATGTGACCATGTTTTCCGGCTCCTCCCGCCAAATCTTCGGCGACGGTATCGATAATATTATAGCCATCGGGACGGTTCGTGCCGATCGTTCCCGAAGGCCCGCGCCGTGCCCAGCCCACGCAATATAATCCGGGCAATATTCTGCCCTCGACATTCGCAAAACGCCCTCGCCCATGTTCGTAAGGCACGCCTTGGATAGACGGCGTTTCATAGCCGATGCAGCTGATGACCAATGAACAGTCGAGGGCATAGATCTCGCCGGTGCCGACGCTGCGCAGCCGGTCATCGAGCCTTGTACGCTCGACGATGACGCGTTCGACTTTGCCGTCACCTTCGATGGCCTTGGGCGCTGCAAAAAAGTCGAAGTTGATGCTGATTTGCTTGTCGGCGCGGAAACTTTCCGGGATTGCGGCGAATTCGCGCAAATGCGTAACTGATTTGCGCATCCCGGGTTCAAGCAAGGCGTCATCGCCACTATCAGGCAAATCTTCGCTTTCAACCCGCGGTGTTGCGCGTTCGAGATGTCCCAGTTCGCCCAATTCCTTTGGCGTCATCGCTATCTGGTGCGGACCACGGCGACCAAGGATCGTTATATCCTCAATGCGCGAATGCTCAAGCAGCTCGAGCGCGTGGCCCACGATGTCCGACCCGCCAAACTCGGCGCGGGTCTTCGATAATATCCGGGCGACATCAAGCGCAACATTGCCATTACCAATCACCACGACATGTTTGCCGTCCAATGGAGGTTTAAGGTCAGCAAAATCGGGATGGCCGTTATACCAGCCGACAAAAGCAGCACTACCGAACACGCCGGGCAGATCTGCGCCCGGTATGTCCAGTTTGCGGTCATTAGGCGCGCCGGTCGCGAGTATCACCGCGTCGTATAGCCCCTGCAATTCATCGATGCTGACATTCTTGCCGACGGTAACATTGCCGACGAAGCGGACATATTGCGAAAGCGCCACTTTTTCGTAGCGGTCTGACACCGCCTTGATCGACTGATGGTCTGGCGCGACACCAAAGCGGATGAGGCCAAACGGCACAGGCAGCCGGTCGATGACGTCGATTCGCACATCATCGCCAAACTTCTTTTGCGCAGCCTCGGCAGTGTAATAGCCTGCGGGGCCCGACCCGATAATCGCGATATGGCGCATGTCTGTTCCCTCTGGACCGACACGCTAACGGACTTTGCTCAAAAGAAAAGGGCCGGAGCATTTTCACGCCCCGACCCTTCCTTAATCAAATTCTAGAGTGCTTAGAATTTGGCTCCAACCTTCACTCCATAGAAGCGAGGCGGCGATGGATAAACCGCGAAGCTGTTACCTTGTTCCGGGATCGGGAAGGCAGTGATGTTGTAATAAGTATCGAACAGATTTTCGACATAGCCTTCGATGCTATATTTGCCGTCGCCGAAGTTCACGCCAGCCCGCAGGTTGACGATGCCAAAGCCGTCATTCGCGGTAAAGCTGCGTGCGAGCGGGTCGTTCAACGGGAACGCATCGCTGTTCACACGGAAGTCAGCGTGGAACAGCCCGTTTACACCTGCGCTGATTTCGGGCGTCCAGGTCATCGCACCGGTAATCGTGTGCTTTGGCTGGTTCGATGCCTGACGGCCATTGTCAGCGCCTGCGAGCGGATCGGTAACCTTGGCATTAACATAGGTGTAGCCGAGGTTAAACGCCAAATCCGGATGCGGACGAATGATGCTTTCGAGCTCGATACCCTTCGATACAAGCTTGTCATAGTTCAATACGACGAAGCTGTTTCCAAGGAAACGGTTCGATTGGTAACCTTTGAAATCCGAATAGAATAACGAAGCGTTGAACTGGAACTGGCGGGTGAAGTTGGTCTTCAGGCCGATTTCATAGGCATCAACGGTTTCATTGCCGAATTCAAGATCGCTCATCTGCGCGCCGTCACCGCCGAGGATGACCGAGTCGAAGCTGCCCCGGTCGAGATTGTACCCGCCCGATTTATAGCCGCGATCATAGCCGCCATAGACGAGGATATCGTCATTCACCTTGAACGACAGCTTGGCTGTACCAGTGAATTCGCTTTCCGAACGGCTGTCCGAACGGGCGCCATTGAATTCGCTGTTCACCGTTGGGTTGCAAGTCAGCAAGAACGCCGAGTTAAGCAACCCGGCCGATTGCAACGCCGCACGATAGGTCGCGGTGCCCGGATTCTGGAAGAACGAGCAAGCTGGAACCACCGACGTCAGATTGGTATCGATATCCTTGGTTTCGTGATTATACCGAAGACCAAGCGTCAGCGACAGATTGTCGGTGAAGTTGATGATGTTGTGCGTGAACGCGGCGAAAGCCTGAGTGTCCACCTTATACGCATCATCCTGCTGACCGGCACCATTTGGCGTGCGCGGAAGCGGGCTGTTGAACTGTGCCAGCAAGGCGGGGTTCGCCAAGGCAGCCGCTAACAGCGCCGGGTTGGACGCCAAGGCTACCTGACCGAACAACGGCGTTGCCGGGCCAAGCGTACCGAACAATTGCAGGCCAGACGGCAATGCCGCACTGCGTGTCAATTCGCGGATCACGCCATCGACATATTGGTCGGCCTGGTTGCCGAATCGCACAGTGTCGTTCAGCGTCAGTTTTTCGTTCAGGTAAAATCCGCCAACGAGCCAATCGACGCTGTCGTTGAACGCTGTACCCTGAAGCCGGATTTCCTGCGTGAAATCCTTGATACCGGTGCGATAGTTGTCACGATAGGCACGGTCTAGGCCCGAGAAATCGATGTCTTGGTTACGCCGCGCGTCCCAGTCACGATAAGCCGTGATCGAGGTCAGGTTCGCACCGCCCAGATCCCAGTTGAGCTCGCCCGAAACGCCCCATTCCTTGACACTTTCGGACAAATCGCGGCCCGGCGTCACTGCCATGCGGCGGCTGCCCTTGGTATATGCAGGAATACCGACGGTGCCAGCAGTCCCACCGAAAGCGGGAACACCTGCAAAACCATTGATGATATTGGTCGCAACCAGCGCGAGCGCCGAATTGCTGGTCGCGTCGATACCGGGAAAAATCGACAGGCCGCTTAGCGTATTGACCGCACCGCAGCATACTTCGTCGGTTTTCGCGTAATCGCCGATGAAGCGGAAGCTGACGTCTTCATTTTCGAACAACGCCTGACCGCGAACGAAATAGCGGTCGATATTGTTTATCTTGTTGCCGCTGTTGACGTCGGTGATGTAACCGTCACGCTTGTGATAGCCGCCATCGAGACGCACCGCGAGTAATTCGGATACAGGTCCGGTCACGCCAGCCTTGACTTCGATTTCGTCAAGATTGCCATAGCTGCCCTCGACATAACCGCCGAATTCAAACTTTGGCTTTTGGGTGGTGATGTTGAGCGCCCCAGCCGAGGTGTTGCGGCCAAACAATGTGCCCTGCGGTCCGCGCAAGACTTCGACGCGCTCGATTGGCGGCAGTTCGGCAAGTGCCACACCAGCGCGCGAACGGAAAACGCCATCAATGAACACACCGACGGCAGGTTCAAAACCGGGGTTATCGCCAGCAGTACCGATACCGCGGATCGACAGAACAGCGCCGGTCGCCGACGACTGGCCGGTGGTCGTCTTCAACGAAGGCGCAAGCTGCTGAATGCCGCGAATGTCGACTACACCGGCATTGGCAAGCTGCTCGCCGCCGACAACGCTAACGGCCAGCGGCACGTCCTGTGCGGCCTGGTCACGGCGTGTCGCGCTGACAATGATTTCATTGTCTGAATATTCTTCTTCGACAGCACCACCTTGTTCGGTGGCAGTCTGGTCTTGGGTAACGGTTGTATCCTGCGCAGAGCCGGTAGCGACTTCGCCTTCTTGGGCAAATGCGGCAGTGGTCGGCGCGACAAGCACCGCTACGCTGGCAAGCAGCATGTGAATCGATTTCATGATGTTCCTCTAAGACTTTACAGCGGTTAAACCGCCTTTGGGGGAGAATGACTTCAGGCGAGAACCCGAACTCAACCTTCCGCTAGCGGAAACTTGGCAATTGTTCCAAGGGAATCAGCCATTTTCCTGATTTCCGGTCGGGCTGTGGCCATGTTGTCACAATATGGCCACAGCAATCCTTTGCACCGACGATGCTGGCATTCGTATGCACGCATTTTCATGTTTTCGACATGATATTCTAAGCGTAGTAAGGGCCATTGAGGGGATCAGCATGAATTTAATCAACGCGGCAATCGAGGCCGCAGATAAAGCTTTAGGCGCAAACGGTCCCGCCGTTGAAGCAGCGGCCAGCAGCTTTACCCCAACCGATTACAGTATTCATTTCTTCCTGCAATTGGCGATCATCATATTGACCTGTCGCGTGGTCGGGTGGCTCGGACAGAAACTTCTCGCGCAGCCACAGGTTGTTGGCGAGATGATCGCGGGCGTCATTTTAGGACCATCTCTGTTCGGCCTCCTGTTCCCCGAGATCCAAGCTGCCATCTTCCCCAAAGAAACGAAAAACGTTCTTTACACAGGCGCGCAGTTGGGCGTGGGGCTTTACATGTTCCTCGTCGGCACCACGCTCCAACTCGATCATTTCAAATCCAAGGCGAAAAGCGCGATCAGCGTATCGGCAGCGGGTATCATCGTGCCGTTTCTGATCGCGGTTGCGATCACTCCATGGCTACTCACAATACCCGGCCTGTTCGCGCCGGGTATCTCGCAGTTCAATGCAACATTGTTCATGGGCGCATGCATTGCTTTAACGGCGTTCCCTATGCTTGCGCGGATTATCAACGAACGCGGTCTGGCGAACACGTCGCTCGGCACGCTGTCCCTAACCGCAGGCGCATTCGACGATGCCGTATCATGGTGCGTGCTGGCAGTTGTGCTGGCGACATTCGGAGGCGGCCCGGGCGTTGCGGTATTGGCGATTGGCGGGGCGATCTTCTACGCGACTTTCATTATGCTGTTCGGGCGGCGATTGCTCGCCCCATTGGGCCGCATTGTCGAACGCGAAGGTGAGATGAGCTTGACCGTCTTGGGCATTACCCTTGCCTTATTCTGCCTGTCGTGTTTCCTGATGGACGCCATCGGCATTCACGCGATATTCGGCGGCTTCATCCTTGGCGCAGTCATGCCGCGCGGGCTATTCGCGGTGGAGCTTAAGAAAAAGGTGGAGCCGCTCGCGGTCATCTTGCTGCTGCCGATGTTCTTCACCTATTCAGGCCTCAACACGCGGATGGACATGGTCAATTCAGCCGAACTTCTGCTGATTGCATTAGCAATCCTAGCCGCATCAATCGCAGCGAAATTCGGTGCCTGCTATGCTGCGGCGCGCATCGCAGGCGAGGACAACCGCACTGCGCTCGGCATCGGCGCACTGATGAATTCGCGCGGGTTAATGGAGCTCATCATCATCAATATCGGCCTGCAAAAGGGTATAATCGGGCCAACATTATTCTCGATGCTCGTGCTGATGGCCATTGTCACCACGATGATGGCGAGCCCCCTGTTCGAGGCGGTTTATGGCAAGAAAGCACGCGCAAGCGGGGAGTTGGGCAAAGTTGGCGCGCCTGTGATAGACGCTGCCTAGGCCGCTTTCCGTTCTTCCACCACCGCGCGGTCGAGAAACCCGAGGATCGCCGCGATGCTCTCTTCGACGTGACTGAGCAGGAACAGATGTCCCCCATTTTCGACGACAAGCAACTCGCTATTCGGGATCAGAAATGCCAAAAACTTGCCATTGGCCACCGGCACAATCTGGTCTTCGCCGCCCATCACGATCAGCGTTTCGGTTTTCATAAATGGCAGGAACGGCGCGCTGGTCCAGCCCATCATCGCGATCAGCTGATAAAAATATCCGGTCTTCGAAGGGGGTTTCAGACGATTGATATGTTCGGCCTTGTTGCCAACCATGCCGCCATATAGCGTTTTGAAATGCTTCGCCATGAAATCGGGGTCGATATAGCGGCGCGGATCGGCCATCTTGATCAGCGCCTTTGGATTGCCTGGTACCATTAGCATGCCAGCGCTGGTTGCGATCAGTATCAATTTGTTCGTGCGCGGCCCGTTCTGCAGCGCAAATTGCTGCGCCATCGCCCCTCCCCAGCTGACGCCCATGACATCAACCAGAGGCATTTCGAACCGGTCGAGCAATAGCGCCGCAATCCGCGACATCAGGATCGCGTTGTATGGCACCACCGGATCAGGAGATCCGCCAATCCCCGGCATGTCAAAAGTGATAAAGTCGCGGTCGGAGAGATGCTCAGCCAGCGGAGCCATCGCCTCAATATTCGCGCCAATGCCGTTGAAGAACAAGATCGGCAGCTTGGTCGTCGCCTTGCTGCAACGCCAGACAGCAACCCGCAAACTGCGGCCATCGATGGTTTCCATCGAATATTCAGGCAGGCGTTGACCCATAATGTTTCCTTTTCGAACTAGCATTTGTTAATAGCGAAACGCGATTGCAAACAGATTTGTGCCGCACCGCACCATATTTATTCCAAAACATACAATCCCGGCGCTGGCTCCGTCGCCGGATACGCCTTGCTGCCCAGCGCTGTCGGCGCCTCTACTTCCTTGCCCGAGCGCGCGTGGAGCCATTCCATCCAGTAGGGCCACCAGCTTCCGGCAACTTCCTCGGTGCCCTTCATCCACTCACCCACATCGGCGGGGGTGTTGTTCTTGCTGTGCCGCCAGTATTTCGCCTTGGGGTTGCCCGGCGGATTCAGAATTGCCTGCATATGGCCAGCTTGGCTGAGGATGAATTCGACATTCTTCGACCCGAACAATTGCGTCGAGCGATAGCAGGCGCGCCACGGCGTAATATGGTCAGTGGTGCCGCCCAGAATAAACATGTCGCCGGTCACCTTGGTCAGATCGAGCGTGTGATCGGCAATCTCGAACGTCCCCGGCGCGGCATAGGCATTCGCCTCAAACAGTTCGAGAAAATCGCCCATCAATGCCGACGACAGGTTGGTCGCATCTGCATTCCAAAAGAGAATGTCGAACGCGGGCGGGTCATCGCCCATCAGATAATTGTTGATAACATAATTCCAGATCAGGTCATTAGGCCGCAACCACGCAAATCCGCGGGCAAGGCTGCTCCCCTCAATCACGCCCTTCTTAGCCGCGCGCTGCCGCGCCAGCGCGATGCCGTTGTGCGACACCATCGACGACGCCTCGGTATCGCCGGGTTTCGGCTCAAGCACGCACACCATCATCGTGATCGCGTTGGCGCGGTTGTCGCCCATCGCAGCGAGCTTCGACAGCAAGACCGACATCGTCTGCCCGCCCGAACAGCCGCCCGAGACATTGACCTTTTCGCTGCCGGTGATGTCGCACACCACGTCGAGCGCCTTGATGCAGCTTTCGATATATTCGGCCATTCCCCACACGCCCTGATCGTGCGTCGGGTTGCGCCAGCTAATCATGAACGGCTGGATGCCGTGATCGGTCTGCCATTTGATCACCGATTTTTCAGGCGACAGATCGTTGATATACATTTTGTTGATTTGCGGCGGAATGGTCAACTGCGGGATGGCGTAAACCTTGTCGGTGGTCGGCGCATATTGAATGAGCTCAAACCGTTCATCGCGGTACACGACGGCGCCCTTCGCGGTCGCTACATTCTCGCCGAGCTTGAACGGCTTTTTATTAACCTGGCTCACCATCATGTCGTTGTGAACCATGTCGTTATAGGCGTTTTTGAGGCCCTTCACGAGACTGAGCCCGCCCGAATCCACCAGCCGTTTCTGCGCAGTCGGGTTACCGATCAGGCTGTTGGTCGGTGACAGCGCGTCCATGATCATCTGGCTGACGAAATTGGCGCGGTCGCGTTCGATGGCGTCCATTTCGAGGTCTTCGATATAGCTTTTGACGCCTTTTTGCACCGCCAGATAATATTGCGCGCCTGCCTTGAAGAACGGGTTGAACGTCCATGCCGGATCCATGAAACGCTTGTCCTTGGGATCAGGCGACAGGTCCGACTTGCCAGTCATGATTTTCATCACATCTTCGCTAAATCCCTTGGTCGCTTTGAACGCTTTGTCGGGATTGGTCGCGGTCTGCCGCAGCATCAGGCCGATGGCACCGATAAAATCCTCACGAGCTAGGCCAGCGAGCGGTCCAAGCGCCGAAGTCGCATCATTCGCGGCGTCAAATGCTCCAGATATGCCGCTAAAAGGCGAACCCTTTGCTTTCGACTTCTTTTCCGCTTTTTTCTTGTCAGCCATACGCCGTTCCTCTCCTGTCCCTGTCGGGAGATGGCACAGCGCAGCGCAGGCCGTCAATCGGATTGGCGGAACATTTGACCTGTCCTTTGGTTAGTCGTCAAAACCCGGAGACAGAATATGAGCATATTTGGCGCGTTATTAGGTGCAGCCATCGACCGGACTGACGGCGATTCAGGAATCAAGGGCGCGATAATCGGGGCGAGCTTGCAAAAAGCTGCCTTTGCTCTAGCGCCGATTGCCGTTACGTTTGCCATCGGCTGGGCAGTTCAAAAAGCCGCTGGCATGGCATGGGACGCGTTCCCCGATATTGGCGGCGATGACTCTGCTTCAGACAAGGCGCGGCGCTGACTGCCATGGCAGCATAAACGGCGATCTTAGCAAAAATTGTGTCGCGGACCGCGAGACATAATCCCCTATTGTGCGATGCAGCACTCGCGCCCATAAGTAATGCATGCCGGAAACCCATATCATCATTGCTATTATTTGGGCTGTCCTTTTGGGCGGCGCGGGCGGCCTGCTGACCACAATCGGGCCGTGGTACCGCAATCTAAAAAAACCTAGCTGGCAACCACCTGATTGGCTTTTCGGGCCAGCGTGGACGCTGATTCTCGGCCTGGGCGCATGGGCCGCAATTTTGGCATGGCAAGGTGCAACCGACGATGTGGGTCGCCGTGCGATCATCATCATGTATGCGGTGAATTTTGTCTGCCACTTCCTCTGGTCGCCACTGTTTTTCACGCGTCGGCGACCCGATTGGTCGCTGATCGAGGTGGTATTTCTGTGGGCGTCGGTGCTGGCGATGTGCATTGGCTTGCGGCAGTTTTCGGTGCTCGCCAGCTGGCTTATCGTACCCTATTTCATCTGGGTCAGTTTTGCCGCGATACTGAACCTTTACATCGTCCGGTTGAACGGTCCGTTTGGCGAAGATAAGGCGCGGGCATAGGCAAACCGCCGACTGCATTGTAATAAGCTGGATTTTGCCGTTCGACACTGGCACCAGCTTGCGTCATGAGCGCCATCGAGATTATCGCCGTCCTGCTCGGGCTAGCCAACATAATACTAATCATCCGCCGTTCGGTGTGGAATTTTCCGGTCGCGATTGCGATGGTCAGCCTATATTTCGTGATTTTCCGCGATGCCAAGCTATACAGTGACGCAGGGCTTCAGTTGTTTTTCGCAATTGTAAACCTGTATGGCTGGTGGTGTTGGAACCGCAATAAAGCCGACGCAGGCGAAGTTGTCGTCCGCCGCCTGCCCGCCTTTGCTTATGGCCTTTGGATCACCGGATCGGTCGCGGCGATTTGGGGTTGGGGCACGTTCATGGGCACCTACACAGGAACCAGCTACCCTTATTGGGATGCGTCGGTCGCGATGCTGTCGGTGGCAGGCCAGATATTGATGGCGCGGCGTTTTGTTGAAAGCTGGCACTGGTGGATTATCGTAAACCTGATCTCGATCCCGTTATATGTGACCAAGGAATTGTATCTGACGGCAGGATTGTACAGCGTGTTTCTGGTGCTGGCGATTGCGGGACTGGTGGAATGGCGGAAGGTGCAGAGCGCATGAGGCGCATTTGCCTCCACGGACCAGAAAGCACGGGCAAGTCGACGCTTGGGACGCGGCTTGCGGCGCGTCTGGGGTGCGAAGTCGTTCCAGAATATGGCCGCGCCTATTGTGAAGCAAATGGTACCAATATCGGCATGGCTGAATTGGTGCATATCGCCGAGACGCAAGATGCAATGAACCTCGGAGCATCGTCACGGGCAGCAGATTTGGGCACAGAATATGTACTGTTCGATACCGACCCACTGATAACGGCGGTCTGGGCGAAAATGATGTTCGGAACACGCGATCCATGGTTCGACGCTTTCACCGGATATGCCGATCTCTATCTGCTACTCGACATCGACCTACCCTTTGTCGACGATGGCCTGCGGGTTTACTCGGGTGCGGATGAACGTCGCCAATTTTTTGAACTGTGCCGAGCCGAATTAGAGGACCGCAGGGTGCCCTACTCTAGAATATCCGGTATAAGCGAAACGCGGTTCGACTCAGCGTTGGCCGCAATCGGTTCAGGCGGGAGCGTAACCTAATGACTGAAGTGCAATCCCCCTGCATCGACATTTGCGATGTCGACGAAAGCTGCAAATTTTGCATCGGCTGCGGACGTTCGCTCGACGAGATTGCTTCGTGGCTAAGCGTGAGCGAAGAGGAACGGCAGGCAATATTGGCGCTGCTGCCGGAACGGCTGAAGCATTTGAAGGCTTAACCCGCCTTTTCCAGCGCTTCGCTCGCCACAACCCACCGCGCCTCCGCCGCTTCCTGCGCCGCGACAATCTTTCCCCGGCGCTGCGATAGTTCGCCCATCGTCAGGTCTTTATACTCGTTCGCCGCCGAAACAGGGTCGAACATGGCTTTGTCGATGGCGGACAGCACGACTTCGAATTTCGCCAAATCGGCCTCGGCATCGCTGACGGCACGTTTAAGCTTCGTCTGCGCTTCGCGCGCGGCGGCTTGGGCCTTTTTGTCTTCCTTACGGTCGGCCTTCGACATCTTTTCCTTAGCCGGACTTTTGCCGAGGATCATATCGGTATAATCGTCAATACTACCCTGATATTCAGTCGCGGTACCGTTATCGACGAGCACGAGCCGGTCGGCGGTCAGCTCGAGCATATGCCGGTCATGGCTGACCAAGACCACCGCGCCTTCATAGTCGTTCAATGCCTGCACCAAAGCTTCGCGGGCATCGACGTCCAAATGGTTCGTTGGCTCGTCGAGGATCAGCATGTGCGGCGCATCGCGGGTGATCAGCGCCAGCGCCAACCGAGCACGTTCGCCGCCCGACAGCTTACCAACTAAAGTCGTCGCCTTCGCGCCCGAAAAGCCGAAACGGCCAAGCTGCGCGCGCACCGCACCGGGAGTCGCGCCTTTCATCAGGCGGCCCATATGCTCAAGCGGCGTGTCCTTGCCGTCGAGTTCCTCGACCTGATATTGCGTGAAATAGCCAACGCGCATCTTGCCCGACGCGTTCATGCCGCCCTCCATCGGGGCGAGCTGTGCTGCGAGCAACCGCGCCAGCGTCGTCTTGCCATTGCCGTTGCGCCCCAGCAACGCGACGCGATCATCGGGGTCGAGGCGCAGGTTCAGGCGCTGCAATATCGGCTTATTCTCGGCATAGCCAACGCTCGCCATATCGAGCGTCACCAATGGCGGGCGCAATTCGTCGGGCGATGGAAAGTCGAAGCTCAAAGTCGGATCTTCAGCCATCGCCGCAATCGGCTGCATTCTTGCCAGCGCCTTGGCGCGTGACTGCGCCTGCTTGGCGGTCGAAGCGCGGGCCGAATTGCGCGCGACATAGTCCTGCAGCTTTGCACGCTGCGCATCCTGGCTGGCCTTCGCCGCCGCCAGCTGAGCCGCGCGTTCGGCGCGCTGGCGCTCGAACGAGTCATATCCGCCCGAATAGAGCGTCACCGCCCCGCCTTCGAGATGCAGGATATTGTCGACCACATTGTTCAGCAAATCGCGTTCGTGGCTGATCACCACCATCATCGACGGATAGGATTTAAGAAAGTTTTCGAGCCACAACGTCGCTTCCAAATCCAAGTGGTTCGAAGGCTCGTCGAGAAGCAGCAGGTCAGGTTCGGAGAACAAGAGCGCCGCCAATGCCACGCGCATTTTCCAGCCGCCGGAATAACTATCGAGCGGCCGCCCTTGCATTTCCTCGTCAAACCCGAGGCCCACCAAGATCCGCGCCGCCCTAGCTGGCGCCGTATACGCGTCGATCGCAATCAGCCGCTCGTGCAGCTCGCCCAGCCGGTCGGGGTCGGCGCAATGCTCGGCCTCTTCCATCAAAGCCGCGCGTTCGACATCGCCCGCGAGCACGGTCTCGAACGGCGTCGCGGTGCCGCTTGGCGCTTCCTGCGCGATATAGCCGATACGCGTGTTCTTTGGCATATCCATGCTGCCATCGTCGGCCTCAAGCTCGCCGATCATCACCTTCATCAGCGTCGATTTGCCCGCGCCATTGCGGCCAATCAGGCCGACGCGCGAAAAGGGGGGCAACGTCGCGGTCGCGCGGTCCAATATGGTGCGGCCGCCAAGCCGCACGGTGATTCCGTTCAGATTTAACATTATGGCCGCGCGCCTAGCAGCGCCGGAGCCTTATGTCACCGCATTACGCACGGCGAATTCGGCCTTTCGATATTCGCCGCTTTCAGTGATCTCGCGCATCATCTCTCCGGCGCGCCAGACATCGGCGTGGCTGAGCGTCAGCGGGGTCAGGCCAAAGCGCAGTATGTCGGGGTCGCGGAAGTCGCCGATGACGCCGCGCGCGATGAGCGCTTGCACGATTTCATAGGCATTCGGGTGGCGGAAGGAGATATGACTGCCGCGCTTAGCGGGGTCGGCTGGAGTGACGCATTCGAGACCGGCGGCGGTTCCGGCTACGTGGAAGATGTTCCACAGCGCAGCCGATTTCGCCTCGATTTGGGCAAGGTCGATGCTGTCCCAAAGCTTTAGTCCACTTTCGAGTGCCGCGAGTCCCAACACCGACGGCGTGCCGGTCAGCCAGCGCTTCATTCCCGCCGCCGCTTCATAGCCATCGGCAAATTCGAACGGCGCGGCATGGCCCATCCAGCCCGACAGCGGGTTGTGCAGCCGATCCTGCCAGCGCTTCGCCACATAGAGAAACGCCGGCGCGCCGGGACCGCCGTTCAGATATTTGTAGCCGCAGCCCACCGCAAGGTCCGCTCCCGCAGCATTCAACTCCACTGCAACCGCGCCTGCGCTATGGCTCAAGTCCCAGCAGATCAGAGCGCCAGCATCATGCGCGACCCTGGTCCACGCCGTCATGTCGAAGCGCTCGGCGGTCTTGTAATGTACATGCGTCAGCAGCAGCAGCGCGGTTTCATCGCCAAGCGCCTCGGCCAGCACGCCGCGTTCGACCACCTTTAACTGCGCGCCCGCGACCGCAGCCACCGCCCCTTCGGCGATATGCAGGTCAGTAGGGAAATTCCCCGCCTCGCTCACCACCACATTGCGCGATGGATCGAGCCGGAGCGCCGCGACAATCAGCTTGTACAAGTTCACCGACGTCGAATCCGCCGCGATTACCTCGTCCGCGTCGGCCCCGATCAGCGGCGCGATCATCGCGCCCACCCGGCTCGGTGCGTCGATCCAGCCTTCGTTCCAGCTTCGGATGAGCCGCTGCCCCCACGCGCGCTCCATTATATCCGCACCCGCTGCAACCGTCTCCGTCGGCAATAGCCCAAGCGAATTGCCGTCGAGATAAATCACGCCCTCAGGCTGGACAAAGCGGTCGTGGTACCCAGCCAGCGGGTCCACCGCGTCGAGTGCTTGCGCCTGCTCCAAAGTCACGTCTTTGGTTCCTTTAGGCCAAAGGCCTTCAATATGACCGCGCGCTGCTTGCCCCAAGACACCGTCTCGGGTGCGATTAGCTCGGCATGGCCTTCACCCGGCGTTGTTACCATCTCTGCACCATAAGCCGCGCCGAACGACGGCGGCGCGATGCTGTCGAGGTCATTGTTAAACTGCAACTCGCGCGCACGCCCTTTGGGCATTTCTGGCGGAGAGGTTCGCGCAAATTCCGCGCCAGCCATCTTCGCCGCCGCCTCGTTGCCGCAACCATGATCGGGCAGCGTCATTTGCGCACGCAGATCAGGCAGACCGCCTTGCGATATCGCCACATCCACCTTCAAAGGCCTCTCCCCTCGCAAGGCATCCCCCTTCGTCAAGCCAGCCCGCCGCGCCAGCCACAGCGCCAGATGCCCGCCAGCCGAATGCCCGATCACCACCACCGGCGCGCCAACCTTAAACCCATACTCCCCGCGCTTCGCCGCAAACATATCCGCCGCTGCACCCACATCGAGATACGTCCCCGGATAGCCACCTCCCCGGTCGACCCCGCGATATTCGATATTCCACACACCCACACCGCGCGCGCGCAAATCATCTGCGATCCAGTTCATGATATCACGTGTCGCGACCTCGGTCTGCCAGCACCCGCCATGGATCATAACCACCGCCGGATGCGGGCCAGTTCCCTTGGGCTTCCAGACATCCACCAATTGCAAAGCATCCGCGCCATAAGTGATCGTCGCATCGGGCGCTGGCTTTGGCCGCGAGAGCAGGTCGTCCCAAACCATGATTGGCTTTGGTTGATTTATATGTTGTGCTTCGTTCACCGCGCCGTCTTCTAGTACCGACGCCTCGCCTTGTCGATGCGGCAGGCCGGGCGAATGCTGGGTGGAGCAAGACGCCGCCGCGGATGCCAGCAAAATGGCGAACACTATATTTCTCAAACCGTCCCCTCCTTGATCGATCCCATTGTCTCACCCGGTAGGGCGATTGCAACTCGATAATGACGGTAGCGCGCGCCCATGCGCTTAAGTGTTTGAAATAAAGACTTTGCTTCAACTTAATCGACCGGCGGGCATATTAACTACAACATCTTTGTTTTGATTATTATTTTCGATAATTCTGCAACTTAACTTTTAGTTATAGTTAATAAGTGATTACCGTTGGAGTCTAAATCCAAAATATATTAAATTCATCATGTCCGAGTCGCCAAAAAAACAATAAATAATCAATCGATATTAACGCCCGCATATATTTCGCGCGCTGTTTCATCATGTTTATTGAGGAGGACATTATCATGGCAGGTAAAGATAAATCGAGCTCGCAAGTGGACAATCCGGGCGAGGAAAACGAAGGCGGGCCGGTCGGCGGCGCGTCATCGTCTGGAAATCCCGAAAATCCCGATGCCGATTCCGCCGGGCTTGAGGCATTGGGTTATGAAGCAGAGCAGGAGGCCGTGTTCGCCGAGGCGGGTGTGTCGGACGATCTGCTCGCGCTCCGCGATGCGGTCGGCGATTCGTTGCTCGCGGCCACCGGCGAATATTCGGTACTTTCCGAAACGCAATCGACGGGCGGCATTGTCGGTGTCGGCATCGGCCTTGCCGACCCGAGCGAACCCGGCTTCAACATGGGTGCGCCAGGCGAACCGGTGCTGGTCATCCACACCGAAAGCGCAATGCCGCAAGAGGCGTTGATGGCGCAGCTCGCGCAATCGGCCGGGACGAGTGCGCTGTCCACGCTTGCGGTGCAGCAGCGCGTGGTCGGCATCGTCGAAGCCTATTCGCACCGCGCCCGGCATCGGCCCGCACCCGGCGGGGTATCGGTGGGCCATGTCGCGGTCACAGCGGGAACGCTCGGCAGCCGTGCCATCGGCCTGACCGCGCCGTGGAACAACCGGCACCTGATCCTTAGCAACAACCATGTGCTGGCAAACTCCAACCGGGGCCGGGTCAACGACAGCATCATCCAGCCAGGCGCTTATGACGGAGGCAGGCACCCCGCCGACCAGATTGCCGTACTGGCGCGCTGGGTGCCGATCGCCTTTGGCGGCGCACCCAATTTTGTCGATGCGGCGTTCGGCTGGGCCTGGCACGACCGGATCCGCGGCGAGCAATATTATCTGTCGGGCGGCCGCGGTGCATATTACCGCACCGGTACTGCGCCGCTTCCTCCCTCGCTCGGCCTGACCGTCGGCAAGAGCGGCCGCACCACGGGGCTTACTCAGGGCCGTATAACCGAGTTCGGGATGATCGTGAACGTCAGCTTCCCCGGCATCGGGGTCGCCCATTTCCGAAACCAGATTGCGATCCGTTCGGTCAACAACAACCCGTTCTCGGCGGGCGGGGACTCGGGCTCGCTCATCTGGCACTGGGCAACCGGGGTGCGGCCTGTCGGCTTGCTGTTCGCAGGCGGCGGCGGCACGACTTACGCCAACCCCATCGGTTCGGTGCTGTCGGCGCTCAACATCCGGCTGCTGCCGTAACAAGATGCCCGGCTTCCCTTTAAACTTTGCGGCCGATTTCTTACATCCCGGCGGTGCGAAGGAGATTGAACGATGAGCGAGCAAGGGAAGCCGGGCCCCGATTTTTCTGGGTCGGGACCAGTCGAATATAAACCGGACGAAACACAGCCGCGATCGTCTATCGAACAGCTTTTGGCAACCGAGCAATCGCGGCTGATGGCCATCCCCGGCGTTGTTTCGGTTGGCATCGGCCAGGGCGGCCCCGGCGGATATGCCATTTCGGTCGGCGTAACTGACGCCGGTGTCGCGGCGCATGTGCCATCGGAGATCGGAGGCTTTCCGGTCACCATCACGGTTACCGGAGAGGTCGAGGCGCAGAAGCTTCGTTAGATGGCTTTTACCCGATTTCGGAACATAATAAGAACACCTGTCCTTCACGCCGGATTCGAAAAGTGAAGAAGAATGCCGTGCAGCATCTGGAGCACGACCATCGAGTGCGCGCGGCGGCGCGGCTAACATACGATACCGTGTACCCAAGAGAAGAGTGGACACCGCTCCCCTTTGCCGACGCGGAGAAGTTCCCTCACCATATCCCCGAATGGAAGTTCGTCGCGGAACTTCGCGTGGCGGAGCCCGTTGGTTGTTTATCGCATTGGCACCCTGATTGGAGAGCGGCATGACCATCGACGGAAAAGTGGCTCTCATCACCGGAGGAGGCCAGGGCATCGGCCGCGCGATTGCGCTTCGACTGGCGAAAGACGGCGCTGATATCTCCATTGTCGACCTTGATGAAGCCAAGGCGAAAACCGTGGCGCAGGCGGTTGAAGCCATCGGCCGCAAGGCGACCCACTTCCGGGCCGATGTGTCGAACCGTAGCGAAGTCTATGCCGCGATTGATCACGCGGAAAAAGAGCTCGGCGGCTTTGATATCATGGTCAACAATGCAGGCATCGCCAATGTCCAGCCGCTGCAGGAGGTAACGCAGGAGGAGGTCGATCGGATACTGAAGATAAATATCCAGAGCGTCCTGTGGGGAATTCAGGCGGCTGCCAAAAAGTTCAAGGCGCGCAAGGTCAAGGGCAAGATCATCAGCGCATCGTCGATTGCGGGCCATGAAGGCTTTGCCATGCTCGGACTATATTCGGCGACCAAATTTGCCGTCCGGGCATTGACCCAGGCGGCGGCAAAAGAGCTTGCCAGTGATGGCATCACCGTCAACGCCTATTGCCCCGGAGTCGTCGGCACCGACATGTGGACCGAAATCGACAAACGGTTCGCAGAACTCACCGGAGCCGAGGTCGGCGCAACGTACAAGAAATATGTGGACGGCATCGCCCTGGGCCGTGCGGAGACTCCCGAAGACGTGGCTGCATTCGTCTCCTTCCTGGCAGGACCCGACTCCGACTATATGACCGGACAGGCCCCGCTCATCGATGGCGGCATGGTGTATAGATAAGGACTGGGGTTCGGGGGGCACGCGAAGAGGCAGTCTAGCCTGTTTAGCGTTGTGTCCCCGGAACTCGCGCCCGGCCATTATTGGGCCTGTCACAAGAGGACGAACATATCGCGGCGTTCGTGAAGCGGCGTTACTTTAAGGTCGAACAAACCAGCGAGCCACCCGACGGCCCGTTGCTGCCGGGGCCGGATGAGGTTGAGTGGAAGCGGTTTGTTAGGGGGCAACGGCGGTAGGGGGCGGGTGGTCCATATTGTACTTATTACCGATGGCCTTGCCGCAACTTGTGTCTATGACTAAGCTTGAACAAGGGCATATCGATCGCGACACGCATCGATACTATAACTCAATTCATTGGCTAGATTTAGCAAAATCATATCCAAATGCAGAAGCTCGATCCGTTGCAGCACGCGCATTAGCTCTGCGGTCTGATCGATAGGATCTAACGTCGGCTTGCAATTTTCATATTAAAAAGATTACTCCTCGCCCATCCGCAGCGCGGCGATGAAAGCCTCCTGCGGAATGCTCACATTCCCATACTCCCGCATCCGCGCCTTGCCCTTTTTCTGCTTTTCCAGCAGCTTCTTCTTGCGCGATATGTCGCCGCCATAGCATTTCGCGGTCACGTCCTTGCGCATCGCGGCGATGGTTTCGCGGGCGATCACCTTGCCGCCGATCGCTGCCTGGATGGGAATCTTGAACAAATGGCGGGGGATCAGGTCCTTCAGGCGCTCGCACATGCCGCGGCCTCTGGCCTCTGCGGTGCCGCGGTGGACGATCATGCTCAGCGCGTCGACGGGATCGCCGTTGACGAGGATACTCATCTTCACAAGGTCGCCCTCGCGGTGGCCGATCTGGTGGTAATCGAACGACGCATAACCGCGCGATATGCTCTTTAACCGGTCGTAAAAGTCGAACACCACTTCGTTGAGCGGCAGTTCGTAGACGAGCTGCGCGCGGCCGCCGACATAGGTCAGCTGTTTCTGAACGCCGCGCCGGTCCTGGCATAGTTTAAGGATCGACCCCAGATATTCGTCGGGGCAGTAAATCGTCGCCTCAATCCACGGCTCCTGAATTTCCGCGATGCGGTTGATGTCGGGCATGTCGGCGGGGTTGTGCAGTTCCATATCGCGCGCGTCTTCGGTCTTCGAACGGCTGAGTTTCAACTTGTAGACCACCGACGGCGCGGTGGTGATCAGGTCGAGGTCGAATTCGCGAGTCAGGCGTTCCTGAATGATTTCGAGGTGGAGCAGCCCAAGGAAACCGCAGCGGAAGCCGAAGCCCAATGCTGCGCTGCTTTCGGTCTCAAAGCTGAAGGAGGCGTCGTTGAGGCGGAGCTTGCTGATGCTTTCGCGGAGTTTCTCGAAGTCGGCGGCGTCGGTGGGGAATAGGCCGCAGAACACCACGGGCTGCACTTCCTTGAAACCGGGCAAGGCTTCCGCGGCGGGGCGTTTGGCGTCGGTGATGGTGTCGCCGACCCGGGTTTGCGCAACTTCCTTGATTTGGGCTGTAATGATGCCGACTTCGCCCGCCGCGATTTCGGTGAGGATTTCAAGCTTGGGCCGCATGCATCCGACGCGGTCGACCAGATGCTTTGTGCCGGCGGCCATGAACTGGATTTCCTGGCCCTTTTTGATGACGCCGTCGATCACGCGGATCAGGATGACGACGCCGAGATAGGGGTCGTACCATGAATCGACTAGCATGGCCTTCAGCGGCGCGTCGCGGTCGCCTTTTGGCGGGGGGATGCGGGTGACGATGGCCTCGAGCACCTCGGCGATGCCGATGCCGGATTTGGCGCTGGTGAGGACGGCGTTGTCGGCGGGAAGCCCGATGATTTCCTCGATCTCAGCCTTGACCTTGTCGACGTCTGCGGCGGGGAGGTCAATCTTGTTGATAACGGGGACGATTTCATGGTCGTGCTCGATCGACTGATAGACATTCGCGAGCGTTTGCGCCTCGACGCCTTGTGCCGCGTCGACCACGAGCAATGCGCCTTCGCATGCGGCGAGGGAGCGCGAGACTTCATAGGCGAAGTCGACATGGCCGGGGGTATCCATGAGGTTGAGTTCGTAGAGGACGCCATCGGTCGCGGTGTAATCGAGGCGAACGGTTTGCGCCTTGATCGTAATCCCGCGTTCTTTCTCAATATCCATATTATCAAGGACTTGACTGGTCATCTCCCGTGCTGTCAGGCCACCCGTCTGCTGGATCAGCCGATCAGCGAGCGTCGATTTGCCATGGTCGATATGCGCGATAATCGAGAAGTTACGGATACGGGAGAGTTCGGTCATCCCGCGCCCCTAGCAGGGCTGCCCTGCCCCTTCAAGCATGGCGGAACGCCTGTATACTCGCGGAACCCCTATGGCGCCCGTGCGTTAGCCCCTCTCCCCACCGGACAAAACGATGACCGAAAAGACGCTAAAAACAGGCGACAAGGTAACCTGGAAAAGCCACGCAGGCACCGCGCACGGCAAGATCGTAAAAAAGCAGACGTCGCCTACGCAAATAAAAGGCCACAAGGTCGCTGCGTCGAAGGATGACCCTCAATATATCGTCGAGACCGACGAGGGGAAGAAAGCGGCGCATAAGGCTGGGGCTTTGAGGAAGGAAAAGGGTTAAAACTGGCGGCCTGAATTACGCGACGCACTTGCAATGTAGGATTTGAGTGGTCAGGTCTGGCAACGAAAATCGCTAACCGCCCCTCTGGTTGATGGGGCCTTGTACATCAGCCGTTTGCAAACATTGCCCGAAGAACGTGCTCCGCCGGTGACGTAGGCTTATCTTCCTCATCTTTGTAAGCCGGGGCTTACAGTTTAGCGCGCCGAAATCGGCTCCGGACAGGCTTGACCCCGGACCCCTCGCCGCCTATACCACACCCAACATCCTCCCCTTCGGGAATGGCCTTGTCGTCGCGCAACTTGGCTAACGCATTGATGGGACTGGATTTTCACATACGCGAAACGGCTGCACGGCAGGACCCGAATCGATTGCATCTTGCGCGCCTGATATTCTGAACGAAGGCACAAGCACCTTATGGCATCACGTACCGCTCCAGCGTCACTCTCGCGTCAAAAGCGTATCCGCAAAATTTTCGGTAACATTCACGAAGTTATCGACATGCCCAATCTGATCGAAGTCCAGCGCGAAAGCTATGAGCAGTTCCTGCGCTCCGACCCGTCGATCGGTTATGTATCAGGTCTGGAAAAAACGCTGCGCAGCGTTTTTCCAGTCAAGGATTTTGCCGGAACCTCGGAACTCGACTTTGTGCATTATGAACTCGAAGATCCCAAATATGACGTCGAGGAATGCCGCCAGCGCGGAATCACTTATGCCGCGCAGATGAAGGTGACATTGCGCCTGATCGTGTTTGAAGTTGACCCCGACACCGAAGCGCGCAGCGTTTTGGATATCAAGGAGCAGGACGTGTATATGGGCGACATGCCGCTCATGACGCATAACGGCACCTTCTTCATCAACGGTACAGAGCGCGTTATCGTTTCGCAGATGCACCGTTCGCCGGGCGTATTGTTCGACCATGACCGCGGCAAGACTCACTCTTCGGGCAAATATCTGTTCGCCGCGCGCGTTATTCCATATCGCGGTTCGTGGCTCGATTTCGAATTCGACGCCAAGGACATCGTCAACGTCCGTATCGACCGCAAGCGCAAGCTCCCGGTTTCGACTTTGCTCTATGGTCTCGGGATGAATGACGAGGAAATCCTCAACCATTTCTATGACACCGTAACCTTTCAGCGCGGCAAGGGTGGGTGGATCATTCCGTTCAATGCCGAGCAATGGCGTGCGTCGAAGCCGATGTTCGACATCGTTGATGCGAAATCGGGCGAAGTCATCTTCCCCGCCGGCACCAAAGTTACGCCGCGCGCTGCCAACAAGGCGGTCAAGGACGGCCTCACCGACCTACTGATCCCTACGGAAGAAATCTTTGGCCGTTATTCGGCGTTCGAACTGATCGACGAAAAAACCGGAAGGATTTATGTCGAGGCAGGCGATGAAATCACCGCCGAAAACTTGGAAGCACTCGACAAGGCTGGCATCGATGCGATCGAGTTGCTCGACATCGACCATGTCATCACCGGCGCGTGGATGCGCAACACGGTCAAAGCTGATAAGGCCGAGAACCGCGATATGGGCCTTGATGCGATTTACCGCGTCATGCGCCCAGGCGAGCCGCCAACGCGCGAAACCGCAGAGGCGTTGTTCGCCGGCCTGTTCTTCGACCCAGAGCGTTATGACCTGTCGGCTGTGGGCCGCGTCAAGCTCAATATGCGTTTGCAACTCGATGCCGCTGACGACCACACCACCCTGCGCAACGAGGATATCCTCGCGGTTGTAAAGGAACTGGTGAACCTGAAGGACGGCAAGGGCGAAATCGACGATATCGATAACCTCGGCAACCGCCGTGTCCGTTCGGTCGGCGAATTGCTGGGAGCGCGCCGTGAAGGAGCGTATGAGCTCGGTCGACGTATCGACCGTGATGCCAAACGACCTCATCAACGCCAAGCCAGCGGTTGCAGCCGTGCGCGAATTCTTTGGTTCGTCGCAGTTGTCGCAGTTCATGGACCAGACCAACCCGCTGTCAGAAGTCACCCATAAGCGCCGCGTGTCTGCGCTTGGACCAGGCGGTCTTACCCGCGAGCGCGCAGGCTTCGAAGTCCGCGACGTTCACCCGACGCATTATGGCCGTATCTGCCCGATTGAAACGCCAGAAGGCCCGAATATCGGTCTGATCAACTCGCTGGCAAGCTTTTCGCGCGTCAACAAATATGGATTCATTGAAACCCCGTACCGCAAGGTCGTTGACCACAAGGTCACAGACGACGTGGTCTATCTCTCCGCAATGGAAGAGCAGAAGAACACAATTGCGCAGGCAAACGCCGAACTGACCAAGGACGGCAGTTTCGCTGAAGAGCTTATTTCGTCACGCGAATCCGGCGAATTCCTGATGGCACCGCGCGATCAGGTGACACTGATGGACGTGTCGCCAAAGCAGCTGGTGTCGGTTGCAGCATCGCTTATTCCATTCCTGGAAAACGATGACGCGAACCGGGCGCTCATGGGTTCGAACATGCAACGTCAGGCCGTGCCACTGCTCCGTGCAGAAGCACCGTTTGTCGGCACCGGCATGGAAGAAACCGTAGCCCGCGATTCGGGCGCTGCCATCGGCGCGCGCCGTTCGGGCATCGTCGATCAGGTTGACGCAACGCGTATCGTTGTTCGCGTCACCGGCGAAGTCGAGCCCGGCAAATCGGGCGTCGACATCTACACGCTGCAGAAATTCCAGCGTTCAAACCAAAACACCTGCATCAACCAGAAGCCGCTTGTGAAAGTCGGCGACGTCATCGAAGCAGGCGACATCATCGCTGATGGTCCCTCGACCGAACTGGGCGAACTCGCGCTGGGCAAGAACAGCCTGGTCGCGTTCATGCCCTGGAATGGCTACAACTACGAAGACTCGATCCTGATCTCCGAGCGCATCGTGAAAGACGACGTGTTCACTTCTATCCATATCGAAGAATTCGAAGTGATGGCCCGCGATACCAAGCTTGGACCCGAGGACATCACCCGCGATATTCCGAATGTCGGTGAGGAAGCACTTCGCAGCCTCGACGAAGCAGGTATCGTCTACATCGGTGCCGAAGTGCATCCGGGTGACATTCTGGTCGGCAAGATCACGCCAAAGGGCGAAAGCCCGATGACTCCGGAAGAAAAATTGCTTCGCGCCATCTTCGGTGAAAAGGCCAGCGACGTGCGCGACACCTCGCTGAAATTGCCACCGGGCGTCGCCGGAACTGTCGTTGAAGTGCGCGTTTTTAACCGCCACGGCATCGACAAGGATGAGCGTGCGATGGCCATTGAACGCGAAGAAATCGAACGACTTGCGAAGGACCGCGAGGACGAGCGCTCGATTTTGAACCGTGCGACCTATAACCGCCTGCGCGACATGATGCTCGGACAGGTTGTGGCCGCAGGGCCGAAGGGCATCAAGAAGGGCGACAAGATCACCGAAGAAGTTCTTGCTGAAGTTGAGCGCTTTGAATGGTGGAAAATCGCGGTGGCCGACGACAAGGTCCAGGGCGATCTCGAAGCCGTCAAGGTCCAGTATGACGAAGCCGTCAAGCTGATCGTCGAAAAGTTCGAAGACCGCCGTGAGAAGCTGGAACGCGGTGACGAAATGGCACCGGGCGTGCTAAAAATGGTCAAGGTTTTCGTCGCGGTGAAGCGCAAGCTGCAACCGGGCGATAAAATGGCCGGTCGTCACGGTAACAAGGGTGTTATCTCACGCATTCTACCAGCCGAAGACATGCCCTTCCTCGCCGATGGTACACCTGTCGACATCGTGCTCAACCCATTGGGCGTGCCGTCACGTATGAACGTCGGTCAGATTTTCGAAACTCATCTGGGCTGGGCCGCACGCGGTCTGGGTATGCAGATTGGTGAGGCTCTGGAAGAATGGCGCCATGCCAACCCGAACCCGGAAGCAGCGGCACCACCCGAAGTGGTACGCGAGCGTCTGGCAAAGGCCTATGGCGACGATTATGCAGCGGAAATCAAAGGCCGCAGCGATGCTGATATCATCGAGCTTGCGGGCAATGTCATCACCGGTGTGCCTATGGGTACGCCTGTGTTCGACGGCGCACGCGAAGGCGATGTGACTACGATGCTGAAGCTGGCTGGTCTCGACGGATCGGGTCAGTCGGACCTGTTCGACGGACGTACCGGTGACAAGTTCGACCGCAAAGTGACCGTAGGTATCATCTACATGCTTAAACTGCATCACCTTGTTGACGACAAGATCCACGCACGTTCAATCGGACCCTACAGCCTCGTCACTCAGCAGCCGCTCGGTGGTAAGGCGCAGTTCGGCGGACAGCGTTTCGGGGAAATGGAAGTCTGGGCGCTGCAAGCGTACGGCGCTGCCTACACCCTTCAGGAAATGCTCACGGTCAAGTCCGATGACGTTATCGGTCGTACCAAGGTCTACGAAGCGATCGTCAAGGGTGACGATACGTTCGAAGCCGGTATCCCCGAAAGCTTCAACGTTCTGGTCAAAGAAATGCGTTCGCTCGGCCTCAATGTCGAGTTGAAGGCGCACGACCTGGTCGAAGGTGACGAGGGCTTTGCCGAGGCGGCGGAATAAGCAGAAACGGGCGGACGAAGGTCCGCCCCCTGCCCCGCCTAAAAGGATTTCATGGGCAAATAGCCCAATGAGGAAATGAATATGAACGAACTGAGCAAATTCAACAATCCCGTCGCCAAGGTCGAAACATTCGACCAGATCCAGATCGGTATTGCGTCACCGGAAAAAATCCGCAGCTGGTCTTTCGGTGAGATCAAAAAGCCTGAAACCATCAACTATCGCACTTTCAAACCAGAGCGTGACGGCCTGTTCTGTGCACGCATATTCGGTCCGGTGAAGGATTATGAATGCCTGTGCGGCAAGTATAAGCGTATGAAATATAAGGGCGTCGTCTGCGAAAAGTGCGGCGTTGAAGTCACCGTCACCAAGGTGCGCCGCGAGCGGATGGGCCATATCGAACTGGCCGCGCCGGTTGCGCATATCTGGTTCCTGAAGTCGCTGCCATCACGCATCGGCCTGTTGCTTGACATGCAGTTGAAGCAGCTTGAGCGCGTGCTGTATTTCGAGAACTACATCGTGACCGAGCCCGGCCTGACCGCGCTTGAAAAGTTCCAGCTTCTGTCTGAAGACGAACTGCTCGACGCGCAGGACGAATATGGCGAAGACGCGTTTACCGCGTCGATCGGTGCCGAAGCCGTCAAGACGATGCTTATGGACCTCGATCTCGTCACCGAGCGTCAGGACCTGCTCGACGAACTCGCCGTGACCAAGTCGGAACTGAAACCGAAGAAGATCATCAAGCGTTTGAAGGTCGTGGAAAGCTTCATCGATTCAGGTAACAAGCCCGAATGGATGATCCTCGACGTCATTCCGGTCATTCCCCCGGAATTGCGTCCTTTGGTGCCATTGGATGGCGGCCGTTTTGCAACGTCCGACCTCAACGATCTCTATCGCCGCGTTATTAACCGAAACAACCGTCTGAAGCGCCTGATCGAGCTCCGTGCGCCTGACATCATCGTCCGCAACGAAAAGCGGATGTTGCAGGAAGCCGTAGACGCATTGTTCGACAACGGCCGCCGTGGTCGCACCATCACTGGTGCTAACAAGCGTCCGCTAAAATCACTGTCCGACATGCTGAAAGGTAAGCAGGGCCGTTTCCGACAGAACCTGCTCGGCAAGCGCGTCGATTACTCAGGCCGTTCGGTCATCGTGACCGGTCCTGAACTGAAATTGCATCAGTGCGGTTTGCCGAAGAAAATGGCGCTCGAATTGTTCAAGCCGTTCATCTACTCGCGTCTCGATGCCAAGGGTCTCTCAATGACCTTGAAGCAGGCGAAGAAGTGGGTCGAAAAGGAACGCAAAGAAGTCTGGGACATCCTCGACGAGGTTATCCGCGAGCATCCGGTTCTCCTCAACCGCGCGCCGACGCTTCACCGTTTGGGCATCCAGGCGTTTGAACCTGTGCTAATCGAAGGCAAGGCTATCCAGCTTCACCCGCTCGTCTGCTCGGCATTCAACGCCGACTTCGACGGTGACCAGATGGCTGTCCATGTTCCGTTGAGCCTAGAGGCCCAGCTCGAAGCCCGCGTGCTGATGATGTCGACCAACAACATCCTCTCGCCAGCCAATGGTAAGCCAATCATCGTTCCTTCGCAGGATATGGTCTTAGGTCTCTATTATCTATCGATGGACCGTAAGGGTGAGCCGGGCGAGGGTATGATGCTGTCGGACATGGCCGAAGTGCATCAGGCGCTTGAGGTTGGAGCGGTGACGCTTCACTCTAAGATCATCGCCCGCGTCCCGCAGACCGATGAAGATGGCACCCAGCGCATGGTGCGGTTTGACACCACGCCGGGCCGTATGTTGCTTGCCGAAACGCTGCCGCAGAGCCACCGCGTGCCCTTCGAAACCGTCAACCGCCTTCTTACCAAGAAGGAATTGGGCGACGTTATCGATCAGGTCTATCGCCACACCGGTCAGAAGGACACCGTGCTATTCGCCGACGCGATCATGTCGCTTGGTTTCAAATACGCTTTCAAGGCCGGCATTTCGTTTGGCAAGGACGACATGATCATTCCAGAAGAAAAAGAAGGAATGGTTGCCGAAACCAAGGCAATTGTTGCCGATTTCGAGCAGCAATATCAGGATGGTCTGATCACTCAGCAAGAAAAGTACAACAAGGTTATCGACGCCTGGTCGACCTGTGGCGACAAGGTTGCCAACGCCATGATGGATAAGCTGAAGGCTTCGCCGATGGACGAGCATGGCCGCGAATTGCCGGTCAACTCGGTTTACATGATGAGCCACTCAGGTGCGCGTGGTTCGCCAGCACAGATGAAGCAGCTTGCCGGTATGCGTGGTCTGATGGCCAAGCCTTCGGGCGAGATCATCGAAACGCCGATCATCTCGAACTTTAAGGAAGGTCTGACCGTTCTCGAGTATTTCAACTCGACCCACGGTGCCCGTAAGGGTCTGGCCGATACCGCGCTCAAGACCGCAAACTCCGGTTATCTCACACGCCGTCTGGTGGATGTCAGCCAAGATTGCACCATCGTTGAAGTCGACTGCAAAACCGAACGTGCGCTGGAAATGCGCTCGATCGTCCAAGGTGGTTCGACGATCGCCTCGCTCGGTGAGCGCGTGCTCGGTCGTACCACGGCTGAGGACATCATGGGCCTCGATGGCAAGGTACTGATCCCCGCTGGAACCTTGCTCGACGAACCAATGGTCACCGCGATGGAAGAAACCGGCATTCAGGCCCTCAAGATCCGCTCGCCTTTGGTGTGCGAATCCAAGGTCGGCGTGTGCGGAACCTGCTATGGCCGTGACTTGGCGCGTGGTACTCCGGTCAACATTGGTGAAGCTGTCGGCGTTATTGCGGCTCAGTCAATCGGTGAGCCTGGTACCCAGTTGACGATGCGTACATTCCACATTGGCGGTGCGGCACAGCTCAACGAACAATCCAACCTCGATGCAACAGCGGCGGGTAAGGTCATGTACCGCGATCTGCCGAGCATCATCGACAAGCGCAAAAAGCGTCTGGCGATGGCACGTAATGGTGAGCTGATCATCGTCGACAAGGATGGCCGCGAAATGGAAATCCACCGTCTGCCTTATGGTGCGACGTTGGCATTCCCTGATGGCGCTGAGGTCAATGTCGGTGATCGTCTGGCTGAATGGGACCCGTTCACCATGCCGATCATCACCGAAAAATCAGGTATTGTGAAATATCAGGACCTGATTGACGGCAAGACGCTGGCCGAACAAACCGACGAAGCAACGGGTATCGCCCAGCGCGTCGTTATCGAGGACCGTGCAGGTAGCCGTACCAAGAAGGAAGACCTCCGTCCGCGCCTGACGCTTCTCGACGAGAAGACCGATGAAGCGGCACGCTATCTTCTGGGTGTCGGCACAATGCTTTCGGTAGAGGATGGTGCAGAGGTTCAGGCAGGCGACGTTCTCGCCCGTGTGACCCGCGAATCCGCTAAGACCCGCGACATTACCGGCGGTCTGCCGCGTGTTGCCGAACTGTTCGAAGCGCGTATTCCGAAAGACAACTCGATCATCGCCAAGATTTCGGGCCGTGTCGAATTCGTCCGTGACTATAAGGCAAAGCGCAAGATCGCGATCGTCCCGGAAGAAGGCGACCGGATTGAGTATCTAATCCAGAAATCGAAGGTGCTCGATGTGCAGGAAGGCGATTTCGTCCGTAAGGGCGACAACCTGATTGCTGGCTCGCCGAACCCGCATGACATTCTCGAAGTCATGGGCATCGAGGCGCTGGCCGAATATCTGGTTGCCGAAATCCAGGAAGTCTACCGTCTGCAAGGCGTGAAGATCAACGACAAGCACATCGAAACGATCGTTCGCCAGATGCTGCAGAAAGTTGAAATCACCTTTGGCGGCGACACCACCCTGCTTCCCGGCGAACAGGTCGACCGTGAAGAAATGGACGCGATCAACGCCAAGCTGACCAAGGGGCAGGCGCACGCAACGGGTAACCCCGTGCTGCTCGGCATCACCAAGGCTTCGCTGCAGACACGTTCGTTCATCTCGGCTGCATCGTTCCAGGAAACCACCCGCGTGCTGACGCAGGCGGCGGTTGAGGGCAAGAAAGACATCCTGACCGGCCTGAAGGAAAACGTGATCGTCGGCCGTCTGATTCCGGCGGGTACCGGTTCAGCCATGAACCGGATGCGGATCGCCGCAACCAGCCGCGATGTCGCGCTACGTGCTCAGTATAAAAAGCTGCAGGAAAGCCTGATTGCGCCCGATACGGCGGAAGAAGAGCATGCAGCCGAACTGGCACAAGGCCCCGAAGCCGCGATTGGTGATGATCCATTGGGCGCCGTAACCGGCGAAACCCACGGCACCGACGAAGATGCCGGCGAGTATCTGAACGAAGATGCAAGCGACGTCATGGTCGAGGATGCGGGCGAGAAAGAGTAAAACTTTCCGCTGGCGTTATGCGCTGAAAACAAAAGCCCGCCGGGAGTGATTCTGGTGGGCTTTTTGTTGGTCAACCATTACGTGCCCTCAATTCTATCGCGTTGACCAATCGCGGTCGCGAGGCGCTCACCGGTTTCGGAATCGATCTGGAAAGCCTATACAAAAAGCGCCGCCCGCTCTGTCACCCCTGCCTCGACTGGAGCATGCGGCGTTAGCATCTGGCGCGCAGCGTGAGTGCGGCGTTGCTCGACCGGTTCGTTGCCTTGGGATGGATGACGCGCGCAAATGACGGCCGCATCATCCGTGTTTGACCATCCGGTGAAGCAGCATTCAGGAAATTATTGGGCTAACTGCGCCTTACCTATCACGGGCGGGAACGCTATCCTTGAACCACCGTCTCCCGAACCAGAACGCTACGTTGACCAGCAGTACCAGCACTGGGACCTCGACCAATGGTCCGATCACCGCCGCAAACGCTACCGGTGACGCTAAACCGAAGGCGGCTATCGCCACTGCAATCGCGAGTTCGAAATTGTTTCCGGCGGCGGTAAACGCAACCGCTGTCGTCTTGGGATAGTCCGCCGAGATCAGTTTGCCCATGAAGAAGCTGATGGTGAACTGGACGACAAAATAGATGGTCAGCGGGATTGCTATTCGAATTGTGTCCATCGGCAACCGGACGACGTCGGCACCTTTCAGGCTGAACATCGCCAGGATCGTGAACAGCAACGCAAAGAGCGTAATCGGCCCGATACGCGGCAGGAAACGTTCCTCATACCACTGCTCCCCTTTACGCGCGACGAGCGTACGCCGCGTCAGGAAACCGGCGAGGAACGGGATGCCGAGATAGATCAGGACCGCCTGCGCAATCGTCCAGAAACCGACGTCGATCACGCTACCCTGAAGCCCGAGTAACGACGGCAGATAGGCCAGAAAGAACCACGCATAGACGCTGAAAAACAATATCTGGAACACCGAGTTGAACGCGACCAGAGCGGCGACATATTGGTCGTCACCCTTTGCAAGCTGGTTCCACACCAGCACCATCGCGATGCAGCGCGCCAGACCGATCAGGATGAGGCCGGTCATATATTCGGGATAATCGCTCAGGAAAATCACGGCGAGAACGAACATCAATACCGGGCCGATAATCCAGTTCTGAATCAGTGAAATCGCCAGCTCACGTTTATCGGCGAAGACCTTGGGCAGCTCCTCATAACGCACCCGAGCGAGCGGCGGGTACATCATTAGGATAAGTCCGATGGCGATCGGAATGTTGGTGCTGCCGACCGACAGGCTGTTGAGCGCCGCTGGCAAGCCGGTGAAGACGGTTCCGAGCAGGACGCCGCCAGCCATCGCCAGAAAAATCCATAAAGTCAGGTTACGGTCGAGGAACGAAAGCCGGTCGGGCCGGGCTTCTGGTGAGGACATGGATTACCCTTCAGGCCAGCTCGGATTGGTTGGTCGCGCCTGCCTTGTGGCCGATCTCGTTCAGCCGCGATTGTAGAGTCATCGCTTCGATGCTGTCCAGCGGAAGCGCCAGAAACAGGTCGATGCGGCGCTGAAGAAAACCGAAGGCGGTCATGAAGGCTTCACGCTGTCTTTCGCCCTCGACCGCCGCCGGGTCTTCGATGCCCCAATGCGCGGTCATGGGATGGCCGGGCCAGATCGGGCAATTCTCTCCCGCCGCATTGTCGCAGACGGTGAAGATGAAATCGAATACCGGCGCACCGGGTGCCGAAAACTCGTCCCAACTTTTGGAGCGAAAACCGCTTGCATCGAAACCGAGTCCATCAAGCACCGACAGCGCCATGGGATGAACCGCACCTTTGGGAAAGCTGCCCGCGCTGAACGATCTGAAGCGCCCAGCGCCATATTTTTCGAGCAACGCCTCAGCCATTATAGAACGTGCCGAATTGCCTGTGCACAGGAACAGCACATTATAGATGCGGTCGGTCATGTAGGCCTCAGCAGCAGGCGGCGGACAGGTTCGGCTTCACCGGCGCTGCAGGCGTGCAGCATGCACCCGCCGCTGCGTTATCCAAGACAAGCCGTTGCAACTCTGCATTGTCGCCATAGACCGTCGCCTCGCCGTTGGTCAGAAACGCTTCCCACATGATGCCGTCCGGGTCGGCTATCCAGCTCTTTTCAGACTTGGCGTAGCAGCAGGTCGTCGCGCCTTCTTCGACGACCGGGCCATTGGCGGCTTTCAACCGGCCATAGACCTCGGCAAGTTCGTCGCTGTTTTCGACCTGAACCCCAAGATGTTCGATGCCGTGTGCAACGCCTTCGTGCGTCGAGATGGCGAAGTTCACGCGTGGATCGTCGAGCATCCATTTGGCGTAGTCCGGTTTGATGACGCTTGGTTCAGCGCCGAACAGGCCTGAATAGAAAGCAACCGAGCGGTCGAGATTTTTGACCCCCATATGAACGTGAAACCGCTTCATGCGACATTCCTTTCTTCTGAAATTGAACAGTTGGCATCGGCCGCGCAAACCGCACCGGCGCAGCAATTTTTGGTGAGATAACCCATCAGGCCGTTCATCGCGGCATAATCCGCCGAGTAGATCAGCGATCGTCCCTGCCTTTGTTGCCGGATGAGACCGGCGTTGGTCAGTTGAGCCAGATGGAAAGAAAGCGATGAGTTAGGAAGCTGTAACGCTTCGGCGAGTGTTCCAGCTGACAATCCGCTTTCCCCGGCCTGCACTAGCGCGCGAAACGCGGCGAGCCGGTGTTCCTGCGCCAGCGCTCCCAATGCACGGATTACTATGTCGGCCTGCATATCTCTGCCTCTAATGATTCGATAATCGTAGAAATATCGAATCATGGCGCTTTGTCAATTATCATTTCGAATTTTATGGAAATAATAGTGGCGGGGCGATGATTATCCATAACTGCTAGCCAGCAGCTATCTCACTCAATATACACAGGCTCGAATACGAGACGGGGCGGAAAATTATGCTGGCGATCATAACTTCATGGGTGAAGCGACACCCGATCTGGTCAGGCATCATCGTCCTTGTGCTACTGTTCATGCTGTACCGCGTTCTGCGCCCCGCCCCGCATGAATATGAGTATCTCAGCGAGACCGTTACCCGCGGCGAAGTACTTCGCAAAGTCTCGGCCAGCGGCAAGGTGCGGGCGCTCAACACGATCAAGGTCGGTACTGAAGTGTCGGGCCAGGTCACCAAGGTTTATGTCGATTTCAATTCGGTCGTGAAGGCGGGGCAGGTTCTGGCGGAGATCGACCCAACCCGAGTGAACGCCCGCGTGCAGCAATCCGAAGCGCAAGTGGCGCTCGCTCGCGCGAACCTGCAGCAGACCGTCGCCAATATGGCGCGTGCGCGATCTGAGCTCGAAATTCAGGAACGCGATTTTGCGCGACAAAAAGCGCTGGCCGATCGTGGTTTCGTATCAAAAGCTGGGCTCGACATCGCCCAAAGCAAACTTAACAGCGCGCGCAACGCGGTTCAGGTGGCACAAGCCCAGACGCAGAGCGGAAATGCACAAATCCGGCAGGGCACGGCTGAACTGTCCTCGGCTCAGCTCGATCTAAACCGGACGGTGATTGTCGCGCCTGCCAGCGGGGTGATCATCAACAAGCTCGTCGAACCCGGCACAACGGTCGCCGCGAGCTTTCAGACGCCAAACCTGTTCGAAATCGCCGCCGACACCACCAAGATGCAGGTCGAGGCATCGGTTGACGAGGCCGATATCGGTCAGGTGAAGGAAGGCCAGAATGTCCGCTTCACCGTCGACAGCTACCCGCAGGACGTGTTCATCGCCAAGGTTCGTCAGGTCAGGCAGGCACCTGTCGAGACGCAAAATGTCGTCAGCTATCTGGTGATCATCGACGTCGACAATCTCGACGGCAAATTGCTTCCCGGAATGACCGCCAATGTCGAGATCATAACCGGCGCGAAGCTCAATGCGCTCCGTGTACCGACCAACGCGCTTCGGTTCCGTCCCCGCATCGAGGATAGAATCGAGGAAGAAGCCGACAAGCAGCCAGCCGATCCGGAAAAGAAACGTCCCGGAGAGACTGTCTATCTTGCCTCCACCGATGCTTACCGGCCAACCAAGAAGCGCGTGCAAACAGGGCTTCAGGGCGATGATTTTACCGAGGTGACGAGCGGCATCAAGGTTGGCGACAAGGTTCTCGTCCGGACGAAATCGTTGAAGCCAAGAGCTCCCACCGACGACAGCGCGGACGAAGATGACGATTCCGCTTCTTGAGACGCATGATCTTGTAAAAGATTACGAGATCGGTGGCGAAGTCGTGCACGCGTGCAATCATGTGTCGCTGTCGATTGCGCGCGGCGAATTTGTCGCGATCATGGGGGCGAGCGGATCGGGCAAATCGACCTTCATGAACATGATCGGCTGTCTCGACGTACCGAGCTCGGGCACCTTGCTGCTCGATGGCGTGGACACCAAAACGCTCGACAGCGATGCCTTAGCCGAAATCAGGAACCGCAAAATCGGCTTTGTTTTTCAGCAGTTCAACCTGCTCGCCCGCACCAGTGCGCTCGACAATGTTGCGGTGCCACTGATCTACGCCGGACTTGGCTATGCTGAACGGCGCGAGCGGGCAAAGGCAAAGCTCGAAGAGATGGGCCTCGGCAACCGGCTGGAGAACACGCCAGCAAAGCTTTCGGGCGGCCAGCAGCAGCGCGTGGCGATTGCCCGCGCACTCGTTACCGGCCCGCTGATGTTGCTTGCTGATGAACCGACCGGAGCGCTCGATACGCAAACTTCGCTCGATATCATGGGCATTTTCCAGAAGCTGAATGACGACGGTATCACCTTGGTGGTCGTCACGCATGAGCCTGATATCGCCGAATATGCGGCGCGGCGCGTGGTGTTTCGCGATGGCAAGGTGATCGAGGATGCTGCGGTCAAATCGCGGCGCAGGGCAACTGCTCATGCCTAATATCCTTGGCTCGCTCGCTGGTTGGGGCGTCAACGTGGCGATTGCCATGACTGCGCTGCGTACCAACCTGATGCGCTCCATTCTGACCACTCTCGGCGTTATGATTGGCGTATTCTCGGTGATACTGGCAGTCGCTGTCGGCAACGGTGCTCAGGTCTCTGTCACTCAACAGATCGCCACGCTTGGTTCGAATATGGCCATCGTCGTGCCGCAACCCGATAGCGGCAGCGGCCCTCCCCGACCGACCGACCGGGGCCGCCTGACCGAACGAGACGGACGGGCAATATTGCGTCAGGTGTCCGGCGTCAGCGCGGTTGCCCCGCAAATCCGCAGCAGTGTACAACTGGTGGCGCCGGGCCGAAGCGCCACAACGCAAGCGACCGGCGCGACGCCTGAATATGGCGTGGTCTCCAACGTCACCGCGTCCGAAGGCCGGTTCCTGACCGAAGGTGACGTCAGCGCTGCGGCGCGCGTCGTGGTCATCGGCCAGACAGTATCGGACAAATTATTCGCGGACGCCAATCCGGTCGGCGAAACTGTACGGATTAACCGTGTGCCGTTCACCGTGATCGGGCTGCTCGAAAGCAAGGGAAGCAATCTCGGTAACGATAATGACGACCAGATTGTAGTGCCGATTACCACGCTGCGTCAGCGGCTACTGACCACCGCCACGCAGGGGCCGGATGATGTAACGCTGCTATTTGTCGGCTTCGACGATGAGGAGGCGCTGCTTGCCGGACAGGTCGAAATCAAGCGCCTGCTGCGCGACCGCTACCGGGTCCCCAAAGGCCGGATCAACCCTTTCACTGTTCGCACCACGACTGAAATTGCTGAGACGACCGGACAGGTGACGCAAATATTCCAAGCCGTATTGGTTGCCATCGCCTCGATCTCACTGCTCGTCGGCGGCATCGGGATCATGAATATCATGCTGGTCAGCGTCACCGAACGGACGCGCGAAATCGGGCTTCGTATGGCGCTAGGGGCAAAGCGAAGCGACATCCGCAACCAGTTTCTGGTCGAAGCCGCGGTATTGTGCGTCATCGGCGGCGCCATCGGCCTGATACTGGCGATGGTCGCTGCCGCTATTTTCCAGCAGCTCGCGGACTTTCCGGCTCCCATTGGCATCGACACGGCGCTGATGGCCGTAGCCTTTTCAGCGGTGATCGGGCTCGTCTTTGGCGGCTACCCCGCGATCCGTGCGTCCCGGCTATCTCCTATCGAAGCGCTCCGCAGCGAGTAATCAAAACTTGCCCGACAGCGTCAGCTGCCACAACGGATCGAGAAAACGCTGTCGGTTGACGATTTGCGTGACAGCGCCCGTCGCGCGGGTGCCAGTGTAGATAAACCGGTCACGGTTGAAATCGGCTATGCTGGTATATTGCAGCCGTAACGTGCCGAGTTTGAACTTCTTATATTCAACGAACAGGTTGGTACGGACGCCCTCTTTCTGGCGGCGGAATTCGTTTAGAAAATAGGCGTTGCTTGCCTCCTGCACATATGTCGTGACCCCGTAAACAAAGCCGCTATCGGCAATATCGTGGCGCAGTTGCCATTCCTGATGCCATAACGGCCGGTTAGACATCCGCCGTTTTTCTCCTGTTACGGGATCGGTAACGCGGCTGCCATGATAATGGCCGGTATATTTGACCTCGATGCCCGTTATTCCCGCCGGCTTGGTCAGCCAGTCGAACGGCAGCGTGATTTCGAGCTCGCCATCCCATCTCTTGCTGCTGCCGATATTGCCAGCGCCATCGAACTGCGCGGTAATGTTGCCCGCCGCATCGCGCTGCGTCACCGGCACCAGATCCTGCGTGTCGCTGACGAACTGATACGAACCACGAAACTGGATGCTACCGCGTTCAAGGAATTTGTGGCGGATCAGCGCCGACAGATTGGTGACCTTCTCGGGCACCAGATCGGCATTTCCCGCATCGACCTGGTTGCCCAAAGCAACGTCGATTGAAGTCGCAAACTCGCCGAAATCGAGTTGCGCCACCTGCCGTTCTGCACGAAATTCAAGCGTAGTCTGCGGCGTAACCGTCCATGTCGCAATCGCACGCGGTTTGATGAACTTGAAACTGCGCGACGCCGTGCTGTCGCCCGACAAGGTCAGCTTTGAAAATTCAGCGACGACACCCGCCTCAATTTTCCATTTAGGGCCAAGCGTCCAGACATCGGTTACAAATGGCTCTAGCCGAGTTTCCTTGACCAGCACATCAGAAGGCGGGAAGTTGGTTGTCGCGCCGCCAACGGTATTAGCCGCTGAAAACCGGGCATCGAGCCGGTTATAGGCGATCTCGCCGCCGAACTGAACCGCGTGGTTGCCGATGCCGCTCCAGTCGTTCTGGATGCGCGCCACGGCTTCGGAGGGCTTATTCCGGCTACGCGTTTCAAACAATGCGGTCGGTTGACCCAAGCGCATAGCCTCAATCGTGGAATCATTGCTCTCGGTGCCTGACCGATACAGCCCGATAATTTTGGTGTTCAATTTGGGCGCGATCCCGAACTCGATGTCGCCGCCAACTTCATAATTGAGATCGCTGATCGGCCCGCCGCGAAGCAATATTTCGTCGCCGGTAATTGCACCTGCAACATCGGAATATTCGCCCAACCGGCGGTCAAAGCCATCATTCCACCGGAGCCGTCCGTTGAGATTTATCTTCGCGCCGCCAATCCGCGACTTGATCGCACCGCCGATGCTCGCCTCGTCATAGCCGCCCTTACCGCGGTAATAACGCCGTTCGACAAGCGCGCCCGTACCTGTTTTGAAATCTTCCGGCCCGTAACCGTAAATCCGTTCAGAATAGGACGAAAAGTTCAGTTCATAGGTGGTGTCGCCGCGGCGCAAAGTTGTCGACGCGCTGCCTGAAGGCCTGAAACCATAACGGTGGCCAAAAACCAGATTGCCTTCGTACGTCCCGCTGATTTTGGCCGACACTTTGCGCACCACATTGACGACCTGCCCCTGCCCTTGCGTTTCGGCATCAGCCCCCGCTTGCTCGGTCAGTGCGAGATGGTCGACTTCGCTTGCCGGAATGCGCGACAGGATCGTGAAAATGTCGTCGGACTTTGTCGATGGTCGGTCGCCGTCGATCAATACATTACCCGCGTTGTCGCCAAAACCACGCCGGCCGTCGCTGCCTTCAATAGAAAAGCCAGGAATCCGGCGCACCATGTCGAGCGCGGTTACCGGACCGTAAGCGGCAAAAAAGTCTGCGCGAAATTGGCGCTGACCGTCAACTGGCGCCTGCGCCACCGGAGCGGCTGCGTCCTCGGCGTGTACAACGCTCGGGATGGCGACCACCGTGCTACTCAGCAGTAGAGAAATAAAGTGTCGTAAATCAGTCATCTAGCCTCCCGGCGGGGCCGATGATTAAAACATCTTGCCGTCCTGTGGCAGCGACTACATCCGTAAACGATATCATGGCAGCGCTGTTCGACAAACGCGCCGCGCGTTCGACCAAATACAATATGGCCATACAATTATGCGTTGGTCGAATGAACTCGGCGGTTTGTCACGAGTGCGCTTCAGTAAGGTGCGTCTTGTGCCTCGGCGATGCGTTCATCGATTTCAGACATGCGCTCGCACGCGTCCCGATTTCCATCTTCACATTTTTCGCGGGCTTTATCGCGTTGCCGGGCGAGCTTGCCCAGTTCCTCCTCGCGCTTGCGCATCTCGCGCCCGCGCTTTTCATCGGATTCGGACTGACTGGTGGTCAGCACATCGGCGGTTTTCGATACGATCTTGACCGGTGCGGTGACGACGTCTCCAACCAAAGAGGCCACACACCCTGAGAGCATTAGCAGTGCGCCCGCAGCAAAAATCAAACGCATGAGAAGCCTCCCAACTTAATTGTCGCGACCATTTTAGGTCAGAGATGATGAGCGCCTGCTGAATATCACGTCGTCAGGCCAGCAAATCCAATGCGATCGCACGGACCTCATCCGCCATATCCGGGCGTTCAAGCGCGATGGCCAGATTTGCCTCGATATACCCAACCTTAGACCCGCAGTCATAGCGTTTGCCATCAAAGGTGACCGCATGAAACGGCTGCTTGCCGATCATCTGCGCCATGGCATCGGTGAGTTGGATTTCACCACCAGCACCTTTTTCTTGCCCTTTGAGCACGTGCATCACTTCAGGCTGCAGGATGTACCGACCCGAAATGATCAAGTTCGACGGCGCGTCCTCGGCCTTTGGCTTTTCGACTAATCCCAGTACTTCTGTTACCGCGCCTTCGCTCGAACCCGGCGCGATCACACCGTAGCTCGAGACTTTGTCATGCGGGACTTCAAGCACACTGATGATATTGCCGCCAAGGCGGTGATAGGCATCGACCATCTGTTTCATGCAGCCTGGTGAGCCGTGCATGAACTCGTCGGGCAGGAAAATCGCGAAGGGCTCATCGCCGACAATATCGCGCGCGCACCAGATCGCGTGACCAAGCCCTAACGGCTCTTGTTGCCGGACATAGGCACAATTTCCAGCGCCAAGTCGCGTCGGTTCAAGCACCGACAAATCCTTGCCGCGCTCGGACATCGTCCTTTCGAGCTCATAAGCAATGTCGAAATGGTCTTCGATCGCACTTTTGCCGCGACCGGTAACGAAGATCATTTGTTCGATCCCCGCCTCTCGCGCCTCGTTGACCGCATATTGGATAAGTGGACTGTCGACAATGGGAAGCATTTCCTTCGGTATCGCCTTGGTCGCAGGCAGGAAACGAGTGCCAAGTCCAGCGACTGGAAACACGGCTTTTCTAATGGGTTTCAGTATCATGCTTTCGTTCCATAAAGAAACAGGGTGAATTGTCTATGACACCAATCGTTCCGCAAACCCCTTTTTCAACTTGGCAAGCTTGGGCGGAATGACGGCAAGGCAATATGGGTTGCGCTGGCCTTCTTTATCCCAATATTCCTGATGATAATCCTCAGCCGGGTACCAGATCGTCGGACCTTCAATGGTGGTAACAATCGGCGCTGGCCAATCGGCGGCAGCGCGCGCAATTCCGTCCTCAGCTTCCGCGCGCTGCTCCTCATCAAGCGGAAATAGCGCCGAGCGATATTGCGTCCCGATGTCGTTGCCCTGCCGGTTAAGCTGGGTCGGATCATGCGTCGCAAAATGAATGTCGAGCAGGTCGGCGTAACTGATGACCTCTGGATCGAAATGGATTTTGATCGCTTCGGCATGGCCGGTGGCACCGCCGCATACCTGTTTATAGGTCGGGTCGACGACGCTACCGCCAATATAGCCACTTTCGACGCTGCTCACGCCTTTCAGCTGGCCGAACACCGCCTCGGTACACCAGAAACAGCCGCCGGCAAAAATCGCTTCTTCATGTGGCATGGGAGATTCCTTGTATGTCTTCGGGCGGCTTCTTGGCTTTCGCCTCATCGCCGCGCACCACCAGCAGGTACATTGCTGGCGTGACTATACGTGATAGCAAGGTCGAGGAAATCAACCCCCCGATGAGCACAATCGCCAGCGGGCCGTACAAACTGCCGCCGAAAAGCGCGAGCGGCATCAGCCCGCCGATGGCGGTGATTGAGGTCAGCAGCACCGGTAGGAAGCGAACCTCGCCTGCCTGCTCGATGGCTGCGCGCAGGTCCACACCGCGTTCACGCAGTTGACTGGTGAAATCGACAAGCAGAATCGAATTTTTAATCTCGATTCCGATCAACGCGATGAAGCCTATGACCGCGAGGAAAGAGAGATTGTTGCCGGTGACCACCAACGCAATCAAACCGCCGAACGTCCCGAGCGGAATGACGCCGGCGACGACCAACGCTTCTTTGAATCGGCCGAATTCCGCCACTAAAATGGCAAAGATACTAAACATCGCGATCATCACGATGGGGCCAAAACCCGCGAATGTGTCGTTGATTTTTTCGGCCTCGCCGCCAAGCTCAATCGAATATCCAGGTTTCAGAGGGATTTTATCCATGCGCGCTTGCGCATCTGCATTGACCTTGGACACCGCCCCTTCCGATATCTGCGCGGTGACGCTGACATTGCGCTCGAGATTATAGCGATAAATCGCCGCAGGGGTCGATTCGAGTGTCGGACTGCTGATCTCGGCCAGTTGCACCGCCTGCCCGCTCCGGTTTGAGACGTAGATCGATTCAAGCGCGGAAATCGGCTGCGTTTCCGACAGCGGCAACCGGACGACCACGGGATAGCTGTCGCCTTCGACATCGCGGAAGGTGCCGGCTCGCTCGCCGCTCAATGCGAGCCGGATCGCACGGCGCGGTGCGCCGGCCGGGATATCTAGCAATGCTGCCTTTGCATCGTCGACGCGGATATCAATATCCACTCGGTCGAACGCCACCGGGTTGTTCACATCGCGCGTACCCGGTGTATCCCGCAGCACTTGTTCCATTTTCGCCGCAAGGACACGAAGCTCGCCCTGGTCCTGACCATAGACGCGGAATTCCACCGGGGCGTTGATCGGCGCGCCGTTCTGGAACAGAACCAGCTTGATTCGCGCGCCGGGTATTTGGTCAAGCTTGCTGCGCAGCCGGGCAACCATCGCTCTGCTCTTTTCGCCCTGCCAGTTCTCCATGATCGCCAGCACTTCGCCATGCGTCGGGTTCTCGCCGCGCTGGAACACATTGTAGAAGACCGGCGGATTGTAAGCGCCGACATTTTCCGCGCGAACTTTAATTGCTGGTTCGGTTTTCAAAATGTCCGAAACCTGCTTCACAATCCGTCCGGTTTCGGCGATGCTCGCCCCCTGCTCAGCTTCTACTGTTACACGAAAATAGGACGTATCGGCGTTGGGAAACAGGCTAAAACCCAGCACAGGGACAAGCGCGAACGCGGCACAGGTTACCGCCAGCGCACCCCATACAGTGCGGCGCGGCCGGTCCAGCGCCCAATGCAGCATCGGATGATAGAAACGGTCAATTTTATCCATCATCCACCGAAGCAGCGCGTTGCCGCCCTCATGCTCATCGCGGCTCAATATCCGGCTGGCGAGGAACGGCACAATGGTGAGCGATACGATCATTGATGCAGTAATGGTGGCGACGATGGTTGCGATGAAGCTTTGGGTATATTTGCCTGCACCTTCGGGAAGGAAGAACAACGGGAAAAAGGCAAAGACCAGAACCCCGGTCGAGCCAATAACCGCCATGGTAATTTCGCGCGTGCCATCGACGGCAGCCTGATCGCGGCTTTTCTTCATACGCAAATGGCGCGCTATATTTTCCACCACAACGATAGAATCATCGACGAGTAGCCCGAGCGACAGAATGAAGCCGGCAACAACAAGCTGGCTCATATTGAAGCCCATTGCCGAAACCGCGAGCAAGCCCGATGCGATCGACAACGGGATGGAAATCATGACGATAATCGACGCGCGCCAGCCGAGCGGTAACAATGTGAACAGCACCAGGAACAGTGCAATACCAAAATCACGCGCGAGTTCGCGCAGGCGTTTGGTGATGTCCCGGCTCTGATCGAACTGCACCACCGCCGTAATATCGGGCGGCAGCAGTTTTTCCTGCAGCGCCAGCTCCTTTACCAGCAAATTGCGCAATTTGGTCGCGTCGGTACCGAGTTTCTGGTTGGCGGTAATCCAGATAGCACGTTTGCCATTATGGCTGAGTTTCACCCGCTGTTCGCTCGCCCCATATTTGACCTCGGCGACATCGCCAACGCGCAGCAGACTTCCGTCGTTGCTGCGAAGCGGGAGGTCGCGGATTTTGTCGAGATCCCGAAACGCGCCGCCCGCTTCGACGTTGAAGCGCCGCGCCCCGCTCGTGACCGCTCCGGCTGGCACATCGGCACCGCCGACGCGGATGGCATCGGCGACCGAGCTTGCGGGGACGCGCAACGCGGCCAGCCTGCCCGCGTCGATTGCCACACTGATTTCAGGTTGCGGCAGGCCGTAGATATCGGACTGCCGGACATCGCCATAGCGGCCCAAAGCCTCACTGATGTCGCGTGCGTATTTTTCCATCCGGTACCAGCTGGCAGTATCGCTGAGCAATGCGATCTGCAGGATCGAGGTGTTGGTGGTCCTTACTTTTTCGAACGTCAGCCGTTGCAAATCGGCGGGCAACTGACCGCGAATGGCGGTGACCTCGCGGACCGCGTCGTTGAAATATTGGTCAGGGTCGCCCGACCAGTCAAATTCAGCGCGGATGACGGCATTGCCGTCGCTGCTGGTCGAGGCGACACTCTGCACATCCTCAAGCCCCTGCAGCAATTCCTCGATTGGCTTGGTGATGGTCTGTTCGACCTCGGCGGCATCAGCGCCGGGTTGCAACGCCACTATCGACACAACGGGCATCGCGAAATGCGGGTCGACCGCGCGCGGAACCTGTTGGAACGCCGAAAAGCCAAGCGCGCAAAGCAACGTAAACAGCACCAAAGTCAGCTGCCATTTACGGATTGCGACCTCGGCTATGTGCATATTTTAACCGGGCGCTTTGATAGGACGCACCCTGGAGCCGGTGCGCAGCTTTTCGAGGCCCGATGTCACGATGGTGTCGCCCGGCTTGATACCGCCCGACACAATCACAAATTCATCGGTCACCCGCTCAATGGCGACATTGCGGGTTTCAACGCGGTTCTTGGCATCGACAATATAAACCAGTCCCTCGCCGGTGCGTACTCCGAACAATGCTCCAGCCGGAATTTGCAGCGTATCGCCGCCATCGGATACTGGCAGCTTGATACTCGCCGTACCAATCTGACCTGAGCGTAATTGCGGGCGGTTGGCCAGACGGAACTGCACCGAAAACGCGCCCGTCGCTTCATTTGCGCGGCCATCGATTTCTGAGATAGTGGCGCTAATCGGTGTGCCGCCCAACGACTCAATTGAGATATCGGCAGCCATGCCGACGCGCAGTTTCGACGCGTCGCGGTCGACAATTGGCACGCGGAAGACAAAACCGTCATCCCCTTCGCCCAAAATCAGCGCTGGTGTGCCAGCGGCGATCACCTGCCCTGGCTGCACATTGCGCGTGAGCACGACGCCGCTCGATGGCGCATAAAGCTGCGCCGTTCCGCTGGCGAAACCTGCTTGCCGGACGCGGGCGTCGGCGGATGTCACAGCCGCCTCGGCGGCTTCGTAACGAGCCTTGGTCACCCAGCCATCAGCAAAAAGCGAGCGCATCCGGTCGAATTCGGCGCGCGCACGGTTGCGTTCGGCTGTCGCAACGCTCACTTCCGCGCCAACCGAGGTCGTATCGAGCGCGGCCAGTAAAGCACCGCGCTTGACGAAATCACCCTCTTCGAAACGCACGGTTGCGACTTTGCCCGCCGTTGTAAAACCGAGCGGTGTTTCGCGGCGATAGCGGATGGTGCCAACGGCATTGACCGTTCGCTGCAGATTTTCTTGCTGGACCGTGACCACCTGAACAGTGTGAATGTCATCGGATTTGGCCTTAGATGCGATTTTTTCTTCGCCGCATCCAGCCAATAGCGCAAGCGGCAGCAACCCAACTAAGATTTTGTCCTTTATGGGCAAATCGGCCTCCCCCGTACTGCGCTCCAGTAAGTGATAGGCTAAAGCGTCGCAGGATGAAACAGCATCCTGATATGCAACTGAAATTTCTTTACTGCGTTGCCAGTTCGCCACCGGCTAACAGCGGTGGCGGCAGCAGGCCGCCCTGCTTTGGAGTTGCCGCCATCAAATCGATTTCGGCCTGCATCACCTTCAACCGGTTTTTCCAGCGTAAATGCGTCCCATCGGAGAATATGCCTAGGCCGGTTTTGCGTCCGTGCCTTTCGGTAAAGCGAAGCGCGGCTTTCGGGTCATATCCTGCGTTCGCCATCAGCCACACCGAAAGCCGGTCGGCCTCGATCTCGGTCGCCAATACTTCTTTCGTCCGGCGTCTTGCCGATTTCAACCGTTTGCGATGTCCAAGCAGATTATGCGACAATTCATGAGCCACAACCGCAGCCAGTTCGGCGTCGTCAGTGCCGACAAAGGTCATAAGCCCTTCGGTAATCCGGACGCCATCGCCGTCGGCACCGGCGTCAAGGTTAGAACGTGCATCGACCCAGAAGTGCGAGGTGCAGACTTCGGGCGGGGATAAGTTGAATGGCCTTTTGCCGTGGACTGTATCGAGAGTAAGTTTGATGGGCTCGCCAGTTGCCAGCTTCTGCTTGAGCTCGCGCTGGATATTCTCAACCCGTTCGGCGCTCTGCTTGCTCCGGACTTCCGTGTCCGCGCCTAACATTTCGTCGTCAAATGCAACCAACCCGTCTCCCGCTTTAATGCCCAGCTGGTCCGCCGCACCGCCGGGAACTACCGCCGATATCGAAATCGGCTGCCGAAAGCCGAACGCAGCGCGCGCTGTTTCCAGATCTGGATATTGAATTTCGTCGTGGAGCACCCATCCCGGGTTTCGCTCCCGGCGCTCGCAAAAAGGTGCATTTGCTGCCGCCAGCCGGTGACTAATGACCGCTAGGCGCAAATCCTGCTGACCTAGCGCACGATAGGCGGCAATCTGGTCAGATGACGGCGCTGAATGGGCGACAGCTGACCAGCACAACATCATAACTACAGCCAGCGCCCTCATCGTGAAGCGGCCCTGGCCAACCGGTCGTTAATCGCGGCGCCGATGCCGTGATGCGGGATTGACGCGACCGCAATCGTTTTGGCGTCGCTCGCGTCGGCACGGTGTAGCGCATCGAACAGACGTGCTGCTGCTTGTGCCAAGTCGGACGAGGCGGAGAGATTGTCGTCTCCGCCAAGCGCGCCGAAGCCGATCAGCCATTCGCCTACATTGCGCGAAGCGGCATTTAGCCGCAGCGGCTTAGACGGCGCATAATGGCTAGCAAGTTGGCCTGGCGCTTCGATTCTTTTATCTGTGTTGGCCGATGGCGGACAGCCAGCGACAGCAGTGATGTCTTCCGATGTGACCGGCCCTGGCCGCAATATTTGCCAACCGTTTTCGCGTACCGCAACAATGGTCGATTCAAGCCCCGCTGCACACGGCCCTGCATCCAATATCATAGGCACCGCGCCGCCAAGGCTCGCCAGCACATGTTCGGCCCGCGTCGGGCTGATGCCGCCGCTATTGTTCGCCGAAGGTGCAGCAATATTGAGCCCGCTCGCCGCAAGGACGGCCTGCATCACCGGATGCGCGGGGCAGCGGATCGCGATGGTCGGCAAGCCTGCGGTCACCGCTCTTGCCACCGGCGCATCGTCCCTCAAGGGCAGCACCAATGACATCGGCCCCGGCCAGAACCGCGCCGCCAGCCTGTCTGCCAATTCGTTAAACACCGCCAACCGTTCCGCCGCCGCCTTGTCCGGCACATGCACGATCAGCGGGTTGAAATCGGGACGGCCCTTTGCGGCGTAGATCTTAGCCACAGCATCGGCATTGCTGGCATCGGCGGCGAGACCGTAAACCGTTTCAGTGGGAATCGCCACAATCTGGCCGCCGCGCAACAGGTCTGCGGCTGCTGAAACAGCAGCGTCATCGGCAGCTAGCACCCAGCCTTCACCTAACGTATTTGAGCCGAACATCATTCGTGGTTATAGGCAGTTGCAAACCCGCTTTCACAGGATTTTTTGAGACCCATGGCATTTACCGCACCCGTTGCCGAGCAATTGTTCGTATTGAAGCACATCACCGGCATTGATGAACTTGCCGGACATAACCGTTTTACCGACGCAACGCCCGATATGGTGCAGGCGATTGTCGAAGGTATTGGCGAGTTTGCAGCAGGCGAATTCGCACCGCTGAACCGAATTGGTGATATCGTAGGGGCGCGGTTGCAAGGCGGCAAAGTCGTTATGCCCGACGGTTTTGTGCCAGCGTACAAGGCCTATGTCGCCAATGGCTGGGGCTCGATAAATGCACCAGCCGATTTTGGCGGCCAGGGCCTGCCGTTCAGCCTTGCAACCGTAGCGCTCGATTCGCTGGGTGCGGCGAACATGGCATTCGCACTTTGCCCAATCCTGTCGGTTGGTGCGATTGAGGCGATCAACCACCACGGCTCGGACGTGCAGAAGGCGGCCTACTTGCCTAAGCTGTCGACCGGCGAATGGACGGGCACGATGAACCTTACCGAGCCGCAGGCCGGATCCGATGTGGGGGCGCTTAAAACGACCGCCACGCCGCGCGGTGACGGCACATATCAAATACGCGGGACGAAGATTTACATCAGCTTCGGCGACCATGACATGGCGGAAAATATCATCCATCTCGTGCTGGCGCGCACCCCAGATGCGCCTGCCGGCACCAAAGGCATTTCGCTTTTCCTCGTCCCTAAATTTCAGGTTGCGAGCGATGGCAGCCTCGGTAATGCTAATGATATCAATGTCATATCGATCGAACATAAGATGGGCATTAACGCATCGCCCACCTGCGTTCTGGCCTTTGGCGAAGAAGGCGACTGCGTCGGCGAACTCATCGGTCCCGAATTTGGCGGGCTGCGTGCGATGTTCACAATGATGAACAATGCGCGGCTCAATGTCGGCCTGCAAGGTGTGCAGATTGCCGAGGGCGCAACGCAAAAGGCGCTCTGGTTTGCCAGCGAACGTGTGCAGTCGGCCAAGGCTAGCGGACCGTCGCGCGATCCGGTCGCGATTATCGAACATCCCGATGTCCGGCGGATGCTGATGCGGATGAAGGCAGGCACACAAGCCATCCGCGCTCTGCTATATTACGCATCGGGCTTTGTTGACCGCTCCGCCTTGGGCGAACCCGGCGCACGCGAAATGGTCGATCTGCTCACCCCGCTTGCCAAAACCTACGGCACCGACATGGGCAGCGAAATCGCATCGCTTGGCATACAGGTGCATGGGGGCATGGGCTTTGTCGAGGAAACCGGTGCAGCCCAATTTTACCGCGATATCCGGATCGCTGCGATTTATGAAGGCACCAACGGCGTTCAGGCGGCGGATTTAGTCGGGCGCAAACTGGCTATGGAAGGCGGCGATGTCATCCGGCGGCATTTACAAGCAATCGCGAAGGATGCGGGCGATCAGGCTGGCCTGGCCGCGCTGACCGGCGCATGCGGTAACGTTACCGAATATATGCTAGGCGCAAGCACCGATGACCGTTTGGCGGGGAGCTATGCCTATACCACGATGATGGCAGTCGCGACCTCAGGCTGGTTGATGCTCAAGCAGTTACGGGCCGCCGAAGCGGAGATGGCATTGGACAATCAAAACGCATTCCTGAAGTCGAAGGTCTTCGCTTGCCGTTATTATTTGGACGTCATGGTGCCCGAAGCGAATGCGTTGAGGGGAACCGCGATGGCAGGTGCCGATCTGCTATATGCGCTTGATGCTGCGGAAATGGCCGCTTGAACGACAGCATTCTCAAGCGAATCGCCGAGGCGCTCGAACGGCTGTCGCCGCCGCCAGCGCCGCCCACCGATTTGTCGTCCTTTCCGGCCTATCATTGGGACGGCAAGCGCTTGGCAGCCGTCCATGAATTTCGTCCGCTTCCGGCTGAACTGATTGTTGGTGTCGACCGGCAGAAAGCAGACTTAATCGAGAACACCCGCCGTCACGCAGCTGGGGCCGCCGCCCATGATGTGCTGCTGTGGGGCGCGCGCGGCATGGGCAAGTCCGCCCTCGTCAAATCTGTCGTCGCCGCTTTGCAGGACGAAGGTTTTTTCATCGCTTTGGTCGAGGCCGCCGCGGGACAAGTTACTAGCTTGCCAACTTTGTTTGAGGAACTAGCAGCTTCGGGCCGCCGTTATATCCTGTTCGTGGACGATATCTCATTCGAGCAGAATGACGACGGCGCGCGACTGCTGCGGTCGCTGCTTGAAGGCGGGGTCGAGGCACGGCCGAATCATGTCCGGCTGTACGTTACTTCCAACCGGCGCAACATCGTCGAACGGACCGCAAACGATCAGGATGAGCCGGTCAATGTTCGCGACAGTATCGACGACAGCCTGGCACTTGCGGATAGATTTGGTCTTAAGTTGGGCTTTCAATATCCTGATCAGGAAGCATATCTTCAAATGGTTGGGGCCTATGCCGGACATTTCGATCTAGATTGGGACGAGGCAGGCGCACTTGCTTTTGCGCACGGACGCGGCGGCCGGTCAGGCCGGGTGGCGTGGCATTACACCGTGGAACTCGCCGGCCGCGCCGGGCGGAAGATTTAAGTTTTCGCCCGCACGCGCCAGATGATATTGCCGACATCATCGCTGACCAGCAACGAGCCGTCTTTGTGCACCGTCACCATGGTCGGGCGGCCCTGCGCATTGCCATCCTTGTCTAGAAACCCTTTCAGGACATTGACTGGCTTTCCGGCAGGCTCGCCGTTCGGAAAGGGAACGAAGATCACGTCATAGCCTGACGCAGGCTTGCGGTTCCAAGAGCCATGTCGCGCCACAAACGCACCATTGGTAAACGCCGCGCCCAACTTTGCCTGATAACCGAAGACCAGCCCCAAAGGCGCAGTATGTGCGCCAAGCGCATAATCGGGCCGCCTTTCATATTCACGTTTTTCCGGCTTGGGCGGTTGGACGCGGGCGTCGGTAAAGCCACCCCAATAATGATGCGGCCAACCATAATCTGCACCGAATTCAACCAACGCGAGATAATCGGGTACGAGATCGGAACCCAGCATGTCGCGTTCGTTCACCACGGTCCACAAACGGCCTTTGCTGTCCCAATCCATCCCGACCGGGTTGCGCAGGCCGCTGGCATAGGGAATTTTGACGTCCTTCGCGATATCATATTCGAAGACCATGGCGCGGCCGACTTCGACGTCGAGTCCGCGTTCTCCGATATTGCTGTTCGATCCGACCGCGATATAGATTTTTTTGCCATCAGGCGATGCTGCCAGATTGCGCGTCCAGTGATTATTCGGCGCCTTTGCGTTGAGGCGGGTCAGCATTTTGCCTTCGCCCGCAATCTTCGTGTCGCCTTCCTTATAGGGGAAGGAATATAACGCGTCAGTGTTCGCAACAAACAGCCGGTTGCCGACCAATACCATCCCAAAAGGTGAATTAAGGCCGGTGATGAAGGGTGTCTTGACTTCCGCCTTACCGTCGCCATCGGCATCGCGCAGCAGCGTGATGCGGTTGGCAGACGGAACGCCAGCGCCGGCCTTGCCCATCAGCCAGCGCATGACCATGCCTTCGATGCCGCCGCCGTCACGCGGCGGTGAGTTGGTTTCAGCCACAAGCACATCGCCATTGGGTAAGACATAAAGATTGCGTGGATGGTCTAGACCTTCGCCAAAGCGCTCAACAACGAGGCCGGGCGCGGCAATTGGCGATTCGCCTGCTTTCCAACGATCAACGTCGGCAACTTTGACCGTGGGGAACGTCTGCGGGCGCGGTTCGGTCAGCTGCGGTTGAGGCCCGGTAAGCGCGGATTCGGGGAGTTTTGCCTCATCGGGACGCGTTAGAAACCAGACGCCGATGGCACCGAGCACGATGAAGATGAGCGTGATATTCCGGATATGTTTCCACATATTTCGATCCTTTTCAGCCGCGCTTGCGGTCGATCAACCATATGATCAGCGCAATAGTCGCCCCGATACCAAAGCCTGCAATCATGCCCGCCGAAGGTTGGTTTAAGGCGATCCCAGCGATGGCACCGACCAAAAGGCCCAGGGCGACAAAGATACCGCCTGCTAAACGCGGCCTGCTATTTTCAGTTTCTGACATGATCGTCCTTTGCCACCAATGCCAACCGGCAAGCAAGCGCGAACATCATGGTAAATGCGCGCTAACCAATTGCTTTGACGGAAATGCGATATCCGAGATGTAAACGCATTTTCGCAGACAGGCCAATTTCACCCGGGTCTGTCTGCCACCCGATAATCACAGGAAGGTCGACCGCTCAATGTATTTGCCGTTATATGTCGAGCCACGCGACGTCGCCCAAGCCGAAGCGCTAATCGACGAATTCGGCAAAGCGGCGGGTATTGAGGCCGCAGACCGGGCGGAGCACAGCCGCAATGTCGGAAACCACATGAATTTCTGCCGCTGGCGCCAGATCGAGCGGCTCATCATCATGCTGAGCGTTGAAACGACGCTGGGGACTATTCACTAAGCTTAATTTCCGTCCTCAAGCGACAGCAACGAAGCATTCCCACCCGCGCTTGTCGTGTCGGTGCTCGTCGTGCGCTCGGCGCAGAAGCGGTAGAGATAATGCGGGCCGCCTGCTTTGGGGCCAGTACCCGACAGACCTTCACCGCCGAAGGGCTGGCTTCCGACCACCGCACCGATCATTGAGCGATTGATATAGAGGTTACCGACGCGGGCCAACCGCTCAACCGCCTCGCTGCTACGCGCAATCCGGCTGTGTATGCCCATGGTGAGGCCGAAGCCCTTAGCGTTGACTTGTTTGACGGTCGCTTCGAGTGTCCCAGCTTTCCATGTCGCTACATGCACCAGCGGGCCAAAATATTCGGTGTTTAGATCATCTAAGTTGCCCAACCGGATGACCGTTGGCGGCACGAAGAGACCGTACGCTGGAACCGGAATGCTATGAACAATCCGATCCTTGGCGCTTTCGCGATATGCCATCAGCTTGTCATACGACGCCTGATCGATCACCGGACCGATGTCAGTCGCAGGATTTGCTGGGTCACCAACATTCAGCGTGTCCATGGCCCCGCTGAGCATTTCTAATGTGTGTTCGGCGACGTCCTCCTGCAGCAGCAACAGCCGCAACGCAGAACAGCGCTGCCCCGCCGACTGAAACCCCGACAATATGACATCGCGCACCACCTGTTCAGACAGCGCAGTCGAATCAACAATCATTGCGTTAAGGCCGCCGGTTTCGGCAATGAGCGGCACCAATGGCCGGTCGTCATCTGCAAGCAGACTGCGGGCGATGGCTTTGGCGGTGGGTACCGAGCCAGTGAAAACGACGCCGGATATGCGAACATCGCCCGTCAACGCTGCGCCAACATCGCCGCCACCAACCACCAGTTGCAATGCTGCATTGGGAATGCCGGCCTGATGCGCGAGTTCAACCGCGTAGGCCGCAATGGCCGGCGTTTGCGGCGCCGGCTTTGCAACGACGGTGTTACCTGCGACCAACGCCGCCGCGACCTGGCCCAGAAAAATTGCCAGTGGAAAATTCCACGGCGCAATTGCAACCCACACGCCGCGGCCTTCATGGCGCAGCACGTTGCGCTCGCCGGTTGGTCCGGGCAGTTCGACGGGCAGCAAATCGGTTCGTGCACGCGCGGCATAATAGCGGCAGAAATCGATCGCCTCGCGCACTTCTGACAGCGCATCGGGGATGGTCTTTTTCGCCTCTTGGACGGCTATTGCCATAAACGCGGATCGCTTTTCTTCGAGCAGATCAGCGAGACGGTCGAGGCAATCGGCACGCGTTTCAAGCGGCGTTGCCGACCAGTCGGGATAAGCGCCAAGCGCTGCGGTGATGGCCTTTTCGGCATTTTTGCTGGCTTTGCCGTCGAGCATTGCAGGCTTTGCAATTTCAGCAGCGATTTCGGCCAAAACTTCGGCATCGTCTAGGTCCAGCCCCAAGCTATTCGCCCGCTCGGGCTGGAACAGGTTGGCAGGCAAGGCAATTGCCGGATGACCCATGCCGCCGACCGCCATCACCTTTTCCACCGGATCGGCGAGCAGTTCATCCTCGCTGACCGATTGATCGGCGAGCTGATGCACGAAACTGCTGTTAGCGCCGTTTTCGAGCAGGCGCCGGACGAGATAGGCCAGCAGGTCGCGATGTCCGCCAACGGGCGCATAAGTGCGGCAATGATAGCCTTCTTCGCGTACCAGCCGTTCAAAAAGTCCCTCGCCCATGCCGTGCAAACGCTGAAATTCAAAATCGCGGTTGTCCCCGGCCCATTCGAGCAAGGTTGCAACGGTTAGCGCATTATGCGTGGCAAATGCTGGGCGGATACTGGCGGCGGCGAACATATCGCGCGCGCACGCCAGATAGGAAACATCTGTGGCTGGCTTGCGGGTAAATAAAGGAAAGTTGGTAAGCCCGCGTTCCTGGGCATGCTTGATCTCGCTATCCCAATAGGCCCCTTTGACGAGCCGGACCTGCATGATGCGCTTCGTTGAGTCACCGACCGCGTTGGCCCAGGCAATCGTCGGACGCGCGCGCTTTGAATAAGCCTGAACCGCCATGCCGAGGCCGTCCCAGCCGCTGAGTGCGGGGTCACGTGCGACGGCTTCGATAATGTCAAAACTCATCTCGAGCCGCGCCGCCTCTTCGGCATCGATCGTCAACTGCACGCCAAGCGACGCTGCCGAGCGCGCGAGTTCGCGGACCATTTCAGCAAGTTCGGGAACGCAAGTCGCTGCTTGCGCGGTTTCATACCGTGGATGAAGCGCGGAGAGTTTGACCGATACGCTGTGTCCGCGATCCACCTTTTTGCCGACGGCGGTAATGGCGCCGACATAGGACTGAAAATACCTCTCGGCATCAGCGCTGGTGCGGGCCGCTTCGCCCAGCATGTCGAAACTGGCAGTAAATCCGCGATTGTCTTTGCTTTCCATGCGCTTCATGGCTTCGCCGATATCGCGGCCCATGACGAAGACCTGCCCCATCAACCGCATTGCTGCGCCGACAGCCTGCCGAACAAATGGCTCGCCAGCACGTGCGATCAGGCGCTTGAGGCTGCTGTCGCTATCACCAAGCACCGCCTTGCCGAGTACCAACCCCCAGGTTGCGCTGTTGACCAGAAGGCTCGACGATTGGCCTTTATGCCCGCGCCAGTCGGCGTCGGTGAGTTTATCGGCGATGAGTAAATCGGCGGTTTCGGGGTCAGGTACGCGCAAAAATGCTTCCGCGAGCGACAGCAACGCTGTCCCTTCTTCTGTCCCAAGCCGGTATTCCTGCAGGAACTGGTTCACCCAGCCGTCGGACTGCGTTTCTCGAAGGTCGGCGAGCAACTTGCGCGCGTTCGCGACAATGGCCGCCCGTTCGGCCGCGTTCACTTGCGCCGCGACAACGAGCGGTGCGAGTATCTCGGGTTCGGATTTGCGGTATAGAGGGCGGACGGCGGCGCGGGCGGAATCGAGCGATAATGTCATCAAAGCGCTTTGCCGGATATCGGCCAGGCAAACAAGTTACCGATGCAACGAAAAAGGCCAGCACCGTTTCCAATGCTGGCCACCCCCGTAAGGGTTTCCGTCCGGCGGCAGAGAAGGTTCAGGGACGCCGCCGGTGGAAATTCAGGATTTAGCGATAGCGACGGTTGCAGTTGCTATCGGACTTGTCGATTGCGCGGCCAGCCAAGGCGCCCACGGCGGCACCAATAATGCTGCCTTCGGTACGGTTACCGCGGCGCGCAACTTCGTTACCAAGTAAGCCGCCAGCTACCGCACCGATGATGGTGCCGCCGGTGCCGCTATTTCTGCAACGCTGGTAATCGTTGCGGCTATTCTGATAATAACGGTCGCCACGGCGATATTCACGGCGGTCATAGCGATCATCGCGGTCATAACGATCATAGCGGTCACCCCGGTCGTAACGGCTGTATCCATCATCGTAACGGCCGCCAGCCGTTGCAGGCGTTGCGGTTAGGCCGGTCACTGCCGTTGCAGCGAGGACGAGTGCGCCAATCGTGTTCTTAAACTTGGTCATAGACTTGCTCCTTGCTTTGGCCTGTTTCTATTCCCCGAAGGACGAGAGAAGCAGGTGGTTTGATTTCCTGTTGATGCTGTTATGGACTGCCATGATTGAGCGCTGGCTGAATGCGTCGTTATTTTTTGTTCATGTTGAGGGCATTTAAGATGAACAGTCTAAAAGCCATATGATCGCTCGGATTTTTCGCCTGTTGCCCGTTCTATTGCTGGTTTTTTTGACGGTCGGCGGCGTCAGGATAATTTATCCCAGCAGCAGCCAAAGCATCGTCTTGCGCCCGTTGGCGCTAGACCCTGCCCATCCCGGCCCGCGCCGTGTCGGCGATTTCATTTTCCTGAGCGCGTGGGAACTCGGCAGCAATAATGAGGATTTCGGCGGTATTTCTGCGCTTGCTGCGCTCGCCGATGGCCGTTTCATCGGAGTGAGCGATGCGGGCACGCTGATCGGCTTCGGCCTGACCCGCGACGACCAGACCGACCGCCCGTTCATCGCGCCATTGCCCGATTCGCGCGGTCTGCAAGCTACCTACAAAGACCGCGATAGCGAGGGCATCGCCCTTGACGTCGATAGCGGCCAGTTTTGGGTAAGTTATGAAGCAAATCACGCCATTCGGCGATTCTCCCGCTCCTTCGCGCGCTCAACTGGCATCGTTCGCCCTCGCGAAATGCAGAATTGGCCAATTAACAAAGGCGCAGAATGCATCATCCGGCTTGTCGATGGCCGGTTCATGGTCATTTCGGAGAGTCTTGAGGATGACGATTCGCATCAGGCGCTACTGTTTTCGGGTGATCCGGTCGAACCCGGCACCGACATCGCGCGCTTCACCTATCGCCCGCCAGCCGGCTATCGAGTTACCGATGGCGCGCAGCTGCCCGATGGGCGGCTGCTGATTCTAAACCGTTGGGTCGGTGTGCCAAATGGATTTGCCGCCAAGCTATCGCTGGTCGATACAAGCAGCATTGAAAAGGGCGCGAATGTATCGGGCAAGGTTATCGCGACATTGTCTTCGCCGTTGTTGGTCGACAATATGGAGGGGATTGCGATCAGCCGCGATGGAGCACATGTTATCGTCTGGCTGGTATCAGACAATAATTTCAACATATTCCAGCGGACGCTTTTGATGAAATTCCGCCTGTCCGAGCGCAGGCAAAAGAAAAAACCGGAAGCGGTGGCTGCTCCCGGTTTCGAATCTCTTTAAAAACCCAGCGCCGAAGCGCCGGAAAATCAGGCCGCAGCTTTGACCTTCTTGGCGATTTCTTTCTTCACCTTGCGGGCGTTGGTCGAAAGCTTCTCGTCCGAAGTCTTAAGCAACCAATTGTCGAGGCCGCCATTATGCTCGACCGAACGCAGACCGTGGGTCGATACGCGGAACTTGAAGCCCTGCTCCATAGCGTCCGAGAGCAAAGTGACGTTCTGCAGGTTAGGCAGAAACGTGCGCTTGGTCTTGTTGTTGGCGTGGCTCACATTATTGCCGACCATTCGGCCCTTGCCAGTGAGTTCGCAGATGCGCGCCATGATGTGTATCCTGTAAAAATGAGTGTATACGGAATCACTGTTCCGTGAAAGTCGCTGCCCCTAACCCCGAAGCCCCGAAACGTCAAGCCGCTGTGTAGCCAAATGCGCCAAACACCGCTAGCGAGACCCCATGCCGCTGACCAAAGCCCGCGAAATGATGGAAGAAGCGTTGACGCTCGCAAGATCCGCTGCGCAAGCCGGGGAAGTGCCGGTTGGCGCGCTTGTCGTCAAGGACGGCGTTATCATCGCGCGCGGAGCCAACAGGCCGCTCCAAAGCCACGACCCTACCGCGCACGCCGAAATCATCGCGATCCGCGAAGCTGCGGCGTTTCTGGGTAACGACCGGCTAACCGGCTGCGATTTGTGGGTGACGCTGGAGCCATGCGCGATGTGTGCAGGCGCTATCGCGCATGCGCGGATCGCCAGGCTTTATTATGGTGCGGAAGATCCGAAGGGAGGCGCGGTGGCGCATGGGCCGCGCTTGTTCGATCAGCCTACCGTGCACCATCGGCCGGACGTTTACGCAGGGATTGCAACCGACGAGGCTGCGGAGTTGCTCAGGAAGTTTTTCGCCGAACGGCGTTAGCGCAAATTCTTCCCGAAAAAGTCCAGAGTCCGCGCCCATGACAATTCCGCTGCGGCCTTATCGAACCGAGGGGTCGAGTCGTTATGGAAGCCATGCTGCGTGCCGGGGTAGAAATGCACTTCGAATTTCTTCTGATTCGAAATCAGCGCAGCCTGATAGGGTAGCCAGCCCGCGTTGATGCGTTCGTCGACCTCCGCATAATGGACGAGCAGCGGGGCCTTGATTGCGGGGACTTCTTCGGCGCGTGGCTGGCGTCCGTAGTAAGGCACCGCCCCCCCCATTTCGGGATAGGCGACCGCAAGCGCGTTGCACACGCCTCCGCCGTAGCAGAAACCGACCGCGCCAACCTTGCCGGTGCTGTCCTTATTTTCGCGCAGGAACGCAAAGCTTGCGAAGAAATCCTCGAGCAATTTAGCAGAGTCGAGCTTGGCCTGCAATTCGCGGCCTTTCTCGTCGTTACCCGGATAGCCGCCGACTGACGACAATCCGTCAGGCCCCAGCGCGATATAACCAGCTTTCGCAAGGCGGCGCACCACATCCTCAATATAGGGATTGAGTCCGCGGTTCTCGTGAATGACCAGAACGGCAGGCAGCTTGCCTTTCGCCTTGGCGGGCATCGCCATTAGGCCGTTAATCGAGCCGTGGCCTTCAGGGCTTGGTACCGTCACCCGCGACGTTACAATTGCCGGATCATCGGCTTTCACCTGCTGCGCCAGCGCATAATCGGGCGCAAGTTGGTCCAGAATCATCAGGCCGGTGATTCCAGCTGCTGCATATTTTCCTGCCTCACGGATAAACTCGCGCTTGGTTAGCTTACCGTGGACATAGCCGTCGAAGATTTCGAGAATATAGGGGTGGAAATCGCTCGCCTTCATGCGGCGCGCCGGGTCGGCTTCAGACAAAATACTCTCCTTCTGTGACGGTCACGCAGATGCTTTCACCTAATTGTTCACAGGGCGACGCTCAAGCAATAGGGACAATCCCTGTATCAGTGCACGAACCGTGCAACGACGTCCCGATAGGAGCGGCTGACCTTCACCTGCGCACCCGATTCGAGCACCAGAAAACATTCACCATTGGTGTGCGGCTTGACCTGACGCACTTGGTCGAGATTGACGATGGTCGAACGATGCACGCGCTGAAAAGTCCGAGGATCAAGGCGCTTTTCGAGATCCTTCATTGTCTCGCGCAAGATCAGCGAATTATCTGCGGTGTAAATGCACATATAATCGCCTGCAGCATCGATCCGTTCGATGCTTTCGACATCGACCCGGAAAATCTGGCCACGATCCTTGACATTAATGAGCTTTTCAAAACGCGTCGAAGCCGTGATGTCGTCGTCGAGCGAGGCGAGATTATCCGCTGCGTTCGGCGCAACTTCGTTGATCACATTGCGTAACCGTTCAAGCTCGTCTGATGTGCGACGGTCGGCCAAACGGCAACGCACGCGCTCCATCGTGTCGGCAAGGCGGTCAGGTTCGACAGGTTTCATCAGATAATCGATGGCCTGCGCTTCGAAAGCCTTAATTGCATGTTCTGAATAGGCGGTGACGAACACGAACAGCGGCGGATCGATGTCCATGATGCCTTGAACCACCGAAAATCCGTCGAAGCCGGGCATCTGGATGTCGAGAAAAACCAGATCGGGCTTGAGCGTCTTGATCTTGCGGATGGCTTCACGGCCATTGTGACAGGTCGCCACGATTTCGATATCGTCAAACGGCTGCAGCCGCAGCTCAAGGCCCTGGATGGCCAGCTTTTCATCATCCACCAATATTGTACGAATAGTCATGCGGTTATCATTCCTTGTGATTTTGCCCCCGCTTGATTGTTCTCGACTGCGATAATCCGGCTTTGATAGGGTAGTTCCAGCAAAACCTCAAATCCACCGCCTGCTTTGACATAATGTTCGAAACGCTGATCCTCGCCATAGGCTTGCGCCAGTCGTTCGCGGGTGTTCGCCATGCCAACGCCTGTTGACAGGCTGTGGTCTTGATAGCCGGGCTGCAACCCCGGTCCTGTATCGGACACGGTGATGCGAACCCTTTGACCGACGAGTTGAGCGCTTACCGAAATATCAGCGCCTTCTTCTTTGGGTGTCACGGCATATTTGATCGCATTTTCAACTAGTGGCTGGAGCAGGAGCGAGGGGACAAGCGCATTTTCGACCGCCGGATCAATCACGAAATAGGTGCGTAGCCGCTCTTCAAACCGCATTTTTTCGATATCGAGATAAAGCTTCAGCGTTTCGATTTCCTGCGTCAGCGGCACTTTTGCCTCCGCCTCATTAATCAATGTGAACCGCAGGAACGACGACAGTCGTGACAGCATCGCATTGGCCTGTTCGGTTTGCTTGAGCAGCACGAGCGTTGATATGCTGTTCAGCGTGTTGAAAAGGAAATGCGGGTTGAGTTGATACCGCAGCATGGTCAGCTGCGCGCTGGTGGCTTGCGCTTCCAACCGAAGCATCTGGTCCTGCTGTTCCTCCGCGCGGACAAAATAGTTGATCGCGTAATATAGCGCGGACCATGCGGCGAGCAGCACCGAGTTAATGTAAATCGCCGCAAGCCATAGTTGCGCGAACGGTGTTTCGTCGGCACCTTCTCGGATGGTTTGCAGCACCCAGACGTCGATATAGGCGTACCCTATGGTGGCCACCGACACCGCAATGGCGGTAACGCTCCATGTAATAAATGGTCGCTGATCGATTAAGAAACGATAGATGACCGAGAGCACCAAGGTAATCGAATAGCCGGTGACCGCTGAAATCAGGATGGGCACGAGGAAGCTGACGGGCTGACCCTGCGCGATACCCGATGCGGCGCGCAAAATCACCGCACCCGCCCAGCCAGCAGAATGCAGGTTCCAGAATGCACGGTTCTTGTCGGCAAAAAAGGGTTTATCGGTCAGCTCTAAAACAGCCATTCAAGTGGTCTAGCCGCATTTTACGCGCGCATGAAGCCCTTGTTTCATGCTGCAACAATGATAGCATTCGATCCGAGAGGATTTGTATCATGGACCACGAAGACGACCGCGCCACTTTTCACGACATGTCACAAAGCACCGCTGAGGATTGGCAGATCATCATCAAACACAATATTCCGTTCACGCAAAACGGCGGAAAACGGATATTGGACCATTTAAGGCTGCTTGACGGCGACTTCGGTGGCTTTGCCGTGGACCGACTCACACATTCTTTGCAAACCGCGACGCGGGCGCACCGCGATGGGCGGGACGAGGATTATGTCGTGATGGCACTGCTCCACGATATCGGCGACACGCTAGGCGCAGCGAACCATCCGGATATCGCAGCGGCAATATTAAAACCGTTCGTCTCGGAAAAACTGCATTGGATTGTCCAGCATCACGGCATTTTCCAGGGGCATAATTTTTTCCATCATCTTGGCCTCGACCGCGATATGCGCGAGAAATTTCGCGGGCATATATGGTTCGCCGATACCGAGGAATTTATAGACAAATATGATTGCCCGGCGTTCGACCCAGAATATGACAGCTTGCCACTGGAGTTTTTCGAGCCGATGGTAATGAAGCTGTTCCAATATCCGCTGAACAGCATTTACAAAAAGGCAATCGCCGAACCAGCAGAGTGACGGCAGCTTTGCTCCAAAACCGCAAGGAGCACGATCATGGCCAAGAGCCAGAAGAAGACGAACAAAGAAACGCGCAAGCCAAAGGCTGAAAAGCCCAAAAAGCAAAACGCATCCAATCCGTCAACCAAGGGAAGTGTTGCCGGGTTGATGGCCTCTAAAACTTAGCGACCTAACAAGACCCGCGCCTGCCCTGCAATTTGCGCGAGCATCGCGGGTGTAGGTAATCCCGCCATTCGGGCGCGGTCGACCGTAGCCTTGAAAGCACGGACGCGTGCAGCGTTGGTTTCGATCCAGTCCTGCGTATCGGCGAGTGAGTTTTTCGCCGAACGCCGCCTTAAAAAATCGAGCCGCATTGCCTGGAAATCCCTTGCAAGTCCGGAAACGAGCAGTCGCTCCCACGGGTCGTGCGGATCCATTTGCATAGCCGCACCTTGCGCCCAACCGATGCCCAGCGCGTCACCAATGGCAGTGAACGCTTTCGTCAGTTGTGCGACATCGGCCTTTTGCGCCGACGCAAGCGACGCGAGGCCGACAGCACCATCGAGCTGCGCCATCCGGACAAGCCGGTCGGCGATTTCTTTAGGAGCACCAGCCAAGGTCAAGCGAGCACCGAAGCTTTCGGTCTGGTGACGGATATCGGCTGGCAACAAATCATCGAGCGCTGCCGACAGCTGGTCGATAACCGGCGCATAGAGCGCGGTTGCGCTACTGACATCGCGGCCCTCATGCGCATTGCGGATGATGTCAGCCATTTGCGCGCGGGTTTCAACCGCCGTCTGGCTGAACAGCATCAAACGCGTCGATTCGTCCATTTTTGCGGTATCGATTGCCTGCCACAATGTCGGGAGATCATAAATGCGCTCGGCAATCGCAAATGCGGCGGCCACGTCGGCAAGGCTACAGCCTTCCTCCTCGACCAGTTCAAACGGATGCAACAGACCGAGTCGGTTGACCATCCGATTGGCGAGTTTTGTGGCGATGATCTCCTTACGCAACCGGTGTGCCAATATCGCAGATTTATGGTCGACAACCATCGCCGCAGGGAATGCAGCAAACAGTTCGCTTTCCATTGACGCATCAAGCGCCAATGGTGCGTCTTCAACTCCGTCTTGCGCGGCGAGCTTCGCCGTCGAAAGCAACACCGCCAGTTCAGGCCGGGTCAGACCGTGACCTTCGCTTGCCCGGCGGAACAGATCTTCGTTACCGGCAATGCCCTCAACCGCGCGGTCAAGACGCCCGGTAGACTCGAACGTTTCGATCAACCGGACATAGGCTGGCAAATCGCCGGCACCACCGGTTTGCGCAATCGACAGAGCCAGCGTTTGCAGCCGGTTATCCTCAAGCACCAGATCGGCAACCGCATCTGTCATGCTGGCAAGCAGCGCATTACGCACTGGCTCTTCGAGCTTGCCGGCGCGCATCTCGGCGTTGAGCGCGATCTTGATGTTGACCTCATTATCCGAGCAATCAACGCCCGCGCTATTGTCGATAAAGTCGGTGTTGATCCGTCCGCCTTTCAGCGCGAAGCCAATGCGGCCCGCCTGCGTGACGCCGAGATTGGCTCCTTCGCCGATCACCTGAGCCAGCACTTGCGAGCCGTTGACTCGAATTGCATCGTTGCCGGGGTCGCCGACCTCGATATGATTTTCAGAAGCGTCCTTGATATAGGTGCCGATACCACCGAACCACATCAGCTGCACTGGAGCTTTCAGGATCGCTGTCATCAACGCGGAGGGTTCAAGTTCCTTGTCCTCGATTCCCAGCAGTTCGCGGATTTCGGGCGTTGTCTTGACGCTCTTTTCGGTGCGCGCGAATACGCCGCCGCCTTTGGAAATCAGCTTCGCATCGTAATCAAGCCAGCTTGAGCGTGGCAGATTGAACATCCGGTGCCGTTCTTTCCAGCTTATGGCCGGGTCGGGGGTTGGATCGAAAAAGATATGACGGTGATCGAACGCCGCGACCAGCTTAAGCGACTTCGACAATAGCATGCCGTTGCCGAACACGTCACCCGACATATCGCCAACACCTGCGACAGTGACTGACTCTTTCTGCACATCGATACCCATTTCGGCAAAGTGCCGCTGGACCGATAGCCAGCCGCCCTTGGCAGTGATGCCCATCGCTTTGTGATCATAACCGACCGAGCCACCGCTCGCGAACGCATCACCGAGCCAGAAGCCGCGTTCGAGCGCAATTGCGTTGGCGGTGTCGGAAAATGTTGCTGTGCCCTTGTCGGCGGCGACCACGAAATAGGGGTCTTCACCGTCATGGATGACGACGTCTGCCGGATGAACGACCTTGTCATTGACAATGTTATCGGTGACCGAAAGCAACGTGCGGATGAAAATCTTGTAGCTTTCGGTACCTTCGGCAAACCACGCGTCGCGGTCGACGCGCATATCGGGAAGGCGTTTGGGATAGAAGCCCCCCTTTGCGCCAGTCGGCACGATCACCGCGTTCTTCACGCGCTGCGCCTTCATCAGCCCGAGCACTTCGGTTCGGAAATCGTCGCGCCGGTCGGACCAGCGGAGTCCGCCGCGGGCAACAGGGCCAGCGCGCAGATGGATGCCCTCGACGCGGGGGGAATACACAAAAATCTCGCGCCACGGCAGCGGTGCTGGAAGACCGGGCACCAACACACTGTCCATCTTGAACGCGAGCGCTTCCGCCGCAGCAGGTGCAAAGGCATTTGTCCGCAATGTAGCGCGGATAATGCCCAGATAACGCCGCAAAATCCGGTCTTCGTCGATGGCCGCAACCGCAGACAGGCCGTCTTCGATTGCCTTGCTGTGCTTGGCGATTTCCTTTGTACGGTCACCCTTGTGTGCGGGGTTATGCGCAGCAGCGAACAGCGCGATCAGCGCCTGCGTCACGCCGACATTTTTTGCCAGCGCGGCAACCACACTTGGCATCCCGTAATTGACGCCGGTCTGGCGCAAATAGCGGTACCATGCGCGCAACCAGATAACCGCTTGCGGGTCCAAACCGGCGATCGTCACCAGCTGGTTGAAAACGTCGTTTTCGGCGTCACCGTCGAGCACCTGGCTAAGAGCGCCTTCAAGCACCGATGCGCGCGCCATCACGGTCGGCACATCGCCAGTGCGCAGCGCAAGCCTGAAATCGTGGATATAGTTGCCATCGCCAAGTTTGGTTGGCGATTCTTCCAGCACGACAAAGCCGAAATTTTCGAGCGCGGGAACGATATCGCTTAGCGGCATCGCGCCGCCCTCGCTATATACCTTCAATCGCAGATGATCGCCGCCAGCCGAAAGCCGCGTGATGCAGCTATGGTCGCGCTCCATGTTGAGCAAGCCAACCATGTCGCGCGCGGCTTCGTCGGTCGAATAATGGTTGCGGTAATTGAGCGGGAAACCCGCCGCATAGCGTACAATCATAGCCGCTGCCCGCTTCTCGTCGGTCAGCCGGACGAGCGCTGCTTCAACCGCAGGCTCCCACCCGCGTACCATGAGTTCGAGCTTGGCGTCGAGCGCAGCTTCATCAACCGCCTGATCGCGGTCGGGCAAATCGAGCGTGTAGCGCAGCAAGGCGATACCGCCATCCTCAAGCCCGATCGTCCAGCCAAGCAGCGCGCCGCCGGTGAACGCGACGAGCATATTTTCAATCTGCTTGCGCATCCCAGTCGACACGTCGTCGCGCGGCAACCAGACGAAGATATATAGATGCCGGCCAAGCGGCGACCTCACGGCAACCAATTTGGGCCGCGGACGATCGATCAGCGACATCATCGTCAGCGTCACGCGTTCGAGATCGGCGAGCTTCAAAGACACTAATAAATCATGCGGCAGCGAGGTCAGCGCATGGGTCATCGCCTTGCCCGCATGGCCCGACGCATCGAAACCGAAACGGTCCATCAGGCTTGCGAGATAGGTGCGTAGCACCGGTATACGGTCAGGCGCGGTGGCCAGCGCTGCGCTGGTCCAAAGCCCGGCCGTGATCGATAGGCCAGTCACATTGCTGCCCTCGCGTTGCGGAACAACCACCAGATCCAGCTGCACATGGCGGTGAACGCTCGAAACGCGGTTGGCCTTGAGCACCAAAGGCGAACGCTCGCCCTCTTCAAACCATTTTACTGCAAGCCCAACGCTCTGTTCGGACAATAAGGGCAAGTCGCTGACCCGCGACAGCCCGAGCCGCTGCGAACGCTCACCATTCCGCGACAGCTGCTCATGCCCTAGCACCGTCATATTATTGTCGAGGAACCACCGCACCAGCGCAGCACCTTCGCCGTCGGGCAGGCTGTCGGCATCGTCGGACATCGCCGCGAGCATCTTGCGCCAGTCGGTCACTGCACCGCGCACATCGCGCAGCACTGCGAGCAAATCGTCCTCCAACATGCGGCGCTCTTTGGCGTCGATGCGGTCGGTTTCGAGATAGATAAACGATTCACGGCGGTCCGCCGTATCGCGTTTACGGCTAACCGATTTCAATATGCCATCCTCGTCGCGCAACGTGCTCAGAACCGGATGGATCAGCCGTTTGACGCCCACCCCTTTGGCAGCGAGCGTCGCCGAGATCGAATCGACGAGAAACGGCATATCGTCATTATTCATCGCAATCCGCATTGCCAGACGCCCTTGCGCATCGGCAAATGTATCGAGCGCGACTGCTGGATTACCCGACTTGCGGCTGTGCGCCAGTTCGAGTGTGAAACGCGCAGCATCCTCGCAGGCTTTTGTGTCAAAGCCTTCATTTTCCCCCGGCAGCGCGCTTTCGGAGAAGGCCGAGGCCATTGCCTTCATCAAGGCACTATCGATTTTTATGGAAGGTTTTGACGCTTTGGCAGCAGCCATGAATATTTCTCCTGAACCCACGACGATCCGGTTTCACGCAAGTTTATACGACGCGAACCATTGTAATTTTATTTCAACGCTTATGCCGACGTTCGATGCACTACACAAGTAACGACCGTAACCTGTTGCGAGGATTATGCCGCCTGTGTAGCGTGGCCGAAACGCCTAAAGAGCAAGAGGGACAATTATGGATAAGCGGCTGACGGTCTACATATTGATCGGGATGATATTGGGCGTGTTGGTAGGTTACGGCGTCCATGTCGGAATTGCCGCCGACAATGTCTGGTTCGAATATCTCACCAAGACCTTCAAATTGCTCTCTGATATTTTCCTCAATCTCATCAAGCTGCTGGTTGCGCCGCTGATCCTTTCGACGATTGTCGTTGGCATCGCGCATATGGGCGACAGCACAGCGCTAGGACGGATTGGCTTTCGCGCCATCACGTGGTTCATCATTGCCAGCTTCATTTCGATTGGGCTTGGCCTGTTGATGGTCAACCTGTTCCAGCCCGGTGTTGGCGCGCCGGTGGACAGCATCGCAAATGCCGCAGCGACCATCGGCGAGATCAAGAAACTCGATTTCTGGGAATTCATCCTGTCGATCTTCCCCAAAAACGCGCTTGAAGCGATGGCGACCAATAATATCCTGCAGATATTAGTGTTCTCTTTGTTTGCCGGTGTCGCCCTGTCGGCGCTCGGCGAAAAGGGTGCACCACTGGTGCGCGGGGCAGATGCCCTTGCCGAAATGATGTTGCAGATCACGCATTATGTGATGCGTTATGCGCCCATCGCGGTGTTCGGTGCTCTGGCGGCAGTTGTATCGAAAAGCGGACTTGCGATCCTCGGCACGTATCTTGAGCTTGTCCTCGAATTCTATGCGTCGCTGGCGATATTGTGGACCATCCTGCTGTCGATTGGGGCGATATTCCTCGGACGGCGGATATTCACGTTGATCCGTTATATTCGTGAGCCGATGCTGATTGCCTTCTCGACCGCATCGTCTGAAGCCGCATTGCCCAAGCTGTTCGAGCAGCTCGACCGCTTTGGCGTGCCGCGCCGGATTTCGGGTTTCATGCTGCCTCTGGGTTACAGCTTCAATCTCGATGGCTCGATGATGTATATGAGCTTCGCGACGATCTTCATCGCGCAAGCGTATGGCATCGACCTGCCGATTGCGACGCAGATCCTGATTCTGTTGACGCTGATGATCTCTTCAAAGGGCGTCGCCGCTGTTCCGCGTGCGTCGCTGGTGGTAATCACAGGCACGCTCGCAATGTTTGATTTGCCGGTGGAAGGCGTTGCGCTGATCCTTGCTATCGACCAGTTCCTCGACATGGGGCGCACGGCGACCAACGTGGTTGGCAACGCGGTGGCGACTTCCGTTATAACCAAATGGGAAGGTATGTTGGAAGTCGAAGAGCCAGAGTTCATCGAGCCACCACATGCCCCTGCCCATACTATTGCCGGAGGCAAGGCCGGGCTTGATCTGGCAGAAGATATGGTGACCGACGAGCGGACGACCAAGCTCTAACTGACGAGCTTTTGCCCTAGCAGGGTGCCTTTGGCGCCCTTGCTATCCAGGATGAAACGCATGTTGTGATGTTCCTTGCGCCACCGGCGGGCAACCACGCGCTCGCCCAGCCGCGCTGCATCATCGAGCAACACGCGGCCGCCGGGACGGAGATTAGGGAAAAGGCTAGAGGCACTGCCGCGCACATGTGGGTGGATGGCCCAAGGCGGACCGTCAACGACCAGCAGATCGATTTGAGGGGGCACGTCGCTTAACTGATACCAATGCCCGGGCCAGCCAGACGGCGGCGGGCCGAGCGGTGCGTGGCGGATATCGGCTGGAATGCCGTTCTCAACAATCCATTCCCGGGTAATCGCCGCAAATTGCTCGTGCTGGTCGTAACTGACGCAATGTCCGCCGCCATTAAGTTGCAGCGCACGGCCAATGATGAAACTAGACGCGCCACAGCCGAGTTCGACGACTTGGGCCGGGCGCAACTGCTCAATCGCGTGAACAATATGCCAAAGGAAATTGGTATCGGCTTTCCAGCTTCCCAGATTGGGCAAAGCGTCGAGCGGCAGATCAAGATGTTCGAGCAAGGCCACTTTGTCAGCCTTGCGCCCGCCATGCAGGCTGCGCAACAGCCACGGCCACTGAATCGCGCCATAGGCAGTCACCATCGCCCGGTCTCCCAAAGAGAGGTCGAGACCGATATCGTCTAGCGGCAACAGGGCCGTCGTTTCGCGCGTCGTCATTATTATCTCCAATGACCCTGCGCGCTAAACAGTCAATCAACCATTTAACGGACTGCCCGATTTTCGGCACTGTTGGCGTTTTCGGCAGACAAACGATTGCCCTCACTATTTATCTCCAATGCTTTGACAATTCGGAAGGATGCAGGATATCTGATCGCAGGAAGAGGAGACACCGAATGGCCGATGGCGCATCGACTCAGCGCGTTACCCCGACTGTTACCAATCCGAAGGTCCTGCTTTGGATATTGATGGTGGTCTATGTCCTCAATTTCCTCGACCGGCAGATTGTCAACATATTGGCCGAACCGATCAGCCGCGATTTGGGGCTTTCGGATACACAGATTGGGCTGCTAACCGGCCTCGCCTTTGCATTATTCTATACTTTGCTTGGCATCCCGATTGCGCGCTATGCCGACAATAGTACCACCAACCGCGTCGGACTGATTTCTATCTCGCTGGCAGTCTGGTCGGCGATGACCGCGATATGCGGCTTTGCCCAGAATTTCTTACAGCTTGCACTTGCCCGCGTCGGCGTTGGCGTTGGCGAGGCTGGCTGCACACCAGCCGCGCACTCGCTGATCACCGATAGCGTGCCCCCGGAGAAGCGCTCATCGGCCATTGCGTTTTATGGGCTTGGCATTCCAATCGGCAGCTTGATGGGGCTCGTTATCGGCGGCGCATTGAACGATGCTTATGGCTGGCGGACGGCCTTCATGGTGGTCGCGATTCCAGGGCTGATCATGGCTGCATTTCTGCCTTTCATCTTGCGTGAACCACGCAAGGCGGAAAATGCTGCACGCTTGCTGTCGGGCGAGAAGGCACGCGCCGTGCTCTCGACCAAAGAAGCACTGAAAGAAGTGTTCAGCTCGCGCGCCTTTGTCATGCTCGCCGTCGCCGCGTCGTTTACCGCGTTCCTCTCTTATGGCAAAGGCGTCTGGGCGGTCATTCTGTTCATTCGCTCGCACGGCCTCTCGCCGGGTGAAACAGGCACCTTATTGGGCATCGTTCTTGGGGTCGCCGGAATGATCGGCACTTGGATGGGCGGCATGATGGCCGACCGCTTCGGCAAAACCGACAAACGACATTTGCTCACCACGCCCGCCATCGGAATGGTGATCGCGACGCCGATCCTGTTTCTTGGCTATTTTGCCACCGACTGGCGCGTTGCGATTGTTTTGCTGTTCGTTCCCACCGCACTTAACGCCGCTTATTACGGTCCAACCTATGGATGTGTCCAAGGCTTGGTCAAACCCGAAGCGCGTGCCATGGCCGCTGCAGTCATGCTGTTCGCGCAGAACCTCATTGGCCTCGGCCTCGGACCATTGTTGTTCGGCATCATGTCCGACGCGTTCAAGCCAATGGCCGGCGAAGAAAGCGTTCGCTGGGTGCTCTACGGCGCGGCATGGCTCGGGCTGATTCCGGCGTTCTTTTTCTGGCGCGCAAGTTTGCGACTTAAGGATGAGCTCAAGAGCGGTTAGTCAGCGAAAGGATCGCGAACCAATATTGTGTCCTCGCGCTGCGGCGACGTGGAGACCAAGGCCACCGGCGTCTCAATCAGTTCAGACACGCGGCTGATATATTTGATCGCCTGAGCGGGCAGATCGGCCCAGCTTCGCGCGCCAGCGGTCGTTTCCTGCCAGCCTGGCATTTCCTCGTAGATCGGCTCGACAGCGGCCTGATCGGCGGAGTGCGCGGGCAGATAGTCATAGACCTTGCCGTTCAAGCGGTATCCGGTGCAGATTTTAATCGTCTCGAACCCGTCGAGAACGTCGAGCTTGGTGAGCGCAATTCCCGTCACGCCCGAAACGGCGCAGCTTTGGCGAACGATCACGGCATCGAACCAGCCGCAGCGGCGTTTACGGCCAGTGACGGTGCCGAATTCATGGCCGCGCTCACCCAATTTCTGGCCGGTTTCGTCTTCGAGTTCGGTCGGGAACGGGCCGGAGCCGACGCGGGTGGTATAAGCTTTCACAATACCAAGGACGAAGCCAGTCGCGTTGGGGCCAAGTCCCGAACCACTCGCAGCGGTGCCCGATACGGTGTTGGAGGAGGTTACGAAGGGATAGGTGCCGTGATCGACGTCGAGCAAAACGCCCTGAGCGCCTTCGAACAATATCCGTGCGCCAGCCTTGCGGACTTTTTTCAGCCGCTTCCAGACCGGTTGCGCATATTCGAGGATGAACGGCGCGATTTCCTTGAGCTCGGCGATCAGCGCTGCGCGGTCGACTGGCGGCTCGCCGAAACCGGCGCGCAGTGCGTCATGATGAGCGCACAAACGGTCCATTTGCGGTTCGATCGCGTCAAGGTGCGCGAGGTCACATACCCGGATCGCACGGCGACCAACCTTGTCTTCATAGGCAGGGCCTATGCCGCGACCAGTCGTGCCGATCTTGCCCGAGCCAGCTGCGGTTTCGCGCAGACCATCTAGGTCGCGGTGGATTGGCAGGATCAGCGCGCAGTTATCTGCAAGCGCGAAGTTCTCGGTGGTGATCGAAACCCCCTGCCCGCGCAGCTTTGCCATTTCGTCGCGCAAAGCCCAGGGATCGAGCACCACGCCATTGCCGATGATTGACAGCGTTCCGGTGACGATGCCCGACGGCAGCAGTGATAATTTGTAGACATTGTCGCCGACGACGAGCGTGTGGCCGGCATTATGCCCGCCCTGAAAACGGACCACGGCATCAGCACGTTCGGCCAGCCAGTCAACGATTTTGCCTTTGCCTTCGTCGCCCCATTGAGCGCCGATCACGGTTACATTTGCCATAAGTTCCTCTTCTTCGAGGGCCTTTTTCTGCGCAAGACTATTTTCTTGCGAAGGGATTCGCCGTGCGCCCCGTTATGACTATGGGTGGCCGACGTCCACCCTAAAGCGTCAATGGAGGCAAAAGATGCGGAAATTGATCGGGACAGTTGCATTGGCGCAGCGTGGCGGGCGATTGCCAGCCGAATGCCGCAAAGAGATTGTTCAATTATGCGGCATGAATCGCGAGGCGATGCGCGGATGTTTGCAGGAGAAAGCCAGCCATTTGTCGGAGAGTTGCCGAAGCGAACTTCGCAAACAAATCGGCAAGCGTGGTGGTGCAACTGGAGCGAAACGATCGGCTGTTGGCGCAACTGAAATGGCTTATGGCAATGACCCGCTCCAAAAGCTCGATTTCTGGAAAGCAAAGACGGCAGGCGCGCCGCTGGTGATCTTCGTCCACGGCGGCGGCTGGAAACGCGGCGACAAGGGCAATGCCACCGGGCAGTATAAAGCGCCGCATTATCTGGAGCAGGGCTATGCCTTTGCCAGCATCAACTATCGGTTGGTTCCGGGCGCAACCGTCGAACAGCAGGCTGCCGATGTCGCTTCATCAGTCGCCTATTTCCGGAGGAATGCAGCTTCGCTCGGCCTCGACCCGAAGCGCATCGTTTTGATGGGCCATAGCGCAGGCGCGCATTTGTCAGCATTGGTCGGCACTGATCCGCAATATCTGCGTAAAGCGGATCTGGATATGACTGCGATTGCGGGCGTTATCCCGCTCGATGGCGCTGCTTATGATGTTCCGGCCCAAATGACCGATGGCGCTCGAATCATGCAGGACACCTATGAACAGGCCTTTGGAACCCAACCGCAGAGACAAAAGGTACTATCACCCTTCTGGCAAGCAGCCGCGCCAAACGTCCCCGCTTTCCTCATCCTGCATGTCGACCGCGATGACGGCGCGCGGCAATCTGCGGCGCTTGCCGATGCCTTGCGCAAAAACGGCGTGAGGGTACAACTGCAGGCATTCGAAGGCAAAGGTCTGAAAGGCCATGCCGAGATTAACCGCAGACTGGGTGATCCCGAATACCCGGCGACCCCTGTTGTCGATGCGTGGCTGCGTAGCGTGTTCGGCACCTAAACCGGTTCGGCGCGACCGTTTTCCAGCACAAAAGCGCAGTCCAAAGCTTGGGCGCATTCGTCAGCACCGAGCGCGGCAACAGTCACCCAACCTTCGCTTCGCATCTGTGCGGCTTTAGCGGGAAGTGTGCCCAATGGCAGGAACAGGCGGCGTCTTTCCATGTCGCCGGTCGCCGCGTCAATTAAGGGGTCCGGGAAAAGCGAGAACCCGATAGCAACCTCTTCGCCGCCCCCCGGTTTTGCAATCGCATACGTACCGCCACGGCCGAGCGCCGCCGAATAGCCCTTGGCAAATAATGTGAAGCCGAACCAGCTTTGATAAGCGAAGCCGTGCCGCTCGGTTGGATCCAAAGTGATCGTTGCGCGGCCCGCGACCGAGGATGCAATCGCTTCGAGCGCCGCGATACGCGATGCCAGAGCACCGCCAGCATCAATCGCGCGCAATTTCTCAACCGCGTCGGCGAACGCACCGGTTGCGGCCAGCAGCGGCAGATAGGTATCAGCGCCAAGCGAACTCAATCCGCCAGCATCCTTCATATCTAGTTCGGACCTGACCGCATCGATTTGGTCAGCGGCCAGTGGTAAAGCTTTTTCGGCCAAAGTCTCGACTAGGTCAGGCAATGTGAAATCGACGGTGATGTCTTTTACGCCAGCGGCCTCCAATGCGTCGATGGCAACCGAAACGATCTCGCTGGCGGCGGCAACACTGTCATTGCCAACAAGCTCTGCTCCCAATTGGGTAAACTCACGCTCAGGGCGAAGCTGGCGCGCGCGCAGGCGAAGCACCTGACCATGATAGCAAAGCCTCAGCGGGCGTGGAGCATCGACCATTCGGGTCGTTGCGATCCGTCCGACCTGAACTGTGATATCGCCGCGCAGCGCCAGCGTGTGCCCGGAAACGGGGTCGGTAAAGCGCAGCAGCGCGTTGCGCGCAGCACCACCGCTCCGCGCTGACAGGCTGCTTTCGAACTCGGCAATGGCTGGACTGACCCGCGCATAACCATTCGACGCCATGACGTCGAGCATGGCGCGCGACACGCGCTCGTTCGCCTCCGCTTGCGGTGGCAAGCGGTCACGGAAGCCTTCGGGCAACAGGTCGGACGGGATATCGGTCATGCGCGCTCTTTACTTGAAAGGAAGGAATAGAAAACCCCCGCTCGACATTTTACCGTAGCTCTGAGCCGTCAGTGCGCCGCACTGGGGAACGGCCGCTGCGCGACTTCTGCTCAGGGCAAAGGTTTCAACCCAACCCACTTTAGAACTTAAGCGCTTTCACCGTTTTCACGCCCGGCAGCTTGCAGACCTGCCACAACACAGGCTCTTCGATTTTGGCGTCCATCGACAGCAGCAACACCGCCTCGCCGCCTGCACTGCGGCGGCCAAGGTGGAAGGTACCGATGTTAAGACCCGCTTCACCCAAGGTCGTGCCGACGCGGCCGATAAAACCAGGCGCATCTTCGTTGACGATATAGAGCATGTCTCCCTCAAGCTCGGCCTCAAGGCTGATGCCGAAAATCTCGACCAGCCGCGCTTCGCCATTACCGAACAGGGTCCCTGCAACCGAGCGCGCACCCGCCGAGGTGTTCACGGTCACTCGGATCAGCGTGTGGTAAGCGCCGGTCTTGTCGTGCCGCACTTCACGGATGTCAAAACCACGCTCTTTGGCGAGATAGGGCGCATTGACCATATTCACGGCGTCGGAGAAGCGGCGCATGAAACCCGCCAGAACAGCGGCGGTAATCGGCTTGATGTTGAGTTCAGCCGCTGCACCTTCGACTTCGATCGCGATGTTGTCGAGATCGTCATGCGCGAGTTGGCCGACAAGCGAACCAAGCTTTTGGGCAAGCGTCATATAAGGCTTTAGCTTGGGCGCTTCCTCAGCACTAAGGCTTGGCATATTGAGCGCGTTGGTTACGCCGCCATTGACCAGATAGTCGGACAATTGCTCGGCGACCTGGATCGCGACATTGACCTGTGCCTCGTCAGTCGATGCACCCAAATGCGGGGTCGAAATGAAGTTCGGGGTGCCGAACAGGGGCGATTCCTTGGCTGGTTCGGTCTGGAACACGTCAAGCGCTGCGCCGCCAACCTGGCCGCTGTCGAGCGCGTCCTTGAGCGCGGCTTCGTCAACCAGTCCGCCGCGCGCACAGTTGATGATTCTAACACCCTTCTTGCACTTGGCGATATTTTCGCGGCTCAGGATGTTACGCGTCTGATCGGTCAAAGGGGTATGCAGTGTGATGAAGTCGGCCTTGGCGAGCAGCGTATCGAGATCGGCCTTTTCGACGCCCATTTCGATCGCACGTTCGGCGGTCAAGAATGGGTCGAACGCGACGACCTTCATCTTGAGACCAAGGGCACGGCTGGCGACAATGCTGCCGATATTGCCAGCGCCGATCAGGCCCAATGTCTTGCCGGTAACCTCGACACCCATGAATCGGTTCTTCTCCCACTTGCCAGCCTGAGTCGATGCGTCGGCCTCGGGCAATTGGCGCGCGAGCGCGAACATCAGGGCGATGGCGTGTTCGGCGGTGGTGATCGAGTTGCCGAACGGCGTGTTCATGACAACAATGCCCTTCACCGATGCGGCGGGGATATCGATGTTGTCAACGCCAATCCCGGCGCGTCCGACGACCTTCAGATTGGTCGCGGCTTCGATTAGTTCCTTGGTTAGCTTTGTTGTCGAGCGGATGGCGAGGCCATCATACTGGCCGATGATCGCCTTCAATTCCTCGGGGGTCTTGCCGGTGATGACATCAACATCGCAGCCGCGCTCGCGGAAGATTTGTTCGGCTTTTGGGTCCATTTGGTCGGAGATAAGTACGCGTGGTTTGTTCATGATTTTTTCCTTGCTGTTCCTCTCCCCTTGCAGGAGAGAATACGGAGCCTCAGCAACTTGTTGCCTAGGCGAAGTTGGAGAGGGCCCTCTCCGCTGCGACTAATTCGCTACGCTCATAAGTTTCGCTCCTCTCCCGCAAGGGGAGAGGGCATTAGGACTTAGCTGTCTCGTAAGCCCAATCGAGCCAAGGTCCGAGCGCTTCGATATCAGCGGTATCAACGGTCGCACCGCACCAGACCCTAAGGCCCGGAGGGGCGTCGCGGTAACCGGCGATATCATAGGCCGCACCTTCGGCTTCGAGCAGACCAGCGAACTTCTTGATAAACGCTTCGTCGGCACCCTCGACTGTCAGGCAGACCGAGGTCTTCGAACGCGTTGCCGCATTCGCCGCGAGATGGCCAAGCCATGAACGCTCTTCAACAATCTTGCCAAGCGCTGCTGCATTGGCATTCGAACGCGCCATCAAGCCCTGCAGCCCGCCGACCGACTTCGCCCATTCGAGTGCGAAGATCACGTCTTCGACCGCGAGCATCGATGGTGTATTGATGGTTTCGCCCTTGAAGACGCCTTCGGCCAATGCGCCTTTGGCCATCAACCGGAATATCTTCGGCAACGGCCATGACGGCGTATAAGTTTCAAGCCGATCGACCGCACGCGGTCCCAGAATGATGACGCCGTGCGCGCCTTCTCCGCCGAGTACCTTCTGCCAGGAGAAAGTCGTCACATCGAGCTTTTCCCACGGCATGTCATAAGCAAATACTGCGCTGGTCGCATCGTTGAAGGTCAGGCCTTCGCGGCTGTCGCTGATCCAGTCACCGTTTGGAACGCGGACGCCGGAAGTAGTGCCATTCCAAGTGAACAGAACATCATGGCTTTGGTCAATCGCCGCCATATCGGGAAGGTGCCCGTAATCGGCGCGGACGACTGTCGGGTCGATTTTGAGTTGCTTGACGGCATCGGTAACCCAGCCTTCGCCGAAGCTTTCCCAAGCTGCTGCGGTCACAGGACGCGCGCCGAGCATCGTCCACATCGCCATTTCATAGGCGCCGGTGTCGGACGCGGGCACGATGCCGATGCGATGCGTGTCGGGCACCTGCAACACTTCGCGCATCAGGTCTATGGCGAGTTGCAAACGCGACTTGCCGATCTTGGCGCGGTGCGAGCGACCCAGTGATTCGATTGCTAATTTGGAGGCTTCCCAGCCGGGCGGCTTTGCGCAGGGACCGGAAGAAAAGAACGGACGCGCCGGTTTGACGGCGGGTTTACTGATAGTCATGTAAGCTTCTCCTTGCAGAGAGCTAAGCGCGGCCCCGGTTTTGTCAACGACTATCGCATTTTGTCTTCAGTAACCGGCCTTGCGAAACAGTACTTCGCCGCGGCGGCCGACATAGAGTTTTTCGAGCGTCACTGGATGAAAATAGGCTTCGACCCGGTCGCCTTCAGGCGTGGTGCCGTAAACCTCATAGCAGCCGCCATCGACCTTGGATTTGCGGACGGTCCAGCCTTCCTTCGTCAGCTTGGCGGTCAAAGCCTCTTGGCTTTTCCAACCCGACTGCGGCCCAGCTTTGCAGGTGACAACGCCGGTGGCGGTTGCTGGTGCCGAGGCAAGCGCGGCTGCTGCGGCGGCACCAAGGATGAGAGTTGAAAATACACGCATGTTCATGCTCCTTTGGGGGTTAATTTGGGGACTAGAAAATATCGGGTGGCGACCAAGGCCGCGAGTGGAACGAAATGGACTAGCGCCGGACCTAAATTATTGTGGATGAATATCCAATGGACTAGGACGAGGACAGCGGTCGGATAAACAAGTCTTTGCAGACGCTTCCATCCCGCCTTTAATGCCCGCATGGACGCATCGTTACTTGTCAATGCCAATGGTATGAAGAGCAGCATAGCGGCCCAGCCAGTCCATATCCCCAGCGCCAAGAATTCGGCGAGGATATCATCGAGATTGCCCATGTCGATCAGATAGAAAATCAGGTGAAGAACCGCGTAAATGAACGACGCGACACCAAGCGCACGGCGGCGTTTGACCAGCGAATTGAGCCATGTCCTTGGGCCAAGGATTGCAACCAGCGGGCTTAATATCATCGCAATAATCATGAACCGCGCAGACCACTCGCCGGTTGGATGAAGCATATCCATCGCGATTTTCTCACCGCTTAGATAACCGCGCAGCATGAAAGCTGCCGGAATAGCCAGCAAAGCCCAGAATGCATATTTATTGTTAAGAATGATTCGCAAAACGGGTTGCTGATAGTTTCGCATTGAATTTCACGCAATCCCGATTTTGTAACAAAGTCTGTCGGAACAGCTTTTCGCCGACCGGTGTTTGGAACGCGCCGGGTGACCGGGCTGTGTAAATAAATTGACGGCCTGTTAACCACGAATCACTAAGTTGCCAGGATGGTTTTACGCTCTTGGAAAATCGTATTGACTGCCGCCGCGCTGCTCGCGCTGTCCGCGTGCGGTGGGCGCAAAGACGAGCAAGTCGTTCAACGCCCAAACGACGCCTTTAAAACCGCTGATGCGCGGATGTGTCTGAGTGATCTAAAATCAAAATCGGTAAAGTTTGCGGCCCTACCCAATCAAGATTTCAGCGGGGGTTGCCGTACGATCGATACAATCAAACTAATGGATTTCGGGACCCCTACAACCAATCTGGGCGCAATGACCTGCCCGCTTGCGTCCAACTTCACTGCATGGGCACAGAATGCGGTTCGGCCGGCGGCAAAACAATATTTGGGTTCGGAGGTTGTCCGGATCGAGACTATGGGCACCTATAGCTGCCGCAACATCAATGGCGGACGGTCGGACAAACTGTCGCAACATGCCTTTGGTAACGCGATTGATATTTCGGCGTTCGTTCTGCGCGATGGCAGGCGCGTGTCAGTGTTGAATGGCTGGCGCGGGGCGAAGTCCGAACAGGAATTTCTCCGCCGCCTTCACCAGTCGGCGTGCAAACGTTTCGGCACCGTACTTGGCCCCGACTACAACAGCGCACATGCCAATCATTTCCACTTCGATATGGCGCAGTCGATGAAAGATGGGTCGGCCTATTGCCGATAGGGGGTGGCAAAACCCCGACCGCACGCCTAAACGCCGCCTAATGACAGATAAAGACGTATCAGACCGCAGGTTCTATAAAGCCAAGCAGGAAGCTGGCTTCGCCGAAAAGCAGCTTTCAACCCCCCAAACCCAAAGCGCATCATACCGCCTCGCTTTTCAGGACACCGAATTCCTGCTCCGCGAAGAGTTGCGGCCTGTTCGCTTTCAGCTTGAATTGCTGAAAACCGAAATGCTGCTCGAAGAGGCGAATATTGCTTCGACGCTCGTGATCTACGGCTCCGCTCGCATTCCCGAACCCGAGGCTGCCGATGCGTTGGTTGCACTGGCAACCGATGCGCGGAGCAAGACCATCGCCGAGCGAATGAAGGACAAGTCGCGCTATTATGAAGAATCGCGCAGACTTGCTCGACTTGCCAGCGAATGCTCGGTTACCGATGAAAGTGGCAAACGCCATTTCGTGGTGTGTTCGGGCGGTGGTCCTTCGATCATGGAGGCAGCCAATCGTGGCGCGCATGACGTCGGAGCAGAATCGATCGGGCTAAACATCGTTCTGCCGCACGAGCAGGCACCCAATGTCTATGTGACGCCCGGCCTTAGCTTCCAGTTCCACTATTTCGCGCTCCGCAAGATGCACTTCCTTCTGCGCGCGCGCGCACTGGCCGTGTTCCCCGGCGGTTTCGGCACCTTCGACGAATTTTTCGAGCTGCTGACTTTGGTCCAGACCGGAAAGGTCAAGAAAATGCCGATATTATTATTCGGCGAAGACTTCTGGAACCGCGTTGTCAATTTCGAGGAACTGATGCTCGAAGGCGTCATCAGCCCACCCGATCTCGATCTATTCCAGTTTGTCGAAACAGCCGAAGAGGCGTGGGCCGCGATCCGCAGTTTTTACAACATCGAAAGCTGCTAAAATCCAACTGCTTTAAGCTTTTTGTTTCCATTATCCCGAACTCGTTCCGGGCAACAAACGGCGGCGCGCTATCCTGAAACAAGTTCAGGATAACGATCCTTCTGCTTATTGAGCGGAAGCAGCAGCAGCCGGTGCCGCTTCGGCGGGTACCGCAGCAGCGTCAGCCGCAGGCGGCGTGGCACCATCTGCAGGTGCTGCGGCCGCTTCAGGTGCTGGAGCCGCAGGCAACGGAAGGTTCGATCCTTGCGAGTTCAGATACAGCATAACCGCAGCACGCTCTTCTGGATTGCCGAGCCCCGCGAAAGTCATCTTGTTACCCGGCGCATATTTCTTTGGATTTGCGAGCCACTCGTTCAACGCTTCAAAAGTCCAATTACCGCCCTTCGTTTTCAACGCGTCCGAATAAGCAAATCCAGCATGGCCTGCCAATGGCTTACCGACGGTTGCCCAAAGATTCGGGCCAATGCCGTTAGCACCACCCGACGCGATTGTGTGGCAAGCAACACATTTCTTAAAAATGGCTTCACCCTTCGCAACATCCGCTGAGGCTAGCAAGGTAGCAATTGGCACAGCCGCAACCGCGCCAACATCACCCGACTCAACGCCTTGTATCGCGTAGCCCTGCTTACCGCCTTCGGGCGCCTCAGCCTCGAAAAGCATGCCCGATGCTATGGTCAGACCCAAGGCGGCAATGCCTCCGCCCAAAACCCAGCCAGCGATAGTGTTGCTACGAGTATCCATGAAATATCTGCCCTGAATATAATTCGGACTATCGTTGCCGATAGCCCTGATGAATCTGCCGCCCCTCTAATCCGGGTTAGGGGGCCGTGCAAGTGCCGAAATCCGGTCTTGCCCGATATTGCGGCGTCCCCTAACGCGCAAAATCACTATGAACAGCTATCCCGCAACTGCACTTGCAAAAGTCAACGATATGGTTGCCGCCGCTGCAACCGCTCGCGACCGTGCCGTCGCCTTTCAGGGCGCGCCGGGTGCCAATTCGCATCTCGCGGCGCTGGAATTTGATGCAGACTGCCTGCCGCTGCCGTGCTTTTCGTTCGAAGATGCGATTGATGCGGTCAAAGACGGGACTGCCGCGCGTGCGATTATCCCGATTGAAAATTCGTTGCATGGCCGCGTTGCGGATATTCACTTTCTGCTGCCCGAATCGGGCTTGAGCATCATTGCCGAGCATTTCATGCCGATCCGCCATTGCCTGATGGCGAAATCGGCGAATGCTGCGCTGACGACCGCGATGAGCCATCCGCAAGCGCTTGGCCAATGTCGCCATTATTTGCGTGAGCACGGGATTATTCCGGTCGCTTATGCCGACACCGCAGCGGCAGCAGCGTTTGTCGCTGGTAGCGATGACGCAGGGGCCGCTGCGATCGCACCTGCGCTGGCCGCAGAATTATACGGCCTCGAAATGGTGCGCGAGAATATCCAGGATGCCGACCATAATATGACCCGTTTCGTCGTGCTTTCACGAGAAGCGCGTGCGGGTACGCCGTTCGACGGTACGGTCATGACCACTTTCATCTTCGAAGTGAAGAACATCCCAGCGGCGCTTTATAAAGCCATGGGCGGCTTTGCCACTAATGGCGTCAATATGACCAAGCTGGAAAGCTATCAAAATGGCGGCAGCTTTGCTGCGACCGAATTTTTTGCCGATATCGAAGGGGCACCCGGCGACGCGGCGGTCGACCGCGCACTCGACGAACTGCATTTCCACTGCAATTCAGTGCGCTTGCTTGGTACTTATAAGCAAGCCCGCAAACGCGGTTAGGCCGCTTTCAGTGCCATTCCCCAAGCATTATCCAAGGCGAAGATAAACTGATCGGCTGCGTTATCCCAAGTGAAACGCGCGCCATATTCGGCGGCCGTTTTGCGGTCGCAGCGCAATGCGTCCAAAATGGCCTGCTGAAGCAAATCCGAAACCGCGCCGACCGCATCGCCAAGCTCGTCCGTCGGCCCAAGTCCATTTGCTCCGATAATGTCGAGCGGCCCGGGCACCGGGTACCCTGCGACTGGTACCCCGCAGGCCAGCGCCTCAATCATTACGAGTCCAAAAGTGTCGGTTTTGCTCGGGAACACAAAAGCATCGGCAGCGGCATAAGCCTGAGCAAGTTCAGAGCCGCTCAAACTGCCGGTGAATGTGGCAGCAGGATATCGCGCCCTGAGCTCCTCTAGAGCCGGACCATCGCCAACGACCACTTTGGTGCCTTCGACATGGGCATCCAAAAAGCTTTCTAGATTTTTCTCGATTGCCACCCTGCCAACCGACAACAGGATAGGTCGCGGCAGGTTTGCCAAGGTGGGATGCGGATCGAGCCCGGGTTTGAATATCGCGGTATCGATCCCTCGGGTCCATGGCCGTGTATGAGTAATCCCTCGCCCGGCAAGTTCATCGCTCAATCGCGGCGTAGCCGACAGCACCGCGCGCGATGGCGCATGGAAACGGCGCATCACTGGCCAAAAGTAATCAGGTGAAAGCCCGGTGCGAACCGAAGCATAATCGGGGAAGCGGGTATGAAACGCTGTCGTGAAGGGCACGTCATTCGACAAACACCAGCGCCGTGTGCTCCAACCGATAGGGCCTTCGGTCGAGATATGGACAATGTCAGGCCTGAATTCTCCAAGCTTTTTCCGCAAACCGAAGCGTGGGGCCAGCGCCAGCCGAATTTCGCCATAACCCGGACATGGCAAGGTGCGAAACTGGTCGGGACTGATGACGATCACATCATGACCACGCTCGCGCAGTAGCTTAACCGTCATCTCCAATGTCCGGACCACACCATTGACCTGCGGTGCCCATGCATCGGTCGCGATGGCGATTCTCACGCCGCGACCTTGGCGAGCTTATCGGCGAGGCGACGCTGGCGCGTGTGTTCGGCCCAATCGACTATCGACATGTTGCCATGCTTGTCCTCAACCAAAGCGGTGCAACTTTCGACCCAGTCGCCATCATTATAATAAGTCACGCCATCAAATTCGCGAATTTCGGCATGGTGGATGTGGCCGCATACAACGCCGTCGACGCCGCGCTCGATTGCTGCGCGTGCCACTGCCTCTTCATATTGGCCGATAAAGGCCACTGCGTTTTTGACTCGCAGCTTCATATATGAGGAAAGCGACCAATAAGGCAGATGGAACCTGCGGCGCACCGCGTTCAGCCAGACATTGGCTTTGAGCAGGAATGTGTAAGCCGCATCGCCCAAAAAGGCCAACCATTTGGCATAAAGCACGACGCTGTCGAACATGTCGCCGTGGGTAACCAGCAAAAGGCGTCCGTCGGCGGTTTCATGGATTGCTTCATGCGCCAGCTCGACGCCGCCAAAACCGAGGCCGACATAATCGCGGAACATCTCGTCATGATTGCCGGGAACATAGACAACGCGCGTGCCTTTATGCGCCATTTTAAGAATTCGGCGGAGTACTTCATTATGGCTCGACGGCCAGTACCAGCCTTTGCGCAAACGCCATCCATCGACGATATCGCCCACAAGATATAGCGTTTCGCATTTGATGCTGTGCAGGAAATCGAGCAGCAGTTCGGCGTTGCACCCCGATGTGCCCAAGTGGATATCCGATATCCACACAGTCCGGTATTTTTGCTTCGGCTGGTAACTGCGTGGTTCTTTTTCATGGAACCAATCGGGCATTTTTGAGTCAAATATACTGGTGACTTCGCCCTTGTTCAGAACGCCACCTTTTAAAACATCAGTCATGAATTTCCCAGTCGTTACCTTAACTGGAACTGCCGAATAACTGTCACGCGTTACGCGTTCACGTCATACGCGTGACAGTTTCGAGTCAAATACCGCTTTTCTGCGTCAGTTTAGAACTTTGCGCCGACCCGGATGCCGTACAAACGTGGCTCGGCGGGAATGAAGGTTGGTATACCAAATGCGCCGCCGGTATTTCCCGCATCGAGCAAATAGTCTTCGTTTAGCAGATTGCGGGCAAAGGCCGAAATCTCGAAGCGGTCGCCACCAAAGCGGAAACCTGCGTTGACATTGACCAGCGTCACCGCATCCTGGCTGGTGACAGGGTTATTTGGAATTTCGAAGAACATGCTGCTACGATAGGTTACCGAAGGCGTGGCAAAGAAGGTAACGCCGCCCAAAGGTGCATTTATCGTGAAACCACCCGATGCTTGCACTTCAGGTTGCAAGCGGAACTTGGCGCCCCGGAAATTGGCGGCAATGGTCGGTTTGTCGTCGATCCCTCCGTCTATGTAACCGATATTGCCAAAGATGCTCAGCCAGCTTGTCGGTTTGATCGTCAGTTCGGCTTCAACGCCCTTGTTCGTTGCAGTACCGGCGCTTTGTGTTTGCGTGGTGCCGTTTGGCAAGACAACGCTGACCTGGAAATTGTCATAGGTCAGGTAATAAGCGCCAATTGACCCCGAAAAAATGCCAACAGCCCCTTTCAACCCTACCTCATAATTCCAGATATTTTCGGCGAGCACTGGCGTAAAGTTTGCAGCGGGGCCAGTTGGCGTGGTGCGTGCACCAAGTTGCACCGTAGCCGAGCGGCGGCCCTTTGAAACAGTGGCGTAGCCATTGAAATTATCTGAGAATCGGTACAGCAAGTTGAAGCGCGGCAGAACCGCAGCGAAGCTGTCCTCGGTACGGAATGTCTGGCCTCCGGTATCAATTTGCCCTGGCACCACGGATGCGCCACCAGTGACAGCCGAACGCGGAACCCGCGCAAAGAAGCCCGAGCGACGCTTTTCAATTAAGACACGCGCACCAGCTGTGATCTCTAACTTCGGCGTGGGGATCCAAGTGCCATCAGCAAACATCGAATAGCTATCGTTGCGGCCCTTATTTTCAAAAACCGAGCTGTAGGGAACAGGAGGAAGTGCTTGCGCCGGAACGCTTCCATTGGGTGCAACGCACTGCGCCCGGGTTGCCGCAGTGCTCGTCAAACAAGCAAAAAACACCCGTTCGTTCGTCGAAAAAGGGACATTCTGAATGCTGTTTTCGTGGAAGAAGTTGAACCCGAACGACCCACGGAAATTGTTGTCGGTATATGCAAAGCGGGTTTCATGATTGAACTGGTCGCCCTTGGCCAGCTCGGTAAATTCAAGATACTCAGCGGCTGAACCATCAGCATCGAACACTTCGAGCGAGTCAAATTTGCGATAACCGTTGACCATGGTCAGCGCCCAGTTGTCGGCAAATTCATAGTTCACGATAAAATTGGCATCGTAAACGTCGCGGGTCAGACCAAGCTCTGCCTGATACAGATCCTGCAATGACCGTGATGACCCACCGAGATATGCATCACCAAACGGATCGCCTGGACCGGACGCTGTCGGTAGCGCCCGCGACACGAAGGCGGTGCCCGGGTTACGCTGACGATCGTAGGTGAGAATAAGATCGGCAGTCAGCGCGTCGTTCGGCGTGTACCGCAGCGAACCGCGAACACCGAGCTGATCCTGTCCGTTCAAATCATCTTGATTGGGGGCCAAATTGTTCACATAACCGTCGCGCTTTTTATAGGCGAATGCGACGCGTCCGGCGATAATGTCCGATCCCAGATTAAGATTGCCGGTCAGCAGCCGTTGGTCATAATTGCCGATACCTGCGGTCAGCGCGCCCGAAAAACCCGGCTTTGGCCGCGCTGAAATGATGCTGATCGCGCCTACTGCCGAGGCGGTACCAAATAACGTCGCCTGCGGGCCTTTGATGACTTCGATACGCTCGACATCATAAATATCCTGATAGGAACCACGCGACCGCGAGATGTCGACGCCGTTATAATATAGCGTCACCCGCGCCGCCTGTTGCGCCGATCCAGAATCGGAGGTTATTCCGCGGATCACGATGCCTGGGTTGTTCGCGCTCTGCTCCTGAACATTAAGGCCGGGAATATAATTGGCGAGTTCGTCCAGATCGCTGACGCCAAGTTCTTCGAGCCGTGCTTGGCTGACGGCGCTGATAGTTACCGGAACATCAACAAGACGCTCTTCGCGTTTTTGCGCGGTAACGATGATATCGCCTTCGAACGCCTGATCGTCGGCTTCGGCTGTTTGGGCAAACGCAGGCATCGCTGTCGTTGCGCAAAGAATGGAGAAAGTTGCAGATATATAGGGACGACGCATTTTGGGAGGCTCCTGCGGTTGGGAAACCGGCCCTATGCGCAGCGATGGCGTCAGTATTGCGAAATTCCTGCGACAGTTCCGCTCTCAAAATAAGAAGATTTTGCGACATGGCCGATACGGTCATTTTACATGGACCTTCCTGTCATCTGGCGCGTTAAGCCTGGCCCATGCAAAGGAACACTAAAATGGCAGACCTATCGCAAATTCAGGAACATGCAGAAGTCATTGGCGCCGACGGCGTCCATGTTGGCACGGTTGATGGCGTTGAAGGCAATCGCATCAAGCTGACCAAAAAAGATTCAGGCGAAGGCAGCCATAAAGGTCATCATCATTATATCGACGGCGGACTGGTTGCTTCGGTTGAAGATGGCACCGTCCGGCTTTCGGCCAATGGCGATGTTGCAGTTGCCATGGAATCTGAAGAAACCGAAAAAAACATGCCGATGTGAAATGAGTTAGGGGCGCATCTGCCTTAGTGCGCTGCTCCCCAGCTCGCTCCGGTTCCGATTTCAACGCCAAGCGGTACAGTCAGCTTGACCAACGGCTCCGCTGCGCCCGCCATGACCGCCTCGATAACCTTGCTCGCTGCCGCGACGTCCGCCTCGGGCAATTCGAAAACCAGTTCATCATGCACCTGCAGCAGCATTTTGACATTGGGCAGGCCCGCATCCAGCAAGGCAGGCCTCATTCGAACCATGGCGCGCTTGATGATATCGGCGCTTGTCCCCTGAATCGGCGCGTTGATCGAAGCGCGTTCGCTACCCTGCCGTTCAGCTTGATTGGGTGACTTTATCCGAGGGAACCATGTCTTGCGGCCAAAGAGCGTCGTCGAATGGCCGACCTCGCGTACCTCTGCGAGCGTCTCCTGAATATAATTCGAAATGCCGGGAAAGCGTTTGAAATAGGCGTCGATCAACGCTTGGGCCTCGTCGGAAGTCGACTCCAATCGCTTTGCCAATCCCCACCGCGAGATACCGTAAAGGATCGAGAAGTTGATCGTCTTCGCTCGCCCGCGTGTGTCGCGATTGACCTCGCCAAACATCTCCATTGCTGTACGCGCGTGGATATCCTCGCCCTTTTCAAAGGCATCGCGCAGCGGTTCGACATCGGCAAAATGCGCCGCGAGCCGTAGCTCGATCTGGCTATAGTCGGCGGAAAGAATAACATTGCCCGGTTCGGCCACAAAGGCATCGCGGATTTGCCGTCCGGTTTCGGTGCGGATCGGTATATTTTGCAAGTTTGGATCGGTTGAAGACAGGCGCCCGGTTTGAGCGCCAACAAGGCTATAACTGGTGTGAACTCGGCCAGTCGCCGGATCGATCTGCTGCTGAAGGCTGTCGGTGTAGGTCGATTTGAGCTTCGATAATTGCCGCCAGTCCAAAACCTTACGCGCTATTTCGACCCCCTGCCCGGCCAAGTCTTCGAGCACTGTTACATCAGTCGAATATTGCCCGGACTTGCCTTTCTTACCGCCTTTGTGACCCAATTTGCCGAACAGGATTTCTCCCAGTTGCTGCGGACTGCCGATTGTGAATGGTTGACCGGCGAGCGCATGGATTTCTTTTTCCAGCACCTCCATTTGCGCCGCAAACTCGCCCGATAGCCGTGCCAGCACAGCCCGGTCGACCTTGATGCCGGTGCATTCCATTTTGGACAGCACTGGGACGAGCGGTCGATCGACGAGTTCATACACGCTCGTCGCCTTTTCGGGGCTAAGCCGCAGTTTCAGATGGTGCCAAAGTCGCAAGGTTATGTCGGCATCTTCGGCGGCGTAGCATGTGGCGTCGGCCAAGGGCACGGCCGCAAAGCCAATCTGGCTTTTGCCAGTGCCGGTGACGGTCTTGTACGAAATGCACTCGTGGCCAAGATGCACTTTGGCCAGCTCGTCCATGCCATGCCCCTGTCGCCCCGCGTCGAGTGCGAAGCTCATGACCATCGTATCGTCATAGGGGCTGATGGTAACACCATGCCGCGCGAGCACCGACATGTCATATTTCAGATTCTGCCCGATTTTAAGGACCGACGGGTCGGTCAGCAACGGTTTCAACCGCTCGATAGCCAACGCCATTTCGACCTGCTCCGGCTTTTCGGCAAACATATCGGTGCCGCCATGGGCGAGCGGCACGTAACACGCCTCGCCCGGCGCAACCGCCAGAGAAAAGCCGACAAGATTGGCGCTCGCGGCCTGCAAGCTGTCGGTTTCGGTATCGAAGCCGAGCGTGCCGGTTTCATGTGCGCGGGTGATCCAATGGTCGAGCCGCGCCAGGTCGGTTACGCACTCGTAGCTTTTGGTGTCGATGGGCGGCATCTGCATAGGCTGAGCCGAACTTCCCTGGGCCGGTGCAGCCGCCGCACCATCACCGTTGCTCGTGGCCTTGGGATTACCCGCGATCGATTTATTAGCAGCAGCGGTATCGCCGGTTACCAAGCCGATACGTTTGAGCAACGAGTTGAACCCATGATGCTGGAGGAAAGCCGCTAGTGGTTCCTCGGGGATCGCGCCGAGTTGCATATCGTCAATCGCAATTGGCAACGGGCAATCTTCCTTGAGCGTTACCAATACCTTCGACAGCCGCGCTTTTTCGGCATGTTCGATCAGATTATCTCGCATTTTCGAAGGCTTCATACCGGGCGCGGCAGCCAGCACGCTTTCGAGGTCACCAAATTCCTGAATGAGTTTGGTTGCGGTCTTCGGACCGACCCCAGGAACGCCCGGAACATTGTCCACGCTATCGCCCATCAGCGCCAACACGTCACCAACCTTTTCCGGACCGACGCCGAACTTCTCGGTCACTTCCTCGGTGCGGATGCGTTCATTTTTCATCGTGTCGAACATGTCGACGCACGGTTCAACGAGCTGCATCAGGTCTTTGTCGGAGGACACAATGGTGACATGCCACCCTGCCCGGCACGCCGCCTTGGCATAACTTGCGATCATGTCGTCGGCTTCGACATTATCTTCTTCGATCATGGGCAGCGAAAAGGCACGCGTGGCATCGCGGATCATCGGGAATTGCGGGCGCAAATCCTCCGGCGGCTCAGGCCGGTTAGCCTTGTAGAGGTCGTAAATTTCGTTGCGGAACGATTGGCTCGATTTGTCGAGCACGACTGCCATATGCGTCGGCCCGTCCGCCTTATGCAAGTCATCCGCCAGCTTCCACAGCATCGTGGTGTATCCATAGACTGCGCCAACAGGCTCACCGTGCTGATTGGTCAGCGGCGGCAGGCGATGATAGGCACGGAAAATATAAGCGGAGCCATCGACCAGGTAGAGATGCTTTTGTTCGGACATGCCGCATTCGATAGCAGCGGCATTCGCCTGCGCCTATGGCGAATTAACGAACGGGACACCGAACTTAGTCGGTTATAGCGGGCTCAGCGGCGCGGCGGGTTTGCAATTCGACGTAGCCGCGCTTGAGAACAGCCATCCCGCGGCTGCATGCACGTTTATCGGTGCTGTTATTACTGCTGCAAACGCAGCGCAACTTTGCAAGAACTTTTCGGGCAGAGTAGGTTGGGCCGAATTCGTACAAGTATGTACTCGGATTGGCTATGTAGGCCGGGTCGCCAGGAAAACTATTTACCATCGGGTTCGCCAATCAGGCGCTGCTTGATGAAAACGCCAAAATTACGCTTGCCGCAAACACACGCATTCGATCTCTCCTCGATTCCCTAAGCCAACAATCACGCCATTCCTTGCCTGAATTCGGGATGAATATCGGGCTTTGCTAGCATGATGTTTGCAGGTTTTCCGCCATTTATACGCACCAGCTTGGGCGTCCCTTCGGTCATATATTGCCAGCGAAAAAAGCGGAAGGTTATCACCTGATTTATCGTTACTGCGCCCATCCGCTTGTGTGAAAGCAGCGATGGCAAATTATAGTCGGCAATCCAACTCATCGACCAACGCCTGTCATGTTCGCGGAGCCATTTTGCAGTTCCCGCCCACAATGCGGCAAATCCCCTGCCAAGCCGATGCTGCGGCTTGATCCACAGGCCTGCATCCCACGCGGCATCGAAGGGCACATGAAAGCGGATCGGCATCGCGTCTTCTTCGAAAGGGCCAGCCCCGACCCACGTGACGCCGACAAGTTCGTCCTTGCGATTATAGGCAGCGAGACATGTCATATTTTGTGCGAAGCGGAGGCGTTGGACATCTGGAGGCACATCGATAATGTGACCCAGCAATGCGCTCGGCGATATCGGTTCGACCCGAAAGCCTTTTGGCATCACGGGCATGCCTGCAACCGGAACAGCGACGAGCGTCAACCGGCTATACCCGACCATACCCGCCTTTGCGGCCAACCGAGCAGCGGCGTAGGAGACCACACCGGCAAGTCCCAATAACTTCAGACTGGCAATGTCAGGCACTTCATACTCCGATGCATATTTGCGTTGTATAGCGCAATTTCAAGAAGAAATCCTGAATGGATTGCTTGGTGCGATGATTGAAATGCAACGACTAAGTGCGCGCGACTTTATCCCGTAAGCGCAGGAATATTGAATATAAATTTCAGCGAACACCAAGCCGCCGATCTGATTTGACCATCACCCAGGCCGATGCCTTGGCCTTGTTTCGGCACACCCATTCGATTTTGCGCACTTGGTGGCCCAATTGGTCGTTGGCGAAATCGCACACTTCCCGCGCAGTTCGATCAATATGCAAGGCGAGGATTTTCTGACCCTTTGAGGTGTTCAAATTGATGTCATCGGTGCGGACGCTGACCGAATGGGTTTCCTCCGACGCGGCATTTGCGGCTAAAGGTAGCGTTGCGAAAATGGCTGCCATTGCCAATTTTGTAAATACCAACATGAAATTCTCCTGATTGATATATTGCGCCGGAGCGTTTCGCGATGCGCGGACAACAATTTGCAGGAGGAGAGCGGACTTTCGTGCTTGCTTCGAAACGCAGCTAGCCGATTTCAAAATCGACCAGAGCGCTTGGGCAAAAGAACTTGTCGCTACGCATTCGGTCTGGCAGCCAGCTTCCATGTCTATCTTCAGCCAAATTGACCTGATGGCGCGTGGCGGTTCTATTGCATTACTTGCTTTATGGAGCTGGTTGCTCATCCGCGATCACCGCCCAGTCCTTGCGGCCAGAGTAGCGGTGCTAATGAATATCGCGATTATTTGCTATTTGCTGACTACTGCCGATTGGATGGACCGGCATTTTAGTGTTCTTGGCCTTACCATTGCTTTGGGCGCAGGTTCGGCACCGGGGTTGTTTTGGCTTTTTTCCAAAGCTTGGTTCAACGACGAAAAGCAGATCGGCTTGAGCAGCATTTACCTAGTGCTGTTTTCGATTCTCAATATGCTGATAATGCAACTTAGCTTTATTGAAGGCGGCGCCGTCAATCAAATTACCGGGGCTATTTTTCGTCTCGGCATGTTGGCGTTTGCTGGTGCAGGACTGTGGGAAGCATGGCGCGGACGAAATGGCGATCTTGTCGAGGGACGCAGGAGATTGCGGCCGCGGATCGTTGCGGCAGTCGGCGGCTATGTCATCATTATTGCGTTTACCGAAATCGCTGTCTTCAACGCCGCTGCCCCGCGTTGGATTATTGGGATTGTCGGCAGTAGCATCGTTCTGATTACATTCCTGTTTTGCGCGGCGATGTTCGGAATGCGGCAGGCGGATTTGTTCGGCCCAGTAAATGGCGGAAAGCCGATAACTGCCAGAACTGTTGCCGACGACCCGCTTGCAGAAAAACTGTGCAACCATATGGAGCGCGAATTGGCATGGCGTGACGAAGGTTTATCGATCGCCGCACTTGCAGCCCAGTTGGGCGAGCAGGAATACCGGTTGCGCCGTGTTATCAATGGACAGCTTGGCCATCGGAACTTTGCCGCGTTTCTGAACGGGTATCGGCTCACCGAAGTAAAGGCAGCACTTGCCGATCCTAGCCAAAAAGAAGTGCCAATTATCACCATCGCGCTTGATGCAGGTTTTGGTTCGCTCGGTCCGTTCAACCGCGCATTTCGTGAAGCCGAGGGGATGACGCCCAGCGCGTTTAGAGCACAAGCCGCTGGCTGATTTCGAAATCGGCTAGCCAGTTTCGGAATGATGCGAGTAAACTGCGCGTTAGGCAGGCAGGTGAATTGTATTTACTGCCAAGGACCACACTATGACCACTGGATTTCCTCCCCTCGACATTCTGCTCAACCATGGGCTGGATATTGTCAGCTTCGATATGGGGCGATACCTGATCGCTGCATCGCTTACCTTTGCAGTCGTCTGGATGTTACGCCGCACCGCGCTTAAAACCCGTAAGATACAGACACGCGAAGCAACTTCAGCCGACATGCGGCGCGAATTTTTGCAATCGCTTCAATCAGTGTTTGTTTACACAATTGGTGTGTGCTTCCTGATCTGGGGCCGCGAGGTTGGCCTGTTTTACAGCATTCTTGGCGAAGGGATCGGGATTTGGACCGACCTGTTCATTCTCGCTGCAATAATCATTGCGCACGACGCCTATTTCTATTGGGCGCACCGTTTCATGCACCATCCGAAACTGTTCAAGACATTCCACCGCGCGCATCACCGTTCGATCACGCCGACACCTTGGGCCGCGTATAGTTTCGCCATGCCCGAGGCTGTGGTCATGTTCATGTTTGTGCCCATCTGGCAGTTCTTCGTTCCGACACCGGGCTGGGTGATGTTCACCTGGCTCAATTTCCAGATCATCCGCAATGCCATGGGCCATGCCGGCTTCGAATTTATGCCACGCTGGTGGCTGGCGACGCCGCTGACCAGCTGGATCAACACAACGACGCACCATGACTTGCACCATAATGGCGGCTTCAACACAAATTACGGCCTATATTTCACGTGGTGGGACAAATGGATGGGAACCGAACATCCCAAATATCATGCGAAATTTGCCGAGGTCGTCGGACGCGGCAAAGAGCAGATCGGAGTGCCGGAAACCGCGCTCGCTTAGGGCGCTTCTTCACCCCATAGACGTTCGTCTTCGATATAGCCAAAGCGGCCGGCATTTTCAAAACGGCACCAGCCCTTTTGGCATTCCTCTATGCGGCCAACAACGCCCGGCTCAACGCGCCAGGCAATGCGCGCGGTTTCTTGCGGGGTTTCGCGCAATGACCCTACCCCGCTGCCGATAACAACCGCGGTGCGTTTCGGACTTAAAAGCCGGACGTGCATCCAGCCTTGGTCACCATCAGGATCTTCAACTTTACGCCAGACGCTGTGAACGGCCACAACTTTGACCGGCAAATTCTGCCTTTTATACACCCATTTCACCGGAAATTCGGTGCTCGGGCCAGTGCGCATCCGCGCTTCTGGCTCTTCGATTGAGGCCCAATACGGCGTTTTTTGCTGCGATTGCGCGACTGCTGCGCAGGTACCGAACAAAGCCGCGCAAATCGAAACAGACTGCCAAATGATTTTTGCGTGATTTGCCATGATCTTACCCCACCACCGCCGCTTATAGTGTAAGGTCTGCCGACAGTGCAACCATCCTGTCTTGACGTCATGTAAAAATCGGCTTTAGTCCGCCCATGCCTGAACTTACCCGCATCGAACGACCGCGAGTCCATGTGACGCGGAAACTATTGCCCGCTGTCGAGGCCCGGATGGCCGAACTGTTCGATGCCGGTTTCAACACCGACGATAGACCGAAGAGTAACGACGAATTAATGGTCGCGATGTCGGACTGTGATGTCCTTGTACCAACCGTCACCGACAGCATCAATGGCGACCTGATCGGCCGCGCGCCCCCGCGCCTCAAACTCATTGCCAACTATGGCGCCGGGGTGAACCACATCGACCTTGCGGCGGCCAAAGCAAAAGGCATCATGGTCACGAATACGCCCGGCGTGTTCACTGACGATACCGCTGATCTGACGATGGCGCTGATCCTTAATGTCCCGCGCCGTTTGGGTGAGGGGCACAGGGCAATGCGCGCTGGCGAATGGGATGGCTGGCGTCCGACTGGTATGCTCGGCCATCGTATCGGCGGCAAAACGCTGGGCATTATCGGCTTTGGTCGGATTGGCGAGGCCGTTGCGCTACGTGCCAAAGCCTTTGGCCTGAATATCATCTATAACAAGCGCCAGCGCCTGCCAGCCAGCGTCGAAGAGGAGCTTGGGGTCACATTCGAACCCGATCTTGACCGCCTCGTGGCGCGCGCCGATATCATAACCCTTCACTGCCCGCTGACAGCGGAAACCGATAAAATTATCAACGCGCAGCGTATCGCCATGATGAAGCCCGACGCTTATATCATCAACAGTTCGCGCGGGGAATTGATCGACGAGGACGCTTTGATCTCCGCACTCGAAACCGGCGGCATCGCTGGCGCAGGGCTTGATGTTTATACGCACGAGCCGGCGGTCGATCCGCGCCTCTTTGCCATTCCCAACGTCGTCTTGCTACCGCATTTGGGCAGCGCGACATTCGAGGGCCGCGAGGCATCGGGCGAGCGCGTCATCGCCAATATCCGGATGTGGGCCGACGCCCACCGCCCGCCCGATCAGGTGCTGGAAGGCTGGAGCTAAGCGCAATATTGTGTCGGAAAACGGGCATTAACCGTAATTTTTTGCTTTCAACTGGGGCTGTTACTGGATTAGGACCCCGCAAAAGTAATTTGGGGCGGAAGCGGGATATGATCCAAAACTTGTTCAGATTGGCATTGATGCTCAGCGCATTTGTCGCAGTACCGGCTATCGCACAGGATACAATGATCACCTTGCCTGAAGTAAATAGCGGCGACAGCGCATGGATCTTGACCGCCTCGGCGCTGGTACTGATGATGACATTACCGGGCCTTGCGCTTTTTTATGGCGGATTGGTCCGTGCCAAGAATTTCCTGTCCGTGCTGGTGCAATGCGGCGCGATTGCTGCGGTGGCATCGGTTATCTGGATTGGTGTCGGTTACAGCCTCGCCTTCTCGGTGAACGGCAACGCCTACATCGGTTCGGCAGAGAATTTCATGTTTGGCGGATTGCTGGATTCGGTTCGGGAAGACCAGACGATTGGCGAACTCGCCTTTGCTCTGTTCCAGATGACATTCGCCATCATCACCCCCGCGCTGATCGTTGGCGCGTGGGTCGAACGCGCCCGTTTCGGGTGGGTTGTGGCATTTAGCGCATTGTGGTCGCTGTTGGTCTATGTCCCCGTGACCCGCTGGGTATGGGGCGGAGGTTTCCTCGCTGAGCAGGGCGTCATCGATTTTGCGGGCGGTATTGTCGTGCACACCACAGCGGGGATTTCCGCCCTGGTTGTGGCGTTGATGCTGGGCAAACGCATCGGCTTTCCCAAGACGCTGATGCTGCCGCACAGCCCGGCGCTGACTGTGGCAGGCGCTGGCTTGCTTTGGGTAGGCTGGTTCGGTTTTAATGGCGGTTCGGCGCTGGCGGCAAACGACGCGGCGGCAAGCGCGATTATCAACACGCATGTTGCGGCCTCGGTCGCGGCCTTGGTATGGTTGCTGATCGAGCGCATCAAAGTAGGAAAATCAACCGCCGTCGGTTTTGCCACCGGTGCGGTCGCTGGCCTGGCCACGGTCACCCCTGCGGCGGGAACCGTTGGCCCCGGCGGCGCGATCATTATTGGGTTGCTCGCAGGGATGGTCTGTTTCTGGTTCGTTGGCCTGATCAAGGGCATGTTGAAAATCGACGACTCGCTCGACGTATTCGCTGTCCACGGCATCGGCGGAATGATGGGGTCGCTGCTCCTCGCGGTGTTCGCTAGTGAGAGCCTTGGCGGTGTTGGCTATGCCGAAGGCGCAGGCATGGCGTCGCAGCTTTGGGTGCAATTGAAAGGCGTCGCGATTGTCGCCGTCTACTCGGCGGTGGTGACGCTCATCATCGGCTATATGGTCTCAATGGTCCTACCGATGCGGGTCAGCGAAGACCAAGAACGCGACGGCCTCGACATTGCCAGCCATGGCGAGCGGGCTTGGGATCTGGATTGAGGCTCGGCAGCTTCTTTGCGGAATTAGCCCTGCTGACATCGGCGGGTGCTTTCGGCGAGGAGGCCGCTATAAAACCTGAAGAAGTGTTGACTGCTGAAGATGAAGCAATTGCCACGAAAATCTGGCAGACACATGTCCCGCAATCCGGGCAGTCGCTGACAGTTGAAGGCGAACTAATCCGCGCGGTGGAGAAACTGCGCGATGAGGCTCAGCGCAATGGAAATGGCAATCGCGACAAAGAGCATGTCATTCTTGTGGACTACCTAGCCGATACATTGGCCAAAGACGCCGTTTTCACTGAGCTCCAACAAACACGTATCTGTAACATCACTCACCAATTGCGGCAGAATGATTTGGTTGAGCTTGATGACGAACCCTACGACTATCTAATGAGCCGTATTGTGGAATATTACAAAAAATACGGATCGCAGCCGCGTGAGATCAATCCGGACCTTTGGCGCTGAAAGCTACCGCCGCTGGTCAAACCGCCGCCCGACCATGGCGCTCGCAATGTTGACTTTCTGGATATCAATCGACCCGCCAGCAATGCCCCAGCCCCATGCGTCCCGCATCCGGCGTTCCATCGGGTAGGCGGTGGAATAGCCATAGCCACCCATCATCTGCACCGCATTGCCTGTCACATTTCGCGCAATCTGGTTGGCGAAGCATTTGGCGGTGCTGCTGTCGAGAATTGACGGCAGCCCTTTGTCGGCATTCACCGCGGCTCGCCAGATGAGCAGCCGCGCCGCCTCCACCTCCATTTGCATTTCCGCAAGTTTCATCTGCACCGCCTGAAAATCGGCGAGCGGTTTGCCGAACTGTTGGCGTTCCTGCACATAGGCGAGAACATCCTCGAGCGCGCCAGACGCCTGCGCCAACGCCATTGTCGCATTGCCGCAGCGTTCTAGGTCGAATGCCTCCATCAGCTTAGCAAATCCGCCTGCCGGAACCACGATATTGCCTATCGGCACCTTCACATTGTCGAGGTAGATGTCAGCCGACGGCACCCCACGAAAGCCCATAAGCAGTTCAGGCTCGCCAAAGGTCAGCCCTTCCATGCCCTTCTCGACCAGCACCGCACCGATGCCTTTTGCACCGGGCGCATCGGACAGGCGGGTGTAAACGAGATACGCATCGCTACGCCCGCCGCCCGAGCACCAGCGTTTGGTGCCGTTGATCGTCACTTTGTCGCCATCAACCACCCCGCGCGTTGTCAAGTCGGTCAGCGCGGTTCCGGCACCGGGCTCCGACATCGACACCGCGACGATCATTTCGCCGCGACATACCGCAGGTACGAAACGCTGCTTCAACGCTTCCGGCGCGAAATGGCGGATGGCTTGGACTGGCCCCACATTAGCTTCAAAACAGGGAAAGGCGACCGCACTTGAGACCTTCGCCAGTTCTTCGAGTACAATTAGCGCGTCGAGATTGGAAAGGTTCAGGCCACCCAGTTCTTCGGGTATATTGATGCCCAAAAACCCCATCTCGGCCATTCGTTTGACCATATCATGCGGCAGGGGTTCGTTATTCGCCTCAAGGCTCGAAGCCAGCGGAGCGAGCTCTTTTTGCGCAAAGGCACGCGCGGTTTCTTTCAGTGCCTGCTGTTCTTCGGTAAAACTGAAATCCATCGCCGCGCTCCTCAATTTAATCGAACGATTAAATCAGTAGCGAACACAGCAATTCGGTCAACCGCCGTTTAAGGTCAGTTGCCTGAACAGGGCGCGGTCGAGCATTTCGTCGAACTTGCAACCGAGTCTGTCGCCTTCGGCCCAAACGGCGGTTGCGCTGATCGGGTTGCTGCCTGCAAGCCGCAGCCACAAGCGGTCGCCAACCTCGATGCTGCTGTCGATCAAAACTCGGCATCCGTAAATCGATAGATCGACAAGGCGGGCTTCAATCGGATGCTTGGCATGGCGCCGGACTGTAGCTTTAGCGAGCAGCACAGGATGGCGCATTGCCTCGCGTTGTTCCAGCCGGGCAGGTTCAACTCTCCGATATTGCGACGTCATATAACCCATCAACATCCCCTGACAAAAGGACTAGCGGGATAAGGTCAATATTCGGTAAATGTGAAATTCCGTCAATCGCCGGTCAATATCCGGTCCACCAGTTGCTGTACCGTGGGTACGAAGCCGTTCGAATAAAACGGATCCTTGCCAAACAGATAAGCGCTGTGCCCAGCAAACATCAGGTTTTCGTCGATTGGCGCACCGTGAGCGATATTCTGCAACGCCTTTTGGATACAGAAACTGCGCGGGTCAGCGAGCCGTCCGGTCGAGTTATTGTCATGGTCTTTCCATGAAGAGAATCCGCAATGTGACAGGCAGCCCATGCAATCCTTCTGGTCCTTACGGATGACCTCGCCCGATCCCGGCGTGACAAACACCAGCGTATTGTCCGGTGTCTTCAGCGCAACGGTGAAACCGCGTGCGTGCCATTCGCGGGCCTTCATCAAACTGGCAGTGGTCACCCAGAAATTCTTGCCCTTTACGCCAACATCAAGCTGAGCGGTATGTTCAAGGTCGGCGGCCTGTACATAGGCAATCTGTCGGTCGGAGCGCGCCTGCAATTCGTTCAAAAATGGATTGATCACGGCGCTCGAATAAAATCCGGTTGGCGAGAACTGGTGCAGCAATACGCCGTCTTCCGGAATCTTGGTTAGCGCGTCTTTCCAGCCGTCTGGAATGGGGCTTTCTTGGGTCAACAATGGCCGCGTGCCAAGCTGAAAGGCTATTTGCCCAAGCTCGGGATTGTCGATCCAGTTTTCCCATTCACGAAGGAACCAGACGCCGCCTGCCATCACAATCGGCAGCTCGTCGGATATGCCTTCAGCCCGCATTACATCACGCAACGCTTTTACGCGCGGATACGGATCTTCGGGGCTACGCGGGTCTTCTGCATTGGAAAGGCCATTATGTCCGCCCGCAAGCCAAGGGTCTTCATATACCACGGCGCCCAGCCATTCAGGCACTTTATGATAAGCGCGTTTCCACAACGCGCGAAAGGCCCGTGCGGAGCTGACAATCGGCAGATAATAGACGCCATATTGCGCGGCAATTTCAGAAAGCTTGTAAGGCATTCCGGCACCGCACGTTACACCCGTGACCATGCCTTTGGTTGCTTCTAAAATTCCGTGAAGGATGCGCTGCGACCCGCCCATTTCCCACAGCACGTTGATGTTGATTGCACCCCTGCCGTTTGCGATTTCATGTGCAAGCCGGACTTGGGCTATTCCGCCCTTGATGCCATATTCGACAAGCTCTTCATGCCGCTCTGCACGGGTTTTGCCGTGAAAAACCTGCGGGATCATGTCACCATTTTCGTCATAGCTATCAGCATTAACTGCCGAAACGGTGCCAATTCCGCCGGCCGCGGCCCATGCTCCGGAACTTGCATGATTGGTTGCGGCAACACCTTTGCCGCCCTCGACCAGCGGCCACACTTCGCGACCACCGTACATTATGGGTTTCAGACCCTTGAACACAATTTCGACCCCTATAGCCTAAAAAGGCGCGTAATAGCGCGCTCTGCATCACTTTGCGCTATCGCAAACATTCAGCTTTGTCGCGCAAAATCGGCGCGTTTCATCGCAGAACCATAGAGCTGGCGATAACGGGCAAACATCGTTGCTTCGTCATATTGCGAGCAGGCAACGAGCCGGTTTGCCTCTCCAACGCTCGCGCGCAAACTGGCATCTTCTGCGAGTTTTCGGATCGCCTCGGCCAATGCATCTTCGTCCTGACGTGCCACGATATAAGGCAGATTTTCGCGCGCAACGATGTTGCGGACATCACCAACATCGGTCGAAACTGCGGGCAGCGCGCTAGTCATCGCCTCAACCAGCGAGATTGGATATTGCTCGCTGTCCGAAGACAAAGCAAAGATGTCAAACAGCCGAATATACCGCGCAGGATCTCGCAAAAAGCCAGGCATCATGACGCGGTCAGCTATGCCGAGCCGATCCGCCTCGGCCATGATGGCGCCGCGTTCGGGTCCTTCACCGGCAATCGCCAGCCGGACATTCGGCCCGGCCGCAGCAACAGCGCGAACCAGACGCGGCAGGTTTTTGACTGTGCGAAGGCCAGCAATCGTGCCTACGACGATTTCGCCGTAGCGTTTCTGAAAACCTGGAAACGACCCACGTTGCGGGCGACGGTTGAAATGTTCGGTATCGATCGCGTTGGGAAACCGGCAGATTTTGTCGGGCGGCTGGTGCCAAGCATTGCGCGCAATCTGCTCAAGCGTTTTGGATGGCACCACCAGCGCATGGGAGCGTTGCAACGCGATCATCCGAAACCAGTTGCGGCGGGCTTTCAGCCGGTCGATTTCGTCATGGTTGAAACCGTCTTCATGGTGGATCAGCGGCGGCAGGCCCATACTTTGTCCAAGCAATGTGCGCGCCATCACGCCGTCCATCGACCCCCAATTATAGCTGAGTACAAGATGGAATTTCTTCATATATTTGGCGAGCCTGCGATAGCGGCCCATGCCCGGCATTCCGGCGAGCGAAGGCGCGGCATCTTTAGGAAAGCTGACCTTGATCCGCTTATCGATCGCGTCCGCCGCGCCGAAAGCATCGGGAACCGCCGACAATACCGTGTGCTCGGCCTGATCGCCAAAATGGTTCATCAACCGGACGGTACGCGATTCCTGACCGCCCAAATTGAAGCTGCTATGCAAATGGAGGATGCGTACCGCCGCCATGCTTGTGTTTCCCTAATGCACCCCCCAGATGGGTTTAATGCAAATCAAAGTCATGCCGTCCCCCTACCGCCCCGATCCGAAAATCACCAGTCTTGGTGAAAAAATCGGTGATGCGGTTCAGGCCGCGGATTTTCCGAAAACCATTTTGCGCTTTCGAAACGACCGCTGGGCGGCAACGGTAGGACTCGAATCTTTGAGAGATGACGAATGGCTTCAACATTTCGGACGTTTTGAACCACTTCTCGGAAATATGTCCGAACCGCTAGCGTTGCGCTATCACGGACACCAATTTCGCGTATATAATCCGGATATTGGCGATGGACGGGGATTTCTCTTTGCCCAGTTGCGCGACGGATATGACCGGTTGCTAGATTTGGGTACCAAAGGGTCGGGAACGACGCCTTATAGCCGCCGGGGTGACGGTCGCCTGACGCTCAAAGGCGGGGTTCGCGAGATATTGGCCACCGAAATGCTCGAGGCATTGGGCGTCAACACCTCCAAAACCTTCTCGCTCATTGAAACCGGCGAGCAATTGATGCGCGGGGATGAACCTTCGCCGACGCGGTCTGCCATGATGGTGCGGCTCAGCCATAGCCATATCCGAATCGGCACATTCCAGCGTATCGCCGCAGAGGGCGATGTCGAAATGATGGAACGGCTGGTCGAATATACTTTGACGAATTTATACAACGAAACGCCAACAGAAAATCCGGCAGCGCAGTTGCTCAACCTTGCGGTCGAGCGTATCGCCGATCTCGCAGCTTCCTATATGGTCGCAGGCTTTGTCCACGGCGTACTCAACACCGACAATATCAACATCACCGGCGAAAGTTTCGATTACGGCCCTTGGCGATTTACCGAATTTTGGGACCCGCGTTTCACCGCCGCCTATTTCGATGAGAGCGGATTATATGCGTTCGGCAGACAAGCCGAGGCGATTCACTGGAATCTGGGCCAACTCGCGGTTTCACTTCGGTTAATTTGCGAGGCACCACCCTTAATTGAAGCGTTGGAGCGGTTTCCGGGCCTTTTCCAGAATGCGATTGTTCGCCGTTTCCTGTGGCGGCTTGGCGTGGAACCGCGGGGCGAAGAAAGGGACAGGCTGCTGGTTGAAGCGGGTGAACGAGCCATGGTCCGCGAACAGATTCCGATTGACCGCCTTTTCTTTGAGCATCGCGCCGGGCGCTCGGACGATCCCTCGAGATATGGCGAAATGCGCAGGGCCTTTGCCAAAATGCTAAGCGATTACCGCAATCCTGGTACCGCCGGACATTCGTACTGGGCGAAAGCGGACCCCTGCTCAATGCTGATCGACGAAGTCGAGAGCATCTGGAGCGCAATTGCCGACAGGGACGATTGGGCCCTTTTAAATCGAAAGATATCTGCCATCCGGATTATGGGTGAAGCCCATGCGAAAGACCGCTGAAACCGGCATTTCTACAAATATAATTTACTTGATGGTAAACACTTGCACGGCATTATAGTAAACTTCGATTAACCGCGTTGGCAGAGAGCATGCCTTGCCTGAACTGATTTCATTTGAACCCGCAACTGGTGCCGAGCTTTGGCGCGGACCGGAGAGCGATGTCGACCAAGAGGTCGCGGCTGCGCGTGCTGCATGGCCACAATGGGCGGCGGCGCCTTTATCGCACCGCATCGAACGAGTCCGCAATTTCGGCAACCGGGTGCGCGCCAATCTTGAAAGCTTCGCCGATGTCATCGCACGCGAAACCGGAAAGCCCCTGTGGGAAGCGCGCAACGAGGTTGAATCGGTCGTCGGCAAAGTCGACATTTCGATCAGGGCTTACGCTGATCGGACTTCGCAACGCAGGCTGGAGGGCAAAGTCGGTACGCGAAGCGCGCTGCGCCATAAGCCACATGGCGTGCTGGCGGTGCTGGGGCCTTATAATTTCCCCGCACATTTGCCGAACGGGCATATTATCCCCGCGTTGATTGCAGGAAACGCGATTGTCTTTAAACCATCCGAAAAGACCCCGGCTGTCGGCCACATGCTGGTCGATTACTATCACAAATCGGGCATTCCCGAAGGCGTGGTACGTATCGCGCAAGGTGGCGCAGAAACCGGCAAGGCGCTATCGCATCATCCCGATATTGACGGGCTGCTGTTTACCGGTTCGGCGCAAACCGGGATAGCTTTGAACCGTCAGTTCGCGCATCGCCCCGACAAGATTCTCGCGCTGGAAATGGGCGGGAATAATCCGATCATTGTGTGGGACACCCGCGACATTCACAGCGCCGCAGTGCTTGTCGTGCAGTCCGCATTTCTGAGTGCAGGCCAACGCTGCACTGCCGCACGCCGGTTGATTGTGAAAGATGAGCTTTATGATCAGGTTGTCGGCGAGGTGAGGAAAATCGCCGACCGGCTGGTCATCGGCGAACCGCACGGCGAACCGCCACCCTTCATGGGACCAGTTATCGACAATGAACTGTGCGACAATTTGGTCGAGAGCTTTCTTGCTCTGATGAGCCGTGGCGGACGGCCGATCAAGCATATGGCGGTGCCTATTCAGGGACGGCCGTTTCTCACTCCCGGAATCATCGACGTAACGGACATGAAGGACCGCCCCGACATCGAATTATTTGGCCCCCTATTGCAAGTCATCCGTGTGCCAGATTTTACTGCAGCGATTATCGAGGCTAACAACACGCGATTTGGTCTTTCTGCAGCATTGATTGGCGGCACGGCTGCCCAATATGACGAATTTTGGGCCAATAGCCGTGCAGGTATCGTAAACTGGAACGCGCCGACCAATGGCGCTTCATCGGCGGCACCATTTGGTGGCATCGGCCTATCGGGCAACCATCGGCCAAGCGCTTATTACGCCGCCGATTATTGCGCTTATCCCGTTGTTTCTTCCGAAAATGACCAACCCAAGGCGATGATCGGCATAGGTCTGAAGGACGAAGACAGCGCGCCGGTTTTCGAACCCAAAGCCGCCCTCTAAAGTTCTGCTACCCGCTGCGCAATATATCCTGATTTGAAGCTGTCACACCGCGTTGGCATGTTTGACTGATGGAAAAAGCACGAGTCTATCTGGTCGGCGCAGGCCCCGGTGATCCCGAATTATTGACATTGAAAGCGGCGCGACTGATCGCGACAGCCGATGTCATTGTCCATGACGGGCTCGTCGACGATGCGATCATGGATATGGTGAACCCGGCGGCCAGACTTATTTCGGTCGCCAAACAGCGCAGCCGGCATTCCGTGCCGCAAGAAGGGATAAACGAAATTCTCGTCCGCGAGGCACAGGCAGGTCGCCTTGTCGTTCGCCTGAAAGGCGGCGATCCGTTTGTGTTCGGGCGCGGCGGCGAAGAGGCCGAGGCATGCCGTGATGCAGGTATCGACGTTGAAGTTGTCCCCGGCATATCGGCAGCGATGGGTGGCGCTGCAGAAGCCATGCTTCCCCTCACCCACCGCGATGCGTCAAGCGCGGTCAGCTTCGTTGCTGGCCAGTGCAAGGGCCTGACCGACCAGAATTGGGCGGGACTCGCTGGCAAGGGCCGCACGCTGGTTATCTATATGGGCGTTGCCACCGCAGCCGATATTACCGAAAAGCTGATTGCCGACGGCGTATCGCCAGACATGCCGGTAGCGGTGCTCGAACGCGTAACGCGCAAGGGGTCGCGCGCCATTCGCACTTTACTGACTGACCTCGGCGATATGATCGGCCGCGAGGGCGTGGCATCGCCAGCGATCATCATCGTCGGCGAAGTCGTCCTCAAATCGGATGCGCAGGACAAGATCCGCGCATTTGCCAAACAAGCGGAGCAACTCGTGTGAAAATACTGACTGGTAATGATTTGGCTTCAGGGGCCGTCACCTGGTGGACTGGCCAAGGTTGGTCGATCCATGTTGAAGACGCAGCCGATGTCGGCGAGCAAGGTGAAGCCATATTGCACGCCGAGGAAGGCGCTCGCCGGGTTAACGCGCCCTATATCATCGATGCAATCGCAACGCCCGAAGGCCCTCGTCCAGCGCACATCAAGGATCGGGTTCGAGCACTTGGGCCAACCGTTCGTCCCGACCTGACATTGAAACCGGCCGATCCCACTGCTGGCGAATGGGTGATTTGAAATGTATCAATATGACACTTACGACCAAGCTATTGTTGACGCCCGCGTCGAGGAATTTCGCGATCAGGTAAGGCGCCGTCTGTCGGGCGAGATGACCGAGGACCAGTTCAAACCGCTGCGGCTGATGAACGGCCTGTACCTGCAACTTCACGCCTATATGCTTCGGGTCGCCATTCCTTACGGTACGCTCGACAGCCGCCAGATGCATCTATTGGGTCATATCGCGCGCAAATATGACCGCGGTTACGGCCACTTCACTACGCGGCAGAATATCCAGTATAACTGGATCAAGCTTGAGGAATGCGCCGATCTGCTCGCCGAACTGGCGCAGGTCGAGATGCATGCGATTCAGACCAGCGGCAACTGTATCCGCAATATTTCGTCGGACCAATATGCAGGTGCTGCCGCCGACGAAGTCGCCGACCCGCGTCCCTGGGCAGAGCTACTTCGCCAATGGTCGACCTTCCATCCCGAATTCAGCTATCTACCGCGCAAGTTCAAAATTGCGGTGATTGCATCGCCTGAAGATCGTGCAGCGATGCGGCTGCATGACATCGGTATAGAGCTGGTAAAGCAGGACGGCGTTCTGGGTGGCCGCGTGTTTGTTGGTGGCGGCATGGGCCGCACGCCGATGATCGCGCCCGAAATCAACCCGTTCGTTCGCGCCGAAGATTTGCTGAGCTATGTCGAGGCCTGCCTTCGCGTCTACAACCGCTATGGTCGCCGCGACAATATCTACAAGGCGCGGATCAAGATCCTCGTCCATGAAATCGGTGCCGACGAATATCGCCGCCAAGTCACGCAAGAGTTCGCGCATGTGAAGACGTTGGGCATCGACCCGCCTTTGGCGGAATTCGACCGGATCAGCGCGTTCTTTGCACCGCCTGCATTCGAGACAGTGAGCGATGACATCGACCGGAGCGACCCTGATTTCGCAGTCTGGCTCGACCAAAACGTAAAGCCGCACAAGCAGGCAGGCTACGCCATCGTCAACATCAGTCTGAAGCCAATAGGCGGAATTCCGGGCGACGCCAGCGCTGACCAGATCGACGTCATGGCCGACCTTGCCAAACAATATAGTTTTGACGAACTCCGAGTGACTCACGCGCAGAACATCGTGCTGCCGCATGTCGCCAAGCGCGATCTTTACGCGGTGTGGCAGCGGCTGAATGTCGCCGAACTGGCCGATGCCAATCTCGACCTGATCAGCGATATCATCGCCTGCCCCGGCCTTGATTATTGCAGCCTCGCAAATGCGCGCTCGATTCCGGTCGCGCAGAAAATCGCGACCCGCTTTGCCGATATGGAACGGCAGCGCGATCTGGGCGAGTTGAAGCTTAAAATATCTGGCTGCATCAACGCCTGCGGACATCATCATGCCGGACATATCGGAATATTGGGTGTCGATAGGAAGGGTGTCGAAAATTACCAGCTGACCTTTGGCGGCTCGGGCGCAGAAGATGTCAGTATCGGCAAAATCATTGGACCCGGCTTCAGCGAGGACGGCGTTGTCGATGCGGTCGAAAAGGCAACCGAAGTCTACAAGAGTTTGCGCGAAGGCGATGAGCGTTTCCTCGACACATACCGCCGTGTCGGTCTCGAACCTTTCAAGGAGGCTATTTATGGTTGAGTTTCGTTACCGCACTGACGAGGTCAACGAACAGCCTTCGGTTACGCTCGATTCGTTTCTGGACCAGTCGAATTCAACTGCTGTCCGTCTGGAACCCGACGACGACGCGCGCGCCTTGTTGCCGTTTCTCGACCGACTGGCATTGATCGAAATCGCCTTTCCCAAATATCGCGACGGTCGGGGCTATAGCTCGGCGCGCATATTGCGCGAGGCTGGATACAAAGGCGAATTGCGCGCGCAAGGCGACGTTCTGGTCGACCAGATCGCGTTCATGCGTCGTTGCGGTTTTGACAGCTTCGCCCCTGAAGGTTCGTTGAACCCGGCAGACGTCGATGCTGCGTTTGCGCGCTACGACCATGTTTATCAGGGTGCTGCCGATGCCGCCGTGCCCGTGTGGAAGCTGCGCCATGGGTGAACAGGTCCGCATCATCGACCGGATCGACACCGCGCCGCGTTATTCGGAAAGCGACGCCGTTCGCCTGAATAACATGTTCCGCGGTCGCGATACGGTCGAGATGCTGACCGTATTGCTCAAAGAAAATATGCTGGGCGACGCCGCCATAGTCTCAAGCTTTGGCGCGGAAAGCGCTGTGTTGTTGCACCTGATCGCCAGCATAGATCCAACGGTTCCGGTGCTGTTTCTCGAAACTGGCAAGCATTTCCCCGAGACGATTACCTATCGCGAGGAGTTGCGCGAGGGGCTGGGGTTGACCGATTTGCGCAATCTGACCCCCGATCCCGAGTTACTGGCGCAAAAGGACGGGACTGGCCTCCGCTGGTCCTATGACCCCGATGGCTGCTGCGAAATTCGCAAGGTATTGCCGTTGAAGGCAGCACTTGCACTCTTCGATGCGCAGTTTACGGGTCGCAAGGCGTTTCAGTCATCGACCCGCTCGGCATTGCCGCGTTTTGAAATCGAAGAAGGCCGGTTGAAGGTCAATCCGCTCGCCGACTGGGACCGAGCGCGGCTCGACGCCTATATGACCGAGCACAAGCTGCCAGCGCATCCACTGGTCGAACTTGGTTATCCCTCGATCGGTTGCTCGCCTTGCACAACAAAGGTTGGCCTCGGCGAAGACCCGCGGTCGGGCCGTTGGAAGGGCTGGGACAAGGTTGAGTGCGGTATCCACACCGAAGTCTCGCCATTGGACGACGACGGCGCAAACGATCCGATTTTCTGATTAGGCACCCGAATGCCAAAACGGTCATCCTGAACTCGTTTCAAGATCTTAATTATCTGACGGCGAAGGTAAGATGCTGAAACAAGTTCAGTATGACGGTTAAGTTTAGATGAGCTGTATCTGCAGCTAGGCCAACTTTAATCCTTCGGGAAAAAATATTCTTGAATCTCGGCTGCGATTCTGGCCGGACGCAAAGTCTCAGCATCAATACAGCACCAGCTTGATTTAACCTCGGCCAGAACTTCCTCGCCGCGTTTGATGACCGTGTCATAGAATGACCGCGCGCCATGAACCTTTTCCAACACTACCGAAGCGATGACATCGTCATTCAGGAACGCCGGTTTGCGGTAGGTGATTTCGTGTTTCAGCGCGACCCACAGATATTTCGCAGCGGTTTCAGGTGGCGCAAGTTTGTTCCAGTGATCAAGCACCGCGTCCTGCACCCAGTTCAGATAGCGCGCGTTGTTCACGTGCCCCATGAAATCAATGTCGGCAGGCAACACACCGATACGGTGAATATGAGGAAGGGCGGTGGTCATGATCTAATTGATAAAGCCATAAGTGATTTGAGTTTAAAAGACATTACAGCAAATAGATGAACATCAGCCGTCTGTTATTAACAATGCTGTAAATTTATCGGCGCATTGCCGCAATAGCCGATGTCAGTGACATCAACTTGCAACATCAGGCCTGCTATCCCACATCGTGATTATGCCCAAAGCCAAATCGACAAATTGGACCGACACGAGTTTCTACAGGTGGTCAATGGTCGTTCTCGGATGGCTACTAATCGTTGCTGCTCCGATTGCCAGTCCGTTACCCGGACCTGGCGGCATTGCATTGTTTGTCATCGGGCTCGGCGTTATCCTCAAACATTCGCTGTGGGCAAAGAAACGCTATTCGCGGCTTTCGAGGCACCATCCCGAATATGCCCGTTGGGCAAATTGGGCTTTGCGACGCAACAAGGTCAAAGGCACGCCGCCATTTCCCGATATAAAACGCGACATCTTGCACCTGTTCCGGCGTGATGATCTTGACGCAAAACTGCCATAAGCCGTGTTGACTTTTACGTCCCCTGTCCGTATCGGCCACGTCAACAAAGGCGGTCGCTGGACAGATTCGGCGGCCCTTTTATTTTCAAGATGCAAAAAATTTAAGGATTACAGTCATGAAGCGCACTTTTCAGCCGAGCAATCTCGTGCGTGCCCGCCGCCACGGTTTCCGTCTGCGTATGTCGACCGCTGCTGGCCGCAACATCCTGAACTCGCGCCGTGCACGTGGCCGCAAGAAGCTGTCGGCTTAACACCCGAAACGGCGGACCGCGACATGCGCGGTTACAATATCATCAAAAAGCGATCAGACTTTCTGGCCGCCAACCGGGGGAAGCGATATGCTACTCCCGGTTTTGTTTTGCTGGTGAAAGACCGGCAAGATGATGACCCCGCAATCCGGCTCGGTATTACCATTACCAAGAAAGTCGGTAACGCAGTTGTCCGCAACCGGATGCGGCGCAGATTCCGCGAATTGGCGCGTGAGATGCTGGGTGACAAAGGTAAAGCTGGTGCCGACCATGTGCTAATCGGCCGCGATGGCGGGATCGATCAAGATTTCGCCGAATTACGCACCGACATGGCGCGTGCTTTGGATAAACTTGGCAAGTGATCGCAAAGCTTCTTATCCTGATTGCGCGCGGGTGGCAAATAGGTCCGTCGCGCATCTTGCCGCCAACTTGCCGCTATAGCCCGAGCTGCTCGGCCTATGCGATAACGGCACTGCAGAGATATGGCGCAATTAAGGGTGGCTGGCTCGCCGCCAAAAGGCTATTGCGCTGCCAACCTTGGGGCGGGCACGGATATGATCCGGTGCCGCAACCGCCTAGTATATTGAATAATGGGGAATAAAACACGTGGACGACAAGCGTAACCTGATCTTTGCAGTTTTGCTGACGGGCCTTATCCTGTTCGGCTGGCCCTATGTGGCCAGCATGTTTTTCCCTACTCCAACCGTGGTCGAGGCACCCGCCAAGACCGAAGCAGTTGCCGCAGGCACGGCGACGACAGGTGCTGCCATCACCTCGGCAGCGGCGCCAAAAAATGTGCCGCTCGGTGATGCACTGAAAGGTTCCGCCCGTATCCTCGTTGAAACGCCTAAGCTTAAAGGCTCGGTCAATCTCGAAGGTGCGCGGATCGATGATCTTCTGTTGCTAGCGCATCGTACGGAACTCGCGAAGGAGTCGCCCCCTGTCCGCCTGTTTGCGCCGTCTGGAACAGCAAAAGCCCATTTCGCACGTTTTGGCTGGGTCGGCAGCGGCGTCACTTTACCCGATGATAAAACCGTCTGGACGCCAAGCGCGAACAAACTGACACCCGAAACGCCGGTCACGCTAAGCTGGACCAACGCTGAAAACCAGAAGTTCGATATCATCCTTTCCGTCGACAAAGACTACCTGATCAGTGCCGAACAGCGCTTCACCAATGGCGCCGCGATCGAAGCGCAGGTCGCTCCCTTCGGCCTTCTCAGCCGGAACGGGCAATCGCCTGATCCTGACAGCTGGAACATACACGTCGGACCGATGGGTGTGTTCGATGGCAAGATCGTCAACGTCAATTATGACGATGTGATCGAAGCGCCCAAAGGCGAAGTCGACTACACGACCACCGGCGGCTGGCTTGGCGAGACCGAGAAATATTGGCTGGCGGCGCTGGTTCCGGATCAGAAAGTCAAAACCAACGCGTCATTCAAGACCGCTGATGGCTATTATTGGTCGCAAATGGTCAATGCCACGCAAAGCAAGGTCGCGCCTGGAGAAAGCATCACGCAAACTTCGCGCCTGTTTGCAGGCGCAAAGGAAGTCGAAACACTCGACATGTATGCCAACAAGCAAGGTATTCCTCTACTCGACTATTCAATCGACTGGGGCTGGTTCTGGTTCATCGCCATACCCTTTTTCTGGATCCTGCATTGGCTGTTTGGCGTTTTCGGTAATTTCGGTGTCGCAATCATCGGCCTGACGATCATCGTCCGTCTGTTTATGTTCCCTGTTGCGCAAAAGCAGTTTGCCTCGATGGCGCAAATGCGCGTTGTGCAGCCGAAAATGAAGGCCGTGCAGGAGCGCTGGAAAGACGACAAGCCGCGCATGCAGCAGGAAATGATGAAACTGTACAAGGATGAAAAGGTCAATCCGCTTGCCGGATGCCTGCCCATCGTTCTGCAAATTCCGATCTTCTTCGCACTCTACAAAATTCTGATGCTGTCGATCGAAATGCGCCACCAGCCGTTCGCATTGTGGCTGAAAGACCTTTCTGTTCCCGACCCTTCGGCGCATTTGTTGTTCGACATGCTTGGCACAGGTATTACGCTCCCTGCGTTCTTGGCAATCGGCGTTCTGCCCATTCTACTTGGCGTAACTATGTGGCTGATGCAGAAATTGAACCCGCAGCCGATGGATGAAGTCCAGAAGCAAGTGTTCGCCATCATGCCGTGGTTCCTGATGTTTATCATGGCGCCATTTGCAGCAGGGCTTCAATTGTACTGGGTGATGTCCAACCTGGTATCGATAGCGCAGCAGAAATGGCTATATTCGCGGCACCCGATTCTGAAACAGCAAGCCGCCAAGGATGCTGAGGAAAAGGCGGCGACGAAAGCCAAGGCAGGAACGTGAGCGCGGATGTCATTGCAGGAATAGCCGAACCCAACCGAATTTTTTCCGGTCCGGTCAGCTTCCTGAAATCGGCGCCAAAGCTTGAGTTCTTACCCGAACCGACGGTGCCGGAAATCGCCTTTGCTGGCCGCTCGAACGTCGGCAAGTCGAGCCTGATCAACGCGCTCGTCAACCGCAACAATTTGGCGCGTGCGTCGAACACGCCGGGGCGAACGCAAGAGCTGAACTTCTTTGATGTCGGCGACCCTGCGCTGTTTCGCATCGTCGATATGCCCGGTTACGGCTATGCCAAGGCACCCATAAAAACGGTCCAGCAATGGCGTTATCTGATCAACGATTACTTGCGCGGGCGCGCAGTGCTCAAACGCGTGTTTGTTCTCATCGACAGCCGCCACGGCATTAAGGAGGTCGATCATGACATCATGGGAATGCTCGATTCCGCCGCGATCAGCTACCGGATTGTCCTGACCAAGACCGACAAGATCAAGGCGACCGAGCGCGAAGCGGTCGAGGCGGACACAATGACCAAACTACGCAAGCATGTCGCTGCCTATCCCGACCTTTCGGTAACATCGGCCGAAAAAAAGGGCGGGATTGATGAGTTGCGATTAGCGGTGCTAGAAGCTGTCGCTTCATGAGCATCAAACTCATCATTGGCAACAAGGTCTATTCGAGCTGGAGCTTGCGCGGCTGGCTGGCCGTCAAGCAGTCGGGGCTGCATTTTGATGAAATGACCGTCCCACTATTTGGCGACGACTGGGCAGAACGCAAACGTGAGGTCGACCTCGCGCCGTCTTCGGGGAAAGTACCGATCTTGTGGGACGGCGACGCGGTGGTCTGGGATAGTCTCGCGATCATCGACTATCTCGCCGACAAGGTGGGGCGCGACCGTTACTGGCCAAAGGACGATGTTGCACGCGGCATGGCACGGTCAATGGCGGCGGAAATGCACTCGGGCTACACTGCGCTACGCCGCGAATGCCCGATGAATACGCGCAAAACCGTGACGGGCGTAAAAGTGTCCGAAGACACCCGCGCAGATGCAATCCGGATATTGCAGACATGGGCCGAGGCACGCTCGCGCTTCGGGCGCGAAGGGCCATATTTGTTCGGCACGTTCAGCGCAGCGGATATCATGCTCGCACCCGTCGTTTCACGCTTTGTTACCTATGGCTTCACCTTGCCCGGATTTGCCCAAAGCTATGTCGAGGCGATGATGGTGCATCCGTGGATGGAAGATTGGTATGCGGCGGCAGCATTAGAGCCTTGGACGATCAAGCGGATCGAGGACGCGGCTACCTAATCCTGGCGGACGGATAGGGCGTGCCGTCTTTATGGGAATAACCATTGGCTTGGAACGTCATGTCGATGTCGGAATACGCCCCGCCGCCATCTTTGTTGCCGGCCCCAATGGCGATAAAAGCGCAATTTTCACTTGAGCGATTGATCAGATGGTGACCGTTGTGAACGCCAGCAGGCCAGGCCGCAACATCGCCCGCCCGCAGGATCGTTTCCCCGTCATTCTCCACTAATACAGCCACACCCGACAGTATGATGACCAGTTCATCCTCTTCTTCATGCCAGTGCCGCTGCGATGACCACGCGCCCGGTTGCAGCACGACATGGCTCGCGCCCATTTTTGTAAGACCGGTTGCAGGAGCGAGCCTGCGCCACCAGCGGCCTTCGACAGCTTCATCGAACGGTGCTGGGTAACCGGTGGCGTTTGTTTGCGGGATTGCTTCGATATCGATTTTTGGCATCGCAAGCTCCTATCCGCATTGCGCGCGGTGCAATAGCTTTTGGTCAGCGAGCACCAGCGCCATCATCGCTTCGACAACCGGCGTACCGCGAATGCCAACGCATGGATCATGGCGGCCTTTTGTGACGATATCCGTCGCCTCTCCGGCTTGATTGATCGTTTCAACGGGCGTGAGTATCGATGACGTCGGTTTAAACGCGACTCGCACCACAACCGGCTGCCCCGTTGAAATTCCGCCCGCGATGCCGCCGCTGTTGTTCGCCAAAAATTCTGGATGGTTCGACCCCTCGGCCGAAGGCCGCATCCGGTCGGCATTTTCCTCGCCGCGCAGACGGGCCGCACCAAAGCCAGCGCCGATTTCGACGCCCTTGACGGCGTTGATGCTCATCATTGCCGACGCAAGTTCGCTGTCAAGCTTGGCATATAAAGGCGCCCCCCAACCCGGAGGCACGCCAGTTGCTACGCACTCGATGACCGCACCGAGTGACGAGCCCGCCTTACGCGCCTCATCCACCAGTTTCTCCCAACGGCCTGCAGCAACCTCGTCGGGACACCAAAATGGATTCTTTCCGATTTGTGTCGCTTCAAAATTATCGCGGTCGATAGCATCGCCGCCGATTTCGGCGACATAGGCCAGAATTGCGATATCGGGCATCACCGCCCGCGCCACGGCACCCGCTGCGACCCGCGCAGCTGTCTCTCGCGCGCTCGACCGCCCACCGCCGCGATAATCGCGAAAACCATATTTAGCGTCATAGCTGTAATCGGCATGGCCGGGGCGATAGGCCTTGGCGACGTCCGAATAATCCTTCGAGCGCTGGTCGATATTTTCGATCATCAACGAAATCGGCGTTCCGGTTGTGCGGCCCTCAAAAACACCTGACAAGATTTTCACCACATCGGGTTCCTGCCGCTGAGTGGTAAAGCGCGAAGTTCCTGGGCGCCGTTTATCCAAGAAGGGCTGAATGTCAGCTTCGCTTAGCGCAATCCCGGGAGGACAGCCATCGACCACCGCACCGAGCGCTGGCCCGTGGCTTTCGCCCCAAGTGGTAAAGCGAAAAACGCGGCCGAAGGTGTTGAAGCTCATCTCATTCCTCGCCCGTTAGGTTGTGCGGTACAGATTTACTGTAACGCACGTCTGCGCCGCTCTAAACCAAAATATGACCGGCTGTCATCAGGCCAGGCCAATATCAGGAGCATCTTCCTGCTTCATCCCGACGGTGTGATAACCCGCATCGACATGATGTGTTTCGCCTGTGACGCCTGCCGAAAGATCGGACAACAAATATAGCGCTGACGCGCCAACATCATCGATGGTGACATTACGGCGCAGAGGCGAATTCAGTTCATTCCACTTCATAATATAGCGGAAATCACCGATGCCCGATGCCGCAAGAGTTTTAATTGGCCCTGCAGAGATCGCATTCACCCGGATGCCTTGGGGGCCTACGTCGTTAGCCAGATATTTAACCGACGCCTCAAGCGCCGCTTTGGCTATGCCCATAACATTGTAATGCGGAACAACCTTCTCCGCGCCGTAATAGCTGAGCGTCAACATCGAACCGCCGCCGTCGCCCGTTTCCGGATCAAGCGGCGTCATCATTGCCGCCGCGCGTTTGGCAACTGCCGTGAAGCTGTAAACGCTGATGTTCATTGTCATCAAAAAGTCTTCGAGGCCAACGTCGAAATATTTGCCGCGTAACGCCTCCTTGTTCGTATAGCCGATCGCGTGGACGACGAAATCGATTGTCGGCCATTTGTCCGCAAGCGTCGCAAAGGCGCGATCGAGATTGGCCATGTCGGCCACATCGCAATCGATCAGAACATCGCATCCCAGTTGTTCGGCAAGCGGACGCACGCGCTTTTGCATGACTTCGCCCTGATAACTGAACGCCAGTTCCGCGCCTTCGGCATTCAAACGCTTGGCAATACCCCAAGCCAGCGACTTGTCATTGGCAAGGCCCATAATCAGCCCGCGTTTGCCAGCCATCAATCCGCTCATAAATCCCTCAATCTTCCTCTAAATACAGTTGGTTCGCCTTTAATCCATTTTCATGCTTGTTGGCCAGTGCCGCGTTCAATTGCGCGCCTGCCACCATGCCTAAGCCAACGAGGTAAAAGAAAATCAGTGCGACCATCACTCCGGCAAGGCTGCCATAAGCGAGATCGTAATTTCCGACGCTCGACAAAAAGAGTGGAAGCATAGCGGTTAGCCCCAACCACCAAAGGCTGACTAACGCTGCACCAGGCCATTTCGGGTAAATTTTCCCGCGATATTTGGTCGGGGTTAAACCCTTGAATATAACGTAAATCGCAACAAAAAGAATAACGAAAGGGATGATCCGCCCCCACGCGAAATATCCCGAAACAGTCTGGGCTGCGGGGATATATAAATAAACCAGCTCCTGTATCGCGGTGACCAGCACTTGGGCTGAAAAAGCGACCATCGCCAGCACCACCGAAAAGATAATCGCAGCGAGCGAGCCAAGCCGGTAATGCCAGAACGCACGGCTGGGAGTGGCACCGTAAGACCGGTACAAAACGTCACGGAACGTTTCGATCAGGCTAGCTGCGGTCCACAGGCTGACCACGGCACTGAGCCACAGCAGTGGCCCCGACCGCGCTGTCATTGCGGCTTCGATTGGTTCCTTTAGCGTGCTGGCAACCCCGGGAGGTACCGTCGCGAAGAATGCGCCAATTAGCGCGAGGCCTGACTCGGTTTGTCCAAACGCACCAGCAATCGCCGCGGCAACGACGCAAAAGGCAAATAGCGACACCAACGATAGATAAGCGAAGTTGCCCGCATGAATAAAGCCGTCACTATACACGCCAACAGCTACCCGCTTGATAACCTCAATCGTTTGACCAGTTACACCGAGCCGAGCGAACCATTTGGCTTCACTCTCGTTGGCGTGGACGGTTGCGGGCAAATGAGCGCGCGCTTCCGGCGAGAGGGGTGAAATCTCAGACACCCAGGGCCGCGCGTACCATCTCGTCATTGCCAAGGGCTTCGGCCAATTTCTTCAATTCCTCAGGATCTTTGGGCAGGTGGATCATCAAACTCACCAACTGGTCGCCGCGTTCCCCGTCCTTGCGGGTAAATCCGCGGCCCTTGATCCGAAGCGTTGCGCCCGAATCCGTTCTGGGGGGCACAGTCAACATGACATTGCCGTCGACGGTTGGAACCTTCACCTTGCCGCCCTCGACCGCTTCTTTCAGCGAAATCGGCAGGTCGATGCGAATATTGTCGCCGTCGCGGACCAGATGGGGGTGCTTACCAATGGTCAGCGTTACCATAGCGTCGCCGCTGCCGCCGGGGCCGGACTGGCCTTTGCCAGGGATCCGAATTTGCTGACCGGCGACGACGCCCTTGGGCAGTTTGAACTCAACCGTCTTGCCGTCACCCAAAGTGATCCGCTGCGGCGCCAAGGTCGCGGCGTCGGTAAACGATACCAGATGGGAATAGGCAATATTGGCGCCCTTTGGCGGCGGCGCTTGTTGCGGACGCGGTCCAGGGCGCTGTTGCGCACCGCCACCGCCACCGCCGAACAGGCCGTCGAATATATCGCTAAGATCGATTCCGCCGGGGCCGCCAAAATCGAAACTCGCGCCACCCGGGCCGCCCTGCGCACCGCCGAAACCGCCGCCAGCAAAGCCCCTTGGCTGGCCGTTTTCATCAATTTCGCCACGATCAAATTGTCCGCGTTTCTTGGCATCGGACAACAGGTCATAGGCCCGCGTTACATTGCTGAATTTATCCGCGGCCTTGGGATCGTCGGGATGCTTGTCGGGATGCAGTTCCTTGGCGAGCTTGCGATAAGCGCTCTTAATCGTCTTCTCGTCCGCGCCCTTGGAAACGCCCAATATGGAATATGGATCAGCCATTTCGGTCCCTGTGTTACGTCTCTATTACTCTAAATCGGTATTACGCCCGTTATGTCAACTCGGGACCAATGAATTTTCAGGCTTGGTGCCGACAAACTGCCGCAAAATCAGATAAAGGACTAATCCTAGCGGTCCCGCCATGAGGATAAAGAACAATATCGGCACCTGAATGATCCGGTTGATACCGCGCCGGTCTGCATTTCGTGCAGCCCATATGCCTACAAACAGATCAAAAGCGAGATAGTGGATCCAGCCGATGCTCGCACCCCCCGGCGTATCGAATATCGCCATAATGCCTACCAACGTGGTGAAATCAGCGCTCGGCCCGCCCCGCGCGCCGCCGTCGCTAATAAAACCCGCCATTAGCGAAACGATAAGGACGGCATAAGTCAAGGCCAACACGCCGCAACCTGCGTAGAACAGATAAGGTACAATCTGCTCGCGCTTCGGCGAGAACGCCAGAACCGACCAGCAGAGCATCGCATAAAGGTTGGCATAGCCAAAAATTGCATCCCACGGCATAAACTATCCTTCCCCCTTTTATCGTGCCGCAGTCTAGCCTATCGCCGCGATATGGAAAGACCCGATCCCTTTGACCTGTTTGATGAATGGTATGCCGAAGCACGGACTAGCGAGATCAACGACTCCAACGCGATGGCTTTGGCCACAACCGGCGCCGACGGCCAACCCTCGGTGCGGATGGTATTGCTCAAGGGCCATGGCCGCGATGTAGGCGGGTTCATTTTCTACACCAATTTCGAAAGCCGTAAGGCAATGCAGCTAAACGATAACCTTAATGTCGCTCTGCTTTTCCATTGGAAGTCGCTTCGCCGCCAGATCCGTATCGAGGGAGAGGCTAATCCGGTCGATGATGCCACCGCCGATGCCTATTTTGCCACGCGCTCGCGCAATTCGCAGCTTGGGGCATGGGCGTCCGACCAGTCGCGCCCGCTTGCAGACCGTGCAACCTTCGAAGCGCGTTTTGCTGAGGTCGAAGCACGCTTTGCAGATCAGGATGTTCCCCGCCCACCGCATTGGTCGGGCTGGCTAGTGACCCCGAACCGCATCGAATTTTGGCAGGACCGCGAATTCCGCCTGCACGAGCGCTGGTTATATGAACGCGACGGCGACGACTGGACGACCGGGATGCTCTATCCGTGAGTCTGGCCCACAACCATCATCATGAAGCGCACGGCAACCTGACCGCGCGCGCGGCGATTGCCAGCGTCACCATGGCGTTGTTCCTACTGGCGCTCAAAGTCTATGCTGCGGCAGAGACAGGTTCGGTTGCGCTATTGGGATCTCTTGCCGACACCGGGTTTGATGTGCTCGCATCGTTGCTTACTCTGTTCAGCGTCCGCTATGCCGCGATGCCCGCCGATGACGACCACCGGTTTGGGCATGGCAAGGCGGAGGCGCTGTCTGCGTTGATGCAGGTGGTGCTGATAACGGTGTCGGCGATTTTCATCGGTTGGCGCGCCGTTGAACGGCTCGGCAGCGGCGAGAGCACGGCGCATCCCGAATATGGGATCGGTGTATCGGTGATCGCCATCGTCGCCACGTTGGCGCTGCTCGCGTACCAACGCCACGTGGTCAAACAAACCGGCTCGGTTGCGATCCACGCCGACCATGTCCATTATCAAAGCGACCTTTTGCTCAACGGCGCGGTTATCATCGCGATTGTTCTGGACACGATGCTGCGGGTCAAGGGCGCAGATCCGGTATTTGGAATCGGTATAGCTTTGTGGTTACTTTGGGGCGCGTCAAAAGCAGCGCGTATGGCGCTCGACCAATTGCTCGACCGCGAATGGCCTGAAGAAAAGCGACAACGCTTTTTGGAAGTTGCAATGCGCCATCCCGAGTTAAAGGGAATTCATGATATGCGCACGCGGTCGAGCGGCGTGCATGATTTCTGCCAGTTTCACGTCTGGGTAAACCCAGCGATGACCGTTCTCGAAGCGCATAAAATTATGGACGAAGTCGAAGAGGAACTGATGCGCGAATTTCCCGGCGTCGAAGTCCTAATTCATACCGATCCCGAGGGCCATAAGGACGAGAAGGGCTATATCCCGTCAGAAACGATCGAACATCACGACGACGGACACGCGCATGACTGACTTTCCCTATTTCCATGTCGATGCATTTGCTGATCGGCCTTTCACTGGCAATCAAGCGGCTGTGATGCCGTTGGACGCATGGCTTGACGATGCCGTGCTGCAGGCGATTGGGGAAGAGAATAACTTCGCCGAAACGGCCTTTTACATTCCCGATGCCAGCGGTGAGGCCGATTACGAGCTGCGCTGGTTCACGCCTGCGGTCGAAATCAGGCTTTGTGGCCATGCGACGCTGGCGAGCGGGCATATCGTCCTCACCCAGAACCCAAACATGGACCGAGTCACTTTCCGCACGCGACTGGCGGGTGTATTGGAAGTGCGGCGGGAGGTCGATGGCTATGCCGTTGCCCTGCCAGCGATAGCCACCGACCCTGCCGATGTTAGGGAAATGTCAGCAGCCATGGGCGGCAAGCCGCTATCGATGCGCCGCAACCCTGATCATTATAATCTGTTCCGATACGCCACCGCCGATGAAGTGCTGGCCCTCAAACCAGATATGAAGGCGCTCGCGGCCTTTGGCGACGACAGCTTCACCGCAACAGCGCCCGGCACCGATACCGACATCGTCAGCCGCGTTTTCGTTCCCGGCGCCGGCGTCGACGAAGACAGCGTAACCGGCAGTGCGCATGCTGTTCTAACGCCCTATTGGGCTGCCGAACTAAGCCGCGATAGCTTCACAGCTTATCAGGCATCGGCGCGCGGCGGCTATCTGGGATGCCGTCTCGAAGGCGACCGCGCATGGCTATCGGGCAAATGCGTCACGGTGGTAAAGGGCACGTTCAGTTTGCGGTGAGCAAACCCCATTTTCAATTAGATGAAGGACCACGCATGAAGAAATCACTCGCAATATTGGTAGCTGTAACGTTGGCATCGGCTGTCACCGCACAACAGGATTCGCCACCGCCAATGGCACCCGGCGGCGGGATGCCCAACCCTGAACAAATCTTTGCATTCATGGATGCAAACAAGGACGGATTTATTGCCAAGGATGAAGCCAAAGGCCCGTTGGCGCAGAACTTCGACTATGTCGATGGCGACAAGGACGGCAAAATTTCGTCCGACGAATTGAAGACAGTCATGGCTGCAATGCGTCCGCCCGAGCCACCGCCCGCTGGGCCTGGAAAGCCAGCCCAATAAATAAATAAGGCGGCTGGTTATTCCCCAGCCGCCTTTTTAATCAGTTAGGCGACCGTCGCCTTGTTGATTTTGCCTGGGTTCGCAGGCGGCTCGCCCTTTGGCAGCGCATCGACATGTTCCATCCCGCTGATCACATTGCCCCATGCGGTATACTGATTGTCGAGAAATGTGGCATCGTCGAAGCAGATGAAGAACTGGCTGTTTGCGCTGTTCGGGCTCGATGAACGCGCCATCGAGCATGTGCCGCGGACATGCGGTTCGCCGTTGAATTCCTGCGCAAGATCGGGCTTTTTCGATCCGCCCATGCCGGTACCAGTCGGGCAACCGCCCTGCGCCATGAAGCCGGGGATCACGCGGTGGAAAGTGATTCCGTCATAAAAGCCTTCGCTCGCCAGTTCCTTGATCCGCGCAACATGGTTTGGCGCGAGGTCGGAGCGAAGCTTGATAACAACGTCGCCGCTGTCGAGGGATAATGTCAGTGTTTCGTCGGCCATATTTCTGTCCTTTGGCTACCGGGTGATGTTGGGCGCTGCACTAGGCCAAGCGGCAAATATAGGAAAGCCAAAATCATTGCTTTTTGATGTGGCCCGCCTAGGAGGGGCGACGATCACCTCCAGCCACGGGAAAGGCCGCACATGACCAGCGAAATCGCCGATCCCGACATCCTTTCAGACGAAATCGTAGAAACACTCGACGAGGACAACCGTCTGACACGCGACTTTGTCGACCGCGTTTTGGATGCGGTTGAAGAGGGCGATCTGGTAGAGGCCCACCGGCTGGTCGAGCCGCTGCACGAAGCCGACATCGCCGATCTGTTTGAGCTGACCCCGCGCGACCGACGCGGCGAACTGGCGATTGCGCTTGGCGACCTGATGAGTGCTGAAGTGCTGGCGGAGGTCAATGATTATGTCCGCGAGGATATTATTGACGCCCTGCCTGCCGCTTTGGTCGCTGACCTTGCTGGCCAGCTCGATACCGATGACGCGGTCGCAATTATCGAGGACATGGAGGAGGAGGACCAGCAGGCCGTCCTCGCCGAACTCGACCCCGAAGACCGCGCCGCTATTGAAGATGCTCTGTCCTATCCCGACGAATCCGCTGGCCGTATCATGCAGCGCGATCTGGTTGCGGTGCCCGAGCATATGACGGTCGGGCAGTTGATCGACTATTTGCGCGACCATCATGATCTGACTACAGATTTCTGGGAAATCTTCGTCGTCGATCCGCAACACAAGCCAGTGGGCACGTGCAAGCTCAGCTGGATCATGCGCAGCCAGCGCAATGTGCAGGTCAATGAATTGATGCAGCGCGAGCAGACCTTGATCCCGGTCGATATGGATCAGGAAGAGGTTGCGCTCCGATTTCAGAAATACGCGTTGATTTCGGCTGCAGTCGTCGACGACGTCGGCCGTCTCGTCGGGGTTATTACGGCCGATGACATCGTCCACATCATTCAGGAGGAAGCCGACGAAGATTTCCTGCAGCTATCAGGTGCCGGCGAAGGTGACATCAACGAACCAATTGCCGACAGCTACAAATCCCGTGTCCGCTGGCTGATCGCCAATCTCGGCACCGCAATGATCGCCTCGTTTATAATCGCCCAATTCGGCGCGGCCATTGAGACGATGGTGGCTCTAGCGATATTGATGCCGATCGTGGCCTCGATTGGCGGTAATGCAGGCACGCAAACTCTGGCGGTTACTGTACGAGCGCTCGCGACAAACCAACTAACTCAGTCAAACACCGTCCGCGCGATCTGGCGCGAAGTCAGGGTGGCTTTGCTAATCGGCGCGACGGTTGCGATCATCGCCGGACTGGGCGCGGGCGTCATCTTCAGCAATTGGATGCTCGGCGGCGTGATCGGCGTTGCGATTTTGTGCAATATTACACTCGCCGGATTGTCAGGCGTCGCGATTCCAGTGCTTTTCGACAGGCTTGATCAGGACCCAGCAGTATCGAGTTCGATTTTCGTCACCATGATTACCGATTCGATGGGCTTTCTGATATTTTTGGGACTTGCCGTAGCTAGCGGTCTTGTAGCTTAAGCCCAAGCTTCCCAAATTCCGAACATGCCACTTAACATGACCAAAATCGCATTCGGCGCGGAGAACGCCGCTGACCTTCGGCGCAGGCTCGAAGCTCATCGCAGTGTTGGCGAGGCGCGGTTAACGACCCGCTATTTACCCAAACGGATTGCCGAAATGACGGGTGGTTCGCTTTACTGGATTCATACCCATGCGATAATCGGTCGAAGCCCCATTATCGGCTTCATGGAGAATGGCGCAGGACGACACTGGATACGAATCGAACCGCGGCTGATCCCCGTTCGCTCAATCCCGAAACGCGCGCATCAAGGTTGGCGCTATTTGGAAGAGGCAAACGCGCCGCCCGATCTGGACAGCGTCGAAGCCGATGGGCGCGACGAAATGTCACCCAAAATGCTTGGGGAGTTGATGAAGATGGGGCTGGTTTAAGCGGCTGTCCGCTTGGCCAGAACTTTGTCGATGACACCGGCGAAGGTGTCGGCGCTTTGCGCGCCGGGAACCATGAATTTCTGATCAAAAATGATCGCGGGCACCCCGGTGATATTCTGGTCGAGCCAATAGGCCTGTTCAGCACGGACGGTTTGGGAGAGCGCTTCGTCGGCGAGCCATGCCGTGCAGGCATCGCTAGCCAATCCAACCGATTGCGCAACGTCGAGTAAAACCACTTCATCGCTGACATCGCGATTGTGCTGGAAATAGGCTTCGAACAACGCGAGCTTCAACTGTGTTTGCTTGCGCCAGCCTTGCTCATGGCCTGCGATATGCAGCAGCTTGTGTGCCTTGAACGTATTGTAAATCCGCCGGTCGTGATGATCGCCGAATTTAAAACCAAGGCTCGCGCCAATTTCGCCCAGCCGCTGCCGGTTGGCTTTGCCCTGCTCAGGCGTGCTGCCATATTTTTGTTGGATATGCTCGGCCACATCCTGCCCCTCAGGCGGCATGTTCGTGTTGAGCTCAAAGGGATGCCACCAATATTCAGCGTCGACTGGCGTACCCACCATTTTCAGCGCCTGTTCGACCTGCTTGAAGCCGATGATGCACCAAGGGCAGACCACGTCAGACACAATATCGATGCGCAGCGGTAAGGCTTCGGCCATTAGTCTGTCACCCAATGCCGCAGCAGGCTATGCGCGATGGCAAACGGCGGTGGGGCGTTAAAGCGCCGATCTTCGACGCCTTCAAGCGCGGCTCGCGCCTCGTCCTTGGTCACCCACATCGCGTCTTCGATTTCGGTGACGTCGAGTGTCAGTTCATCGCCTTCTGCATCCGCCACGCACGCAATCATCAGTTGCGATCCGCCAAAGGGCCAAGGCTGGCTTGTAATGTAGCGCACCGCTCCGCAGGTCACGCCTGCTTCCTCATGAATTTCGCGACGCACTGCTTCTTCTACGCTTTCGCCGGGTTCCAGGAACCCAGCCAGTGCCGAATAATTCCCCGGCGGAAAGCGCGACTGGCGACCGACCAACGCTTTGCCCTCATATTCGGCAAGCATGATGACGACAGGGTCGGTGCGTGGGAAATGTTCTTTCTGGCAATTTCCGCATTTCCGGCCCCAGCCCGCGCGGAACAGTTCTGTTGGATGGCCGCAACGCCCGCAAAACCGGTGCGCGTTATGCCATTCAATGAGGCTTCGCGCGGTGCCATATATCGCAGCGTCTTCGGCCGATAACATCGAAAGAGCGCGCCAAATGGCAGGTGATCGAAAGGCGTCACCTGTTGCTTCAACCAGCGAGACAAAATGTGGTTTGCCATCGGCAAGCCCAAGCAAGATCAGTTCTTCCGAACCCTCCAGTTCGGCAATCGAATGCCAATGCAGTCCGCCTTCGGCCCCGACGACCGGGTCAAGCCCGTCCAGCCCCAATATCCGCGCGCGCCAGTCGACAAGCAGAGCGCCATAGGCCTCCAAATCGTTGCGGACTCGATCGGCGCGGTCGAGCGGGGAACCTGTAAAGCCGGGACGGATCATCGAGTCAGGCCGGAATGCCTAGATCCTTCAACACCCATTGCGCAAAATTCTCGTGGAATGGATAGACATTGCTCGGCACATATTGTGCCATACACACCGCGCGTAATTTGCGTTTAGTGTCGACGAATGCGACCGTACCAGCCGCACCGCCCCAGCCGAACGTGCCTTCAAACGCACCCAAGCCGACCCGCCCGCCAGCGCCGTTGCCAGCACCGGCGATAAATGTACCTTCGGTCTTAGTTCCTGCAGGAAGCAGGTTGGACGTCGCCAGTGCCACGGTTTCGGCCGACATGATCCGCGCGCCGTCAAGCTCGCCGCCATTTTGCAGCATATGCAGGAAACGGTCGTAATCGCGCGCAGAACATACCAGTCCTGCCCCGCCAAAGGCAAAGGCTGGCTTGTCGAGATAGATGCTGGTCGGCGCTGGATCGACGGGGAACAATATTCCGTTCATTGGCGCATAGTTGGTGACAAAGCGCTGGGTTTCCGATGCCGGAACCTGGAAATAGCTGCTGGTCATCTTCAGGGGGTCGAATAGACGGGTTTTGAGGAACACCTCAAAATCCATGCCGCTGGCGACTTCAATGACGCGTCCGAGCAAATCGAGCGAAATCGAATAGCTCCATTTGGTGCCGGGTTCGGCAATCAAGGGAAGCTTGGCAACGCGTTCGGCGAAGGTTTTCAAGTCGGGTGTCGGCGCAGGCACCGCCTGTCCTGGGATCGGGAAGCGGCTGAATACGGCGGGATTGATGCCCTGATCATTATACAGCTTCAGCAACGGGCCTTTGGTGATGATGCCGTAACCAAGCCCCGCCGTGTGGGTCAGCAAATGACGCAGGGTGATCTGGCCTTTGGCCGGAACCGACGCCAGGCTGTTATCAGGATCGGTCAGCACCTGCATCTGAGCAAATTCAGGAATGAAATCGGCAATCGGCTGATCGAGCTTCATTTTGCCTTCACCGACGAGGATCATCGCCGCAATTCCGGTGATTGGCTTGGTCATCGAATAAACGCGCCACAAGGTGTCGAGATCGACCAGCGTCTGGTTGCCTTGCGCTATTGTACCGACCGCGATCACATCGGGAAATGCACCGCCGTTGCCGATGGCAGCGAGCACCCCGGGCAGCTTGCCCGAGGACACATAGGCGTCGAACTCAGCCCTGATGGTCGGAAACTTTTCGATTGCAGTCCGGGCCCAGACTGCCGATGGAATATAAGCAGCGGCAGCGCCCGCAGCGGCGAGCCTGCCGCTCAAGCTTAAGAATCCGCGACGCCCTAAGTTCTGACCAACTGCCTGATATTCCATCAACTCTCTCCTCGCGCCATTACGGCCTTCGCTACTTTCGAGAATAAGGTCGGCAACCCCGCCTTGTCGAGCGATTTTAGTGGCCAATACCCGCCCTCTCCAAGCTCGATATCGGCAGGCACCGTTGCCGTAACGGCAATGTCGAGCGAAAGAGTAAAATGGGTAAAAACATGCGCGACGGAACGCGGCAATATTTGCCAGTCGGCTTCGAAGGGTTCCACGCCATCGCCATCCTGTCGAGCGCTCCAGCCATCGTCTGGCAATGCACGCATACCACCGAGCATTCCTTTTCCGCCCCGAGTTACGAGCCAGACGGCGTCGCCTTGCTGTACCCAATAAGCCGTGCCGGTGCGGTGCGGCTTGGCTTTCTTTGGAGGCTTTAAAGGATATGCCTCAGCCATTCCCGCCTGCCCTGCCGCGCAATGGACGAGCAAAGGGCAAATCATACAGGAGGGATTGCGGACCGAACATATACCTGCCCCCAGATCCATCATAGCCTGCGCAAAATCGCCAGCTGCCACATCGGGTGTTATTGCGTCAGTCGCGGCCCAAATTTCAGCCTTCGCTGCGGGTAAAGGCGTGTCGATCGCATAAAGCCGCGATACCACCCGCTCGATATTCGCATCGACTACAACCGCGCGCCGATCGAAGGCGATCGCAGAGATTGCCGCTGCGGTGTAAGGCCCGATCCCAGGTAGTTTGAGCAATTTTGCCTCGGTGTCAGGAAGCTGACCGCCATAATCTGATGTTATGACGCGGGCGCATTTCAAGAGGTTCCGCGCACGGGCATAATAGCCGAGCCCCGCCCAAGCCGCCATTACGTCTGCCTCGTCCGCTGCGCCTAACGCCGCAAAATCAGGCCAAGTCTGGGCAAATTTGCGGAAATAGGGTCCGACGGCAGCAACCGTTGTTTGTTGCAACATGATCTCGGAAAGCCAGACATTATAGGGGTCAGGCAAGCCCTGCCCCGGCAGCTTGCGCCACGGCAAATCGCGTGCATGAACGTCGTAATGCGCCAACAACAGAGCAGCGATATCCCCAGTTTTCTGGTCGATTTGTTGGACGGCACTCATCTAAAATGGCATGAATGACCCGATGGACAAAGGCAAGGCAACATCGAGCGCAGGCAAACCCAAAAAGGTTGCTCCCAAGCCCTATCAACGCCCGCGCGGCGGTGAGGCGCGCGCAGTATCCGACCTGATGCCCGAAATTGGGCGAGCTGCATTCCGCCGTTTCGGCTTCGTACAAAGCTCAGTAGTCAGCCGATGGGACGAAATAGTCGGCGCGCGGTATGCTGCGGTATCCGCGCCCGAAGCCATCCGCTTTCCGGTCGGCAAGAAATCCGAAGGTACGCTGGAATTGACCGTAGAAGGCGCGCATGCGACGATGATGCAGCATGTGCTGCCGGAAATCATCGAGCGGGTGAACCGCTTTTTCGGCTATGGCGCGGTCGCGCGGATCAAGGTGCGGCAGGGCGTCATCGCAAAACCAGCGGCGCGCCCACCCGCTGCGCCGCCATCGCTCAAGCCCATCCCGATGGAACTGGGTGATAGCTTGCGCGAAATTGGCGACCCCGAATTGTTTGCGGTGCTTGAAAGCCTTGCTAAAAGCCTTGCCAAAGCGGGCGACTGATTCCAAACGCGCACCGCAATACTTATGGACTGAACACATGATGTCGCGTTTTAAGAAATATCTCGGGCTCGCCTTTGTTGGTGCTGCTTCAATTGCGGCTGTCTCATCGGCGGCGCCAACTAAGCCCAACTGGCTGACAACAGTCACGCTTACCGATCAGGGGTCGCATATCGTTGGCAACCCGGCAGCGCCCATTAAGGTTGTTGAATATCTGAGTTACACATGCGGGCATTGCGCCACATTCGAAGCTAAGGATGCACCGGTTTTGAAAACGCAATATGTCGCGACGGGCAAAGCGAGCCTTGAAATCAGGAACATGGTACTAAATGCCTATGATCTAACTGCTTCGGTGCTGGCGCGCTGCGGCGGCAAGGACCGGTTTTTTGGCAACCAGAAGCATTTGATGGCAACTCAGGCTGTTTGGATGGGCAAGACCGGCAATATCAGCGCCACTACCAAGGCGAAGCTACAGGCTGAGGATTACCATGGCTTCATGGCAGGGGCATATACTGAGCTCGGCCTTGGCCCGATTATGCAGCAGCGCGGTGTCACACCGACGCAGGCAAAGACATGCCTTGCCGACAAGGCGTCGCTGAAGGCCGTGATCGATATGACCGATGCCGGCGCTGCTTTGGGCGTTCAGGGCACGCCAAGCTTTCTGGTCAACGGAAAATTGCAGGACCATGTGCATAGCTTTGCCGAATTGAAGGCAGTGCTCAAATGACACAGATAGATGAAAATAAAGGAACCCATATGCGTATCAAAACCCTTCTCGTCGCAGCAACCGCTGCGCTTGCTCTGGCGTCTTGCGGACGTGGCGATACCGCCGGTGCGCCGACTGGCGAACCCATCGCTAAGGTTGCAGCACCGCAAGGCAAGGCATGGACCGATGTTGTCAGTAAAACTGAAGCGGGCGGCTTTAAAATGGGCAACCCCGATGCCAAGCTTCAGCTGGTCGAATATGGCGCAATCACATGCCCTGGCTGCGCGCAGTTTGCAGCGCAATCGACAGAAGAGTTAAACGAAATGGTCAACAGCGGCGCGGTCGCATTTGAATTCCGGCCGTTTCTTGTCCATGGCGTGCAAGACATTCCCGGATTTTTGCTTGCGCAATGCAGCGGACCAGAAGCTTTCTTCCCGCTAAGCGAGCAACTTTACGCGGACCAGCAGACATGGCTCGGCAAGATCAGCACTGTGACCGAGGCTGACCAGCAGGCGATGCAGAAAATGTCGCCGCAGGAAATCTCGACTTTGCTTGCAACGCGCATGGGTCTCATCGACTTCGTTAAGTCACGCGGTGTCAGCGAAGATCAGGCGAAAGCTTGCCTGACGGACAAACCGGCAATCGACGGTCTGATCGCGACAACCGAAAAAGGCACGAAGGATGATGGTGTCACCGGCACTCCGTTTTTCTTGCTGAATGGCGCAAAGCTGGATGCAAGTTCCTGGGTTCAGGTGAAGGGCAAGTTGGTCGAGGGCGGCGCGCGCTGAATATGGCTTGGGGGGGCCTTGACGTTGCACTGAAGGGTCTATCCGCTTGCGGATAAAGCGGCTGCAACTCGTCGGCTTTAAAAGCTTTGTCGAGCCCGCCGAGTTGCGCATTGAGTCTGGCCTGACCGGCATCGTCGGTCCCAACGGCTGCGGCAAGTCCAATCTGCTCGAAGCCATCCGCTGGGTGATGGGCGAGAGCAGCGCCAAGTCGATGCGCGGCGCCGGTATGGAAGACGTAATCTTCGCCGGCACCGCCTCGCGCCCGCCACGCGATTTTGCCGAAGTCACAATACTGGCTGAGCGCGACACCACCGATGCTGCAAATGACGAAGACAGCGAACTTGAAGTCACCCGCCGAATCGAGCGCGGCGCGGGATCGGCCTATCGCTCGAATGGCCGTGATGTCCGGGCAAAGGATGTCGCGCTGATCTTCGCTGATGCTGCAACCGGCGCGCATTCGCCTGCGTTGGTGAGCCAGGGCCGGATCGGCGCGATCATCTCCGCCAAACCGCAGGAGCGGCGGCAGATGCTCGAAGAAGCAGCGGGCATTTCGGGACTTCACGTAAGGCGCAAGGACGCCGAGCAGAAATTGCGTGCTGCCGAAACCAATCTGGCGCGGTTGGCGACAATCCTTGCCGATATGGATGCACGTGCCGGGCAGTTGCGGCGGCAGGCAAAGCAGGCCGAACGCTACCGAAAGCTGAGCAAGGACATTTTGCAGGCCGAAGCGCGTCTGATCTTCGTGCGATGGCAAGAGGCAAAGGCCGCGGCCGATAAGGCGCGGGCTGAGGCCAATGCCGCGACTCAGGCTGTTGAGAAAGCGGTCGAAATCCAACGCGCGCTCACCGACAATCAACAATTGGCGGTGCGCGAACTGGCAGAGGCGCGCTCGGTCGCGATGGCGGCGCGCGATGCAGCGAGCGATCTGTCGAACCGACTTGTCCAACTAGCCGGCGAACGTGATCGTATTATCCAGCGACAAGCGGACCTTTCGGCGCAAGCTGCGCGCATGGCCGACGATGGCGCGCGTGAGGGCAAGCTCACGCACGACGCGGCCGATTCATTGGCGCGGCTAAAGGCGGAAAGCGTTACGCTTGCCGCAGAAATCAAACGCCAGGAAGAGGAGCGCCCGGCGCTTGTCCGAATGGCTGAGAACGCGGAACAGCAGGCGCGGGAAAGCGAGGTTGCACTTGCTAAAGCCGCAGCCGAGCAGGCGCGCGCCGACGCCGAACTGCGCGTCGCCGATGCTGCGCTTTCCAACGCGCGTGCCCGCGTGGAACGGGCTGAGCGCGAAGCGGCGCGTTTGGTACATGAACAGGCATTGCTAGGCGACGAGCGCCAACTGCAATCGGCAAAGGGAGAGGCGGAGCAAGTTGTTTCCGCGCTACAAACAAAACTGGAGATCGGGGCCGCGGCAATCGAGACGGCGGATCAACGGCGGACCGAGCTGATTGAGCAGCGGGTGACGGCACAAACGGCATTCGCCAGCGCCAAGGCCGAACTGGCCGCGTTGCAATCCGAACAAAGCGTGCTCGAGCGCGCCCTGGCAAAAGGTAGTGGCGATAAGGCAATCGACAGCATCAAGGTCGAGCCGGGCTACGAACGTGCGTTGGCCGCCGCGTTAGGCGATGATGCCAATGCCGTTATTGGCGGCGACAGCGGCAGGCGCTGGCTTGGCGGCGTGGCCTCTATTGCGCCACTCGAAGGCATACGTCTCGCCAACCATGTCGAGGCTCCACCCGAATTGCGCGCGCGGCTGTCGATGGTCCGCGTGGTCGATGCGGACCGTGGCGAAAAGTTGTCGCCGGGCGAGCGGCTAGTAACCCAAGACGGCAAGCTCCGCCGCTGGGACGGCTTTGCCGCGGATGACGATGGTGCAACGACTGCCGAGCAGTTGATCCGAGCGAACCGGTTGGCTGAACTTGTGGAGCTTACTCCGCCTGTCGAGACTGCGCTGGCGGCGCAAGCTGCAGCGCTCGAGCAACTGGCAAGCAATATTGACGCTGCGCAGCAGGAGTTTCGTGCAGCGACCGCAGCTCAGCAATTGACCGAAAGCGAATTGCGGCAGGCATTGCGTGCGGCGGATCAAGCAGAGGATGCGCTAACACGGTCTCAATCTGCCCGCGCCGCGCTCGCCGAGCGAATGGTCACTAGCGAACAGGAACTGTTTGCAGCCAAAGCCGATGTGGCTGCGGCTCAAGCTGCTAAATCGGCGTTGCCGGACGGGTCGCATCACGCTAACCTATTGCAAAAGCTGAACGCCGAAAGCGAAGCCATAAGGCATTTGCTGGTGCGTGGTCAGGCCGACCTGTCGTCGCTTGACCAGCGCGTCGCCCAGACCCGCGAACGCCGCGCGGTCGCTATGGCCGAAATTCGCGGTTGGCAGGACCGCGCGGGCGAAGCCGAGCGCCGAATTGCCGAGATGAACAAGCGCTCTGCTCAAATTGCGGGCGAACTGGGGACGATGGCGGGCAAGCCAGACATATTGGCCGCCGAGATTGCCGCCGTGCAAACCGACAAGGATCGGTTGGCCGAGAAACTCGTGCAATTGCAGTTTGCGGAGTCTTCGAGCGAGGCGGCGCTGAAGGCGCTTGAAGCCGAGCTTGCCGCCGCCGCCGAAGCTTTGTCGTCGGCGCGCGAAGCCCGTGCCGGGGCCGAAGCCCGCGCCGAGAACCAAGAGCTTCGCCGCGTTGAAATGGGCCGTGTGTCCGGCGAGCGCTTCGAATGCCCACCGCCGGTTTTGCCTGATAAACTGGACTTTGACGAAACTTCTATGGACGACGCGGCCACCGAATCTGCTCGGCTCGATCGCCTGCAGAACGAACGCGAACGTATTGGCCCGGTCAATTTGATCGCAGCCGATGAACTAGCCGAACTCGAAGAACAGCAATCCGCAGGCATCGCCGAAAGCGAAGAGTTGACCCAAGCGATCAACCGCCTGCGCGGCTCGATCGGCAGCCTGAATCGCGAAGGCCGCGCGCGTTTGTTGTTGGCGTTCGAAGCCGTCGATCAGCATTTTCGCCGTCTGTTCAGTACGCTCTTCAACGGTGGTCAGGCGCATCTGGCATTGATCGACAGCGACGATCCATTGGAAGCAGGCCTCGAAATCTTCGCGCAGCCGCCGGGCAAGAAGCTGCAATCGCTCACCTTGCTGTCGGGCGGCGAACAGGCGCTGACCGCTGTCGCGCTGATCTTCGCCTTGTTCCTGACCAACCCCGCACCGATCTGTGTCCTCGACGAAGTCGACGCGCCGCTCGATGACGCCAATATCGAGCGATTCTGCGATCTGCTTGATGCGATGACGCGCGAGACTGACACGCGCTACCTGATAGTCACGCACAACGCCGTCACCATGAGCCGGATGCACCGGCTTTTCGGTGTTACGATGGTCGAACAAGGTATTTCGCGTTTGGTATCTGTTGACCTGGGCGGGGCCGAGCAACTACTGGCCGCCGAATGACTCTTCACGGACCTGTTACCAACAGCTTTATCTCTCAACGTTTGCGGCTCAATTATGTTGATTGGGGCAATGCAGACGCGCCGCCTTTGCTGCTCATCCACGGCGGACGCGATCACGCGCGCAGCTGGGATTGGGTGGCGGAGGAATTGCGTAATGACTGGCACGTCATCGCGCCTGACCTGCGGGGGCACGGCGACAGTGCGTGGTCGCCCGATGGTAATTACGAAATGTCGGCGTTTGTCTACGACATCGCGCAGTTGATCCATCAACTGAACCTCGCGCCGGTGACGATTGTATCGCATTCGATGGGCGGCAATATCGCCATTCGCTACACCGGGCTTTATCCGGAAAATGTACGTAAGTTGGTTGCAATTGAGGGGCTTGGACCGTCGCCCGCGATGATAGCCGAGCGCGATGCTTTGGGTATCCAGAAACGCTTTCGCCAATGGATCGAGGACAAGCGCAACGCGGCAGGCCGCACGCCGAAGCGCTATCCGAATATCGAGGCCGCTTATGAACGGATGAAGTCGGAAAATGCCTATCTGACCGACGAACAAGCCCGTCACCTGACCGTCCACGGCATCAGCCGAAATGAGGACGGGACATGGAGCTGGAAGTTCGACAATTACCTCAATATCTGGGCAATTTTCGATATGCCGCGTGAGGATTTGGAGGCGATCTGGCACAATGTCACCTGCCCGATCCTGATGTTTTACGGCGAGAAAAGCTGGGCCTCGAACCCGGAAAAAGACGGTCGTATCGCGCATTTTCCGACCGCCAAAGTCATCGAATATAAAAATGCAGGGCACTGGTTGCATCACGATCAGTTCGACCGGTTTATGGCCGATGTGAAAGCGTTTCTCTAACCGATCATCGACTTCAAAGTTTCGACGCGGTCGGCCTCCTCGGCTGGCTTGTCGCGGCGCAGACGGGATATGCGGGGGAAACGCATCGCTATTCCCGATTTGTGGCGTTTGGATTCGTGGACGGCGTCGAAGGCGACCTCGAGCACCAGTGACTTTTCGACTTCGCGCACCGGGCCGAACCGCGCGATCGTGTTATTGCGCACGAAGCGGTCGAGCCATTTCAGTTCTTCGTCACTGAACCCCGAATAGGCTTTGCCCACCGGCAGCAGACTGCCGTCTGCGCCCCAGCAACCAAATGTGTAATCGGAATAATAGGAGGAGCGTTTGCCGCTGCCGCGTTGCGCATACATCATCACGCAGTCGGCAACCAAGGGCTCACGTTTCCATTTGTACCAGAGGCCGACTTTGCGGCCCGCCAAATAGGGCGCGTTGCGGCGTTTGAGCATCACGCCTTCGATGGCTGCGTCGCGCGATCCGCCACGAATTGCGGCGAGATGGTCAAAATCGCGTGCCTCGATAATAGCCGATAGGTCGAAGCGCGCCGGGTCTAGCGTCGCAGCAAAAGCCTCCAACCGCGAACGCCGCTGATGCCAGGGCTGCGCTCGCAAATCGTCCGCGCCATCGAACAATATGTCATAGAGCCGGACAAAGACCGGATATTCAGCCTGCATCGCAGCTGTCACCGTTTTCCGCCCAAGCCGCTGTTGCAGCGCATTGAAGCTTGCCGCCTCGCCTCCCTGTACTTCGCCGCGCACCAACAGTTCGCCGTCAACCACGCCGATGCCTTTGAAAGCGGCGGCGATTTCCGGAAAGGCCCCAGAAACTTCGTCGCCGCCGCGACTGAACAGCCGAGTCTCGCTGCCGGTCGAAGCAATCTGGATCCTTATGCCGTCCCATTTCCATTCGGCAGCGTAGTCCGCGAGGTCGACTGTGCCGTCATCCAATGGATGCGCGAGCATGAAGGGGCGGAAGAATGCGGTCTCGGAAGGATCAGGCCGTTCAGTCTTGCCCTCGCCCCATGCAAACAGTTCTGCATAAGGCGGACGAAGCGCGTGCCAGACCTCTTCGACATCATCGACCGAGAGGTTGAAGCCTTGCGCAAAGGCTGTCTTTGCCAACCGCGCCGAAATGCCAACGCGCATCCCGCCCGATGCCAGTTTCAACAACGCGTAGCGGCCATCGGCGTCGAGTCGGTCCATCAGTTCGGCGAGCAACGATGGTGCCCGAGCGCGGCTGGCGTTGTTGAGGAGGTCTATGACTTCGCCAAGCGTCGGCGGCGAGGTGCCGGACAGATGCGGCAGCTGATCCCACATCAGCGCTACTGTCTCCGCGGTATCGCCAACATAGTCGCGGCTCATTCGGAACAAGGCAGGGTCGAAACGGTCGTCGGCCATCGCCCGGATAGCGGTGCTTTTGACCGTTGCGATGCTGAGTGTTCCGGCAAGCGCCGCGAGCGCCCAGCCGCGATCGGGGTTGGGCGTGTCGCGTAGATAATCGGCGATCAGCCGAACCTTGGTGTCGCGCGAGCGGGTGTAGACTAGCCCGTCGATGAGCGAAGCGAAGCGTTCCATTAGCCCTCGTCCTCGTCTTCGCGGCCGACCAGGTCCAGCGCGCGCGCCTTAAGTTGATGCAACTCGCACCACCGCCCAAGGGCATCGGTGCGACCATGCGTAATCCAAGTTTCGGACGGACGCAGTTCGAGCAAAGTTTCGGTCAACTCGTTCCAGTCGGCATGATCGGAAATCACCAAAGGTAACTCGACATTCTTCTGCCTCGCGCGTTGCCGGACGCGCATCCAACCCGATGCCATCGCGGTCACTGGATCGGGCAAACGCCGGGCCCACCGATCATTGAGTGCAGACGGTGGCGCGATAACGATCTTGCCTTTTAACTCGCCCTTCGCGAGGCCGGTAGCCATCACTAGTTCGCCGAGCAGCACTCCGTGCGCTTCGTATAACTCGCACATTTTCTGCATTGCGCCGTGAATATAGATTGGTTCGTGATAACCAGCGAGGCGTAACTCTGCGATCACCCGCTGCGCCTTGCCCAACGCATAAGCGCCAACCGCGATACAGCCGTCAGGATTGGCTTCGAGCGCAGCCAGCAACTTCGCAATTTCACCCTCAATCGGCGGATGCGTGAACACCGGCAGGCCAAAGGTCGCCTCGGTTATCAGAACATCGCAAGGCACGGGTTCAAACAACGCACAGGTCGGGTCAGCACGGCGTTTATAGTCGCCGGTTACCACAACGCGTTCACCGGCATGTTCAAGCAGTATCTGAGCAGACCCCAATACGTGGCCCGCCGGGTGAAAGCTGACTTTTACACCGCGTTCTTCAAATCCGTCGCCGTAAGCAATTGGCGTTCCCATTTCCGTTCCATAGCGCAGCTCCATAATTGCCAGCGTTTGTGGTGTTGCCCATACCTTGCCATGACCGCTGCGCGCATGGTCGGCATGGCCATGCGTCACCAGCGCGCGGTCGGCTGGCCGCGACGGATCAATCCACATATCCGCAGGCTTTACATAAATGCCGTGCGCATGCGGTTCGATCCAATGTTGGGCGGCGGTTCGGGCGATGGGAAACTCCTGAAAGCAATATGGGATGAGTTGAATGAAAAACCAGCAACTTATCTGGACGTTCCACTCTTTAGAACATATATGGAACGGATGACGCAATTGCAAATCACCGAAAAGCTCGCGATCCTCGCGGACGCCGCCAAATACGACGCCTCATGCGCATCGTCAGGAACCGTAAAACGGTCGAGCAGCAAAACTGGCGGCATCGGCTCAACCGAAGGCATGGGGATTTGCCATGCCTATGCGCCCGATGGGCGATGCATATCCCTGCTCAAAATCCTGCTGACCAACAGCTGCATTTTCGACTGCCATTATTGCATCAACCGAAAAAGTTCGAATGTGCGGCGGGCGAAGTTTACCGCGAAAGAAGTCGTTGATTTGGCGCTGAATTTCTACAAGCGGAATTATATCGAAGGTCTGTTCCTTTCGTCGGGGATCATCAAAAGCTCGAATTACACGATGGAGCAGATGGTCGAAGTCGCGCGGTCGTTGCGCGAGGATCATGATTTCCGGGGCTATATCCATCTCAAAACCATTCCCGATGCCGATCCTGAATTGCTGGAGGCAGCGGGACGGCATGCCGACCGGCTGTCGATCAATGTCGAGTTACCCACTCGCGCCGGGCTGGCGGCGCTTGCGCCCGAGAAATCGCAGGACCGGATTGAAGGCGCAATGGGTGGTCTCAAGACGTCGATACTGGACGGCAAAGACGCCAAGAAAAAATATCGTAGCGCACCGAATTTTGCGCCTGCCGGACAATCAACTCAGATGATTGTTGGCGCTGATGCCGCAACCGATAGCGACATCGTCCGGCGCGCTAATGGGCTTTACGATCAATTCGGGCTGCGCCGGGTCTATTATTCAGCGTTCAGCCCGATACCCGATGCAAGTGCGGTGTTACCGATGCAGCGCCCACCGTTGATGCGCGAGCACCGGTTATATCAGTCTGACTGGCTGATGCGTTTTTATGGCTTTGCACCTCAAGAGGTGGTTGATGCGGCTGAGCCGAACGGCATGTTACCGCTCGACATCGATCCCAAGCTTGCGTGGGCATTGAAGCATCGCGCGCAGTTTCCGGTCGACGTCAACAGCGCGCCAAAAGCCATGCTGTGGCGCGTGCCGGGGCTTGGCACAAAGGCGGTGCAATCCATATTGCGCGCGAGGCGCTGGCGACGGTTGCGGTTGGAGGATGTCGGGCGCCTGACGGTATCTATAACGAAAATTCGCCCGTTTCTAATTGCTGACGGGTGGAGCCCCGGCGGGCTCACGGACATGGAGCATTTGCGCGCCATGGTCGCGCCGAAGGTAGAGCAGCTGGAACTGTTCGCATGATAACCGCGCGACTGTCTGCCGAAGATGATTTCGATGGCTGGCGCGACCAGTGCCGCGGGCTGCTGCGGATCGGTGCCAAGCCAGAGGATGTAATTTGGCAAGTGGGCGATACTCCCACTGACCTGTTTGCGGCCACAGCAAAGCTCTCCGCGCCGATCGGTCCGGCGATTGGCGTCCCGCCCGAATTTGTGAATCTGGCGCGCAGCGTGATTTGTCATACCGACCCGAAGCGCTTCGGATTGCTGTACGGCCTACTGACCGACATCAAGGCGCGGCGCAGGCGGATGGACGACGCGGCCGACCCTGTTCTGCGCAATCTGCACGATATGGCAAAGCATGTGCGCCGCGACATTCACAAGATGCGTGCCTTTGTCCGCTTTCGCCGCGTCGAGCAGGACGGAGCGGAACATTATATCGCCTGGTTCGAGCCTGAGCATCATATCGTGCGCACCAATGCCGCGTTTTTCGTGCGCCGTTTTGCGGGCATGCAATGGTCGATCCTGACGCCGCAAATCTCGGTGCATTGGGACCGGCAAACGCTCCACGAAGGCCCCGCAGCGCGTAAGGAAGATGCGCCGAGCGAGGATGTTATCGAGGATCAGTGGAAGACCTATTATGGCTCGATCTTCAATCCGGCACGGTTGAAGGTGAAAGCGATGCTGAAGGAAATGCCAAAGAAATATTGGCATAATATGCCCGAAACTGCGCTTGTTTCCGAACTCATCAAATCTGCACGAGGCCGCGAAGTCAGTATGATCGAAAAGGAAATTGTTCCCATCGCGGCCGACACGCTTGCGTCATTAAAGTCCGAAGCAAACCGGTGCCGCCGCTGTCCCTTATATGCCCCTGCGTCGCAAATCGTTTTCGGCGAAGGTCCTGAAAATGCACGCATCATGTTCGTCGGGGAACAGCCCGGAGATCAGGAGGATTTGGCCGGTTTACCGTTTGTCGGACCTGCTGGTCAGTTATTCAACGCAGCGCTTGCCGAGGCAGGCGTCGACCGTGCGCAGGCCTATGTCACCAACGCGGTGAAGCATTTCAAATTCAAGCCGCAGGGCAAGCGCCGTATCCATGACAAGCCCAATGTGGGCGAGATTAACCATTGCCGCTGGTGGCTAAAACGCGAGATTGATCTGGTGCAGCCCGACTTGGTCGTCGCCTTGGGCGCGACGGCAGCGCGAAGCCTGACCGGGCGCAATATTCCGATAACCGCCAATCGCGGGCAGGTTTTCGAAAGCATTGAGGGCGTGCCAGTACTGGTGACTATTCACCCCAGTTATTTGTTGCGGCTGCCAGATGCGCAGCTCGCGGAGCAAGAGAAGGCAGTTTTTGTTGAGGATCTAAGGCAAACAAAAGCGATGGTTGAACGCGCATCAGCGCAAGGCGCCCGAACACCGGCTTGACACCCCCAATCGCTACCGACAGTTAGGGCGAAAAGGGAGGGTGGGTTGAGCAAATATTTGTTGGTTATCGACGAGGGCACAACATCGACCCGTGCCGTTCTGTTCACGCCCGACGGCAAGGCGGCAGGCAGTTGTCAACGCCCGCTGACCCAGCATTATCCAGCGCCCGGCCTTGTGGAACATGATGCCTGCGAAATCTGGGATCTGACCCTCGCTTGCACGCGTGAAATGGTTGCAAAGGCGGGCGGCGCAGACAGGATTGCGGCCATCGGCATCACCAACCAGCGCGAAACCGTCATCTTCTGGGACCGACGCACCGGCGAGCCACTTGCCCCTGCCATAGTTTGGCAGGACCGGCGGACGGCGGACATTTGCGCCGATTTAAAAGAGCGCGGCGAAGAAGCGGTGGTGCAAGCAAAGACCGGCTTGCTGCTCGACCCGTATTTCTCCGGCTCGAAAATCGGCTGGGCTTTGCAGAGTTGGCCGCAACTCGCCGAAGCTGGTGAGCATCTCGCGGTAGGGACGGTTGAAAGCTACCTCGTATTCCGCCTGACCGGCGGCCTTCATATCAGCGACGCCAGCAACGCATCACGGACTGCTTTGATGGCTATCGGCAGCGGCGGGTGGGACGATGGGCTGACCGACCTGTTCGGCGTTCCGCGCGAAATCTTGCCCGAAATCACCGATTGTGCTGGCAAGCTTGGCACTACATTGCCCGAGTTATTCGGCGGGGCAATTTCAATATGCGGGATGGCTGGCGACCAGCAAGCTGCAACCATCGGCCAAGGTTGCTTTGAAATAGGCCAGACAAAGGCCACTTTTGGAACCGGCGCATTTGTGCTAACGCAAACCGGAACGACATTGAGGCAGTCGAAACACCGACTACTGTCGACGGTGCTGTATCAGTTACACGGCGAACGCCATTATGCGCTTGAAGGCTCGGTCTTCGTTGCGGGCAGCCTTATTCAATGGTTACGCGACGATCTCGGATTGATTGGAAAAGCATCCGATACCGAACCTTTGGCGCGTAGCGTCCCCGACAATGGCGGAGTCTATCTCGTCCCTGGTTTGTCGGGCCTTGGCGCGCCGCATTGGCAGCCAAATGCCCGCGGAGCAATTAGCGGGCTGAGCTTCTCGGCCACGAAAGCCCATGTCGCGCGTGCTGCCTTAGAAGCCATGGCACACCAAACGCATGACCTGAAATCAGCATTTGCTGCCGATGGCGCCGATTGGGCAGAACTCCGAATCGACGGGGGCATGGTGGCCAATGACTGGATGGCGCAGGATTTGGCGGACATGCTGGCAATCGAAGTCGAACGACCTGACTTCATCGAGACGACCGCGTTGGGTGCCGCAATGCTGGCGGCGGTTGGGTGCGGGATGTATGACTCGTTGCAATCTGTCGCTGTCATGCGCGGCGGTGTGACGCGCTTTACTCCGGTGCTGGACGAAGACTCGCGGCAGATCCGACTGGCCGGTTGGGCCGATGCGTTATCGCGGGTCCTTCAATAGCGCCCGCGATCGCCAACCAAAAGTTTACGTCATCTTAACCATCCTTGGGCAATGTAAAGCGGACTGAGAAGTCGCGACGTACATCGACAGGACCATGAGATGGATAATTTGCGCGGATTTGAGCCATATGGGCAGGACGTTGACCTGAATGCGCCGAGCTATGCCGCGTTCAACGACGAGGATGCCGCCATCGAAGCGCCGCCCGTTATTTCGGGCGACGAGCGCCGGATGCAGGTACGTGCCTATAATTTCTGGACCGCGCAGCTTCATGACAAAAATTATCCGTGCATCGAAGAGCTTGACCCGAATTCAGTAGATGATTTCCGCGACTTCAGCGTATTGCTCGACTTCACATCGGGAATCGAAAACCCGTCGATCGAATATTTAGGCGAACAATTGCGCGTCGAATGCGGGCTCGACGAGGACGTTACTTATCTCGACCAAGTCCCTAGCCGTTCGCTGCTGTCGCGGATCACTGACCATTATCTTCAGATCATCGCCAACCGCGCACCGATCGGGTTCGAAGCTGAATTCGTCAACGACCGCGACGTCAACATCATGTATCGCGGCATCTTGCTTCCTTATTCATCCGACGATGACACCATCGATTTCATTTATGGCGTGATCAACTGGAAAGAGGCGGCATCTAATGACATCAGTGCACCATTGCAGCTGGAAGTCGAGCAAGCGCTTGCCGCTGCACCGCCACGTCAGGAGCATGTACCGGTGTGGGCGGACGGTCCGATTGCGGGGCATCTTGATGAAATGCCTGATGTCCACGAACTCGAACTGGGCGAGGAATTCGTGATTGAAGAGGCGCAGCCCGATGAACATTCGTCGCTTGCCGATTGGCTCGATGCCGCACGGCAAAGCGCCGACAGCGCGCGGGATTCGGACCTGCGGACACGCGATGCCTTGTACCAGGCCATCGGCCGAGCCCACGATTTTGCTTTGGTCGCCGCCAAAAATTCTTCCGATTATGCTGAATTGCTCAGCGATGCAGGCCTGACTGTTCAGGAACGCGCACCGTTCACACCGATTGTGAAGCTGGTTTTTGGTGCAGGTTATGACAAAACCCGGCTGACCGAGTTTTCTACCGCGCTGCAATTTGCAGACCGCAACGCCGTGCCGATGGGCGGACTGGCCGAAATTCTTGCTAACTATGACGGCGGACTGAAAGGCATACTCGCCGCCGAACGCCGCGCAAAGAAGGTCGCGTCAGGCCAGCATGTCGCTGCAAGCGACACCGATCCACGCCCGCGCCTGCGTTCCGCACGCAAGCGCGACCTGAGCGAATTTTCAGGCGTCGGCGACGAATTCGTCCTGCTGGTCGCGCGGCGAGATGCAGACGGCAACGTCGCAATTGTCGGCGCGGTTGAGGGCGATGCGGCGCTCACAGAAAAGGCATTGCGCAAAACCGCGGTCTGACTTGTTTCGTATCGGATAAATCCGTAACGCTGCGGGCTTATGACCCACAGCTTTGCTTTATACTACGCCCAAAAACTGATAGCTTGCGAGAGCATCACGCCTGCATCCGGCGCGGTGTTTGACGCCTTGGAAGCGATGCTGTTGCCGCTTGGGTTCAAAGTCGAACGTTTCATCGCAGGACAAGGCGATGACAATCCCGCACATGGCGCGCCTGTCGAAAATCTGTTTGCGATACGCGAGGGTCCTGGCCGCCATTTTGCATTTGCCGGACATCTCGACGTTGTACCGCCTGGCGAAGGCTGGCATAGCGATCCCTTCACACCCCAAATCCACGGCGACCTGCTCCACGGGCGCGGCGCGGTCGATATGAAGGGCAGCATTGCGGCGTTTGTTGCGGCGCTGCACGACATTCCGGCAGATGCAGGCACGATCAGCCTGATCATTACCGGAGACGAAGAGGGTCCTGCGATTTACGGCACGCGCGCGCTAATTGAGCATATGCAGGCGCGTGGCACGGTCCCCGACACGTGTTTGGTCGGAGAACCGACCAGCGTCGACCGCTTGGGCGACATGATGAAAATCGGTCGACGTGGCTCAGTAAACATGTGGATTTCAGTCGCCGGGACGCAAGGTCATGTCGCCTATCCGCATCTCGCCGACAACCCGATCACCAAGCTGGTGTCGATCTTAGCCAAAATTGAGGCAATCCATCTCGACGAAGGCACTGACTGGTTTCAGCCGAGTAATATCGAGGTAACCGACCTCAATGTTGGCAACAAAGCGACCAACGTGATTCCCGCCAAGGCCGAAGCCCGGTTGTCGATCCGGTTTAACGATTTGCAAAGCGGCGAAGCGCTGGTGACCCGGATTCGCGACTTGGTCGAACGGGGCAGCGGAACTCTGACTGCAATGATCTCGGGCGAAGCGTTTCTGACGCCGCCGGGTGAACTGTCAGCTGCGATCGCCGAAGCGGTCGAGACGGTAGTTGGTATCAAACCTGAACCTTCGACCACGGGCGGCACTTCGGATGCGCGTTTCCTCACTAAAATCTGCCCAGTGGTGGAATTTGGCCTTTGCAATGCAACAATGCACAAACTGGACGAGGCGGTTGCAATTGCTGACCTGGACGCCCTGGCCGAAATATATCGGCGCATTGCGATGAAGATACTATCGGCTTAGCTTTTTAGCATGATGTAGAGAGCGCCCGTACCGCCGTGCCGGGGATGGGCGTTGCGAACTGCGGATATGTGCCGCGAATGGCGGGATGCCGCCAACCAGTCACGCACCAGCGCGGCAATCGCGCCCCTGCCCTCGCCGCTTGCCCGGTCGTGCGCGCGGGGCTTGCCCGTCACGAGCAGAATGACCTTGAACTTTTGCGTGATAGCCTGCTCGAGTGCGCCATCCAGCCGAGTATAGGCGCGCGACAAGTTGGCGTCATGCAGGTCGATGCTGACATCGGGCACTATGGCGCCACGGTTGATCCGACGGTCCCAATGGCCGTCGAGGGCGGTCGCTTCGGCTACAGTTTTCCGTTCGCCTCGAGCGAAGACGAGAGGGCTATCGGTCGTGCGCGCATTTGCGGTGTCTCGTCTTCGCTCGACACCGACGGGCTTCGGAGGTTCGGTTGCGATTTTTGTCGCAGGCTCTGCTTTTGCTTCATGCAACGGTTTTACCGTCGCCATCACTTTGCCCCAAAGCGCCTTTTCAAGAGTGTCCAGCCGCCGAGCCATTGCACGCTTTAAAGGCCAAGCCGCGTAACCGACGCTTTGGGTAGAAAGATCAATGCCGCGCCGCGTGCCGACATTCCGCCTGCGATTCCCCTAGCCCGGTCGCCAGCGCCCCAGAAGGTATCGACGCGGTTGGCACCCTTGATCGCCCCGCCGGTATCCTGAGCGATCCAGACGCCGTTGGGCTCGGCGCGGTCCATCGACAGCCATAATGGCGCGCCCAAGGGAATGAATTTGATATCGACCGCTGCACTTGCCTCACCCACCACCGGATAGCCCATCGCCCCGAGCGGACCAGCGCCAGTCAGTTCGCGGAAGAACACGAAGCTCTTGTTCTCATGCATGATCTTGCGGCCTTCTTCAGGGTTGGCGCGCAAATAAGCGACAATGCCCTGCATCGAACCATCGGTAATGAGGCCGCGGTCCTTCATGAGCTTGCCGATACCGGTATAACCTCGACCATTCTGGCTTTCATAGCCGATCCGCATCACACCGCCATCGGGCAGCCGCAGCCGCCCTGACCCCTGGATTTGCAGGAAGAAGAAATCGACGACATCATTGGCATAAGCAATTTCGAGTCCGCGACCGGCAAGCGCGCCGCTCTCAATCGAAGCGCGATCGTCAAATTGCACGAGTTTTGTGCCGCTCACTTTGCCGCGAATGCTCTTGCCTTTGAGATCATCGGAAAACACGCCGAGATCAACTTCGATCAGGTCGGTCGGTCGTTTATACACGGACACTTCGCAACCGGGCTGTTTGGTCCGGCAGCCAGCTATCTCTGGCTCGAAATACCCGGTAGCAAAGGCTTTACCATCACCGATCTGTACCGCATCCATATGCGTTGCGAAGAAAGAAATCGCATCGCTCGTCCAGGTTTTAACGGCGTCGCATGCCGCGGCCCAGTCGCTGCCTTGGGTCAGGCCGCTATTGTCAGTGCGGCGAACCAGTCCCGGACAGCTGGTACGGAAACTTTCCATCGCCAGCTTTGCCCTGCGGGCATCTACTTTGAGCGAACCGATTTCGGGACCGCGAACTACGCCTAAAGTCGCCGCAGTTGTGCCGTCACCCACCTGCGCTGCTGCTGGTAAAGTAGCTTCGGCCGTCGAGGGGATCGGCTTGGTCGCGCGATCAACCTTTGGCGTAGCTGAAGCGGACGGTGTCGATGGTCCACCATTTGGGATGATCCCGCTCGAACAAGCGGAGAGCATCATCGCAGATAGGGTGAGCGATATTAGGGCGCGTTTCATCGCGCCGGTGAATCAGACCGAGTCGGTTTCGTCAAGCTTCCAGTTACGATCGCCTGACTTCACATCGCGCATGAACGTCCAGATATCATGCGTTTCAACCGCATCGGTCATCGAACCGCCAATAACATTGCCATCGGCATCCTTGACCATCGCCGCGATATCGGCGTCGAAGCGCACCGAGACCCGCGCCATCGGATGGTCGAAGCTTGCGTCAACAACGCGAACTTCATCGATGCGAACCAACCGGTTTTCAAGCGTTTCGCCACGCTCGACGCGACCATCGATTTCTTCGGCAAAGCTTTGATACACGTCGTCATCGCACAAGAAGCGCAAGGCATCCTTGTCGCCGTTCCAATAAGCTTCAAGTACCATTTTATAGGCAGACTTGGACCCTTCAACGAACAGACCGACGTCGAATGCCCGATCAGCATTGGCAATTGCGCGCAAACCGCTCTGCGCAGCCATATCAACGTTCGAGATGTCGCCCTGCGGCAACGCTGAGCCAGAATCGCCACCGGGAAGCGGCTGTCGCATCATTGGCGGCGTGGCATCGAGCGGCTGGCGGGCAACAGGTTCCTGTTCATGGCCTGTGCGTTTTCCAAGCACCGAGTAGAGGCGAAGCCCCAAGAAAGCTGCAACAAGAGCAAGCAATACAATGGTGAAAGTCACGACGCCTCCATGTGCGAAAAGAATGGACGAATGATTAGCACCAGCCCGGAAAAATGTCCGTCCAGCTCCGCCCTGACAAGCATATAAGCACTATACGCCATGGTTTCAAAGGGCTTTACCCAAAGAATATTACGCTCTGCCGCAAGTTCAACAATCATTGCCCTTTTCAAACGCCCCTGCTAGGCGCGACGCCAATGAGGGGCGCTGGGGTTAGCGACCACCAACCAACAGGAAAGCACGACATCATATGGCCGAAGAAGAAGGCATTATCGTTTCTGAAAATGTAAAAGCTAATGGCGAAGACACAGCACCGGCGGTTGGCATGTTGAGCCAGTATATCAAGGACTTGTCGGTAGAGAATCCCCAGGCGCCGCACAGCTTTCAATGGGAAGGTACGCCGCAGATCGACGTTCAGGTCAATATCCAGGTCAATGCCGTCACCGAAGAAGTGCATGAAGTTGCGCTCAAGATTGCGGTTAAGGCCGAGAGCGATAATGGCGTCCATTTCTCGGTTGAACTAGATTATGGCACTTTGTTCGGATTGCGCAATGTTTCCGATGATCAGGCACATCCCTTCCTATTCGGCGAAGCACCACGCCTGATGTTCCCATTCGCGCGTCGTGTTGTGGCCGATGCCGTGCGCGATGCAGGTTATCCTCCGCTCGTGCTTGAACCCATCGATTTCAACGCACTTTACGTCCAGCAAATTGCACAAGCACAGGCGCTGGCCGAAGAACAGCCGGCCGGCGAAGCCTGAAACAGGGTCTGCCAGGTACTTAGATGAGCCTGGTCCGAAATAGCATAACAATTGGCGGGCTGACTTTGGTCAGCCGCGTTCTTGGCTTGGTCCGCGACATGCTAATGGCGCGGTTCGTCGGCGCTGGCCTTGCATCCGACGCTTTCCTGATTGCCTGGCGCCTGCCAAATCTGTTCCGCGCATTATTTGCCGAAGGTGCATTTGCCGCGGTATTTGTACCGTTATTCAACAAAAAGATGACGGAGGCCGAGAGCGAAAAGGCCGAACAAGGACTCCTCGTCGCACGCCGCTTCGCCAGCCAGGTTTTGTCTGTGCTGTTTCCGTTTCTCGTGGTTTTCACGGTTCTCATGATGCTGGCGGCAGGACCGATCGTTTGGGCGATGACGGGCGGCTTCCCTGATGGAGGCCAGCAGAAATTTGCACTGGCCCGCCATCTTACTATCGTCACCTTTCCCTATCTGGCATTGATCTCGCTGGTGTCGTTGCTCGGCGGTATATTGAATTCGCTTAACCGATACTGGGTCAACGCGGCTGCGCCTATCTTGCTCAATATCTGCATGATTGTCGCTTTGGTGTTTTTCCGCGGCGACAGCGAAGTTGAGACGGCCGTCACTCAAGCGATCGCGGTGACGGTTTCGGGTGCCATGCAGCTATTGTGGCTAATGTGGGCCTGCCACCGCGCAGGCGCCAGTCTGAAACTTTCATTCCCGCGTCTCACACCCGATGTGAAAGTCATGTTGGCGCTGATTGCTCCTGCCGCAATTGGCCAAGGTGCCATCCAGTTCAACCTACTGATTTCGACCTCGCTCGCGGCGCGATTTTTGCCTGAAGGTTCGGTGTCGTGGCTATATTATGCTGACCGGCTCAACCAGCTTCCGCTCGGGCTGATCGGCATTGCGATTGGCACAGCCATACTGCCGACACTGTCACGCCAAATCGCAGGTAAGGACGGTGACGCCGCCTCCCATACACAAAATCGCGCGGTCGAACTGGCGCTGTTCTTCGCATTGCCGGCGATGGTCGCGCTTATTGTCGCGGCCACGCCGATCGTGCGCGGCGTCTTCGAGCATGGCGCGTTCACCCCGAGCGATTCGGCGGGCACGGCAGCGGTATTGATGGCGTTTTCCGCTGGGGTTCCCGCCTATGTGCTCATCAAGGTGCTGACGCCCGGTTTCTACGCGCGAGGCGATACCAAAACGCCGCTTCGGCTCGCTTTATATTCGATGCTGGTCAACCTGATCGGCAATCTTATCCTCATATGGCCGCTGGCGCATGTCGGCGTCGGCGTGGCTACCGCCATTGCGGCATGGGTGAATGTCATTTTGCTCTGGATTACCCTGCGGCGTCGCGGACATATCCGGTTCGATGCCCGACTATTGCAAAAAGCATGGCGCATATTGCTGGCAGCCGCATTGATGGGTGTCGCGCTCTGGTTTGGGAATACTCTGGTTGAGGAAAATCTGGGTGACGGCCTCTGGCGACGGGTGGCCATATTGTCGGCCCTTGTTGGCAGCGGAGGGGTCATTTACGGGGTAGCGATATTGGCTTCTGGCGCGTATCGGCTTGGCGAACTCAAATCGCTCTTACGTCCAAAGAAAGCAGCTTAATGCGCGTCGTTTCCGGTATCCAGCCTACAGGCAATCTCCATCTCGGTAATTATCTTGGTGCTATCCGCAACTGGGTAAAAATGCAGGATGAGATGGAATGTCTGTATTTCCTGGCGGATTTGCACGCCATTTCGATGCCGCATAACCCGGCTGAATTGACAGCGAACACTCGTGAAATGGCAGCGGCGCTGATTGCGTGTGGACTTGATATCAACAAATCAATCCTGTTCAATCAGGCGCAGGTGCCAGCACATGCCGAGTTGCAATGGCTGCTCTCCGGCACCGCACGCATGGGCTGGCTGAACCGCATGACTCAGTTCAAGGACAAATCGGGCAAGAACCGAGAAGGTGCCAGCATTGCGCTATTCACTTACCCCGTGCTGCAGGCTGCCGATGTGCTGCTGTACCAGGCGACCCACGTGCCCGTGGGTGAGGACCAAAAACAGCATCTCGAACTTGCGCGCGACATCGCGCAAAAGTTCAATAACGACTTTGGCAACGGCACGGACATTTTCACGCTGCCCGATCCAATCATTCCCAAAGCGACCGCGCGCATCATGAGCTTGCGCGACGGGACGGCCAAAATGTCGAAGTCCGACCTGAGCGATATGAGCCGGATCAATCTGGTCGACGATGCCGACACGATTCTGACCAAACTGAAAAAGGCGAAGACCGATGCCGAGCCCCTGCCATCGGAGGCTGCCGGTCTTGAAGGGCGAGCCGAGGCAACCAACTTGGTAGGAATCTATGCTGCATTCGCAGAAGAGAGCGTCGATGCCACGCTCACTCGGTTCGGCGGTCAGGGTTTCGGCGCGTTCAAATCTGCCCTCGCCGAATTGGTCATAGAGAATTTCCGTCCGATCTCCGAGCGGTTCAACGCGCTAAAAGGCGATCATGAACAGATTGATGCAGCACTCGCCAAAGGTGCAGCGAAAGCACGCGAATTGGGCGCGCCAACTCTTAAGGCGACTTACAACGCTTTGGGCCTGCTGCGCTAAACTGCACGCTCGCGCCGTTCAACCGAAGTTCAGCGAAACATTATTAAACGCGATACGTTTATGTATAAGACGTCACAGCGCCGTCTCATGAGGAACTGACATGAAAAATAAAGTCGCATCTTTTCTCGCTCCTATCACACTGTTGGCACTCGGCGCATGCGCTACGCCGTTTAAAGCGGAAGTCTCGCGTTTCCAGCAACTGCCTGCACCCCAGGGCCAGACCTTCACGATCCGTGCCGCAAGTGCGGCCAATGAAGGCGGCATTGAATTTGGCCAATATGCCTCACTGATTGCGACAGAATTGCAGGAGATCGGTTACGTCGCTGCACCGTTCGGCGCGCCCGCCGATATGACAGTGACGCTCGATTATGGAGTTGACCAAGGTAAAGAGCGGACGATCGTTCGTCAGGATCCGTTCTACGACCCTTATTGGGGATATGGCAGTTTCTACCGTCCTTATATCGTGCGTACCCGCCGAGGCGCACGCTATATTACCGGTTATTACGACCCTTTCCTCTACAGCGGCTTTAACCGGCCTTATGATGTCGACAGCTTTACCGTTTACACGGCGAATATCGACATGAAGATCGACCGCAACGCCGACAGCAAGCGTTTGTTCGAGGGCAAGGCAGAAGCCAAGTCACGCTCGAACAAGCTGCCTTATCTGGTCCCCAACCTAGTCGAAGCGATGTTCACTGGTTTCCCGGGAAATAGCGGCGAGACCGTAAGGATTTCGGTTGCACCAGAGGACAAGCGCTAAAGTCTAGACCCCGCAGCCGAGCTCGGTTTTGCCATAAGCGACGGCTTCACCGCGCGTGCCGCTAATGCCAGCATAGAGTTCGGTTGCCAGGAAAGTCCCGTCGTTGCCGATGCGAAAACCATTCTGACGGAATACCTCGATCACCTTTGCAGGTGGGTCGGCAAAATACACCGATTGCGATTCATAATGTTGGGCGATGGCAGTCACCGACAGGCCGTCAAATGAGCGTGCCAGTTTAAGAAAAGTGCTTTTGCCCTCAATAGCAGCATAGGCCGTTTCTCGCGCGTCTTGATCAGCAAATTCACGGGATTCAAGTTCCTGCCATTGCATCCGCAACTTAGCGCCCATTTTTGAAAATTCCGCGCCAATTTCGCCGCCGAAACTGCATGTTTGCGGATCGAAACTGATCGAGATCGGCTTGCCGCCCTGACGTGCCAAGATAGCAGCTCCACCTGCCAGATAGCCAACCCCGCCTTTGCGTAACTTGATCTCGATAAAATCATTCGCGGTAAGGCCCGCTAACGTCAATTTCGTGCCTTCACCCGCTTGGTCAAGCATTGTACTCGCGGTACTGGCCCGCGACCAAATCTCGACAGCAGCGTCAGTCGTCCAAATTTTGTCGTTCAACGATTTGACGATTTCGGGTGGCGCGGCTTCAGCCAGATTCACCATCGCAATAAAGCCGTTACCGTCGGCAAGCTCGAGCCACTCGCTGCTGTCATCGGCTCCCAGTTTAACAATTCCTGTGACCGCACTGCCGCGCGGCATTTTGCCTAATATAACGCTGCCGACCGTCGTCGGTTTATCTCGGATATTGGCTTCGGTCATGGCAAAAAATTGCTTGGCTTCGGCGTTCGGGGCGTCATCTGCCCCCGCACGGTAACTAGTTTCAGTCGAACCGTTCATATCGTCAGCAAGGAACAGCCAGTAATAAAGTCCCGCGATGAGCAACAGGCTGGCGATAGCGCCGACAAATATCAGCCAGTTACGCTCTGGCCTTCGCTCGTCATGGATGATTGTCGAGGACGGTGTTTCAGCAGCGACATCGCCCAAATCGGCGCCTTCAGGCTCTGTGACCAGTTCAGGCGGAACATGTTGAACTGTCGCCGACCCAGCCGGCGACGGCACCATAGCACTACCGCATTTTGCGCAATATCGTGCGTCAGGTATATTCCCCGAGCCACATGACGAGCAGAACTTCACCATATTTGCCGAATCCTCACGAACGTGGGGATAAGCTGTGGAAAGCCGGTTGAAAAGCGGTGATTAAATGGCGGACAATTACGCTTCGAGTTGGCGGAGCAGCGCGCGGACATCATTGTCCATATCGCTGTCCTGCGCGCGCAAGCCTTCGACCAGACGCACAGCGTGGATTACCGTCGAATGGTCACGTCCGCCGAACTTGCGCCCGATTTCTGGGTAACTACGCGGCGTCATCACCTTGGCGAGATACATCGCGACCTGCCGCGGCCTCACAACAGCACGGGCGCGGCGCTTCGAAGACATTTCGCTGCGGTCGATGCGGTAATATTCACAGACCGCACGCTGGATTTCATCAATAGTGATGCGACGGCGGCAAGCGCTCAGGATATCCTTGAGCTGTTCCTCCGCCAGAACCCGCGTGACCGGTTTGCCGGTGAGCTGTGCATAGGCGAGCAGCTTGTTGAGCCCGCCTTCAAGTTCGCGGACGTTGCGGCTGATGGTGCGCGCAAGAAATTCGACCACATCTTCACCGACTTGCGCCTCGGGCATATTCGCCAGCCGCTGCTCGAGGATAGAACGGCGCAATTCGAGGTCGGCTGGCTGGATATCGGCAACAAGCCCCATCGAAAGCCGCGACAAGATGCGCTGGTCGACGCCGTCAAGCGCTTGCGGCGCGCGGTCAGCGGCAACCACCAAGCGCTTTCCTGCTCCAATGATCGCATCGATTGTGTGCAGAAACTCTTCCTGCGTTGACACTTTACCGATGATGAACTGGATATCGTCAATCAACAGGACATCGACCGCACGCAGCCGCGCCTTGAACTCCATGACTTCCTTGCGCCGCATCGCGGTCACGAATTCCATCATGAATTTTTCGGCGGACATATAGATGATCTGCGCGTCAGGATTGACCTCTGCATAAGCATGGCCAATCGCGTGCATCAGGTGGGTTTTGCCCTGCCCCGTCGCCGCTTGCAGGTAGAGCGGGTTGAACAAGGGCTTGTCCTTAGATGCAACGCGTTCCGCAGCGCTCAACGCCAGCACATTCGTCTGACCCTTAACGAAATTGGCAAACGTCATCCGCGGGTCGAGGGCTGAACGCACTGGCAAGGCTTCAGCCATATGTTGAGCGGCCGGACGCTCGGTCACTCCCGACGGGCGAAGCATTTCAACGCGCGTGGCGCCGGGACGGGTTCGAATTTTGAGCTGTTTGACCTGGTTGTTGGTGGCTGACCACGCCAGACGCAGACGGTCGGAATAATGGTCGGACACCCATGACGCCGAAAAATCTGAAGGCAGCAATAATTCCAATGTGCCGGTCAGGTCGCAAAAATCTCCTAAAGAAATCGAGCGAATCCATTGACCATAAATTTGCGCGCCCAGATCGCGGCGAAGGCCCGATGAAATCGCCTGCCAATCAGAATCAAAACGGGCGTTCAACGCAATAGCGGCATCGCGGCCTGCTGGTTGACCGGAATTGTTTTGCGATACGAAATTATTACCAGTCACCCACGCCTGCCCCTCTTTTCCACCCCATTCCAGCACGTCGCGACCGCTTGCTATATGCCCCGGAAAACTGCCCATAGAGGTCGTTTGCCCATTTGCTGACAAATGGAACGTCGTCTATGTCCAAATCTCGATGTGAGGCACTGCCCGACTGTCGTCGCCCGGTGCTGGAGAGTGTTTACTAGACGCCAAGAAACGAGTCGATCAAGAGCAGCGCTGCAAAAAAAATGAAATAAATGGCATTGACTCGCCGCAAGCCAAGTAAATGCGTAATATAATTTTTATACTGCTGTTTTGCTTGAATTTTCTGTTGATAATTTGCCGCGACATGGTCCGAATCGCCGGAAATCCTTGTCATGCGGTTGTCACAAAAATGCAAAAGAAAAACCCGCCGGGATCGCGGCGGGTTTGTCGTGTCAAAGCCGGCCGAACCGGCCTGCAAATTATGACTTAAGCGAGGCCGCCAACGGCCTTGGTCAAACGACCAAATTTGCGCGATGCGGTGTTCTTGTGCAGAACGCCCTTTGATACACCACGTGCGAGTTCGGGCTGGGCAGCAACAAGTGCAGCCACAGCAGCCGATTTGTCGCCCAACTCAATCGCCGACTCTACCTTCTTAATGAAGGTGCGGATACGGCTGACGCGAGCGCCATTGACTTCGGTGCGACGCGCGTTGCGACGGATACGCTTTTTTGCTTGCGGCGTATTTGCCATTTCAGTCCTCGAATTTCGATATTTAAGAGAGCGTCCTACGCAGGAGTGCCCGTTGAAGTCGCGGCCCTTAACGCGACCTCATAGATTCGTCAACCTCGAATTGCCGCGTTAACGCTGACATTTTGCGCAGTAAAAGGTGGATCGACCCGAATCAACACGGCGTTTCACCGGCGCGCCGCAGAGACATAGTAGGCCTTCGCGGCCATAGACTCGCCAGTCCTTTGCGAAATAGCCAAGCTCGCCATCGGGCGCGGCAAAGTCGCGCAACGTCGATCCCCCCGCTGCGATGGCTGAGATAAGTACCTCCTTGATTGACCCCACCAGCCGTTCGAGGCGCGGCTTGCTTATCTTCGTCGATATGGTTGTGGGCGATATTCCCGACATATGCAGCGCTTCGCACACATAGATATTGCCCAGCCCGGCCACGATATTCTGGTTCAGCAGCATCGCCTTTATCGGCGCAACGCGGCCTTTTAGCGCCTCACGAAGCACATTCGCGTTAAAATCGTCTGACAATGGCTCAGGCCCCATCCCGACAAATGGCTTGTACGCGTTAATCTGCGATAAGGGGGTAATATCGAGCGATCCAAATCGCCTCGGGTCATTCAGCGCCACCAGCCTGCCGCTATTGGTCTCCAAGACAAAATGGTCATGCTTTTCAAGCTCGCTTGGATCGACTCGCCAACGCCCCGACATGCCGAGATGAAAAATCAGTATATCTTCGCGGTCAGTATGGATCATCCCATATTTGGCGCGACGCGACAGCCCGGTGATCCGCGCGCCGGTCAGCCGCTGCCGCAGGTCAACCGGCATCGGCCAGCGCAAGTCCGCACGATATGCCTCGGCGCGCCTTATCGTCTCGCCATCAAGCACCTTGCGTAGGCCAGCGACGGTTGTTTCTACTTCGGGCAATTCAGGCATTGAATTGCGCTACTAAAGCTGGCCTGCCCTGTCTATTTCCCAATCGAAAAACGGTACGGAATATAGAAGAAGACCTCAGTATTGCTTACCTGTTTCCAGGCGATAGCGTCGTCCAGGCCGCTGACTTCCAGATTATAGTCCGCTCCCTAGAAGCTTGCCGCATGCTTGGCTCCCTAAGCAATTCGGCGTTATTTCATCGCGATACTGTCCGGGTCTGATGATGGTCAATGCCAGACCGCCTTTCAGTTCGGTTTGCGACCTGCCGGTAGCGGGCACTACTTTGGCAAAACTGCTGATTTTCTGTTGCGCTTTACCGACCGAGCCATCGAGGTTGGTTTTGACCTTTAACCGCACTGTGGCGTTGCTACCGTTGTCCTCGAATGCCGGCTTTGGTGCTGCTAATTTCGCGTTTGCGAGTCTCGGCGTCGCGCGAATCGGAGTTGAAGTCAACCATTGTCACCACCGAATCTGCCCTTCGCCGCAGCCCCACAACGGGGCGGTCCTGCTGAGCATAAGGCGCGCTGGACCGGCTGGCGGCAACGACAACTTCGCCTAAGCCGGGTGCACTCACCTGTTGGGCGTGCGCTAGGACGAAGGCGTTAGCACCCACGATCACTGCCAGAAAGTATATCGGTTTCATCGGCGACCCCTCCGACCAAAAATGTCCGTCATTTTCACAGAAAAGACATGTGGTAAGCTTCCATCATATTTTGCGCCTAACAGTCTTTGCGGAGCACCATAATCTCGGCTAGGGAACAGCGCCATGAGCAATACCGTATCCTTTGGCTATGAACAAGTCAGCCCCGAAGAAAAGACCGCGCGCGTCGGCGGTGTCTTTTCCAACGTCGCGCGCAAATATGACATCATGAACGACGCGATGTCGGGCGGTATGCACCGGCTTTGGAAAGACAAATTCGTCCGCCGCGTCAAACCGCAAGCGGGCGAGGATATTCTCGATATGGCGGGCGGCACCGGCGACATAGCTTTTCGTATGGAAAAGTCGGGCGCACAGGTGACGGTGTCCGACATAAACGAAGATATGCTCGACGTCGGCATGGACCGGGCGATGAAGCGTGGTATCGACAGCTTGATCTGGTCGCCGCAGAACGCCGAAATGCTGACTTTTCCCGACAAGCATTTCGATGCCTACACGATTGCTTTCGGGATCCGGAACGTTACCGACATTCCAGCGGCGCTAAGGGAAGCGCACCGAGTGTTGCGTTATGGCGGGAGGTTTTTCTGTCTCGAATTTTCAACCGTCGAATGGCCTGGGCTGGCGCAGGTCTATGACGTCTATTCAGATAAGCTCGTGCCCAAACTCGGCAAAGCGATCGCGGGCGATGAGGACAGCTATCGCTATCTGGTCGAGTCGATCCGCTGCTTTCCTGACATGCAAAATTTCAAACGCATGATTGGCGAGGCTGGTTTTGTACAAACCAAGGTCGAACCAATCATGGGCGGGCTGGTCGCAATCCACAGCGGCTGGAAGGTTTAACACCCCCAACCGATGACGCGTCCCGCAACCCATATTCTCCGCTTGCTCAAATGGGGCCGCATATTGGCGCGCCACGGTGCCCTGCGTGCCATCGAAAACGACCGCAATACCCCGCCACAAGTGAAACGGCTTTGCCGGATCGCGCGGATCGGCGCGCGACAACCTAAAATTCCCGATTATGCTGGCGCCTTTCGCGATATCGGGCCTGCTGCAATTAAGCTGGGCCAAACGCTGGCGACCCGGCCCGATATCATCGGCGAGCAGCCGGCGCATAATTTGCTGACTCTACAGGATCAATTGCCGCCCACAGCGTTTGATTTGGTCTATGCCGAAATCGACACTAGCCTGAACAAGCCAGCGGCTGAGCTGTTCGAATATATCGATCCAGTCGCCATCGGTTCGGCCTCGATTGCCCAAGTCTACCGCGCGCGGACAACCGAAGGCAAGGATGTCGCGGTTAAAGTCCTGCGCCCTGGTATCCGCGAACAATTTGCCCGCGACATCGAAACCTATGAATGGGCGGCGGCCCATCTCGAAGCATTAGGCGGAGAAGCTGCGCGATTGCGGCCCCAATTGGTCATTGCCAATCTCAAACGCTGGACTCTGCGTGAACTTGATTTGCGCCGCGAAGCCGCCAGCGCGTCTGAGCTTCAGGAAGCAATGGTTGCAGTCGATGGCTATGCCATTCCGACGATTGACTGGGACCGAACATCGGGCCGCGTCCTGACACTTGACTGGGTCGATGGGATGAAGATCGCCGATGTCGAGGGACTGAAAGCGGCTGGTCACGATCTTAATGCGCTGGCTGAAAAGCTCGTCCTTACTTTCCTTCGCCAAGCGATATCCGAAGGCTTTTTCCACGCTGACATGCATCAGGGCAATCTGTTCGTTCGCGCGGACGGCACGATTGTCGCGATCGATTTCGGCATCATGGGCCGAATCAACCGGCAGGCGCGGTTTTGGCTCGCTGAGATCCTCTACGGTCTGACCACCGGCAATTACAAACGAGTCGCCGAAATACATTTCGAGGCGCAATATGTGCCGAGCTATCACAATGTCGACGAATTTGCGACCGCGCTGCGCGCTGTGGGCGAGCCGACACGCGGCAAACCGGTCAGCGAATTGTCGGTCGGCCAGATGCTCGACAGCCTGTTCGCGATCACCCGCGATTTCGACATGCAGACGCAGCCGCATCTGCTGCTACTGCAAAAGACGATGGTGATGGTCGAAGGTATCGCCACCTCGCTCAACCCCGACATCAATATGTGGAACGTTGCCGCACCCTATGTCCGCGACTGGATCCGCGGTGAACTGGGGCCTGAGGCGGCGCTAGCCGATGGCATACGGAAGCAGGCAGACACGCTCAAACTTATTCCTGACCTTATCCGCCGCCTCGACGAGCAACTCCCCAAAAAGGGCGGTGCACCGGAGGCACCGCCACTGCCACCGATCAAGCTTGTTTGGGACAAAAGTGACCGCAAGGGCGGCGCTTGGTGGGGCTATGCCCTGATAGCCGCATTTGCCGGAGGCGCTGGTGCATTGGCGATGGCGCTGGTAAGCTAGGCCCATGGCTCCCAAACGCGTCCTCCTTATCGTTACCGGCGGGATTGCCGCTTACAAGGCGCTCGAACTCGTGCGCCTGCTCAAGCGGCAAGGCATTGCCGTCCGAGCAGTGATGACTCAAAGCGCGACCGAATTCGTGACGCCTCTGTCAATGGGCGTGATGACCGAGGACCAGGTTTACGGGGATATGTTCGATCTGAAGGAGGAGAGCGAGATCGGGCATATCAACTTGTCGCGTCAGGCCGACCTCATTGTAATCTGCCCGGCGACCGCGAACATATTGGCAAAGATGGCGGCGGGTATTGCCGATGATCTGGCGACCACCATATTGCTCGCAACCGACAAGCCGGTGCTGGCAGTTCCCGCGATGAACGTGCGGATGTGGAATCATCCGGCGACTCAGCGCAATCTGAAGCAGCTGCGCGAAGATGGCATCAGTATTATGGACCCCGATGAAGGTGCTATGGCCTGTGGCGAGTTTGGCCCCGGGCGTTTGCCAGAGCCGCCCGACGTCGCTGCTCGGATCTGCACGATGCTGGGTCAGCCTTTTGATACGGCCCTGACAAGCGGGCGGTCGCCAACAACCATTCCGAAAGCATTTGAAGCACAACCCGACTTTGCCGTGGGAACCCATCGCCCACTGTTCGGCAAGCGTGTGCTGGTCACCGCCGGCCCGACCTATGAAGCCATCGATCCTGTGCGTTATATTGCCAACCGCTCGTCAGGCCGACAGGGTTTTGCTATTGCACAGGCCGCCGCCGAAATGGGCGCAGAGGTGACCTTGGTGGCTGGTCCAGTCCATCTGGTCACGCCGCCTGGTGTCATTCGGATCGACGTCGAAAGCGCAATGGAAATGCAGGCCGAGGTTGAAAACGCCCTACCCGCCGACGTCGCAATTCTGGTCGCCGCCGTTGCCGACTGGCGTGCTGCCGATGTACCCGAGCAAAAGATCAAGAAGGATGGCAACGGCATACCTCCGCTCACATTAACCGAAAATCCTGATATTCTTGCAAGCCTGGCGCTGCACAAACTGAGGCCAAAGCTGCTAATCGGTTTTGCAGCCGAGACCGAAAAGATCGTCGAACATGCAACCGCAAAGCTCGCAAAAAAAGGCTGCGATTGGATCGTTGCCAATGATGTATCAGGCGACGTGATGGGCGGCGACAACAACGCTTTTCATGTGGTGACCAAGGATGGCGTCGAAAGCTGGCCGGACAGCCCCAAAGACGTTATCGCTCGCCGGTTGATGGAGAGGATCGCCGATGAATTCGCCTAAACCCGCAGCCGTTGAAGTCCGCGTGAAGCGTCTGCCGAACGGCGCTGGACTGCCTTTGCCCGATTATGCGAGCAAGGGTGCGGCTGGTATGGACATTTGTGCCGCAGAGAGTGTGACGTTGCGGATCGGCAAACGACTCGCGGTCGCCACGGGCTTTGCATTTGCAATTCCGGATGGTTATGAGGTTCAGGTCCGCCCGCGGTCGGGTTTGGCGCTCAAAAACGGGGTTACCTGCCTCAACACGCCGGGCACCATCGACAGCGATTATCGCGGCGAAGTGAAGGTCATCCTCGCCAATCTGGGCGAAGATGATTTCCTGATCACCAAGGGCGACCGGATTGCCCAGATCGTCGTGGCTCCCGTCCAGCATGCCAGGATGGTCGAAGTGGAAGAGATGGAAGAGACGCTTCGCGGAGCCGGAGGCTTCGGCTCGACTGGGGCATGACCAATTCCCTCATCGTCATGCTGAACTTGTTTCAGCACAATACACGGCGGTTCGTTGTCCTGAAACAAGTTCAGGATGACGAGAAGTAATGGGTGGGCTTACCGACCAACAACTCGACCGCTACGCCCGCCACATCGTGCTGCGTGACATTGGCGGTGCAGGTCAATCCAAACTGTTGTCCAGCCATGTGTTGCTGATTGGCGCCGGCGGAATTGGTTGTCCGGCGATCCAGTATCTCGCGGCGGCAGGTGTCGGCACTATCAGCGTAGTGGATGACGATGTCGTGTCGCTATCCAATCTTCAGCGTCAGGTTCTTTACAGTGCAGATCAGATTGGCGAGGCGAAAGTCGACGCAGCGAATACCGCCGTCACGCGTCTCAACCCAGATGTGCAATTTCATGCAATTAAACAGCGGATAAACCGCGACACCTCATCCGATCTCCTGAACGGAGCGGATGTAATCATCGACGGCAGCGACAATTTCGCGACTCGGCTGATCGTCAACGACCTTTGCCTTGCTGCAAAAGTCCCGCTGGTCAGCGCTGCCATTGGCCAGTTCCACGGCCAAATCGGCACTTTCACCGGGCATCATCTAGACCGCCCCTGCTATCGCTGTTTCGTCGGCGATGCGCACGATTCTGACGATTGCGATGACTGCGCAACGCAGGGCGTTCTCGGCGCTATGTGCGGGCTGATGGGCAGCTTTGCAGCAATGGAGGCCATCCGCTTTCTGACCGGCTTTGGCGATGAAGCGGCGGGCAGGCTGCACATATTCGACGGGCTTAGGCCCGCGATGCGGACGATTAATTTGCCAAAAGACCCAGCCTGTTCGAGTTGCGTTACCTCAACCCCGTAAAATCTCATCCACCCACGCAGGCACAACTTCGGTTGCAGCACCGTACCGGGATTCGTCGAACCAATGGCTCCCCTGGCTCGGCTCGAGATTGAGCTCGAGCGTCCGCACCCCTTGCTCGCGCGCGTCCCGCACAAATCCGGCTGCAGGATAGACCGCACCTGAAGTGCCGATGCTGACAAAGAGGTCAGCTCGGTTCAATGCGGCATAAATTTCTTCCATTCGGTAGGGCATCTCACCAAACCATACGATGTCAGGACGCAGTTGCCCGGGGACACCGCAAGCCGGACAGCTTGGCCGCTCAAACAGCGTCCCCCGCCACACATGCCGTTGGTCACACGCGGTGCACCATGCATTCAAATGCTCGCCGTGCATGTGGAGCAATCGTCTCGCCCCTGCCCGCTCGTGCAAATCGTCGACATTTTGCGTCACGATCAGAAGTCCACCTTTCCACTCGGCATCAAGGCACGCCAACGCATGATGCGCGGCATTGGGTAAAACCTCCTGAATCCGTTCGCGGCGCATGTCGTAAAAACGAAGCACCAGATCGGGATCACGGGCAAAGGCTTCGGGCGTCGCTACATCCTCGACCCTGTGCTTCTCCCACAGACCACCGGCGCTTCGAAAGGTGTCGATACCGCTCTCCGCACTTACGCCTGCGCCGGTCAGAATTACGATGTTTTTAATGTCTGTCACTTTTCTCTCGTTCGTCATGCTAAACTTGTTTCAGTATCCTAATATAGTAAGACCCTGAAACAAGTTCAGGGTAACGGATATGAAAATCGGCATAATCGGAAGCGCAGGGCGCATGGGGACGGCGCTAATAGATGCGATCGAAGCATTCGGGCAAACATATGCTGGCGGCGTCGACAAGGGTGATGATCTTGCTGCATTGGTAGCCGCATCCGATGTGGTGGTCGATTTTTCTAGCCCACATGCGCTGGAAGCCCATCTTGACGCCTGCATTGCGGCAGGCAAACCCCTCATCATCGGCACCACCGGATTAGAGGAGCGCCACCATTATCTGATCGATGATGCCTCAGCCGACATCGCGGTGCTTCAAACCGGCAACACCTCGCTCGGCGTCAATATGCTCGCCGCCTTGGTCAAGCAGGCCGCCAGCCAACTAGGCGATGACTGGGATATCGAAATCGTCGAAATGCATCACCGCCATAAAGTCGATGCGCCGTCGGGCACCGCGTTGCTGCTGGGCGAGGCAGCGGCGACAGGTCGTGGCATCGATCTCAAATCCAACAGCGAAAGAGGCCGCGACGGAATCACCGGCGCACGCGCGTCAGGGGCCGTTGGCTTTGCCAGCCTGCGCGGCGGTAGCGTCGCTGGCGACCACACTGTCATCTTCGCATCGGATAACGAGCGCATTGAACTCATTCACCGTGCCGAAAGCCGGGCAGTTTTCGCTAAAGGAGCGGTCAAAGCGGCTTCATGGCTCGTCAGCCAGAAACCTGGGCGATATATAATGGAAGATGTTTTGGGGCTTTAACGGCCCCTCCTATTTACCGTCCTTCAGTTTCTGTAGCAGGTAGACATGCTGCAATGCCAGCCGCTTCGCTGTTTCTTTCAAGTTTGCAGCCGCGCTGTGGCCGCCGTCGATATTCTCGTAATAGAGGAACTCATGTCCCTGATCCTGCATTCGCCGGGCGGTCTTGCGAGCGTGTCCGGGATGAACCCGGTCATCCTTTGTCGATGTCAGGAAGAAAACTTCGGGATATTTCACCTTCGCATCTATGTTGTGATAGGGTGACATCTTCCGCAGGAACGCACCTTCGACCGGGTCGGCGGGGCTTCCATATTCGCCCACCCAGCTGGCTCCGGCGAGTAGCTTGTCGAAGCGGAGCATGTCGAGTAACGGCACCGCACAAACCACGGCGTTGAACAGATCAGGCCGCTGTGTGAACATCACACCCATCAGAAGGCCACCGTTCGAACCACCCTCGATCCCCAGATGTTTCGGCGAAGTCACCTTGTCGGCAATCAGCTTTTCAGCGACCCCGATGAAGTCGTCATAGATCAGCTGGCGGTTGGTCTTAAGGCCGGCCTGGTGCCATTTCGGCCCATATTCGCCGCCACCACGAATATTGGCGAGCACATAAACGCCGCCCTGTTCAAGCCACAGCTTGCCGCGCGTTGCCGAATAAGACGGGTTCAACGATACCTCAAACCCGCCATAGCCATAAAGCAGCGTCGGGTTCGTACCATCGAGTTTGATCGCTTTGCTTCGAACCACGAAATAAGGAACTTTGGTTCCGTCATTCGAAGTCGCGAAAAACTGTTCAGCGACCATCGCACTGGCATCGAACCAGTCGGGCAGAGCCTTTGCCTTCGTCTTTTTGCCCGAACCCGTGTCATAGGTCCACAATGTGCTCGGCGACAGGAACGAGTCGCTGTTGATGAAGGCAATGTCTTCCTTGTCGTTGGTTGCGCCGATCGAAACCGTCCCGTTGGCCGGGAAGTCGAGCGGGCGTGACGTCCATTTTTTGCCGTCCCAATCGAATTCATGCGCACCGCTCGTCACATCGCGCGAAATGCTCATCAGAATTTTCGACTTGGTCTGGCCGTAGCCGTTCAGCGACGATTTTTCGTCGGGGCTATATACCAGATTGACCGCACCGATTTGCCCATCAGCCATGAAATCGTCGAGCGCGAAGCTGACCAGGTCGCCAGTTTTAAACTCGCGCCAGTCCTCGTTCAGCGTCAACAGCATCTGACCCTTGAATTCGTTGCCAAGGCTCGATTTCGGCGGGACCGGGAACTTGACGGGCTTTTGCAGCACGCCAGCCTTGCGCGGAATCCAGTAAGTTTCATTGTCGTAGAATGTGACTGCTCGCGTGACGATAATCTCGCGGCTGCCATCAGCGCGTTCATGCGCGCCTGAAAAAAGGCCCACATCGGTCGGCTCGCCGCGCATGAATTCTACCGCAGCTTCAAGAGGCTGTCCGCGATTCCACAGACGCGCTGTCATCGGGTAACCAGACGCGGTCATCGTGCCGGGACCGAAATCAACTCCTACCAGTTGGGTGTCTTTATCGAGCCAGCTTGAGCCGCCCTTTGATTCCTTGGTGACGAAGCCGTCCTCGACCCAGCTTTTGGTGCCCGCGTTAAACTCACGCTGGATGGCTGCATCTTTGCCGCCATCGGACAAGGTGACCATGCAGTTTTCGTAATCGGGGCTAAGGCAGCTATTGCCTTTATACACCCAATTCTTGCCTTCGGCTTTCGCCAAGGCGTCTATGTCTAGCACCGTTTCCCATTTGGGTCCGGACGACAAATAGCTGTCCAGCGCAGACTTGCGCCAGACGCCGCGCACTGCCTGCGCATCCTGCCAGAAATTATGAGTCTCGCCGTTGCGGTAGGAAACATAGGGAATCTTGTCTTTCGAGTTCAGAATGTCGAGCGCCTGCCCCTCAAGCACGGCGAAGCGCGGGTCACCCGTGAGGCGGCTCAGTGTCCGTTCGTTCCATACCTTAACTTCGGATATTGCCTTTTCGCCGAGCACCTCTTCAAGATAAAGATGGTCTTCGTTGGTCTGTCCCGGCACATTATATTCGATCATATTACTCGCTTTTGTTGAAGTTGCGGCACGCGCTTCGGCGGCATTTGCTTGCGCAGGTAGCGAGGCTAATAAAGCGCTCGCCAAAAGAAGGGTTCTGGTTGAAATGCAGTATGTTCCTGCCATTCCGTTCGCTCCGATTATGCTGTTCGTATTTCCTGCTTCGGATAGTAGGTGCATGAGAATAAAAGGCAAATGGATGTTTAGGCGGCAAAGGCAAGTCACCCAATGAAGAAGGCCGACAACTTCGAATTTTACCGGCGGCTTGCCGAAGCGAACCCGTCGCCCGAAACGGAACTGGCCTATGGCAATGTCTATCAGTTGCTGGTCGCGGTGGTGTGTTCGGCGCAATCGACCGATGTTGGCGTGAACAAAGCTACCCGCGCGCTATTTGCCGAAGTCAAAACGCCGCAGCAGATGATCGACCTCGGCCTCGAGGGGTTGAAAGCGCATATCAAGACCATTGGTCTGTTCAACAACAAGGCAAAGCATGTAATCGCACTCTCCGAGGTGCTAGTGAGCGCGCATAGCGGCGAGGTGCCCGCCGACCGCGATGCCCTGGAGGCGCTGCCGGGTGTCGGTCGCAAGACCGCTAATGTAGTGATGAACACGGCATTCGGCGCGGAGACCTTTGCGGTTGATACGCATATTTACCGGGTCGGAAATCGCACCGGAATTGCGCCGGGAAAGACGGTACTCGCAGTCGAAAAGGCGCTCGATAAAAAAACGCCAGCGCCATTTCGCATCGGCGCGCATCACTGGCTTATCCTTCATGGCCGTTATGTCTGTAAAGCGCGGACGCCCGAGTGCTGGCGGTGTCCGGTGGCGGATTTGTGCCGCTTCAAACCCAAAACGCCAGCGCCCAAAACCAAGTCAGCAAAAGTTCAGGTCGACTCGTATAGCGAGCACTGAGTCCTTAGTGGAGGTGGTTATGAAAAAAGCATTTATTGTTTTGAGCGCCATCGGAATGGCATCAACTGGTCTGGCGGTTGCATTTGCGAGCGAAAAAACGCCGGAGGTTCGTGCGGTAGGCGCACCAAAAAACTGTGTGATCACGCATCAGATCCGCTCAACCAAGATTATTGACGACAGCACGATCGATTTCAAGATGGCAGGCGGCAAAACCTATCGCAATTCGCTGCCTAATGGATGCCCAGGGCTTAGACGCGATGACGCGTTTTCCTACCGCACATCGACGAGCCAGTTATGCAGTGTCGATATCATTCGAGTTGTCGAAAATTATGGCGGCCGACTGCAACAGGGAGCTGGATGTGGTCTCGGCAAATTTCAGCCGATCGAAAAGATTTCAACAAACTGAAGCCTGTCATCCCGAACTTAAGCAGGTACTACTTACCCGTCCAATTCCCGGGACGTTTCTCAACGAAGGCGGCCATGCCTTCCTTCTGGTCGTTGGAGCCGAACAGCCCGTGAAACAGGCGGCGCTCGAACACAACGCCCTGTTGAAGCGTCGTTTCAAATGCAGCGTTCACCATTTCCTTGCATGCGATGGCCGCAAGCGGTGCCATTCCAGCGATGGCAGTTGCAGTCTTTACCGCTTCCTCAACCAGTTCTGCCGACGGAACAACCCTTGCAACCAGCCCTGATCGTTCGGCTTCGGCGGCGTCCATCATCCGTCCGGTCAAACACATTTCCATGGCTTTGGCTTTGCCAATCGCCCTCGTCAGCCGCTGCGATCCGCCCATGCCAGGGGTAACCGCCAGCTTGATTTCCGGCTGGCCAAATTTGGCATTATCACCAGCAATAATGAAATCCGCCATCATCGCCAGCTCGCATCCGCCGCCGAGTGCAAAGCCATTGACCGCCGCGATCCACGGCTTACGCGTCGCGGTGACGCGGTCATATCCAGCAAAGTAGTTGTTGCCGTACATTTCAGCAAAGGTCTGCGACTGCATTTCTTTGATATCCGCACCTGCGGCAAACGCCTTCTCGCTTCCGGTCAGCACCGCGCAACGCTGGCTGTCGTCTGCATCATAAACTGCAAACGCGGCGGTTAGGTCGGTCAGAACTTGGCTGTTCAGCGCGTTCAAGGCTTGCGGGCGGTTGAGCGTGATGAGCGTGACTGCACCGCGCTGCTCCACTAAAATGGTTTCATATGTCATAACGGCTTCCATTCTTCGTCCGCCGGTAGCGGCGCAAATATCGTGTCGAGCAGATCATCGGTGACACCTTCGGGAGTCGCCGGGTCCCATTTGGGTGTGTTGTCCTTATCGACGATCACCGCGCGAACGCCCTCAGCGAAATCAGGGCGGGACAGAACGCGGCTCGCGATGCGATATTCCATCGCCATGTTATCTGCAAAATCTTCGAGCTTTGCGCTTTCCTGCAACTGACGGAGCGCCACTTTACAGGTCTGCGGGCTTTTGCTGCGCAGCATCGCCAACTCGCGCATCGCCCAGTCGCTATCATCAGCCTCCAGGCTGCTGAGGATATCTTCAAACCGGTCAGAGGCGAAGTGTCGGTTTATCTGGAATAAGGTTTCGACAATCTTTGATGGCGGCGGGGTCACCGAAAGCGTCCCCAATATGCCATCTATGCGCTCGACATCCTCGGTCGCGATCCGCGCTTTGGCATCGGTGAGCGCCTCGCTTGGCAAATAATGCGTAGCAAGACCCAGCGACAGACAGCCCGGTCCGGCGATCCGCGCGCCCGTAAGCGCCAGAAACTGTCCGACCCGGCCCTCCAACCGCGACAGATACCAGCCGCCGCCGACGTCAGGAAACAGGCCAATACCCGTTTCTGGCATCGCAAGCCGCGTATGTTCAGTCGCGACACGGAAGCGCGCAGGCTGGCTGATACCCACGCCACCACCCATGCAGATGCCGTCCATAAAGGCGACGACCGGCTTGGGATAAGTGAACAGCAAATGGTTTAGCTGATATTCGTGGTAAAAAAACTGCCGCCCCGACTTGCCTTTATCGTTCAGTGCAGAGTCTCGCAGGAATGCGATATCACCGCCTGCGCAAAAACCGCGTCCTTCGGCGTGATCGATGATGACGCATTTGACGTCAGGGGATTTTTTCCATTCAAGCAACGTTTCGGTCATCGCTTGAACCATATCGAGCGTCAGCGCATGCAGCGCCGATGGCCGGTTCAGACTTATAATCCCGGCGTGGCCTTCGATTCGGGTCAGAATGTCGTGTGTCATTGGCGCAACAAGTCCCGGCCGATTATCATCCGCATGACCTGATTGGTGCCCTCGAGAATCGAATGCACGCGCAGATCTCGCCAGAACCGCTCGATGGGATAGTCACGCAAATATCCATAGCCGCCAAACAGTTGCAGCGCTTTGTTGACAATCTCGCTGCCGCTATCGGTAGCAAGCCGCTTTGCCATCGCCGAGAAGCGCGATTTGTCGGGCGCGTTTGCGGTGACCTTGGCCGCCGCCATGTAAAGTAACGCGCGGGCTGCTTCGAGGTCGGTCGCCATATCGGCCAGCATGAACTGCGTATTCTGGAAATCAGCAACCGGTTGCCCGAACTGCTGGCGCTCCTTGGTATATTTCACCGCTTCATCGAGACAGCGCTGTGCCCCGCCCAGCGAACATGCCCCAATATTGAGCCGTCCCCCATCAAGCCCCATCATCGCGAATCGGAATCCGTCGCCTTCTGCACCAACTCGGTTGGCAACCGGCACTCGGCAATCCTCAAAAATCACCTGTGCGGTGGGAGATGCATTCCAGCCAAGCTTCTTTTCCGGCGCGCCGAAGCTCAGGCCCGGCGTGTCTTTTTCGACCACAAGGCACGAAACGCCCTTCGCGCCATTGTCCGACGTTCGGACCATGACGACATAGATATCATTATAGCCAGCGCCCGAAATAAACTGCTTGGTACCGTTGAGCACATAATGGTCGCCTTCAAGCCGCGCGGTGGTCTTCAGCGCCGCCGCGTCGGAACCGCTGCCCGGCTCGGTCAGGCAATAAGAAGCAATCTTATCCATGCTCAACAGATCGGGCAGGAACCGTTGCTTCAAATCGGCGCTGCCAAAACAGTCGATCATCCATGCCGCCATATTGTGGATCGAAATAAACGCGCTGGTCGCAGGACAGCCGTAAGCCATCGCTTCCATGATCAAAGCCGCCTCAAGTCGCCCGAGTCCGGTACCACCAGATTCTTCGGATACATAAATCGCTCCAAAGCCGAGCTCACCCGCCGCCTTCCAAACATCCACAGGATAATGCGACTTTTCGTCCCATTCGGCGGCAAATGGCGTGATCGCGTCTGCGGTAAATTTCTTTGCCATATCCTGTATGGCGACCTGATCTTCGGTCAAATCGAATTGGTTTTGCATGGCGCCGCCGTAGCATTGCGCATTTTACTTATCCAGCCATTAGCTTAGGGCATTGGACATAACGTATCGCTGTTCCATCACCTTTATCGGTTTTGGTTAGGCGGCTGCGGTCCTGGCTCAATTCAAAGGCAACGGTTTTATTCCATTTCGCACCCTCGCCAATAAATTCAAATTCCGCTTCCATTGTTTTGGAAGTTTGTCGTTTCCCCGCGCGCATGGTGCCAACGGATTCGTATGATTTAAGCAGTTGGCCCTGAAGGGAAATCATTTCCGGACTGTATTCGGGATCATCGGCACATCCCGCCACTGTCGTCGCCCATCGCCCCTGATAGGCTCCGGGAAAATAGCTTATCGCAATCTCCAATGGCACATCAGATTCCGCTCCGCTTCGACCCGACGACTCCTGATTTTCCTGTTCTGAAGCGACAGGCAAGCAAGCCCCTACGGTCGAACCTAGTGCAGCGGCAAAAACACAAAATAGTCTGGCAGTCATGATGCTCCCTCGTTTCGCCCATCAAAACAGTCCGGAACGCGATGCGTTCCATTGAAGCGAGGCGATTTCATCGGGCAGGTTTTCAGGCGCGGCCAAAAAAGAACTTGGCGAAAAGCTATAGTCCCTGCTAACCGCGCGCAATCCGCACCCATAGCTCAGCTGGATAGAGCGCTGCCCTCCGAAGGCAGAGGCCAGAGGTTCGAATCCTCTTGGGTG
>LNFM01000694.1_pt1 | contig 197253 bp, 183 predicted proteins | sample 596031 | NCBI WGS metagenome assembly LNFM01 (sample SAMN04254537, study PRJNA301005) | activated carbon metagenome | isolation source: dual media filters at the Ann Arbor, Michigan drinking water treatment plant | place: USA: Ann Arbor
TCAGCGCCGCGAAGCCGGTCGAGACGCCGGCCACTTCGGGCGGCTTCCACTGGCGCGCATCGTCGCCGCTGCCCGGGCGTTCGATCTTGATGACTTCGGCGCCGAGGTCGCCGAGGGTCTGGGTGCAGAACGGGCCGGCCACGTTCTGCGTCAGGTCGATGACGCGGCAGCCCTGGAGGATGTTTTCGAGCATGGGTGGTGTGCGGCCCGCGACCCTACATGCGGAACACGCCGAAATGCGTTTCGCGCTGCGGCTGACGGCCCGCCATCTCGAACAGCAGGGCCATCGTGTCGCGCGTTTCCAGCGGGTCGATGACCATGTCGCACCACATGTTGGCGGCGAAGTTGTAGGGGCTGGCGAAGGCCTCGAACTGCTCGCGGATCGGCTGCTTGAAGCGTTCCTTCTCGTCCTCGGTCCAGCTCGTGCCCTCGCGCTCGTGGATGTTGTCGCGCACCATCGTCATCGTCGTCGCCGCCTGTTCCGGGCCCATCAGCGCGGCGCGGCCGGTGGGCCACATCATCATCACGTGCGGCTTGAACGGCCGGCCGCACATCGCCAGGTAGGCGGCGGCATACGAGCCGCCGGTGATGAGCGTGTAGCGCGGCACGTTGGCCGAGGCCATCGCGGTCATGAACTTGGCGCCGTGCTTGGCGATGCCTTCGCGCTCGACCGCCTGGCCGACCATGAAGCCCGACACGTCGGCGATGAACAGCAGCGGGATGTCGCGCTGGCAGGCCAGCTCGATGAAGTGCGCGCCCTTCAGTGCGCTCTCGGAAAAGATGACGCCGTTGTTGGCCAGGATGGCGACCTGGAAGCCCTTGATGCGGGCGAAGCCGCAGATCATCGAGCTGCCGTACAGCGGCTTGAATTCCTGCAGGTCGCTGTCGTCGACCAGCCGCGCCAGCACCTCGCGGTTGTCGGTGGGGTGGCGGTTGTCGGCGCTGACGATGCCGTAGATCTCGCGCGCGTCGAAGCGCGGCGGCTTGGGTGCGGCCACGTCCCAGCGCTGCTTGGGGCCGGTGCCCAGGTTGGCGACGATGCCGCGCACGATGGCGATGGCATGGCTGTCGCTCTCGGCCAGGTGGTCGGTGACGCCGCTGACGCGGCTGTGCATGTCGCCGCCGCCCAGCGTTTCGACATCGACCACTTCCTTGGTCGCCGCATACACCAGCTGCGGCCCGCCGAGGAACATCGCACCCTGGTTGCGCACGATCACCGCCTCGTCGCACAGCGCTGGCAGGTAGGCGCCGCCGGCCGTGGACGGGCCGTGCACGGTCGCGATCTGCGTGATGCCTTCGCCCGACATGCGGATCTGGTTGTAGAAGATCGAGCCGAACTGCCCGTCATCAGGAAAGATGAAGGCCTGCTCAGGCAGGTTGGCGCCGCCCGACTGGACCATGGTGATGCACGGCAGCCGGTGCTGCCAGGCGAACATCTGCGCCCGCACATGCTTCTTCGAGGTGATGCCGTAGTAGGTGCCGCCCTTCACCGTGGCGTCGTGGATCATCAGCATGCACGGCCGGCCGCTGACCAGGCCGACGCCGGTGATGATGCTGCCGCCCGGGGGCACGCCGTCGTACAGGCCCTCGCCGGCGAGCTGGCCGAACTCGAGGAAGGGCGAGCCGGGGTCGAGCACCGCGGCCAGCCGTTCGCGCGGCAGCAGCTGGCCACGTTCCTTGTGCAGGCGGCGCGCCTTCTCGGGGCCGCCGACCAGGGCCCGCGCGCGGCGCGCATGCAGGTCGGCGATGCGCGCCAGGTAGGCGTCGCGGTTGCGTGCGAAGTCTTGGCTGCCGGGCGACACGGTGGAAGTCATCAAGGTCATGCAGGGGCTTTCACAACAGGTGCGGGCCGGCCGCGGCGGTGCATGGCACGGCCGTCACGCAGCACGCGTCAGGCATCACGCAAGGTGGCAAAGCGCTGCAGGTGATGGTCGCTGCCACCGAAGGCATGCTGAAACAGCGTCAGGCGGCGAAAGTAGTGGCCGATGTCCAGCTCCTCGGTCATGCCCACACCGCCGTGCAGTTGCACGCCCTGCTGCGCCACATAGCGCGCGCGCTCGCCGATCGCCACCTTGGCCGCAGACACCGCCCGCGCGCGTTCAGCGGGCACCGGGTTGTCGGCCTGCAGCGCCGCCAGCAGCAGCATCGAGCGGCTGGCCTCGACGGCCGCGAACATGTCCACCAGCCGGTGCTGCAGCACCTGGAAGCTGGCCAGAGGGGCGTCGAACTGCCGCCGCGTGGCAAGGTACTCGCCGGTCTTGGACAGCACGGCCGTCATCGCGCCCAGCGCGTCGGCGCAGGCGGCGACGGTGGCCATATCGACGGCGCGTTCCAGCGCGGCCAGGCCGGCGGCCGGGTCACCCAGCGCGGCGTCCGCGTCCACCGCCACGGCGTCGAGCTGCAACTCTCCGGCGCGGGCCCCGTCGTAGCGCAGGTAGGCGTCGACGCGCACGCCCGGTGCGCCGGCCGGCACCACGAACAGGCCGATGCCGTCACGCTCGCCCGCCGCGCCTGCGGTGCGCGCCGCGACCACGAAGGCGTCGGCCCAGGGCGCCGCCGGCACGCCCGTCTTTCGACCCGACAGCAGCCAGCGGCCGCCCTGCAGGCGCGCGCTGCTCGTCACCCAGGCCATGTCGGCGCCGGCGTCGGCTTCGGTGTGGGCCAGGGTGTAGATCTTGCCGCCGCTCACCAGCGGCGGCAGCAGGGCCGCGTTTTGGGTCGGGTTGCCGGCGGCGACGATCGCCTGCCCGGCCAGCACGGTGCTGGCGAGACAGGGCTCGACCACCAGTGCCGCGCCCAGGGCTTCGGCCACCTGCACGACATCAGGCATGCCGCCGAAGCCGCCATGGGCTTCGGGCAGGCCCAGGCCGAGCCAGCCGAACTCGGCAAAGCGGCGCCAGTGCGCGGCGCTCATGCCGGTGTCGGTGGCCAGCAGCTGGCGGCGCGCGTCGAAGGCGTATTCGGCGCGCAGGTACTTGTGCGCGGCATCGCGCAACATCTTCTGTTCGGGGGTGGGCGTCAGGTCCATCGCAAGCTGTCGTCGTATCGGTGTCAGGCGGCGGTCTTGCCCAGCAGGGACTTGGCCAGCACGGTCTTCTGCACCTCGTCGCTGCCACCGTAGATGGTGGCCGCGCGCAGGAAGGCGTAACGCTCCATCGCATGCGCGTGGTCGGTTTCGCCCAGCGCCCCCGGTGCATGCCAGGGCCAGGCCTGTTCGGCGCCGAACTCCACGCTCAGCTCCGACAGCGTCTGCTGCACCGCCGTGCCCATGATCTTCAGCAGCGACGATTCCGGCCCCGGCGCCTTGCCGGCCGCGGTGGACGAGAGCACGCGCAGGTTGGTGTATTCCAGCGCCATCAGGTCGATCTCGGCGCGCGCCAGCTTGATGCGCACCGCCGGGTCGTCGAGCAGCGGCCTGCCGCCCGCGCGCCGCTGAGCTGCTTCGGCGTACAGGTTGGCCAGTGCGGCCTTGCTGTCGGCCACGCCGGCGATGCTGGTGCGCTCGTGCGTCAACAGGTACTTGGCGATCTCCCAGCCCTGCCCTTCGCGGCCCACGAGGTTGGATCTGGGCACGCGCAGGTCGGTGAAGAAGACCTGGTTCAGATGGTGCTCGCCGTCGATCGAGACGATGGGCCGCACCTCGATGCCGGGGCGGTCCATCTCGATCAGCAGGAAGGAGATGCCCTCCTGCTTCTTGCCGGTGTTGGCCGTGCGCACCAGGCAGAACATCAGGTTCGCCCAGTGCGCGTAGGTCGTCCAGATCTTCGAGCCGTTGATGACGTAGTCGTCGCCATCGGCCACCGCGCTGGTCTTCAGGCTGGCCAGGTCGGAGCCCGCGCCGGGCTCGGAATAGCCCTGGCACCACCAGTCCTCGCAGCGCCTGATGCGCGGCAGGTAGCGCGCCTTCTGCGCTTCGGTGCCGAAAGCCATCAGCACCGGCCCGAGCATGATGACGCCCATCGACAGGCCCACGGGCGCATTGGCCGCGGCGCGCTCCAGGTCGAACAGGTAACGCTGCGTCGGCGTCCAGCCGGGCCCGCCATGTTCCTTCGGCCAGCCGACGACCAGGTAGCCCTGCTCGTCGAGTCGGCGCTGCCAACGGACGATGTCGTCCTTGTTCAGCATCTGGCCGGTCACCACCTTGCGCCGCAGGTGCGCGGGCGTGTTCGCGGCGAACCAGGCGCGCACCTCGCCCTGGAAGGCACGCTCGCTGTCGCTGAAGGAAAGGTCCATGGCCGGCTCCGCTGGCAACGATCAGATGGAAATGCCGCCGCCGCAGATCAGCGTCTGGCCGCTGATGTAGTTCGACTCGGGCGTGCACAGCAGGTACACCGAGCCGGCAGCCTCTTCGGGCGTGCCGCCGCGGCCGAGCGGAATGCTGCGCTCCATCATCGCCAGCAGGTCCGGGTTGACGCCGACCTTGATCTTGCGGCCCTCGACGTCGATCGAGGCGTTGCCGCCGGCCGTCGCTTCGGTCAGGCGCGTCTTGATCATGCCGAACGCGACCGCGTTGACGTTGACCTTGTAGCGCCCCCATTCCTTCGACAGCGCCTTGGTCAGGCCGATGATGCCGGCCTTGCCGGCCGAGTAGTTGGCCTGGCCGGCGTTGCCGCCGGTGCCGGCGATCGACGAGATGTTGACGACCTTGCGGAACACTTCCTTGCCGGCCTCGGCCTCGACCTTGGACTGGTGGCGGAAGTAGTCGGCGGCAGCGCGCAGGATCTTGAACGGTGCCGTCAGGTGCACGTCGAGGATCGAGTGCCACTGCTCGTCGGTCATCTTCTGGATCACGTTGTCCCAGGTGTAGCCGGCGTTGTTGATGATGATGTCGAGGCCGCCGAAACCGTCGATCGCGGTCTTGACGAACTTCTCGGCAAAGCCGTCGGCGGTGACGCTGCCGGCACAGGCCAGCGCCTGGCCGCCGGCGGCCTTGATGTCGGCGACGGTCTGCTCAGCCGGTGCCGGGTCGAGGTCATTGACGACGACCTTGGCGCCCTCGCTGGCGAGCTTCATCGCGATGGCGCGGCCGATGCCGCGGCCGGAGCCGGAGACGATGGCGACCTTGCCTTCGAGCTTCTTCATGGGTGTGTCCTCGTTGTCGGTTGGAAAATACGTCAGTCCAGTGCCACCAGCGCTTCGCCGGCAAGCGTCACTTCGCCGCTGCGCTTGGCGGCGGTGAGCTCGATGCGCGCACAGGGGCGCCCCGCGTGGGTCAGCTTCTCCACCACCTTGCCGCTGCACTGGATGCGATCGCCAAGCTGGGTGATGGCGGCGAAGCGCACGCCGTAGCGCAGGATGCGCTGCTGCGGCACCCATTCGGCGAGCGCGCGCGCCAGGTAGGCCATCGACAACATGCCGTGCGCGAAGACGTCCTTCATGCCGGCCTTCTGCGCGAAGTCGATGTCGATGTGGATCGGGTTGTGGTCACCCGAGGCGCCGGCGAACAGCGCCAGCGTGGTGCGGCTGATGGGTGCCAGCTGCAGCACCGGCATGGCATCGCCAACGGCGACCTTCTGAACGTTGAATGTCATGGTCGGTCCCTTCAGCCGTGGCGGACGACGATGACCGAATGCAGGTCGGCGACATGCTCGCCGAGCTGGTTGGTCACCTTCGTGCCGTTGACGACGAATTCGAGCGCGCCGGCCTTCTTGTCGTAGATGTCGCTGACCTTCGACTCGAAGCGCAGCGTGTCGCCGGCGCACACCGGCGCGTGGTAGTCGAAACGCTGCTCGCCGTGCAGCACCTTGCCGAGGTCGATCTCGAGCGTCTCGATCAGCTTCATGGTCTCACCCGAGTCGCCCGGCGCGCCGAAGATGAAGGTCGGCGGCGCGACGATGCCGCGGTAGCCGGCCGCCTTGGCTGCCGCCTCGTCGGTGTGGATCGGGCCGGTGAGGCCGATCACCTTGGCGAAGAAGGCGATGCGGCCCTTCTCCACGTCCCACAGGATGGGGGGCGGCGCGTAGCCGATGTGTTTCTTGTCGATCATGGCATTGGGTCCTCGGCGTTGCGCTTCAGGCGGCCTTGTAGAGGGTCACGACGCAGGCGCCACCGAGCCCCAGGTTGTGCTGCAGCGCCACCCGCGCGCCCTTCACCTGGCGCTGGTCGGCGGTGCCACGCAACTGGTGCGTCAACTCGTAGCACTGCGCCAGGCCGGTGGCGCCGAGCGGATGGCCCTTGGACAACAGCCCGCCCGACGGGTTGGTGACGACCTTGCCGCCGTAGGTGTTGTCGCCGTCGCGCACGAACTTCTCGGCGCCGCCTTCCGGGCACAGGCCCAGGCCCTCGTAGGTGATCAGCTCGTTCTGCGCGAAGCAGTCGTGCAGTTCGACCACGTCGACGTCGCCGGGGCCGATGCCGGCCTGCTCGTAGACCTGGCGAGCGGCATCGCGCGCCATGTCGTAGCCGACCACGCGCATCATGTCCTTCGACTCGAAGGTGCTGGCAAAGTCGGTCGACATTGCCTGCGCGGCGATGCTGACCTGGGTGTTCAGCCCATGCTTCTTGGCATAGGCCTCAGAGCAGACCACCGCGGCGGCGGCGCCGCAGGTCGGCGGGCAGGCCATCAGGCGCGTCATCACGCCTTCCCAGAGCATCGGCGAGGCCATCACGTCCTCGGTGCTGACTTCCTTGCGGAACAGCGCCAGCGGGTTGTTGACGGCATGGCGGCTGGCCTTGGCGCGGATGGCTGCGAAGGTTTCCAGCTTGGTGCCGTACTTGTCCATGTGGGCCTTGCCGGCGCCGCCGAAGTAGCGCAGCGCGAGCGGGATCTCGGGATGGCCGACGAGCGCGTCGGTGGCCTGGTCGAACTCTTCAAACGGCGTCGGGCGGTCGGTGAAGGCCGCCTTGATGGCGCCCGGCTGCATCTGCTCGAAGCCGAGCGCCAGCACGCAGTCGGCCGCGCCCGATTGCACCGCCTGGCGTGCCAGGAACAGCGCCGACGAGCCGGTCGAGCAGTTGTTGTTGACGTTGAGCACCGGGATGCCGGTCATGCCCACCGGGTACAGCGCGCGCTGGCCGCAGGTGGAGTCGCCGTAGACGTAGCCGACGAAGGCCTGCTGGATCGCCTTGTAGTCGACGCCCGCATCCGCGAGCGCCAGGCGCGTGGCCTTCTCGCCCATCACGTGATAGGGCTCGCTCGCGCCCGGCTTGGCGAACGGGATCATGCCGACGCCGGCGACGATGACAGTGTGGTTCATGGTGACTCCAGTTGAAGCGGATGGGACAGCGAAACGGGGTGGAAGGAATCGGAGGCCGGGCAGGTTGCTGCGGCCAGCGGGCTCAGGACGGCGGCGCGAGCCACAGGCGCTCGATCTCGTGGCGCTGGATCTTGCCGGTGCTGCTGCGCGGAAAGGCCGCCAGCTCCACGACGCGGAATGCCTTGGGAATCTTGTAGCCGGCCAGTTGCTCGCGGCAGCGCGCCTCGAGCGCCTGGGTGTCGGCAGCGGCGCCGGGCTTGAAGGCGACGAAGGCCACCGGCACCTCGCCCCAGCGTTCATCGCGCTGGCGCACCACGGCGGCGTCGGCCACCGCGGCCTCGGCCAGCAGCACACGTTCGATCTCGGCCGGGTAGATGTTCTCGCCGCCCGACTTGATCAGGTACTTGGCGCGATCGACGAAGTCCAGCGTGCCGTCGGCGCGGCGCACGAACAGGTCGCCCATGTGGAACCAGCCGCCGCGGAAGTCGTGCGCGTTGGTCTCGGGCGCGTTCCAGTAGCCCGAGAACAGCGTCGGCCCGCGCAGCGCCGCTTCGCCCGGCGTGCCCAGCGGCACGTCGCGGTCGTCGGCATCGACCAGGCGCAGGCTGCAGAACGCCGACTCGCGCTTGGCCAGGCTGGTGGGCACCACCCCGGGTGCCAGCAGTGCCCCCGAAGCCGGCGCCAGGCCGGTTTCGGTGGCGCCGAAGCTGTTGATGTAGGGCGCGTTCAGCAGGCCGGTGAGATCGGCGATCTGCTGCAGCGGCACCAGGTCGGCCATGGCCCCGACCACACACACGCCGCGCGGCCGGGTGGCGTTGCGGCGCAGCCCGTCGATCAGCACGTCGATCATGCCTGGCATGGCCACCAGCCAGCCGATGGGCTCGGCGGCGATGGTCGCGCACAGGCGGTCGACGTCCAGCCCGTCCTGGACCACGACCTTGCCGCCGATCATCAGCGTGGCCAGGCTGAAGTCGGTGGCGGCCATGTGGAACAGCGGCGACCAGGCGACGTAGGTGTGCTCGGCGGTGATGCCGTACTCGCCAGCGAAGCACATCGCTCGCGCCACCATCGCACGCTGGCTGATCACCGCGCCTTTGGGCAGGCCGGTGGTCCCGCTGGTGTATAGGATGACCAGGCCTTGCTCGGGGTCGACGTCGATCAGCGGATCGTCTTCCAGCACGCCGGACAGGAAGGTGTCGAACTGCGTTTCGATCAGGATGACCTGCGGCACGCCGTGCTCGACCCTCGCCAGCGTCGGTGCGTGCCGCAAGGAAACGAAGACCATGCACGGCGAGACCAGGCGCAGGCAATGCGTGATCTCGGCATCGGCCAGGCGCCAGTTCAGGCAGGCCACGACGACACCGATCTTCGCCGCCGCGAGCTGCAACTGAAGGTACTCGCGGCAGTTTTCGGACAACACCGCAACGCGATCGCCCGCGCGCAGGCCGCGCACAAGCAGGGCCTGCGCCAGACGGCTGGCCGCTCGGTCGAGTTCGACGTAGCTCAGCACCCCGCGCGCATCTTGCAACGCCACGGCATGCGCCCGCGTGCCAGCCTGCTTGCGCAGCAGGTCTGCCACCGTCAGGGCATATGCAGCAGTCTCGGTCTTCGCCATCTCGGGCATGTGTGCGGTTCGGTGTGGGGTTCAGTCACGCAGCCGCCGAACCCGGCGTGCAACGAGGACGGCCATCCTACCTAACGCTTGACAGTTTAACAACACCCATTTAGCCTGCACCGCTGCGCTGTCCTGCAGCGCCACCGTCCACGACGGCGGGAGGCCACCTTCCGCAATCCGCAGTACCACAGACATGACCACCCCACGCTCCTCGCAATTTGCCCTGCATGCCGACGACCAGGCCGTGCTCGAGGCTGCCGACAAGTTCGCGCGCAAGATGCTGGCGCCGTTGTCGGGCCGCATGGACAACGAGGAATGGTGGCCGCCCGAGGCCTTCCCGCAGATCGGCGCGGCCGGCTTCATGGGCGCCACCGTGCCCAGCGACTACGGCGGCGCCGGCATGGACCTGTTCTCGTCCGGACTGGTGTGCCAGGCCTTCGCGCGCTGGAACCCGGCCTTGGCCCTGTCGTGGGCGGCGCACGACAACCTGTGCGTCAACAACATCTTCCGCAACGCCAGCGAGGTTCAGCGGCGCCGTTACCTGCCCGGCCTGTGCAACGGCAGCCAGATCGGCGCCCTGGGCCTGACCGAGCCCGGCGCCGGCTCCGACGCACTGGCCGGCATGCGCACCACGGCGCGACGCGACGGCGAGCACTACGTGCTCAACGGCACCAAGATCTACATCACCAACGGCCCGGTGGCCGACGTGCTGCTGGTCTACGCCAAGACCGCGCCCGAGCGTGGCGCCAAGGGCATATCGGCCTTCATCGTCGAGAAGGGCTTCCCGGGTTTTCGCGTCGCGCAGAAGCTCATCAAGATGGGCTTTCGCGGCAGCCAGACGGGTGAGCTGGTGTTCGAGGACTGCCGCGTGCCGGTCACCAACCTGGTGGGGCCCGAGAACGACGGCGTGAAGATCGTGATGAGCGGCCTGGACCTGGAACGCGCACTGGTCGCCTCGCTGTGCGTGGGCATCGCCGAGCGCGCGCTCGAACTGAGCGTGGCCTACGCCGGCACGCGCCAGCAGTTCGGCAAGCCGATCGGCAGCTTCCAGATGGTGCAGGCGCTGCTGGCCGAGATGTACACCGACACCGAGGCCATGAAGTCGCTGGTGTGGCGCACGCTGGCTGATGTCAACGATCTCGAGATCGGCGGCGGCGGCCGCGGCCAGGCGCACAAGCTCACGGCCGCGTCCATCCTCTTCGCCGGCGAGGCCTGCAACCGGGTGCTCAACAAGGCCGTGCAGGTGCACGGCGGCAGCGGCTACATCTGGGAGTCCGAGATCAACCGGCTGTTCCGCTGCATCAAGATCCTCGAGATCGGCGCCGGCACCTCGGAAGTGCGCAAGATGATCATCGCCGAGGAATTGCTCAAGGGCTGACCACCACAGGCAGCGCGGCACCGCGCAGGCCGCGGCCCTGAACCCATTGGGATGGAGAAAGATGCAAGCGACGACTGCCCTGCGGTTCGAGCGGCGACGCGCCACGGCGTGGATCACGCTGGACCGGCCCGAGGCGATGAATGCCCTGTCCGAGACGTTGTGCAGCGAATTGCTCGCCGCCATCGCACAGGTCGAGCATGACGCGGGCATTCGCGTGCTGGTGCTCACCGGCGCCGGCCGCGCCTTCTGCGCCGGTGCCGATCTAAAGGGCGTGTTCGAGAACGCCGGCGCCGTGCCTGCGGCGGACGACCCGATGAGCGCATTCCTCGACCTCATCGCCGGCATGATCGAGCGCCTGCGCGCGCTGCCCAAGCCGACCATCGCGGCGCTCAACGGCCTGACCATGGCCGGCGGGCTGGAGCTGGCGATGGCCTGCGACCTGATCGTCGCCGCCGACAGCGCACGCATCGGCGACGCGCACGCCAACTTCGGCGTCTTCCCCGGCGCCGGCGGCACGGCGGTGCTGCCGCGGCGCATCGGCCCCACGGCCGCGAAGTACCTGCTCTTCACCGGCGACACCCAGAGCGCGGCCGAGCTGCTGCCGCTGGGCCTTGTCAACCGCGTCGTGCCCGATGCCGAGCTTCTGGCCGAGGTCGACAAGCTGGCCACCCGCATCGCCGGCAAGAGCCCGCTGGTGCTGCGGCGGATGAAGCAGGCCGTGGCCGACGGCCTGGAGCAACCGCAGGCGGCGGCGCTCCGGCTGGAGCGCCTGGTGCTGGACGCCCACCGCCACTCGCATGACATGCGCGAGGGCCTGGCGGCCTTCGTCGGCAAACGCAAGCCCGAGTTCAAGGGCTGTTGAACTGCAGCGATTCACAGGAGCCCAAGCCATGAGCAGCCCCCAACCCGCGGTCTACGTCGCCGGCATCGGCATGACGCCGAGCGGCAAGTTCCTCGACCGCAGCATCAAGCAGCTGACGGCCGACGCGGTGAACGCTGCACTCGCCGACGCCGGCCTGCAGGCTGCCGACATCCAGAGTGCGTTCTTCTCCAACGCGACGCAAGGCGCTCTGGAAGGCCAGACCATGGTGCGCGGCCAGATCGCGCTGCGCTCGATGGGCATTGAATCGATTCCGGTCTACAACCTCGAGAACGCCTGCGCCAGCGCCAGTTCGGCCTTCAACCTGGCGGTGCAGTACGTGCGCTCCGGCGAGGGCGACATCGCGCTGGCAGTCGGCGCTGAGAAGATGTTCTGCACCGACAAGGCCAGAATGTTCGGCGTCTTCGACGGCGCCTGGGATCTGCAGACGGTCGAGGCCAACCGGCGTGTGATGCTGGCGATGGGCGAAGGCGTCGTTCCGCCCGAAGGCAGCACCTCCAAGGCGCCGTACAGCCTGTTCATGGACATCTACGCCGCGTTCGGCCGTTTCCACATGCGCGAGTTCGGCAGCACGCAACGACAGTTCGCGGCCGTCTCGGCCAAGAACCACGGCCACTCGGTGCACAACCCGCTGGCCCAGTATCGCAATGCCTACACCATCGACGAAGTGCTGGCCGCGCCGCCCATCACCTACCCGCTGACGCTGCCCATGTGCGCGCCGATCAGTGATGGCGCTGCCGCCGCACTGGTGTGCTCCGAAGCCGCATTGGCCCGCCTGGCCGAGCGCCGGCGCGCCATCCGCGTGCTGGCCTCGGTGGTCGGCACCGGCAGCACGCGCCGTCCGCAGGACGTGGGCCAGCACATCACCGCCAAGGCATCCAGGATCGCCTACGAACGGGCCGGCGTCGGCCCGCAGGACATCTCGCTGGCCGAGGTCCATGACGCCACCGCCATCGGCGAGATCGTGCAGAGCGAAAACCTGGGCTTCTGCGAGTTCGGCGCCGGCGGCGCGCTGGCCGAGAGTGGCGCCACCACCATCGGCGGCCGCATTCCCATCAACACCTCGGGCGGTCTGGAATCCAAGGGCCACCCCATCGGCGCCACCGGCCTGGGCCAGTTGCACGAACTGGTGACGCAGTTGCGCGGCGAGGCCGGCGCGCGCCAGGTCGCGGGCGCGCGGCTCGCCATCGCCGAAAACGGCGGCGGCATCTTCGGCATCGAAGAGGCGGTGTGCGCCATCACCATCCTCGGCCGCTGACCCGCGCGCGCCGCCCCGCTGCAACAGAACCTGCACCCACCGCATGAACTTCCTGCCCACCGAAGAACAACGCCTGGCCGTTGAAGGCTTCAACCGCTTTCTCGAAACCAAGCTGCGCCCCATCGTGCAGCGCTACCAGCCCGACAAGCTGATCGAGAAGGAGCGCATGCTGGAGATCTTCCAGCTCATGCTGCCCTACGGCATGGGTGGCAACGGCATCATCGCCGAGAAGCACGGCGGCATGGGCATGCCCTGGCTGACCTACGCGCTGATGTACGAGCAGCTCGCGCGCGTCTCGGGCGACGTCGCGATCTCGCTGCTGATCCAGCAGCTCGGCGCCTACTCGCTGGAAGTGTGCAGCAACGATGCCATGCGAGACAAATATCTGCCGCGCATGCTGCGCGCCGAGATCATCGCCTGCAGCGGCATCAGCGAACCCGGCGTCGGCTCCAACGTGGCCGAGGTCACCTGCCGCGCGAAGCAGGACGGCGACCACTATGTCGTCACCGGCGAGAAGACCTGGATCTCCAACGGCCACTATTCCGACTTCTGCATGGTCGTCGTGCGCACCTCGGACGATGGCGCCAAGGGCCTGTCGATGATCCTGGTCGACCGCGCCGAGCACGGCTACGAAAGCCGCAACATCGACAAGCTGGGCCTGAACAGCACCTCGACCGCGCAACTGTTCTTCGACGGCGTGCGCGTGCCCGCCGGCAACATGCTGATCGCGCCCGGCGCCGGGCTGAAGAGCACGCTGGTGCTGTTCGAGAAGGCGCGGCCGATGGTCGGCCTGACCTCCGTGGGCATCGCCCAGGCGGCGCTCGACAAGGCAGTGGCCTACGCCAAGGAGCGCCGCCAGCACGGCAAACCGATCGGTGCGCACCAGCTCATCCAGGGCATGCTGGCCGAGGCCGCGATCGAACTCGACGCGGCCAAGCTGCTGGTCTACCGCGCCTTCAACCTCATCGACCACGGCGTGCGCTGCGAGGTCGAAAGCGCGATGGCCAAGTGCTACGCCACCGAGATCGCGGTCGACGTGGCTTCCAAGGCGGTGCAGATCCACGGCGGCAACGGCATCACCAAGGACTTCGGCGTCGAGTTGCTGTTCCGCAATGCCCGCATGATGACCATCCCGGACGGCACGACCGAGATCCAGAAGCTCATCATCGGCCGCGCTCTCACCGGGCTCAACGCCTTTTCCTGATCATGGCCACGCCCACGACCAGCGGCGCTGCGAGCGCCGCGCCCGTTCTGCGCGCCGATGGCATCACGCTGCGCTTCGGTGGCGTCACCGCACTGTCCGAGGTCAGCATCGAGGTCCGGCCCGACGAGATGCTGGCGATCATCGGCCCCAACGGCGCCGGCAAGAGCTCGCTGCTCAACGTGCTGAGCGGCTTCTACCGCCCGCAGCAGGGCCGCGTGCAGTACGAAGGCCGCGATCTGCTGGGCCGGGCCGTGCACGCCATCGCCCGCGACGGCGTGGTGCGCACCTTCCAGGGCACGCACCTCTTCTCCAACATGAGCGTGCTCGACAACATCCTGATCGGGCGCTTCAGCCACATGCGTTCCAGCCTCGCCCAAGCCTTCCTCTACTTTCCCTGGACCCAACGCGAGGAAGCGCGCCACCGCGAGGTGGCCGAGAACATCGTCGAGTTCCTGGAGATCGAGAACATCCGCCACCAGCCGGTGGGCTCGCTCGGCTACGGGCTGCGCAAGCGCGTCGACCTCGGCCGCGCGCTGGCCATGGAACCCAAGGTGCTGCTGATGGACGAGCCCATGGCCGGCATGAACACCGAAGAGAAGGAAGACCTGGCGCGCTTCATCATCGATGTGCGCGAGGCCAGGCGCATCCCCGTGGTGCTGGTCGAGCACGACATGGGCGTGGTGATGGACCTGGCGGACCGTGTGGCCGTGCTCGACTTCGGGCGCAAGATTGCCGACGCCACGCCGGCCCAGGTGCAGGCCGACCCGGCCGTGATTCAGGCCTACCTGGGTGCGGCAGCATGAGCGGCGGCACGACGGCCCTGACCAAGCAGGCTGCGCCACCCGCGCCCGCGGCCACGGCGCGAGCAAGCACCGCTGCCGCCAGCGGCGTCGCGCTGCGCACCCTGCCGCAGACGCTGCTGGCGCACGCCCGCACGCAGCCCGGGCGGCTTGCCCAGCGCGTCAAGCGCAAGGGCATCTGGCGCGAGTACGACTTCGCCCATGTGCTGGAGCAGGTGCGCAGCATCGCCCTGGGTGTCGCCGCGCTGGGCCTGGCCCGCGGCGACACCGCGGTGGTGATCGGCGAGAACGAGCCCGAGCACTATTGGGCCGTGTTCGCGGCCCAGTCGCTGGGCGCCAAGACGGTGTCGGTCTATCCCGACGCCACCGCCGAGGAACTGCACTACCTGTGCGCGGACTCGGGCGCCAAGTTCATCTTCGCCCAGGACCAGGAACAGGTCGACAAGGCGCTGGCGGTGGCGCCCCGGCTGCCGGAGATCTTCGGCATCGGCTACTGGGACGACTCGGGCATGTGGTCGTACCGCCACGACCTGCTGCACGCCTTCGACGCCCTGCTTGCGGCGGGCCGCGAGGAACACCGCCGCCACCCGCAGCGCTTCGAGCGCGAGGTCGAGGCCGGCGGCCTGGACGACCTGGCGCTGCTGACCTACACCTCGGGCACGACCAGCAAGCCCAAGGGGGTGATGATCAGCCACCGCTGGCTGATCGACAACGCCGAGCGCATGCGCAGCGCGCTGCCGATCGAGCCCGGCATGGAATACCTGTCGTACACGCCGCTGGCCTGGATCACCGAGCAGCTGCTGGGCGTGACGCTGGGGCTGACGCTGCCGCTGGTGGTCAACTTCCCCGAGGGGCCCGACCAGGTGCTGCCCAACCTGCGCGAGCTGGCGCCGCACATGGTGCTGTTCGGCCCGCGCCAGTGGGAAAGCATCGCCGCCACCATCGAGGCCCGCATGCTGCACGCAGGCAGCCTGGCGCGCGGCCTCTACCGCTGGGGCGTGCGCATCGGCCACCAGGTGCACGTGGCCAGGCTCGAAGGGCGGCCGGCGCCCGCGCTGTCGCGGCTGCTGCTGCCGCTGGCCGAGCTGCTGACGCTGCATGCCGTGCGCGACCAGTTCGGCTTCCTGCGCTCGAAGATCGCCGTCTCCGGCGGCACGGCGATGGCGCCCGACGTGTTCCGCCTCTTCCACGCCCTGGGTGTGCCGCTGCGCAACCTCTACGGCTGCTCGGAGTTCGGGCTCATCGCCGGCCACCGCGGCGAGCGCTACGACCTCGAAACCGTGGGCCCGCTGCTTGACGTGGACCCCGCCTTCGGCGCGCCGCTGGAAGCCCGCATCGAGCCCGGCGGCGAACTGCTGCTGCGCGGCGGCACCGGCTTCCGCGGCTACTGGAACAAGCCCGACAAGACGACGGCACTCGACCGCGACGGCTGGTTCGCCAGCGGCGACGCGGTGCGCCGCACCGAGCGCGGCGAGATCGTGTTTCTCGACCGCGTCGAGCACCTGGTCAAGCTGGCCAGCGGCCACCCCTACCCGCCGCAGTTCATCGAGACGCGGCTGCGCTTCTCGCCCTTCATCAAGGACGTGATGGTGCTCGGCGACGCCACGCGGCCCTGGGTCGGCGCACTGATCAACATCGACATGGGTGTGGCCGCACGCTGGGCCGAGGAGCGCCGCATCGCGTTCTCCACCTTCACCGATCTGTCGCAAAGGCCGGAGATCCGCGCCGTGGTGCGCGACGAGATCACGCGCATCAACACCCTGCTGCCCGAGGGCTCGCGCGTCGTGCGCTTCGCCAACTTCCCGAAGGAGCTGGACGCCGACGAGGGTGAACTCACGCGCACCCGCAAGCTGCGCCGCGAGTTCCTGGAGCAGCGCTACATGGCGCTGATCGGGGGGTTGTATGCGGGTGCGAACGACATCGATTGCGTGATCGCGATCACCTACCAGGACGGTCGCCAGGGCGAGCTGCGCGCCACCGTGACTGCAACCGACGTACCCGCCACCGACCTCACCAAGGCCAGCCCGCGATGATCATCGAGTTCTTCAATTACGCGCTCAACGGCGCCTTGCTCGGCCTGCTGTACTCGCTGGTGGCGATGGGCTTTGTCGTCATCTACCGCGCCAGCAAGGTCTTCAACATGGCGGTCGGCGAGATGCTGGTCGTCGGTGCCTTCCTGGTCTGGTGGGCCGTGCAGTCGCGCGGCATGCACCCGGCCATGGGCATAGCCGTGGCGCTGGCGATCTCGGTGCTCATCGGCCTGGCGATCGAGCGCCTGCTGTTCCGCCGCCTGATCGGCGAGTCGGTGTTCTCGATGATCATGGTCACGATCGGCCTGCTGATCCTGATGCGCGGCCTGGTGCTGCTGATCTGGGGCCCGCAGGAACGCCAGTTCCCGGCCATCATTCCACTCGCGCCGCTGATCTTCGGCGATCTGATTGTGCCGCGCTCTCTGGCTGCCGGCGGCATCATCGCCGTGGTCTGCGCCGCCGGCCTGCACTGGTTCTTCAACCGCAGCCGCGCCGGCCTGGCCATGTCGGCGGTGGCCGAGGACCACCAGATCGCGCTGGCCATGGGCATCAGCGTGCGCCGCTCGATCGCCTTCGCCTGGGCGCTGGGCGGCGTGCTGTCGGTCATCACCTCGATGGTCTATCTGAGCGGCAAGTCGCTGACCTTCCTGTCGTCCGAGATCGGCTTCGCGGCCTTGCCCGTGGCGCTGCTGGCCGGGCTGGAGTCGATCGGCGGGCTGCTGCTGGCCGGCATCATCGTCGGCGTCGTGCAGGGCCTGACCGCCGCCTACATCGACCCGCTGATCGGCGGCAACGCCGCCGCGGTGGTGCCCTACATCTTCATGCTGGTCGTGCTCATCGTCCGGCCCACCGGCATGTTCGGCTGGAAACGCATCGAAAGAGTCTGAATCCCATGGACCCCTCCGGCATCTTCTCCACCAGCTACGCGCGCGACAGCGCGCTCGTGCGTACCCGTGCCCAGTGGCTGGCCCTGGCGCTGTTCGGCGCCGCGCTGCTGCTCTACCCCTGGCTGGCCTCGCCGCGGCTGGTGGCGGTGGCCAACCTGATGCTGGTCACGTCCATCGTCGTGGTCGGGCTGCAGATCACCACCGGCTACGCCGGGCAGATCAACCTCGGCCAGGCCGCCTTCATGGGCGTGGGCGCCTATGGCGCCAGCGTCGTGGAAGTCAAGTTCGGCCTGCCGTTCTGGGTCGCGGTGCCGGTGGGCGGTGTGCTGGCGGGGCTGGCCGGCTGGGCCTTCGGACTGACGGCCGCGCGCATCAAGGGCTTCTACCTCGCGCTGACCACCATCGCAGCGCAGTTCCTGTTCGTCTTCGTGGTGCTGAACCTGCCTTCGTCGTGGCTCGGTGGTGTCAACGGCTTCAGCCTGGAACCGGCACGACTGGGCCCGCTGGTGTTCGACAGCGACCGCGCGCTGTACCACCTGTTCCTGTTCTGCACCGCGGTGATGGTGTTCGGCGCCTTCGGCATCCTGCGCAGCCGCCACGGCCGCGCCTTCGTGGCGGTTCGCGACGACGACGTAGCCGCCGGCATGATGGGCATCGACGTTCCCGGCACCAAGGCCCGCGCCTTCGTGCTCGGCGCCTTCTACGCCGGCATCGGCGGCGCGCTGTGGGCCTACCAGATCCGCTTCGTCTCGGTCGACCAGTTCACGCTCTTCAACTCGATCTGGTTCATCGCCATGATGATCGTCGGCGGGCTGGGCTCGATCGTCGGCGCGCTGATCGGCACGGTGCTGATCCGCATCGTGCAGGAGGGCATCACCACCCTGGGCCCCGATCTCATCGAGTTCATCCCCACCCTGAGCAGCGACATCGTGTTCGCCAGCATGAACGTGTTCCTGGGCCTGGTCATCACCGGTTTCCTGCTGCTCGAGCCCAAGGGCTTGATGCACCGCTGGAACATCTTCAAGGCGACCTATCGACTCTGGCCCTTCCCGCACTGAAGCCGCCCTTCCCCAACCCACGCTTGCCGACCCACACCCTCGAGGAGACAACCCCATGCAACGACGCCCCTTCCTGACCTGCGCCACCGCTGCCGCCAGCGGCCTGCTGCTGAGCACCACCGCGCACGCCCAGACCACGATCAACGTGGCCGCGCTGGCCGATTTCGCCGGCCCCTATGCCAACGTGATGAACGACATGCAGGGCGGCCGGCTGGCGGTACTCGACTGGTGGAACAAGGAGGTCGGCGAGAAGCTCAAGGTGCGCATCGTCGTCAAGACCTTCGACACGCGCTACGACGTGGCGCAGACAGCCAGCCTGTGGCCCGGCATCAAGGCCGAGCTCAAGCCCGCGCTGGTGCTGGGCCTGGGCGGCCCGGACGCGGCAGCCCTGCAGCAGCGGCTGCCGGAAGACAAGGTGCCGATGCTGTTTGGCACCGCGGCCTACGGCTTCGGCTGGAAGCCCGGCCAGTGGGCGCTGAACATCCGCCCGACCTATGCGCACGAGGCGGCCGGCTTCGTGGAGTGGTTCCGCACCGCCAAGCTGGACGGCAAGCGCCCGGTGAAGGTGGCGATCATCACCTCCGAAGCCACACCGGCCTACGCCGACATGGCCAAGGGCTTGCAGAGCTACGCCAAGGCGCACCCGGACAAGGCCACCTTCGTCGAGGCCATCTGGACCGAAGTGCAGCCGGCCGACCTGACGCTGCAGGTGCGCCGCCTGGCCAACGCCGGCACCGACGTGATCGTCATCCAGACCAACACCGCGCAGGCCGTGGCCACCAAGCGTGCGCTGCAGGCGCTGGGCAAGAACATCCCGATCATGCTGTCGCTGCACAACGGCGTGGCCGGGTCGTCGCGCGCGCTGGGCGACGCCAACGGCTTCGCCGGTGACTTCGAGGTCGGCGCCATCGCCGATGCCAGCGAGGACGACACCACGGCCCGCAAGTTCTACCGCGTGCTGCAGGACAAGCACGGCCTGAAGTCAGGCTGGAACGCCATGACCATGATCGGCCTCGGCCAGACCATCGTGGCGGTACGCGCGATCGAGGCCGCAGTCAAGGCCAAGGGCGCCGACAAGGTGACCGGCGAGGCCGTGCACGCCGCGCTGCTGGCCACGCCGTTCACCTCTGCCGATCTGATGGGGCTGCTGCCGGGTGTGGACTTCAGCGCCGACTCGCCCTTTCCGACCGGCAGCGCCAAGGTCAACGTGGCGACGATGAAGGACGGCAAGGTGGTTCGGGCCGCTGGCGACGTGGCCGTGCCCACGGTGCCGAAGTGGTGACGGACAGCAGCGAATCGGCCCTTGTGGAGGCGCGGCGCCAGGCCGCGACACAGCCGCTGGCGTCGGCGCCGGTTCAGCCTGCCCCCGCCGAGGCTGGCGCGCTGCTGGCCTTGAGCAACGTCGAGGTGCTCTACGCCGAGGTCATCCTGGCGCTCAAGGGCGTGTCGATGCAGGTTCCGCAGCGCGGCTGCGTCGCCCTGCTGGGCGCCAACGGTGCCGGCAAGAGCACCACGCTGAAGGCCATCTCGGGCGTGATCGACTCCGAGGACGGGCGCGTCTCGGGCGGCAGCATCACGTTCGAAGGCCAGCCGATCCGCGGCCGCGACTCGGCCGCCGTGGTGCGGGCCGGCCTGGTGCACGTGATGGAAGGGCGGCGTGTGCTGCCGCACATGACGGTGGAGCAGAACCTCATCATCGGCGGCCACATGTTCAAGTCCGCCGCGGCGATGCGCCAGGCGCTGGCCGCGGTGTACGAAGCCATCCCGCGCCTGGCCGAGTTGCGCAAACGCGTCGCCGGCTACCTCTCGGGCGGCGAGCAGCAGATGCTGGTGATCGGCCGCGCCATCATGGCCGAGCCCAAGCTGATGCTGATCGACGAGCCTTCGCTGGGCCTGGCGCCGCGCATGGTCGAGGAGGTGTTCGCCGTGCTGCACCGGCTGCGCAAGCAGGGCCTGGCGCTGCTGATCGTCGAGCAGAACACGCGCGTGGCGCTGGAGATCGCCGACTACGGCTACGTGATGGAGAGCGGGCGCATCGTTCTCGAAGGCGCTGCCGAGGAGTTGCGCGCCAACGAGGACGTGCGCGAGTTCTACCTCGGCCTGGACCGCGAAGGCGGGCGCAAGAGCTTCCGCGACGTCAAGCATTACCGCCGGCGCAAGCGCTGGCTGGGCTGAACACCGAACGCAAGGAGTTGGAGAACATGAGCGGTCCCCTGAAGGGTTTGAAAGTCATCGAGTTCGGCGGCATCGGCCCCGGACCCTTCTGCGCCATGATGCTGGCCGACATGGGGGCCGACGTGATCCGCCTCGACCGCAAGGTCGACAAGGGCAAGGACCGCGGCGAGCCGGCGTTCCTGGCCAGTGGCCGGCGCAGCGTGATGCACCGCGGCCGGCGTTCGGTGGCGGTGGATCTCAAGGCGCCGCAGGACCGCGACAAGGTGCTGGCCATGCTGGACAGCGCCGACGCGCTGATCGAAGGCTACCGCCCCGGCGTGATGGAACGCCTGGGCCTGGGCCCGGACGTGCTGCTGGCGCGCAACCCGCGCCTGGTCTACGGCCGCATGACCGGCTGGGGCCAGGAAGGCCCGCTGGCGCAGGCCGCGGGGCACGACATCAACTACATCGCGCTGTCGGGCGCGCTGGCCACCATCGGCCGCAAGGTCGGCGGGCCCATCGCGCCGGCCGCGATGATCGGCGACCTGGGCGGCGGCGGCATGATGCTGGCCTTCGGCATCATGTGCGCCGTGTTCGAGGCCAGAAACTCGGGCCACGGACAGGTTGTCGACGCCGCGGTGCTGGACGGCGCGGCGCTGCTCACCGCCATCGTCTGCGAGCTGCGCGCCGTCGGCCACTGGAAGGACGAGCGCGAGTCCAACCTGCTGGACGGCGGCTCGCATTTCTACGACACCTACGAGTGCGCCGACGGGCAGTGGATTTCCCTGGGCGCGCTGGAGCCGCAGTTCTACGCGCTGCTGCTGCAGAAGCTGGCCATCACCGACCCGGAGTTCCAGCGCCAGCGCGACCCGTCGGCGTGGCCGTCGCTGAAGGCCAAGCTGGCCGCCATCTTCCGCAGCCAGCCCAGCGCCCACTGGTGCGCGCTGCTGGAGAACACCGACGTCTGCTTCGGCCCCGTGCTGAGCACCGGCGAGGCCGCGCGCCACCCGCACAACGTCGCGCGTGACACGTTCTTTGAAAGCCAGGGCGTGGTGCAGCCGTCGCCGGCGCCGCGCTTCAGCCGCACGCCGGCCACCCGGCCCGAGCCGGCGCCGTACATCGGCGAGCACGACGACGAACTGCTTTGACCTGACCCGGAACAACCATGCAACTCGGACTGAACGACAAGGTCGCCATCGTCACCGGCTCGGGCCGCGGCATCGGCGCCGAAACCGCACGCGCGCTGGCCGAGGAAGGCGCGCGGGTCATCGTCACCGACATCGACGCGCAGGTGGCAGCTGACCACTGTGCCGCGTTGCAGCGCGACGGCTTCCAGGCCATTGCCATCGCCGCCGACGTGACCAAGGCCGCCGAGGTCGAGCGCCTGGTGCAGTCTGCCCGCGACGCCTTCGGCAGCGTGCACGTGCTGGTCAACAACGCCGGCTTCGCGCGCGACGCCCGCATCACCAAACTCAGCGAAGCCGACTGGGACGCGGTCGTCGACACCGTGCTCAAGGGCGCCTTCCTGTGCACCAAGGCGGTGGCACCGGTGATGGCCGCGCAGCACTGGGGCCGCGTCGTCAACATCTCGTCGCGCGCCCACCTGGGCAATCCGGGCCAGGCCAACTACTCGGCCGCCAAGGCCGGCCTGCTCGGCTTCAGCGCCGCGCTGGCGCTGGAGCTCGGCCGCGACGGCATCACCGTCAACACTATCGCCCCGGGCTTCATCGAGACCGACGGCGTGCGCAACCTGCCGCACTACCAGAAGATCAAGGACAACGCGATCGCCCGCACGCCGATCGGGCGCCTGGGCGTGCCGCGCGACATCGCTGGCGCGGTGGCCTTCCTGGCCAGCGAGGCGGCCGGCTACATCACGGGCGCCACCTTGCACGTGACCGGCGGCCGCTTCGCGACCTGAACAAGGGCCTCTGATGGACTTCGGCTTCAGCCCCGAGCAGGACACGATGCGCGAATCGGTGCGCCGCTTCATGCGCGAGCGCGTCGCGCCGCGCGTGGCCGAATGCGAGAAGCAGCGTGAATTCGCCTGGGACCTGCTGCCGCAGTTGCAGCCTTTCGGCTACCTCGGCGGCCTGCTCCCCGAAGAGGCCGGCGGCTTCGGCATGCGCTACGCCGACTGGGCGATCCTGATGGAAGAGGCCGGCTACTGCTGGCTGTCGCTGCGCGTGATGATGAACTCGCTCAACATCCTGGCGCAGCTGCTGCACCGGCAGGGCACGCCCGCGCAGCAGCAGCGCTGGCTGAAGCCGCTGCTGGCCGGGCAGTTGAAGCACTGGATGGCGATCACCGAGCCCAACCACGGCTCCAACGTCGCTGGCATCGAAACGCGCGCCGAGGACAAGGGCGACCACTACCTCGTCAACGGCAACAAGCTGTGGATCACCAACGGCATCCACGGCAATTTCGGCGTGCTGGTGGCGCGCACCTTCAGCGCCACCTGCGACGGCGGCATCAGCCTGTTCATCGTCGAGCGCGCGCAGACGGCCTACGAGGCGCGGCGTGCCGACGTGATGTTCATCCGCGCCACCGGCACCTCGCAACTGAGCTTCAGCGACGCCGTGGTGCCCAAGGCCAACCTGCTGGGCAAGGAAGGTGAAGGCCTGAAGGCGATCCTCACCGGGCTGAACTTCGGCCGCCTGAACGTGGCCATGGGTGCGGTCGGCGCGGCCCGTTCGGCGCTCGACCTGTCGATCGATTATTCGAAGCAGCGCAAGCAGTTCGGCAAGCCGATCGCCGGCTTCCAGCTGGTGCAGAAGCTGATCGTCGACATGATGGTGCGCTGCGAAGCCGCGCGCGCGCTGGGCTACCGCGCCGCCTGGGCGCTCGACCAGGGCGGCAGCGCGCGCACCGAGTGCTCGATCGCCAAGCTCTACGCGGCCGAAGCCGCGCACGAGGTGGCGGGCATGGCGCTGCAGGTGCATGGCGGCTCGGGCTACAGCGAAGAACTGCCGATCGAGCGCATCTTCCGCGACACGCGCGGCGGCATGATCCCCGAGGGCACGACCGAGATCCAGACCCTCATCATCGGCCGCGAGGTGCTCGGCATCTCGGCGTTCCAATGAGCTGAAGCTGTGAAGACATGACGCATCGCCGCACATGGGCATGACCCTGCTCCACGCGCTGCGCCTGAACGCGCGGCGCCACCCGCAGCGCGTCGCGATCCGCTTCCGCGACAGCGCGCTCAGCTACGCCGAACTGCTGGCCTGCACCGAACGCGCAATGTGCGCGCTGGCCGCCCTGGGCCTGGCGCCGGGCGAGAAGGTGCCGATGCTGTCGACCAACCACGCCGACATGCTGGTGGCCTACTTCGCGCTCACCGGCATCGGCGCGATCCCGGCACCGCTGAACTACCGCCTGGCCGACGACGACCTGCGCCACGGCATCGCTGCAGCGCACGCGCGCTTCGTGCTGCTGGGTTCGGGCTTGGCCGAGCGCGCCGAAGCGCTGGGCGATCCGGCACGGCGCTGGATCTGGTTTGCCGATGCCGAAGACCACGCGCCGGCCGACGCGCTGCGCTGGCAGGCGCTGCAGGCCGGCGCCACCGGTGCGGTGCCCGAGGGCCGCGCCGGCAGCACCGTGATGCTGCACACCTCGGGCACGACCGGCCGGCCGAAGGGCGCGCTGCGTTCACGCTTCGGCTTCGAGGAACGCGCCATCGAACAGGGCTTCGGCATGGACGACCGCACGCTGTGCGTGCTGCCGATCTGCCTGGGCGCCGGCTGCGTCTACACCCTGCTGCCGCTGTACCTGGGAGCCAGCATCCGGCTGCACGAGCACTTCGACGCCGGTGCAGCGATCGACGCGATTGAGAGCGAACGCATCCACTCGACGATGCTGCTGCCGGCGATGCTGCAGGCCATGGTCGAACACCCGCGCTTCCACAGCGCCGACCTGGCCAGCCTGCGCGTCATCCAGTCCGGCGCCGGGGCGCTGTCGGGCACGCTCAAGCGTGCGCTGCTCAAGCGTTTCGGCGACGGCGTCCTCAACATCTACGCCGCCTCCAGCGAGGTCGGCCCCTACGCCAACCTGAAGGGCGCCGAGGTCCGCGACCACCTCGACGGCAACTGCGTCGGCAGGCCCTTCTTCGGCGTCGAGCTGAAGTTGCTCGGCGACGACGGCGCCGAGGTGGCGCCCGGCGAGGTGGGCGAGATCTGCTGCCGCAGCGAGTCGCAGTACGACGAATACTTCGAAGACCCCGAACTGACCGCCAGCACACGGCGCGGCGACTTCCTCACCGTCGGCGACCTCGGGCGGCTGGATGCCAACGGCCTGCTGCACTTCGTCGGCCGCAAGCGCGACATCATCAAGAGCGGCGGCATCAACATCTACGCCTCCGAGATCGAAGAAGCGCTGCAGCAGCACCCCGCCGTCGCCGAGGCGCATTGCGTGGGCCTGCCCGACGACCGCTGGACCGAACTGATCTGCGCCGTCATCGTGCCGCGTGCCGGCCAGCAGCCGACGGCCGACGACATCACCGCGTTCGCCGCCGCGCACCTGGCCGCCTACAAGAAGCCCCGGCGCGTGGTCTTCATGGCCGAGGTGCCCAAGAACCTGACCGGCCGCGTGCTCAAGACCCAGCTCGTCGAGCAGGTGCTGGCCTTGCCGAAACCCGACACGAAAGAGACCGCATGAACCTGTCCGCCCTGCGCGCCGAGCCCTGCTACTTCGAAGACCTCGGCATCGGCGACAGCTTCGACAGCCCGACACGCACCGTCACCGAAGCCGACGTCGTCAACTTCGCCGGCCTGTCGGCCGACTACAACCGCCTGCACGTCGACGCCGAGTACGCCAAGGACACGCCCTACGGCCAGCGCATCGCGCACGGGCTGCTGGTGCTGGCGGTGATGTCGGGGCTGGTGACGCGCATGCAGCTCAACCAGCACCTCGAGCCCAGCCTGATGGGCCTGCTCGACATCCAGTGCCGCTTTCCCAAGCCCACATTCATCGGCGACACCTTGCGCGTGCGTGTCGAGGTGGCCGAGAAGAGCGAGACCTCCAAGCCCGACCGCGGCGTCGTGGCCTTCAGGCGCCAGGTCATCAACCAGCGCGGCGAGGTCGTCGTCGAAGGCGTCTGGAAGCTGCTGGTGAAGCGCCGCCCGGCCTGAGAACCTGAAACGAGAAGCAGCATGACCATCAAGACCCCCATCGGCTACACCACGCGCGACGAGATCTTCGTGCGCGACCGCAACATCGCCACCGAGATCCTCGGCCAGCTCGACTTCATCGACATGATCTTCCTGGCCGCCACCGGCCAGACGCCCAGCGCGCCGATGAAGCGCATGGCCAACACGCTGATGGTGGCCGTCACCGACCACGGCCTGACGCCCAGCGCCATCGCGGCACGGCTGACGATCCTTGGCGCGCCCGAATCGATCCAGGGCGCGGTGGCGGCCGGCCTGCTGGGCGCGGGCAACCACTTCCTTGGCACCATGCAGCTCAGCGCCCAGATGCTGAAGGACGCGGTGGCCGGCCTGGCGCCCGACGCCGACGGGGCCGCGTTCGACGCCTGCGCAGCGGCCCTGGTGCGCGCGTACCGCGCCGGCAAGCGCATCGTGCCCGGCATCGGCCACCCCATCCACATCAAGGGCGACCCGCGCGTGCCGGCGCTGCGCCGCGTGGCCGGCGAATGCGGCTTTGAAGGCCGGCACTGGCAACTGGCCACGGCCATCGAACGTGCCGCGCAGGCCGAGTACGGCAAGCTCTTGCCGCTGAACGCCGCCGGCGCCGTGGGCGCCTGCGTCGCCGACATGGGGCTGGACCCGCTGTGGGCGCGCGGCTTCGCGCTGATCGGCCGCTCGGCCGGGCTGGTGGCGCACTTGCTCGACGAGAAGCGCGCACCGCTGGGCCAGAAGCTGTGGGACCTGGTGCTGGCGCAGGACGACAGCGCCGAGCTCGCCGGCCACGACAACCCGATCCCGCAGCGCGCGCAGGCTCTGAAGGCGGGCCGAGCATGAGCGCAGGCACAACGGGTGGCAGCCCGCCGCTGGCCGGCCTGCGCGTGCTCGACCTGTCCGAGCTGCTGCCCGGCCCCTATGCCACGTCGCTGCTGGCCGACCTGGGGGCCGAGGTGGTCAAGGTCGAACGACCCGGCGGCGACAACGCACGCGCCATCGTGCCCGACATGGTGGAGGCGCTGAACCGCGGCAAGCGCAGCATCTGCATCGACCTCAAGACCGAAGCCGGCCGTGCCGTGCTGCGCAGCCTGGCCGAGCGCAGCGACGTGCTCGTCGAAGGTTTTCGCCCGGGCGTGACGCGCCGGCTCGGCGTCGACTACGACAGCCTGAGCGCCCTCAACCCGCGCCTGATCTACGCCTCGGTCTCGGGCTACGGCGCCAGCGGGCCGCAGGCGCTGCGGCCCGGACACGACCTGAACTACCTCAGCGCCGCCGGCGTCGTGGGCCTCACGCAGCGCGGCGGCGCCCCCACCCACGACGTCAACATCCCGGTGGCCGACATCGCCGGCAGCATGTTCGCGGTGGTGTCCATCCTGGCCGCGCTGGCGCAGCGCGAGCGCGACGGCCGCGGCCAGTTCCTGGACGTCGCCATCGCCGACGCCGCACTGCACTGGACCACGCCGCGGCTCGGCTCGTGGTTGGCGGCAAAGGCGCGCGGCACGGCGGCCAGCGCGGGTCTGCCACGCCAGCCGGCCTATGGCGTGCACCCCACTGCCGACGGCCGCTACATAAGCATCGCGGCCATCGAAGACCCGTTCTTCGCCCGCCTGGTCGCTGCGCTCGGGCTGACCGACCTGCAGGGGCCGGCGCTCGCGCGCCACCACGACCGCGTGGCGCACCGCGCGCGCATCGACGCGGCCATCGCCGAGTGCCTGCGCGCGCAGCCGCTCGCGCATTGGGCCGCGCTGTTCGATGCCCAGGACATCCCCTGTGCGCCCGTCAACAGCCTCGACGACGTGCTGGCCGACCCGCACTTCCAGGCCCGCGGCATGGTGAGCGAGGGCGACGGCCAGCCGCGCCTGCGCTTCCCGGTGCCGCTGCGCGACCTGCCCGCGTCCAGCGCCAAGGCGCCGGTGATCGGCGAGCACACGCAAGCCATCCTGGCCGAGCTGGGCCTGCCGGCGGACGCCCTGGCGGACGCCACCCGAACCGTGAACTGACGCCCATGGACTTCGAACTCGCCGACTGGCAGCGTGCCGCGAGCGACGCCTTCGCCGACTACCTGGCGCGCGAAGTCGCGCCCATCGTCGGCGCGCACGAACGCGAACGCCGCCTGCCGCCGCGTGAGATGGTGCGCGCGATGAGCGGCTACGGCCTGCTCGGCGGCCTGCTGCCCGAGGCACTCGGCGGCCAGGGGCTGGACCACGTCACCTACGGCACGCTGCTGGCCCAGCTGGCCGGCACCTGGGCCTCGCTGCGCAGCATGATCAGCACCTCGAACCTGGTGCTGTCGATCATCGCCGAGCGCGGCAGCGCCGAGCAGCGCGAGCGCTTCCTGCCGGGGTTGATTCGCGGCGAGACGCTGGCCTTCTTCGGCCTGACCGAACCCAACGTCGGCTCCGACGCGAGCGGCGTCGAGACCCGCGCCGAACGCGACCCCGCCAGCGGCGGCTGGCGCCTGCGCGGGCGCAAGCTGTACATCTCCAACGGCGTGCACGCCGATCTGGGCGTGGTCTTCGCGCGCACCGGCAGCGGCGCGGACCACGCCGTCTCGGCCTTCATCGTCGAACGCGGCATGGCCGGCTTCTCGGCGCGCGAGGTGCACGCCATGGGCATGCACTGCTGCCCGCTTGGCGAGCTGCTGTTCGACGACGTGCTGCTGCCGGCCGACAACATGATCGGCGCCGAAGGCCAGGCCTTCGCGATCGCCAAGCACTACCTGAACCTCGGCCGCTGCTTCGTCGCCTATGTCTGCGCCGGCGTGTCCGAAGCCGCGTACAAGGAAGCCTGCCGCTACGCCGGCCAGCGCCAGCAGTTCGGCCGGCCCATCGGCCAGTTCCAGCTGATGCAGCAGATGGTGGCCGACATGATGACGCGGGTGGAAAGCTCGCGCCTGCTGGCCGCACGCGCCGCCGATGCGCTGGACCGCAAGTCGGCCGACGCGCAGCGCTGGTGCTCGATGGCCAAGCGCCACAACAGCGACGCCGTGCTGCGCGTGTGCGAGGATGCGATGCAGGTGCTGGGCGGTGCCGGCTACACCAGCGACTTTCCGCTCGAACGCCACTACCGCGACGTGCGCCACCTCGCCATCGCCGAGGGCAGCAACCAGATCCAGGCGCTGCTGCTGGCGCAGGGCGAGCTGGGACTGTCGGCGCTGCGCGGCTAGGGGCCTGTCAACGCCATGCAAGGAGACACGAACCCATGACCGCCAAAACCGCCCTCACCCGCCTGCCGGGCACGCCCGAGCCCATGCACCGCTGGCCCGCCCACGGCGGCGTGCACATCACCGGCGATGCCTGGGGCCCCGTCGACGGGCCGCTGGTGCTGCTGCAGCATGGCGGCGGCCAGACCCGCCACGCCTGGAAGGGGACCGGCGAAACGCTGGGCGCGGCCGGCTACCGCGCCGTGGCCTTCGATGCCCGCGGCCATGGCGACAGCGACTGGTCGCCCGACGGCGCCTACGGGCAGGATGCGATGGTGCGCGACCTGCAGTGCGTGATCGCCGCGCTGGGCCAGCGCCGGCCGGTGCTGGTGGGTGCGTCGATGGGCGGCGGCACAAGCCTGGTGGCGGTGGGCGAGTCGCATGTCGACGCCACCGCGCTGGTGCTGGTGGACATCGCGCCGCGCATCGAGCCCGCAGGCGTCGACCACATCCAGGACTTCATGCGCCTCAAGCCCGAAGGCTTCGCCTCGCTGGAAGAGGTGGCACAGGCGATCGGCACCTACCAGCCGCACCGCAGGCGCCCGCCCAAGCTCGACGGCCTGGGCAAGAACGTGCGCCTGGGCGCCGACGGCCGCTACCACTGGCACTGGGACCCGCGCTACCGCGCCGCGCCGTTCAATCTGGAGCAGCGCGCCCGGCGCCTGGAGGCCTGCTCGGTGAACCTGCGCCTGCCCACGCTGCTGGTGCGCGGCGGCCTGTCTGACGTGCTCAGCGAGGCCGGCGCGCAGGAGTTCCTGGCGCTGTGCCCGACGGCGGAATACGTCAACGTCACCGGCGCCGGGCACATGGTGGCAGGCGACCGCAACGACATCTTCGCCAACGCCGTGATCGACTTTCTGGCCCGCGCCGTGCCGGTCAGTGGTGCGCCGCTGCACCCGCCGCATCCGGTGCGGCCGCTCGAAGGCGACACGGGGGCCGACACGGTCGATGTGCCATGACGAACGCAGCGCGCAAGCTGCGTTCGCGGTAGCCGCAGCTTGAACGCCGTCACCGCCCTTGCCGAACGCATTCCGCGCCGCGCGCGGGGCCTGCTGCTGGGCCTGATCGCCGCGCTGTCGTTCACGCTGCTGCACACCTCGGTGCGCTATGCCTCGCGCGAGCTGCACGTCTTCGAGATCACGTTCTTCCGCTACTTCATCGCGCTGTTCTTCATGCTGCCCGGCTTGCTGGGCAGCCGCTTCGCGGTGCTGCGCACGCAGCGGCTGCACCTGCACCTGATCCGCTGCGTGATGCTGATGATCTCGATGCTCGGGCTGTTCTCGGCGCTGACGATGTCGCCGATCTCGATGGTTACCGCGCTGAGCTTCGTCTCGCCGGTGTTCGCGTCGGTGGTCGCCATCCTGGTGCTGCGCGAACGCTCCAGCGCCAGGCGCTGGTTTGCCGTCGCGGGCGGCATCGTCGGCATGCTGCTGATCGTGCGCCCGGGTGTCGTGCCGCTGTCGCTGGGGCCGGTGCTGGCGATCTGCGGCGCCATCGCCTGGGCGGTGTCGATCATCGTCATCAAGATGATGTCGACCACCGAGTCGAGCACGACGCAGGTGACCTACATGTCGGTGATCGTGACGCCGCTCACCTTCCTGCTCGCTGTGTGGGTGTGGAAATGGCCCAGCCTGCAGCTGCTGCCGGTGCTGGTGTTCATGGCTTTCATCGCCACCGTGGGCCAGTTCGCCTACACCAAGTCGTTCAAGTACGCCGAAGCCACGGCGCTGATGCCGCTGGACTTCACGCGGCTGGTGTGGGCTTCGTTGATCGGCTTCCTGGTCTTCGACGAGGTTCCCGACATCTGGAGCTGGATCGGCGGCACGGTCATTTTCCTGAATGCCGTGTACATCACCTTCCATGAATCGACCGTGCGCGCCGCCGAGCCGGACCCGTCCAAGGTGTAGTGGCCCTGGCGCGGATGGTTCGACAGCAATCAGATGTGAGCGCCCTGCCCACCCTCCCCCGCCTCAGGACAGCACCATGACCCTGCCCCCGCAAAGCCCCGCGCTCTACCAGGGCGGCAACATGGGCGACCTGGTGATCGACGCCGTCCAGCGCGGCGGCGAGCGCGTGGCCTTCATCCACGGCGAACGGCAGACCAGCTACCGCGAGTTCGGTGAACAACTCAGCCGCGTGGTGCAGGCGCTGACAGCCCATGGCCTGGTCAAGGGCGACCCGGTGGCCACGCTGTCGACGAACCTGCCCGAGGCCTTTCTCATCACCGCGGCGGCCTACCTGATGGGCCTGCGCGTGACCTGGCTGAACCCGAACTCGTCCGAAGACGACCATGTCTACATGCTGCGCGACTCCGGCGTGCAGTGGATGCTGGTCGACCCGCCGCACTACAGCGGCCGCGCGCTGGCACTGCAGGCGCGCGTGGGCAAGGCGCTGCGCATGGCCGGTCTCGGGCCGTGGCAGGGCCAGCTCGACATGCTGGCCGAGGCGGCGCGCTTCAAATCCGAACGCCTGGTGGCGCGCGCCAGCGCCGACGACGTGTGCGTGCTCATGTACACCGGCGACACCACCGGGCAGCCCAAGGGAGTGGTGCACACCCACCGCGTGCACGAGGCCATGGTGCTGATGGAGCTGGCCGGCTGGGACTGGCCGGCCGAACCGCGCTTCCTGGCCACGACGCCGATCACCCATGCCTCCGGCACCATCATCATGCCGGTGCTGCTGCGCTCGGGCACCTTCATCATGCAGGCCGGCTTCGAGGTCGGCAGCTTCTGCCGCCTGGTCGAGCAGCACCGCGTCAACGCCACCTTCATGGTGCCGACCATGATCTACGTGTTGCTGGACTCGCCGCTGCGCCGTGAGCACGACCTGTCGAGCCTGGCGATGGTGATCTACGGCGCGGCACCGATGGCGCCGGCGCGGCTGACCGAGGCCATCGGCGTGTTCGGCCCGGTGTTCATGCAGATCTACGGCCAGTCGGAAGCGCCGATGGCGCTGACCGTGCTGCACGCGCGCGAGCACGAGCCCGAGCGCCAGCCGCAGCGCCTGGCGAGCTGCGGCACGCCGATGGCCGGCATCCAGTTGCGCCTGCTCGACGAACACGGCGTCGACGTGGCCGAGGGCGAGGTCGGCGAAATCTGCGCCCGCGGCCCGCTGGTGATGGCCGGCTACTGGAACAAGCCGCAGGAGACCGCCGCCGCGTTGCGCCACGGCTGGCTCTACACCGGCGACCTGGCGCGGCGCGACGCCGACGGCTACCTGTACATCGTCGACCGCTCGAAGGACATGATCATCAGCGGCGGCTTCAATGTCTTCCCGCGCGAAGTGGAAGACGTGCTCAGCCAGCACCCGGCCGTGGCCGCCGTCGGCGTGGTCGGCGTGCCCGACCCGAAGTGGGGCGAAGCAGTGCATGCGATGGTGGTGCTGCGGCCCGGCGCCGGGGAAAGTGGCCAACCCGGCAGCGACGCCTTGGGTGCCGAGCTGATGGCCCTGGTGCGGCTGCGCAAGGGTGCCGTGCAAACACCCAAGCACATCGCCTTCGTCGCCCAGCTGCCGGTGACCACGCTGGGCAAGATCGACAAGAAGGCCATGCGCGACCAGTTCGCGCGACGCCGGGCCGACGCTGCCGGCTGAGGATCACGATGAACAAGTACTTCCTCAGCGACGAGCAACTCCAGGTCCGCGACGCCGTGCGCCGCTTCGCCGCCGAGCGCATCACGCCGCAGGCGCGGCACATCGACGAGAGCGATACGTTCCCGCGTGCCCTGTTCGACGAACTGGCCGCCCAGGGCTGGCTCGGTGCGCGCGTCGCGCCCGAATTCGGCGGTGCGGGCTGCGATGCGGTGACGGCCTGTCTGATCCTCGAAGAAGTCTCGCGCGCCTCGGGCTCGGTCGGCAACTCGATGAACGCGCACCTGAGCCTGGTGTCGACACTGATCGCCGACCACGGCAGCGACGCGCAGAAGGCGCACTACCTGCCGGCGCTGTGCAGCGGCCGCAAGCTCGGTGCCTTCGGCCTGACCGAGCCCTCGGGCGGCTCCAACGCGGGCGACCCGAAGACGCGCGCCGTGCCCGACGGCGAGCATTACCTCATCACCGGCTCCAAGGCCTTCATCACCAACGCCGCGGTGGCCGACGTCTTTCTCGTCACCGCGCGCAGCGAAAGCGGCGTCTCGGCCTTCATCCTCGACCGCGGCCTGCCGGGCTTCGACATCGGCCCGCCCGACCGCAAGATGGGCATGCACGGCTCGCCGACCTCGATGCTGTACTTCGACGGCGTGCGCGTGCCGCGCAGCCGGATGCTGGGCGCCGAAGGGCGCGGCTTCAAGGCCTTCGCCCGCGCGCTGGATTTGGGGCGCGTCAACGTCGCGGCGCTGATCGTCGGCCTGGCGCAGGCGGCCTACGACGCGGCCGCCTCCTACGTGCAGCAGCGCGAGCAGTTCGGCCGCCCGGTGGCCGCCTTCCAGGGCGTGCAGTTCCCGATCGCCGACATGGCCACCGGCCTGGAGGCCGCGCGCCTGCTGACGCTGAACGCGGCGCGCATGTTCGACGCCGGCATGCCGATCAAGCTCGAGTCGTCGATGGCCAAGCACTTCGCCGCCGAGGCCGCGCTGCGCATCTGCGACACCGCCATCGCGCTGCACGGCGGCTACGGCTACCTCGGCGACTTCGCGGTCGAGCGCATCTACCGCGACGTCAAGTGCTACCACATGGCCGAAGGCACGAGCCAGATCCAGCGCATCGTGATCGCGCGCGAGCTGCTCGGCCGCTACCCGATGTGAGCCCGCGAATGCCCACAGTGCGTGCCCTGATCACAGGCGCCAGCCGCGGCATCGGCCGCGCTGTCGCCCTTCGGCTCGCGGCGCAGGGTGCCACGGTGGCGGCCTGCGCCTCGGCTCATGGCGACGAGCTCGGCCAGTTGGTGGCCGAGATCCGCGCCGCCGGCGGCACGGCGCTGCCACTGCTTGGCGACCTGCAGCAAGCCGACACCCCGGCGCGGCTGGTCGAGCAGGCGGCAGCGGCGCTGGGCGGGCTGGACGCCGTGGTCGGCAACGCCGGCATCAGCAGCCCCGCCCCGCTGGCCACGCTCGATGCCGCCGCCTGGGACCGCGTCTTCAACGTCAACGTGCGCGCGCAGTGGCTGCTGGCCAAGGCTGCCCACCCGTGGCTGCAGCGCAGCCGCGGCAGCCTGGTGGCGGTGGCCTCGATGTCGGGCGTGCAACCCTATGCCGGCATGGGCCCCTACAGCGCCAGCAAGGCGGCGCTGATCATGCTCGTGCGCCAGCTCGCGCAGGAATGGGCGGCCGACGGCATCCGCGTCAACTGCGTCTCGCCGGGCCTGGTGCGCACGCCGCTGACGCAGGCGCTGTACGACATCCCGGCGACCAAGGCCGCACGCGAGGCCCTGGTGCCGCTGCACCGCATCGCCGAGGCCGACGCCGACATGGCCGGCATCGTCGCCTTCCTGCTCGGCCCCGACGCCGGCTACATCAGCGGGCACAACCTGCTCGCCGACGGCGGCTTGCTCGATTCGGTGCAGGGCCACATCGTCGGCCGGCCGCGCAGCGGGGGCCAGTCATGATGCCGCGCCCGGCGCCCGAGGCGCTGCGGCGCTACCACGCAAGCGGCCAGTGGGGCACGCGGACCATCGCACAATGCATCGCCGAGCAGGTGGCGCTGCGCGGCGACAAGCTCGCCATCACGGACAACGGCGAGCGTGCCTTGAGTTACGCCGAACTCGATGCCCAGGCGGCGCGCCTGGCCGGCTTCTTCAGCCGGCAGGGCATAGTCCGTGGCGACGTCATCACGCTGCACCTGCCCAACCGCTGCGAGGCCGCGGTGGTCACGCTCGCCGCGTGGCGCCTCGGCGCGGTGCTGCACCCGGCCGCGCCGGCCTACGGTCGGCAGGACCTGGCGCATGGCCTGGCGCGCTGCGGCTCGAAGGCGATCGTGGTGGCGGCGCGTTTTCGCGGCACCGACTACACCGAAACCCTGCACCGCCTGCGCAGCGAAGACGGCATCGCGCCGCTGGCGCTGGTCATCGGCCAGGGCGCGCGCAAGGTCGGCATCGACTTCGACGACGCGCTGGCCGCCGCGCCGCTGGCGCGGGCCGTGGCAGGTGATGCCGACGACGCGGCGGCGGTGCTGTTCACCTCGGGCACCGAGTCGCGCCCCAAGGGCGTGGTGCACACCCACAACACCTTGCTCTTCGGCGAACGCGCCGTCGCCGCGGCGCTGGGGCTGGACGCTGCCGACCGCTGCTTCATGGCCTCGCCGGTCACGCATGCCACCGGCTTCATGCACGGCCTGGTGCTGAACCTGACGAGCGGCGCCACGCTGTCGCTGCTGGACGTCTTCAGCGGCGAGGCGGCGGTGCGCATCATGGCCGAAGACGGCACCACCTGGACCATGGGCGCGTCGGTCTTCCTCGGCGACACGCTGGCCACGCTGGCGCAGCAGCAGCTGCGGCTGCCGGCACTGCGCTTCTTCCTGTGCGGCGGCGCGCCGATTCCCGAAGACCTGGTGCGGCGTGCGCTGGCCCAGGGCCTGCGCGTGCTGCCGGTGTACGGCTCCACCGAGAGCCCGCCGCACGCCCTGGTGCCGCCCGAGGCGCCGCTGCAGGACGCGTGGCAGACCGACGGCAGGCCGCTGCCCGGCATCGAGGTGCGTGTACTCGACGACCAGCTCGCGCCGGTGCCCACGGGCCAGCCCGGCGAAGCCTGGTCGCGCGGCCCCAACACCTTCATCGGCTACCTCGGCGACGAGGAGACCACGCGGCGCACCATCGACGCCGAGCGGTGGTGCCGCTCGGGCGACCTGGCGGTGCTGCGCGAAGACGGCAGCCTGAAGATCGTCGGGCGCATCAAGGAGCTGGTCATCCGCGGCGGCCAGAACATCTCGGTGCGCGAGGTTGAAGACGCGCTTGCCGCGCACCCGGCCGTGCATGAGGTGGCGGTGGTCGGCCTGGCCCACGAGCGCCTGGGAGAAACCCTGGCCGCGGTGGTGGTGCCCGAGCCCGGCCACGAGCCCACGCTGGCCGCCTTGTGCGAATTTCTCAGCGCGCGCGGCATCAGCCGGTTCAAGCTGCCCGAGCATCTGGTGCTGTCGAGTGGCCTGCCGCGAACGCCCAGCGGCAAGATCCAGAAGGTGCTGCTCAAGCAGCAGCTCGCCGACACACACCCTCAGCCGCCCCGCCAAGGATGAACATGACCCCAGCCACCAGCCACCGCTTCGAGACGCTGCACCTTGAACACCGCGAGGGTGTCGACTGGTTGACGCTGAACCGGCCCGATCGTTTCAACGCCGTCAGCCGCCCCATGGTCGACGAATTGCTGCGCTACTTCGACGCGCTGCTGTTCGACCACGGCGTGCGCGCCGTGGTGCTGCAAGGCGCAGGCAAACATTTCTGCGCCGGCATCGACCTCACCGAGGCCGACAGCTTCACCGCCAGCAACCCGTCGAGCCTGCGAGCGCAGCGCCGCGTGGCGGAGATCATCCTGCGCATGCGCCGCTGCCCGCAGCCGATCATCGGCCTGGTCCAGGGCGCCGCCAGCGGCGCCGGCCTGGCCTTCGCGCTGGCCTGCGACGTGCGCTTCGCCGCCGAAGGCGCCAAGTTCAACGTGGCGATGAGCAAGGTCGGGCTGACCGGCTGCGACATCGGCATCAGCTACTTCCTGCCGCGCGCGGTGGGTGCCTCCAACGCCGCCGAGATGATGCTGGGCGGCCGCTTCGTCGATGCGGCCAAGGCGCTGCGCATCGGCCTCGTCAGCGAGGTCGTGCCGCCCGACGCACTGCACGCCACCGGCGCCAAGATGGCCGATGAAATGCTGGCGATGTCGCCGATGGGGCTGCGGCTGACCAAGGAGGGCCTGAACCTCGCCCAGGACGCGGGCAGCCTGGAAGCGGCCATCGCCCTCGAAGACCGCGGCCAGGTGCTGTGCCTGCTGCCGAACATGCAGGAGGGCGCGAGCGCCTTCCTCGAGAAGCGCCCGGCGCGCTACAGCGACGCTTGAACCGCCACGGGCACGGGCCGGCCCTCGTGCAAAGGGCCGGCGCGCCGTGCGCTGTCAGCGGAAGCGGCTGAAGTCGGGCTTGCGCTTCTGCAGGAAGGCGTTGGCACCTTCCTGCTGCTCGTCGGTCTTGAAGTAGTTCGGCGCAACCTCTTCGATCAGTTCCTTCATGTCGCGCGCCATGATGGGCTGCATGTGGTGGTAGAACGAGCGCTTGACGATGCGCAGGCAGGTCGGGCTCAGCGACAGCAGTTCGTCGGCGTACTTGCGCACTTCTTCGTCGAGCTTTTCCTTCGGCACCACCGAATTCACCAGCCCCCAGTCCAGCGCCTGCGCCGCGTTGTAGCGCCGGCACAGCATCCACAGTTCGCGCGCCCGCTTGTGGCCGAGCACGTTGGCCGAGTGCGAGACGATGTAGCCACCGGCCGGCGAGCCGACGCGCGGGCCGTTCTGGCCGAAGATAGAGTGGTCGGCCGCGACCGTGAAGTCGCAGAAATAGGCGATGTGGTGGCCGCCGCCGATGGCGTAGCCGCTGACGCGCGCGATCACCGGCTTGGGGCACTCGACGATCTGGCGGTTGAACGTGAAGTTCAGGTCCTCCAGGCCGCTCTTGCCGCCGGAGCCCTTCTCCCAGTTGACGTCGCCGCCGACGCAGAAGGCGCGGTCGCCGGCGCCGGTGAGCACGATCACGCCGACGTTCTTGTCGGCCGACGCCACGTCGAGCAGCCGCTGCATCTCGACGATGTTGTCGCCGGTGAAGGCGTTCAGCGACTTCTGCCGGTCGATGGTGATGGTGCCGACGTAGTCCTTGACTTCGTAATAAATCTCTTTGTCAGACATGCTGGATCTCCAGTGCGGGTGGGTTGAGGAAAAACAGGCGGGCGCACAGCCCGCGGCGCGGTGTGCGGTGTGCGGTGTGCGGTGTGCGGTGTGCGGTGTGCGGGACTCAGTTCACCTTGATGTTGGCATCGCGGATCACCTTGCCCAGCTTGGCCATTTCGGAGCGGATGTGGGCCGCGAACTCGTCGGGCGTGGACGTGGTGATCTCGGCGCCGAAGCCGGCCATGCGTTCGCGCGTCTCGGGCAGCGCCATGACTTTGAGGACGGCGGCGTTGATCTGCTCGACGATGGCCTTGGGCGTGCCCGCCGGCGCGAGCAGTCCGACCCAGGCCGTCGATTGGAAGCCCAGGTAGCCCGACTCGGCCACGGTGGCCAGCTCTGGCAGGACCAGCAGCCGCTTTGAGCTCGTCGTTGCCAGCGCCTTGAGCTTGCCGGCCTTGACCTGCGCCGTCGATGAGGCCACGCTGTCCACCAGCACCGGCACCTGGCCGGCGATGACGTCCGTCACCGCTGGAGCACTACCCTTGTAGGGAATGTGCGCGATGTCGATGCCGGCAGCCGCCTTGAACAGTTCGGCGGCGAGATGGGTGGACGTGCCGTTGCCCGAGGAGGCATAGCTCAACTGGCCCGGTTTGGCCTTGGCCAGCGCCACCAGCTCGGCGAGCGAGTTCACCGGCAGCGCCGGGGTCACCGAGATGATGTTGGGCACGGCCGCAAGCAGGCTGATGGGGGCGAAGTCACCGACCGGGTCGTAGCTCAGCTTGCCGAACAGCGCCAGGTTGGCGCCGTGCGTCGCGTTGAAGCCGATGAACAGGGTGTAGCCGTCGGCCGGCGAGCGCGCCGCGGCCTCGGCGCCGATGTTGCCGCCGGCACCGCCCTTGTTTTCGATGACGATGGGCTGACCGAGCTGGTCGCCCAGACGCAGGGCCAGCGTGCGCGCCACGTTGTCCAGCACGCCGGCGGGCGTCGAAGGCACGATGATGCGCACCGGCTTGTTCGGGTAGGCCGGCTGCGCCAGCGCCGCAGCGCACGCCGCACCGGCCAGCAACATTGCCACACCGGCGCGCAGCGCAGCGCGGCGGACGTTCTGTCTTCTCATTGCGAGCGCTCCTTCAGTGGTGGTCGGCCTGCTGATCACGCTGCCGCGCCAGCGCCACGAACCAGTCCAGGCTGGCGGGGTTGGTCATGGTGTCGCGATTGGCCACCTTCTCGGCCGGCTGGCCGAGCAGCAGCTTCTTCACCGGCACCTCGAGCTTCTTGCCGGTGAGCGTGCGCGGCACCTCGGGCACGGCGATGACGTCGTTGGGAACATGGCGCGCCGACAGCGCATTGCGTATGGCCGATTTGATGCGCTCGGTCAGTGCGGCGTCGAGTGCATGCTCCGGCCGCAGCACCACGAACAGCGGCATCCAGCTTTCGCGGCCCAGGAACTCCAGGTCGACCACCAGGCTGTCCATTACCTCGGGCAGGGCCTCGACCACGCGGTAGAGCTCGCTGGTGCCCATGCGCACGCCGTGGCGGTTGATGGTGGCGTCGCTGCGGCCATAGATGATGGCGCCGCCGCGCGGCGTGATGCGCAGCCAGTCGCCATGGCGCCAGACGCCAGGGTAGACGTCGAAATAGCTCTCGTGCAGACGCTTGCCGCCCGGGTCGTTCCACAGGTACAGCGGCATCGACGGGATGGGCGCCGTGCAGACCAGCTCGCCCACTTCGTCGACCAAGGGCCGGCCCGCGTCGTCCCAAGCCTGCACATTGGCACCCAGGCAGCGCACCTGCATTTCGCCCACCACCACCGGCAGCGTGGGCACGCCGGCGACGAAGGCGCCGGCGAAGTCGGTGCCGCCGGACATCGGCGTCAGCCAGACATCGCGCACCACCTTGTCGTAGACCCAGCGATAGCTCTCGGGCGACAGCGGCGAGCCTGTGGACCCGATGGTGCGCAAGCGGCCCAGCGCCGCCACCTTGCGCGGCTCGACGCCGTTCTTCTCGCACATGGTGAAGAAGGCGGCACCGGCACCGAAGAAGTCGAGATTCATCTCGCCGCAGAAGCGCCACAGCGTCGAGTAGTCGGGCCACGCCGGGTTGCCGTCGTAGACGCACATGGTGGCACCGACCAGCAGCGCGGCCACGTTCAGGTTCCACATCACCCAGCCGGTGGTGGTGTACCAGTGGAAGCAGTCGCCGGCGCAGACGTCGTTGTGCAGCGCCATGGTCTTGACGTGTTCGACCAGGATGCCGCCATGGCCGTGCACGATGGGCTTGGGCAGGCCCGTGGTGCCCGACGAATACACCACCCACAGCGGATGGTCGAAAGGCTGCAGGTCGATCTGCAGCGGCACCTCGCGGCGCAGCGTGTCGCGCCAGGCCACGCCTTGCGGCCAGGCCGCGGCGTCGGCCGCCAGGTCGAGGTAGGGCACCAGCACCAGCCGCTCGACGCTGGGCAGTTCGCCCAGCATCGCCGTCACCACATCGCGGCGGTCGTGCGCCTTGCCGCTCCACCGATAGCCGTCGACGGCGATCATCACCTTGGGCTCGATCTGGCGGAAGCGGTCGACGACGGCCGCCACGCCCATCTCGGGCGAGCACAGCGACCACACGGCGCCGACGCTGGCCACCGCCAGGAAGGCCACCACGGCCTGCGGGATGTTCGGCAGGTAGGCGACCACGCGGTCGCCGGGCTGCACGCCCTGCTCGCGCAACCACTGCGCCAGCGCCGCCACGTCGCGCTCGAGCCGGGCCCACGACACTTCGTCGCGCGCGCCTTCCTCGTTGCGGAAGACGATCGCTGGCCGCGCTGTGCTGGCGTGCTTGAAGATCTGGCTGACGTAGTTGGTGCGCGTGTTCGGGAACCAGCGTGCGCCGGGCATGCTGCGGTCAGCCAGCACCGGCTTGAGATCGCCCTGCAGCGGGATCTCCAGGTACTCGACCATCGCCGCCCACGAGGCCTCGATCTCGTCGACCGACCACTGCCACAGCGCGGCGTAGTCGGGGAAGTCCAGGCCCTTGCGCTCCTTCAGCCAGCGCGTGTAGTCGGTGATGCGGGCGCGCGCCACGCGCTGCGCAGACGGGCGCCAGATGACCTCGGCGGTGTCGGGTGGGTTCATGCTCAGGCCCTCATGGCGTTGGTTCGGCCAGGCGGACGACACGCTCGCGCACCAGGCGCTGCACTTCGCCAGCATCACAACCCAGTTCGTGCAGCAGCGCCGCGCTGTGCTGGCCGGCGCGCGGCGGCGGCGCCATCTGCTCGGGGCTCAGCATGCCCTGCACCAGGTGCGCGGGGAACGGGATCAGCGGCAGACCTGGCAATTCCGGGTGCGCAACGAAGCGGGCGGCCAGGTGCGGGTCGGCCATGGCCTGCGACACGGTGTTCACCGGCCCGCTGGGAATGTCGGCTTCGGCGAACGCGGACAGCCAGTGCGCTGCCGGCCGCGTGGCGAAGATCGCCCCCAGTTCGGCCGCCATCTCGGGCCGGTGGGCCACGCGGCCGGCGTTGCTGGCGTAACGCGGATCAGCCACCCATTCGCGGCGGCCGATGGCGTCGCAGAAGCGTGCAAAGGCGCCGTCGCTGATGACGGAGACGCTGAACCACTGGCCGTCGCCGGCGGAGAAGTGGCGGCTGGGCGCGGCGATCGGCAGATTCACGGCACGCGCCGGCTCGCGCTGCTCGACGGCATGCTCACCCACCTTGGAGGCCATCAGGTTGAACATGGTGTCGACGAGCACGGTTTCGACCTGCTGGCCGCGGCCGGTCTGGCGCCAGTGCATCACGGCGGCCAGGACGCCGAAGGCGCCGCACATGCCGCAGGCCACGTCGACCAGCGGAATGCCCATGCGGATCGGGTCGTCGCCCTCGTTGCCGCTGGCATAGAAGCCACCGGCCATGCCCTGCACCACGCTGTCCACCGCCGGGCGCAGCCGGTACGCGCCCTGCTCGCCGAAGGCCGTGATGGCGGCGTAGATCACCTCGGGCTGCAGCGCGCGCACGTCATCGTAGGTCAGGGCGTACTTTTCGGCGAAGTCGGGCCTGAAGTTGTGCACCACGACCTGCGAACGCTTGATCAGGCGGTCGAGGATGTCGCGCCCGGCCGGCTTGCGCAGGTCCAGCGCCAGCGACTCCTTGCCGCGGTTGCAGGACATGAAGGTGACGCTGGATTCGCCGTAGAACGGCGGCCCGAGGTGGCGGCCGTCCTCACCCGCCAGGGCTTCGACCTTGATGACGCGTGCACCCAGGTCGGCCAGCGCCATGGTCGAGTACGGACCGGCGACCAGCCGCGACAGGTCGACGACCGTGATGCCTTCGAGAACGCCCGCCATGCCGGCCCGGGGATTGTTTGCGCTGCGCCGGCGGCTAGGACTTGCCGCGTGCGCGATTGCGGAACGCGGCAATGCCGTCGCGGTGCTCGGGCAGGTCTTCCAGCACGGCCATGTGCGAAGACACCATGTCCAGGTGCGCACCCAGCGCCATGGTCTGGCTCTGGTAGACGGCGCGGCGGAAGAAGCGCACCGCCTGCTGCGGCTTGGAGGCAACGGTGCGCGCGAAGTCGTAGGTCACCTTCAGCAGATCGGCGTCGGGCACGCTGCGGTTGACCATCCCGATGCGCTCGGCTTCCTCGGCGCCGACCACGCGACCCGACCAGAACAGCTCAAGCGCGCGCGCCGTGCCGATCAGGCGCGGCAGGAACCACGAGCCGGCGTCGCCGGCGATGAGGCCGATGTTGATGTAGGTCTCGGCGAGCGTGGCCGACTGCGCCATGAAGCGCATGTCGCACATCAGCGCCATGTCCAGGCCGGCGCCGCGCGCCGCGCCGTTGATGGCGGCGATGACCGGCTTGTCCATGCGCTCCAGCGCCAGCGGAATGCGGTGCACGTTGCGGTAGAGGAAGTTCTTGCGGTCCAGGCTGTTCATCTCGCTGAACTTGGCCATCTCCTCGAAATCGCCGCCAGCGCAGAAGGCGCGGCCGGCGCCGGTGACCACCACCACCTTGACACGTTCGTCGGCCTCGGCCGCTTCGAGTGCGGCACGCCAGGCTTCGATCATCTTCAGGTCGAAGGCGTTGAGCTGCTCCGGGCGGTTCAGCGTCAGCGTGGCGATGCCATCGGCGTCGACATCCAGGCGAACCGGCGGCTGGTCGGACATGTTCTCGGGCTCCTGCAGGGCGGCCGCACGGCGTGTGCGCCAGACTTTCACGATAACATAACAAGTGTTAGTTTGGCGATCTTGCCACCACTTGAAAGCCCCACGACATGGACACCAGCCGCAACCGCGAAGTCATCGCCAGCATCAAGCGCGGCTGGAACGAAGACGCCTTCATGCGCGCGCAAGGTCTGAGCGTTGAGGAACACGCGCCCGGCGAGGTCACGGTCTGCCTGGCGCAAGCGGCAGCGTCGCAGCGCGGCGGCGGCGCCGGCGGCGACGCGGCGAAGGTGCTCAACGGCGGCGTCATCTCGTACATGTGCGACGGCGCGCTCGGCTATTCGATCATCTCGGGCCTGCTGGCGCTGCCCGACGCGCAGACGGTCGACGCGCGCGAGCTGCGCACCTTCACCATCACGCTGACCATGACCTACCTCGACGTGGCGCGCGGCGACCGCTTCGAGGCCCGCGGCCGCGTGCTGCGCCTGGGCCGCGGCACGGCCTTCGCCGAAGGCCAGTTCATCAACGAGGACGGAAAGGTTTGCGCCACCGCGCAGGGCATCTGGCGCGTGCTCTGGCCGCGCGGCTGAAACGGCCGGGCCGCCGCGGCGCCCTGCCCGCAGGGAATGCCGACAAGCGTATATAGTAAGCAACGCTCACTATTCCCCCCCCCGTCATTGAGCCCGTCATTGAACTCGAATCAGGATTCGCTGGGCTTTCTGCTGGCCAGCGTGGCGCGCCAGCTGCGGCACGCCTTCCAGCAGCGCCTGGCCGACCCACAGCTGACGCTGGCGCAGGCGCGCGCGCTGGTCTACGTGGCGCGTCATGAAGGCGTGCGCCAGGTCGAACTCGCCGCTTTGCTGGAAGTGCAGCCGATCACCCTGGCGCGCCTGATCGACCAGTTGGCCCGGGCCGGCCTAGTGGAGCGTCGTGCCGACGCGGGCGACCGCCGCGCCTACCGCATCCACCTGTGCGCCGCCGCCGGCCCGCAGCTGGACACCATCTTCCGCACCAGCGCCGCCGTGCAGGCCGACGCCCTGCGCGGCCTGGCGCCCGCGCAGATCAAGCTGGTCTTCGATGCCCTGCACCGCATGCGCGACAACCTGGGCGCGCCCTAGGCTCGCCGCCGCTTGGAACCCATGAACGAGGACCCGATCGATCCGACCAGCTTGGCGGCGTCTGCCGATAGCGCCGCCGCAAGAACCGGGCGCCGCCGGCTGGTGCGCGTCGTCTTCATGGTTCTGCTGCCGCTGTTGGCCGCGGCCGCCCTGCTGGCCTGGTATCTGCGCGGCGGCGGCTCCGTGGAAACCGACAATGCCTACGTCAAGTCCGACAAGGTCGCGATCAGCGCCGAGGTGGCCGGCCCGGTGACCGAAGTCCTGGTGCGCGACAACGAGGCCGTCGCGGCCGGGCGCGTGCTGTTCCGGCTCGACCCCGCACCGTACCGCGTGGCCCTGGCCGAGGCCGAGGCCAAGGTCGCGCAGGTGCGCAATGACCTGGCGGCGCTGGCCGCGACCCATCGCCAGAAGCAGGCCGAGATCATCTTGGCGAATACCCGGCTGGCCTTCGCACGCCAGGAGCAGCGGCGCCAGGCCGACCTGGTGGCGCGCGGCTTCGTCTCGTCGTCCCGCTTCGACGAAGCCCGACAGTCCAGCGACCTGGCGGCGCAGCAGCTGCCCGTGCTCGAACAGGAGCTGCAACGCATCGCCGTCACCCTGGGCGGCCGCGTCGACGCGCCGATCGCGCGCCACCCCAGCATGCTGGCGGCGCGGGCCGAGCTCGATCGTGCCCAGCTCGACCTGGCCCGCACCGAAGTGCGCGCGGCGCTGCCCGGCGTCGCCAGCCGGCCGCCGCGGCAGGGTCAGTTCGTCAGCGTGGGCAGCACGGTGATGGCCCTGGTGGTCAGTGCCACGCCGTGGGTCGAGGCCAACTTCAGCGAGACCGACCTCAGCCACCTGCGCGCCGGGCAGCCGGCCGAGATCCGCGTCGACACGTATCCCGGCCTGGTCTGGCATGGCACGGTGGACAGCCTCAGCCCGGCCACCGGGGCCGAGTTCTCGCTGATCCCGGCCCAGAACGCCGCCGGCAACTGGGTCAAAGTGGTGCAACGCGTGCCGGTGCGCATCCAGCTCGACAGCGCCGCGGAGCAACCGCCGCTGCGCGCCGGTCTGAGCGCCATGGTCACGGTCCGTACCGGGCAGCGCCGGCAGTTGCTCGGCCTGGCCTGGCCGCGCCAGTGAAACCGGCCGCCGCGGGTCCCCTGGCGTGAGCACCGCCGGCAACCCGGCCATCGCCCATCCCGGCCTGGTCACGGTCTCGGTGATGCTGGCCACCATCATGCAGGCGGTGGACACGACCATCGCCAATGTCGCGCTGCCTCACATGCAAAGCGCGATGGGCGCAACGCAGGACCAGATTTCCTGGGTGCTCACGTCCTACATCGTGGCGGCGGCGATCTTCATGCTGCTGACTGGATACCTGTCCGCGCGGCTGGGGCGCAAGCGCTTGTTCATGTGGTCGGTGGTCGGCTTCACCATCGCGTCGATGTTGTGCGGGGCGGCGCAGAGCCTGACGCAGCTGGTGGCCTTCCGCCTGCTGCAGGGCGTGTTCGGCGCCTGCCTGGTGCCGCTGTCGCAGGCCGTGCTGCTGGACAGCCACCCGCGCGAACGCCACGCCTCGGCGATGGCGCTGTGGGGCGTCGGGGTGATGGTCGGGCCCATCCTCGGCCCGACGCTCGGCGGCTGGCTGACCGAGCACCTGAGCTGGCGCTGGGTGTTCTACATCAACCTGCCGGTCGGCATCCTGGCCTGGCTGGGACTGGCCGCCTTCGTGCAGGAGACGCCGCTGGACCGCGGGCGGCGCTTCGACGGCCTGGGCTTCGGGCTGCTGGTGCTGGCCATCGGCGCCTTCCAGATGATGCTGGACCGGGGCGAGTCGCAGGGCTGGTTCGAGAGTGTCGAGATCGTCGTCGAGGCGCTCCTGGCTGCGCTGGCGCTGTACCTGTTCGTGGTTCACATGTTCACCCACGATCGCCCGTTCATCGAGCCGCGCCTGTTCACCGACCGCAACTACAGCGTCGGCCTGTTGCTGATGTTCTTCATGGGCGCGATCCTGTTCAGCACCATGGCCCTGTTGCCGCCCTTCCTGCATGGCCTGCTGGGCTACCCGGTGATCGACGTCGGCACGCTGCTCGTGCCACGCGGCGTGGGCACGATGGCGGCGATGTTCGCCGTCGGCCGCATCGGCCCGCGCATCGATCTGCGCTGGCAGATCCTGCTCGGCATGGCGCTTACCGCGCTGGCCATGCACGAGATGACGCAGTTCAGCCTCGACACCAGCACCTGGGACATCACCCGCACCGGCATCGTCCAGGGGCTGGGCCTGGGCTTCGTCTTCGTGCCGCTGTCGACGGTGGCATTCTCGACCCTGGCGCCGCACTTTCGCAACGAGGGCGCGGCGCTGTTCAGCCTGATACGCAACATCGGCGCCAGCATCGGCATCTCGGCCATGGTGGCGCTGCTGGCGCAAAACACCCAGGCCGGGCACGCGGCGCTGGCCGAATTCATCCATCCTTTCAGCCTGGCACTGCGCCAGGCGGTCGAGGTCGGGGCGCACGATCTGTCCAGCGCCGCAGGCCTGCAAAAGCTCGACGCCGAGGTCGGCCGCCAAGCGGCGATGCTGGCCTACCTTCAGGACTTCAGGCTCATGATGTGGGTGGCGCTGCTGGGCATCCCATGGATCGCGCTGCTGCGCAAGCCGGCCTCGCCGCTGTCCGCCGCCGGGTCGCCGGCGCTGGCGGATTAAGGGAACAGCAGATAGCTCGCCCCTGCGGCACCGATCCGCCGCGCCGCCGCTTCGGGTCGTTGCCCTGGCCGAGCATCGTGGATGGCCGCAACCGGCCCGGACCACGAAAGGCAGTCCCCCTCGCGGTCGAGCGCGTTCGCCTTTGTCCCTCACGTTCTCTCGCTTGACGCTGGAATCAACCGTCACTAGGATGAACTCATACGGGAACGCATGTTCCGATATAAGAACTACGAAGGAGACACACCACCGTGCAGTCAACATTGGCGCCGGTCCAGTTTGCCGCCCCACGGCGCAGCGATGTGGCGCCCATGGCGTTGAAGCGGGTGCTGCGGACGCTGCGATTGCTCGCCGATGAACCGGACGGCCTGACGCTGTCGCAGTTGATGGCGCAGATCGAGGCGCCCAAGACCAGCGTGCACTCGCTGCTGCGAGGCTTGGCTGCTGCAGCGTACGTGCAGCGACACGATTCACTCTACCGGCTCGGCCCGGAATCCTTCGTCCTCGGCGCCGCGCTCGTTGCGGCCCGCTCGCTGACCATCGTGGCCACCCCGTTCCTGCGCGAAGCACGTGCGCAGTCCGGCGAGACGGTACTGCTCGCAGTCATCGACCGGATCTCGGGCAGGTTGACGTACACCCAGATCCTGGAAAGCCACAAGCCGGTGCGCTACGCCGTGCCCGTGGGCACCACGCGCCCGCTCTTCGCAACGTCAGCAGGCCGCGTGCTGCTCGCCTTTCAGGATGAGGGTTGGCGACGCGAGTACCTGAAGACGGCCGACCTCCGGGCGATGACCGACAAGACGGTGACCGACCGTCGCCAACTGGTCAAGATCATCGAACGGATACGCACGACCGGCCATGGCGTGACCATCGGCGAGGTCACGCCCGACGTGGCCGGCTTTGCTGCGCCCATCTTCGAACCCAACGGTCAGGTGAATGCCGCCGTCATCATCGCCGCTCCCATCGAACGGGGGCGCGCCGTGGCGGAGCGGCTCACCGGCATCGTGATCCAGATCGCCGCGCAGCTGTCGCAAGCCCTCGGTTACCGCGCAGAGCGTCTTCCCACTCCCCAGCCATTGAACGGAAAGCGATGAGCAACGAACTGCTGTATGAGGTCAGCGATGGCATCGCTGTCATCACCATCAACCGCCCGGAGCGCAAGAACGCCATCAACCGCGCCGTGCGTCAGGCCCTCTTCGATGTCTGGCCGCGCTTCGAGGCGGACGATTCGGCGCAGATTGCCATCCTCACCGGCACAGGGGACACGTTCTGCGCCGGCATGGACCTGATCGAGGCCGCTGACACGGTGCTGCGTATCCCGCCCAAGAACTTCATGCCCGTGCTGGGCGACAACATCGAGGTCAGCAAGCCCGTGATCGCCGCCGTGCAGGGCTATGCCTACGCTGGTGGCTGGCTCCTGGCGCAGATGTGCGACCTGTGCGTAGCCGACGAGACGGCTAAGTTCGCCATCACCGAAGGCCGTGTCGGCCGCGGCATGCCTTGGGCGTCGCCGGTGATCCACATGCTGCCGCAGCGCATCCTCATGGAAGTGGCCATGACCTGCGACCCGCTGAGCGCGCAGCGCGCCTACGAACTGGGCTACGTCAACCGCGTCGTGCCCAAGGGGCTGGCGCTGCAAGGCGCCAAGGAACTGGCCGCACGCATCCTGGTCAATGCGCCGCTCACCGTGCGCGGCGCCAAGGAGATGGTGCGCATGGCCACCGAAATGGGCCGTACAGCCGCGCTGCGTGCATCGCATCGCGCCTTTGACGCCGTGTACCTCAGTGAAGACGCGATCGAAGGGCCGCGTTCGTTCCGCGAAAAGCGCAAACCTCAATGGAAGGGGCAATGACATGATCACCCGCTTTGCAACCGCAGCGGCAAGCGCTTCTGCAGGCTCGGTTCTGATGGCAGTCGCCAAACCGTCGCCGAGGGACCTGCGCTTCACCCGCGCCCTGGCAGTAAAAAACGCTGCATGGACATTCGACGCCGTGCCTGCCGACGCGCGCAAGCTCGTCCGCCATTGCCTGCTCGACTGGATCTCCGTCACCCTGGCCGGCGCGCAGGAGCCGGTGACACACATGCTGGCGGAGGAAGCGCGTGAGCAAGGGGGTTTCCCTCAAGCCACGGTCGTCGGCCATGGCTTCGCCGCCAGCAGCCGCCAGGCCGCGCTGATCAACGGGGCCGCGTCACACGCGCTCGATTTCGACGATGTCAACATGTCGTTCACAGGCCATCCGAGTGTGGTGCTGGTGCCAGCCTTGCTGGCATTGGCCGAAGCGCGCGGCGACAGCGGTGCGGCGTTCATGACGGCCTTCGTCGCCGGCTACGAGACGCTGTGCCGCATCGGTGCGGCCGTGTCTCCGGGGCACTACGCGCTGGGCTTCCACAGCACCGGCACCATCGGCACATTCGGCGCGGCCGCAGCCTGCGCCCGCCTGCTGCAGCTCGATGCGGACGACACCGCCGATGCCTTGGGCATTGCGGCCACGCAGGCCGCGGGATTGAAGGCAATGTTCGGCTCGATGTGCAAGCCCTTGCACGCCGGCAAGGCCAGCGCCGACGGCATGATGGCCGCACAGCTGGCAGCACGCGGCTTCACCGGCCGCAGCGACGCCATCGAAGCACTGCAGGGCTTCGCCGCCACACACGGTCCGGACTTCGACCCCGCTGCCGGGCTGCGCGAGCCCGCCCGCGGCTTGTACCTGCGCGACAACCTCTTCAAGCATCACGCGGCCTGTTACGGCACGCACGCGGCGATAGAAGCCGCGCGCCACCTGCGCGAAACTCATGGGCTGGAGGAGAACCACGTCCGGAGAGTCACCGTGCATGCGTCCGCCGGCAGCGAGGGTGTGTGCAACATTCCCGCGCCACGTACCGGGCTGGAAGCCAAGTTCAGTCTGCGTCATGTCGTGGCCATGGCCCTGGCGGGCTTGGACACCGCCAATCTGGCCAGCTACAGCGACGAGTCGACAAACGAGCCTGTGCTGACCGGGCTGCGTGATCGGGTCCAGGTGGAGCTGGTCCGCGCGTGCGGCGCCTTGACGCAGGCCGAGGTGGTCATCGAAACCGTCGACGGCTCGATCTTGCGTCGACGCCACGACTGCGGCATCCCGGCCACGGACCTGGGCGCGCAGGGTGCGAGGCTGAAAAACAAGTTCAGCGCTATCGCACACCCCTTGCTCGACCAGGAGTCGAGCGACGAGGTGCTGGACTTGATCGATCGCCTCGAGGACTTGCCTGATCTGTCGCCGCTGGCGGGCCTGCTGGCGTGCCAGCCGGTGCGCGCCCGCGGTCACTGACATTAGCAGGAACGACTCCATGAACTTCCTCTCCGAAGAGCAACAGGCCTGGAAGGACTCGGCCCGCCGCTGGGTGGACCGCGACGTCGGCCGCGAGTACATCCGCAAGTGCGACATGGACCGGGCCTTCCCTTTCGAAGCCTACGAGAAGGCCGCCAAACTCGGCTTCCACAGCCTGCTCGTGCCCGAGGCCGACGGTGGCGATGGCGGCGACGTGTTCTCCTATGCGCTGCTGTGCGAGGCGCTGTCCTGCTACGGCGTGGACTTCTCGGTGGCCATCGCCGGCGGCATCTTCACCGCGATGAACCTGTCGCTGCATGGCACCGAAGACCAGAAGCAGCGCTTCCTCAAGCCCTTCATGCGCGGCGAGATCCGCTTCCCGATCTCGATGTCCGAACCCAACGCCGGGTCGGACGTGGCGAACGTGCAGACCCGCGCCGAGCGCGTCGGCGACGATTACGTCGTCACCGGCCAGAAGCTGTGGTGCAGCGGCGCCGGCAACCGCGGCGCCGTCATCCTGATGCTGGTGCGCACCGCCAACACGCCGGACAAGCGCAACGGCCTGTCGGTGCTGATCGTGCCCAACGACCTGCCCGGCATGACCATCCGCCCCTTGCAGACGCTGGCCCGCCGCTCCGTCGTGACAACGGAGATCTTCCTCGACAACGTGAAAGTGCCGGCGGCCAACATGCTGGGCGCACCCGGCGAGGGCTTCAAGATCATCGCCGGCGAACACCTGGCGCTGGAGCGCGTTGCGGTTGCGGCCAGCTATGTCGGCAATGCGCAGGGCGCCGTCGACGATGCACTGGCCTACGCGCAGCAGCGGGTGCAGTTCGGCAAACCGATCTACGAATTCCAGGTCATCCGCCACATGCTGGCCGACATGCAGACGCAGACCGACGCGGCCCGGCTGATCACCTACCGCGCCGCCGACCTCGCCGCGCGTGGTCTGCCCTGCCGCAAGGAAGTGGCGATGGCCAAGCTGTTCGCGTCCGAGACCCTGCAGACCGTGACGCGCCAGGGCATGCAGATCCTGGGTGGCTACGGCACGACGCCCGAGGGCGACATGGAGCGCTACTTCCGCGAGGGCATGCAGTCGACGATAGGAGGCGGCACGTCCCAGATTCAACGCACGATCATCGCGCAAGAGATGCGGGTTTGACGTGGGCGGCCCGACGATCCGCGAGCCGGCCGTGGCGGCCGTGGCCGCCACCGTGGTGCTGGTACGCGACGGCCCGCACGGGCTCGAGACGCTGATGGTGGTTCGGCACCACGAGATCGACTTCGCCCGCGGTGCTGCGGTGTTCCCCGGGGGCAAGCTGTCTGTCTCCGACAGCGACCCGCGCATCGCCGGACGCGTCCGCGGCGGCCACCTGCCGGGCGAACAGCAGTTCGCACTGCGGGTGGCCGCAGTCCGCGAGACCTTCGAGGAAAGCGGCCTGCTACTGGCCCGCCTCGGCGGCGCCATGATCGACGGCACCCAGCGTGCCGCCCTACACCAGCGTTGGCAGGCGCGGGTGTCCAGCGGCGGCAATGCCTTCGTCGACATGGTCTGCGAAGAAGACCTGGAACTGGCGCTGGAGCAACTGGTGCCCTATGCCCATTGGGTGACGCCCGAGGTCTCGCCCAAGCGCTTCGACACCCACTTCTTCATCGCCGCGGCGCCGCCTGGCCAGGTGGCGCAGCACGATGGCTCGGAGGCGGTGGACTCGTTCTGGGTACGCCCGGCCGATGCGCTGGACGACTGTGCGCAGCGCCGCCGCACCATCATCTTCCCGACCTTGTGCAACCTGGCCCTGCTGGCGCAGACGGGCGACGTGGCCGGCGCCGTGCAAGCCGCGCGTTCACGGCCGCTGCGGCGCATCCAGCCGACGCTGGGCAAGCGCGCAGACGGCAAGCTGATCCCGGTGCTGGGGCCGGATTGCGGCTATCCCGAGCTGAGCCCGGACCTGATGAACCTGGTCGCCCGTTGACCGCCACACACAAAGCGAGACCCATGGAAATCCTCGGCATCGGCCTGCACTTCGAAGACCTGCCTCTGGGCCGTCAGTTCCGCACCGTGGGCCGCACGGTGACTGAAACCGACATCGTCAACTTCTGCACTTGCACCGGCATGACCGAGGTGCTGTTCACCGATCTCGAGTTCCTGCGCACCGAGTCGGACATCAAGGGCCGCGTCGCCCCGGGCGCCCTCGCCTACACCTTCGCAGAAGGCCTGCTGGTGCACGCAACCATGCAGCACACCGGCTTCGCCTTCCTCGAGATGGACCTGAAGGTGCACAACCCGGTGTTCGCCGGTGACACGCTGCACGTCGAGTGCGAGGTGATCGAAGCGCGGCTGAGCAAGAGCCGCCCCGGCCGCGGCCTGGTGCGCACGCGCAACCGCATCGTCAAGCACGACGGCACGCTGGCCATCACCTACACGCCGATGCGCATGATCAAGTGCCGCGACAAGGCGGCCGGCTGAAGGGCCCGCAGCTCATGCAAGCCTATGCGCTGAACGACGAGCAGCGCGAGATCCAGGCGCTGGTGCGGCGGCTGGCGCGCGACAAGGTGGCGGCGCGCGCCGCCGCCATCGACCGCAGCGCCGAGTATCCGCAGGACATGTTCGACCTGCTGCGCGAAGTCGGCCTGTTCACGATCCCGTTTCCGCAGGAGTACGGTGGCACCGGCAGCATGCTGTCGGCCGCCCTGGCCGTGGAGGAACTGGGCCGCGTCTGCTACAACACCGCCTACCTGCTGATCGTGCAGTGGGTGCCGTTCGGCGCCATCCTCGCCGCCGGCAACGACGAGCAGAAGCGCCGCCTGCTCGGCCCGCTGGCCGCCGGCGAACTGCGCGGCGCGTTTTCCACCACCGAACCACAAAGCGGCAGCGACGTCGCCGGCATCCGCACCCGCGCGCGGCGCTGCGATGGCGGCTACCGCATCAGCGGCTCGAAGATCTGGTGCACCAACTCGCAGATCGCCGACTTCGTGCTCGTGGCCGCCAAGACCGGTGACGACGAGGGGGCACGCGCCATCAACCTGTTCATCGTCGAGCGTGGCAGCAAGGGCTTCACCGTCGGCCGCCACGAAGACAAGATGGGCGCACGCGGCGTGCCCTCGTGCCCGCTGTTCCTCGACGAGGTGTTCGTGGCCGAGGCCAACCGCATCGGCGAGGACGGACGCGGCTTCAAGGACGTGATGGAGGCTTTCAACAAGAGCCGCCCGCTGATCGGCGCGCGCGGCGTCGGCCTGGCGCAGGGCGCCATCGACCACAGCATCGAGTTCGTGAAGAACCGCGTCACCTGGGGCCGCAAGGTCAGCGAGAACCAGGGCATCCGCTGGATGCTGGCCGACATGGCGATGCAGACCGAGGCCGCGCGCCAGCTGGTGTACCGCTCGGCGGCGGTGGTGGACAGCGGCGCATCGGGCATCGAGCTGGCGCCGATCGCGGCCATGGCCAAGTGCTTCGCCAGCGACACCGCGATGCGCGTGGCCACCGACGCAGTGCAGCTGTTCGGCGCCGCGGGCATCTCGGCCGACACGCCGATCAACCGCTACTTCCGCGACGCCAAGGTGCTGCAGATCATCGAAGGCACGAACCAGATCCAGCGCAACATCATCGGCGACAGCCTGCTCGGGCGCGCGGCGCGCTGAGCGCTGCCGCCATCACCGACCCCTGCGAGGCCCGCATGAGCACCCACACCCCAGCTGCCGGCACCGCGCCGGCCGCCATCCTCATCGAGCGGCGCGAAGGCGTGGCCATCGTCACCCTGAACCGCCCGCGCGAACGCAATCCACTCGGGCTGGGCTTCCCCGACCAGATGCTGGGCGTGCTGCAGCAGCTCGACGACGATCTCGGCCTGCACGCCGTGGTGCTGACCGGCGCCGGCAACGTGTTCTGCGCCGGCGCCGAGCTGGGCCATGTCGTCAACCCCGACGGTGTCGACGCCGAGCTGCAGTTCCGCTTCATCCGCGGCCTGCACAAGGTGGTGCAGCGCATCCGCGAGCTGGAGCTGCCGGTGATTGCCGCGGTCAATGGCGCTGCGGTCGGTGGCGGCGCGGCGCTGGCAATGGCCTGCGACATTGCCGTGGCCTCGGACAAGGCGCGCTACTTCTTCGCCTTCGGCCGCCTGGGCGCCGCGGCCTGCGACATGGGCTGTTCTTACCTGTTGCCGCGCATCGTCGGCAGCGTGCGCGCCCGGCACTGGCTGCTCACCGGCGCCAGCGTCGAGGCCGAGGCCGGGCGCGCCGCGGGCCTCTTCGTCGACGTCGTTCCCGGCGAACACCTGCTGGACGCGGCACTGGCCATCGCCGCGTCGATCAAGCAGGCGACACCACGCCGCGCCGGTGCGGCCAGCAAGCTGGCCATCGCCCGCGGCGAGGACACCGACCTGCAGTCCTGCCTGAGCTACGAGGCCTACGTGCAGAACTACCTGTTCTCCACCGACGACCACAAGAGCAGGCTGCGCGCGCTGATGGAGCAGCAGAAGCGCAAGTAGGGCCAGGGCAGGCGGGCCGGCCGAAGTTCAGCCGGCGCTCGGCGGCGCCGCGCCGTCGACGCTGATGCCGCGCGCCAGCAGGTCGTCGATCTGCGCCGGGCTCAACCCGGCCTCGCGCAGCAGCGCCACGCTGTGCTCGCCCAGCCGCGGGGCCTGGCGCTGCGGCAGCGGTGCCGTGGCCGACCAGCGCGTGGGCACGGCCATGGTGCGGATCGCGCCCTCGCTCGGATGTTCGACGTCCTGGAAGAAGCCCACGGCGTCGAGGTGCGGGTCGTGCAGCAGCGAATCGGGCGTGTGCATCGCCATTGCCGGGATGCCGGCCGCGTCGAACAGGCGCAGCCATTCGGCGCTGCTGCGCGCGGCCAGTTCGGCGGCAAAAAGATCGTTCAGCTCGCCCACATGCCGGGCCACGCCGGCCTGGTCGGCGAAGCGCGCTTCGGCCTTCAGCTCGGGCCGGCCGATGATGTCGAAGAAGGCGTGCCAGTGCGCCGGCGCATAGGCCGTGGCGCCGAGGTGGCCGTCCAGCGTCTTGAACGGCCGCCGCGCGAAGATGCGCGGGTAGCCGGTGCCGCCGATCGGCGGCCTGAAGCTCTGGCCGTACAGGTGCGGCGTCATCGTGAACTGCACCATGCTCTCGAACATCGGCACCTCGACCATCTGGCCCTGGCCGCTGCGTTCGCGGTGCAGCAGCGCGGCCAGCAGGGCATAGGTGGCCACCAGGCCGACACCCTGGTCGGCGATCCAGCCCGGCGCATACTGCGGCCCGCCCTGCGGTGCGGCCTGCGCAGCCAGCGCGGCCATGCCGCAGCCGGCCTGGATCAGGTCGTCGAGCGCGGCGCGTTCCGCATAGGGCCCATCCTGGCCGAAGCCGACCAAGGCGCAATAGACGAGCTTGGGGTTGACGCCGGCCAGCACCTCGTAGCCCAGGCCCAGGCGTTCCATGGCCTTCGGGCGCACGTTGCACACCATCGCGTCGGCGCTGCGCACCAACTGCAGCAGCGCGTCGCGGCCTTCGGCGTCCTTCAGGTCGAGCACGACGCTGCGCTTGCTGCGGTTGAGCTGCAGAAACAGCGACGACATGCCGGCGTGGCGGCCCGGCGCGTTGTGGCGCGTCAGGTCGCCCTGCGGCGGCTCGATCTTGATCACGTCGGCACCCAGGTCACCCAGGGTCTGGGTGGCGTAGGGGCCCATCGCGACGCTGGTCAGGTCGAGGATGCGCAGGCCGGCGAGCGGGCCCTTGGGTTCGACCTTGACCGGCATTTCAATCAGGCGTGATCGACGCCACCACCGCGCTGCGCTCCACCGTCTGCCCGGCCTGGCAGGTGACCGAGGCCACCGTGCCCGCGCACTCGGCAACGATGCGCATCTCCATCTTCATCGACTCGAGGATCGCCACCACGGCGCCCTTTTCCACGCGGTCGCCGGGCGCCACGTTGACCTTCAGGATCAGGCCCATCATCGGCGCCTTCAGTTCGCCGCTGGCCTGGGCCGAGGTGCTGATGTAGGACAGGTAGGGCACCACCTTCAGGCTGTGTGAACCGCGGCGGTCGTGCAGGTACAGCATGTCGCCGTCGCGGTGCAGGCGCACGGTCTCGCGATGGGTGTCGGTGACCGCCAGGTAGCTGCCGGCGTCGCCAGCCGGCGCCAGCCGCACCGGCACCCGGGCGTCGTTCACGCCCACCAGCATGCTGCCGTCGGCGCGCAAGGGGCCGAAGCGGATCTCGGCGCTGACGCCGTCGCTCGTTTCGACGTGCAGGCTGGGGATCGGCGCCAGGCTTTCGCCGCCGACGCTCATCTGCCAGCCGCTGCTGTGCCAGCGGCTCCAGGGGCTGCGCGATTCGACCTGGCGCTGCAACTGCAGCCAGTGGCAGGCGGCCACGGCCAGGGTCTGGGTGTCGTGCAGCGCGTCGCCCAGCGACCAGCCGGCGATCTGCTCGTCGATCAGCCGCGTGTGGAAGGTGGCGGTGCGGGTCTCGGGCAGGTCGATCAGGCGGCGCAGGAAGCTGCGGTTGGTGGTGACGCCGAAGACCACGGTGTCCTCGAGCGCCAGTGACAGCCGGTCCAGCGCTTCGTCGCGCGTCGGCGCATGCGTGATCAGCTTGGCCAGCATCGAGTCGTAGTAGGGCGTGACCTCCATGCCGCTTTCGATGCCGGTCTCGACGCGCACGCCCAGGTCGGGGAAACGCACCTGCGACAGCTTGCCGGTGGACGGCAGGAAGCCCGCCGCCGGGTCCTCGGCGCAGATGCGCGCCTCGACGGCATGGCCGTGGATGCGCACATCGCCCTGCTGCACGGGCAAGCCTTCGCCGCTGGCGATGCGCAGCATGATCTCGACGATGTCCAGGCCCGTCACCATTTCCGTCACCGGGTGCTCGACCTGCAGGCGCGGATTGACCTCGAGGAAGTGGTACTCGTCGGCACCGACGATGAACTCGACCGTGCCCACGCCGCGGTACTTGAGCCGTTCGCCCAGCCGCACCGCATCGGCGGCCATGCTGTCGCGCATCCTGGCGCTGAGGTTGGCCGCGGGCGCCTCCTCGATCACCTTCTGGTGGCGCCGCTGCAGCGTGCATTCGCGCTCGAACAGGTGGATCACCCTGCCCTGGCCATCGCCGGCGATCTGGATCTCGATGTGGCGGCCGTGGCGGATCAGCTTCTCGACGATCAGGGCGGCGTCGCCGAACGAGTTCTTGGCCTCGCGCATCGCGGACTCGATCTCCTGCTCCAGCCCCTCCAGGCTGGTGATGCCGCGCATGCCCTTGCCGCCGCCACCGGCCGCGGCCTTCAGCATCACCGGCAGGCCGACTGCACGCACCGACGCGGCGATCGCGGCCGGGTCGACGCTCGGTGCCTCGCTGCCCGGCACGATCGGCACCTTGGCAGCCTTGGCCTCGCGCTTGGCCGCGGCCTTGTCGCCCAGGCGTTCGATCACGTCGGCGGTCGGGCCGATGAACACCAGGCCCGCCGCTTCGACGGCGCGCGCGAATGCGGCGTTTTCGGCCAGGAAGCCGAATCCCGGATGGATGGCTTCGGCCCCGACGGATTTTGCGGCGGCGATCACCGCGTCGATGCGCAAATAGCTTTCGGAGGCCGGCGCGCCGCCGATCTCCACCGATTCGCCGATCTGCCGCACATGCAGCCCGTCGCGGTCGGCGCTGGAATGAACACCGGCCACCGCCACGCCCAACCGTCGGCAGGTGCGGGCGATGCGGCAGGCGATCTCGCCACGATTCGCTATCAGAATTTTCTTGAACACGGCGTCGATTCCCAGTTCACATCCGGAACACGCCAAAGCGCGAAGGCAGCGCCGGCACGCGGCCCGCCAGGTCGAGCAGCAGCGCCATCACGTCGCGCGTTTCGGCCGGCTCGATCACCATGTCGCACCAGGTGTTGCGCGCAAAGTTGTAGGCGTTGGCGAAGTCCTCGAAGGTCTTGCGCACCGGTGCCTTGTAGGCCTCGCGCTGCGCGTCGGTCCAGCTCGTGCCGTCGCGCTTGTGCTGGTCGTCCTTGACCATGGCCAGTGTCGTGGCCGCCTGGTCCGGGCCCATGATCGCGGCGCGGCCGTTGGGCCACATGATCAGCGCGTTGGGCTTGAACGGGCGGCCGCACATCGCCAGGTAGCCCGCGCCGTAGGAGCCGCCGATGATCAGCGTGTACTTGGCGACGTTGGCGCAGGTCATGGCCGTGATCATCTTCGCGCCGTGCTTGGCGATGCCGGCCTCCTCGGCTTCGCGCCCGACCATGAAGCCGTTGATGTCGGCCATGAACAGCAGCGGGATGTCGCGTTGGCAGCACAGCTCGATGAACTGCGTCGCCTTCATCGCGCTTTCGGAGAACAGCACGCCGTTGTTGCACAGGATGCCGACCTCGAAACCCTTGATGCGGGCAAAGCCGGTGATCAGCGTGTCGCCGTAGTCGGGCTTGAACTCGTGCAGGTCGCTGCCGTCGATCAGGCGCAGCACGATCTCGCGGTTGTTGGTGGGGATGCGCGGGTCGGCGCTGATGATGGCGTTGATCTCCGCCGGGTCGTGCAGCGGTTCGACGACCTCGGCCACGTCGCGGCGCTGGCGCGGCACGTCGCCGAGGTGGGCGACGACGTCGCGCAGGATGGCGATGGCGTGCGCGTCGCTCTCGGCCAGGCGATCAGTGTTGCCGTCCTGGCGGTTGGCGCGGTCGGCATCGGCGGGCACCGGCACCGCGTTGCTGCCGAAGGCCAGCGCGCCCTGGTCGCGCACGACGACCACCTCGTCGCACACCGCCGGCACGAAGGCGCCGCTGTCGGCGGCCGGGCCGTGCACACTGGCGATCTGGGCGATGCCCTCGCGCGACATGCGAAGCTGGTTGTACAGGATCGAGCCGAACTGGCCGTCGTCGGCGAACACGGCAGGCTGGCCGCCAACCTTGCCCAAGACCTGGCGCCCGCCCGACTGCACCATCGTCAGGCAGGGCAGGCGGTGCATCCAGGCGAAGCGCAGCGCCCGCACATGCTTCTTGCTGGTGATGGCGTTGTAGGTGCCGTCATGCACCGCGGCGTCGTTGGCGATCACCATGCAGGGCCGGCCCGACACCATGCCCACGCCGGCCACGATGCCGGCGCCCGGCGTGATGTCGCCGTGCAGGCCTTCGCCGGCCAACTGGCACAGCTCAAGGAAGGGCGAACCCGGGTCGAGCAGCGCGCTGACGCGCTCGCGCACCAGCAACTGGCCGGCTTCGCGCAGCGCGGCACGGGCCGCTTCGCTGCCGGCGGCCACCGCGGCGGCGCGGCGCGAGCGCAGATCGGCCACGCGGCTTTCGTAGAACTCGCGGTTGGCGCGCAACTCTTCGGGGCTGGCCGACAGGGCCGACTTGACGACGCTCATCGCGCGCTCCCGCCAGCGCGCTGCCGGCCTGTTGCGGGCCGGGCCGCGGGGTTCGGGGATTTCATCGTAAGGGGTGTTGCGTGGATTGCAGAGGGTGCAGCAAGGCCGGTAAGATAACAAACATTCGTTAGGCTGCCAATCCCTGCCGCCCCATGGGCGACTCACCACACGCCATGCATCCGATCCAATCCGACATCGCCACCGACAGTGCCGACTTCCAGCGCCAGCGCGACGCCTTCCTATCGCGTATGGCGGCGCTGCAGCCGCGCCGCGACGAGGCCACGCTGGGCGGCAACGAGAAGTCGCGCAAGCTGCACAAGAGCCGCGGCCAGATGCTGCCCCGTGAGCGCATCGCGGCCCTGCTCGACCCGGGCTCGCCCTTCCTCGAGATCGGCCACCTCGCCGGCGCCGACCTGTACGACGGCGTGCCGCCGGGGGCTACCATGATCACCGGCGTCGGCCAGGTCAGCGGCCGCGCCTGCATGCTGATCGTCAACGACGCCACCGTGAAGGGCGGCACCATGTACGGCATGACGACCAAGCGCCATACCCGGGCGCAGTTGTTCGCCTGGCAGCACCGTCTGCCCTGCATCACCATGGTGCAGTCCGGCGGCGGCTTCCTGCCCGACCTGGCCAACATCTTTCCTGACGAAGGCATGGCCGGCTCGATCATGTACAACCAGGTGAAGATGTCGGCCGAAGGCATCGCGCAGATCGCGCTGGTGCACGGCCCGTCCACCGCCGGCGGGGCCTACATCCCGGCGCTGTGCGACGAGGTGGTCATCATCCGCAACCAGGGTGCGATGTTCCTCGGCAGCCCGCAGCTGGTGTTCGCCGCCACCGGCGAGGTGGTCGACATCGAACCGCTGGGCGGCGCCGAGATGCACAGCCGGCTCAGCGGCGTCACCGACCACATGGCCGAAGACGACGCGCATGCCTTGCAGATCACGCGCAACATCGTCGCCCATCTCGGCGAGGCGCCACGCCTGCGCTGGACGCGCACCGCCGTCGAGGCACCCCGCTACGACCCGCATGAGTTGCTCGGCCTGGCGCGCACGGGCGACCATGCCGGCGACTGCCGCGAGATCATCGCCCGCCTGGCCGACGACAGCCGCTTCCAGGAGTTCAAGCAACTGCACGGCGAGACCCTGGTCTGCGGCTTCGCCCGCATCGAGGGCTTCGAGGTCGGCATCCTGGCCGGCAACGGCCTGCTCACCTCGCAGGCCTCGGCCAAGGGCGCGCACTTCGTCGAGCTGTGCTGCCAGCGCGACATCCCGCTGCTGTTCCTGGTCGACTCGCCGGGCTTCGCCGACAGCGACCAGGGCGACCAGCGCGGCATCGGCAAGCACGGCGCCAAGCTGCTCAACGCCGTGGCCAACGCCGACGTGCCCAAGTTCACCCTCATCGTCGGCGAAGCCTACGGCGCGGCCTACCACGCGCTGTGCGGTCGTGCCTTCAAGCCCAACGCGCTGCTGATGTGGCCCAACGCCCGCGCCGCCGCCTCGCGCGACGCCGGCGACGACGTGGCCGGCGCGTTGAACTGGGCCCGCCATCTGTGGTGCGACATGGTCATCGACCCGGCCGAGACCCGCCCCGTCCTCGCCCAGTTGCTCGACGTGGCCGGTCGAACGCCCGCCAAACCCACCGAGTTCGCCGTCTTCCGCATGTAGCGTCCGCGCCCATGAGCCCGATGTCGTCCGCGGTCGCCACCGACACGGTGGCGTTCCAGCGCCGGCGCGACGCCTGCCTGTCGATGATGGCGGCCCTGCAGGCGCGGCGCGAGGAAGCCTCGGTCGGCGGCAACGAAAAGGCGCGCAGGCTGCACAAGAGCCGCGGCCAGATGCTGCCGCGCGAACGCATCACCGCCCTGCTCGACCCGGGCTCGCCGTTCCTGGAAATCGGCCAGCTCACCGCAGCCGATCTCTACGAGGGCGTGCCGCCGGGTGCGACCATCATCACCGGCGTCGGCCAGGTCTGCGGCCGGGCCTGCATGTTGATCGTCAACGACCCGACGGTGAAGGGCGGCACCATGTTCGGCATGACGACCAAGCGCCACGTGCGCGCACAGTTGTTCGCCTGGCAGCACCGCCTGCCCTGCATCACCATGGTCCAGTCCGGCGGCGCCTTCCTGCCCGACCTCGAGAACATCTTCCCCGACGAAGGGCAAGGCGGCTCGGTCATGTACAACCAGGTCAAGATGTCGTCCGAGGGCATCGCGCAGATTGCGCTGGTGTTCGGGCCCTCGACCGCCGGCGGCGCCTACATCCCGGCGCTGTGCGACGAAGTGGTCATCATCCGCAACCGCGGCGCGATGTTCCTCGGCAGCCCGCAACTGGTGTTCGCGGCCACCGGCGAGGTGGTCGACATCGAGCCGCTGGGCGGCGCCGAGATGCACAGCCGGGTGAGCGGCGTCACCGACCACCTGGCCGAGGACGACGCCCATGCCTTGCAGATCACGCGCCGCATCGTCGCCCACCTCGGCGCGCCCCCGGGTCTGCGCTGGACACCGGCCGCAGCCGAGCCGCCCAAATACGACCCGCAGGAACTTGCCGGCCTGGTGCGCATCGGCGAGCAGCCCGGCGCCGATGGCCGCGAGATCATCGCCCGTATGGTGGACGGCAGCCGCTTCCAGGAGTTCAAGCAGTTGCATGGCGAAACCCTGCTGTGCGGCTTCGCGCGCATCGAGGGCTTCGAGGTCGGCATCCTGGCCAACAACGGCGAACTCACGGCGCAGGCCGGCGCCAAGGGCGCGCACTTCGTCGAGCTGTGCTGCCAGCGTGACATCCCGCTGCTGTTCCTGGTCGACTCACCGGGCTTCGCCGACAGCGATCTGCCCGACCAGCGCGGCCTGGGCAGGCACGGCGCCAAGCTGTTCAATGCGGTGGCCAATGCCGACGTGCCCAAGTTCACGCTGATCACCGGCCACGCCTATGGCGCGGCCTGCTACGCAATGTGCGGGCGCGCCTTCAAGCCGAGCGCGCTGCTGATGTGGCCCAACGCCCGCGCCGCCGCCGCGCGCGACGCCGCCGACGACGTGGCCGGGGCGCTGAACTGGGCCCGCCATCTGTGGTGCGACATGGTCATAGCGCCGGCCGAGACGCGCGCCGTGCTCGCCCAGTTGCTTGACATGGCCGGCCGGACGCCCGCCAAACCCACCGCGTTCGCCGTGTTCCGCATGTAGCGGTTTCAGACGAAGGCGCCGCCCTCGTCACGGCGGCCACGCGCACCGAGAAATTCGATCAGCAGCCGGTTCACCTCATCCGGCGCCTCGAACGCCACCCAGTGGCTGGCGCCGGGAATGATGCGGCAGGCAATGCGTGGCGCGGTGCTTTCCAGATAGGCCACGCGCGACGCGGCGTCGGGTTGAGGCAGCGGGTCGCGCTCGGGCTGGATCGCCAGCACCGGGCAACAGGTCTGGCGCAGGCTCGGGCCCAGCGTGTCGCGGTAGCCGAGGAAGCGCGACCTGAACCTCGTCAGCGCATGGTTGCGGCGCTGCATGGCGACCGTGAGATCGTCGATGCGTGTCGGGTCGCCGATCATCATCAGCTCGAGATTGCGGCGGTGCACGGCGTTGGTCTCGGCTTCGCTGGCGCCCGCCGGCACCGGGCGCAGGGGTGGCCGCGACCAGCTGCCCGGCGGAAAGCCGCCCGGTGCGAGCAGGCAGATGCCGGCCACGCGCTCGGGCAGGCGCGCCGCCAGCCAGGCCGTCATCACGCCGCCGTAGGAGAAGCCCGCCACCAGGAAAGGCGCGCCGGCCGGCACCAGGCCGGCCACCACGGCGGCCAGCAGGAATTCGCCGTAGCCATCGAGATCGGAATCGTCCGGCACGTCGAGCGACTCGCCCATGCCGGGCAGGTCCGGCAGCACCAGACGGAAATGCTGCGACAGGGCGCGGATGTTGCGCACCCAGTGCGTCCACGAGCCGGTGCCGCCATGCAACAGCATCAGCGTCGGCCCCTGCCCGACCTCGCGCGCCACCACGCCGGCGACCGTTCGGGTCTGGAACTCGAGGTCCGGGAACAGCGCTTCGGGCGTGATCTCCGGCAGCGGCTGCGTCACAGCGTAGCCTCGGTGCCCAGGATGTTGCTCACCTGGCTCGACAACACACCGCCGTTGCCGTGGCACAGCGCCAGTTCGGCGCCGGCCACCTGGCGCGCGCCGGCTTCGCCGCGCAACTGCTGCACCGCTTCCAACAGGGTGAACATGCCGTACATGCCGGGGTGCACGCAGGACAGGCCGCCACCGTTGGTATTGACCGGCAGCGCGCCACCGGGTGCGATGGCCCCACTGACCACGAAGGCACCGCCCTCGCCCTTCTTGCAGAAGCCCAGGTCTTCGAGGAACAGGAGGGTGTTGATCGTGAAGGCGTCGTAGAGCTCGACCACATCGATGTCACGCGGCGCCAGGCCGGCCATCTCGAAGGCGCGCCGGCCGGAATCGATGGCCGCGGTCTGCGTCAGGTCGGCCATCGCGACGATGTTCATGTGCGTCGTGGCCGCCGCCGCGCCGAGCAGGTAGACCGGCTTCTTGGGCAGGTCGCGGGCGCGCGCAGCCGTGGTCATCACCAGGGCTGCGCCGCCGTCGGTGACGAGGCAGCAGTCGCGCACCGTCAGCGGGCTGGACACCATGCGCGACGCCAGCACGTCGGCCACGCTCAGCGGCCCGCGCATGAATGCCTGCGGGTTGAGGTTGGCCCAGGCGCGCGCCGCCACGGCCACTGCCGCGAGTTGCTCGCGCGTGGTGCCGTACTGGTGCATGTGGCGCGAGGCCGCCAGCGCGTACGAAGTGGCCGGGAAGATCGGCGCATACGGCGCTTCGTAGGCGAAGGGCTTGACCGACGAGATCAGCTTGCCCGATGCGGTGCGCTGGTTGCTGCCGTAGAAGATCAGCGCCGTTTCGCACAGCCCTTCCTTCAGCGCCATCGCCGCCATCAGCGTGTACGACAGGAAGGTCGAACCGCCGGTGCGGTTGTTGTCGGTGAACTTCGGCTGGATGCCCAGCATCTCGGCGATCAGCAACGCCGACAGCGGGTTGGCGTTGCCGGGCAGCGAGCCGAACACGGCATCGACGTGGCGCGTGGTGAGCCCTGCTTCGGCCAGCGCCTTGACGCTGGCCTCGACTGCGATGTCTTCCGAACTGCGGCCCGGCGCCTCGCCCAGGCCGGCAAGCGCCGCGCCGACGATCGCGGCCTGGCCGCGCAGGCCGTGCTTCGCGCCGCCGCTCATGCTGCGCCCCCGGGGGCGGCATCGAAGACGACGCAAGGGCTGCCGTCGGCACCCGGAGCCACGCGCGCCTGCACCGCCATGCCGATGCGCACCGCGTCGTTGGCCACGCCGTCGACGCGCGCCATCATGCGCGGCCCTTCGCTCAGGTCGACCAGCACCACGTTGTAGGGCCCGCCCTTCTCAGCGCTGCGGTTGACGATGCTGACGGCGTAGACCGTGCCGCGGCCGCTGGGGGCCACCCAGTCGAGTTCGACGCTGCCGCAGTGGCTGCAGACCAAGCGCGGGTAGAACACATGCCGGCTGCAGGCGCGGCAGTGCTGGATGCGGAACGCGTTGGCGGCCAGGTGCTGCGCGTACACCGCGTCGGGGCCGGGCCCCTGGGTCCAGCCGGAAACGGTCGTGGCTTCGCTCATCGCATGGTTCTCCTCGGAATCGGTATTCAGTGGCGTTCGATGTTCAGCGCGCGCACGGACCCCATGCCGAATCAGCCCGGCAGTTCAAGCACGCCCTTGGCCAGGATGTTGCGCTGGATCTCGTTGCTGCCGCCGTAGATGCTGGCCGGCCGCGCCGAGAAGAAGACGTTGGCCGGGTGCAGCGCGCCGCCGGCCAAGGCCAGCGACTGGTCGCTGACGCCGCTCTCGCCGGCGGTCTCGAGCATCAGGTCGGCCACGCGCTGCTGCGTCTCGGTGACCCAGATCTTCAGCATCGAGACCTCGGGCCCCAGGTCGCGGCCGCGGCGCAGCACGTCGACGCAGCGCACGAACAGCGCGTCGAGGTCGTCGACGTCGAGCCGCAGTTCGTCGTGGCGGGCGCGCCAGGCGGCGTCGTCGTCCAGCCCGTTGGCGCGCGCCAGTTCGCGCAGCCGCAGCAGCGGCGCACGCGCGCCGCGCGGGTTGCCGATCATGATGCGCTCGGAGCCGAGCAGCGACTTGGCCATCGTCCAGCCCTGGTTCAGCCCGCCCACCAGGTTGGCGCGCGGCACGCGCACGTCGTCGAAGAAGACTTCGCAGAACTCGGCGCCGCCGCTGAGGTTGCGGATGCGCTTGACGGTGATGCCCGGGCTGCGCATGTCGGCCAGCAGGAAGCTGATGCCTTCCTGCTTCTTGGCCTGGGGGTCCGTGCGCACCAGCAGGAAGACCATGTCGGCCTCGTGCGCGAACGAGGTCCAGATCTTCTGGCCGTTGACGATGAAGTCGTCGCCGTCGGCCACCGCCGAGGTGCGCAGGTTGGCCAGGTCGGATCCGGCCGAGGGCTCGGAATAGCCCTGGCACCAGCGCACTTCGCCGGACAGGATGCGCGGCAGGATCTCGCGCTTCTGCGCTTCGGTGCCGTAGCAGATGATCAGCGGGCCGAGCATCACCACCGCCATGTTGGGCGCGATCTGGATACCGTGGCGGTCGAATTCCGACTGCAGCGCCACCTGCTCGTAGGCGCCCAGGCCCATGCCGCCGTGTTCCTTTGGCCAGTTGGGCGCGGCCCAGCCGCGGGCGTTGAGCTTGACGTGCCACTCGCGCGTGTCGCGCAGGCTCAGCCGGCTGGACGGGAACCGCCACGCCGGGGGGAAGTTGTCGGCCAACCAGCGCCGCAACTCGTCGCGCCGGATCGGCTGCTCGCCGCCGACGACCAACTCGGGCGCGGCCTCATCGCCGCCGGCCGGTGCCAGGTCGTTGTAGCGCCGCCGGTGCCAGGCCGCGGTGCCCAGCCAGGCGGCGCCGACCATGGCCTTCTTCAGGTACAGGCCGATGGCGCATTCGTCGGTGTAGCCGATGCCGCCGTGCAGCTGGATGCAGCCCTTGGTGACCTCCAGCGCCGCGGCCGAAGCGCGCGCCTTGGCCTGGCTGGCGGCGGCCGACAGCCGGCCAGCATCAGTGCCCTGGGCATCGGCCAGCGCGGCCGACTGCGCCACCACGGCGCGCGTCAGCTCGACCTGGATCAGCAGGTTCGCCGCGCGGTGCTGCAGCGCCTGGAAGCTGCCGACCGGGCGGCCGAATTGCTCGCGCACGGCGATGTACTGCACGCTGCTGTCCAGCGCACGCCCCATCACGCCCAGCAGTTCGGCGGCGGCGGCGATGCGCGCCAGATCGAGCGCGCGCTGCAGCACGGCGTCGGCCCGCGGCGCATCGGCGACGAGTTGCGCCGCGCCCGTTTCGACGCCCTTGAATTGCAGCTCGCCCCAGAAGCCACCGTCGACGCGCGCCAGCGTGCCCAGCGTCAGCCCGGGCTGACCGGCCTCGACCAGCAGCAGCAGCGTCCCCTGCGGCGCAAGCGCCGACACGACGAAGGCCCCCGCGCCTTCGGCCGCGGCCACGAAGCGTTTAGCACCGTCGAGCACGAAGCCGTCGCCGCGCGGCGTGGCGCGAAGGCTGTCCGGCCGCAGGGACTGGGGCCGCAGGGACTGCTCGTGCTCGCGTTCCTGCCAGGCCAGCGCGAGCGCTTGTTCGCCGCGCGCCAGCGCCGGCAGCCAGCGTGTGCGCAGCGCCTCGTTGTCGCCATGCAGCAGCGCCCAGGCCGGCAGCAGCGCACCGCCGACCAGCGGCTCGGGCGCCAGCGCACGCCCGCATTGCTCGAGCAGCAGCGCGGCCTGCGCCAGGCCGCAGCCGCTGCCGCCATAAGCCTCCGGCAGACACAGGCCGGTCCAGCCCAGCGCAGCCATCTTGCGCCAGCGCGCGCGGTCGTAACCCGGCGCGCGGCCACGCCAGTCGCGCAGTGGCCGGCCCTCTTCGTCGCTGGCGAAGAAATCCGCACCGGCGTCGCGCAGCATGCGCTGCTCGTCGCCGAGGTCGTCGAGCTTGCCGGCCAGGTCGATCATCGTGCCACCCCCGTCACATCGTGAGCACGAGACGCCCGCAGGCCTCGCGCGATTCCATCATCTGGTGCGCGCGCGCCGCTTCGGCCAGCGGCAGGCTGCCGCCGACCACCGGCTTCAGCCGCCCCAGCCGCACCAGCTCGAGCAGGGTCTCGACCTCGGCCAGCGTGACGCCGTCGGTGCCCAGGAAGGACATCTCCTTGAGGATGGCGTGCGCCGGGCGCAGCGACACCGGCGCGGCGTTCAGGTTGCCGACGAAGACATGGCGCGCGCCCAGCGCCATGCCCTTCAGCGCCGCGGCCCAGGCCATCTGGCCGACGATATTGAAGACCACGTCGACGCCGGCACCGCCGGTCAGCGCGCGCGCCTGGGCGGCGAAGTCGAGGTCGGGGCTGACGATGACGTCGTCGGCGCCATGCTCGACCAGGAAGGCGCGCTTGGCTTCCGACGTGGTGACGGCGATGGTGCGCGCGCCCAGCATGCGCGCCACCTGCACCGCATGGATGCCCACGCCGCCGCTGGCGCCGGTGATCAGCACCGCCTCCCCCGGTTGCACCGCCGCCACTTTCTGCAAGCCGTGGTAGGCCGTGCCCAGCGCGCAAGGCACCACGGCCGCCTGCTCGTAGCTCACGCCGGCGGGGATGTGCACCAAGGCGCTGGCCGGCACCGCCACGTACTCGGCATAGCCGCCGGGCGTGGCCTCGCCGAACAGCCCGGAGCCGTTCTCGCACAGGTGATCGCGGGCGCGCACGCACTGGCGGCAATGACCGCAGTGGTCCTTCATCAGGATGGCCACGCGGTCACCGACCGCAAAGTCCGTCGCGCGCCGGCCCAGCGCGGCCACCTCGCCGGCCATCTCGTGGCCGATGACACCCGGCAGCGCAGTGCGCGGAAAGTGGCCCTGGCGCGCCATCACGTCGTGGTAACAGACGCCGGTGGCGCGCAACCGCACCAGCACCTCGCCGTCCTGCGGCACGGGCACGGGCAGCTCGACGGCAGCGAACTGCTCCGGCCCACCATAGCCTTGAAGGACGATGGCTTGCATGGTGGATTTCAGGTGGTTCACGGCTGGCGCTCCGGCGGTCTCTGTGGCATTGTGCGAGTCTAACAAACGGCCGTTCGGTCCATCAACGAAGAAACGAGCGAACGAGCGGCCAGCCATGCCGGCCCGGGCCGGCCTCAGCACAGGAGATCACAGCATGTTCAACGGAAAAGCACTCGACAACAAGGTCGCCATCGTCACCGGCGCCGGCCAGGGCATCGGCGCGGCGGTGGCACGGGCCTACGCGGCGCAGGGCGCCAAGGTGGCGGTGGTCGACTGGAACCTGGAGACCGCCGAGCAGGTGGCGCAGTCGATCCGCGCCGCCGGCGGCCAGGCCGTGGCGCTGAAGTGCGACGTGTCGGACCGCGCCGGCGTCGACGCGATGGTCGCCGCGACGGTGGCCAAATTCGGCCCGGTGGACGTGCTGGTCAACAACGCCGGCATCACGCGCACGGCCATGCTGCACAAGATGACGCCGCACCAGTGGGACCAGGTGCTGGCCGTGCACCTGAGCGGCAGCTTCAACTGCCTGCAGGCGGTGGTGGGCAGCATGATGGAACGCCAGCGCGGCTGGATCATCAACACCATCTCCACCGCCGGCATCCTGGGCACCATCGGCCAGATCAACTACGGCTCGGCCAAGGCCGGCCTGATCGGCTTCACCAAGTCGGCGGCACGCGAGCTGGCGCGCTACAACATCATCGTCAACTGCGTGGCGCCGGGTGCGTCCACGCCGATGACCGAGACCATCCGCACCGACGAGCGCTTCAAGCAGCGCACGCTCGATCGCATCCCGCTCGGCCGCTGGGCCGAGCCCGAAGAGATCGCGCCAGTGTGGGTGTTCCTGGCTTCGGAAGGTGCGAGCTACGTCACTGGCCAGCTCATCGGTGCCGATGGCGGCATGTCGATCCACTGAAGCCGGGCATGGGCAGCCCCACCGAGGCCACGCGTGCATCGCTGAGCCCGCTGTTCCACCCGCGTGCCATCGCGGTCTACGGTGCATCGTCCGACCCCACCAAGATCGGCGGACGGCCGCTCGACTTCCTGAAGGGCAGCGGCTTCGACGGGCCGCTCTACCCCATCAACCCGAAGGCGGCCGTGATCCAGGGCCTGCCGTCGTTTGCCACCGTGTCGGCGGTGCCGGGGCCGGTCGACCTGGCCATCGTCGCGGTGCCGGCGCCGGCGGTGCTGGCCGCGCTCGAGGACTGCGCCGCCAAGGGCGTCGGCGCTGCGGTGGTGCTCAGTTCGGGCTTTGCCGAGGTCGGCGGTCAGGGGGCCGAATGGCAGCTCGGCATCAGCGCGCTCGCGCGCCGCACCGGCATGCGCGTCGTCGGCCCCAACTGCATGGGCGTGATCAATGTGAAGCGCCGCATCCTGGGCACCTTCACGCCCAGCGCCGCGGGCTTCGGGCTGGTGCCAGGCCGCATCAGCCTGGTCAGCCAGAGCGGTGCTTTCGGCGGCTATTGCCTGTCGCTGATCCGCCAGCGCGGCCTGGGCCTGAACCTGTGGGTCACCACCGGCAACCAGAGCGATGTCGACTTCGCGGACTGCGTCAGCCATTTCGCGCAGGACGAGGGCACCCAGGTCATCGTCGGCTACATCGAGGCCGCCACCGACAAGGCCCGGCTGATCGCCGCGCTGGAACTGGCGCGCGACAACGGCAAGCGCATCGTCGTCATGAAGGTCGGCAGCTCGGAAGCCGGTGCGCAGGCGGCGGCGTCGCACACCGCCTCGCTGGCCGGGTCGGATCAGGTCTACGACGGGCTGTTCAGGCAGTACGGCGTGTACCGCGCGCGCAGCATCGACGAACTCTTCGACATCGCCTACGCCTGTTCGTTGTCGACACCGACGCCGCAGGGTCGCCGGCTCGGGCTGCTGACGGTGTCGGGCGGCGTCGGCGCGCTGATGGCCGACGTGGCCGCCGAGTGCGGGCTCGACGTGGCACCGATGCCCGAGGACGCGCAGCGCCGGCTGAAGGAGATCCTGCCGTTCTGCGGCCCGCGCAACCCGGTCGACATGACGGCCCAGCTCGTCAACGACCTGAGCCTGTTCGAGAAGAACTTCGTGCTCATGCTCGAAGAAGGCGGCTACGACCTGATCGTCGCCTTCCTGTCCAGCGTCGGCCAGGTGCTCGATCTGAGCAGCGCGCTGCTGCTGCAGTTGCAGAAGGTGCTGGCCCGCTTCCCCGACCGCACGGTGATCGTGTCGATGCTGGCCTCGCCCGAGGTGCGCAAGGTCTACGAGGCCGCCGGGGTGATGCTGTTCGACGAACCCACGCGAGCGGTGCGCGCCGCGCGGGCCCTGGTGCACTTCGCGCAGGAAGCGCAACGCGCCCGCACGCGCTCAGCGCCACCCGTTCTGCCGGCGCCCGCTTTGGCGCCGCCGCGGCATGCCGTGAACGAGGCCGAGGCCAAGGCCGTGCTGGCCAGCGCCGGCATCCCGGTCGTGCGCGAACTCGTCGCCGCAACCGCGGACGCTGCCGCGCGCGGCGCCGTGGAGATCGGCTATCCGGTGGTGCTGAAGATCGCCTCGGCCGACATCGCGCACAAAAGCGAGATCGGTGGCGTGATCGTCGGCCTGCAGGACGAGGCCCAGGTGCGCGCGGCTTTCGGCACGCTGCTGCAACGCGCGAAGACCCATGCGCCGCAGGCGCGGATCGACGGCGTGGTCGTCGCCCAGATGGCCGGCAAGGGCGTCGAGACCATCCTCGGCGTGGTGCGCGACCCGGTGTTCGGCGCGGTCGTCATGTTCGGACTCGGCGGGGTCTTCGTCGAGGCCTTCAAGGACGTCGCCTTCCGCGTCGCGCCCTTCGGCGTGGACGAGGCGCGCGCGATGATCGACGAGGTGAAGGGCCGCATCCTGCTGACCGGACTGCGCGGGCAGTTGCCGTCGGACGAAGCGGCGCTGGCTGAAGCCATCGCGGCGCTGTCGGTCTACGCTGCGCGCCACGAGGCCGCCATTGAGAGCATCGACATCAACCCCTTCGTCGTGCTGCCGCGCGGCCAGGGCGCGCTCGCCCTGGATGCGCTGATCGTGCCGCGCGCGAAGGGCTGACCCGTCAGACCAGGTTATCGACCCGGCCGCGGCGCATCATCAGCTTCTCGCTGAACTCGAACACCTGCTCGGCGCGCTGGTTGAACACGCGCACGCGGCCGCTCATCACGCCGCGCTTGCCGTCCGACAGGTTCTTCTTGCCCTCGACCGTGATCTCGGCGCGCAGCGTGTCGCCGGGGCGCACCGGCACCGTGAACTTGAAGTCGGTCAGTTCGAGCGCGGCGATGGTCGCCGGGCCGAGGATCTCCTCCATCATCCCGGCGGCGATGCTGGCCGTCAGCAGGCCGGGGCAGATGCGGCCGCCGAAGTCGGTGTGCTTCTTGGCAAACTCTTCGTTGATGAAGATCGGCAGCTTCAGGCCGGCCAGGCAGGTGAAGTTGACGATGTCGGTCTCGGTCACGGTGCGGCCGTAACTCTTGAAGACGTCGCCGGGGTTGAGGTCGTCGAGCGAGCGGTTGGACATGGTGGGGCCTTGGTTCGGGTTGCGCCGGAGAGATCAAACTAACAGTTGGCAGGATACTCTCTCCGGTGCATGATACGCCAGCCCGCCGGGCTTGCTTGTGTTCACCGGGGCCGGGCTCCGGCCCCGCCTCACGCCACTGCCGCATGCTGTTCCTCCGACCCGATTTTGAACTTCCTTGCGTGGGCGCCAGCACCGCCGGCCTGCGCAGTGCCGTGCGCGCCTTCGTCGCTGACGAGATCACCAGCGGCCGCATCACGCCGCGGTGCAACTCGTGGACCGAGAGCCTTGCCTCGGACTTCAGCCGCCGTCTGGGTGAACGCGGCTGGATCGGCTACCACTGGCCCACCCAGTACGGCGGGCGCGGCGGCAACGCCTTCGACACGCTGACCATCAACGAGGAACTGCTCGCCGCCGGCGCGCCTGTCGGCGCGCACTGGATCGCGGCGCGCCAGAGCGCCCCGCTGCTGATGCGCTTCGGCAACGAGGCGCAGCGCCAGGAATTCCTGCCGCGCATCGCTGCCGGCAGCACCTACTTCGCCATCGGCATGAGCGAGCCCGATGTCGGCTCCGACCTGGCCTCGGTGCGCAGCCGCGCCGAACTGGCCGACGGCAGCTGGGTGCTCAACGGACGCAAGGTGTGGACCAGCGGCGCCCACCTGTGCCACTACGCCATCGTGCTGTGCCGCACCGCGCCGGCCGACCCCAAGGCGCGCCATGCCGGCCTGAGCCAGCTCATCGTCGACCTGAAGGCCCCGGGCGTGACCATCCGCCCGATCCGCATGCTCGACGGCAGCCACCACTTCAACGAGGTGATCTTCGACAACGTGCAGGTGCCGGCCGAGCGCCTGGTGGGCAACGCCGGCGACGGCTGGAAGCAGGTGAGCAGCGAGCTGGCCTACGAGCGCAGCGGCCCCGAGCGCTTCCTCAGCACGATGCCGCTGGTCGAACGCTGCCTGCAGCTCGTGCTGGCCGGCCCGGCTGCGGTGGGCGACATCGCCGCCGGCCGCCTTCTGGCGCGGCTGATGACGCTGCGCAACATGAGCCTGGGGGTCTGGGGCGCGCTCGGCGCCGGCCAGTCGCCGGCGATCGAGGCCGCGATGGTCAAGGACCTGGGCACGAACTTCGAGCGCGACGCGATCGAGATCGTGCGCGAGGCAATGACCGCCGACCCCCGCGTGGCCGGCGACGACGCGCTGGAGCAGTTGATGGCCGACGCGCTGCCGCTGGCGCCCACCTACAACCTGCGCGGCGGCACCAACGAAGTGCTGCGCAACATGATCGCGAAGAACCTGCAAGGCAAATGAGCGAACTCGCCCGCCCCCTGGCCGAGGCGGCCGAACGATTGTTCGCGCAGCGCTGCGGCACCGATGTCGTCGCCAGCGCCGATGCCGGCACCTGGCCGCAGGCGCTGTGGTCGGCGCTCGAGGCCCTGACGCCCGCACAGCTGCTGGTATCTGAGGAGCGCGGCGGCGCGGGCGGTGACTGGCTGGACGCCTGCGCCTTGCTCGAACGCGCCGGCGAATTCAACCTGCCCCTGCCGGTGGCCGAAACCGTACTCGCCGGCTGGCTGCTCGACCGCGCCGGCCTGCCGGCCGTGGCCGGGCCGCCGAGCTTTGCCTGCACCACGGTCGACCTGGCCGCAGCGCACCGACAAGGGCGCGTCGCCATCGAGGCGCGCAACGTGCCATGGGCGGCACGCAGTGCCGGGATCGTGCTGGTCGGCACCGGCACCAACGCCAGCGCCGAGGGCTGGTTGCTGTACCTGCCGAACGGTGCGTACACGACCACGCCCGACCGCGCACCGGCCGGCGACCCGCGCGACCGCGTTGCGGTGCTCGACCTGGCGCTGTCTGCGCCCGGCGTGAGCTGCCAGCGCCTGCGGGGGCTGCGCCATGCCGAGGTACTCGGCCGTGCCGCGTTGCTGCGCGCCGCGCAGATCGCCGGCGCCTGCCGCCGGGTGCTCGCGCTGACGCTGGCCTACACCGGCGAGCGTGTGCAGTTCGGCCGCGCCATCGGCCAGTTCCAGGCCGTGCAGCACCAGCTGGCGCAGCTCGCCGAAGAAACCGCCGCCGTGCGCGTCGCGGTCCAGGCGGCCGCAAACACCGGCGACGGCCGCTGGTCGGTGGCGGCGATGGCGGCGGCCAAGCTGCGCGCCGGCGAGGCTGCGGGCCTGTGCGTGCGCATTGCACACCAGCTTCATGGCGCGATGGGCGTCACCGCCGAACACCCCTTGCATCAAAGCACGCGCCGCATGCTGGCCTGGCGCGACGAACACGGCGCCGAGGCCTACTGGGCGCGCCAACTGGTGCAGGCCTTGCGCGACGCCGGTGCGCCCGGCGCCTGGCAAGCCATCGTGGCCGCCACCAACCGATGACGATGCAGCCCCAGGCTGCCGACAGGAGCCCGACTTGACATCACTGCACGGCATCCGGGTGCTCGACCTGACCGGCTATCTGATGGGCCCCTTCGCCACCCAGATCCTCGGCGACATGGGTGCCGACGTGATCAAGGTCGAACCTGCCGAAGGCGACCTCGTGCGCGCGATCGGCCCGACGCGCAGCCCCGGCATGGGCGGTATCTTCCAGCAGAACAACCGCAACAAACGCAGCATCGTGCTCGACCTGAAGCAGCCCGCCGGGCGCGATGCCGTGCTCAGGCTGGCCCGCAACGCCGACATCTTTATCTACAACGTGCGGCCGGCCGCGATGGCACGGCTGGGTCTGTCGTACGAAGCCGTGTCCGCCGCCAACCCGGCCATCGTCTACGTTGGCGGGGTCGGTTTCGGCCAGGACGGCCCGTATGCGGCCAAGCCCGCGCTCGACGACCTGATGCAGGGCATGTCGGGCCTCCCCAGCCTGTTCGAGCGCGCCGGCGCCGAGGGGCCGCGCTACATCCCGATGGCGATGGCCGACCGCTACTCGGGCCTCTGCCTGGTCAACGCCGTGCTCGGGGCGCTGGTCCACAGGCTGCGCAGCGGCGAGGGCCAGGCGGTCGAGGTGCCGATGTTCGAGTCGCTGGTGCAGGGCGTGCTGGGCGACCACCTGATGGGCGCCAGCTTCGAGCCGGCGCTGGGTCCGCCCGGCTATCCGCGCCACCTCAGCCACGACCGGCGGCCGTTCCGCACGCTCGACGGCTACCTCTGCACCTTCATCATCAACGACCGCCAGTGGCGCGCCGTGCTCGATGGCATCGGCGAGGGCGAGCGCATGAAGGACCCCCGCTTCGCCAACCTGCAGGCCCGCACCGACCATTCGGCCGAGGTCTATGCCTTCCTCGACACCACCTTCCGCACGCGCACCACCGCGCAGTGGCTCGAACTGCTGGAAAAGGCCGACGTGCCCGCCGGCCCGCTGCATACGCTGGAGTCGCTGCTCGACGACGAGCACCTGAAGGCGGTTGGCTTCTTCGAGCGCCACGAACACCCCACCGAGGGCACCGTGATCAGCCTGCGGCCGCCTTCGCGCTGGTCGAAGACGCCGCTGGCCATCGGCCGGCTGCCGCCGCGGCTGGGCCAGCACAGCGCCGAGGTGCTGCACGAAGCCGGCTACTCGCAGGCCGAGGTCGCCGCACTGGTTCAGGCCGGCGTCACATCGGGTCAGCCCACCGGGGGCTGAGCGCTTGAGACCATGCAGGCGCTGATCACACCCGCCGCGCAGCCGCCGTCAGACGCCGCGGAACTGCGGCTGGCGCTTGTCGAGCAGGGCAGCCACGCCCTCCTTCGCGTCGGCCATCTCGAGCGTGCGCGACTGCGCGAAGGCCTCGATTTCGCCGGCTGCCTTGGGGTCCCAGTTCAGACCACGGTACAGGCTGCGCTTCATCATGCGCACGGCCACCGGCGCGCAGGCGGCGATCTCGGCGGCGAGTTCGCGCGACTTCGCCAGCACCTGGCCGGGCTCGACGGCGTAGTTGGCGATGCCCATCTCGGCCGCCTCGGCGCCGGAGAACACACGCCCCGTGAACAGCAGTTCGGCCGCACGCGGCACGCTGGTGATGCGCGGCAGCAGGTAGCTGATGGCCATGCCCGAATGGATGCCCAAGCGGGCGAAGTTCGCGCCGTACCGGGCCTCGCGGTTGGCCACGCGCAGGTCGCACACCAGGCCGAGGCCGAAACCGCCACCGATGGCGTGGCCGTTCATGGCCGCGATCACAGGCACCTGCACCTCCAGGATGGTCAGGAACGGGCGGTAGATGCCGTAGGACGCGTCTTGGGGCTGTTCGTTGCCGCGGTCGAGGATGCCGCTGCGAAAGTCGGCGCCCGAGCAGAAGCTGGAGCCGTTGCCGGTGATGATGACGCAACGGATGTCGCGGTCGGCCTTCACCTGGTCGATGACCTGCTGGAACGGGCCCAGCATTTCAGGCGACATCGCATTGCGATGCGCAGGTCGGTTGAGGGTGATCTCGCAGACGAGATCTCGGCGGCTCACGAGCACCGCGGCTTCGGTCATGGGGTCTCCATCAGACGGGCCGATGCGGCCCGCAGAAATTCTATGCAGCGCTGCCGGACACGTACAGCCTGCTCGCTGGGTCCGCGCGCTGCGGCCGTTGTTTGATCTCAACTTCACCACCTTGGAGACTTGCATGAACTTTCTGAAGTTTGCGCTAGCAATCTCGACCCTGGCTTGCCTCGTGCAACCGGCCCAGGCCCAGGCCTGGCCCTCGAAGCCCCTGCAGATGGTGGTTCCGCAGGGAGCCGGCGGCAGCACGGACGCCATCGCCAGACTGGTCGCGCAGGCGCTGGGCGAGAGGCTGGGCCAGACCGTCGTCATCGACAACCGCGCAGGCGCCGGCGGCGTGCTGGGTATTGCGGCAGCGGCCAAGGCGGCGGCCGACGGCTACACGTTGCTGATCGGCTCGAACACCACGCTGGCGGCCAATGCGTTCCTCTATGCCAGTTTTCCCGTGCCACTCGCGCTGGCTGCCGACGCGCCCTTCGTCTTCGTCGTGCCAGCAGCCTCCCCGTTGAAGTCGGTCCGCGATCTGGTTAGCGCGGCCAAAGCTGCTCCGGGCAAGGTCAATTACGGTTCAGGCACCAGTTCGGCACTGCTGTGCACCGAGCTCTTCAAGGCCACTGCCGGGGTCGATCTGCTCAGGGTCCCGTACAAGTCATCGGCCCAAGGCCTCACCGACCTGATCGGGGGTCAGATCGACGTCGTCTGCGAGCCACTGTCCAGCAGCCTACCCAACATCCGCTCGGGCCGGCTGCGCGCGCTGGCACAGACCGGCGCGCAGCGTTCGCCGCTGGCTCCTGAACTCGAGACCGCCGCGGAGGCCGGCGTCAAGGGCATGGCCTATACGGCCTGGGTGGGCTTTTTCGCGCCTGCCGGGATCCCCAAGGACATTTCCGTGCGCCTGGGTAACGAACTGCTGTCGATTCTGAGAGACCCTGCCACCATGGAGAAGATTCGCGCCATCGGCTTCGACCCGCGCCCAGGCAACGCGGAAACGCTGGCGGCCGTTCATCGTGCGGAACTGACCTCGGTGGCAGCCACGGTGAAGGCCGCGGGCATCAAGGCCGAGTGAGCCACCACGCATCGAAGGAGAGAGTCTTGCTTGTCGAAACGCACCTGGGCCGCGTGTCGCCGCTGGAGTGCGACCACCTGGGCCACATGAACGTCCAGTTCTACGTCTCCAAGGTGTCCGACGCGGCCTGGCATGTGATGGACTCGATCGGCATCACGCCGGCCTTCATCCGCGAGCGCCGCCAGGCGCCGGCTGCCGTCAAGCAGGAGATCGCCTACCTCAGGGAACTGCGCGCCGGCGACCTGCTGCGCATGGACAGCGGTGTGCTCGAGGCCAGCGAGAAGCGGCTGACCTTCTACCACCGGCTGACGAACGTCGAGACAGGCCAGGTGGCGATGACGTCCAAGGTCTACACCGTCAACATGGACCTCGACGCGCGCCGCTCGACGCTGCTGGACCCGGCCATCCTGGCCACGGCGCTTGCACGCCTGCTGCCGGAAGCAACTCTGTGAGCGCGCCCACTTTCATCACCGGGCGCGGTGCCATCAACCCTTGGGAGTGCGACCAGTGGGGGCACCTCAACGTCCAGTTCTATTTGGCCAAGGCCAGCGATGCGCAGGCCCATCTGGCCGCCCGCCTGGGCTTGATGCCGTCGCGCCTGCGGAGCAGCGCGGGCAGCCTGATGCCGGCCACCGACCGTGCGCTGTTCAAGCGCGAATTGCGCGCCGGCCACATCTATTTCATTCTTTCGGGCATACGCGCCGTGGCGGCAGACGGCACGCTGGACATCGCCAGCCGCATGGTCAACCAGGAGACCGGCGTCGAGTCGGCGGCGTTCGAGACACGCCTGCGCTGGGTCGGGCAAGACCGCACCACGCCCCTGCCCTGGCCCGACGATGTGGCGGCCACCGCCGCAACGATGGCGGGCGAACTGGCGGAAATTCAACGGCCGCCGCCGATGGCGCAGGTCTTGCCGGCGCCGCTGCAGGCGGATCGCCTGCTGCTGACCTACCGCGGCTCGGTCGAGGCCTGGGAATGCGATTCGGCAGGCGTGGCACCGCCTCGCGCTCACATTGCGCGCTTCAACGACGCGATCACGCACCTGTTCCGGGCGATGAAGATCGACCGTGCCGAACTTTTCGCGAGCGGGCTGGGATCGGCGGCGCTCGACTACGACATCGCGTATCACCGGCCGCTGCGGTCCGGCACCGCGGTGGAGATCCGCAGCGGCATGCTCGCGCTGAGCGACAAGGTCTTTCACCTGGTGCACTACGTTTTGGATTCGGCCAGCGGTGAAGTGATCACCACAATCGTTGTTGCTGCGCTGTTCTTCGACCTGGCGGCGCGCAAGTCGGTACCGATGCCGGCTGCCGTCCGCGCCGAAGCCCAGCGTCTGCTTGCAGGGGCGTGACATGAGCCAGCCCCCACTCGGCGCGCTGGCCGGCCTGCGCGTGATCGACCTCTCGCGGGTGCTGGCCGGCCCGTTGTGCGCGCAGATGCTCGCCGATCACGGCGCCAGCGTCATCAAGGTCGAGCCGCCCGACGGCGACGAGGCACGCCGTTTCGGCCCGCCCCTGGACGAGCGCGGTGAAGTGGCCTACTTCGGTGCGCTGAACCGCGGCAAACGATCGATCGCCGTCGACCTGTCGCGCCCGGCGGGGCGCGCCGTGCTCGAACGCCTGCTTGCCGGTGCCGACGTGCTGATCGAGAACTTCCTGCCCGGCACCATGGAGAAGTGGGGCCTGGGCTACGAGGGCACGCTCGCAGCACGCCATCCGCGGCTGATCTATTGCAGCGTCAGCGGCTTCGGCGCCGACGGGCCGCTGGGCGGCCTTCCCGGCTATGACGCCGTGCTGCAGGCGATCTGCGGCCTGATGAGCGTCAACGGCACGCCCGACTCAGGCCCGTTGCGGCTTGGTGTGCCGGTGGTCGACTACCTCACCGGCTACAACGCACTCAGCGGCGTGCTGCTGGCGCTGGCGGCGCGCGAGCGCAGCAGCCTCGGCCAGCGCGTTGAGGCGACGCTGTTCGACACCGGCCTGGCGCTGCTGGTGCCGCATGCGTCGAACTGGTTCTATTCCGGCCGCATCCCACAGCGCATGGGCAGCGCCCACCCTAACATCGCGCCCTACGACCGTTACGCGGCGGCTGACGGCGAGGTCTTCCTCGGCGTCGTCAACAACGGCCAGTTCAAGCGCTTCTGCGAATGCGTGTCGCGTCCAGACCTGGCCAGCGACCCGCGATTCTCCGAGAGCTCGTTGCGGCTGACCAACCGGGACGCACTGCGAGCCGAAATTGAACGCACGCTGGTCAACGTCCCGGCTGCTGCGCTGTGCGACGATCTGATGCGCCGCGGCGTACCGGCGGGACCGGTGAACGATGTGGCGCAGGCCCTGTCACAGCCGCACGCGGTCCACCGCGGCATGGTGGTGGACCAACAGGGCCACCGCTCGCTGGGCCTGCCGGTAAAGCTCTCCACAAACCCTGGCTGCGCCGACACACTGCCGCCGCGGCTGAGCGAGCATGCCGGCGCCATCCTGTCGGAACTGGGCTATGACGCCGCCGCCATCGAGTCGCTGCAGGCCGATGGCACGATCACTCGCCCCCTGATTTGAGGAACGGCCTTCCGATCAACCCTTTCCGGGTCGACCAGCCGGCACGCTCAGCCCCTGCGCTGATCGAATGCCCGACCGTAGACCATGGACGCAATCGTGTTGCGCAGGATCTCGGTGGTGCCGCCGCCCAGCGCGAAGCCGCGCGAGTCGCGCACCATGCGCTCCAGCGGCAGCGCGCGCGTGAAGCCGGCGTGGCCGTGGATCTGCAGCGCCTCGTTGGTGACACGCTGCACCATCTCGTTGGCGTAGAGCTTGGCCATCGCGGCTTCCAGCGGGTCGGGGAAGCCGTCGACCAGATTCGTCGCGGCGCGGTAGATCATCAGGCGGGCGGCGTGCAGCTGCACCGCCATGTCGGCCACCTTCCACTGCAGGCCCTGGAACTCGCAGATCGGCCGGCCGAACTGCTCGCGCTCTTGGGAATACTTCTTGGCCGCCTCGTAGGCGGCCTGCGCCACGCCCAGGCACATGGCGGCGTTGCCGACGCGCTCAGGCCCGAAGGAACTCATCAGGCGCTTGAAGCTGCGCGTCGAGTCGGGGTCGCCGGCCAGGATCACGTTCTGCATCGGCACGCGGCAATGGTCGAAGTAGAGCTCGACCTCGGGCATGCCGCGCCCGCCCATCTTGCGGTCCGGGTGGCCGACCTCGAAGCCCTTCATGCCGCGCTCGACCACCAGTGCGCCGATGCCGCGCGGGCCTTGTGTCTTGCCCCAGCGCGCGAACACGAAGATGTGGCTGGCCAGGTGGCCGCCGGTGCAATAGGCCTTCTGCCCGTTGAGCACGATGTGGTCGCCATCCGGCGTGGCCGAGGTGATCATGTCGGTCATGCCCGAGCCGGCGCCGGGCTCGCTGATGCCGATGGCGAAGTTGTAGTCGCCCTTGGCGCAGCCCGGCAGCCAGCGCTGCTTCTGCTCTTCGGATGCCAGCACCGCCAGCGCGCGCGACGGCCCGTTGAGCGCGATCTGCGCCACCAGCGCGGTGTTGAAGCACACCCGCGCCACTTCCTCAAGCAGGATGGTGCCCTGGATCACCGGCGCGCCCGAGCCACCGTAGGCCTCCGGTATCACCATGCCGAGGTAGCCGAGTTTGGCGAGCAAGTCGCGGTTCTCGGTCGGGAATTCCTCCTTCTCGTCCCAGTAGGCGGCCTTGGCGCTGAAGGCGCGCTCGGCGGTCTTGCGGATTTCCTGGCGGAAGGCTTCGAGATCGGGGGCGAGCTGGAACATGGTGGGCACTCCGGGGTCAATGGCCGACGAAATTGGGCTTGCGCTTTTCCATGAAGGCCGCCACACCTTCCTTGCGGTCGTCGCTGTGCAGCACCAGGTTCTGGGCCTGCGCTTCGTAGTCGAGGAAGGCTTCCAGGCTGGGCTGCATGGCGTTGCGGAACATGCGCTTGCCGACCGCAAGCGCGAAGGTGGCCGATTCGGCCAGTTCCTCGGCCAGCGCGACGGCCCGCGCGTCGAGCTGCTCGTCGGGCAGCACCTCGTTGACCATGCCGAGTTGGCGGCCTTCCTCGGCCGGCACCATGCGCGCCGTCATCATCAGCTCGCGCGCCCGCAGCACGCCGATGTACTGGGTCAGGAAGTAGGCCGCCGCGCCGTCGGGCGCGAGGCCGATCTTCTTGAACACCAGGCTGAACTTGGCGTTGTCCGAGGCCAGGATCAGGTCGCAGGCCAGCGCCAGGCTCCAGCCGACGCCCACCGTCGCGCCACGCACCACGGCGATCACCGGCTTGTCGAGGTTGGCCAGCCCGGCGATGACGCGGTGCGCGCGCTGGATGCGCTGGCGGCCGGACAGCACGTCCAGCCCCTGCATCGTGCCGACGTCGGCACCGGCGCAAAACGCGCGACCCTCGCCGCGCAGCAGCACGGCGCGCACGTCGCGGTCGAGCTGCAGCGTTCGGGTCGCTTCCGCCAGCTGCTCCATCATCTCCGGCGTCAGCGCGTTCAAGCGCTCCGGCCGGGCCAGGACCACATGCGCAACCGCGCCGTGGCGCTCGATTCGAATCGTCATGGAATTCTCCCGCTTCGACTGGAATGGCGCGGCGCCGCGAAGGCCCGGGTCATTGCTTGCTGCCCTGCGCGTACTGCACGGCCACGCGACCGACGCGCTCTCTGGCGATGACCAGCTTCATGATCTGCGCCGTGCCGTCACCGATCTGCAGGCCCAGGGTGTCGCGCATGCGCTGCTGGTGCGGCAGGTCGGTGGTGTAGCCATAGTGGCCGTGGGTCAGCAGGCACTGCGTGATCACTTCGTAGCTGATCTTGGGCACCCACCACTTGCACATCGCCGCCTCGGCCGTGTGCGGCAGGCCGGCATCGCGAAGCCACAGTGTGCGGTAGCACAGCGCGCGCGCGGCCGTGAGCAGCGTGTCGGCCTCGGCCAGCGGGAAGGTCACGCCCTGGTACTGAGCCAGCGGCGCGCCGAAAGCCTTGCGCTCCTTGATGTACTCCCAGGATTCGTTCAACGAGGCCTGCGCCGCGCCCAGGCACTGCAGCCCGATCAGCGCCCGGCTGTAGTCGAAGCCGTTCATGATCTGGAAGAACGCCCGGTTCTCCTCGCCCATGCGGTGGTTCACCGGGATCTTCACGTTGTCGAAGAACACCGAGCCGCGGCCGACGATCTTCGTGCCCACGTCGTTGAAACGCGCGCGGCTGACGCCCGGCGCGTTCATAGGGATGACAAAGGCGCTGATGCCCTTGGCCACGTCCTCGACCTTGCCGGTTCGGGCGAAGGACACGATCACATCGGCCTGCTCGCAGAAGCTGATCGAGGTCTTCTCGCCATTGATGATGTAGTGGTCGCCCTTGCGCTCGGCACGCAGGATCAGGTTGGCGGCATCGGAGCCGCCGCGCGGTTCGGTCAGGCCCAGGGCCACGAGGGCCTCGCCCGCCGCGAGCTTGGGCACCCATTCGCTCGCCACGTCGGGCTCGGCGTACTTGCACAGGATCTGACCCATCAGCCAGCTCACCAGCTGCACGTAGCTCATGTTGAAGTCGCCCGTGGCGATCTCCTCGATGATCACGCCGGAGGTGACGCAGTCCACCCCCATGCCGCCGAATTCCTCGGGCAGCCCCGCGCTGATCAGGCCCAGGCTGCCCATCTCCTTCAGGATGGTCCGGTCGATGGTGTTCGTCTTCTCGCGCTTCATGTAGTCGGGCGCCAGCCGTTCCTTCGCGAAACGCGCCGCCATGTCGCGCATCGCCACTTGTTCGGTGTTGAGTGAAAAGTCCATTCAGAGTCGCCTCAGTTCATCGGGTGAAGGGGTTCAAGATGCCGGTCAAGAACTCGGAAAGATGTGCCCGGCGATCACGTTCTTCTGCGTCTGCGTGGTGCCGCCGGTCAGCGTGAGCATGCGCACGTCGCGCACCATGCGCTCCAGCGGCAGCGATCCGAAGTAGCCGTAGCCGCCGAACATCTGCTGGCATTGCACGGTCACGCGCTGCGCCATTTCGGTGGCAAAGACCTTGGCGATCGAGCACAGCTGCGGGTCGGGCTTGCCGGCGTCGATGAGCGCGAGCGCCTTGTAGCAAAGGCAGCGCGCGGCCTCGATCTCGATCAGCGAATCAGCCATCATCCAGCGCAGGCCCTGCATCTCGCTGAGCTTCTGGCCGAACTGCTCGCGCACCGTCATGTACTCGCGCGCCAGCTCGAACGCGCCCTCGGCCACGCCCAGCGCCATCACGCCCATGCCGACGCGGGTGCCGTTGTAGATGGTCAGCGGCTTGACGAAACCGCGCGAATTGCCGGGGTCGCCCAGGGTCACGATGTTGCTTGCCGGCACGCGCACGTTGTCGAAGAACAGCTCGTTCTCGGCCGCGCCGCGCACGCCCATCTTGCCTTCGAGCTTGCGTACCGTCAGCCCCGGCCGGTCGCGCTCGACCACGATGGTGCCGATGCCCTTGGCGCCGCTGGACGGGCCGAAGCGGGCGTACACGAGGTGCATGTCGGCGCGGTCGCCGAAGGTGGTGAAGATCTTGCTGCCATTGATCAGGACCTCGTCGCCGTCGCGCACGGCCGCCGTGCGGATGGCGGTGCCGTCGGAGCCGGCCTGCGGTTCGGTCCAGGCGATGCTGCATTCGAGCTCGCCGGTGACGAAGCGCGGCACCAGGCGGCGCTTCAGTTCTTCAGGCCCGTGGTTGGCGATGATGCGCGGCGACACGTTCTGGTCGTGCACGATCATCGCCGTCAGCAGGTCGACCTTGGCCAGTTCCTCGATCACCAGATAGGTGCTGACCAGCCCGGCGCCGGAGCCGCCGAATTCCCTGTCGACGCTCAGGCCCAGGTAGCCGAGTTCGGCCAGGCGGTGCTTGTTCTCTTCCGGGAAGGTTTCATCGCGGTCCCAGCGCGCAGCCTTGTCGCGAAATTCGTGCTGCGCCAGCTTGCGCGCGGCATCGCGCAACTGCACTTGTTCTTCGGTCAGATCAAAGTCCATGCGGGCCTCGGCGGTTCATTTGGTTTTCAGGCCCATCAGCCCGGCGATCAGATTGCGCTGCATCTGCGAGGTGCCCGCGGTGATGGTGGTGGCACGCGCGTCGCGGTAGTGGCGCTGCATGTCGAATTCCATGATGTAGCCGTAGCCGCCCATGATCTGCATGCCCTGGTTGGCGATGTTGGCGTAGGCCTCCGAGCCGAACAGCTTGGCCTGCGAGATGGCCATCAGCGCGTCTTCGCCGCGCGACAGCTGCCAGGCGGCCCGCCACATCATCAACCGGCTGGCCTCGACCGCGGTCTGCATGTCGGCCAGCATGTGGGCAATGGCCTGGAAGGTGCCGATCGGCTTGCCGAACTGCTTGCGCTCCTTGGCGTAGGCCAGGGCCAGGTCGACCGCGGACTGCGCGCCGCCGACATAACCCGCCGCGGTCATCAGGCGTTCGAGCTGCAGGCCCGACAGCATGTAGCCCCAGCCCTTGTCCGGCTCGCCCACCAGGCGGTCGGCGGGCACGCGCACATCGTCGAAGAACACCTCGTAGGTGCCCAGGGAGCGGCGGCCCAGCGTGTCCAGCTTGCGCAACGTGATGCCCGGAGTGTCCTTGTCGACCAGGAACAGCGACAGCGCCTGCTGGTGCGGCCCTTCGGCTTGCGTGCGGGCGTACAGGTTGATGACGTTCTTGTCGGCACCGGCGCCGGTCGAGAACACCTTCTGGCCGTTGATGACCCACGCGTCGCCGTCGCGCCGCGCGCTCGTGCGCATCGCGCCGGCATCCGACCCGGCGCCCGGCTCGGTCATGGAGATGGACATGCGGATGCTGCCGTCGAGCAGCTTGGGCAGCCAGTGCGCACGCTGCGCCTCGGTGCCGTTGTGCAGGATGTTCAGGCCGTTGAAGACGCAGGTGCCGTAGGCGCCGAGAAAGTCGTAGCTCTTGCGGCCGAGCTCTTCGGCGATCACGGCGAAGTCGATCACGCTGCCGCCCAGGCCGCCCACCGATTCGGGGAAGGGCATGCGCAGCAGCCCCATCTCGACGAAGGCGTCGTACAGCTCGTAGGGGTAGCGCGGCTCGGTGTCGCAGCGGCGGATGTACTCCGGCGTGGCGACACGGTTCAGCATTGCGCGCACGCTGTCGCGCAGCAGGTTCTGTTCTTCGGTGAAGGTGAAATCCATGGCGGTCCTGTCTAACGGGTACACCGGTTCGGCGGGTGCAGCGGGTTCAGCGCGCCACAAACGGCGGCAGGCCGGTCTGAGCCGTCAGGCCGCCGTCTGCCACCAGCGCCGCACCGGTGATGAACGAGGCCTCGTCGGAGGCCAGGAAAAGGATCGTGTTGGCGATCTCGTCGGCCTCGCCCATGCGGCCCAGGGGGTGGACGGCCGCCATCGCGCGGCGCACCTCGTCGGCGCGCGCCCCGGCCAGCACCTGCGTGACGCGGGTGTCGATGCCACCCGGGCAGACGCAGTTGACGCGAATGCCGTCTTGCGCGCACTCCAGCGCCGCCGACCGCGTGAGGTTGATGACCCCGGCCTTGGCTGCGTTGTACGCCGACATGCCGTAGTCCCCGGCGGTACCTGAGATGGACGCGGTATTCACGACCACGCCTCGGCCCTGGCGCCGCATCAGCGGCAGGCAGTACTTCAGTCCCAGGAAGACGCTGGTCAGCGTGACCGCCAGCGTCCGGTTCCAAGACTCGATCGAACAGTCGGCCAGCAGGCCCGGTTCGCCATAGCCGGCGTTGTTCACCAGCACGTCGACGCGGCCCCAGCGGTCGAGCGCGAGTTGCAGGGTGGCCTGCACCGCGTCCGGCTCGGCCGCGTCCATCTTGATCCACACCGCCTGGCCGCCCGCGGCGGCGATGCCAGCCGCCGTTTCCTCGGCGCGCTTGCCGCTCAGGTCAGCCACCACCACACGCGCGCCTTCCCTGGCGAAGGCACGTGCCGTGGCGGCGCCGATGCCGGAACCCGCCGCCGTGACCACCGCGGTGCGCGACTTGAATCTCTCGCTCATGGCATGGCCCTTTCGCGCTCGACGGGCAGGCGTGCGTCAGTGCTCGACCGCGCCCTTGGGCAGGAAGGTGATGGTCTCGGTGAACTCGACCAGCACCTCGCCGTGCTGGTTGATGACGCGGTGGCGCAGGTCCATCAGCGTATAGCCGCGCGAGGTGCGCGGGCGCAGCCAGGCCTCGCCCTCGACATGCACGGTGTCGCCCGGGAACAGCGCGGCCTTGACACGGGCATCCACGCTGGTCATGCCGCCGAAGGGGCCGTGCTCGCGCCCCTCGAGCACCTTGTCGATGATGCCGGCCACGGTGGGCGCCAGCAGACCCATGCCGACGGAGATGATCATCGGCCCGGGCGCGAAGCGGTTGCGGTGCTTGCCCGACATGTTGTTCTTGATGTACTCCATGTCGATGAAGAAGGGTTCGTGCAGGCCCACCACATTGACGAAGGTGACGATGTCGGTTTCGGTGATGGTGCGGTTGTGCGTCCTGAACGGAACCGTCTGCACGCCGGCGGGTGGATCGATGGGCATGTGGGCACTCCTGGTGTGTGATGGGGCGGGGCCGGCCTACAGGGCGCCGGGCTTCAGGCAATCCGGCATCGTCGCGAGCGGGAAGCCCTCGTAGGGCCGGTTGCGGCTGTGCTCTTCGAGCTTCCACGTCTGGCGCGCGTTCGGAACGCCGCCATCGACACGGACGAAGGACCCGGTGATATAGGCCGCGCCCTCGGAGAGCAGATACACGACGGCCGACGAGACTTCAGCCTCGGTGCCGTAGCGCTGCAGCGGCGCGGTCTTCATCAGGCTGCGGAACTTGGACTTCATCTCGGGGCCGTAGGTGTCGAAGCCGCTGCTGGCCACGAAGCCGGGCGCCACCGCGTTGACGCGCACGCCGGCATGGCCCCACTCGCAGGCCGCCGTCTCGGTGAACGACAGCATGCCGGCACGCGCCGCGCCGCTGTGCGCCATGGTCGGCATGCCCATCCACATGTCGGCGATGATGTTGACGATGGCGCCGCCATGGGCCTCCATCCACTGCGTGTAGGCCTCGCGCGAGACCAGGAAGCCGCCGTGCAGGTTGTTGCGCACCACCGCGTCCCAGCCCTTGAGCGTGATGTCGCGAACCGGTTGCGGGTACTGGCCGCCGGCGTTGTTGACCAGCCCGTCGATGCAGCCGTGGGCGGCCAGCACGTCGGCCACCATCTGTTTGACGCCTGGCTCGTCGCGGATGTCGCAGGAGTGAATCGTGACATGTGCCGCGGGCGCGGCGGCGGCGATCTCGGCCTTCACGGCCTCGAGCTTCTCAACCTTGCGGCCTACGAGCGCGAGCGCCGCTCCGAGGCTGGCAAGTTCGTGCGCAATGCAGCGGCCGATGCCGCTGCCGCCACCGGTGACGATGACGGTCTGTCCGGCGAACAGGCCCGCGCGGTAGATGGAGCGGTAGGCGGTCGTGGTCATGGGTTTCCTTCGGCGGATGGCGCCGGCTTGAGCATGAAGTTGCCGTGGCCGACGGCGATGGGCTTGTCGGGGCTGGACTGCCAGGCCTCGATGCGGAGGTGCGCGACACGCTGGCCCTGCTTGACCATGAAGACGTTGGCGTAGACGTCTTCGGGCCGCCCGGAGCGCAGGTACTCGAAGGTGAAGTTGATTGTCTTGGGCAGGTCCGCGCTGTCCATGTGCCACAGCAGGTAGAACATGCCGGCGCACTCAAGGAAGCCGCCGGTGGCGCCGCCGTGCAACGCCGGCAACGCCGGATTGCCAATGAGCTTCGCATCGAACGGCATGCAGGCCGTGAACTGGTCGCCCTTGATGTCCAGGCGCACGCCGAGGAAGCATGCGTAGGGCACGAGTTCCACGATCGACGTCCAGTTCCGGCTCGCACGTGCGGCGGTTACGATGGCATTCACGTTCATGGCCGGATCTCCTGCAGCGCCGACAGCGCATCGTCGAGCGCGATCACCGGGCCCCCGGTGAACATGAAGATGGCTGACGAGGTGGCGATCGGATCGTCCGGCGTATCGTGGTAAGCGCAGCCCCGGACGAACGCCAGTTCGTGGCCCAGCTTGTAGCAGACCGCTCCGCCGAAGATCTCCCGCCCCGGGGTGGCCGCCTTCAAATAGTCGATCCGCAGATCGAGCGTTGCCATCGGGCGCAGCTTGTCCATCCGCACAAAGATCGCCAGCCCGTAGCAGCTATCGAGCAGGGCGGTGATGACGCCACCATGGACCACACCCGTCACCGGATTGCCGACCAGGCGCGCATCGGGCAACACCTTGATGACGCACCACTCCGGCTCGACCTCGTGCAGCCGTAGGTCTAGCTCGCGGCTGTAGGGCGAGATCACGGTGATCTGCTGCCACATGCGCATCCGCTTGTCACGTCCCGAATCTTCTTTCGACATCGATAATCCTTCCACTCATGCGCGCGAGGGCGCGCCTTACATCCGCTTGGCCACTTCTTCGAGCATCACTTCGGTGGCGCCGCCGCCGATGGCTTCGACGCGCGCGTCGCGCACCATGCGGGCGATCGTCGTCTCGTGCATGTAGCCGAAGCCGCCGTGGAACTGCTGGCAGTCGTACAGCACCTCGTTGACCAGTTCGCCGCACAGCGCCTTGACCATCGAGACCTCCTTGACGCAGTCCTTGCCCTGCGCATCCAGCCAGGCGGCGTGGTAGACCAGCGCGCGCCCGGCCTCGACCTGCGCCGCGCGCATCGCCAGGCGCTGGCGGATGGCCTGCTTGTCCCACAGCGTCGCACCGAAGGCCTTGCGCTCGCGCACGTAGTCCACCGTCATCTCGATGGCGCGCGCCGCTTCGCCCATGGCCTGGGCGCCGATCACCATGCGTTCGTTCTGGAAGTTGCGCATGATCTGGTAGAAGCCCTTGTTCTCGCCCCCCAGCAGGTTGGCCGCCGGGATACGGCAGTTCTCGAACACGAGTTCGGCGGTGTCGCTGCACAGCCAGCCGCTTTTCTTCAATGCGCGGCCGACGCGGAACCCCGGCGTGCCCTTCTCGACGATGAAGATCGAGATGCCGCGCGAGCCCTTGGCGGTCGGGTCGGTCTTGGCGCCGACGAAGTACAGGTCGCCATGCACGCCGTTGGTGATGAACATCTTGCTGCCGTTGATGACCCAGTGGTCACCGTCGCGCACCGCGCGGGTACGGATGCCGGCCACGTCAGAGCCGGCGTCGGGCTCGGTGACGGCCACCGCGCACACCGTCTCGCCGCGGATCAGCGACGGCAGGTAGCGCTGCAGCTGCTCGGGCGTGCCGAAGTTGGCCAGGTGCGGCGAGGCCATGTCGGTGTGCACCGTGACCGTGACCGCATAGCCGCCGTAGGTGGAGCGGCCCAGCTCTTCGGCCAGGATCGCGCTGTACACGGTGTCCAGGCCCGAGCCGCCGTAGGCCTCGGGGTAGCGGATGCCCAGGTAGCCGAGCTCGCCCATCTGGCGCATCACCGCGCGCGGCACCATGCCGGCGTCCTCCCAGGGCGCGGCGCGCGGCACGATTTCCTGGTCGATGTAGCGGCGCAGGTTGTCGCGGAACTGGCGGTGCTCTTCAGTGAAGTAGATCGGTTCGTTCATGTTTTTTCCTCGGGTTCGACCACCACCAGCACATCGCCGCCGCGCACCGAATCGCCTTCGCGGCAGCGCAGTTCGACCACGCGGCCGTCGGCGGGCGCGGCCAGCGTGTGCAGCATCTTCATCGCCTCCAGCATCACCAGCGGGTCGCCGGCGCGCACGCTGGCGCCGACGCTGACGGGCACTGAGGTCACCAGCCCCGGCATCGGCGCGCGCAGGCTGTTGCCGGCATCGCCCCCGGCCGCGTCGCCGCCGGCGAGCGCGTGGCGGACGCGGTCCACCCGGGTCCAGGTCTGGGTGCCTTGCGGGCTGCACAGCCACACGCGTTCGGCACCGGCGTCTTGAACGCGCAGGAAGCGGTGGCTCGCGCTGCGGCCCGCGTGTTCGACCTCCAGCCGTTCACCGTCGAGCCGGGCGGCGAAGCTGAAGCTGCGCTCGCCCACCTGCACCTGCCATGCGTTGCCGCGGGCCTGCACCAGCGCCTCGTGCAGCGTGCGCGACGGGTCTTCGAGCAGCACGCGCACGCCCGCCGGTGCGGCATCACCGGTCACGCGCCAGGCGCCCAGCGCCTGCCACGGCGAGGCCGCGTACGGCGCGTGGGCGGCCAGCGCGCAGCCCAGCGCGGCGGTGGCCAGCGCCTCGGCCGCATCGCCGCGCTGGCGCCAGCCTTCGGGGAAGCTGCGCTCGATGTAGTGGGTGCTGAGCATCTGCCCGAAGGCCGGTGCCCGCAGCAGGTCGGCCAGGAAGCCGAGGTTGCTGCGCACCCCCAGCAGCTGGTACTGGTCGAGCGCGGTGGCCAGGCGCCGTGCGGCCTGCTCGCGGGTGTCGGCAAAGGCAATTACCTTGGCCAGCATCGAGTCGTAGTACGGCGTGACGCGGCCGCCGGCGCGCACGCCGCTGTCGACGCGCACGCCTTCGCCGGTGGGTTCGGTGTAGCCGACGATGGCGCCGATCTCGGGTGCGAAGCCGGCACCCGGGTCTTCGGCGCAGACCCGCGCCTCGATCGCCCAGCCGCGGCGGCTCAGGTCCTGCTGCTCGAAGGCCAGTGGCTCGCCCGCGGCAACGCGCAACTGCCATTCGACCAGGTCGATGCCCACCGTGGCCTCGGTCACCGGGTGCTCGACCTGCAGCCGGGTGTTCATCTCCAGGAAGAAGGTGTCGCCGCTGCCCGCGTCGTGGATGAATTCGATCGTGCCGGTGCTGTCGTAGCCGATGGCGCGCCCGACCGCCAGCGCGTGCCGGTACAGCTGCTCGCGCTGCGCGTCCAGCAGATGGGCTGCCGGTGCCTCCTCGATCACCTTCTGGTGGTTGCGCTGGATCGAGCACTCGCGCTCGAACAGGTGCACCAGATGGGCGTGCTTGTCGCCCAGCAACTGCACTTCGAGGTGGCGCGGCTCGGCCAGGTAGCGTTCGAGCAGCACGCGGTCGTCGCCGAACGAGGCCTTGGCCTCGCGCCGCACGGTGTCGAGCGCGGCGGCGAATTCGCCCGCGGCGCGCACCACCCGCATGCCCTTGCCGCCGCCGCCGGCCGAAGCCTTGATCAGCACCGGGAAGCCGATGCGCGCGGCAGCTTCGGCCAGCACCGCGGGCGCTTGGTCATCGCCGTGGTAGCCGGGCACGACCGGCACGCCGTGCTCGACCGCGATGCGCTTGGATTCGATCTTCGAGCCCATGCGCCGGATCGCCTCGCGCGACGGGCCGACGAAGGCGATGCCGGCGGCCTCGCAGGCCTCGATCAACGCCAGGCTCTCGGACAGGAAGCCGTAGCCCGGGTGCACCGCCTGCGCGCCGGTGGCGCGTGCCGCGGCGACGATGGCCGACGCGTCGAGGTAGCTGCGCGCGGCCTCGGGCGGGCCGATGCGCACGGCGGTGTCGCAGCTGGCGACGTGCAGCGCCTCGCGGTCGGCATCCGAATACACGGCCACGGTGCGCAGCCCCATGCGCCGCGCGGTGCGGGCGATGCGGCAGGCGATCTCGCCGCGGTTGGCGATCAGAAGGGTGTCGAACATGGCGGCCGTGGGTTCACACCTGCTCAGCTGGCGCGCCAGGCGGGCGGGCGCTTGGCGAAGAAGGCCGTGATGCCCTCGCGCCCTTCTTCGGTCTCCCAGGCATCGGCCAGCTTGTCGGCGGTGTAGATCATGCTGGTGGACAGGTCGTGCTGGTCGACGTAGGCGATCAGCTTCTTGGTCGCGGCCACCGCGCCGGGGGCGCATTGCAGCAGGTCGGCGAGTTCGCGCTCGACCGCCGCGTCGAGCTGGTCGTCGGGCACGACCTCGGACACCAGACCGAGCCGCTGCGCCTCTGCCGCCTTCATGCGCCTGGCGGTCAGGAAGGTGCGGCGTGCGTTGGCCTCGCCCATGCGTGCCACGACATACGGCGCGATGTTGGCCGGCAGCAGGCCCAGGCGCACTTCGGTCAGGCAGTACACGCCGCTGTCGACCGCGATCGAGACATCGCAGACCGAGACCATGCCCACGCCGCCGCCGTAGGCCGGGCCGTTGATGCGCCCGATCAGCGGCATCGGCAGCTCGTTGAGCGCGCGAAACATGGTCGCCAGTTCGGCGCTGTCGGCGACGCGCTCGGTGCGCGTCTTCTTCATGTTCTGCTGCATCCAGCCGAGGTCGCCGCCGGCGCAGAAGGTCTTGCCGGCGCCAGTCAGCACCACGGCGCGCACCCCGGTGGCCTGGGCCAGCCAAGCGGCGGCAGCGCGCAGCTCGGCAATCAGCGTGGCGTTGAGCGCGTTGTGAGTGTCGGGCCGGTTCAGCGTGAGCCGGGCCACGCCGCGGGTGTCGATGTCGAGCAGCAGGGTTTCGAAGGCGGGGGTCTTCATGGTCTTTGCTCTCACATGCGGTAGACGGGGGTGGCGGTCTTGGGCAGCACGCGCCGGGTGGCCAGCGCCAGCGCCAGCGCCAGCACGCTGCGTGAGGCCGAGGGCGCGATCAGGCCGTCGTCCCACAGCCGCGAGGTGGCGTAGTACGGGTCGGACTGGCGCGCGTACTGCTCGCGCACGGCGCGCTCGGTCTCGGCCATGCGCGCCTCGTCGGCCGGGCCGCGCAGATTGGAGCGTGCCAGCTCGAGCATCACGTTGCTGGCGATGTCGGCGCTCATGGTCGCCACCGAGGCGCTCGGCCAGGCGAACAGGAACTCGGGCTCGAAGCCGCGCCCGCACATGCCGTAGTTGCCGGCGCCGTAGGAGCCGCCGACGATCAGGGTGAGCTTGGGCACACGCGCGTTCGACACCGCATAGACCATGTTGGCGCTGTGCTTGGAGATGCCACCGCGCTCGGCCTCGGTGCCGACCATGAAGCCGGCGATGTTCTGCAGGAACAGCAGCGGCACGCCACGCTGGTTCGCCAGCTCGATGAAGTGCGTGCCCTTCAGCGCCGCTTCGGCCAGCAGGGCACCGTTGTTGGCCAGGATGCCCACCGGCTGGCCGTGGATGGCGCCGAAGCCGGTCACCAGCGTCGAGCCCCACTCGGGCTTGAACTCGTGCAGCTCGCTGCCGTCGACCAGGCGGGCGATGATCTCGCGCGCGTCGTAGGGCTGCTTGGGGTCAACCGGCACGATGGCGTCGAGCTCGGCCGGGTCGTACAGCGGCGGGCGTGGCGTCAGCGCCGGCGCCGGCAGCGGCGCCGGCGGCAGGCTGGCGACGATCTCGCGCAGCCGCGCCAGCGCCTGCGCCTCGTTCTCGGCCAGGTGGTCGTTGACGCCGGAGACGCGGGTGTGCATCTCGGCGCCGCCGAGCGTCTCGCCGTCCACCGTCTCGTTGATCGCGATCTTCACGATCGACGGGCCGCCGAGGTGGATGCGGGCATTGCCGCGCACCATCACCACCTCGTCAGACAGTGCCGGGATGTAGGCCCCGCCCGCGGTGCAGCCGCCGAACACGGCCGAGATCTGCGGCACGCCGTCTTGCGACATGCGGCATTGCTGGAAGAAGTTGTTGCCGAAGTGGTCGCGGTCGGGGAACACGCGGTCCTGCTCGGGCAGGAAGGCGCCGCCGCAGTCCACCAGGTACAGGCACGGCAGGCGCAGCCGCCACGCGATCTCTTGCGCGCGGCGGTGCTTCTTCACCGTTTCGTGGAAAAAGGAGCCGCCCTTCACGGTGGCGTCGTTGGCGATGAACATGCACGGCTTGCCGGCGACGATGCCGATGCCGGTGACGATGCCCGCCGCCGGCACCTCGTTGCCGTACTGGCCCCATGCGGCGAGAGGGGAGAGCTCGAGGAAGGCGCTGGCGTCGTCGAGCACGAAGTCGATGCGCTCGCGCACCAGCAGCTTGCCGCGGCCGCGGTGGCGCTGGATGTGCGCGTCGCGCCCGCCCGTGGCGGCCAGCGCGAGGCGCTCGTTCAGCAGCTCGAGCTGCTGTCGGCCGCGCGCCGCGGCTGCGACGCCGGCAGCCGAGCGCCAATCGGCGCGGCTGGTCATCACTGCCATGGGCGGTGCCCTTTCGAAACCGCCGGTGCAGCCGGTTGCAGACGCCAGGAACTCTTCATTTGACCTCCGACCCACGGGGCCGCCGATGCGCAGGCGTGCGGCGCAGCGCTTTCGCCTCCTCGTATTCTGCCATCAAACATACGTTAGTTAGCCTGTTGGTCGGCGCGGGAGCCGGCTGCTGCATCGGCGCATGATCGACCACGCGCAGGCCGCTCAACGTCGCGCGCTGGCCCGCGCCGTCGCGAACGCGCATCAGGTGCGCGTCAGGCCCTCGTCCTTGACGCGAGACAATGGCCACAGCGCCGAGAAGGTGACCAGTGCGGTGACGCCAAAGGCAGCCCCGAAACTCGCACCGGCGGCGACCACCAGGCTGAAAATCGCCGGCCCCACGACATAGGCCAGCAGCAGCAGCAGCGTGGCGCCGGTCATGGTTTCGTTCAGCGTTTCGGGCGGCGCCAGGCGCGCGACTTCGGCGAACTGCACGCCGTTCCAGCTGGCCACCGTCAAACCGGCCAGCACTGCCAGCGCGACCACGCTCCAGGTCGGCCACGCCGGCGTGCAGAACGCCAGCGCCAGCGTGGTCAGGCCCGACCCGATGACCGCCCAGCGCAGCACGCGCAGCCCGTCGCCCAGCCGATCGGAGATGAAGCCGGCCAGCGGCCGGCCGAGCGCGCTGACCAGCTGCATCAGCGCGAACGTCGCGCCTGCCTCGGTCAGCGTCCAGTGCAGTTCAACCACCAGATAGGTGACGAGAAACGCGAACCAGGCGCCTTGGCTGGCGCCCAGGCAGCCTCCGGCAAGGCCCATGCGCCGCAGGGCCGGCATCGCCACCAGCACCGCGAGCGGCCGACGCAGGGTGTCTGGCGACAGGAACATCCGCCAGTGCAGCCGCAGCGTGCGTTCGCGCGCCGCGTCGACGCGGGCCCGCAAGGGCTGCACCGCGAACAGCGTCAGCGCCCCGATCGCGGCGGCGATGGTCACGGCCGGCCCGATACCCAGCGCCTGCGACGCCCAGGGCATCAGCAGCCCGGCGAGCACGCCGCCCAGCGGCACGCCGGCCTGCTTGACCGAGAACAGCAGGTTGCGATGCCGGGGCGGGGAAAAGCGCTGCAGCACGTCCATGCCCGCCGATGAAGGCGGCCCGATCGACACCCCGATCAGCAGCGTGCCGATCACCAGCGCCGCTGCCGACGGCAGCGCGCTCAGCAACGCACCCAGCACGCCCAGCGCCAGCCCGACCTGCAGGTTGCGCATCGAGCCCAGGCGCCGGATCAGCGGAATGCCCAGCAACAGGGCGATGGTCGATGCGCCGGTGATCATCGCCGAGAGGTAACCCACACTCTCGACCGGCCAGCCGATGCGCGGCGCCAGTGTGGGTGCGAGTGTGGGCGCGATGCGCGACAGGAACGACACCGCCGTCTGAACTGCCAGCATGGCCAGCAGCGGACCGACCCAGTCGGAACCGTCTTCGGCAGCGGTGCCTTGTGTTTGCCCAGGCCCGTTGCTCGTCATCCGCGGGCCCGCAGTGCGCGTGGCGGCACGCTCAGGCGCGCAGCGCAGCCAGCGTACCGCTGTGCATGAGGTGGCCGTTCAGCGGCCGGCCGATGATGCGCTCGGCCAGTCGCGAGGCCTCGACCAGCTTCTCCAGGTCGATGCCGGTGGCGATGCCCATTTCCTCACACATGAACGCCATGTCCTCGGTGCAGACGTTGCCGGCTGCAGAGCCGGTCTTGTGCTCGGCGAAGGGGCAGCCGCCCAGGCCGGACACCGAGCTGTCGAACAACTCCACGCCCATCTGCAGCGCCGCATAGACGTTGGCCCCGCCGAGGCCGCGCGTATCGTGCAGGTGCAGGCCGATGCGCGCCTGGGGCACGATCTCGCGCACCGCGCCGACGCGGCGCTTGATCTCTTCCGGGTTGGCCCAGCCCATGGTGTCGGCCAGGTAGAAGGCCGGGAACGGGATGCGGCGATCGGCGCAGACGTCGGCCAGCCAGCGCACGATGTCGGTGATGGCGGACACCGGCACCGGGCCGCCGAGGTTGCAGCCGAAGGACGTGACCACATAGGCCTGCTCGAGCGGGATGCCCAGCGCGATATAGCGGTCGATCCAACCGAGCTGGCGCTCGCGGTTCTCGGCGACGCTGCAGTTGTTGTTGCGCTGCGAGAAGGGCTCGGTGACGTAGAACACGATCTTGCCGTCGAGGTCGACCTGTTCGCAGGCGCGCGCGCGCTCGAAGCCGTTGTCGTTGAGCCAGAGCGCGGTGTAACGCGTGCCTTGCCGCTTCTTCAGCTGCGCGAACAGCTCGGGCGAATCGGCCATCTGCGGCACTGCGCGCGGGCTCACGAACGAGGCGCACTGCACCTGCTTCAGGCCGGCAGCGGCCAGCGCGTCGATGAGCGCCAGGCGGTCGGCCAGCGGGTAGGTGGCCTTCTCCATCTGGAAGCCCTCGCGCGGGCCCTCTTCGTGGAACTCGACCTGCTTCGGGAATGACGTCATCGGTTGCTCCTTGCTTGTGCAGATTATTCGACCGGTGCGACCGGCGCGACCGGCGCCACCTCGGCCAACACCTGGTGGCGCTCGACCATGTCGCCGACCTTGCAGCGCACAGCGGCCACGCTGCCGTCGAACGGGGCGGTGACGTGCAGCTCCATCTTCATCGACTCGAGCACGACCACCGTCTGGCCGATCTTCACCGCATCGCCCACCGCGGCCTTGAGGGCCACCACCTTGCCCATCATCGGTGCGCCGAGCTGGCCGCCCGCAGTGGCGTCGGCGAGCGCACCGCCGAGGTAGGGCGTGCAGTCGAACACGCTGCGCCCGAGCGGGCTCGACAGCTCGATGCTGTGCGCAGTGCCGACGAGCGCGAGCTCGAGCGTGCGGCCGCCGAAGTGCAGCAGCCGGTGGCCACTGGGCAGCACGGCCAGCGACGCGCGCTCGGGCGCATCGCCGAGCACCAGCTCGATGCTGCCGTCGGCCTGCGGCGCGCCGAAGCGCACCGGCCATTCGTCCGTGCCGCTCTTCAGCACCAGGTTCGGCAAGGGCGCCGGGGCGGGCCCGCCGTTGGCCAGGCGCCAGCCGGTGAAGCCCTGCGCCTGGCTCCAGCAGCCGAGTTCAGGGGTCGCGGCGCGCTGCGCGGCAAGCCAGTGCAGCGCGGCTGCGGCCACGTGCTCCGGCGGCACGACGGGCGCCGCGCGCGTGGTCGCAGCGTCGGCGGCGAAGGACTCGTCGATCAGGCGCGTGTGGAAGGTCGCCGCGATGGTCTGCGGCCAGTGCAGCAGTTCGTGCAGGAACTGCAGGTTGGTGGTCAGGCCGATCACCGTGCTGTCGCGCAGACCGGCAGCCAGTGCGCGGCGCGCGGCCTCGCGGTTCGGGCCGCGCGACACCAGCTTGGCGATCATCGAGTCGTAGTACGGCGAGATCTCGTCGCCGCTCTCCACGCCCGACTCGATGCGCACCGCCGCGCGCGAGAAATCGACGCGGTCCAGACGCCCGGTGGTCGGCAGGAAGCCGGCTTCGGCATCTTCGGCACACAGCCGCGCCTCGAAGGCGTGGCCTTCGCAGCGCACGTCGGCCTGTGTCAGCGGCAGCCGGCCGGTGTCGGCGATGCGCAGTTGCAATTCGACCAAGTCGAGCCCCGTCACCTCCTCGGTCACCGGGTGTTCGACCTGCAGGCGCGGGTTGACCTCGAGGAAGTGGTGCTCGTCCCCCGACACGACGAACTCTACCGTGCCCAGGCCGCGGTAGTTCACGCCGGCGGCGAGCTTCACCGCATCGGCCAGCAGGCGCTCGCGCAAGGCTGGCGGCAGGCCGGCGCTCGGCGCTTCTTCGATCACCTTCTGGTGCCGGCGCTGCAGCGTGCATTCGCGCTCGAACAGGTGGATGGCGTGGCCCTGCCCGTCGCCGGCGACCTGCACCTCGATGTGGCGCACGCGCGGCAGATAGCGCTCAACGATCAGCTCGCCATTGCCAAAGGCCTTCTCGGCCTCGCGCATCGCGCTTTCGACGCGGGCGTCCAGGCCGTCGAGGCTCTCGACCACCGCCATGCCGCGGCCACCGCCGCCGGCCACGGCCTTCAGCAGCACCGGCAGCGGCATGCCGCGCACGGCGTTCACCACCGCGCCAGCGTCGTTCATGCCGCCTTCGCTGCCCGCGATCACCGGCACGCCCAGCCGCGCGGCCTCGCGCTTGGCCTGCGCCTTGCCGCCCAGCCGTTCCATGGTTTCAGCCGTCGGGCCGATGAAGATCAGCCCGGCGGCGTCGAGCGCACGCACGAAGTCCGGGTTCTCGGAGACGAAGCCGAAGCCGGGGTGCACGGCGTCGGCGCCGACGCGTTTCGCCGCCGCAACGATGGCATCGATGCGCAGGTAGCTGTCGGACGGTGCCGCGCCGCCGAGTTCGACCGACTCGCCGATCTCGCGCACATGGCGCGCATGGCGGTCGACGCTGGAATGCACGGTGGCCACCTTCAGGCCGAGCCGGCGGCAGGTGCGCGCGATGCGGCAGGCGATCTCGCCGCGGTTGGCGATCAGGACCTTGTGGATGCGTTGCATGTCAGAAGCGGAAGATGCCGAAGGGGGTCGGCTTGGCTGCGGTGCGCGACGCGAGGTCGAGCATCAGGCCCATCACGTCGCGCGTCTCCACCGGGTCGATGATGCCGTCGGCCCACAGGTTGGACGAGAAGTTGTCGGCCGGCTGGAAGTCTTCGTAGACCTTGCGCACCGGCGCCTTGAAGGCCTCTTCTTCCTCGGGCGTCCACTCGCGGCCTTCGGTCTTGTTGATTTGCCGGCGCACCAGGGCCATCACGGTGGCCGCCTGCTCGGGGCCCATGATCGCGGCACGCGCGTTCGGCCACGCGAACATCGCGGTCGGGTTGAACGGCCGGCCGCACATCGCCAGGTAGCCGGCGCCGTAGGACGCGCCGATGATGATGGTGTACTTGGGCACGTTGGCCGAGGCCATCGCAGTGATCATCTTTGCGCCGGCCTTGGCGATGCCCGACTGCTCGGCAGCGCGGCCGACCATGAAGCCGGTGACGTCGGCCATGAACAGCAGCGGGATGTCGCGCTGGCAGCACAGGTCGATGAAGTGTGCCGCCTTCATCGCGCTTTCAGGGAACAGCACGCCCTGGTTGGCGAGGATGCCGATCTCGTGGCCGTGGATGCGGGCAAAGCCGGTCAGCAGCGTGTCGCCGTACAGCGGCTTGAATTCCTGGAAGCGGCTGTCGTCGACGAAACGCGCCAGGATCTCGCGCGTGTCGGTGGGGATCTTCGGGTCGCGGCTGATCAGGCCGTGGATCTCGCGCGGGTCGAAGCGCGGCGGCAGGCTGGGCTGCTTGGTCCAGCGCGGCTTGGGCGGCTCGCCGAGTTCGCGCACGATCTCGCGCGTCAGCGCCAGCGCGTGGCGGTCGTCGTGGGCGATGTGGTCGGTGACGCCGCTCAGGCTGCAGTGCATCTGCGCACCGCCCAGCGATTCGGCATCGACCGTCTCGCCGGTGGCGGCAAAGGTCAGCTCGGGGCCGCCCAGGTACATGAAGCCCTGTTCCTTGACGATCACGATCTCGTCGCACAGCGCCGGGATGTAGGCGCCGCCCGCGGTGCAGGGCCCCAGCACCACGGCGATCTGGTGGATGCCCTCGGCCGACATGCGCACCTGGTTGTTGAAGATGCTGCCGAACTGGCCGACGTCGGGGAAGATGTTGGCCATGTCGGGCAGGAAGGCGCCGCCGCTGTCGACCAGCGTGATGCACGGCAGCCGGTGCGCCCAGGCGATCTGCTGCGCGCGCACGTGCTTCTTGCACGTCATGCCGTAGTAGGTGCCGCCCTTCACCGTGGCGTCGTTGGCGATGATCATGCAGGGCCGGCCCTGCACCAGCCCGATGCCGGTGATGATGCTGGCACCCGGCGGCACGCCGTCGTACTGGCCCTCGCCGGCGAGCATGCCGAGTTCGAGGAAGGGCGAGCCCGGATCGAGCAGCACCTCGACGCGGTCGCGGGGCAGGATCTTGTTGCGCGCCAGGTGCTTCTCGCGCGCCTTGGGCGGCCCGCCGGCCAGCGCCTTGCGGCGCCGCTCGTGCAGCCGGGCGATCAGCGCCTCGTAGGCGCTTCGGTTGAGCTGGAACTCGGGGTCGGCGGTGGACGCGCGCGAGGAAAGAATCGTCATCCAGGGGCCTGCTGCTTCACTTGAACACGGGCGGGCGGCGCGCCGCGAACGCCGCCAGGCCTTCACTCACGTCGTCGTTCATCAGCTCGGTGGCCATCACATCCTGCTCGAGCTTCAGGCCGCCGCCCAGCGGCTGGTCCATGCCCTGGCGCGCCAGGCGCTTCATGATCGCCAGCCCGCCGCGGCTGCGCGTGCTGAGCTGGGTGCAGTAGGCCAGCGCGGCCTCGCCCAGCTTGTCGGGCTCGACCACGTAGTTCACCAGGCCCCACTGCAGCGCGGTGGGGGCATCGATCCAGCGCGCGCTGAAGAACAGGTCGAGGCCGCGGCGCAGCCCGACGATGCGCGGCAGGCGCTGCGACCCGCCCCAGCCGGGCACCAGGCCGTACTGCGCATGCTGGTCGCCGATGCGGAAGTCGGTCGACGCGAAGATCACGTCGCAGGCCATCATCAACTCGCTGCCGCCGGCCAGCGCCAGGCCCTGGCAGGCCGCCACCACCGGCAGCGGGCTGGCTTCCAGGCGCTGCAGCACCGCGTGGCCGTAGCGGATGAAGTGGTCGATCTTGGCCGGATCGCTGCGCAGACCCTTGACCTCGTCGAGGTCGGCGCCGGTGCAGAAATGCTTGCCCTGGGCGCGGATCAGCACGGCGCGCACGCCCGAGCCGGGCTTCTCGAAGTCGTTCAGCGCCGCCTCGATGCCCGCATGCACGGCCAGCGAGAGGCAGTTGAACTTGTCCGGCCGCGCCAGTTCGATGATGCCGACGGCGCCTTCGCGGCCGACGACGAGTGGCGAGGCCGCGCTCATTTCTTGTTCTCTGCTGCGTACTGCACGGCCACGCGGCCAGCGCGCTCGCGCGCGACGATGAGCTTCATCACCTGCGCCGTGCCGTCGCCGATTTCCAGGCCCATCACGTCGCGCAGGCGCTGCTGGTGCGGCAGGTCCTTGGACCAGCCGTAGTGGCCGAAGGTCAGGATGCACTGGTGGATGGCATCGAAGCTGGTCTTCGGGCCCATCCACTTCACCATCGCGGCTTCGGCGGTGTGCGGCTGGCCCGCGTCGCGCAGCGCCAGGCCGTGGTAGCAGAGCTGGCGGCAGGCGGCCAGCAGGGTCTCGAACTCGACGATGGGGAAGGACACCCCCTGGTACTGGACGATGGGCGCACCCATCGCCTGGCGCTCCTTCATGTATTCCCAGGTCTCGTCGATCGAGGCCTGCGCCGCGGCCACGCACTGCAGCGCGATCAGGATGCGGCTGAAGTCGAAGCCCTGCATCACCTCGGTGAAGCCCTTGCCTTCCTGGCCCATCAGGTTCTCGGCCGGGATGCGCACGTCGTCGAAGAACACCGAGCCGCGCCCGATGATCTTGCTGCCCACGTCGTTGAAGCGCGTGCGCTGGATGCCCGGCGCATCCATCGGCACGAGAAAGGCCGAGATGCCGCGTGCGCCGGCGTCGGGCTTGCCGGTGCGGGCGAACAGGACGATGGCGTCGCACTGGTCGGAGAAGCTGATGGACGTCTTTTCGCCCGACAGGATGTAGTGATTGCCGTCGCGGCGCGCCTTCACCTGCAGGTTGGCCGCATCGGAGCCGCCGCGCGGCTCGGTCAAGCCCAGGCCGATGATTGCGTCGCCCGCCACCAGGCGGCTGTTCCAGTAGCGCGCCAGCTCGGGGTTGGCGTTGCGGTGCACGATGGCGCCCATCAGCGACCCCAGCAATTGCAGGTAGCTGATGTTGAAGTCGCCGTAGGCGATTTCCTCGGTGATCAGGCCCGAGGTGACACCGCTCTGGCCCAAGCCGCCGTACTCTTCCGGAAGATCCACACCGATCAAGCCCAGCGCGCCGATCTCCTTCATCAGCGCGCGGTCGAAACCCTTTTCTGCCTCACGCGCCTGGTAATGGGGTTTGAGCTTTTCGCGCGAGAAGCGGCGAGCGACGTCGCGCAGGGCGATCTGGTCTTCGTTGAGCAGCATGTTCCGGACTCCTTGGCTGTATAGAAGCACTCGGGACGCATCGCCCGCACACCGACGAAGCGCCTCGACAACGTATCGCTTGCCTGCACCGGCAAGTCCGATCTATCATAGCATCGAACATACGTTAGTTAGGAGATCACGGCTTCAGGGCAATAGGCGCCGTCACTGGTACCATTTTTGATCGCTCAACCTAACTGACCACCAATATGGCAACCAAGTCCCGCGAAACTCCTACTCCAGTCGAGGTAGACAGCGCGACGCGTGAACGCATCCTGCTGGAGGCGGCACGTTTGTTCCGCCACCACGGCTACGCCGCAACGACTTTGCGGGAGGTGGCCGACGCCTCCGGCATCAAGGCCGGCAGCATCTACTACCACTTCGAATCCAAGGACCAGATTCTCGGCGAGGTGCTGGACAAGGGCATCCAGGTCGTCACCGATGCCGTGCGGCAGCGCGTCGACGCGCTGCCCGCCGGTGCGACCGCCCGACAGCGCGTGGCGGCAGCGATCGAAGGCCATCTTTGGGGCTTGCTGCACCACGGCGACTTCACGTCGGCCAACATCCGGATCTACGGTCAGATTCCCCCTGCGGCGAAGAACCGCCACCGCAAGATCCGTCGCGACTATGCGGACTATTGGGACGGCCTGCTGGAAGACGCGCTGAAACGGGGCGAGCTGCGGTCCGACACCAGCACGGCGATGGTCCGCCTCTTCCTGATCGGCGCGCTGAACTGGACGGTCGAGTGGTACAACCCGCAAAAGGGCGCGTTCCAGGACTTCGTCAAGCAGATCACGGCGATCGTCTTCGACGGCACCTTCGTCCATGACTGACGCAGCATGAGCGTCAAGCCAGGATGGGAAGGCCGCTTCTTCGAAGACTTCATTGTCGGCGACGAGTACCGCCACCCGCTTGGCCGCACGCTCACGCAGCAGGACAACATTTGGTTCACGCTGCTGACCCAGAACGTGGCTGCGGTGCATTTCGATGCGCACTACGCGGCGAAGACCGAGTTTGCGCGGCCCCTGGTCAATTCCTGCCTGACGCTGGCGCTGGTCACCGGGCAGTCGGTCATCGACGTGTCCTACAACGTGTTCGCCAACCTCGGGTGGGACGAGGTGCGCCTGCCAAATCCGGTGTTCGAGGGCGACACCATCTACTCGCGCTCGACCGTGCTCGACAAGCGTGAATCGAAGTCGCGCCCCAACCTGGGCGTGGTCACCGTCGCGACCGAGGGCTTCAACCAGGAAGCGGTGGTGGTGTGCATCTTCAAGCGCACGCTGATGGTCTACAAGCGCGGGATGGCGCCGAACCGCGCGCCCCCGGTTCCTGGGTCCAAGCCCTGACCCCGACTCGAGCGCGCCCAGAGCGCCCCCAGCGAAAGTGAACATCCAAGAATCGATCGAACGCTTCGGTCCGCGCGAAGCGATGGATTACGACGTGGTTGTGGTCGGCGCCGGCCCGGCCGGCCTGGCCACCGCGATCCGGCTCAAGCAGCTGAACGCCGAGCGGTCGGTGGTGGTGATCGAGAAAGGCTCGGAGCCGGGCGCCCACATCCTGTCGGGCGCGGTGATGGACCCGCGCGCCATCACCGAGCTGCTGCCCGACTGGAAGGCGCAGGGCGCGCCGCTCGAACAGCCCGTGACCGGCGACGATGTGCTGTTCCTGTCCGAAACCGGCACCGTGCGTACGCCCGACTGGCTGGTGCCGCGCAACCTGCACAACGACGGCTGCTATGTCGTCTCGCTGGGCAACGTGGTGCGCTGGCTGGCGCAGCAGGCAGAAGCCCTGGGCGTGGAGATCTTCCCCGGCTTTGCCGCCGCCGAAGTGCTGTACGACGACCAGGGCGCGGTGCGCGGCGTGGCCACCGGCAACATGGGCGTGGGCAAGGACGGCGAGCCCGGTGACGCCTTCCAGCTCGGCATGGAACTGTGCGCCAAGTACACCGTCTTCGCCGAGGGCGCGCGTGGCCACCTGGGCAAGCAGCTCATCGCCCGCTACCAGCTCGACGCGGGCAAGGACCCGCAGAGCTTCGCCATCGGCATCAAGGAACTGTGGGAGGTCGACCCGGCGCGCGCCAAGCCCGGCCTGGTGGTGCACACCGCGGGCTGGCCGATGCGCGACCAGACCTTCGGCGGCGGCTTCCTGTACCACCTGGACGACAACAAGGTGACGCTGGGCTTCGTCATCGGGCTCGATTACAGCAACCCCTTCATGAGCCCGTTCGAGGAGACGCAGCGCTGGAAGACGCACCCCGCCATCCGCGCCCACATCGAAGGCGGCAAGCGCATCGGCTATGGCGCGCGCGCCATCAACAACGGCACGCCGCAGGCGCTGCCGAAGACGGTGTTCCCGGGCGGTGCCCTGGTCGGCTGCGACGCCGGCTATCTGAACGCCGCGCGCATCAAGGGCAGCCACGCCGCCATCAAGAGCGGCATGCTGTGCGCCGAGGCACTGGCACCGGCGCTGGCCGCCGGGCGCCAGCGCGACGAATTGCTGGCCTACCCGCAGGCCTTCGAGCAGAGCTGGCTGAACGAGGAGCTGCAGCAGACGCGCAACTTCAAGCTCTGGTTCAAGAAGGGCAAGTGGGTCGGCAACCTGATGACGGGCATCGAGCAGTGGCTGCTGCCCAAGCTGGGCATCGCCAGCCCGCCGTGGACGCTGCACGGCAACAAGCACGACCACGAGTGCCTGCTGCCGGCCGACAGGGCCCAACTCATTGCCTATCCGAAGCCGGACGGCAAGCTCAGCTTCGACCGCCTGTCGTCGGTGTTCGTCAGCAACACCAACCACGAAGAGAACCAGCCGGCGCACCTGACGCTGAAGAACCCCTCGGTGCCGGTGGCGCTGAACCTGGCCAGGTACGCCGGCCCCGAGAGCCGCTATTGCCCGGCCGGGGTCTACGAGTTCGTGCGCGACGACGACCAGAACGAACGCCTGCAGATCAATGCCCAGAACTGCGTGCACTGCAAGACCTGCGACATCAAGGATCCGTCGCAGAACATCGTCTGGGTCACGCCCGAGGGTGGCGGCGGACCCAACTACGCTGGAATGTGAACCCCATGAGTGAACCGCAATTCGGCTGGAACGATGCCGCGCTGGCTGAGGCGCCGCGCGTCTTCGAAGCCGGCCTGTTCGACGGCCAGGTCGTGATGGTCTCCGGCGCCGGCAGCGGCATCGGCAAGGCCATTGCATTCCTCTACGCGCGGCTGGGCGCCAAGCTCGTCATCTGCGGCCGCGACCGCGCCAAGCTCGACGCCTGCGAACCCTGGCTGCGCAAGCTCGGCAGCCCCGACGTGCTGGTGCAGCAGGCCAACATTCGCCAGCCCGAAGACGTCGAGAAGCTGCTGGACGCCACCTACGCGCACTTCGGGCGCCTGGACGTGCAGGTCAACAACGCCGGCGGCCAGTTCCCGAAGGCCGCGCTCGACATCAGCCCCAACGGCTGGAAGGCGGTGGTCGACAACAACCTGAACGGCACCTGGTACATGATGCACGCCGCCGCGAAGCGCTGGCGCGACACCGGCACGCCGGGCAACATCGTCAACATCGTGCTGACCTTCCAGCGCGGCTTCCCCGGCGTGGCCCACTCCTGCGCCGCACGGGCCGCCGTGACCTACCTGTCGAAGACGGTCGCGGTCGAATGGGCGGCGCACAACATCCGCGTCAACTGCCTGGCGCCGGGCGTGATCGAGAGCACCGGCTTCAAGCAGTACTCGGCTGAGGCGCGCGAGCAGTTCCCGCGCGGCAACCCGATGCTGCGCCAGGGCGACGTGCAGGACATCGCCCACGCGGTGATCTACCTCACCGGGCCCAGCGGCAAGTTCATCACCGGCGAGCTGCTCAACGTCGACGGCGGTGGTGTGCTGTGGGGCGAGTTGTGGACGATCCCCAAGCCCGCCTACTTCACGCAGGAGCAGACGGCATGACCGCGCCCGTCCAACAGCCGAAATTCGGCCCTGGCGACGAGGCCCTGTCGCAGCTGCCCACGGTCTACCGCGACAACCTGTTCGCCGGCAAGGTCGTGCTGGTGTCCGGCGCCGGCAGCGGCATCGGCAAGGCGATCGCCTTCCTGTTCGCACGCCTGGGTGCCACGCTGGCGATCTGCGGCCGCAAGCTCGATGCGCTGGAGGACTGTGCCGAGAAGCTGCGCGCCCTGTCGGGCCGCGAGGTCTTCGTGCACCCGATGACGATCCGCGATCCGGCGCAGGTCGAAGGTCTGCTTGACGCGGTGTGGGAACGCTTCGGCGGCATCGACGTGCTCGTGAACAACGCCGGCGGCCAGTTCGCCGCGCACGCGATGGATTTCAGCGACAAGGGCTGGAACGCCGTCATCGACACCAACCTGAACGGCACCTGGTACATGATGCAGGGCACGGCCAAGCGCTGGGTCAAGCAGGGCAAGCGCGATGGCAGCATCGTCACCATCGCCGCTGCCGTCGACCGCGGCCTGCCAGGCATGGCGCACACCGCAGCCTCGCGTGCCGGCGTGATCGCGCTGTCACAGACGCTGGCCGTCGAATGGGCCGAGCACGGCATCCGCATCAACTGCATCGGCGCCGGCGCGATCGAGAGCAACGGCTTCAACAACTACAAGGAAGAGAACGTCGGCGGCCTGTTCCGCACCAACCCCATGCTCAGGGCAGGCGACGTGCAGGACGTCGCCGAGGCGGTGGTCTACCTCACGGCATCCTCGGGCAAGTACATCACCGGCGAGACCGTCAACATCGACGGCGGCATGGTGCTGTGGGGCGACTTCTGGCCCGCCGGCATGCCCGATTACTTCAAAGCACCCGCAACCAACACATGAGCTCCACCAGCGACAACACCGTCAGCGGCGCCGGCCCGCTGGCCGGCGTCAGGATCATCGACCTCACCACCGTGGTGATGGGTCCGTTCGCCTCGCAGATCCTGGCCGACCTGGGCGCCGATGTCATCAAGGTGGAATCGCCCGATGGCGACACCGTGCGCAACATCGGGCCCAGCCGCAGCAAGGGCATGGGCCCGATGTATCTGGCGCTGAACCGCAACAAGCGCAGCATCGCGCTCGACCTGCGCAATCCCGACGGCCTGGCGGCCCTGAAGCGCCTGATTGCCGATGCCGACGTGCTGCTGTTCAACATCCGCCCCGACTCGATGGGCCGGCTGGGCCTGAGCTACGACGAGGTCGCCGCGGTCAACCCGCGCATCATCTACTGCGGTGCCTACGGCTTCGGCGAAGGCGGGCGCTATGCCGGCAAGCCGGCGCTCGACGACCTGATCCAGGGCGCGGTGGCCCTGCCCTCGCTGGTCGGCCGCGTCACGGGCGAGCCCCGCTACCTGCCGACCAACATCTGCGACCGCACCACCGGACTGACCGCCGTCTACGCCGTGACCTCGGCGCTCTACGCGCGCGAGCGCAGCGGCCGCGGCCAGGCCATCGAAGTGCCGATGTTCGAGACCATGACGCAGTTCGTGCTGTCCGACCACATGTACGGCCAGACCTTCGACCCGCCGCTGGCCGACGCCGGCTACGTGCGCCTGCTTGCCAAGGACCGCCGCCCCTGCAAGACCAAGGACGGCTACATCTGCGTGCTGATCTACATCGACAAGCACTGGAAGAACTTCTGCGAGATGCTGGGCCGCGACGAGATGCTGCGCGACCCGCGCTTCCTGCGCATGGCCGACCGCACTCGCAACGTCGACGCACTGTACGCCTTCGTCACCGAGCAGATGGCCCTGCGCACCACCGCCGAATGGATGGACGCGCTGGCCAAGGCCGACATCCCCGTGACGCCGATGCACACGCCGGCCACGCTGATGGACGACCCGCACCTGGCCGACGTCGGCTTCTTCGAGTGGATCGAGCACCCGAGCGAAGGGCGCATCCGCACGATGAACATTCCGGGCACCTGGTCGGGCACGCCGCCGGCCATCCGCCGCCATGCGCCGCTGCTGGGCGAGAACACGCGTGAGCTGCTGGCCGAGGCCGGCTACGCCGCGGCCGACATCGACCGCCTGCTGGCCAGCGGTGCGGCCAGCGCCCAGGCCGTGCCGGCCCAGGCCAAGTCCTGAGGTTCAGCCCGCGCGCGCACCGCCCGCGCGGACCAGGCCACGCTGCACCAGTGCGCCCAGTCCCGACGCCGGTATCCCCCAACGCTGCACCTGCTCAAGCGCGCCATCGTCGGCGGTGTGCGGCGCGCGCGGCAGCGCCGCCGGGGTGGCGCTGAAACGCGGCGCTGGCGCCGGCTGCACCACACCGCCGATGTCGACGAAGGTCGCGCGGGCCTGATTGTGCGCATGCGTCGGCGCCTCCAGCGGCGCCAGCACCGGCGCGAAGCAGGCGTCGCTGCCTTCGAGCAGTTCGCACCACTGCGCCCGCGTGCGCGTCTCGAAGATCGCGGCCAGGCGGGCCTTGCTCTGACCCCAGCGCGCCGCGTCGTCGAAGTCGAAGGCGTCGGCGGCCAGCCCCAGGCGCTCGAGCAGCACCTTGCGGAACTTCAACTCGATCGGCGCGACCGAGACGTACTCGCCGTCGGCGCAGCGGAACACCTCGTAGTGCGGCGCGCCCGAATCCAGCAGGTTGGTGCCGCGCGGCCCGGTGTGCATGCCGCTGCCGAGCATGCCGTAGAGCGAGGTCATCAGCATCGCCGCGCCGTCGACCATCGCCGCATCGACGATCTGCCCGGCACCGCCGCGCTGCGTGTTCCACAGCGCCGCGAGCATGCCGAAGGCGAGCAGCAGACCGCCGCCACCGAAGTCGCCGACCAGGTTCAGCGGCGGCGTCGGCGGTGCACCGGCGCGGCCGATGGCATGCAGCGCCCCCGACAAGGCGATGTAGTTCAGGTCGTGCCCGGCGGTCAGCGCCAGCGGCCCGGTCTGGCCGAAGCCGGTGACGCGCCCGTAGACCAGCTTGGGTTGCTGCGCCAGACAAGGCTCGGGGCCGAGGCCCAGCCGCTCCATCGTCTGCGGCCGAAAGCCCTCGATCAGGGCATCGCTGCAGGCGACGAGCCGGCGCGCGAACGCCACCCCTTCGGCAGCCTTCAGATCGACTGCGATCGAGCGCTTGCCGCGGTTCAGCAGGTCGAACTTCGGCGCTCGCTCGATGCCCAGGCCGCTGGGCGCAAGCCGGTCCACACGCAGCACCTCGGCGCCCAGATCGGCCAGCAACATGCCGCACATCGGGCCCGGCCCGATGCCGGCGAACTCCACCACCTTCATGCCGCTCAGCGGTCCCTGGCTCATTGTCTGTTCTCCTCTTACGATGGAATATCAACCTAGCAAGCGATCCAGGCGTTCCTTGGCCTCGGCCAACTCGCCGAGCATGTCGTGCACCACCTGCCGCACCGAGGTCTCCTCGCGCATGTCGGCAACGATCTGCCCGACGGGATAGGTCAGGAACTCCTCGGCACGCACCCGCTCGACCCGCGTGCGGCCCTGCCCCCACCACAGGATTGCCTGCAGCGGCGCGGGCAGCGGATCGGGCGCGCCGGGCGCGTCCCAGGCATCGGTGAAGGCGCTGCGCAGAGTGCGGCAGGGCTTGCCGGTGACGCTGCGCGTCAGCACCGCATCGTCGGCGCCGGCTTCGAACATTCGGGCCTTGATCTCGGGCGTGACCTCGCTCTGCACCGTCTTCAGCCAGACCGAGCCGCACCACGCGCCTTCGCAGCCGAGCGCCAGCGCCGCCGCGAGCTGGCGCCCGCGGCCGATGCCGCCGGCGCCGAGCACTGGCAAGGGCGCGACGGCGTCGACGATGCGCGGCCATAGCACCATCGAGGTGGTGCTGCCGGTGTGGCCGCCGGCCTCGGTGCCGACCGCGATGACGAAATCACAGCCGGCATCGCGGTGCTTGATCGCGTGCTTGGGCGCGCCGGCCATCGCCGCCAACTTGATGCCACTCGCATGGGCGCGCTGCACCAGTGCGGCCGGCGGCGAGCCCAGCGCATTGACGATCAGCTTGATCGGGTGGCGCAGCGCGATCTCGATCATCGCGGCGCTTTCGCCCGGGGTGAAGTTGAAGGTCGACACCAGGTCGCGCTCGATCTGCGCCGCTTCGGCCGCAGGCAGCGCGGGCACACCCGCGCGATCGAGCATGCCGCGAACGAAAGCCAGGTGCTCGGCCGGCAGCAGCCGATCGGCGTCGTACTTTGCCTCGCCCTCGCCCGCGTCCTGGTAGGTGGTGGGCATCAGGATGTCGACACCGTAGGGGCGGCCGCCGATGTGGTCGTCGATCCATTGCAGCTCGGCATCGACGCGCTGCGGGCTCATGCGGGCCAGACCGAGCACGCCCAGCCCACCGGCCTTCGAGACCTCGACGACCACGTCGCGGCAGTGCGAGAACGCGAAGATCGGCGCCTCGATACCGAACATTTCACACAAGCGGTTTTCCATGCTGGCTCCGCGACCGTTGGTCCGATATTGGACTATCATACCAATAATGGACCATCCATCGGCGACGATCGACCCCGGCAACGACGACTACAGCGGCCCGAAATCGCCGCTGCGCGTGATGCAGATCGTCGAGTTGCTGGCGGCTTCGAACAGCGGCCTGTCGCTGGCCGCGATGACCGAGGCATTGCAGATCCCGAAGACCAGCCTGCTGAATCATCTTCGGGTCATGGTGGTGGCCGGCTACGTCAGCTCGCGCGACGCGCGCTACACGCTCGGACCGGCGTCGATGCGGCTGGGCGCGATCATTGCCGCCGACGCCGGCGTGCTGGCCGCCTGGCGCCCGGTGGCGCTGGACCTCGTCGCCCAGAGCGGCGAGACCGCGATGCTCGCCACGCTCGACGACCGCAGCGCCGAGGCGCTTTACATCGACGTCGTCAACAGCGATCAGGACATCCGCTACTCGCCGCGCGTCGGCTCGCGCTGGCCGCTGTACTGCACCGGCATGGGCCGCGCGCTGCTGGCGTTCCAGGAGCCGGTCTTCGTCGACCGGTACCTGGCCAGCGCGCGCACGGTCGAGCGCACCGAACTCACCGTGACCGGCGTGGCGCGCCTGCGGCGCATCATCGCCGGCGTCCGCAGCGCCGGTGTCGTCGTCACCGAGGGCGAGCACACCGTCGGCGCCGGTGCGGTGGCGGCGCCGATCATCGAACGCGATGGCCGCGTGCGCTGCGCCATCGGCATTGGCGTGCCGATCGCCCGCCTCGGGCCGCGGCGCGAGGCCTTGGCCGGGCTCGTGGCCGACGCTGCGCGGCGGGTCTCGTGGACGCTCGGCGGACACGGCGCGAGCCAGAACCCGAACCCGTCGACGATCACCGCCCTCACCCCGCTTCCCGACGAGGCGCGGCCACCTGCCGCACGCTCGTCGCCCATGCCAAGGGCCGCCGCGCCCGCACGGAGACACCGATGACCATGATCCTTGCCACAACCGCACACCGCGTGTCGCGCGGCATCGCCGTCGCCTTGATGCTCAGCCTGGCGTCGCTCGCCAGCCAGGCGCAGTATCCAAACAAGCCGGTTCGCCTGGTCCTGCCCTTCGGGCCGGGGTCGGCCACCGACACCTTCCTGCGCATCGTCGCCGAGCCGCTGGGCACCGCGCTCGGCCAGAGCGTGGTGGTCGACAACAAGCCCGGCGCGATGTCGGTGCTGGCTGTCGAGCAGGTGGCCAAGTCGGCGCCCGACGGCTACACGGTGGTCGCCGCCACCAACTCCATCGTCGCCAATCCGGCCGGCATCCTGCGCAGCGTCAACTACGACCCGTTACGCGACTTCACGCCCATCACCCGGCTGGCCGGCACGTCCTACGTGCTGGTGATGGCGGCCGACCAGCCCTTGAAGACGCTGGACGAACTGGTTGCGCATGCGCGCGCCAATCCGGGCAAGCTCAACTACGCCAGTGGCAACCTCGGAGGTGTGCTGTACGGTGGCATGTTGCAGAAGTCGATCGGCGTGAACATGGTTCACGTGCCCTACAAGTCCACGCCACCGGCGCTGCTGGAGCTTCTGTCCGGCCGCGTGCACCTCATGTTCACCGACCTGGCGACGGCCAGCGGGCAGGTCAAGGCGGGCAAGGTGCGGGCACTGCTGGCGACTGCAACGCAGCGCACCGCGCTGTTCCCTGATGTGCCGACCATTGCCGAAGCAGGCTTGAAGGGCTTCGCCGACATGCCGGCCTGGTGGGCGCTGTACGGCCCGGCCGGCATGCCCGCCGACGCTGTCGAACGGCTGAACCGCGAGATCACGACGATCCTGCAGCGGCCCGACATCCGCAGCCGCCTGCTCGCGATGGGCATCGACGCCGTGCCGTCGACGCCGCAAGGGCTGGCCGAGTTCACGCGCGAACAGTCGCAGAACTATGTGCGGCTGATCAAGGAATTCAACATCCAGCCGGAATGACCCGGTAGCAACGCGCCGCGAAGAGACTCGACCCATGCAAGCTTCCAAACCCCTCTTTCTCGGCGACATCCGCCCGGGCATGCGCCTGCCTCTGCCAGGCTTCGACTGCAGCGCCGAGCTGGTGGCCGGCTACGCCGACCTGCTGGACGCGCGCCACCCCATCCATGTCGACCCCGAGTACGCCAAGACCACGCGCTACGGGCGCCTGATCGCGCACGGGCCGCTCGTCATCGCCAAGGTGCTGGCCGAATTGAACGGCGTCTTCGGCAGCGCCTTGCAGGTCATGCTCGACGTCGGCGAATGGCGCTTCTACGGGCCCGTGTTCGTTGGCGACGAGGTCCAGGTCGAGTGCTTCGTGATCGACGTCAGCTCGGCCAAGGGCAGCAGCGCCGGCGCGGTCAGGCTCGAGATCCGTGTGCTCGGCAGCGACGGCGCGCTGGCGCAGCGCGGAACCGCCGGCGTGCTGATCTCGCGCGCCCCGGCCAAGGCCTGATCACCGACCCCACACACCTTAATCACCGCATCGATTCCCATGAGCCAAACCGAACGCCGCGTCCCTCCCAACAGCGTCGACCGCGAAGCTTTCCGCGACATGTGCCGCAAGTTCGCCGAGCGCGAGATCAAGCCGCGCTGGCAGCAGGCCGACCGCGAGGCGCGCTTCCCGCGCGATTTCTACGTCGCCGCTGCCAAGGCCGGGCTGATTGGCCTGCACGCGCCTGAATCGATGGGCGGCGCCGACCTCGGCGTCACCGAAGAAGCGATCTCGGTCGAAGAGCAGGCCAAGGCCAACCCCAACCTGGCCATCATGGCGCTGATCCAGGGCGTCGCCGGCTCGTTGCTGGCCGACCACGGCCATGCCGTTCACCACGACCTGGTGCGCGCCAACATCGCCGGCGAATGCCTGCTGGCGCTGGCCGTCACCGAGCCCGAAGCCGGCAGCGACGTGCAGAACCTCAAGACCACCGCCACGCGCCAGGGTGACGAGTGGGTGCTCGACGGCATCAAGTCCTTCATCACGCTGGGCGGCGACTGCGACACCATGCTGGTGCTGGCGCGCACCGACCCCACCCAGGGCCGGCGCGGCATGCACTTCTTCGCCGTCGACCGCAACACGCCGGGCGTCGAAACCTCGCAGATCAAGACCTACGCCAACCGGCCGCTGCCGACCTACCGCGTGATGTTCAACAACGCGCGCGTGCCCGAGTCGCGCCGCCTGACCGCCGGCTTCGGCGCCATCATGGCCGGCTTCAACCGCGAGCGCGTGATGGTGGCCGCGCGCTGGCTCGGCCACATGCAGACGGCGCTGGCCTGGGCGCTGGACTACGCCAAGGTGCGCCAGCAGTTCGGCAAGCCGATCGGCGCCAACCAGAGCATCGCCTTCATGCTCGCGCAGGGCCATGTCGACGTCGAAGCCTCGCGCCTGTACACCTACCATGCGGCGCAGCGCTGGGACAGCGGCGCGGCCATCAAGGACATCATCCTCGATGTCTCGTCCGCGAAGCTGTTCGTCACCCAGGCCGTGTACCGCGTGACGCAGAACGCGCTGCACATCGGCGGCGGCTGGGGCATCACCGAGGAACTGCCCGTGATGCGCATGGCGCTCGACGCCCTGGTGGCGCCGGTTACCGTGGGCTCGTACGAGATCCAGCTGCGCGTCATCGCCAAGCAGCTCGGCCTGCCCTGCGACTGACAGGCGGTGCGGCGATGAACACCGCAGACGCCGGCTACCGCTCGGCCTTTCGCCCCGACCTGCTCGCCGGCCAGGTGATCGTGGTCACCGGCGGCGGCTCGGGCATCGGCCGCTGCACCGCGCACGAACTGGCCGCGCTCGGCGCCACACCGGTGCTGGTGGGCCGCACGCTGGCCAAGCTGGAGGGCGTGCGCGCCGAACTCGCCGAGCGCGGCTGCCGCGCCGGCGTGCAGGTGATCGACATCCGCGACGGCGCCGCGGTGCGCGACGGCGTGGCCGCCATTCTGGCCGAACACGGCCGCATCGACGGCCTGGTCAACAACGCCGGGGGCCAGTTCCCGAGCCCGCTGGAGAGCATCTCCGACAAGGGCTGGGACGCCGTGGTGCGCAACAACCTCAACGGCAGCTTCAGCATGATGCGCGAGGTGTTCACGCAGTGGATGCGCGCGCATGGCGGTGCCATCGTCGGCGTGGTCGCGCCGGTCGACTTCGGCTTCCCGAACATGGGCCACACCGGCGCCGCGCGCGCCGGCGTGATCAACCTGACGCAGACCGCGGCGCTCGAATGGGTGCAGCACGGCGTGCGCGTCAACGCGGTCGCGCCGGGCTCGATCATCGGCAGCGGCCTGGGCACCTACAGCGCTGAATTCCAGGAGCGCCTGAAGACGCGGCGCACCCACATCCCCTACCACCGGCTGGGCACCGAGGCCGAGGTCTCGGCCTGCATCTGCTTCCTGCTGTCGCCGGCTTCCACCTACGTCACCGGGCTGGTGCTGCAGGTCGACGGCGGGCTGCGCCTGGCCAAGCACAACTGGACCGTGCCCGAGCATCAGGCCATCCCGCCCTACGACCCGTTCGGGCAGTCCGCGCGGCCGGAGTTCCTGAAGGGGCAATGATGTCGCTGCCCTACTCCGCACTGCGCGTGCTCGATGCGAGCCAGGGCTACGCCGGGCCGTACTGCGGCATGCTGATGGCCCAGCACGGCGCGCAGGTCACCAAGATCGAGCCGCCCGAGGGCGACTGGATCCGCGGCATGGGCACGCGCCACGGCGAACACACCGCGCTCGACCTTGCCGTCAACCGAGGCAAGCGCAGCATCGTGATCGACATGCGCGCCGAGGCCGGGCGTGCGCTCGCGCGGCGCCTGGCGGGCGGCTGCGACGTGTTCATCGAGAGCTTCCGCCCCGGCGTGGCCGACAAGCTCGGCCTCGGCTACACGGCATTGGCGGCCGCGATTCCGAACCTCGTCTACCTGTCGATCAACGGCTTCGGCCCGACCGGGCCCGACGCCGCACGGCCCGGCACCGACACGGTGCTGCAGGCCTTCTCCGGCATGATGGCGCTGAACCGCGACGCGGCCGGCAACCCCAGCCGCGTCGGCTTCCTGATCGTCGATGCGCTGTCGGCGCTGTATGCGTTCCAGGCGCTGTCGGTCGCGCTCTACGCGCGCCTGGCCGGCGGCGGCGGGCGCCATCTCGAGATCAGCCTGATGCAGTCGTGCGCGGCGTTCCTGGCGCCGAAGATCATCGAGTCGCGGCTCGAGCCGGCGGGCGCGCGCTCGCTCAACGCGCCGGCCGGCATCTACCGCAGCAGCGACGGCTGGATCGCACTGGCCCTGAGCAAGGAAACGCAGTTCCGCTCGCTGGCCGCGGCCATCGGCCGCGCAGACCTGCTGGCCGACGCGCGCTTCGACAGCTTCGAGACCCGCGCACGCCATCTGCCGGCCCTGCTGCCGGCCATCGAAGAGGCGCTGCTCGGCGCCACCACGGCCGAATGGCTGCAGCGCTTTGCCACGGCCGACGTGCTGTGCAGCCGTGTCAACGGCATCGCCGAGTGGCTGGCCGAACCGCAGGTGCAGGCGATGGGCGCGGTGTCCGAAGCGCCGGCGCCGATGGGCGCCATCCCACTGCCGCTGATCCCCGGCGCCGGCGCGCCCCACGGCGACTGGCCGGCGATCGGCGGCGACGGCACGCAGGTGCTGCGTGCCGCGGGCTTGTCTGAGCCCGAAATCGATGCGCTCGTCGCCGCTGGCACGGTCGTGCTTCCCCCCTCGCCGGCCCGCGACACAGCAAGGCATTGAAGACGATGGACCTCACCCTGTCCGACCAACACCAGGCGCTGGCCGACGAGGTGGCGCAGTTCGTGGCCCGCCACGGCACGCGCGCCCCGAAGCCGCACGCCGGCTACCAGCCGCCGGACGAACGCATGCTCGACTGGCAGGCCCTGCTGGTCGAGCACGGCTACTCGGCGCGCACCGTGCCGCGCGAATACGGCGGCTTCGGCGCCGCGCCCGACGTGCTGGAGGGCGCGATCATCGCCGAAGGCTTCGCCCGTGCCGGCGTCTGGCAGGGCTTCATGAACCAGGGCGTGCGCATGGTCGCGCCGACGCTGCTCGAGGTCGGCACCGAAGCGCAGAAGCGCGACTACGTGCGCCCGACCATCCTGGGCCGCATGCTGTGGTGCCAGGGCTATTCCGAACCCGGCGCCGGCAGCGACCTGGCATCGGTGCAGACGCGCGCGGTGCGCGACGGCGACGACTACGTCATCAACGGCCAGAAGATCTGGACCAGCTTCGCGCACTACGCGCACATGATCTACGTGCTGTGCCGCACCGAGCCCGAACGCCCCAAGCACGCCGGCCTGTCGTACCTGCTGCTGTCGATGAAGACGCCGGGCATCGAGGTGCGCCCGCTGCCCAACATGACCGGGCGGCGCGAGTTCAACGAGGTCTTCTTCACCGACGTGCGCGTGCCGGCCAGCCAGATGGTGATGGGCCCGGGCGACGGCTGGAAGGTGGCGCAGGTCAACCTGAAGCAAGAACGCCTGAAGCTCGGTGACCCCGACAAGATCACGCAACGCCTGCACCGCCTCGTGACGCTGATGCGCGCGCCTCAGGCCGACGGCCGCGTCGCGATGCAAGAACCCGAACTGCGCGCCCGGCTGCTGCAGTTGCAGGCCGAGGCTGCGGCGCTGCGCGCGCACCACCTGCGTTTGCTGACCGAGCAGGCGCAGAACATAGACTCGGGCGTCAAGCGCCTGATCGTCAAGCTCGCCGGCACCGGGCTGCTGTGGCGCCTGTCGGCGCTGGCGCTCGACGCCTGCGGCGAAGCCGGGCTGCGCTACGCGCCGCATGCCGATGCGAGCGACGACGACGAGGTCACGGTCTGGAACTTCGACCACATGTACGACCTCGGCATGCTGATCGGCGGCGGCACCTCGCACATCCAGAAGAACATCATCGCCGAGCGCGGCCTCGGGCTGCCGCCCGAACCGCGCGCAGCATCCGCCGCACCGGCGGCGAACCCGGGAGACCAGCATCGAATTCGGTCTTGACGCGGCGCAGCGGCAGTTCGATGCCGCGCTGCGCGCCTTCATCCGCAGCGCCGTTCCGCTCGACCGCGTGCGTGCGCTCGCGCAGGGCGGCTTCGACATCACGTTGTGGCGCGAACTGCAGGCGCTCGGCGTGCCGGCGCTGCGCGTGCCCGAGGCCCACGGTGGCCTGGGCCTGGGCTTGCTCGACGCGGCGGTGGCCGCCGAAGCGCTGGGCAGTGGCAGCGTGCCGGCACCGTTTGCCGCCGTCGCGGTGATGGCGCCGGCCTGGCTGCAGGGCGCGGCCAGCAACGCGCAACAGGCCGAATGGCTGCCGCGCATCGCCAGCGGCGAGATGCGCGTCGCCATCGCGCTCGACGCGTTGGACTGCGCCCCGGCGCGCGCGCCGTCGATGTCGGCCAACACCCTCAGCGGGCAGGCCAGCGGCGTGCTCGACGCTGCAGGCGCCACCCATGGCCTGGTGCTGCTCGGCGATGGCCGCACGGCGCTGGTCGCCCTCGATGGCCGCGGTGTCGGCATGCAGGTGCGGGCCAACATCGACGGCACGCGCAGCGTCGCCGACCTTCGTTTCGACGCCGCACCGGCCGTGCTGCTGGCCGCGGCGGCCGACCCCTGGGCGCTGGCGCGTCGGGTGCGCGATGCCGGCCGCATCGTGCTGGCGGCCGACGCCATCGGCGCCGCGCAGCACATGCTCGACTCGGCCGTGGCCTGGGCCGGCGAGCGGGTGCAGTTCGGCCGCCTGATCGGCAGCTTCCAGGGCCTCAAGCACACGCTGGCCGAAGCGGTGACGCTGCTCGAACCGTGCCGCGCGCTGTTGTGGCAGGCCGCGCACGCGCACGACCAGCAGGCCGATGACGCAGCGCTGCTGGCCTGCCACCTGAAGGCGCACGTCGGCGACGTGAGCCGCGAGGTCGCGCGCATGACGACCGAGGCGCACGGCGGCATGGGCTTCACCGATCTGCTCGGCCTGCACCACTGGTTCAGGCGCTGCGCCTTCGACCGCCAGTTTCTCGGCACGCCGGCGCAGTGCCGCGACGAGGCCGCTTCGCTGCAGGGCTGGGACCAGCCCCTGCCCACCACCACTCTACCGACAGGAGTCACCGCTTGAAGACACCCGACCGCTCCCTCGGCCGCGTCGCCGCCATCATCGGCATGGGCGACTCGTACGCCGACAAGCAGGACGTCAAGGACCCGCTGCAGCTCGCCACCGAGGCGAGCTGGGCCGCGTTCAAGGACGCCGGCATCCGCAAGGACGACATCGACATCCTGCTCACCGGCCGTTCGCCCTGGGCCGACCGGCGGCCGCAGTGGAACAACATCTTCGCCTCGCACATGCAGATGCCGGTGCGCATGACGACCGAGATCACCTTCCACGGTGCCGGCGTCAACGCCATGATCGGCCAGGCCGCGCTGGCCATCGCCGCGGGCGTGGCCGACTACGTGCTGTGCGTGCAGTCGGATGCGGTCGAGCTGTTCATCGACGCCACCGCGGTGGGCGCGGCCACCGACGCCTGCCCGCAGTTCGAGTTTCCCTACGGCCCGACGATTCCGACCATCTACGCGCAGCTCGCCTGCCGCTACATGCACGAGTTCGGGGTCACCGAGGAAGACTTCGCCGAGGTCGCGGTGCAGCGCCAGGAATGGGCGATCCATCACCCGAAAGCGGCCAAGCGCAGGCACGGCCTGATCACCGTCGACGACGTGATGCGCTCGCCCTACATCTCGTCGCCGCTGCGGCGCTGGATGTGCGCCACCTGGGGGCCGGGCGGCACCGCGGGCGCCTTCGTCGTCACCAGCGTCGAACGCGCGAAGCAGGCCAAGCGCCCGATCTACATCCACGGCTTCGGCACCTGCACCACGCACGAGTACCTGTGTGAGCGCATCAACCTGCGCAAGAGCCGCATCCCGCTCGGGCCGCTGCCGGCCATCACCACCACCGGCGCCGCCCACGCCGCGCGCGAGGCCTACGCGATGGCCGACATGACACCCGCCGACATGCAGCTCGGTGCGCTGGCCGGCAACTTCTCGCACACCGTGCTCGTGCAGCTCGAAGACCTGGGCTTCGCGCCCAAGGGCCGCGCCATGGACTTGGTGCGCAGCGGGCGCATGCGCCCGGGCGGCGACTTCCCGGTCGACACCAACGGCGGCTGGATGGGCTTCGGCCAGCCCGGTATCTCGGTGGCCGCCGACTCGCTGGTCGAGACCGTGCGCCAGTTGCGCGGCGACCCGCTCGGTCTGCTCGCCGGCAACTCGCCCAAGCGCGCGATGGCGTATTCGGCCGGCGGCATGCTGGCCTGCCACAGCGCCGTCATCCTCGGCACCGAAGCCCAGTAGGAGCACACACCATGTTGGAACAAGGCGAATTCGCCGACTACACCGAATCATTCCCGACCCCGCGCGTCACGCAGGACGCGCTGCCCTACTGGGCCGCCGTCAAGGAAGGCCGGCTGCTGTTCCAGCGCTGCCCGGCCTGCCGCGGCGCGATCTTTCCACCGCGCTCGATATGCCCGATGTGCGAGGCCGGTGCCGTGCCGGTGTGGGAAGAGTCCAAGGGCGCGGGCAGCATCTACAGCTTCTCGGTCGTGCACCGGCCGCCCTCGGCGGTGTGGCGCGCGCGTTCGCCCTACACGATCGGCCTGGTGCGGCTCGACGAAGACTGGTTCCTGTTCACCGAGATCGAAGGCCGGCCCGAGGACATGGCGGTCGACAAGCGGGTGCAGGTGGCATTTCCCGAACGCGAGGTGCCGCTGCCGGTGTTCCGCCTTGCCGGCGGGGACGCACCGCGATGAACGACGTGCGTGCCCTGTGGGACGCCGCGGCCGAAGGCATGGTGCCGGAAGTCCGGCAGGCGCTGCAGCTCAAAGGCGTGCAGGCGCTGCTGGCCTGGGTCAAGGAACGCTCGCCGATGCAGCGCGAGCGATTGGCGCAGGTCGACCCGGCCGCGGTGCGCAGCCTGGCCGACTTTGCCGCACTCGTGCCGCTGAGCACCAAGGACGATCTGCGCGCCGCGATGGACCGCGTCGGCAGCGCCCTGCCCCACCTGTGCGTGCCGCGCGAGGACATCGTGCTGTCGGGCCCGTCGGCCGGCACCAGCGGGCGCCAGACCTACCAGGCCTTCGACGCCCACGACCTGGACCGCAACGTCGAGCTGGCGGCGCGCCTGTTCTGGTGCAGCGGGCTGCGGCCGGGCGATGTGCTGCAGATGCTGGTCACGCCGTTCACGCCGGCGGCCGACATCTTCCGCCTCGGCGCGCAGCGCGCCGGCGCGCAGTGGATCATCCGCGACAACCACGAGCCAGCGCAGGTGCCGCGTTATGTCGAGGTCGCGCGCTCGCTCAAGCCCACCTTCCTGCAGGCCGGCGTGGCCACGCTGCGCGCCATGGCCCAGCACGCCGCGGCCACGCCCGAAGGCGGGGCGCTGCCCTACCGGCGCGCGATCCTGATGGGCGCGGCGCTCGGCGCGGAGGCGCGCGAGCAGTTCCGCCAGACGCTGGGCATCGAGGTCACGACGCTGTCGGGCCAGGGCTCGGACTTCAACCTCTTCAGCACCGAGTGCCCGGCCCACGACGGCGAGCACTGGCACGGCGAGGACATGACGCTGGTCGAGGTCGTCGACCCGGCCACCGGCGCGCCGGCGCGCGAGGGCGACGTGGGCGAGATGGTCATCACCGACTTCTACCGCCGCGCCACGCCGCATGTTCGCTGGCGCACCGAGGACATGGTGCGTGTGCACCCGGGCGTGTGCAGCTGCGGCCGCACGTCGCGCCGCTTCACGCTGCTCGACCGGCTGGCCAACCGCGTGCCGGTGCGCGGCAGCGCCGTCTATCCGTTCCAGGTCGAGACCGCGCTGTCGCGCAGCGATGCCGGCCGCAATCTCGAATTCGCGCTGGTGCGCCGGGCGGTCGAGCCGCAGACGCTGGAAGTGCGCCTGCTGCGCCCCGCCACGCTGGCCGACGACGCCGCGGCCGGCGTGGCGCAGCGCCTGCAAGCCCACCTCGACGCCGAGTTGAAGCTGCCCACGCAGGTGTCGTTCCACGACGACCTGCCGCGCGTCGGCTACAAGACGCTGCGCGTGCTCGACGACAAGACGGCGTGATGCCATGAGCCTTGCCACCGAGACCGCCGCCGGACGCGGCTCCGCCGCGATTCCCACCGACTGCCACGGCCAGAACTTCTGGCGCATCGACCCCGCGGTGCAGGACCTGCTCGCGCTGAGCCTGGGCCGCGCCGAGCTCGCGCACTTTCGCCCGCACTTCGACCGCCTGGGCGAACTCGCCGGCGGGCGCCTGGACGAACTCGCGGCCAGCGCCGAACGCCATCCGCCGGTGCTGCGCCCGCGCGACCGCTTCGGCCGCGACGAGGACTCGATCGACTACCACCCGGCCTACCGCGAGATGGAGCGCATCGCCTGGAGCGATTTCGGCCTGGTCGCGATGAGCCACCGCGCTGGCGTGTTCGGCTGGCCGGAGCCGGTGCCGCCGCTGGTCAAGTACACCTTCAAGTACTTGTTCGTGCAGGCCGAGTTCGGCCTGATGTGCCCCGTCAACGGCTGCGACACCGCCGCGCACGTGGTCTTCAAGCACGGCGACGACGCGCTCAAGGCGCGCCTGGCACGCGTGCTCAGCCAGGACATGAACGAGGTGCTGAAGATCACCCAGTTCATGACCGAGAAGAACGGCGGCTCGGATCTCGGCAGCAACGAGTTGCGCGCCGAACGCGACGGCGAGCACTGGCGCCTGCACGGCGAGAAGTGGTTCTGCAGCCACACCGATGCCGACTACGCCCTGGTGCTGGCGCGACCCGCCGGCGCACCCGCGGGCACGCGTGGGCTGGGCATGTTCGCGGTGCCGCGCCGGCTCGACGACGGCAGCTTCAACCGCAGCCGCATCGTGCGTCTGAAGGAGAAGATGGGCACGCGCTCGATGGCCACCGGCGAGGTGATCTTCGACGGATCGCTCGCCTACGCGGTGGGTGACGTGGCCGACGGCATCAGGACGGCGATGGCGCCCGTCAACCTGTCGCGTCTGTCGCACGGCGTGCGCGCCGCCGCGATGATGCGGCGCTGCCTGAACGAGGCGCTGCAGGTGGCGCGCCAACGTGTCGCCTTCAAGAAGACGCTGATCGACCACCCGTTGATGCGCCGCTCGCTGCTCAAGCTGATGCTGCCGACCGAGCAGGCGCTGTCGGTGTTCGTCTTCACCGCGGCGGCGATGCGTGAGGCCAACGCCGGCCAGCCGCGCGCGCGCGCATTGCTGCGCATCGCCACCGCGCTGCTGAAGTTCCGCGCCTGCCGCGACAACGTGCGCGTGGCCACCGCGGCGATGGAAGTGCGCGGCGGCCTCGGCTACATCGAGGAGTGGGTGCATTCGCGGCTGGTGCGCGACGCCCACATCGGCCTGCTGTGGGAAGGCACGAGCAACATCAACGGGCTGGACATCATCACGCGCGCGGTGCGCAAGGACCGCGCCGAGGAGGCCTTGCACGCGGCCCTGCTCGAACGGCTGCAGCAGCCGGCCATCCCGACCGTGCTGCGCAGCGCGTTGACCGCGGCGCTCGATCGCAGCACGGCCTTCGCGCGCCGCATCGCCGACGACGCCGCACTGGAGGGCCATGCGCGTGCCGCGTCGTCCGCGCTGTACCACGCGCTCAGCGCCTGCCTGCTGGCCTGGGAGGGTGCCGCCATCGGCAGCGGCGGCGGCGATGCGCGCCGCCTGCTGCTGGCCTGGCTGGTGCTGCGCCACCGCGCCGGCCGGCACGACCCCTTCGACCTTGCGGGCGATGCACGCGAGCACGAGGTCGTCGACCTCTTGCTCGACACCGCGCCCGTGCCCCTGGCGCGCGCCCAGGCGCTGCTGGACACCTGAACCACGAACCGACCGGAGCATGACCCCATGGATTTCGAACTGAGTGAAGAACAACGCGCGATCGCCGAGACGACGCGCCGTTTCGTCGAGAAAGAGATGCCGCGCCAGCAGGTGCTGCAGTGGTCGCGCGACAAGGTCGAGCCGCCGCAGGAGCTGTTCAGGAAGCTCGGCAAGATGGGCTACTACGGCTTCCTTCTGCCCGAGGCCTACAGCGGGCTGGAGAAGCCCGACCCGATGGGCATGCTGGCTTTCGTCGAGCAGTTCGCGCGCGCCTCGTCGGCCATCACCACCGCCTGGGGCCGCGTCGCGGTGATCCTGGCGCCGCTGGTGGCCAAGTTCGGCACCCAGGCGCAGAAGGACATGGTGCTGCCCAAGGTCATGGCCGGCGACATCTTCATGGCGCTGGGCCTCACCGAGCCCGGCTCCGGCAGCGACGCGGCGTCGCTGCGCACCACCGCCGTCAGGCGCAGCGACGGTCACTGGGTCATCAGCGGCGAGAAGCTGTATTGCTCGCAGGCCAAGTCGGCCGGCTTCCTGATCCTGGCTGCACGCACCGACCCGCACGCCGTCAAGCAGGAGGGCATCTCGACCTTCCTGATCCCCAACCCGGGCAGCAACCCGGCGATCGAGCTGACGCGCATCGAGACCATGGGCCTGGGGCCGGTGCCGACCTTCTCGGCCCACTTCCGCGACCTGGTGCTGCCGCCGGACGCGCTGATCGGGGCCGAGAACAAGGGCTGGCAATGTGTGCTCGGCGGGCTGGACAACGAGCGCCTGTACCACGGCGCCATCGGCGTCGGTGCCTCGCAGGCCATCATCGACGAGGTGGTGGCCTATCTGAAGCAGCGCGTGCAGTTCGGCAAGCCGCTGTCGAAGCTGCAATCGGTGCGCCACAAGATCGTCGACATGCAGTTGCGCACCGACGCCGCGCGGCTGCTGGTCTACCGCGGCGCCAGCGTGCTGGAGAAAACCGGCGCCTGCCACAACGAGGCCTCGTTCGCCAAGGTGGCCGGTGCCGAGTGCTACATGCACTGCGCCTACACCGGGCTGCACCTGCTGGGCGGCTACGGCTACACCGTCGACTCGGGCCTGCCGATGCACTTTCAGGACGCCAAGCTGTTCGAGATCGGCGGCGGCGCGATGGAGGTGCAGCGCGACATCATCGCGCGCGGCATGGGGCTGTAGGTGGCAGCGTCGAACGGAAAGCTGGCGAGCCTGGCCGACGCCGCCGAACTCGCGCGCGGCGCGGCGCGCGTCGCGCTCGGTGGCTGGAGCTTCAGCCGCCGGCCGCTGGCCGTGGCGATGCACTGGGCCGCGCACGGTCTGCGCTTCGACGAACTGCTGGTGCTGACCGGCGGCATCGAGACCGATCTGCTGGCCGCTGCCGGCGTGACGCAACGCGTGCGCGGCTTCTACCTCGGCATGGAGGCGCTGGGCATGGGGCCGGGGCTGAAGGCCGGCTGCGACGTGATCGAGGAGACCGAGACCTCGCTGATGCTGGGCCTGAACGCTGCGGTAGAGGGCGCGTCCTTCCTGCCGCTGGCGGCGCGCCACGGAGTGGCGCTGGCGCAGGTGCGGCCCGACTTGCGCCGCGTGCGCTGTCCCTACACCGATGAAGAGCAACTCGCGATCCCGCCCTTGCCCATCACCGTCGCCTACGTGCATGCCTGGCGCGCCGACCGCCGAGGCAATGCGGTGTTCGGTGGCCACCGGGCAGCCGACCGGCTGCTGGCGCTGGCGGCGCAGCGCACTGTCGTGAGCTGCGAAGAGCTGGTCGACGACATCACGGCCGGTGGCGTCGAAGCCGACCTCACCGAACCCCTGGTGAGCATGGTCGTGCACGCGCCCGGCGGCGCCCGGCCCGGCGGCTGCCTGCCCGGCTACGAGGCCGACTGGCCGGCACTGCTGGACTACACGGCACTCGACCGCGACAGCGTCGCCGGCTGGGCCCGTGCACGGCTCGAAGGAGGGGCACGATGAACGACGACACCACCCACAGCGACGCGCCGGCCGACGTGGCCGAGATGATGGTCTGCACCATGAGCGACTGGCTGCTGCGCGCCGAGGTCATCCAGCTCGGCCTGGCTTCGGCGCTGAACCAGGTCGCCGCGCTGCTGGCGCAGGCGCGCACCAACGGCCAGGGCCCCGCGCTCGAAGACCCGGCGGCGCTGACGCTGACGCGTGCCCAGCGCCCGGCCTTCCTGAGCCGCAGCGAGCGCGCCGCCCAGATCGGCGCGCTGCGGCGCTACGAGGCGCCCGAATGGATCGGCCAGATGATGCCGCGCCTGGCCGGCCGCGTGCGCCAGTTCGTGCGCCCGCTGCAGATCGACGCCCAAGGGCGCATCAACAGCCTGCGCGTCGCCGACAAGCAGGGGCGCCTGCGCCGCTTCGCCGGCCTGGCGGGGCTGGCCGAACTGGCCGAGATCGCGCAGCCCTTCCTCGTCTACCTGCCGCAGCAGGACAGCCGCTGCTTTGTCGATGCGGTCGACTTCGTCGTCGCCGACCCGCTGGCCGCGCACGCGCCGGGTGTCGGCCATGTGGTGATGGTCACCGACCTCGCGGTGTTCGAGTTCACGTCGGCCGGTGCGCGCGCCCTCAGCCGCCACCCCGGCGTGACGCACGAGCAGCTGCGCGAGCGCACGCCGGCTGGGGTGGCGGTGGGCAGCGTGCCGTACACGGCCAAACCGGACGCCGCACTGCTGCAGCGGCTGCGCACGCAGATCGACCCGCATCACGTGCGCGACATCGAGTTCGCCAGCGGCCCGGCGCGGCGCGACGCGCTGCTGCGGCTGTACGAGCGGGAGGCGGCAGCGCCGCTGCGCTGAGCTGCTTCAGTCGGCCGGCGGCCTCGGCAGCATTGCGAAGGCCGCGAGCACCGCGGCGATGCCGGCCCGCTCGGGCTCGCGGCAGAACGCCTCCACGCGGTCGTAGGCCGCTGCCGGCACGCCGGTCTCGGCGCCGATGCGCCGCACCAGCTTCGAGTCGGTGTCCCAGTCGTAGGCGAAATCGGCCACGGTCATGCGCTGGTCCTGCACCAGCCGCGCGCCGTCGACGGTCTCGGCCTCGATCACGCAGGACAGCACCGGCACCGTGTCGTCGGTGACCAGCTCGATGCGGTCGGTGAGCGCGTTCACCCCGGCATCGTCGTAGGTCGTCATCGCCGCCATGCTCGGCGTGCCGCGCAGCAGCGTCAGCGCGATGCAAAACGGAATGCTCATCAGCGTGCCCGAGATCGAGTCGAACGGCCCCTTGGCGTCCATCCCGGCGTAGCCGGTCTCGAAGGGATTCATGCGCACGCGCACCTGCTTCAAGGCCCGCCCTTCGAGCTTGTCGCGCAAGATCAGCGCGCCGGTCACCGGCGTCTGGTTGAAGGCGCACACCGGGAAGGGCTTGAAGGTGACGCGCTGCACCGACCATTCCTTGCCCAGCCGGGCCAACAGCGCGGGCACATCGCAGTCGCTGCGCGCGAACGCCTTGACGAAGCCAGAGCGGCCCTCGAACGCGCCCGGCGCCGAGCGCGAACCGGCGCGCGCGAGTTCGGTGGCGACCAGCCCGTTGCGCGCGGCCACACCGACCTGATAGCGCCATTCGTCGGTGCCGTCGGCGAAGGACTGCAGCATGCCGCCGGTGAACGAGGCCGCGTTCGCCAGCGCCGCGGCGCTGCGCGCGGCATCAAGGCCGAGCAGGTGCGCGCTGGCCGCAGCCGCCGCCAGCGTGCCGTAAAGAGGCGACGCGCGCAGCCCGGCGGGCGTCGTCTTCGGCCCGTATGCCGATTCGAGCAGACCGCCCACCTCGTAGCCGGCAATCAGCGCCGGCAGCAAACGCGCCACCGGCAGGCCGCGTGCTTCGACCAGCGCCGTCAGCAGCGGGATCATGATGGTGCCGAAGTGCCCGGCACCGCAGGTGTCTTCCTGGGCACGGCCGTGGAACAGCGCCGAGTTGGCCAGTGCGGCGCCGTCGACCGAGGTCTTGCGCCCGTCGCCGAGCAAGGTGGCGCCGCCGCTGCGCTCGCCGTCCAGCGCCAGCGCCGCCCGCCGCGCCACCGGGGCGAACGGCGTGGCGTGCCCGCCGAGCGCGATGCCGTAGCCATTGAGCAGGCAGGTGCGGGCCTTCTCGACCACGGGCGGTGGAACCTGCACCAGATCGAGGTCGGCGACGAAACGGCCGAGGCCTTGTGCAAGCGTCATGACTATCTCCTCAATCTGCTGGCCCGGCGCGGACCCGGCCGCCGCTCAGTCGAGCTTGATCCCGGCGCCGACGATCACCGCGCCCCAGCGCACGGTTTCGGCCTTCGAGAAAGCCGCCAGTTGCTCGGGCGTGCTGCCGCCGACGATCGCACCCTGCGCGACCAGCTTGTCGCGCGTGGCCGGGTCGTTGACGAACTTCTGGACCTCGGCATTCAGCCGCGCAATGATCGGCGTCGGTGTGCCTGCCGGTGCCAGCAACTGATACCAGGTCGAGGACACAAACCCCGGGAATGTCTCGCTGATCGCCGGAACGTCGGGCAGCCCGGGCATCCGCGTGAGCGACGCCACCGCCAGCAGCTTGAGCCGCCCGGTGTCGATGAACTGGCGGGGCTGCTGAAGCCCGTCGAACAGCAAGTTGATCTGGCCGCCGAGCAGGTCGTTCAGCGCCGGGCCATTGCCCTTGTAGTGCACGGCCAGCATCGAGATGCCCGCCGCTTGTTCGAGCAGCTTCATCGCCAGATGAGGCGAGGTGCCGTTGCCGGGCGTGCCGACGTTCACCTTGCCGGGGTTGGCCTTTGCGTAGGCGAGCAAGTCCTTGAAGCTGGCGGCCGGCAGCGCCGGGTGGGCCACCAGCACGTAGGGCAGTTCGGCCACCCGGCTGATGGGCGCGAAGTCGCGTTCGGCGCTGTACGGCAACTTGCTGAACAGGTGCGGGTTGATGCTCAGCGCGCCGGTGGTCAGCAGCAGCGTGTAGCCGTCGGCTGCCGATTTGGCGACCGTGTCGGTGCCCAGGGTCGTCGCCGCGCCGGCCTTGTTCTCGACCACGACCGGCTGGCCCAGGCTCTGCGTCAGCCACTGCGCGAGCGAGCGCCCCAGCACGTCGGAGAAGCCGCCCGGCGCGTAGGGAACGATCAGCTTCACCGGCTTGTCGGGATAGGACTGTGCCGATGCCGCGGCGACACCGACCGCGAGCGCCAGCAGGCCCGCCAGGCGCGCAAGCGCACGAAAACCCAATGTGCGCATGGTCATCCTTTCGAGGCGGTCATGCCGTCCCCTGGTAGAGCGCGCCGGACGGCTCGCCGACCACGGTGGTGCGATGCATGTGGCGATACGTGCCCGGCATGCGGTCGCGCAGCGCCTTGTGCATCGCGCAGCGGTTGTCCCACAGGATCATGTCGTGCAGCTGCCAGTGGTGCCGGTAGGTGAACTCGGGCCGCACCGAAGCCTCGAACAGCGTCTGCAGGATCGGCCGGCTCTCGGCCGGCGTCAGGCCGGCGATGTGGGTCGTGATGCCTTCACTCACGTACAGCACCTTGCGGCCGGTTTCGGGGTGCACCCGCACGACCGGCTGCACCACCGGCGGGTTGACCTTCTTGTGGGCGTCGGCCGTCGCGCTGTTGCGGCCCTTCTCGGTGTCGTGGATCGCCCAGGCGTAGTCGTGCACCGCCTGCAGCGGCTCGATCAGCGTCTTCAAGCCGTCGGACAGCGAGTCGTAGGCGCGGTACATGTTGGTGAACATCGTGTCGCCGCCGATCTCCGGGATCTCCAGGCAGTGCAGCAGCGAGCCCATCGCCGGGCGCGTGGTGTACGAGAGATCGGAGTGCCAGTTGACGCCGGTCTCGCGCGTGTCCGAGGGGCTGCCGTCGGCGTTGGGCCGCGTCGTGACGATGAAGATCTCGGCATGCTGCGGATGCCGGTACTTGTACAGCGCAGCGTGGTCGTCGAGCTGCCCGAAGCGCGCACTGAAGGCGATGTGCTGCTCGGGCGTGATGTTCTGGCCGCGGATCAGCAGGATGCAGTTCTCGATCCATGCCTGGCGAATCTGTGCGATGTCGGCGTCGCTCAGCGCGCGCCTCAGGTCCGCACCGACGATCTCGGCGCCGATGCCGTACGAGAGTTTCTTGACCGTGATGCCCATGGGGATGGCTCCTTGTTGCTTCGGTGAGGCCCTATTCGGCCTTGGCGCCCGAATCGCGCACCACCTTGGCCCATTTCACCGCCTCAGAACGCATGAAGGTGCCGAGCTGCTCGGCAGAGCTGGTCATCGGCTCCATGCCCATCGTGCCGAAGGTCTGCTTCAGTTCGGGCTGCGCGGTGACCTTCGCCGTCTCGGCGCTGAGGCGCGCGATCACGTCGGCCGGGGTGCCAGCGGGCGCCAGCAGGGCATACCAGACGCCGAGGTCGAAGCCGGGATAGCCCGACTCGGCCACCGTCGGCACCTTCGGCTCGAACGACGAGCGCGCCGCCGAACTGACGGCGAGGAAGCGCAGCTTGCCCGCTTGCACGTGCGGGCCGGTCGTCGCCCAGGCGTCGAACATCACCTGCAGGCTGCCGCCGAGCATGTCGTTGACGGCCGCAGCCGTGCCCTTGTACGGCACGTGCGTGATGCTCATGCCGGTGTGCGCCTTGAGCATCTCCATCGCCAGGTGGGTCGTGCCGCCGATGCCCGACGAACCGTAGTTGAACCTGTCCGGCTTGGCCCGCACGTCGGCAACCAGTTCGGCCACCGATTTCACCGGGCTCGTTGCCGGCACCGTCAGGAATAGCGGCAGCTGGCCCACCAGCCCGATCGGCGCGAAATCCTTCATCGGGTCGAAATTCAGTTTCGCGTACAGCGCCGGATTGATGACAAGCTGGCCGGTGGCGCCGAAGAACAGCGTGTAGCCGTCAGGCGGCGCCTTGGCCGCCATCTCGGCGGCGATGTTGCCGCCGGCGCCGCCGCGGTTGTCGGCGATCACCTGCACCCCCAGCCCGGCGCCGAGTTTCTGCGCGATCGCGCGCGCCATCAGGTCGCTGGCGCCGCCCACAGCGTACGGCACGATCAGTCGGATCGGCTTGTTGGGATAGGCTTGTGCGGCCGCATCCGTCGCCACCGCGGCCAGCGCCAGCAGCGCCGTGATCACTGTATTCAACGGGGTCATGGTCTGTTCCTTGTGGGGTTCGTGCGGAGCGGGTTCAGTCGCGGTAGCCAGGGTCGTCGCGGTCCAGCTTGCGCAGCAGCGCCGCCCACTCCTTCTGCCCCAGCGGCACGAAGCCGCCCTTGCCGAAAATCTCCGTGCCCTGCGCGGCGCTCTTGGCGATGACCGCCGGCGCGATCGGGTACAGCTTGCCGCTGCCCCCGAGTGCCGCCACCTGCATGCGGCAGGCACGTTCGAGCTGGTACATCAGCATGAAGGTCTCGCCCATCGTCGCGCCGCAGCTGATGGTGCCGTGGTTGCGCAGCAGCATCAGCTTCTTGTCGGCGAGGTCGCGCACCAGGCTGTGCTTCTCGTCGTCGTCGAGCGCGATGCCCTCGAACTCGTGGTAGCACAGCTTGTCCCAGACCACCAGCGCGTGCTGCGACGCCGCCAGCAGGCCGTGCTCCTGCATCGACACCGCCGTGCCGTCGCGGGTGTGGAGGTGCATCACGCAGTTCAGGTCGGGGCGCGCGTCGAGGATGGCCGCGTGGATGACCAGCACCGCCGGGTTCAGCGGATAGTCGGACGCGCTCAGGATCGTGCCCTGGGCGTCGGTCTTGATCAGCGACGAGGCGGTGATCTCGTCGAACAGCATGCCGTAGGGATTGATCAGGTAGTGCCCGGGCTCGCCCGGCACGCGGTGCGAGATGTGGGCCGAGATGATGTCGGACCAGCCCATGCGGTCGGCCAGGCGGTAGCAGGCGGCGAGATCGCGGCGGGCGTGGCGCTCGGCTTCGGAGATTGGGGCCGCCTGCGATCGGGCAGCGCGCAGGGTGTCGATGGGCATGCGGTGTCTCCTACAGTCCCAGGTCCTTGGCGATCGAATTGCGCATCACTTCGCTGGCGCCGCCACCGATGCGCATGAGGCGCGAGTCGCGGTAGTGGCGCTCCATCGGAAAGTCAGGCGTCAGCGAATAGCCGCCGAGGATCTGCATGCCCTCGTCGGCGACCCGGAAGTACGCCTCGGTGGTGTGCACCTTCGCGATCGATGCCTCCTTGCGGCACTCGACGCCGGCGTCGAGCCGGCGCGCCAGGTCGTAGGTCAGCAGGCGCGAGGTGTGGACCGCGATCTGCATGTCGGCCAGCTTGTGCTGGATGACCTGGAACTTGGCGATCGGCTGGCCGAACTGGACCCGGTCCTTCGCATACTGCAGCGCGCAGTCGAGCGCGGCCTGCGCCGCGCCGGTGACCTGCGCCGCGAGCGAGAAGCGCTCCTTATTGAGGTTGGTCATCAGCTGCTTCCAGCCGCCGTTGAGCTCGCCCAGCAGGTCGTCCTGGTGCACGCGCACGTTCTCGTAGGTCACGCGGTTGGTGCCGACGGCGCGGAACGACAGGGTCTCCAGGCGCTCGATCGTCACGCCCGGGCTCTTCGGGTCGACGAAGAACAGGCTGATGCCCTTGTGCTGCGGCGCGTCGGGGTCGGTGCGCGTGACCAGCACCGTGCGGTCGGCCAGATCGACCTGCGAGTTGAAGACCTTGGCGCCGTTGATGACGAAGTGGTCGCCGTCGCGCACCGCTCGCGTGCGCACGGCTGCGGCGTCGGAACCCGCGTTCGGCTCGGTCAGGCTCATCGACGACTTGAACTTGCCGGCCGCGATCAGCGGCAGGTACTTCTTGCGCTGCGCCTCGCTGCCGTAGGTCAGCAACGAATGCGCACCGTGCACGGTGGCGCGGTAGAACAGCACCGCCAGTTCCAGCAGGCCGTACGAGAGCTCTTCCTGGATGATGCCGAGTTCGACGAAGCCCAGGCCCGAGCCGCCGTACTCCTCGGGGATCGCCACGCCCAGCCAGCCCAGTGCGGCCATCTTGTCGAACACCGCCAGCGGCGCGATCTTCTCGCGGTCGCACTTGCGCGCGTAGGAATCGGGCATTTCCTTGCGCACGAACTGGCGCACGGCGTCGCGCAGCATCAGCTGCTCGTCGGTGAATCCGAAGTCACGGTCAGCACGCACGGCGCTCGTCCTTCTTCTCAACGTTGGGAAAAGCGCCGGCCCACCAGCTCGCCGGTGATGTTGACCTTCTGCAGGTCGATGTGGCCGCCGCCGATGCCCCAGACCCAGGCATCGCGCATCTTCTGCTCCATCGGGTAGTCCTTCGAGTAGCCGACGGCCCCCATCACCTGCGCGCCGTTGGCGACGACGCGGCGCACCGCCTCGTTGGCGAAACACTTGGCGACACTGGTGTCCAGCAGCGACGGCAAGCCGTCCTCAGCGCCTTGCGCGGCGCGATGGATCAACAAGCGCGCCGCTTCGATGTCGATCTTCATCTCTGCCAGGCGCAATTGCACGGCCTGGAAGTCGACCAGCGGCTTGCCGAACTGCTGGCGTTCCTGGGTGTAGGCCAGCGCCACGTCGAGCGCGCTGGCCGCGATGCCCAGCGCGCAGGTCGAATTGCCCAGGCGCTCCATGTTGAACGAGCGCATCAGGTCCTTCACGCCGCCGGCGGGCACGATGATGTTCTCGACCGGTACCTCGACGTCGTCGAGGTAGATCTCGGCGTTGTGGAAGCCGCGCGCGCCCATGAAGTTCTCGGGCTTGCCGAAGGACATGCCCGGCGCGTCCTTCTCGAGGTAGACCGCGCCGACACCGGCCGCGCCCGGCTTGTCGGCAAGCCGGCAGTACAGCACGTAACCCTGCGCATGGCCGGCGCCGCTGCACCAGCGTTTGACGCCATTGATGACGATGCGGTCACCCTTGATCACGGCGCGCGTCTTCAGCTCGGTCATCGCGGTGCCGACATCGGGCTCCGACATCGACACCGAGACCATCATCTCGCCCGAACACACCTTCGGCAACACGCGCTGCTTCAGCCATTCGGGGGCGAAGTACAGCAGCGTCTGTGCCGGGCCGCAGTTGGCCTCGAAGACCGGGAAGGCGACCGCGGCCGAGACCTTGGCCAGTTCCTCGAGCACGATCAGCGCATCGACCTTGCCCGCCCCCAGGCCGCCGTAGGCCTGCGGGATGTTGATGCCGAGGAAACCGAGTTCGCCCATGCGCCGGCGCACGTCGTCCGGAACCGGGTCGCTGGTGCGCTCGCAGTCCTTGGCGACGGCCACCAGTTCCTGCTGCGCGAAGCGCCGCGCGGCGTGCTGGAACTCGCGCTGCTGGTCACTGAGCTTGAAGTCCATATCGGCCGTTCAGCTCACGAGGTAGCCGCCGTCCACCGGCATGACCACGCCGGTGATGACCGGAGCCTCGTCGGAACACAGGAACAGCGCCGCGCGGGCGATCTCCTCGGGCTGGATCATGCGGCCCATCGGCACCCGGTTCAGGAACGCCTTCTCCAGGTCGGCGGGCGAGATGACGTCGGGATTGCGGCCGACGAAGGACGGCCACAGCGGCGTCTGCACCGGCCCCGGGCACAGCGCGTTGGCGCGGATGTTGTGGCCTCTGCGACCAGGTTGAGCTTGGTCTCGCGCAACGGCCGCCCGTTGTCCCGTGTCTCCAACTCGGCCATGCGCTCGGCATTTGCTTCCAGCAGCCCGGTCAGCTTGCGCATCAGTGCCGCGCGCTCGGCCGGCGGCATGCGGCCCCAGGGCCCTCGCATCGCCTCGCGGGCGGCGTCGACGGCGCGATCGATGTCACGCTTGCCCCCGAATGCGGTCAGGGCCCATGCCGAGCCGGTCGCCGGATTGATCGACGGCACCTGTTCGCCATCAATCGGTGCGACCCACTCGCCGCCGATGAAGAGCTTGTCCTGCGTGTACGCGTACGGTTGCATCTGCGTCCTTGTCGAAGTGAAGTGATCGATCAGGGAATGCGTGGATCCCAGCGCACTCTAGGTGGCCTAGGCTGGCGCACCAGAGGGCAAGCGTCCATTGACACTCTGCCGAACGCTTGTTAGAACCACAGCCTGAAAACAAGTCGTTAGTCGGTGCTTGGCGGGAGGTGGCCACACTTCCCGTGGGTCATTTCGACAAATCGCAGACAGCTTTCTAGAAGAACGGCCCCAACTCGCGGGCCTCGGAGACATTCAGTGCCGACCAAGTGCCAAAGCTCGCCTAACATTAGGCAGGTTGCAAATCTTCAGGGGACAGCGACGTGAAGTCTGCCAACGAGGCCGTACCGGTCCTTGAATGCCAGGGCATTGAGCGCCGCTTCGGTGGCTTGGTGGCCGTGACCGGCGTGGACTTGCGCATCGACCGCGGCGAGATCTTCGGCTTGGTCGGCCCCAACGGCAGCGGCAAGACAACGCTGGTCAATGCCGTCACCGGGTTCTACCCGCCACAGAAGGGCCGCATCCTGCTGAACGGCACCGAGATCACCGGCATGAAGCCGCACAAGGTGGCGCGCCAGCATGTCGCGCGCACCTTCCAGAACCTGGCGCTGTTCAACGGCATGTCGGCGCTCGAGAACATCCTGCTCGGCCGCCACGTGCACCTGAACCCCGGTGTCGTCAAGACGGCGCTGTACTGGTGGCTGAGCCAGCCCGAGGAGATCTCGCACCGCCGGCTGTGCGAGGAGACGATCGAGTTCCTGCAACTGCAGGGCGTGCGCGACGAGCCCGTGGAAACACTGCCCATCGGCCTAAAGAAGCGGGTCGAACTGGCCCGCGCTCTGGTCGCCGAGCCGACCTTCCTGATCCTGGACGAGCCGATGGCAGGCATGAACCAGGAGGAGAAGGAGTACATGGCGCGCTTCATCCTCGACGCGCGCGACGAGCGCGGCATCACGGTGCTGCTGATCGAACACCACATGGATGTCGTGATCGGCATCTGCGACCGCATCATGGCCCTGAATTACGGCGAAGTCATCGGCACCGGTGTGCCGCGCGACGTGGTCGCCAACCCGCGCGTCATCGAAGCCTACCTCGGAAAGGCGCAGCAGCATGCAGCGTGACGATCTCGCCCACGCTGCGGCCCCGGCGCGACAGTGGGACCTGAACCCGCAGACCACCCTGACCCGGCTGCTGGCCGTCAACGCTGGCAGCCATGGGCGCCAGGTCGCCATGCGCGAGAAGGCGCTCGGCATCTGGCAGGAATTCACCTGGCAACAAGTGCTCGACGAGGTCCTGTCCATCGCGGCCGGTCTTGAGCAATTGGGTTTCGCTGCCGGAGACTCGATGCTGGTGCTCGGCGACAACCGCGTTCGTCTGTACCTCGGCATGCTGGCTGCCGGCACGCTCAAGGGCTACGCGATGCCGGTGTACCCCGACGCTACGCCCGACGAGGTACTCCATTTCGCCAGCGAAGCGCAGGCGCGCTTCGCGCTGGCCGAGGACCAGGAGCAGGTCGACAAGCTGTTGGAATTGCGCGAGAACGCGCCATCTCTGCGGCACATCGTCTACGACGACCCACGCGGCCTCAACCATTACAAGGTCGATGGCCTGGCCTCGTGGGAGCAGTTGCGCGACGCCGGCGCCGCCCGCCTGCGTAACGAACCGACTCTTCGCGACGATCTGATCAACCGGGCGGTACCCGAAGGCCCGGCGGTGTTCGTGCACTCGTCGGGCACCACGGGCAAGCCCAAGGGTGTGGTGCTGCAGCAGCGCAACGTGCTCGCTGGCGTGCGCAACGCCTACCAAGGCAAGGTCTTCGGCTGGGGCGAGCACATCCTGGCCTACCTGCCGATGGCCTGGATTGGTGACTTCGCCGTCACCATGGCCGCGGGCATCGCGCTGCGCTTCACCGTGAACATTCCGGAACGTTCGGAAACCGTGCTGCGCAACCTGCGCGAGATCGCGCCCACGCTCTACCTTGCCGCGCCGCGCAGCTGGGACAACATGCTGACTTCGATTCGGGTCCGCATGGAAGACTCCACGCCGCTGAAGAAGCGCATCTTCGACCACTTCATCGACGTCGGAGTCGCCGTCGAACGGCTGAAGCTCGATGGCAAGACCCCCACAGCGATGCAGCGCTTGCAATGCCGGCTGGGCGAGATCCTGGTGTTCGGGCCCCTGAAGGACCAGTTCGGGCTGAACCGCATGCGCGTGGCGCTGACCGGTGGTGAGGCGATGGGGGAGGACACCTTCCTCTTCTATCGAGCGCTGGGCATCAACCTGCGCCAGCTCTACGGGCAGACCGAGAGCAGTGCGTTCAACGCCGTGCAGGCCGCCGACGAAGTGCGCCTGCACACGGTGGGCCGGCCGCTGCCGGGCGTGGAGGCGAAAATCGCAGACGACGGCGAGATCCTGCTGCGATCGGAGAGCGTCTTCAGCGGCTACTTCCAGAACGAGGAAGCGACGCGCAAGACCCTCATCGACGGCTGGCTGCAAAGCGGCGACGCGGGCTACGTCGAACCCAATGGCCACCTGGTCGTGCTGGGCCGGGTGTCCGAAGTCGTGCACACCGCCAAGGGCGAGCGCTACATCCCGAACTACATCGAGAACCGGCTCAAGTTCAGCCCGTACATCAAGGACGTGGCCGTGCTCGGGACCGGGCGCGACTTCCTCTGCGCGATGGTGTGCATCGATGGTGACGCCGTCGGTCACTGGGCCGAGGTACGCGGCATTCCCTACATCTCGTACGCCGACCTGTCCCAGAAGGCCGAGGTGTGCGAGCTGGTCGCCATCGCGATCCGACGGCTGAACGAGGCTCTGCCTGAGGGGCTGCGCATTCGGCGCTTCGTCGACCTGCACAAGGAGTTCGACCCCGACGACGGCGAGATCACGCGCACGCGCAAGCTGCGTCGAAACGTCATCGAAGAGCGCTACGCGTCCGTCATCCAGGCGCTTTATGCCGGTGACGACTCGACCGTCATGAAGGCGCAGATCACCTACGACACCGGTGATACCGGCGTGATTGAACGCAACCTGGTGTTGAGGAATCTTTGACCATGGACTTGTCACTCTTCCTCGAACTGGCCATCAACGGCGCCCTGTCGGGCCTGATGTATTCGCTGGTCGCACTGGGCATCGTGCTCATCTACAAGTCGTCTTCGGTGCCCAACCTGGCGCAGGGGGCGCTGGCCATGCTCGGCGCCTTTGTGACGCTGGCCGTCTTCGAGGCCTTGAAGGCGCCGATGTGGGTGGCCTTGCCGGTCGCGATGGTGCTGATGTTCCTGATCGGCATGGGCATCGAACGCGTGGCGCTGCGCCGGCTTGCAGGCCGGCCGCTGGTGATGATCCTGATGATGACGCTGGCGCTCGACATTTTCGTGCGCGCAGCAGCACTCGTCGTCTGGGGCGGCACCAACCGCGTGCTGCCCTTACCGATCTCCTCAGACCCGCTCTTCCTGGGCGACGTGCTGATCAACCGCAGCTACGTGGCCGGCGGCGTCACGGCCCTGCTGCTGTTCGGCTTCTTCGTGTTGTTCTTCCGCACCCGCATGGGCATCGTGCTGCGGGCGATCTCCGACGACTACACGGCGTCATGGTCGGTTGGCATCTCGGTCGAACGCGGTGTCGCGCTGTCCTGGGCCATGTCTGCGGCCGTGGCCACCTTGGCCGGTGCCTTGTGGGGGTCGATCCAGGGCGTGGACCAGTCGCTGTCACAACTGCTGCTGATGGGTGTCGCCGTGGCCGTGCTGGGTGGCCTGGACAGCATCGGCGGCGCCATCGTCGCCGGCCTGCTGCTGGGCATGTTCCAGGGCGTGGCCTCGGGCTACCTCGACCGCCTGGTCGGCGGCGGCAGCCGCGAACTCGTGGTCGCCGCGACGCTGGTGCTGACCATCCTGATCCGCCCGCATGGCCTGTTCGGCCGCGAAGACATCCAGAGGATCTGATTCCATGTTCTACCGTCAGGCAGGCATCCACCACACCACCTACCGTGGTGACCGGCAGCTGTTCCCCATCCCCTTCGATCGCTGGCAACTCGCCGTCCTTCTGGCACTGGCCCTCGCGGCGCCGCTGCTGCTGAGTTCGCTGTACATGAAGAGCTACGTCTTGCCGTGGCTCATCTGGACGGCTGCGGCGCTGGGGCTCAACCTCATCCTCGGCTGGGCCGGGCAGTTCCACTTCGGCTACGCCGCCATCATGGGCATCGGCGCGTACACCGCTGTCCATGCCACGCGCAACGGCATTCCCTTCGAGATCGCCATCGTGCTCGCGGGCGCGGTCGCAACGCTCATCGGTTGTGCCTTTGCGATCACGGCGCTGCGTGTTCGCGGCCTGTACCTGGCGCTCAGCACGCTGGCCCTGCAGTTTGTGATGGACTGGGTGATCAACAAGGTGCCGGCCGTCAGCGGCGGCACGCAGGCCACGATCCAGGCACCGCCGCTGCGACTGTTGGGCATGGAGGTCACGTCCGACGCCGGGCTGTACTACGTCGTGCTGGTCTGGTGCGTGCTCGTCACCATCTTCATGCTCAACCTGCGCCGCACCGGTCTCGGCCGGGCGCTGGTGGCGGTGCGCGAAAAGGACTTTGCCGCCGCGGTCATCGGCGTCAACAGCTTCTATTACAAGCTGGTGGCGTTTGCGATGTCGTCCTTCATCGGCGGCATCAGCGGCGCCATTCTCATCTTTACTTTCTATCACGCCGTCACGCCGGAACAGTTCGCCGTGAACGTGTCGATCCAGGTGCTGGCCATGGTGATCGTGGGCGGCCTGGGCAGCGTGATCGGCTGCTACTTCGGCGTCGCGTTCATCTTGCTGCTGCCCGGCATCGTGGCCAACCTGATCTTCGCTGGCGCCCAGGCAATGGACTTGAAGATCGGCATCGAGTTGCTGGCCCACATCCCGAGCTTCCTCTACGGGATTCTGATCATCGGGTTTCTGCTGTTCGAACCTTTGGGTCTGGCAAAGATCTACACGAACCTGCGCAACTACCTCATTTTCTGGCCGTTCGGCTACGCCCGCAAGTAGCGGCTCTTAACCATCCAGCCCCACCACCCCACAGGAGCAGACGACCATGTACCTAAAACTCAAGCTGATGCTCGGAGCGGCCGCCGTGCTGCTCGGAGCCGTGCCCGCGCACGCCGAAACCCTTCGCTTCGCGCTGTGCTACGACCTGACCAAGGCCTACACCTTCATCACGCCGCAGGTCGTGCAGGCGGTGCGCGACTATGCCGCGGTGCTCAACCTGAAGGGGGGCATCGAAGGCAATCCAATAGAGATCATCGTCCAGGACCATGGCAACGAGCCGCAGCGCGGGATCGAGTGCTACGAAAAGGTGAAGGACCAGGCGCTGACCGTCGATTTGCTGTCCACGCCGGTGTCGCGAGCCGTGCTGCCACGCGCGATGAAGGACGGCAAGGTGATGGTCCAGGCACTCGTCGGCCGTGGCGATGCGGTGGATGGCGAGGTGTTCAAGTGGATCTTCCCGCTCGGCCCGACCTATTGGGGCCAGGCCGCCAACATTGTCAGCCACTTCAAGAAGCAGTCCGGCGGCAACCTGAAGGGCAAGAAGATCGCATTCCTGTACATCGACTACCCGTTCGGGCAAGAACCGATCCCGGTGATGCAGGAACTGCAGAAGCGTGAGGGCTTTGAGCTCCAGTTGTTCCCTTACCCGCTGCCGGGCAGCGACCAGTCGTCTGCCTGGTCGCAGATGCGCCGTTTCCAGCCCGACCTGATCGTGCACTGGGCGTTCTCGGCCATGCACGTGGTCGCGTCGAAGGAGGCCAAGCGCAACGGCATATCGCTGGACAAGATGGTCACCGTGAACTGGTTCAACGAAACAGACCTGAACAATATCGGTAACGATGTCGCCAAGGGCATCCGCCGGTCAACCACGGTAGCCAGCGGCGTCGACAACCCCATCATGAAAGACATCATTCGCGAGCTGTACGACAAGGGCAAGGGCAACGGCGATCGCAAGTTCCTCTCCGACATCTACTACTCCACGGGGCTGGCCATCTACGCGCCCATCTTCGAGGCCGCCCGACTGGCGGTGAAGAGCGACAAGACCCCGATGACTGCGGAGAAGATGCGCAAGGGTCTGGAGAGCGTGCGCGGCTTTGACGCCGGCGGCCTGTTGCCAGCGCTCACGGTCAGCGCCAAGGACCACGGCGGGGGCGGCAAGTCGCGGATCGAACTGTGGGATGGCTCGAAGTGGATCCCGCAGGGGGACTGGATCGCCGACTACAACGACCTGATCTGGAGCACGGTGAAGCAGCACTCGGCGGAATTCGCCAAATCCACCGGGCAGTGATCCATTTCGCCCCACACCGGCCTGCGGCCGGTGTGGGGCACAAACCGAACAGGAGAATTCATATGCGATCCACTCTGAAGAGAGTGCTGGTGGCAGCCACCTTGCTGGTCTCGGCCCAGGTTACGCTGGCCGCGGATCCGGTCAAGTTCGGTTTGTGCTACGACCTGACGAAGATCTATGTTGCTGCCGTCCCGCAATTGGCACAGGCCGTCAAGGACTACGCCGACCTGCTCAACGCGCGCGGTGGCCTCGAAGGACACCCGATCGAAGTCACGGTCCAGGATCATGGTAACGAACCCCAACGTGGAATCGACTGCTACGAGCGTCTGAAGCGTGAAGGCACGATGGTCTTCGACTTCTTCTCGACGCCGGTCTCCCGCGCCGTGCTGCCGCGCATCATGCAGGACGGGAACATCCTGGTGCAGCCCCTGGTGGGCCGGGGTGACGCCGTCGACGGCGAAGTCTTCAAGCAGGTGTTTCCGTTGGCTCCGACCTATTGGGGCCAAGCGGCAAACATCATCAGCTACTTCAAGAAGCAAGGCGGGGGAAGCCTCAAAGGCAAGAAGGTGGCTTTCCTGTACCTCGACACGCCCTTTGGCCGCGAGCCAACGCCGGTGTTCGAGGCTCTGAAACGGCTCGAGAGCTTCGAGTACCAGGCATTTCCATTCCCCGTGCCGGGCAATGACCAGAGCGCGGCGTTCACGCAGATTCGGCGCTTCCAGCCCGACTGGCTGATCCTGTGGTCCTTCTCACCGCTGAATCCGATCACCTTCCGCGAGATGCAGCGCAACGGCATTCCGATCGACAGGATGGTGACCGTGAACTGGATCAACGAGGTCGACATCAACAACTTTGGTGCCGCCGCTGCAAAGGGACTCAAACGCTCGACTGTTGTCGTCGGCGGAGCTGAGCATCCTTTGGTGAAGGACATCCTGCGCGAGGTATACGACAAGGGCAAAGGCAATGGCGACCGGAAACTCGTCGCCGATTCCTACTACAACACGGGTCTGGCCGTGTACTCGTCTGTCTTCGAAGGCGTGCGAATCGCCATCAAGACGCAGGGTTGGCCCCTGACACCGGAGAAGATCCGACAGGGCATGTATGGCATCAAGAACTTCGATGCCAAGGGCTTCATGGCGCCGATCACCGTCACGCCCAAGGACCACGGCGGTGGCGGCAAAACCCGCATCGACATGTGGGACGGCAGCAAGTGGGTCGCCCAGACCGACTGGTTCGCCGACTACACGGGCCTGGTCAACACGCTCGTCAAGGCCAATTCTGCAGACTTTGCCAAGGCCAACAAGTAGGGCGCCTCTGCGCCGCGAGGAGACAAGACATGTACAAATGGTGGAAAGCGGCGCTTGCCGCCATGACGCTCTCGACCGCGGGGCAAGCCGCCTGGGCGGCCGAACCTATCAAGTTCGGGCAGTGTTACGACCTGACCAAGGTCTACGGCTTCATCTCGCCACAGATCGCGCAGGCATCACGCGACCTGGCCGCCCTGATCAACGCGAAAGGCGGCATCAGCGGCCGGCCGATCGAATTGCTGCTCAACGATCACGGCAACGAGCCGCAGCGCGGCGTGGAATGCTACGAGCGCCTGAAGCGAGACGGCGTGGTCGTGTTCGACTTCTTCTCGACCCCTGTCGCGCGCGCGCTGTTGCCCCGGGTGATGCAGGACGGCAATATCCAGCTCCAGGCCTTGCATGGCCGTGCCGACGCGGTCGACGGTGAGGTCTTCAAGACGATCTTCCCGCTTGGCCCGACCTATTGGGGTCAAGCCGCGAACATGATCAGCTACATCAAGCGGCAAGCCGGCGCGAACATCAAGACCACGAAGGTCGCATTCCTCTACGCCGACTACCCGTTTGGACAGGAGCCGATCCCGATCCTGCAGGAGTTGCAGAAGCGCGAGGGCTTCGAGCTGCAGATGTTCCCCTACCCGTTGCCAGGCAATGACGTGAGCTCTGCCATGAGCCAGATCCGGCGCTATCAGCCGGACTGGATCGTCCACTGGGGTGTGGGGCCGATGAATGTCGTCGCCCTGAAAGAGATGAAACGCAGCGGCATCCCGAACGAGAAGTTCATCACCGTCAACTGGCTAAACGAAACCGACATCGCCAACCTCGGTGCCGAAGCGGCCAAGGGCGCGAAACGATCCTCCGTCGTGGTCGGCGGCGGCACCGACACCGCGCTGCTGAGGGAAATCACCAAGGAACTGTACGACAAGGGCAAGGGTGGCGGCGACCGCAAGTTCTTGTCCGACACCTACTACAACGTGTCTCTGGCCATCTGGTCGACCGTCTTCCAGGGCGTAGAGCTCGCGCTGAAGAATGACCCCGGCCCGTTGACTGCGGACAAGGTTCGCAAGGGCATGGAAAGCCTGCGCAGCTACGACGCCAACGGCCTGATGCCCCCGCTGACGATCACCGCGAAGGACCACGGCGGCGGCGGCAAGACCCGCATCGACATGTGGGACGGCACAAAGTGGGTGCCGCAGACCGACTGGTTCGCCGACTACACCGACCTGGTCTGGGCCACGGTCAAGCAGCACTCCGCGACCTTCGCCAAACCGAGCACCAAGTAAGAACGTGAACGCCCTCATCCTGAACAACATCGAGGTCATCTACGACCACGTCTTCCTTGCCATCAAGGGCGTTTCCATCGAGGTGCCGCAGGGCGGCATGGTCGCCCTGTTGGGCGCCAACGGCGCCGGCAAGAGCACCACGCTGAAGGCGGTGAGCGGGCTGCTCAAGTCGGAGCGTGGGCAAATCACGCGAGGCGACGTGAAGTTCTTGGGCCAGGACATCTCCAAACTGCCGCCGCAGGACCGGGTCAAGATGGGCATCGCCCAGGTGCTCGAAGGCCGTCGTGTCTTCGAGCACCTGACGCCCGACGAGAATCTCATCGCGGCTTCTGCCGTGCATGGCGGCAAGGCTGACATGGAACGCAACCGCGACCGGGTGTACTCGTACTTCCCTCGCCTGCACCAGCGCCGCACCGCCAAGTCGGGCTACCTGTCCGGGGGCGAGCAACAGATGCTCGCCATCGCCAGGGCCCTAATGACGCAGCCCAAGCTGCTCATGCTCGACGAGCCCAGCCTGGGCCTGGCGCCGGTGATCGTGGCAGAGATCTTCGAGATCATCCGGCGCATCAACCGCGATGAAGGCATGTCGATCCTGCTGGTCGAGCAGAACGCCATCGCCGCGCTGGACGTCGTGTCGCACGGCTACCTGATCGAGAACGGTCGCGTCGTCATGCACGAGAAGGCCGAGGTCATGAAGAACAACCCGGACATTCGCGAGGCCTACCTCGGTGGCGCCGAGGGGCGCGATTTCAAGGAGATCAAGCACTACCGGCGCCGCAAGCGCTGGCTGGCCTGATCCTGCCGGCGGCAGTTGCCGTGTCCGAACGCACGATCGAGAAGCTGCTCGAGCGGCTGCGGCGGCTGCCGCCGCAGACCTCGCTCACCCTGACCCAGTTGCGCGCGCAGTATGAGCGCGCCCAGGTCGCCTTCCCTTTGAGTGGCGAGGTCTCGCTGCAAGCGTTGGACACCGGCCCCGTGCGCGGTGAATGGCTGCTGCCGGCAGGCGCCGGCGATGCCGTCGTGCTGTACCTGCATGGCGGCGGTTACGTGATCGGCTCGCCGCGCTCGCACCGCCACCTGGCGGCAGACATCGCCGTGGCCGCCGGCACCCGGGCGTTCACGCTCGACTACCGGCTGGCACCCGATCACCCCTTCCCTGCCGCGCTGGACGACGCCGTCGCCGCCTACCGCTGGCTGGTCGAGTCGCAGGGCGCGCAGCCGGGCCGCATCGTGCTGGCCGGCGACTCGGCCGGCGGCGGGCTGGTGCTGACCACGCTGGTAGCGCTGCGCGACGCCGGCCTGCCGCTGCCAGCCGCCGGCGTGTGCATCTCGCCCTGGACCGACCTCAGCTGCAGCTTGCCCTCATGCGACCCACAGTTGCCCAGCTACGACCCGCTGATCGACCACGCGGTGCTGCGTGCGATGGCCCATGCATACATGGGCCGGCGCAGCCTGCGCAACCCGCGTGTGTCGCCGCTGTTTGCCGACCTGCGCGGCCTGCCGCCGCTGCTGGTGCAGGTGGCCGGCGGCGAGGCCCTGGTCGACGACGCGCGGCAACTGGCCATCGCTGCCAGCGAGGCCGGCGTGCACACCACGCTGGAAGTCTGGCCGCGCATGGTTCACGTCTGGCACTGGTATGCGCGCATGCTCGACGAAGGCCAGCAGGCCATCGAACGCATCGCGGAGTTCATGCAAGGCGCACTGCGGCAGCGTGCGGCGGTTGATCGGGCCTGATCGCGGGTCTGCGCCGCCGGCTCAGGCCGGCGTGAACACCGGCATGGGCGGCCCGCCCTCGCTGGCATTGAACTTCAACGTCACCGCCTGCCCGATGCGCACTGCGTCGGCATCGGCGTCGACGATGTTGCTCATCATCGTCGGGCCTTCGGCGAGTGTCACGTAGGCGATGATGTAGGGCACCTCGGCGCGCCGCATGACGCTGAAGCTGTAGATGGTGCCCTTGCCGCTGGCCTGCCGCCACTGCAGGCGTTCGCTGCCGCAGAACGGGCAGGCGGCGCGCGGGTAGTGGTGGTGCTCGCCGCAGTCGTCGCACTGCTTGACCAGCAGGCGGCCTTCGCCGGCGGCGTCCCAGAAGGCCTTCGTCTCCGGGTAGACGGTGGGGGCGACGAGCTTGCGTTCCTTGATCAGCATGTTCACTCCCGTTCCATGATCAATGTGCCGCTGCCGTGGCGCGTGCCCAGCGAGCCGCCGGTGCCGTGCGCCAGCGCCAGCCTGCAGTTCGGAACCTGCACCTTCGGGTGCGCCTCGGCGCGCAGCTGGCGCACCGCTTCGATCACCTTGGTCATGCCGCCGCGGTTGCCGGGGTGGTTGTTGCACAGGCCGCCGCCGTCGGTGTTGAAGGGCAGCTTGCCGGTGCCGGAGATCAGGTTGCCGTCGGACACGAAGCGGCCGCCCTCGCCCTTCTTGCAGAAGCCCAGGTCTTCCAGCGTCAGCAGCACGGTGATCGTGAAGCTGTCGTAGATCGACGCGTACTGGATGTCGGCAGGCTTCACGCCGGCTTCGGCGAAGGCTGCCGGTCCGGTCCAGGCCGCGCCGGTGGTCAGCAGGTCGACCTTGCCGCCGATCTGCGCGCGCATGAACTCGCCGGTGCCGATGACCTTGACCAGCGGACGCTTGAGCTGGCGCGCGATCTCCGGCCGCACCACGACGAGCGCGCCGCCACCGTCGCTGATGACGCAGCAGTCCAACCGGTGCAGCGGGTCCGAAATCATCGGCGAGCCGACCACGTCCTGCACCGTCACCACGTCGCGCACCATCGCGTGCGGGTTGTGCTGGGCGTGGTGCGACGCGGCCACGCGGATCCAGGCCAGCTGCTCGCTGGTGGTGCCGTGCTCGTGCATGTGGCGCATGGCGGCCATGGCATACATGTTGACGGTGGTCGGCGCGTAGGGCAGCTCGAACGGCACGTCGGGCGCGGCGCCGTAGTTGCGCGGCGCGGTGCCGGTGGCCATGCCCTCGGCCTTGGGCCGCCCGGCCAGCGTGATCAGCGCCACGTTGCAGCGGCCGGCGGCGATGGCCGCTGCGGCATGCGCGACGTGCACCACGTACGACGAGCCACCGGTCTCGGTGGTGTCGACGTGCCTGAGTGTCATGCCCATGTAGTCGACCATGCTCAACGCACCCAGGCCCGGCGCGTCGCCGGCGCAGAAGTAGCCGTCGACGTCACGAATCGTCAGCCCGGCGTCGGCGAGCGCGCCGCGCGCGACCTCGGCATGCAGTTGCGCCACCGACTTGTCGTCGGCGCGCCGGATCGGGTGCTCGTAGGCTCCCGCGATGTAGGCCTTGCCCTTCAGGCTCATTGGTTTCCCTTTGCCGGCTTGACGGTGGCTGTGCCCTTGATTACGTCCTGCCCCTTGCCGTTGCGCACCCACACGTCGTAAACCGGCGGCCGGATTCCCTCGCGCAGCTCGCCGCCGCCGGTAACGTCGTCGTCGATGCGCACCGGCTGCACGAAGCGGATCTCCAGGTGCACGCGGTTCAGCGCGTCGGCGCCCAGCGTGTTCCTCAGCGCTTGCCAGATCAGCGCCACCGACATCGTGCCGTGCGCGATGATCCCGCCCATCGGGCTCTTGGCGGCAAACGCCTTGTCGACGTGAATCGGGTTGTAGTCGTTCGTCACCGCCGCGTAGGCCATGATGGTGTCGAAGTCGACGTGCCTGGTCGATGCCTTCAGCTGCTTGTCCATGGCGACCCTTTATTGCGCGACCAGCGTGGTCATGATGCCGCTGAACAGCAACTCGCCCGAGCCCACAGCCCGCGTCTCGCTGCGCACGCGCACCCACTTGCGGTCCTTCTTGACTTCCTTGTCCAGGCACCACACTTCGGTGCGCAAGGTCTCGCCGATGCGCGGCATGCGCAAGATGTCGAAAGTCTGCCCGCCATGTACGCCGCCGGGCGGACGCGGCGCGTTCAGCGTCAGCACGGCGTCGATGACGATCATCGCCAGCATGCCGCCGGGCATGACGCCGGGGTCGTCGTCGTTCGGGTACACGCTGCGCCACTTGGCGATGGTCGCCTCGTCGACGCTGAAGTCGCGCGTGCCGTAGTTCTTGCCCGGCTCGTAATGGTCGTAGTTGAAGATGGCGGGCTCACTCATGATGTTTCGGGCTCCACTTGCGGAACCTTCTGTTCGGTGCCGGGGCGGGTCTCGTAGCACACGCGCACGCGCATGCCGATCTTCACCGTCGCCGGGTCGCAGTTCAGCACGTTGCACATGAAGCGGAAGCCCTCGTCCAGGTCCACCAGCGCCAGCACGTAGGGCGTGTCGGCCATGAACGCCGCGATCGGCGCGCGATGGATCACCGAGAAGCTGGCCACGCGCCCGAGACCTTCGGCCACCTGCCATTGCAGCTCGGTGCTCTGGCAGTGCACGCAGGCGTAACGCGAATAGAACTGCGCCTTGCCGCAGGTGCGGCAGCGCTGGAAGCGGAACTCGCCCTGGTTCGCACCCTCCCAATAAGGCCGGCTGATGCTGTCCGGCACCGGCATTGGTTTGGCTTGCACTTCGGCCATGGTCAGGCCCTCCCCATGATGATCGAGCAATGGCCGGAGAAGATGCCGCCCAGCGTGTGGGCCAGCGCCACTTCCGCGTCCTTGACCTGGCGCGGGCCGCACTCGCCGCGCAACTGGCGCACCGCCTCGACGACGTGGAACATGCCGCCGGCCGCGCCCGACGAGCCGTACGACAGCAGGCCGCCGTTGGTGTTGACGGGAAAGCGCCCGCCGATCGCAAACTCGCCGGCCAGCGCCGCCGGGCCGGCCTCACCGCGGCCGTAGAAGCCCATCGACTCCAGCGTGATGAGCAAGGTGCTGGTGAAACAGTCGTAGATGTGCGCGCAGTCGACGTCCTTGTGCTTCAGGCCGGCCTGGGCCAGCGCGTCGGCGGCCGACTCCTTGCAGCCGAAATCGACTAGCGAGGGCGCCGCGAAGATGTGCTCGTGCGTGTGGCCTTCGCCGATGCCCAGCAGTTCGACGGCGCGCTTGGGTCGGTCTCGCCCGGTCTCTGCCGCGCTGACCACCACCGCGGCACCGCCGTCGGACACCAGGCAGCAGTCGAGCATGCGCAGCGGCGAGGCAATCACCTTTGACTTGCGCACATCGTCCATCGTGATCGGCTTCTTCATGTGCGACTGCGGGTGCAGCGCGGCGTTGGTGCGCTGGTTCACCGCCACCGCTGCGAGGTGCTCGCCGTTGAGCCAGCCTTCGTGGAAGTAGACCTGGGCGGCCATCGCGAACGCGGCGGGCACGCTCATGCCGTAGGGCTGCTCGTACTGCGGGTGGCCGACGTCGGCCAGCGCAGCCTGAACCCTGTCGCCCAGGCCGGTCAGGCGGTTGTCACCGGTGACGCACAGCACATGGCGGCAGCGCCCCGAACGCACCAGCGACTCGGCATGACGCACCAGCAGACCACCGGTCATGCCGCCCATGGCGATCGAGGCGTTGACTTTGGGGCGCAGGCCGATGTATTCGCCCAGCACCCCGCCCAGCATCAGCTGCGGCGACGCGAACGAGTACGCCGTCAGCAGCCCGTCGATGTCCGACACCTTCAGCCCTGCGTCGGCCAGCGCGCCCAGCGCGGCTTCGACATGCAATGACATACAGGTGCTGTCGGGCAGCGCGCCGACCCGCGTGTCGTGCACGCCGCTGATGATGGCTTTGGTTCCCATGCTTGTTCCCGTACTTCCGGTGTTAGGCCAGACTGATGCGCACATCGCGCTGCAGCCGCCGGATCTCGTGGACGGCACCGTCGACCAGGTCGGTCATGATGTCGCGCGCCGGGCGCCGCGACTTGAGCAGGCCGCCCACCTGACCGGCGATGTTGTAGAAAAGGTCGTGACGGCCGGCAGCAAGCGCCGCGGACAGGAAGTCTTCCATGAGGATGCGCTGGTACGGCGTTTCCAAGGTCGGCAGTCCGGACTCTGCCCAGGCCTGAGAGATCTCACCGTGGAAGGCACGCACCGTCTTGCCGGTCCAGACCTTGCTAATGCGGAAGGCCTCGGAGTCCGCCGCCACGATCTGGTCCTTGCAGCTGTCGAACAGCTCGCATTCGTCGGCCACCAGGAAGGCGGTGCCCAGCCAGGCGGCCTGCGCGCCCAGCACCAGTGCGGCGACTATCCCGCGGCCATCGGCGATGCCGCCGGCAGCGATCACCGGCGTCGGGTTCACGGCATCGACGACCTGCGGGATCAAGGGCAGCGAAGCCACGGTTCCGGTATGGCCGCCGGCCTCGGTGCCCTGCGCGACGATCGCGTCGACGCCCGACTTGCGCTGGCGCACCGCGTTGCGCACCGAGCCCGACAGGCCGATCAGCTTCATGCCCTGGGCCCGCGCGCGCGGCAGCAGGAAATCGGGGTCGCCCAATCCCGCGGCGAAGATCGGCACGCCTTCCTCGAACACCACGGCGAGCACCGACTTGGCGTACTCGATGTTGACCACCGTTTCGTCGGCCGGTTGCACCGCAGGCAGCTGGTAGCGCTGGATCAGCGTCTGCACGAAGGCGGCATGCTCGGGGTAGCGGCGCTTGATCTCGTCGCGCACGCCCGAACGGGTGTCGGGTGCGTCGGCGATGCGCGCCGGCAGCAGCAGGTCGACGCCGAAGGGACGGTCAGTGAGCGAACGCACCTCGCGGATGCGACGCCGTGTTTCCTCCGGCGACAGCCCCGAGCAGCCCAGCACGCCACAGCCCCCCGCCTGCGACACCGCCGCCACCAGCTTCGGCGGTGTGGCCCGCCCGCCGACGCCCATGCCGGCGAGAAAGATCGGGTACTCGATGCCGAGCGACTCGCAGAAAGCGTTTTGCAGAACCGGACGGACCATCACTTGAATTCGGGCTTGCGCTTGGCGCGAAAGGCGGCCACGCCCTCCTTCACGTCGTCGGTCTGGAACAGGAAGGGGAACGCATCGACCGCGTAGCGCATGTCGTCGCCGCCCAGTCCGCGGTTGTAGAAGGACTTCGCCATCTGCACCGCCATATGCGGTTTGCCAGCGAGCTTCTCGGCAAGGGCCATCGCCTCGTCGAGCAGCTTGTCGTGGACGACGGTGCGCAAGGCAATGCCCAGTCGCACCGCCTCGGCGGCGTCGATCGGCTCGCCCAGCATGCTCAGCTCCTTGGCCTTGGGGCGGCCGACGATGCCGTGCAGCCGCAGCAGCGCAAAGCCCGGCAGTAAGCCGAGTTGGATCTCGGGCACGCCGAAGCGGGCCCGCTCCGAGGCCAGGATGAAGTCGCAGGCAATCGCGAGTTCGAAGCCGCCGCCGAACGCCACTCCGTTGACAGCCGCGATCAGCGGCTTGCGGCAGCGTTCGGGTGCCTCCAGCACTGGCAGCACGTCGGCGATGAAGCTGCGCGCCTGCTCGGGCGTGGCCGGAAAGGTGCTGATGTCCGCGCCGGCACAAAAGGCCTTGTCGCCTCGTCCGGTGAGGATGCCCACGCGGATTTCGTCGTCGGCCTGGATTCTTGCCAAGCTCTCGATCACGCCTTCGCGGATGCCCATGGAGATGGCGTTGAGCTTGGCCGGCTCGTCCAACGTGACGATCGCGACACGGCCCTGTTTCACGAATTCGACACTACCGATGCGCATGGACTGCTCCTGTGAAGGCTTCAAGGCTCTGTCGGTCGGACTATCAAGACTAACGAACGTTAGGCAGTTCGTCAATCAATAACATGCTTGGGTCGAACGCCGCTCAGCGGCGCAGGCCGCCGTAGCTCGCCCACGGCGTCGCGACGAGGTAGCCGGCGTCGACCGGCAGGTTGATCCCGGTGATCGCCGACGCCCGGTTCGATGCCAAGAAGGCCACCGCATTCGCGATTTCGCGCGGCTCGATCAAACGGCCGAGCGCCGCATGCGTGGTCATCGCGCCGGTCTCCAGCGTGCGCGTCGTGATGCCCTTTTCGAGCGCAGGCGTGTGCGTGAAGCCGGGCGACACGGCGTTGACGCGCACGCCCTTGGGGCCCCACTCCGCCGCCAGGCATTCGGTCAGGTTGATGACGCCGGCCTTGGCCGGGCCGTAGGAATGCAAGGGCCCCGAGCCCATGCCTGCCACGGACGCGATGTTGATGATCGCGCCGCTGCCGCGTTTGGCCATGGCGGCGCCGAAGCGCGCGCAACAGAGGTAGGTGCCGCGCAGGTCGATGCGGGCGACGAAGTCCCATTCGCGCAAGCTCAGTTCCTCGGGCGGCAGCGTGCGCTGCAGCACGCCGGCGCTGTTGACCAGCACGTTGGGCACGCCGCAGCGCTCCTGCACGGCAGCCACCAGTGCCTCGACCGATGATTCTTCGCCGACATCGAGCGCCAGCGCGATGCCGCCGATCGCCTCGGCCACCGCACGCGCCGCTGCCTCGTTGCGGTCGGCAACGACGACTTGCGCACCGGCTTCGGCCAGCACCCACGCGCAGGCTTCGCCGATGCCACTGGCGCCGCCGGTGACGACGGCAACTTGCCCCGAAAAGTCGAGCTTCATGTGGTTGATCTCTTGGGTTTGCAGGTCAGTTCGGCACGCAGCACGCGCTTGAGCACCTTGCCGGACGGCAGGCGCGGCAAGGTCTCTCGCAGCACCAGCTCCTTGGGCAGCTTGAAGCCGCCGAGCTTGCCGCGGCAGAAGGATTGCAGTTCTTCGAGCGTGAGCGTCGTGCCCGGCCGCAGCACCACGACGGCCGCGACCCGCTCGCCCCAACGCTCGTCAGGCAGGCCGACGGCCGCCGCTTCGAGCACCTGCGGCAGCTGGTACAGCACGCGCTCGACCTCGCTGCTGGCGATGTTCTCGCCGCCGCTGATGATCATGTCCTTCTTGCGGTCGGTGAGGAACAGGAAGCCTTCGGCGTCGAGGTAGCCGATGTCGCCGGTGCGGAACCACTGGCCAGGATGAAAGCTAGCCGCGGTCTTCTCGGGGTCGCGCCAGTAGCCGCTGGTGAGCTTGGGGCCGCGCAGGCAGATTTCGCCGGCCTCGCCCGACGGCAGTTGGCGGCCGTCGTCGTCGCAGATGCGGATCTCGACGTGCGGCAGCGCGCGTCCGGTCGAGCCGATCTTCTCGATCTCGCGCCCGGCCTCCATCAGCGTGTCGCCCGAGCAGCTCTCGGTCAGACCGTAGCCGTCGATGTAGCGCCCGCTCTTGAACAGCGAGCCGAACTCGCGGATGCGTTCTTCAGGCGTGCGCTCGCCGCCGCCGATCTGCCAGCGGAAGCTGCTGACGTCGAAGCGCTCGCGATCCGGCAGCGCCAGCAGGCGGTTCAGCATCACCGGCGCCATCCAGCCGGCGGTCAGGCGTTCGCGCGCGATCAGCGCCAGCGTCTCTTCGGGCTCGAACTCTCGCTGCACCGCGAGCATGCCGCCCATCTGCAGCACTGCCAGGCCCGGCAGGTCGAAGGCGCCGACGTGGTACAGCGGCCCGACCACGAGCAGCCTTTCGCCGCCATGCAGGCCCAGCACGGCGATGTGGTCCAGGCACTTCCAGTGGTAGTTGGCGTAGGAATGGATCACGCCCTTGGGGCGGTCGGTGGTGCCCGAGGTGTACATCAGCCGGAATAGGTCCTCGGGCGCGCGCACCTGCGGCGCCCACGCAGGCTCGGCGGCGGGGCCGAGGCGGCGGCTGTCGGATTGCGCCGCTTCGTCGATGGCGACCACGTGGCCGAAGCCGCCCGCCAGCGCGCGCAGTTCTTCGTCCACGAGCAGCAGCTTTACCCCCGCGTGGCCGACGATGTATTCCACCTCGTCGGCGCCGAGCCGGTAGTTGATGGGCAGCAGCACCGCGCCCAGGTGACTGACCGCCAGCGCCAGCTCGATGAAGGCGGCGCTGTTCTTCATCAGCAGCGCGACGATGTCGCCTTCGCCGATGCCGCGCGCGCGCAGGCTGCCGGCCGTGGCGGCCAGGCGTGCCGCCAGGTCGCCATAGCCCAGGCGCTGGTCGCGGTACAGCAGGGCCGGTCGTGCGGGCTCGGCACGCGCCCAGCGCAGGATGGCGGCACTCAGGTTGACCATCGCAAGCTCCCTCGGTCAGTAGGAACGCGGCATGCCCAGGTCGTGGTTGGCGACGTAGTTGAGGATCATCTCTTCGGACACCGGCGCGAAGCGGAACAGGCGGCAGTCACGCCACAGCCGCTCGACGTGGAATTCGGTCGCGTAGCCCATACCGCCCATGGTCTGCATCGCGCGCTCGGTGGCGCGGCCGACGGCCTGCGCGGCCAGCAGCTTGGCGGCGTTGGCCTCGCTGCCGTAAGGCAGGCCCATGTCGCAGTTGACCGCCGCCTTGTGGTTGAGCAGGCGCGCAGCCTCGACCTCGACATGGCATTGCGCGAGCGGGAACTGCAGCCCCTGGTAGCTCGTGACCGGCTTGTCGCCGAAGACCTTGCGCTCGTTGCCGTACTTCACCGCCAGCTTGATCGCCAGTTCGCCGGTGCCGGCCAGTGCCGCGGTGGTGACGATGCGCTCGGTGTTGAGCACGTCCAGCAATTCGTGCCAGCCGCGGTGCAAGGTGCCTACGAGCTCGCCCGGCGCGATGCGCACGTCGTCGAAGAAGACGCTGCTCGACGCCAGCGTGCGCGTGCCGACCTTGTCGATCGCGGTGTGCGTGAGGCCCTTGCGCTCGACGTCGATCATGAACATCGACAGGCCGTCGCTGCGCGACTTGCAGTCGGCGAGCTTCTTGGTGCGCGCCACCACCAGCATCTTGGCCGCGTCGGGCACGCCGGTGATCCAGATCTTGCGGCCGTTCAGGCGCCAGCCGTCGGCGTCGGCCTCGGCATAGGTGCGCAGTTCGAGCGTGTTGGTGCCGGCGTCGGGCTCGGTCAGCGCCATGCAGCAGTTGATCTCGCCCGAGACGATCTTCGGCAGCAGCTCGGCCTTCATCGCCGCCGTGCCGAAGCGCGACAGCGCGACACCGCCGAAGATCGGGTTGATCATGAAGAGCTGCCCGACCGTCGCGCCGCCGCCGCAGGATGCCAGCGTCTCCACCACCAGCGCCAGCTCGAACATGCCTAAGCCAGTCCCGCCGACCTCGGTGGGCAGCGCGGCGCCACACAGGCCGGCGTCGCAGACGGCGCGCCAGAACTCCTTGGGGAACGCCTTGGCGGCGTCCTGCTTGCGCCAGTACTCGAGGCCGAAGTGGTCGCCGACCTTGCGCGCCGCCTCGATCATCTGCCGCTGTTCATCCGAGAGTCGAAAATCCATCGTGGGCTCCAGTGCCAAAGCTAGTCGAACAACAAGCGCGTCGGATGGGCCAGCCCATCGACGATCTGATTCAGCAGCGCGGCGCCACCGACCCCGTCGAGCACCCGGTGGTCGAGCGACAGCACCAGCGAAATTTCGCGCCGCAGCGCCGGCTGGCCGCGCGCGTCGGGACGGAACAGCTCGCGCACGCTGCCCACGCCGAGGATCATCGACTGGCCGGGCACGATGATCGAGGTCATCGCGGTCAGACCGTGCATGCCGGCATTCGACACCGTGATGGCGCCGCCGGCCATGTCATCGGCGCCGAGCCGCCCCGCGCGCGCACGTTCTGCCAGGGTGTTGGCCTGGCGCGCCAGGTTGACCAGGCTCAGACGCCCAGCATCGCGCACGATGGGCACGCGCAGGCCGTGCTCCGTGTGCACGGCCACGCCGACGTCGCTGCGGTCAAGCACCAGCGCGCCCTGCGGCGTCCAGATGCGATTCAGTTCGGGCAGTGCGCGCAACGCCCGGCCCAGGGCCGCGACGAAGAAATGGTTGAGCGTCAGCCGGGGCTCGGTCTCAGGGTCTTTCAGCTTGGCGCAGAGCTCGAGCAGGCTCGACACCTCGGCCTCACGCGCCAGGTAGAAGTGCGGGATGTCCTGTTTGGCGGCGGTCAGCCGCGCGGCCGTCGCCTGCTGCGCCGCGGTGAACGGCTGCAGGCGGCCGGCAGCCGTCCCGAGGGTCGCTGGCGCAGGCGGCGGTGAGGGGGCTGCGGCCGGCGCACGGTTCGTCACCTTCGCGGATGCGGTGGCAGGCGCCGGCAGCGCCACGGGCGCAGGCGCCGGTGCAGGAGCGGATGTCCGCGCCTTCATCACGGCCTCGACATCGCGCGCCCGCACGCGACCGCGCGGCCCCGAGCCCGTCACGTCGGCGAGCGCAATCTGATGTTCGCGCGCCAGACGGCGAGCGAACGGTGTGACGGGCCGGCGTGCGGTGGTGGGGGTCGCTTCGGCCACGTCGGCCACGGCGGCTGATGTGATCGACGGCACGCCGTCGTCCCAATGCCCGACCACCGCACCCACGGGCACGGTCTGGCCCACCGCGACCAGCGGCGCGCCCATCACTCCGTCGCTTTCGGCTGCGACCTCGGTCGCCGCCTTGTCGTTCTCGACCACGAACACACAATCGCCGGCCGAAAAGCGCGCGCCGGGCGCGAGCGTCCATTCAACCAGCGCGCCCTCGGTCATCGTCAGGCCCAGCTTGGGCATGAGCCAGTCTCTGCGCACGCCCTCAGGTCCCTTTGAACCCGGCCTTGCGCTTCTCGAGGAACGCGCGGCAGCCCTCGTGCGCATCGTTGCTGTCGAGCACCAGGCCGATCATCGCCTGCTCGTGCGCCAGCGCGGCGGGCAGCGGCATCTCCAGGCCCTGGCGCAAGGTGCGCTTGAGCAGCTTCAGCACCAGCGGCGACTTCTCGGCGATGCGCGTCGCCAGCGCCAGCGTCTCGTCCAGCAGCTTCGCACGCGGCACGGTGCGGTTGCACAGCCCGAGCGCCACCGCCTCGGCGGCGCTGATCTGGTCGCCAGTGAACATCAGCTCCTTGGCGCGGCACAGCGGGATCTGGCGAATCAAGCGCTGCGTGCCGCCCGCGCCGGGAAACAGCCCGAGCGTGATCTCGGGCAGGCCGAGCTTGGCTTCCTCGGCCACCAGGCGAATGTCCAGCGCCAGCAGCAACTCGGTGCCGCCGCCCAGCGCCCAGCCGTTGATGGCGCCCAGCGTCGGCTTGTCGCAGTTGTCGAAGCGCGTGAACAGGCGATGGATGACTTCGGCGAACTGTTCGTAGTGCGGCAGCCCGCGCCGGCTGTCGAGATCGGCGATGTCGCCACCGGCCACAAAGGCGCGTTCACCGGCGCCGGTAACGACGATGGCACGCACCGCATCGTCGGCCTCGAAGGCCGCGAGCGCGGCGTCGAGCGCATGCATGGTGGGCACGTCGATGGCGTTCAGAGTCTTCGGCCGGTTGATCGTCAACAGGCCCACCGGGCCGCGCTTTTCGCTCAGGATGCTGTCGTTGGCCATGCGTGTCTCCATGTTCATTCGAGGGTGCGGCGCACGGCCTTGACGATGGCCGCGGTACCGATGTTGTAGCCCTGCTCCAGCGACTTGGCGAAGGGCACCGGCATGAAGGGGGCGCCGACCCGCACCACCGGCGCATCGAGTTCGTCGAAGCCCTCGTCGGCGATGGTCGCCGCGATTTCGGCGCCGATGCCGAAGGCCTGCACCGCCTCGTGCACGATCACCGCGCGGTGGGTGCGCGCCAGCGACGCCAGCACGGTGGCCCGGTCCCAGGGCTGCAGGCTGCGCAGGTCGATCACCTCGACCTCGACGCCCTCGCCGGCCAGTTCCTGCGCCGCCGCCAGCGAGGTGTGCACGGTCGCGCCGTAGGTCACCAGCGTCACGTCGCGGCCGGCGCGAACGGTGCTGGCCTTGCCGATCACGTCGCGCACCGACACGTCGACCGGGCCCTTGCTGCCGTACAGGCCTTTGTGTTCGATGAAGATCACCGGGTCCGGGTCTTCGATGGCGGCGCGCAGCAGGCCGTAGGCATCGGCCGGCGTGGCCGCACACACCACCTTGAGGCCCGGCACGTGCGCCAGCCATGCCTCCAGGCATTGCGAATGCTGCGGACCGGCGCTCAAACCGCCGCCGTGCGGCGTGCGCAGCACCATCGGCACGCTGCACTGGCCACCGAACATGAAGCGCGCCTTGGCAGCCTGGTTCACCAGGGCGTCCATCGCCAGCGTGATGAAGTCCATGAACATGATCTCGACCACCGGGCGCAGGCCCGACAGCGCCGCGCCCACTGCGGCGGAGACGATGCTCGCCTCGGAGATCGGGGTGTCGAGCACGCGCTTCGGCCCGAACTCGTCGAGCAGGCCGCGCGTGATGTCCTCGCCCATCACGATCACGCGCGGGTCGGCGGCCATGCTGTCGCGCAGCGCCTGCGCGACGCTGGCCATGTACTTCATCTCGGTCGGGCCGGCGCTCAAGAGGTCGTCTCCGTGTAGACGCCGGCAAAGGCGGGTTCGAAAGCCGGCAGGCCATCGGCGCGCGCACCTGCGATCGCCGCTTCGATGCGCTGTGCCACCTCGGCGGCCGCCGCATCCAGCGCCTGGGCGGCGACGCCCGCGGCGATCAAGGCCGCGTGCGTGCGCGCCAGCGGATCGGTCTTGACGCCCGCCTGCATCTCGTCGGCGCTGCGGTACTTCTGCGGGTCGCCTTCGAAGTGGCCGCGCACGCGGTGCGTCTTGCACTCGAGCACGCGCGGGCCGTGGCCTCCGCGGATCGCAGCCACCGCGCGAGCGGCCGCGTCGGCAACCGCGAGCACATCGTTGCCGTCCACGCCTTCGTGAACGATGCCGAAGGCCGCAGCCAACGCATCCAGCCGGGCCGCGAACTGGCGCGAGGTGGGCGAGAACTCGGACCAGCCGTTGTTCTCGCACACCAGCAGCAGCGGCGACTTCCACAGCGCGGCGCCTTCGGCCATCGCGCCGTCGCCGAAGAAGCTGACGGCCAGCCCGCCGCTGCCCAGCACCGACTGCGCGATGGCGCTGCCCAGCGCGATCGGGATGCCGGCACCGACGATGCCATTGGCACCCAGGATGCCCAGGCTGGTATCGGCCACGTGCATCGAGCCGCCACGGCCCTGGCAGATGCCGCCGGCACGGCCCATGATCTCCTTGAAGAAGCCGTCCAGCGCCAGCCCGCGCGCCAGCACATGACCGTGCCCCCGGTGCGTGGTGGCCAGCGTGTCGCCGGGTGCGAGCGCCGATGTCACGCCGGCGGCGATCGCCTCCTGGCCGACACTGAGGTGGATGAAGCCCGGCACCTCGCCGTCGGCAAACAGTTTCGTCAGTGCCGTCTCTGCCTGGCGCACCAGCAGCATCGTGCGGTACAGCGCGAACAGGCGTTCACTGTCGTTCGAGGCCGCCATGCTCAGGCGCCGCCGCCTGGCTTGCGCTTGGCCGGCCACTCGAAGGCGCGCGGCTGCTTGTTCAAGAAGCGCGCCACCGCGTCCTGGTGGTAGTCGGTCTTCATCACCATGGCCTGCGCCGCAGCCTCGAGTTCGGACAGCGTGTCCTGGTCGAGATTGAAAGAGCGGTTGAGGATGTTCTTCGAAATGCCGATGGCCTGCGTGGCCGCGCCGTGGAAGCGCGCCGCCATCGCCAGCGCCTCGTCGAGCAGCTGCTCTTCGGGCACGACTTCGTAGACGATGCCGAGCGAGCGCGCTTCTTCGGCATCGACCTCACGCGCCGAAAACACCAGTTCCTTGGCACGCATCAGGCCGACCACACGGGGCAGCAGGTAGAACGCGCCGAGGTCGGGCACCAGCCCGACGCGGGTGAACACCGCGCAGAAGCGCGCGCTCGGCGTGGCCAGCACGAAGTCGCAGGCCAGCGACAGGATGAAGCCGGCGCCGAAGGCCGGGCCGTGCACCGCCGCGATCACCGGCTTTTCGAGGTTGACCAGCTCGCGGAACCAGACATGCAGGCGGCGGATGCGGTCGCGGTCGGCGAACACCGGGCGCTTCTCGGCCGACAGCGACTTCAGGTCGCCCCCGGCGCAGAAGGCCTTGCCGCTGCCGGTGATGACGACGGCGCGCACCTCGGCGGTGTCGCGGGCCTCGTACACCGCCTCTGCAATGCCCTGGCGCATTTCCAGGTCGAAGGCGTTGCGCAGCTCGGGCTTGTTCAGCCGGATGACGAGTGTGGCGCCGTGGCGCTCACGCAGTACGGAATCGCTCATGTCTTGAACCCCAGGTCGCGCGCGATGATGTTGCGCTGGATGTCGCTGGTGCCCTCGCCGATGACGTAGACGAGGGCGTCGCGGTGGATGCGGCCGACCGGGTACTCGCGCATGATCCCGGCGCCGCCGTGGATGCGGATCGCGGCCTCGCTGACCGAGACCGCCGCCTCGCTGGCCACCAGCTTGACCTTGGCGGCGGTGGCGGCGTCCAGCGTACCCTGGTCTACCCGCCAGGCGCCGTAGTACACCAGCCAGCGCGCGGCCTCGATCTGCGCGGCCATGTCGGCCAGGCGGTGGCCCACGGCCTGGTAGTCGCCGATGCGCTTGCCGGCCACGATGCGGTCGCGGGCGTAGGCCAGCGCCGCCTCGTAGGCCGCGCGCGCCATGCCCAGCGCGTTGGCGGCCACGCCGACGCGGTTCTCGCTCAACGAGTCGAGGATCACCGGGTAGGTGCCTTCGCGCGCACCGAGCAGCGCCTCGTCGGGCACGAGCACGTTGTCGAAGTGGATCAGTGCGGTCTCGGAGCCGCGGATGCCCTCCTTGCGCAGCTTGGACATGGCCACGCCGGCGTTGGGCAGCTCGACGATGAACAGGCTGATCGCCTCGGGCGTGAGCTCGGGCCGTGTGCGCGCCGCCACCAGCATGAAGTCGGCGATCGGCGCGTTCGTGATGTAGAGCTTGCTGCCGTCGATGCGCCAGCCACCGGGCACGCGCGTGGCCTTGGTGCGCAAGGCGCGCACGTTGGAGCCGCCGTCGGGTTCGCTCAGGGCGAAGGCGGCGATCTTCTGCCCTGCCAGCGCCGGCACGAAACAGCGCGTGCGCTGCTCGGGCGTGCCGGCACGCCAGATCGGCCAGATGCCCAGGTGCGAATGCGCCGACCAGCTCGATGCGAAGGCCTGGCTGCAGAAGCTCAGTTCCTCGCGCACGATGCAGTCGCTAATTTTGTCCATGCCGCTGCCGCCGTCGGCCTCGGGGTAGCGCACGCCGAGCAGGCCGAGTTCACCCCAGCGGCGAAACACGCCGCGCGGGAAGGACTCTTCTTCTTCGGCCGGCGTCACCAGCGGCGCCAGCTCATCACGGCACATGCGGCGCACCGTCTCGCGCACAGCCTCGTGTTCAGCGGAAAAGCCAAAATCCAGGCTCATCGATTCCCGCCCTCGTCCCGCGCCGGCCCGGATACCGCCCGCGACACCAGCGCCGCCCGGTCTCTGAGTTCTTCGCCCAGCGCCTTGATCGCGGAGCGCGGCAACTGGGCCGTGAACCCGGTGCCGCTGATGGCCATCATGGGTGTGCCGGCCGAATCCACGACAGCACATGAAACGCTCGTCACGCCCTTGACGTAGCAGCCCGCGTCGACCGCGTAACCCTTGCGGGCCGCTTCATCCACGCTGCGCATGTAGGCATCGAAGCCCGGTGGATCGTCCCAGCGCAGCGCCTCGACGCGGCGCCGCAACTCGGCCCGGGTCAGGCCCGAGTGGGCCGCCATGCTGCGGCCGAGCGCCGAAATGAACATCGGCAATCGCTGCCCGATGTTCATGTGCACGCGCATCGTTGCATCGTTGTCGGCACGATCCACAAGCACCACCCGCTCCTCTGAGGCTCGATGCCAGAGCGTGGCCGTCACGCCGTGGCTTGCGGCAATCGACTCCAGGTGGGGATGAACAAGACGTGCGTAAGACGCTGTCTCAAGCGCGCCCTTGGCCAGCTCCACCAGCCCCAAGCCGACCCGGTAGGTTTTGGTCGTTTCGTCGAAGGTCACGAGCCTTTCGTGAACCAAGGTCTTCAGCAGATTGAAGCAGGTGCTCGAGTTCAGACCGAGATCGCGAGAAATGCGACTGACCCCCACCGGGGTGGCCGCGATCGACAGATAACGCACGACCGCAAGCCCACTGGCCAGCGCGCCAACAACTTTCTCTGGCGTTTCGATACGGTCCATGCGCAAGTTCATCAATGCTGAAGACAAGCGAGCGATGTTGACACGACGGAACAGATGCGTCTAGACTTTTTCGCCATACAGATGCTTATTTTCTATAGCGAATGGTGAACTAAATATGAACTTGACCCGACGCATGATCCTCACGCTGCCGATGTTCGCCACCGGCCCGCTGAAGGCCCAAGAGAGTTATCCGGCAAGACCGATCACCCTCGTCATTCCGTCGGTCGCAGGCGGCATCCTCGACACGATCGGGCGCATCGTGGGCCGGAGCCTGGAGCCGCTGGGTCAGACGGTCGTTTATCAGAACGTCCCTGGCGCCGGCAGCATCCTGGGGACCGACGTGGTCGCCAAGGCGGCAGCCGACGGCTACACGCTCGCCGTGGTGGCCACCAGCCACGCCATCAACCCGAGCGTCTACGCGAAGATGCCGTATGACACCGGCCGCGACCTGGCGCCGGTCGCTCACACCGTCAATCTGACCAACCTGCTCGTCGTCAACCCTGCGGTGCAGGCCAACAACCTGCAGGAGTTGATAACGCTGGCCAAGCGCAAACCGGGCAGCCTGACCTTCGGCTCGGCGGGCATCGGCCAATCGAACCACCTTTCGGGAGAGATGCTCCGCGTCGCCGCTGGCATCGACATCGTGCATGTGCCCTACAAGGGCAGCGCCGCGGCAATGAACGACGTGCTGGCCGGTCACATCTCGATGATGTTCGTCGACCTGCTGTCGGCCATGCCGCATGTCAAAGCAGGAAAGTTGAGGGTGATGGCGGCCACCGGCTTGCAGCGTTCCGCCTCGGCGCCGGACATCCCGACGCTTCACGAATCCGGCTTGACTGGGTTCAACGGCAATTCCTGGCTGGGGCTCATCAGTCGCGCCGGAACGCCGAAGTCGGTCGTCGACAAACTCAGCGCCGCCGTGAGCCATGCGCTTCGGGACAGTGCAATGCGCCAGCGATTGATCTCTCAAGGTGTTGAACCCGTCGGCGGCTCCGCAGAAGAGTTCGCCACATTCCTAGAGATCGAGACCAAGCGCTATGCCGCCGCGGTCGCGGCAGCAGGAATAAAGCGCGAATAGTCGCAGGGCCTGCCCGCAGCGCATACGGCAAAGACCCGGTGCTCGTGAGAACCCGCAACTCATGCTCTTGCGTGGCTGGCAGTAACGCGCTCTGGCTAGTCAAACATCGTCCGGTGGCTACGATGAGACGGATGCACTCAATGGTCTTTGCGTTAGTTGGTTGATTCAAGAATGGCAACAGTTGGGCAGTTCTTGTAGGCCCGCCAATCAGCGGCGCGGCCGGGCCCCAAGCCGTCGCTTCAGGCGTCGCATGCCACCAAAGAGTCGGGGAGTCGTCGCCCACCTGTTGGGACGCAGAGCGGCGAAGTTCCGACTTCCGTAAAAACCCGCAGCTCACGCCCTTGCCCGGGTGCTGGCATCGCGCGCTGTCAGAGCAGACATCGTCGGGTATCTACGGTACAGACAGACTGGCTATCTAGTCTAACGTTAGTTAGTCGATGGCAGATTGCCGCCGCTCCCAGTTCCAGAAGCCGCCCGTCAGCCCGCTTAGGCAGTCGTTCCCCACGCACCCGCGCTGCGGGCGTTTCATCCCCTCTAAGGAGACACAAAGTGAACTTTCGAAATCTCTTCGTTGGCACGCTCGGCATCTCGGCTGCCGCTCTTGCGCAGGCGCAAACCACTGTCACGATGTACGGCCTTCTGGACGTCGCGCCCGCTGTTTTCAGTCGAACCAATGCAGTGGACGAGCGAATGGTCAAGCTCAACTCCGACACAGGAAGTTCATCGCGCTTCGGCTTGAGAGGCACAGAAGATCTCGGTGGTGGTCTCGCCGCTTTCTTCAATCTCGAGTCGCCGATCGACCCAAAGAACGGCACAAGTTCCGGAGGCGCGAGTTCCGGCTCGTGCAACGCCGCCGCAGGTTGTGCTGCGGCAACCGGTGCGGCGTTTTGGCGCCGCAATTCCTATGTCGGGCTTAAGGGGTCGTTCGGCGAGATCACACTGGGCCGCAACTACACCGCTGCCGTCATCAAGCAGGCAGGCACACTCAGTGCCACCCCTTCCGGGATCAATACCGGCATGGGCCTGACACTGCTGTCTCAAGGCATAAGCAACGACTTCTGGAATAGCAACCAGATTCGCTACGACAGTCCCCGTCTGGGACCCATCGACTTCGCCGTGCACGTCGCCGCGGGTGAAGGCGGCCTGGGCAAGAGCTATGGCGGCAACCTGCGCTTCCTGCAGGGGCCTGTCGCGGTTTCGCTGAGCGCCCAGAAGGACGAGAACCTCGCCAGCAAGAGTGTCACCTGGACCATGATTTCCGGTTCGTACGACTTCGGCGGATTCAAGCTCCACGCCGGGGCCAACAAGGTCGACAACAGCGACGCCGTGGTGGGCTTCGTCAACTCCAACCTTTGGACCGTCGGCGCCAGTTTCAAGGCCACCGACTTGTTGACCGTGGCGGCGCAGTATTGGACGGTGAAGGAGAAGGTCGGTGTCTCCACGTCCAGCAAGCTGCTGGTCCTGAATGCGGACTACCTGCTCTCCAAGCGCAGCGCCCTCTACGTCATGTTCGGCAACGTCGACAACAAGGATCTGGGGCTTGCACCCTTGTGGGGCAATCAAAACTTTTCCGGCGCCGGCAATGTCATCGTCACCAATGACAAGAGCAATGGCCTCGCTGCGGGCATCCGCCACACCTTTTGATGTCTCCTAGGTTGCCCCTCAGCGGGGGCATCCTTTGCGCGGCGGGAGGAAACTCCCGCCGCTTTTTTTGTTCCTGTGGTCAGCGGCGAGTCGGCCTGAAACGCGGCAACGCGACTTGGTCGTTGATGGAATCGCAGACCAACTCCACAGCCATGTCGAATTGCACGGCCATGGGATCTCCGCCGACCAACGAACTGATCATCCGCGGCCCTTCGGCCAGTTCGACCAACAACACGGCATAGGGCGTGTCTTGCTTAAAGGCAGGGCCTGGTGCGCGATGCACGACGCTGAAGGAATGCACGACGCCGCGCCCGCTGGCGGCGCGATGCTCGAGGGCCTCGCTGCCGCATTGGCGACAGATCGACTGCTGATAGAACTGGACGTGGCCGCAGTCAGTGCAGTGTTGCAGTAGCAGCTGACCGTCCTTCAGACCCTGCCAGTAGGCCTGCGAGTCCAAGTCGGGCGTGGGTAGCGGCTTGATGTGGGCTTCCTTGGGTTCGATGCGTCTCACAGCGTGGCCTCCGTTCCCAGAATTGTTGTCGCCTGCGTCGCGAAACCCGCCCCCAGGCTGTGCACCAGGCCGAGTTCGGCGCCCGCCACCTGGCGCGATCCGCACTCACCGCGCAACTGCTTCACCACTTCCAGGAAGTGCAGCAGCGAGCCCGGCATTCCCGGGTGGGCGTAGGACAACAGCCCACCATGGGTGTTGCAAGGGATGCTGCCACCATAGGTGATCTGCCGGTCATCGACAAAGCGCCCGCCCTCGCCCTTGGGGCAGAAGCCCAGGTCTTCCAGCATCATGATCACGGTGCCGGTGAAGCAGTCGTAGACGCCAGCGACATCGATGTCTTGCGGCGAACAACCCGCCATGGCGTAGGCCTTGGCACTGGATTGGACGGCACCGGTCGTGGTGAGCGAGGGCATCAGGAAGATGTGCTCATGCGTGTAGCACTCGCCGCCACCCAGGATGTAGATCGGCTTGGCCTTGCAGGCGCCGACACGATCGGCCGCGCTGACGACAAACGCGACGGCGCCGTCAGAGATCAAGGAACAATCCAGCTTGTGGTACGGGGTGGTCACCCAACCGGAGTTCAACACGTCGTCGACGGTGATCGGCGTCGTCATCTGCGCGCCAGGCGTGCGCATGGCGTGCTCTCGGTGGATCACCGCGACCTTGGCGAACTGTTCCGCCGTGGTGCCGAACTCCTTCATGTGCCTGTGCGCCGTCATGGCGAAGGTGTTTGCCACGGGGATGCCGAAGGGCATCTCGTACTGCTGGTCGCGGCTCTCGGTCATAGAACGCAGCGCCAAGTCTGGAGACAAGCCGGTGAGCAGGCTGTCGGCACCGAGAACCAGGACATTCTCGGCCAAGCCTCCGGCAATGGCCGCCGCTGCGATGTTGAACATGGTCGCGGCCGTCGCGCCCGACACCTGCAACGTGTTCGAGAACGTCGGCACGATGCCGAAGTACTCGCTGAACGCCACGCTGAAGCGGTGGAACGGCGCCGCGAAGGCCGAACTGGTCAGCACCCCATCGATCTGTGAGCGCTTGATCCCGGCGTCGGCCAGCGCGGCCTTGGCCGCTTGGGAAGCCAGCGCCATGACGCTCTTGTCCGGCACACGCCCGACCTCGGAGCGGCCTGCGCCGACGATCGCGACCTGACCACGAATGCTGCGTTGGCGGGCGATGGCGCCCGACACCCGATTTGCCATGACAATCTGTCCTTGGATTGAGATCGATACGATTCTACCAATCGTTCGTTTGACTCTGTGATCCGCACGCCAGAACAGCGTCATATCCGTGGCTCATCCACACAAGCTTTAGCCCAAACCGCTGAGGGGGCCCTATCTCCTCGAACGCTGCTCGGCGCCTGCTGGGACGGCAAGCAGAGCAGCTGGCCACACTTTCGCTTTCGCTTCGCGCCAGCCACCCGCCGGAAGCTGCTCGACGATGAGCTCTCGGTGAATGCCTAACCGACGGGCTATGGCGGCTTGGTGTTCGTTGGCGCGCCGCCCTGCAGCGCCCCAGCGGAGGCGGACCTTGCGTAGATCTTTCAGGCCCGGTGCGAGCGGGATTCGATTGGCTGAAATTCGATCGAGAAGCGGCCGTCATCGACGGACGAAAGGTCTTCGAGCAAGTCGATGAACGTCGATGAGCATGCGGGCGCGCCAGCTGCCATCAAACAACGCGACCACACAGCTAGTCGTCGCCTGCAGGCAGCCTGCACAGGCTCGCATGTCTGCATCCACCGCTGGTCTCGAAACCCCCTCCACAAAACCCTCATTCCGCGGAGACGCACGCCGCGCCCCGCCCTACCCTTCGGTCACGCGCTCAACAGAGCAACGCCAGCAGCCACCGACCCGAGGGATGCGCCATGTTCTCCGCCATGCCCACCGCCCGCCAGGAGCACGCCGTCCGCGGCGCCCTGGAAGCCGAGCACCCGGACACCATCGAGACCCGCCTCTGGCTCGAAGAGCACGAGTGGCTCTACGGCCTGCTGCGCAGCGACGAGAACGTCTCGCCGACCTTTCGCTTCCCGGACCTCATCAGCGCCTGCGTGTCGCTGGTGTTCCTGCATGACGGCGCCGCGACGCGCATCTTCGAGTTTCTGGGCACACAGCTGGTGCTGCGCCCGCCACTGACGCCGCGCCGGCGCGAATCGATGTGGCGCCAGCAGTACGAGCTATTGCTCGCCGTGCAGCGCTCGCCGGCCAATCGCCACCCGAACCCGAAGTTCCAGCTGGACCAATTGACCACTGCCTGCGTGGCCCTGTGCCGACAGTTGGAAGAGGCCGACGGCATCGTCCTTCGGCAGGCGCGGCTGAACATGGCCGAACGCTCGGCGCGTTGGCGAAACCCGCCCACCGCCTGAGCCGGCGGCAGCGGCGCCTCGCTGCAACGACACCTGACCCGACCTCGCCGGAACAACACCGGCCTCACCCGAACCCGACCCCTGCCGGCCGACCGGCCCGACCTCGTCGCCCGCCTCACGGCGGGTGGTGTCTCGCACTCCCGCGACAGGTTCAGCCATGCGCTTGCTGGTCTTCATTGGATGGGTTCTCTTGCTGTGCGTGCCGGCGCACGCCTTGGCCTGCTGGGAGCAGGCCGCGCAACGCTACGGCCTGGCGGCCGACCTGCTCTATGCCATTGCGCGGGTCGAGTCGAACCTGAATCCGCGCGCGGTGAACCGCTCGCACCTGCAGCGCACCGGCTCGTACGACATCGGGCTGATGCAGATCAACAGTTCACATCTCGGCGCCCTGGCCCGCCATGGCATCACCGAGGCGCAACTCTACGAACCCTGCACGAACATCCAGGTCGGCGCGTGGTTGCTCGCCGATACGTTCGCGCGGCACGGCGTGACCTGGAACGCGGTCGGAGCCTACAACGCCGCCTGCTCGCAACTGAAGGGACAAGCATGCGTTGAGGCGCGATCGCGCTATGCGTGGCAGGTATATCGCAAGCTGCCTGGCTCGACCGCGCCCGTCGCGGCACGGGTTGCCACCGCCACCCGAGGCGCGGGCCAGGCGGCCACCGTCCCGCCAGTCACTCTCACCGCGCGGGTGTCGCCTTGAAGCGCGCTGGCATCCGCTGGATCGGCAGCTTGGCTTTGATCGCCGCAGGTGCGTCCTTCGCATCGTCGTGCAGTTCGCCCATGCGCATGCCTGCCGCCGCGACGACACCAGCCTCGCGCTCGGCGAATGTTTCCACGGGACGGATCAGCCAGGTCGAATTCGGCCGGCAAGCCGCGTTTGCACGTTGCCTGCCTCCGGCCTGCCCCGCCGTCACCCCCAAGACCCTGGCACTGGAAGCACGACCCTCCGCCGGTGCTCGCCAGCCGATGGACACCGCGGCATCGCTGTCCGAAGGCGAAGCCTTGGTTCTGGCCCCAGGGGATGCGGGGCCGAGCGCACCTACCTTGGGCAAAGCGAAATCTGCCCCGCCCGGCGAACTGTTGACCAGGCAGGTGGTCGTGCACTTTGCCTTCGGTGATGCAAGCCTGAGCCTGGCTGCTCGCGCGCTGATCGATGAGGTGGCCGAGCCGCTGGCAACAGTGCGGCGCATCGCCGTCAGTGTCCGCACGGACAGCGTTGGTCCGCGGCAGAGCAACCAGTGGCTTGCCACCGCCCGCGCCAACGCGGTGCGCGACCACCTGCGTTCACGCCACCCGCCCCTGGCCCCGGCAGTCACCCTCGAAGCGCAGGGCGCCTGCTGCTTCGCGGCCTCTAACGAGACACCTCAGGGCCGGGCATTGAACCGCCGCGTCGAGATCGTGTTCGAGCGCGACGCCGAGAGCCTGTGACGCGCGCCACGTCGAGTCGTCCCTCAACACCCGCCACCACCCGCAGCCACCCCACCCCACGCTCCAACTCACTTCTGGAGGAATTCATGAGCACCGCACTTCTCGTCTCCCCGTCCACGTTCCGCAACGCTGCCCGCCGCCCGCTGGCCGTTCTGTCCCTGCTCACACTGCTCGCCCTGGGGCTGTGCGTGGCCTTCCCGGGCCACGCCCTCGACTTGGTGGCCTTCACCGGCATCACCGGCCCGCTCACTTCGGCGCTCACGCAGATCGCCGCGCTCGGGCCCGGCATCAAGGCGCTGGTCGGCTTCGTAGGCTTCGTGGTCGCACTGATCTCGCTGTCGGCACTGCGCAACTTCGGCCCAGTGCTGTTCTACGTGGGACTCGCCATCTTCGCCGCCGTCGGCCTGGTGATCGCGGGCGCGATCATGGGCGCGGTGATCTGAAGCGGCGGTATCCCGGACATTTGGAGGCCGCATGTACGCCGACACCTACATCCCGCGTCGTCTGGACGACCAGTGGAAGATCGGTTTCTGGGACGTGGACGTGGCCGCGCCGCTGCCTACATGTCGGGCTCGAAGGTGTCCTTCGTGTTGTGCATCGCGACGGGCATCTTCACGTCGCGCTGGATCGCCCGCATCAAGGCCGACAAACACCCGGCTTTCGCGATGCACTGGCTGTACTGGCATCTGCCGACCAGCCCGATCACCGCGATGCGCGCCACGCCGCCGTCGCACATCCGCCGGATGGTGGGTTGAGCCTCCGCGGAGCAAGCCATGGACTTCGAACGGCTCAACGGCGACATCAAGGACATGCGCAGGCGCAACCGCGGCCTGGCGCTGACCGTCGGTGCGCTGGCCGGCGGCCATGTGCTGGCCCTGGTCGTGATCCTGAACCTGCTGGGCAGCGTGCGCACGGTGGTCGTGCCGCCATCGATCAACAAGTCGTTCTGGGTGACGCGGGACAAGGCCAGCAGCGAGTACCTGGAACAGATGGGCAGTTTCATCGCCTGGCTGGTGCTCGACGTGACGCCGGCCTCGGTGGACTGGAAGAAGGACATCCTGCTCGGCTATGTCGAGCCCGAGCAGCACGGTGAGCTGCGGACGCGGCAGGACCTGGAGGCCGCGCGCCTGAAGCGCATCAACGCCAGCACCTTCTTCATGCCGCAGCAGTTGGTGCCCAGCGAGGACGCGCAGACCGTCGTCGTGCGCGGGCGTTTGCGCACCCAGGTCAACGGCCTGGAGACCGCGAACGACCTGAAGGCCTACCTGGTCGAGTTCAGCTACAGCGGCGGGCGCATGCACCTGAAGACCTTCAAGGAGATCAACCATGCGGCCAAGTAGCTGTTTTGTCACTCAGGTCCGGTGGGAGCGCCACACGTACCCGCATGCCATCGCGGTCGCAGGCATGCTCGTCGGCGCGCTGGCCTGCCCGTCAGCCCGAGCGCTGCAGGTGCTCGACGCGCGTGACGGCGTTGCCATCGAAGCCATCCTGTCAATCAAGGAGCCGACGCGCATCCGCATCGAAGGCGTACCGATCACCGATGTGTTCGGCAACATCCACTCCAGCAACTGCGGCGGCGCTGCCGTCGGGCCGCCCGGGGCGGGCATCGTGGCACCGGCAGCCAACCCGGCCGGCGAGATCGTGCTCGAGTGCGACCGCGACAAGGGCGAGATCTACATCCGCCCCGTCGGCGAATCGACCAAGCCAGTCAACCTGTTCATCTCATCGGCGCAGGCCACCTACACGCTGGTGCTGCGTCGCTCGGACACACCGGCAGACACCATCGTCATTCGCGACAAGACGCCGCGCCAGGCTGCGCCATCGGGCGTGAGCAACACGGGCCCGCTCGGCCCGTCGGCGAACCACGTGCGCGCGATGAAAGCCATGCTGGTGGCGATGGCCTCGGACCGCGTGCCCAGCGACATGCGTGTCGACGAAGTGAGCCGGCCGATCCAGTTGTGGGCCGAGGCCAGGTTCTCGCTGATGCGGCGCTACGAAGGCCGCGGTCTGCTGGGTGAGAAGTACCTGCTGCAGAACATCAGCTCGGCTGTGATGGTGCTGGCCGAACAGGAGTTCGACCGCGAGGACAGCCCGGCCGGCGGTCAGGTGGTCGGCGTCGCCGTGGAAAACCACAACCTGCGCCCCGGCGAAAGCACCAACGTGTTCGTCATCCGCCGCGGAGGTGCGCGATGAGCGCGGCCGGCAGCGGCCCCGTCGTTGCGCTGCGCGGCGCGCTTGGGCGACTGTCGCCCAGGCAGCGCCAGTACGCGACGCTGGCCAGCATTCTGCTGGGCGGCATCGGCATGCTGTGGCTGATCTTCTCCTTCACTGACAACGCGCCAAAGGACAAAGGCACCAAGCCCGCCGGCGGCAACCCGAGCGCGGTGACCAACATCGGCGTAATGCCGCCCGGTCAACAGGTCAACCCGGTGGACCAGTGGGTCGGCACGGCCGGCAGCAAGCTGGCGCAGTACGAGAACGAGCGCGAAGAGCAGGGTCGGCTCAACAAGGATCGCCAGGCCTTCGAGGCCCGCACGATGCAGCGCTTTTCGGACCTGGAGCAGCGCCTGACATCGGCCTCACAGGGGGCTCTGGCGGCCCAGACACCAGCTGTCGCGCCGCCGCCTCCGGCACCGGTGGCCGCACCGCTGCCGCCGGCTGCAAGCCTTCCGTTGCCGCCTCCGCCGTCGTCCCGTCTGGCGGCGCCTGGGTCGATGCCGCCGGGCATGCCGAATTCGCCCCTGGCACCGATGGCCGCACCCGCACCGCCAGCACCGGCGATCACACGTGTGACGCTCATTGATCGATCAGCTTCGACTGCCGCCCCGGGCAGTGCATCTCCTGCCGCTGGCGCTGGTGAGGCCCGCACGGTCTCGACCTTCCTTCCCGTGAGCTTCACGCGCGGCACCCTGCTGGGCGGACTGGACGCTCCAACCGGCGGCCAGTCGCAATCGAATCCGCACCCGGTGCTGATTCGCCTGTCCGACAACTCAGTGTTGCCGAACCGGTTTCGGGGCGAGTACCGCGACTGCTTCGTCATCGCAGCCGGCTACGGCGACATCAGCTCCGAGCGGGCCTACCTGCGCACCGAGAACCTGTCGTGCGTGCGCGCCGACGGCGCCGCACTGGAAGTGAAGATCCAGGGCAGCGTGTACGGCGAAGACGGCAAGGTCGGCATGCGCGGGAGGCTCGTCACCAAGCAGGGCCAGATGCTCGCCAATGCGCTGCTGGCCGGCGTGGTCAGCGGCATTGGTTCGGGCCTGGCCACGTCGTCAACCACGTACAGCACCTCGGCGCTCGGCACCATCGCCAGCGCATCCGGCGCCGACGCCTACCGCGCCGGGCTCGGCACCGGGGTCGGCAAGGCACTGGACCGCCTGGCGCAGTACTACATCAAGCTGGCCGAGAACACCTTCCCGGTGATCGAGGTGGATGCCGGCCGCGAGATCGATGTCGTCATCACCAAGGGCTTGCGCATCGACGTGCCGATGACCGCCGGTGCCGACCGCGACACCCGCTTTGAAGCGGCACCGAGTGAACGCTATTTGGAGGCCTCCGACGATGGCAACTACTGAACACCGGCCCCGCCACGGGCCACGACCACCCGGTCTGGGCGCATGTCTGTGCGCGCTGCTGGTCACCGCCGCGCCGCTGACCCTGGCCGCGACGCCCGACGAAACGCGGCTGCTAGCGACCTTGCGGAAGGCCCATCCCGGCACCGAGTTCACCGCCGTGTCGCGTTCTCCAGTAGCGGGTATGTACGAGGTCTGGATGAACGGCAACGTGGCCTACGTGTCGGCCAGGAACCCGCGCTTCTTCATTTTCGGCCGCGTGTTCGACACGCGGACGATGAAGGACCTGACCGGCCCGAAGCTCGCGCAGGCTGCTCAACGCGTGAACGACCCGCAAGCGGCGGCAATCGCCGCGCCGGTGTCCTTCGATGCACTGCCGCTGGCCGATGCGATCAAGACCATTCGGGGCAATGGCCAGCGGCGTGTCGCCGTCTTCAGCGATCCCGCCTGCTCGTACTGCAGGCGGCTCGAGCCCGAGCTGACCGGCATCGACAACATCACCGTGTACACCTTCCTGGTCCCGTTCCAGGGGCAGGACAAGCCCATCGCGATTTGGTGTGCCGCGGACCGTGAACTTGCGTGGCGGCGCTTCATGCTGCAAGGCGACGCCTCACTGCTGAGCACGTCGTCCACCTGCGAGCACCCGGTGGATCGCAATCTGGCATTGGCCCATCGCCTGGGTGTGCAGGGCACGCCGACGCTGTTCTGGGCCGACGGCTCACGCACGGACGGCTTTGTCGAGCGCGCCGTGCTCGAAGCGCGCCTGAACCAGGCAAGCCAAGAGGTCCGGCCGTGAGCGCCGCGTCTCCACTCCCGCGGCTCGCGCCATGGATTGGCCTGGCCGCCCTGTTCGCCGGCTGCACGAGCATGTCCGGGCTGAGTGGCAGTTCCAGTTACGCCTGCAAGGCACCGGACGGCGTCACCTGCGACTCGGTGTCCGGCACCTATGCCAACGCGATCCACAACAACCTGCCGAGCCAGCGTTCACGCCCGACCGCGCCGTCCGCGCAAGCGAGCGGCACGTCGCAGCCCACAGCCACCAGCCTCGCGTCAACGGAGGTGCGCACCCCGCTCGCCGCCGCTTCGGTTTCACCGGCGCCGCTGCGCTCGTCGGCGCGCATCTTGCGCCTGTGGTTCAAGCCCTGGGAAGACGCCGACCGCGACTTGTACGACCAGGGCTACGTCTATGTGCAGGTCGACAGCGGCCGGTGGCTGATCGAACACGCACAACGGCAGATCCGTGATGCGTATGCACCGCTGCGACCGCCACCGCGAAGCACCGCCGGCGAGGCCAGGGAAGGAACCGCGCTGCCTGCCAACCCGCGCAGTGCGCCGCGCTTGCCCACCGCCGAGAAGCCGCTGCCAGGCCTGCTGCCTCCCACACGGCCCGACAGCAGCGACTGAGGCCACGCCATGCACACCGACGCCCCGAACCGCCAGCCCTCGGTCAGCCGCCCCGCACGCCCGTCGTTGTTCGGCTTTGGCCAGACGCAGGACACACCGGCCGAGCAGTTCGCGGCCTGGCTGCCCTATTCCGCCTACCTGAGTGCCGAGAAGCTCTTCGTCAACCGCGACAGCGTGGGTTTCATGCTGGAGGTGATGCCGCAGTCCGGCGCCGATGAGCGCATGGCCGAAGTGCTGCTCTCGCTGTACTCCACCTGCCCGCCCGGCACTGGCATCCAGTTCCACCTCTTCGCCTCGCCGCACCTGCGTGACCAACTGCGCCGCTACGCCAACCTGCGCGTCGAAGACCTGGACCAAGCCGACAAGGCCAAGCACTGGGGACGGCCGGCGCGCAACGACAACCTGTTCCACCGCCTCGCTCGCCAGCGCGTCGGCCACGTGCTGCAGGGGGCGCAGACATCGCTGACATCGGGCTTCCACTACACGATCCGCGACTTCCGGCTGATGATGAGCGTGGCGATCGCGGCCGACGCCGAGGACCTGACCCGGCGCGACGAGTTGATGGCGCTGCGCGAGTCAATGGCATCGACGCTGCGCTCGGCGTCGCTGCCCAACCGCGTGTGCGACGCCGCCGACCTGATCAACTGGTGCGCGCTGTTCACCAACCCCGACCGCATCTCGCAGACCGATGCGCCCAATCTGCATTACGACGACGGCCGCGAGTTGCGCGACCAGATCATCGACTTCGACACCATCCAGGACCCGCACGCCGGTGGCCTGACCCTGTGGAAGGAAGGCGGCGACGACGTGCTCGAAGCGCGCTTCTACTCGATCAAGTCCTTCCCCGAACGATTTGCGCTGTGGCAAATGGGCTCGTTGATCGGCGACCTGATGCAGCCGGCCCTGCAGTACAGCGCACCCTTCCTGTTGACCATGGGCGTGCATGTGCTCGACCCGAACGTCATGAAGTCTGTCGTCACCGCCAACCATGTGCGGGCGACGCAGAACGCCAAGAGCAAGATGGCCGACGTGATGCCCGACGTTGGGAAGAAGCTGCAGGACTGGACGGCGGCGGCCAACGCCATCGACATCGGCAGCAGCCTGGTGAGCCTTTACCACCAGCTGGCGATCTTCACGCCGCCGCACAAGGCGGTGGCGGCTCAGGAAACCGCCAACGCCATCTGGCGCGGCCGGGGCTTCCAGCTCAACGCCGACGTATACATGCATCGGCAGGCACTGCTGGCCAGCTTGCCGATGACTCTCTCGGAGAAGTTCCACAAGGACCTGGCCAAGATGCGCCGCGTTTCGCGCAAGACCATGGCCAACGCCATCCACCTGGCGCCGCTGATCGCCGAGTGGCGCGGCACGCGCACCCCGGCGTTGGTGTTCGGCGGCCGGCGCGGCCAGCTGATGACGCTGGACATCTTCGACAACGACCTGGGCAACTACAACTTCGCGATCATCGGCGCGCCGGGGTCGGGCAAGTCGGTGCTGATGAACGAGATGGCCTGGTCCTACCGCGCCATCGACGCCAAGGTCTGGATGCTGGACCTGGGCCGCTCCTTCGAGAAGCTGTGCCGCAAGGCCAAGGGCACCTACATCGAGTTCAAGCCGGATGTGGACATCTGCCTGAACCCGTTCACCCGCATCGTCGACATCAACGAAGACATCGACATGCTGGTGCCAGCCATCTCGAAGATGGCGTCGATGTCCCGGCCCTTGGACGAGGTTCAGTACAAGGCCATCTCGGCGATGGTGCTAAAGCTGTTCAAGGCCCACGGCAACGACCTCACGGTCACCGCGCTGCGCGACGCCTTCAAGGGCGGGACCATCGAGGAACTCGGCGCACTCAACGACCCGCGGATCAAGGACCTCGCGATCATGCTGAACCCGTACGCACGGGGCGGCCAGTACGAGCGCTTCTTCGAGGGCCGCAACAACGTCGACTTCGACAACGACTTCGTCGTCATCGAGAACGAGGAGCTGAAGCGCCGGCCCGACCTGCACGCGGTGGTCAACATCCTGCTGCTGCACCAGATCACCGGCGAGATGTACCTGACGCGCAACCGGCGCAAGGTGCTGTTCATCGATGAGCTCAAGCAGCAGCTTGGCGACATCGGCGCCGACGACCCGGTCAAGGCCGCGGTGGTGGAGGAAGCCGCCCGGCGCGCGCGCAAATACGGCGGCTCGCTGGGCACCGCCACTCAGAGTGCAGACGACTACTACGGCTCGGCGCAGATGGAGGCCGCGTTCAACTGCTCGGACTGGGTTTTCCTGCTGCGCCAGAAGCCCGAGTCCATCGAGATGCTCGACCGCAAGGGGCGGTTGTCGATGGACGAGCCAAAGAAGCGGCTGCTGAACTCGCTGCGCACCGAGCCGGGTGTGTTCTCCGAGGTCTACATCTCATCGCCAGTCGGCGAGGGCGTGGCACGCAACATCCTCGACCCCGCCACGCACCTGCTGTTCTCTAACAAGCTGGAGGACAACGCGCCGATCGATGACTTGCGCGCACAGGGCCTGAGCATCGACGAGGCCATCGCCGAGCTGCTGCGCCGCCGGGGGCATGGCGCATGAAAGCCGTGCTCCTGAACGCCCTGATGGCGGCGCTGATCGTCTTCGGCACGCTGGCGGCGTACGACCGCCTGGTGATCCGGCCCGGGCAACTCATCGGCGTGGTCGACGTCGGCGAGGTCTATCGGCAGAAGGAAGCGCAGTTCACGCTGATCCTGACCAAGGCCGGCTCCGACGTCGAACGTGAACGGGCCATGGCGATGGCACGCAGTTTCTCGCAGCGCTTGCCGGTCGCGCTGGAGGAGCTGCCGCGCGACTGTGCCTGCCTGGTGGTGCTCAAGAGCGCTGTGGCGGGCCCCACGCCGCGCACGCTGGACCTGACCGCGCACCTCAAATCAAAGCTGGAGGCGCCATGAAGACGCTGGCCATCAGGTTCGTCGCCAACTTCGCCGACTTCCTGCGTCACATGCAGGCGCGCTGGTACCTGTACGCGCCGGTCTTCGCGGTCTGGGCCTTTGCCTACGCCCGCGTGTTCATCGACCCGACACCCCGCGTGCCGGTGCTGTTCAACTGGACGCCGAGCCTGCCCTACAGCGTCGCGCTGGTGCAGTACGGCCCGCACACCTTGCGGCGTGGCGACTACGTGGTTTTCGCCTTCGCGGGTGAAGCGCAGGCCGCCTACCCCGGCCTGCGGGGCCAGCCCTTCTTCAAGATCGTGCGCGGCATGCCGGGTGATGCGCTCACCGTTGACGGCCGCATCGTCGCCATCAACGGCGAGGTCGTCGGTCAGGCCAAGACGCATGCCTACGACCGCCGGCCGCTGGAACCCATCGCGGCCACGGTCATCCCGCCGGGCCACTACTACGTGCAAGGCACCAGCCCTGACTCCTTCGACTCCCGCTACCGCGCGAGCGGCCTCGTGCGGGCCGAGCAGGTGCTGGGCACTGTGGTGCCGCTGTTCTGAGGGCGCGTCGTGAAGCCTTGCGTCGCACTCCTTGCCATGGCCTTAGCCGTCGTCGGGCCGATGGCCTCTCCAACGCACGCGCAAACGGCGCCAGTCGCCACCCTGCCCGTCACCGACGACATGCCACTGGCCGACTACCTCGCCCTGCTGGCCCAGATCTCGCCAGCCGCGCACGAGGGTGCCCAGGCTTACCTGCAAGCCTTTCAACAACGCTGCGGCCGGCCCGTGCGAGCCGCTGAACTGCGCCAGGCCATGGCCGGCGGTGACGGTGACCCGGTGCTGATGGGCATGATCCGCGCGAGTCATCTCCGCGACGCGAAGGCGCTCGCCCAACTCGCGCAGCGCATGACCTGTGAACGACGGAGCGTGCGGTGAACACGATCCGCCTTCCGCATCTTGCCGTGGCTCTGCTGGTGGGCGCAAGCGTCGCCCAGGCAGCCGATCTCGGGGCCATCGGGCCCACCTACGGGATCGGCGAACCGCACCTGCTGAACTTCATCGAGCAGCGCTTGCGTGACAAGGAACGCAGTGGCGAGCTGCAGCAGCTCATCGAACAAGCACAGGCCCGTGGAATCGACGCGGTCAAACGGCCGCAGGCCGTCTCAGGCCTGCAGCCCACGGCAACCGCCCGCACCTTCTACTTCGACCCCAGCTTCACGCTGGACCGCAACATCACGGATTCACGCGGCCAACTCTTGTTCGCGGCGGGCACGCGCAAGAACCCGTTGGACGTGGTGTCGCTGTCCAAGCACCTGCTGTTCTTCGATGCCCGTGACCGCCGCCAGGTGACCCGTGCCCACGAGTTGATCGCGAGGTACGCCGGCAAGGTCAAGCCGATCCTCACCGGCGGGTCGTATCTGGACTTGATGAAGGCCTGGCGCATCCCCGTCTACTACGACCAGCAAGGCACGCTGACACGCCGCTTCGGCATCCGCCAGGTGCCAGCCCTCGTGTCGCAGGAAGGGGCGCGATTGCGCATCGACGAGGTGGTGCTGCCATGAAGGCCGTCCGCCGCATGCTCGCCACCGTGCTCGCCGGCTTGCTGACGCTGGCGTCGCCCCTCACCCAGGCCGCCGACAGCCTCACCTGCACCGGCAGGTTCCCCAACCCCATCACCGAGATCTGCTGGAGCTGCATCCTGCCGATCAGCATCGGCAGCGCCACCATCGCCAACTTCGATGCTCAGGAAGACATCCCCAATCCGTCGAACCCGGTCTGCAGTTGCGGCGTGAACCCGACCATCGGCCTGTCGATCGGCTTCTGGGAGCCGGCGCGCCACGTCGAGGCGGTGCGCAAGCCCTTCTGCCTTGCTTCGCTGGGTGGCATCGACCTCGATCCCGGCATCTCGGCGCCCGCGGCAGCGCGGTTCACGCGCTCCGAAGGCGACGGCGATGGCGGCAGCTTCTACCAGGCGCACTTCTATGTGAACCCAGTGCTGTACTGGCTGGAGGTGGTGACGGATTTTCCTTGCCTGGAACGCGGTTCTTTCGACCTGGCCTACCTGACCGAAGTCGATCCGCTGTGGAACGACGACGAGCTCACGCTGATCCTCAACCCGGAGGCCGTGCTCTTTGCCAACCCGGTCGCGGTGGCCGCGTGCGCCGCCGACTGCGTGGCCGCCACCGCCGGATTCGGCATCGCCGAGATGTTCTGGTGTGCCGGCTGCCAGGGTGGCCTCTACCCCCTCGATGGCCATGTGCCGTACCACATGGGCGGCGTGCGCACGGCCGAACTGCTGGCCCAGCGGCTGACCGCCAAGATGCACCGCGAGCTGCTGGCCTGGGGCTGGCATGGCAAGCCAGGGCTGTGCGGGCCGTACTTCCTGCCGGCAATGGACAAGACGGCCTACAAGGCCCAGCTCACCTACCCGGTTGCGAACACCGCGAAGGAAGGCGGACGCTGCTGCCAGCCCTTCGGCCGCAGCACCATCGTCTGGGGCGCCGGCAAGGAATACCCGGTGCGCGGCGAAGACTTCGCCTTCATGCTGTTTCGCAAGAGGAACTGCTGTGTGGGCTACTGATGTCGCCGAGCGCCCACGCGGCGCTTCCCACGCTGCCATGGCCAGCATCGCGCTGACGTGCTGCGCGGGCGCGTGGGCCCAGGCCACACCAGCCGTCACCGAGGCGGACATGGAACGCGCTCGCCGTTCCCAGCCGGTGGTTACCGACCGTGATCTCGAGCGGGCGCGGCAGCGACATCGGCCGCCATCGGATGCGGACCTGGCGCGTGTGCCCGTGCCGTCCACGCCCAGGGTGGACGCACTGCCCCAGCCGGTGGCACAGACACCGCTCGACCTCGAGGCCATCGCCAAAGGTTTCGATGTCCAGACAGGTCAACCCGCCTTCAAGGCGAACGCAGTGCCGGGGCTGCTGATCTTCATCAGCTTCGAGATGCCCGAGCCCACGCTCGCCCGCCTGGTTGACCAGGCCGCACGGGCGCGCGCATCGCTGGTCTTGCGCGGCCTGGTCAACAACTCGCTACGCGACACGGTCGAGCGTGTTCAGCGCCTGATCGGCAGCCGTCAGGTGTCTGTGCAGATCGACCCGCAGGCCTTCGACCGTTTCGCGGTGACGCGGACACCTTCGTTCGTGCTGCTGCAGGGCGGCGCCCAGCCCCGCGCTTGCGGTGCTGCCGCCTGTTTCGCCACCGATCAGTTCACATTGGCCGCCGGTGACGTGAGTCTCGACTACGCCCTCGAATTCATCCAGCGCTCGACGCCACGCCTGGCCCGCGATGCCAGCGGGTTCCTGGGGCGGCTGAAGGGCACGGGGAGCTGATCGTGCGCAAGTTCGTCATCTGGTTCACGGTCTTCTGCTTCGTCACGACGCAGACCTCCGCCATTGCAGGCCCACACGAGGAAGGTGTCGCGGCCGGACAAGCCGCCAACCCGGTGGCGCGCGGCAGCGTGACGGCACCGAACGCCACGGCGGTGGTGCCGGGCTACACGACCGCGCCGCCCGAGGCGGCCTACTACCGGCAACCCAACCTCGCCACGCAGGGCAGCGCACGCCTCTCGCTGTGCGCGACGCTGCCCAATGAGCCCGTGTGCCAGGCCCAGCGCGGCGCTGTCTCGTCGGCCACCACGCCAAGGCCCGCCGTCACCGCCACTGACCCGGCGGTAGCAGCGGCCCGCGATATCGGGCGCAGTCCCTCCAGCGTGCTGGACGGCCTGGCTGCCTACTACAGCGGTTGCACCACCACGGTCACCAGCTTGCCGCCCACCACGCAGGCTCGCACCTGCCTACGCTACCAAGGCGTAGGCAACTACCTTTGTACTCGCTCGCTGACCGTCGCCACCGAGCGAACCACGAGTTGCAACCCCGGCGACTGGTTTGCAACCGCCGCATCGGGGCGCTCGGGGCTGGGTGTGCAATGCCTGCCGGATCGACCCGACACGGCTCACCACTTCCGAGTCACGCAAGACAGCGCGCCGCTGAGCTTCTTCGACGTGGACATGACCACCCCCGTCGTGTTCCCGCAGATGGTGGCGGTGCTGGAGACCAGTTACTCCGGCATGACCGGTCTGCCGATCCGCACTGGCGTGTGGGTGGCCAACAAGTCCTGCGCAGGCAGCGCCTGCAGCCTCACCGCCATGATCGCCGCCGAGTCGCTGGAGACGTGCACTGGCGGCGGCGACTCGGGCTATTCCTGCACCAGTGTCGAGCCCTTCCTGAAGGTGTACGCAGCCTGCCGTGCGGGCACGCAGAGCGGCGACAACATCCAGGACACCGTGTGCTCCGGCGACAGCGGCTGCACCACCACGGCACTGGATGGCGCCAAGTGCTACGCGCCGGCCGGTGGCTGGACCCCCTATGCCGGCATCGACGTGACAGGCACCGTGCCCGGGTCGTTCTGGAACATTGACGCTGACCGCTCGGTCGTCGGCTGGACCGCCAACCCCGCCTACGGCCCGATACCGACCATGGCGCTGAGCTACACCCGGCCCGCCACCGCGGTGACCGCGACGGACCGCTGGGATGACCAATGCCCTGCGCTGGCCGCCGGCGGGCGCTGCACAGTCAGCACCGCCCCGGTGTGCACCGACGGCCCGGCGACCAAGGTGATCGACGGCGTGTCCATCACTCGGGACTGCTGGGAATACACCAGCACGATGAGCTGCACCAGCGCGGCGCCGCTGGATCAATGCGCGCCGCTGGTCGCCGCAGGCTGCACCGCGACCACATCGGTCTGCAGACAGACGAACACCGTCACCGGCGTGTGCGAGGTCTACGAGGACGGCTACACCTGCGCGGTGCCGGCCCAGACCGTCACCAGCGCCAGCAACTGCCCGACCAACGTGTTCTGCCTTGACGGCAACTGCTTCAACATCGCCGCCCCCAACGACGCCGACTTCGCACGCAGCATGTCGATGCTGGAGGCGGGCCGCGAGGCCGGCGTCTACATCGACAGCGACCGCATGCAGGTGTTCGATGGTGAGGAGAACCGCTGCCGCGACCGCCTGCTGAAGAACTGCTGCTACGCCGATGGCGCAGGTGCCGGCATGACGAACCAAAGCATGTTCGGCTCCGGCTCCCGCCTGGTGTACGACGTGCTGATGAACAGCGAGAACCGGCAGTTCCTGTACCAGGGCATGTCGGCACTGCTCACCGGCGCGGGCTTCAGCGGCACGTTCACCACCTACGGCGTCACCGTGGCCGTCAACGGCGCGGCGATTCCTGCTGGCTCCACAGTGGTGTATTCGGGCACCAACCTCGTCGTCGCCTTCGACCCGTGGTCTCTGGTCATCGCCGTGATCATCTACATCATCCTTTCGATGATGTCGTGCAACGAGAACGAAGGAAAGCTCGCGATGAAGGAAGGCGCGAAGCTGTGCCACACGATAGGCACCTGGTGTTCGTCGTGCTTCCGCGTCCTGGGTGTCTGCGTCTCCTGCGTTGAGCGCACCACCTCCAAGTGCTGCTTCAACTCGATGCTCGCGCGCATCGTCAACGAACAGGGCCGGGCCCAGATCAGCAAGGGCTGGGGTGGCGCACAGAGCGCCGACTGCTCGGGCTTCACGGTCGCGCAGTTGCAGACCCTCAACTTCGCGGCGATGGATCTGTCGGAGTTCTATTCGTCGCTGGTTCCGACGCTTCCGAACCTCGCGACGCTGCAGGGCAACGGCGCCAGCCGCATCCCGACCTGCTACTACGGCCAAGGGAGATGCCAATGAAATCCTCCGACTTCGCCTGGCTGGCTGTCACGGCTCTGGTGGCGTCGAACGCGACGGCGCAGGACCGCGCGCAGGTGCAGGACGCGCGGCCACTCCTGATCGCGGCCATCGAAGCGCCCGACGGTCAGTCTCGCGGCGTGCTGGTGGGCGAGATCGCCGACGCCATCACGCGGCAATTCAAGGGCACGTCGCCGATCTACATCGACGTGACAACCGAACGCCGCTACACCCAGGCCGGCTGCAGCCGCCTGAACGTGCGCTTCTGGCAGGAAGGCGTGCAGTTGCCGGGCGCTGCCGCGCCACGCCGCCAGACCATCGACTTCGGCATCAACTACTGCCGCGACGGCCTGCCGCCGAAGTCGCTGTCATGAGGCCGCCCACATGAGCCGCTGGCTGTTCCGGTTATTGTGGGTTCTCGCCGCCCTTGTCGCGCCCGCGGCCCAGGCGCAGGACGGCTCATCGCGCTACTGGTCCGACACCTGGCGTGGGTGGCACTTCTATGAAGACCCTGAACCCGAGGCCCTGCCGCGGCGCGAGGCGACACCCAAGAGGAACGCCTCGACGCCGAAACAGGCGGCGACCAAACCGCCCGAGATCACCGAGTTCGAGCGCCTGCAGAAGGAGGTTGAACAGACCCGCACCATCGCCATCATGCGGCCCACCGAGGCCAACGTCCGGCGCTACATGGAGCTGGAGGCCAAGGTGGTCGCGCGTGCCTCCACCTTCGCCGACATGGCGCAGCGGGTCGCCTGGGCCACACCCGAGCTCGACCCCACGCTGCAGGGCCGGCCCGTGAACGCCAAGGCGTTGGAGGTGTTTGAACAACAGCAGATGGCGCAGCGTTCGGAGTCCATCGGTGCGCTCGGTCGCGACCATGTGCTGTTCTTCTTCTTTCGCAGCGACTGCCCGTACTGCCATGCCTTCGCGCCGACGCTGGAGGCCTTCCAGGTGCGGCACGGCATCAAGGTGGTGGCCATCAGCGTGGACGGCGGGTCGATGCCCGGTTTCCCGGACGCTCGCCGCGACAACGGCATCGCCACCACGCTGAAGGTGACCCAGGTGCCCGCCGTGTACCTCGCCCAACCCTTCACCGGAAAGATCACGCCCATCGGCTTCGGCGTCCTGTCCGAAGCCCAGTTGCTGGAGCGGATCACCCTCGTCTCGTCGCAGGTCGCCGAGATGCCGCCATCGATTTCCACATCGCAGGCCGCCCTTCGGTAGCCCGCGCAGGAGCGTCTGATGGACACGTCGAAGCAACCTTCCTCAGCCCAGCGCACACTTGCCGCGGCACTGGCCGCCGTGCTCGTGGTGTCGCCGGCCACCCTGCCTGCCGGCGACTTGAACGCCGAGGTGAACAACATGTTCAACAGCCTCGGCTCCATCGGCAACTACACCGCGCCGGGTGCCTTCCGCGGGCAGACCTTCAACACCTACACCGGCGGCAGCCTGTTCATGCGGGCGCCGAACAAGGTGTACCAGCTCGCGGCCATCCAGTTCCCCAGCGCCAAGGCGGGCTGCGGCGGCATCGATGTGTTCGGCGGTTCGTTCTCGCACATCTCGGCGGCGGAGTTCAAGAACATGCTCCGCAACATCACGGCCGCGCTACCGGGCATCGCGTTCCAGCTCGCGCTCGAATCGGTGTCACCCTTGCTCGGCGGGCTGACCAAGTGGGCCAAGGGTCTGGAAACCTGGATCAACAACGCGCGCATCAACTCCTGCGAGACGGCCAAGGCCATCGTCAGCACGGCGGCCGAGGCGGCCGGCTACAGCTCACAGGAAGCCTGCTCCGACCTGGCCATCGAGATGGGCCTGGAAAGCGACCGCGACGCAGCGCGCCGCCGCTGCGCGACAGACCGCACCAGCATCCTGGCTTCGGCCCGCACGTCCGGCGACGCCAACGTGCGCAACAAGGCGCCCTTCGTCGGGAACCTGACGTGGAAGGCGCTGCAGCGCACCGGCACCTACCTCGACGACCAGGAACGCGAGCTGATCATGAGCGTCGTCGGTACGGTGATCTTCTATCCCGAGGACGCGGCCCGCGACCCTGAGCCTGTCGCGCCAACCATCACGTCGATCAGCCACCTTCTGTACGGCCAGGCCGCCGGTGCGGGCACCAACGTGACGCAGCACCTGCTGCGCTGCAACGACTACACCAACTGCGACGTGGTCACGCTGAACACCGCCTACACGCACACACCGTTCACGGCCCGTGTCGAAACCATGATGCGGTCGATCGCCGACAAGATCGCCACACGCGCAGCGATCCCCAACAACTCGGCCGAAGTCGGCTTCGTCAACCAGACCACCGAGCCGGTCTACAAGATGCTGTCGATTGGCGCGACCATCCCGGGCTCGGGCCTGTCGGACAGCCTGATCGGCCAGTACCGCGACGTGATCGCAGCCGACTACGCCTACGTCTTCCTGGAGCGCAACCTGCGCGTCGGCATGGCGGCGCTGGACAAGGACTACACCTTGCAGCAAAGCCAGCGCGAACTGGCCAACCAGGTCAGGCAGCGGGCGCAAGCGATGCTGCTGCAACTGGCTCAAGAGAAGAACCTGCTATATCAGAAGGTCGGCTCGTTCCGGGCCGTCTCCAGCCACCTCGAACAGCTTGAACGGCAGCTTCGCTCCAGCATGCCGCAGCACGTGATGGACATGCTGGGCCAACAAGCGGCCTACCTGTCTCGGTAGCGCCTGCAGTGCGAGCACGCCATGTGGGAGATCTATGCCTATCAGAACTCCGACAGCCTGTTCGGCATCTTCAACGCGGCCGCGGCCATCCACGCCTCCAGCGACTATGCAGCCGCCGTCGCGGCCGTCGCCTTCTGCGGCTTCGTCGCTGCACTGATCGCCTATGCGTTCGCGCCCGACAAGTTGCAGGGTTGGAAGTGGCTGGCCACGGTCTTGTTGGTGTTTTCTATCCTGATCGTGCCGCGCGTCACCGTGGGCATCGTCGACAAGACCGGCGGATCGGCGGTCAAGGTGGTGGCCAACGTGCCCTTCGGCATCGCGATGCTGGGCAGTGTCACCAGCACCATCGGCCACACGCTGACGAGCCTGTTCGAGACCGCGTTCCAGGTCATACCGGGCGTGGGCGGGCTGCCGAGCGAACTGACCTACGAGAAGAATGGCCTGATGTTCGGCAACCGGCTGATCCGCGACACCGCCAACGTCGTGTTCCAGGATCCGAACTTCCGTACCGACCTGATCAACTACATCCACAACTGCACGATGTACGACCTGATCGACGGCACGGTCGACCCGGGAACGTTTTCCAGTTCCGACGACGTGTGGGCCCTGATGGGCACACCGAACCCAGCGCGCTTCACGACGGTGTCTGCCGGAGGTGGCGCGACGACGGTGGACACCTGCCCAAACGTCTACACGAACCTGAATGGCCGCCTGCCGGCACAGATCACCCGCATCCAGGGCAAGCTGGCCTTTCAGCTCAACCCGACCCTGCCGAGTGCCACTGCTGCGGCGGCCATCGCCGGCCAGATTCAGCAAGCGTATGTGAAGAACAGCATCGCCACCGCCGCCGCAAGCGCGGCCGACCTGATCCGCCAGAACGCGGTGCTCAATGCGATCAACGACACCAGCAGCATCATCGGGCAGAAGGTCAACGACCCGGCGTCGATGGTCCTGGCTGTCGGCCGGGCCCAGGCCGTGGCGCAGCAGAACGCGACCTGGCTGAACTACGGGAAGGTGGCCGAGCAGTCGCTGCCCGTGTTCCGCAACGTCATCGAGGCGATCACCTACGCACTCTTCCCGCTGTTCGTTCTGCTGCTCCTGCTGACCAGCGGCCGAGAGACGATGGTCGCGTTCAAGGGCTATGCCGCGATCCTGATATGGATTCAGCTGTGGCCACCGCTGTACGCGGTACTCAACTACATGGCGTCGATCTACGCGGCCTACGACTTGGCCGCAGCCGCCGACCTCGGCAGCGGCACCAAGGCGCTGTCACTGCAGACCGCATCGACGATCTACTCGCGGGCGATCTCGGGCGAGGCCGTGGTGGGCTACCTGGCCATCAGCATCCCGTTCATCGCGTGGGCGGCGCTCAAGCGCATGGAGAACTTCGGCACCGCCCTGGTCGGCGGGCTGTCTGGTCTGCAGGGCATGCTGGCGGGGACCACGGGCTCTGCGGCCGTTGGCAACGTGAGCATGGGCAACGTGGCGATGGACCAGTTTCAGTTGGCACCGAACCGCACGTCTGCGTTCATGAGCTCGTGGCAGAACGACCTGACGGGCAACACGGTTTCGGCAAACGCACTGACCGGTAGGACGGCAGTGAGTCTGCTGCGCAACCAGGGGTATGCATCACGGGTTGTTTCGATGCGTGTGAGCGAGCAGGATGTGACCGAGGCGAGCCGGCAGGCGGATGCCGCGCGCAGTGAATCGGTGGCCGCGAGCACCGAACGCTCTGCAGTGCTCGCCGACACGTTCAATCGTGGACTCGCGAAGCTTCGGTCGATCCGTTCGAGCGGGGGCACAACGTCAAGCAGCTTCGAGCAGATCGGCGAGAACCTAACCCGCCTTGACCAAATCACCAAGAGCGTGGCTGACCGCACCGGTTTGACTCAGTCGCAGGTTGCGCAGATTGCGTTTGGAGCGGCTGCACGTGTCGGCGTGTCCACACCGATCGCCGGAGCCGACGCACGAGCAAGTGCTGGGAAGAACTACCAATCGAGCCTTTCTGCCGAGCAACAGAAGGTCCTGGGGTCGTTGACGAGCGACCAAATTGCCGAGTTCAAGCAGTTCGGTGATCGCGTGTCGCGAGACACGAGCGTGATTGAGGCTGTGGCATCCGACTCTCGAGAGTCAAAAGACTTGTCGTCGCGACTGGCCACAGCCACGGCCCGTTCGACGCGCGCAGACGCCAGCGTCGCCGAGCGAACGGCGATGGCGGAGCGGCTCTCGGCTGCGCGTGAGCGCGGCGAGACGATCTCCATCGACACCGCGCAAGACCCCTACAACCTGGCCATGTTCATGCGCTTCGCTGAACAGTACGGCGGCAACAGCGCGTCAGCCATGGCCTTGTTCGAGGCCGAACTCGCGCGGCAAGGCCTCCCGCCTAATCGCACGTTCTCGGATGGCACCGCGCTGCCCGCCTCGTTCGGTGACATTCGCCCGTTGTACGACCGCGCCTCGGCCGACACCAACCTTGACCCTGACATCGCGGCACGGGCTAGATCAAATCGAGGCTCTGTGGAGGCGGCCGATGTGAGGCCATCGTTGACCACCGAACGGCCAGCGGCCACCGCATTGCGCGCTGGGGTTCAAGAGTCGGGTGTCGATATCCGGCAGCAGGTCAGGTCCGACTCGGCGGCAGTGGACGCGAGGTCTGATGTGGTGCGCGCGCCTGACGGGACACTGCAATCGCGGAAGTCACTGCTCAAACAGGCCGGCAAGCAAGTGGCCAGCGATGCCAGCGCATCCCTTGACAACGCTGGCGACCTGGTCAAGGACCTGATCCGCAAGAAGTAGCGCGTCGCGCCTACAGCTTGTCCGGGTCGAACTGATGGCGACCGTGCTCAGGTTCGAGCGCACTGACCAACGGCGGGCGCCCTTTGTCGCGCCAGTAGTTGTCCATCAGGTCATTCGGCTGCATCCCGAGGCCAGTCTCTAGATCGGCTTCACGGCTCAACCGCTTCCTGCCGCTGGCCGCGATGCCTGACACGGCACCGCCGATCGCTGCGCCTGCGACGGCACCGACGGTCAACATGACGATCTTCACACCCCAATCATCGCCTGTCGCCGAAACCAAGCCGACCGCCGCTCCAATCACGACAAGTGTGAGAAAGACAGTTTTTCGCACAGCACACAAGCCTCCGCTGCGCAGCGTACTCGCTGGCTCACTGTTTGCAACCCCTGCCAAAGCCGCACACCCAATATTCGCGGCAATCGCCATCAGCATTCGGCGTAGACGCTCCGGTATTGAAGCTCATGCGAGGCTTTGCTGCGGTCTGCCGGCATCGTCAGGACGCCATGGTGGCGCTGGCGCCAGTTACCCATGCATCGGAGCCTCTGTGTAGGTCTCCAGCAGGCGCTCCGCCGTCAATTTGTGATGTTCGAGGAGCTTCTGAACCTTGGCCGCGTCGAGAGTTTCCAACGAGCTGGCCGCCGCTGTACAGAATGCTCGGATCGAGTCTTTCAGGGCGGCGAGCCGTCCAGTCGTTAGAACGCGCGCATCGGCGTGACCCGAGGCAGCGGCTTCGAGAACACGGTACGGGTGGACCATCATCGGCGTGGCCTTGCAAGTGTGGTCGTAGCGCTGTCCGAACCAATCCATCGATCCGCTGAGCTGGTTGGCGTAGTGCTTGGTGATCTTTTGCGCCACGGCACCGCTCTTGCACTCGATGACAAAGTAGCGCAGATTGCCTACGGCCCACAGCACATCCGGTCCTCGCTTGAACTCCAGTTCCGGCCGCTGCGCCTTGAAGCCCAGGAACGCAGCAACTTCCTGCATGGCCGCCTCGAATTCATTCGCGTTGTCCGGCAAGAAAGCCAGGTCGTCGAGGACACCGTTCAACCGCACAAGCAGGTCGGTCTTCTTGCCGGCGTAGGGTTTGAAGGCCCACACGACGTTGTTGGCCTGCTGCATGTCCTTGGCATCGAGCTTCTCGTAGTCCAGCCCATCGATCGGTTTCGTGAGGCGTCGATTCAGCAGCAACGCCCCCTTGAGTACCTGCTGTGCTCGCACGGCGTCGGTGAACTGCACGTACTCGGCCAATTGCCACTTGAGCCAGCCCACGACGCCAGGCGACTCGCTTGCAGCGACTTGGTTGATGACCCTCTGCAACGCGTCCTCCGCCTGCGCATAGTTGCGAATGCTGGCGTTGTCGAACGCCACGCGCTGTGCAACGGCCGTGGGCCGGACCGTGCCGGTAGGCGGGTAGCCGATGTTGGCCACCGCTTCTCGCGCCACCTTCTTCCAGTCCGTCCCTTGCTGCAGGCACACCTCGATCGCGCTGTCGAGTTCATCCACGCCACCGCCAAGTTGCTCTGCAACCTCAAGGGACTTCTTGAGCTGGGCGCGGGTGGCCGGTGAAAACATCTCCTTCGCACCCATGGTGAACATGGTGCGGGTCAGCGACGAGCCCATCAGAAGAACCACGCAATAGTCGTCGTTCGCACGGATGCCTCGGCCCATGCCCTGCTCGATGCGCTGGATCTGCCGCCCGATGACATGCGCGCTGCCCGCCAGCATGTTGGTCTCGATGCGCTCATAAGAGCGGCGAGCCTGCGGCAGCCCATCCAATACGAGAATCCGGCAGGCATCGTTGGGCAGGTCGATGCCGTCGTACTTGTTGACCATGACGACCAAACCGACATGCTTGGCCTTGAGCTGATCGACAGCAGCCTCCAGGTTGTCGGCTTTCACGACCAGGTCGGCGACCTCGGCCCAGAACTTCATTCTGAAGTCCGAAGGCACGATGACGACGGTGTTGTAGTGCGCGGACTTCTTCTTGACGAATGCCTTGAGCTCCGCCTCCGAAACGTTGGGGTCGATTTCCTGCGGCACCAGGATCATGCGGTCGCCAATGTCGTTGGCGACGTTTGGGGTGATGTGCTTCTCGACCAGCTCCGGCCCGGCACCGAAGTCAGAGACCAGGATGGAATCGTCGGCAAGCGTTGCCGTCATGAAGATGCGCCGCTTGGCCTCGGTGAAAGCCGGTATGGCCTCGATGGGCAGACAACGGGGCGATACCTCGATCTTGCTGCCGGTGACCACACAACGGCACTGGCCAAGGTGGTTCTTGATCAGCGGCCAGCTGAACTTGATCTCGTCGTCGGTCCGGTTCTCCGTCAACAACTGGGAGACCTGCAAGCCCTTCTGATGCCAGGCCCAGAACGGCACGAGCATTTCTTGGTCTGACGCACCGTCCTCGATCTCGAGCAACTTGGTGTCGTTCTGCTCGAGCAGTTCGTCTCGAAAGAGCTGCATCAGCCCGTTGTAGGTGGCGGAACCATCAGAGGCGGTCAGGGTGAACTGCGATTCGGTGGAGGACAGGCAGGCATGTGCGTCGTCTACCAGCACGACGCCGAGCGGGATCTTCACGCCAGTGTCAGTGGTACCGAACACCGACAGCCCGTTCACCAGCTTGTGGATGTTGATGACCAGGATTGCCTTGCCTTGCAGAAAGGCACCGGCTCCCGTATCGGTCGTGACGGAGATGCCAAGGTCCCCAGCTTCCTTCATCACCTGGCTGACCAGGTAGTTGTCGGGCGTCACATACACAGCTGGGCCCACGCCCTCGTTCAGGCAGCTTTTGAGCATCAGCAAGCCGACCACTGTCTTGCCACCCCCGGTGTTCATCTTCACGACAAGGTCTCGCTCTGCGCGGCGCGGAAGCCAGCGATCCCAGACCTGCGTTTGCACGTCGCGCGGGTACTTGTAGCGGGCGTGCTTGTTCGGCAAGAGGTTGAAGATCTCGCGCGGACTGGTCTCCGTGTCGAGGAGAGATGTTGAGCTGAGCTTGCTGAGGTTCAGTGGCATCGTTGCAGTCCTCCGCTGCTGGAATTCGTCTGACAGACTGTCATCGTAGCAACGCGCCCTCCTGCATCGCGCCTGGGTCGCCGAGCGGACGAATTGGCTCGGGCACTGGACCTCGACTCACGCGACGGCTTCAAGTACTGCATGAACATCGTGGCAGGGATAATGTCGACGAGGGCGGCCCGTGCAGACTGCATGGGCGCCCCAGCAAGCCTGTTTTGGGTAGCCAGATGGGTAGCTAAGTTGAACGAAGACTGATGAGCATCAGAAAATGTTCATAAAAATCAAATAGCTACGAATTTCATGAAACTCGCCACCTGGAACGTCAACTCCCTGGCCGTGCGCCTGCCGCAGGTGCTGGCCTGGCTCGAAGCCAACCCGGTCGACGTGCTGGTGCTGCAGGAAACCAAGCTCACCGACGACAAGTTCCCCGCGGCCGAGATCGAGGCCGCCGGCTACGCCGTGCAGTTCTTCGGCCAGAAGACCTACAACGGGGTGGCCCTGCTCAGCCGCAGCCCGGCGACCGAGTTGGTGAAGAACATCCCGGGCCTCGACGACCCGCAGGCCCGCGTCATTGCCGGCACCGTCGACAGCCCGTTCGGGCGTGTGCGCGCCATCGGCGCCTACTTCCCCAACGGCCAGGCGCCCGACAGCGACAAGTTCGTCTACAAGATGCGCTGGCTCGACGCCCTGCGCGAGTGGGTGCGCGCCGAGATGGCGGTGCACCCGCAACTCGTGCTGATGGGCGACTACAACATCGCCCCCGAAGACCGCGACGTGCACGACCCGGTGGCCTGGGCCGGGCAGATCCTGTGCACGCCGCAGGAACGTGCGCACTTCGCGGCGCTGACCGAGCTCGGCCTGAGCGATGCCTTCCGGCTGTTCGAGCAGGCGCCCAAGTGCTGGAGCTGGTGGGACTACCGCAACCTCGCCTTCCGCAAGAACCAGGGCCTGCGCATCGACCACATCCTCGTCAGCCCGGCGCTGAAGCCGCGCGTGCAGGCCTGCAGCATCGACAAGCTGCCACGCAAGAACGAACGCCCCAGCGACCACGCGCCCGTCATCGTGACGCTGGCCTGAGCGGGGATGCCCACGCTGCGCGAGGCCCTGCCCCGGCTGCTGGGGCCGCTGGACGAAGCCGGCTGGGCGCTGGTGGAGGCGCAGGCCGAATGGCTGCACCTGCCCGGCGGCCACACGCTCTTCGAGCAGGGTGACCCGGCCGACCAGTGGTTCGTGGTCGTCAGCGGCCGACTGGCCGTGCTGGTGCCCGGCGCCGCGGGCGAGCCGCCGCAGCGGCTGGCCGATGCCGGCGTCGGCGAGGTCCTCGGCGAGCTCGCGGTCCTGACGGGCCGGCCCCGCTCGGCCACCGTGCAGGCCCTGCGCGACAGCTCGCTGCTGCGCCTGCCGGCCTCGCTGCTCGAGACGCTGCTGACACGGGCCCCGCAGCAGGCCATGGCGCTGCTGCGGCACCTGGCGCAGCGCCTGGCCGATCGCACCCCGGGCACCGGCGCCGAACGCGCCACGGCGCGCACGGTCACGCTGCTGCCGGCCTCGGTGGCCGTGGGTGCCGGCGCGCTGGCGCAGCGGCTGGCGGCCGCGCTGGCGCGCCAGCGCCCCGTGGTGCTGCTGGACCCGGCCGCACTGGTGGCCGCGGGTCTGGCCCTGCCGGCCGAGGGCCATGACGAAGGCCGCGCCGCCTGGGCGCGTGTGGACCGGTGGCTGGACGCCCGCATGGCCGAGCACACTCTGACGCTGCTGCTGGCCGACCCGCATCCCAGCGCCTGGACGCGCCACGCCCTGCAGCGCGCCGATCACGTGCTGGTGCTGGCCGACGCCGCCGGCGACCCAGCACCGGCCCCGCACGAACGCGCCTGGCTCGACGGCCTGCAGCGCCGCGCGGCCGCGCCGCCGCTGACGCTGGCCCTGCTGCACCCCGACGGCTCGCAGCGGCCGCAGGGCACCGCCCGCTGGCTGGACGCACGGCCCGCGCTGGCCCATCGCCACGTGCGGCTGGACCGCGACGACGACATCGCGCGGCTGGCGCGCCATCTCACGGGCAGCAGCGTGTCGCTGGCGCTGTCGGGCGGTGGCGCGCGCTGCTTCTCGCAACTGGGGGTGGCGATCGCGATGCGCGAACTGAGCATCCCGATCGATGGCATCGCAGCCACCAGCGGCGGCTCGATGTGCGGCGTGCTGCTGGCCGACGGACGCGACGACGCGTCGCTGCGCGCCAGCGCCGGGCGCTTCCATTCGATGCGGCCCTACGAAACCTGGACGCTGCCGCTGTTCTCGATCCGCAGCGGCGCGCCGCTGGACGCCGCGCTGCAGGACGCCGTGGGCGAGCAGCAGATCGAGGACCTGTGGCTGCCGCTGGTGGTGGTGTCGGCCAACCTCACGCGCGCGCGGGCGCAGTGGCACACGCGCGGCCCCGCCTGGCGCGCGGTGCGGGCCAGCGCGGCGCTGCCGGGCATCCTCGAGCCGGTGCTGGAAGGCGGCGAGCTGCTGGTCGACGGCGGGCTGGTGGACAACCTGCCGGTGGACGTGGTGCGGCACTTCATGGGCGGCCGCGTGCTGGCGGTGGACGTGGCCGAAGACACGGCGCCCTCGCACGACGCGCCGGCCTATCCGTCACCCTGGCGCGCGCTGCCTGCGCGGCTGGGCCTGCGGCGCGAGCCGGCGCTGCCGCCGAGCATCGCCTCGGTGCTGCTGCACAGCCTGCTGCTGGGCAGCCTGGCGCAGACGCGCCGCCAGCGTCAGGCGGCCGACCTCTGCCTGCAGCCGCCGCTGCAGCGCTACGGCATGCTCGACACCGAGCACTGGCACGCGATCATCGACGCGGGTTACGCCCATGCCCGCGAAGCCTTGGCCGGCCTGGCGCTGGAACTGGGCGAGCGACCGGGCTGAGCGTGCCCCCGCAGCCGCGCCGAAGAGGCCGCGCTGCGGCCCAGGCGACCGGCAGGGCCGGACCCTGTTCAGTCGGGCAGCCCGAGCTCCTGGATCTTGCGCGTGATGGTGTTGCGCCCGATGCCCAGGCGCTGCGCGGCCTCGATGCGGCGGCCGCGGGTCAGGTCGAGCGCGGTCTGGATCAGCGTCGCCTCGAACTGCTGCGACAGGGCCTCCCAGACCTCGGGTTCGTTGGCCTCCAGCCGGCGGCGCGCGTCGCGGCGCAGGTCGGCCAGCCAGCCGGCGGGCGGCGCCAGCACACCGTCCAGCGCCAGCGGCGGCAGTGCCACGGCGGCGTCGGACGCGCCCGTGCCCAGGCTCGCCGGCAGCACGGGCGCGGCCTGCGCCGGCGCGGCTTCCAGCAGCTCGGGCGGCAGGTCCTTGGCCTCGACCACCTGCGCCGGCGCCATCACCGTGAGCCAGTGGCAGAGGTTCTCGAGCTGGCGCACGTTGCCGGGGAAGTCGAACCCGCTCAGCCGCGCCAGCGCGTCGTCGGTGATGCGCTTGGCGTCCACGCCCAGCTCGCGCGCGCTCTTGCCCAGGAACAGGCGCGTCAGCATCGGGATGTCGTCCCGGCGCTCGCGCAGCGGCGGCAGGCGCAGGCGGATGACGTTGAGGCGGTGGTACAGGTCCTCGCGGAACGCGCCCTCGCGCACGCGCTGCTCCAGGTTCTGGTGCGTGGCAGCGATGACGCGCACATTGCTCTTCAGCGGCTGGTGGCCGCCGACGCGGTAGAACTGCCCGTCGCTCAGCACCCGCAGCAGGCGGGTCTGCAGGTCGAAGGGCATGTCGCCGATCTCATCGAGGAACAGCGTGCCGCCGTCGGCCTGCTCGAAGCGGCCGCGGCGCGTGGTCTGCGCGCCGGTGAAGGCGCCGCGCTCGTGGCCGAACAGTTCGCTCTCCAGCAGATCTTTCGGGATCGCCGCGGTGTTGATGGCCACGAACGGCCCGTTGGCGCGCGGGCTGTGCTTGTGCAGCGCGTGCGCCACCAGCTCCTTGCCGGTGCCGCTTTCGCCGGTGATCAGCACCGTGACGTTGCTCTGGCTGAGCCGGCCGATGGCGCGGAACACGTCCTGCATCGCCGGCGCCTGGCCCAGCATCTCGGGCGACTGCGCCGGGCTCGCATCGGCCACCTCCTCGCGCAGGCTCTCCTGCACGGCGCGGCGGATCAGCTCCACCGCGGCGGTCACGTCGAAGGGCTTGGGCAGGTACTCGAAGGCGCCGCCCTGGAAGGCGCTGACGGCGCTGTCGAGGTCGGAGTAGGCGGTCATGATGATCACCGGCAGCCCCGGGTGGCGCTGCTTGACCTGCGCCAGCAGCTCGATGCCGCTGCCGCCGGGCATGCGGATGTCGCTCACCAGCACCTGCGGCGCGTCGTCTTCCAGCGCCTTGACGACGTCGCGCGGGCTGGAGAACGAGCGCACGCTGAACTGCTCGCGCGCCAGCGCCTTTTCAAGCACGAAGCGGATGGATTGATCGTCGTCGACGACCCAGATGGGTTTCATGCGTGGGCTCGGGCCCGGCAAAGGGCGCGTCAGGGCAAGGGAATCAGGATCTTGAACACCGTCCGCCCAGGGACGCTGTCGCACTCGATCGTGCCGTGATGCTGTTGCACGAAGGTCTGCGCCAGCGTCAGGCCGAGCCCGGAGCCACCTTCCCGACCGCTCACCAGGGGGTGAAAGATGCGGTCTCGGATGTCCTCGGGCACGCCTGGGCCGTTGTCCTCGATATGCAATTCCAATGCCAGACGAAAACGCTGGCGCCCGAACGTGACCTGCCGCGCCACCCGGGTGCGCAGCCGCAGCTGTGCATCCCCCGCTGCCACGCGCCCGCCCGCGCCGCCGCCGGCCAGCGCCTGCGTCGCGTTGTGCGCGATGTTGAGCACGGCCTGGATGAGCTGCTCGCGGTCGCCGCGGAAGTCGGGGATGCTGGTGTCGTAGTCGCGCTGCACCGTCAAGCCGCGCGGGTACTCGGCCAGGATCAGCGAGCGCACGCGCTCGCAGACCTCGTGGATGTTGACGTCGGCCACCACGTGCGGGCGCCGGTGCGGCGCCAGCAGCCGGTCCACCAGCGCCTGCAGGCGGTCGGCCTCCTGGATGATGACGCGGGTGTACTCGGTAAGCTCGCGCGCGCTCAGCGGGCCCGGCGGCGCGGCGGCGCGGCGCCCCGGCGCTCGGGCCGGTTCCGCGGCGGGCGGTGCGCCGTTGCCGGCCAGCTCCATCTCGAGCAGCTGGGCCGCGCCGCGGATGCCGCCGAGCGGGTTCTTGATCTCGTGCGCCAGGTTGCGCACCAGGTCCTTGTTGCTCTGCGCCAGCGTGTGTGCGCGTTCCTCGCGGTCGAGGCGGGTCTGCTGCTCGATCTCGATCATCTCCACCAGCACACGCTCGGGCCACTCGGTCTGGCTCACGATCACGTGCACCGGCAGTTCGCTGCCGCCCGGGGCGCGGCGCAGCAGCGCGTCGAAGCGGCCGGTGGCCACCTGGTTGCTGGCCACCACCGTCAGCGTCTCGCGCAGCGGCGTGGCGTCGTGCAGCCACTCGAAGACCGTGCCGCGCTGCAGCGTGCGGCGCGACAGGCCCACGGTGTTCTCGAGCGCCGAATTGGCCATCAGGCACTGCCCGGCGGGGTCGATCAGCGCCACCATCGTGGCCAGCTGGTCGAAAGCCTCGAAGCCCGCGAGGCGCGCGGCCTGCGTCATGGCGGGAGCTTGCCGATCTCGCGTTTCAGGGCCGCGATGTCGGCCTCCTTGCGCAGGATCGCGGCGCGCATCTCGGCCACGCGCTCCTGGTACTTGGCGAAGTTGCGCTCGTCGCCGCGGCGTTCGGGCTCGCCGTTGTTGAACTCGGCCTGCATCGCGGTCAGCCGCTCTTCCTCGCGGCGCAACTCGTCGCCCAGGATGCGGCGGGCGTCGGTGTCGCGCGCGCGCTGCGCGGCGGGGTCGATGCGGGTGTCGGCGGGCCGGCTGGCCGCGGGCGCACCGGGTGTGGCGCCCGGCGCCGTGCCGACAGCCGCAGGCCGCGGGCGCTGCGGGGTCGAGACGATCGTGATGGGCGCGCCTTCGATGGTGCGGCAGCCCTTGTCGCGCGCTTCCTGCGCGCTGACGGCGTCGGTGTAGAGCACCGGCGGGCCCGGACAGCGGTAGACGGGCTTGGTGTCCTGGGCGCCGGCCGGCCCGGCGGCCAGCACGGCGCCCAGGGCCGCCGCCAGCGCCACGGCCCGGGGGTCGCGAAGGCAGGTCAAGAGGTGAAGCATCGGAGCATTGTGGCGCAGCACCGGCGGGCAGGAACGTCTGAAAAGAGCAACCCTTGCCCGGCTGGCGCCACCTTGGCCGCCGCGCGCAGGCCCTGTTGCGCTGCGGGCGCCAGCGCAGCCCCCAGAAAAAAGGCGGCCCGACAAGGGCCGCCCTGGGGCGATGCGAACCAGCCGGGGCCGGTTTACAGCGAGTAGTACATCTCGAATTCCAGCGGGTGCGTGGTCATCCGGAACTTGGTGACTTCCTGCATCTTCAGGTCGATGTAGGCGTCGAGGTAGCTGTCGGTGAAGACGCCGCCCTTGGTCAGGAACGCACGGTCGTTGTCCAGGCACTCGAGGGCCTGGTCCAGGCTGTGGCAGACGGTCGGGATCTTCGCGTCTTCTTCCGGCGGCAGGTGGTACAGATCCTTGGTGGCGGCTTCGCCCGGGTGGATCTTGTTTTCCACGCCGTCCAGGCCGGCCATCATCAGCGCCGCGAAGCCCAGGTACGGGTTCATCAGCGGATCGGGGAAACGCGTCTCGATGCGGCGGCCCTTGGGGTTGGCCACGAACGGGATGCGGATCGACGCCGAGCGGTTGCGCGCCGAGTAGGCCAGCTTGACCGGGGCCTCGAAGCCGGGCACCAGGCGCTTGTAGCTGTTGGT